>Ga0189275_100015_pt1 | contig 494942 bp, 454 predicted proteins | sample N19A6minimetaG_FD_130329 | JGI IMG/M metagenome (GOLD analysis project Ga0189275, IMG submission 130329) | Marine microbial communities from the Costa Rica Dome - N19 A6 mini metaG | ecosystem: Environmental > Aquatic > Marine > Oceanic > Photic zone | place: Costa Rica: the Eastern Pacific...
CGTAGAGTTTGATGATGTCCATGGTCGCCATGGCAAGGCCGGCACCGTTGACCATGCAGCCGATGTCACCGTCGAGAGCGACATAGGCGAGGTCGTACTTGGAGGCCTCGATTTCCTTGTCGTCTTCCTCGGTGACGTCGCGCAGCCCCATGATGTCCGGATGACGGAACAGGGCGTTGCCGTCGAAGGAAACCTTGGCGTCCAGAACGCGCAGGCGGCCGTCCTTCATGACGATCAGCGGGTTGACTTCCAGAAGGCTCATGTCCTTCTCGACGAAAGCCGTGTGCAGGATCGGGAACAGCTTCATGCCGTCTTCGCGTGCCGCACCGGTCAGTTCCAGCGCGTCGCACAGCTTGGCGGCATCGGCTTCGGTCACACCGGTTTCCGGATCGATCGGCAGGGTGACGATCTTTTCGGGGGTTTCTTCGGCAACCGCTTCAATGTCCATGCCACCTTCGGTGGAGACAACGAAAGCCGGGCGGCCAACGGTCCGGTCGACCAGAATGGAGAGGTAAAGCTCACGCTCGATGTCGGCGCCGTCTTCGATGTAGAGACGGTTGACCACCTTGCCTGCGGCACCGGTCTGTTTGGTGACCAGCGTGTTGCCGAGCATTTCCTTGGCGTTGGACGTGACTTCGTCCAGCGAGAAAGCCAGACGGACACCGCCCTTGGCATCAGCGGACAGTTCCTTGAACTTGCCCTTGCCGCGGCCACCAGCGTGGATCTGCGACTTCACGACCCAGAGCGGGCCCGGAAGGCTCTTGGCGGCTGCTTCGGCTTCGTCGGCGGAGAAGATGGCAACGCCTTCGGCCACCGGTGCACCGTATTCCTTCAGAACGGCCTTGGCCTGGTATTCATGAATGTTCATGTGTTTCCCCCGTTGTCGGAGGACCGTTCTTCCCGGCAGGAAGAACGGCCGCAAATTCCCTTAGGCGGGCCCGGTTCAGGCGAGCGCCGGCTGAATTTTCTTGCAGGCCTCGACCAGACCGTCGACGGAAGCGACAGACTTGTCGAAGTTGGCCTTTTCGTCGCCCTGCAGGTCGATCTCGATGATGCGCTCGACGCCATCGGCGCCGATCACAACCGGAACGCCCACATAGGTGTCCTTCAGGCCGTACTGGCCGTCGAGAGCAGCTGCACACGGCAGAACGCGCTTCTTGTCCTTCAGGTAGCTTTCGGCCATTGCGATGGCGGAAGCAGCCGGAGCGTAGAAAGCGGAGCCGGTCTTCAGAAGGCCGACGATCTCCGCGCCGCCGTCACGGGTGCGCTGGACGATTTCTTCCAGACGCTCGGCGGTGCACCAGCCCATCTTGACCAGGTCGGTGAGCGGGATGCCGGCAACGGTGGAGTAGCGGGTCAGCGGCACCATGGTGTCGCCGTGGCCGCCGAGAACGAATGCGGTCACATCTTCGATGGAGACGTTGAACTCGTCTGCCAGGAAGTAACGGAAACGGGCGCTATCCAGCACGCCTGCCATGCCGACGACCTTGTTCTTCGGCAGACCGGAGAACTTCTGCAGGGCCCAGACCATCGCGTCGAGCGGGTTGGTGATGCAGATGACGAATGCGTTCGGGGCATACTTTGCGATGCCGGCGCCAACCTGCTCCATAACCTTCAGGTTGATTTCCAGAAGGTCGTCGCGGCTCATGCCGGGTTTACGCGGAACACCGGCGGTAACGATGACAACGTCCGAGCCTTCGATGGCTTCGTAGCTGTTGGCACCCGCCATTTTGGCATCGAAGCCGTCGACCGGGGAGGACTCGGCCAGGTCGAGCGCCTTACCCTGCGGAACACCTTCCGCGATGTCGAAGAGCACGATGTCTCCCAGTTCCTTCAAACCTGCCAGATGTGCGAGCGTGCCGCCGATCTGACCAGAGCCGATCAAGGCAATCTTGTTCCGCGCCATTTCGAAAGTTTCCCTTTACGTAAGATGGAACTCCATGCCATCCTCTGATGACTGAGGATGGCACTACTCCCTTTGATCCGCCCGCGCAACCTCGCCAAAAGAATATTGCGCGATGCCGGACAAATTTTCTCAGATCTTCCCGTCTGCATAATTCACCTATAGGGAATGCAGACCTATGCGTGTACTTGTCGTCTTTCTCCCGCAAGGTACGCCTCGGACCGCATCTCGATCAACCGGGAGGCCGTCCGGTCGAATTCGAAGGCTTCCGTGCCGTCCTCGCCGACGTAAAGATCCTGCGGCTCGGCCTCAGCCGATACCACCAGCTTGATGCCGTTATCGTAAAGCGTATCGATCAGATTGATGAAGCGCTTGGCTTCGTTGCGCCGCGCCTTGGACAGCACGGGCACGTTGTCCAGAAACACTGTGCCGAAGGCATGAGCGATGCGCAGATAATCACTTGCCCCCAACGGCTGCATGCACAGGTCGTCGAAGGTGAACCTGGCCGCTCCCGCCGCAACACAGGGAACGGCAATCTTGCGCCCCTTGTTCTCCAGCTCTTCGGCATGCGGTGTCATGCCGTGCGTCAGCTTGGCAAAGAGCTCATCCATCTGGGCGTTTGCACTCTCGCCCAGAGGCGTGACATAGACCGGCGCACCAGCAAGCTTCTCCAGCCGGTAATCCGTCGGACTGTCCAGATGCAGCACTTCCACCTTGGAGGTCAGCATCTTGATGAAGGGCAGGAACAGCTGGCGATTGAGCCCGTCCTTGTAGAGGAGAGTCGGCTCGACGTTGGACGTGGCGACAACGATGACGCCGCGCTCGAAAAGCTGGGTGAACAGGCGGCCGAGGATCATGGCATCGGCAATGTCGGTCACCGAGAACTCATCAAACAGCAGCAGCCGCGTTTCTTCGGCAATCTGGCTCGCCACGGGCGGGATCGGATCGTCACCCTTGACCTCGCCGCGCTTGTGCGCCTGGCGGTGGGCATGGATGCGCTCGTGCACATCGGTCATGAATTCGTGGAAATGCACACGCCTTTTGCGGCGGATGACCGTGACCTCGTAAAAGAGGTCCATCAGCATCGTCTTGCCGCGCCCGACACCGCCCCACATGTACAGCCCCTGTACGGAGGCCCAGAGCTGGTTCTTCTTGTTGGCGAACAGCCAGCCAAGTGAACTCTTCTTGGAGGCCAGGCGGGTTTCGGCAAGACGGGTGTTCAGGAGATCGAGCTGGCGCACCGCCTCCCGTTGCACGGGGTCTTCCTTGATCTCACCCGACGCGATGAGCGCGTCGTAGCGGGCGCTCAGGGCGCGGTTGACCGGCAGTTCCATCTTCAAGGGTGCTGCTCCCTCCATGAGAATTCATGGGGTCTTGGACGTATCTATTTGCACGGCGGAATAAGGTCAAAACGTCGCAGATGCAAGTCATGATATGGTTGCATACGATCACACATTCTTACGGATTTGTTTTTCAACCGTTTGAAATTTAAGGATTTCAGACCTCATGTCCATTCCGTTGCTCTCACATAATCCGGACTGGTTTCGCCAGGCTGACCTGCTGATCGACGACCTCGGACATCTCCTGGGAGCAAGGGCCCTGCGCCTGGACCATGTCGGGTCCACGGCCATCCCTGGGCTGATTGCCAAACCCAAACTACATATCGATGTAACGCTGGCTCCCGGATTTTCACCGGCTGCACTCAGCAACGACCTTCTGCTGTATGGCTACCATGATCTCGGCGCCCGCTTTCGGGAAGACGAAGTGCAAATGACCCGGCCAGCCGGACCAGTCCTCCGGTGGAAGGAGAGGGAAAATCACGAGCTGATTATCGCGCATCGGCTGTGTCTGTGTGCATCCGATTGCCCCTCACCTGCGCAGCGGCGCCAATTTCGCGACGCCTTGCGCGGCGATGCCAGCCTTGCCGGGCGCTATGCCGTGTTGAAACGGGACCTTGCCCTCAAGGCCGGTTCGACCACCGACTGGGAAACATACAATTCCGGCAAGACATCCTTCATCGAAGGCGTGCTCTCAGGGGAAGGTATGCGACTGATCCAGCGATGACGCTCCTTCCGGCGCCGCCATCACTGCCCCCCTTAACGGAACACTGCACCCAGCAGTCCGGTTCGCAATTCACTGATTAGGGGCAGAGAAGCACAGGCCAAACCTTGAGGAACTCGAAACAGGAAGGCAGCACGCCCTCTGAACAAACAGCGCCCGCAACCGGTGGGAGGGTTACGGGCGCAGGGCACAGGGAGGGGTCCTGTGCGGGAGGAACGCAATCATGAACACCCAAACAGCTCGGCCTGACTGGACCCGGCCATCATGCCTGTGCCCGGCTGAGCGCAAAAAGCACTCAGACAACGCTTAGCGCAGGTAAAGGGCTGTCTTTCGACCGTTCTGAACTTCCTGAAGATAGAGCAGCTGGGCAACCAGATAACACTCGGACTGGTCGTCCAGATTGGCCTTGCGGCCACGACCGTCGGTCAGCAGCCAGGCATTGCCGGACTTGACCACATCGCATTCGATTGGTGCGGCGGCATCGAAACCGGCTTTCTTGAACAGCTCCGTGCCGACACGGCTGCCGGTATCGTCGTCCAGACCCTTCATCGCCATGCGCAGGCTGCGATAGGCCTTGTGAACCGACAAGGTTGCGACGATGGCAGTGACGATTTCGTCGCCTTCCATGGCTGCGAAGCGCACAACGCCGCCTTCCTGCGGAATGATGGAATTGGAACAGGGCGTGCGCTGGACATCGCCAAGCGTGGTCCATTCGGAGCGCAACGTCACGGTTGCAGGCTGACGAAGGGCCGCCATTTCCTTGGTGAGCCGCTTTTCTGCGGTTTTCTGCGGATTCTTGGCGGTCCGATCCATACGGGCGGACACCCCGGCCACGGTTCCGCCGATGCGCAACCGGCGGAAGACGATGACATCGCGCATGAGATCGGTTCGCTCTACCCGCCAGCCGGCATCAAGCCAGGCGTTCTGGTGAACGAGGCTGCCGCCGGAATTTGCCCACCATGTCCGGTGTTCCCGGGCGCTCTTGGGCAGCGACGAGCCTATGATATCTTCGACTTCGTTCAGCTTGGCCGCCCAGACAACATCTTCCAGTCGTGCCAAGTGTTCCCGCAGTGGTTCGTATTTTGACATTTGCACAGCCTTTCCGGTAGCTATGCAAATATACACCTATAGCGCGAGCTGTCCAGCATAAATACGGAGGGGCCTTAACGGTACAGCGAGATCGGCGATCCGGTAGAGGTCTGACCGTTGAACTGGCCGGAAGCGCTGGAGTAAAGCTGCGCAACGATCAGGCCGGTGCCGTCCTTCAGGACCACCTGATTGCCGCTCAGGTCCCATGCAGAGATCCCGGACAGTACAGGCGAAGCACAACCTCTGGTATTTGCACGGTAGCCGCCGGACCATGTTGTCAGCGTCATGAAGGCCATGCAGTTGTCGCCAGCGGAGGTGATTTTCCAGCCACCCAGAAGGTCTGTCCGGCCAACTTCCTTGGCATCGGCAGGCGCTGCAACCGGGTTGCTGGCCAGGTCGGTCGGCTGAGCCGACGGATCGTTGAGACCGCCGGCCGGCGCGTTGGGATCAAGCGGTGCAAGCTGTCCCGAGCCTACGGGTGTCGTCGGGGTCGCCGGCAGCGGTTCGGCATAATTCCGGCCTCCGGACAATCTCTGGCAACCAGCTGCCAGGACCACCAGGCCGACGATCAAAACAAACTTTCCCGCGCGCATCATGACGAATCAATCCCTCACCTTCGTCCCAATATGGGAGCAACTCTTAGCCCACAATTTGTCGAAAATCCAAAATCCTGAGAATCGACCGTTTTCTGATCGCTCAGGCAACCCGGTTCGAGACGGCCTTGCCTGCTGTTTTTGGCGGCTCCACAAGCCTGTCGATCGCCTCCGCAATCTTCTCGAAATAAGTGGCGCAGGCACCAAAACCATCCGGAAAAGGCGGTTTTGCGGCAATGTTCCACCAATGACTCGATGTCGTGGTCTTCCACTGCGGCGGCAAGGCCACCGGCGCCTGGTCAGCGAGATAGACGACCCTGTCGGGAATTTCAGCATGCGGCATCAGGAAAATGTCGATCGGCTTGGGCGCAAGACCTTTGGCATCAATTCCCCGTGCCGACAATATCCGGCGCACATGCCGGCTCAGTTCCTGGGAAGGAGCCACACCTGCGGAGAACGCCCGCATCAGACCGCCTGCCCGAAAATTCAGATAGGCTTCGGCCAGGGGCGACAGCAGGCTGTTGTCCGGACAGACGAACAGAACGGTTGTTTTCGACAAGGGGCATTCCTTCGCGGCTGCAGCCCATGCCAATCACGCCATGGGCGGCCTCCCCCTAGCGCCGGGACGGGAAGACTTTATGACAAACCCGGGGCAACATCGAAAATCATGAGGATATCTTCCACGAGCCTGATAGATATGCGCACAAACGCTCGCGTGCAGCCCGGCGCCCCCCCTGCAGCCTCATTCCGGGTATTCGCGCGCAAGACCTGCAACACGTTCCTGAGGAGCCCACATGCCCGTCGCCTTCTGGTGTGTCCTTGCCGCCGCCATTCTGCCGCTGCTTTCCGTCTTTCCGGCAAAACTGGACAAGTCCTTCAACAACGCCCGCCCACGTGACCCGGACTATTGGCGAGACGGTTTCCGCGCCCGCGCACAGGGGGCACAGGCGAATGGCTTCGAGGCATTTCCCCTGTTTGCGGTTGCCGTTTTCGTTGGCCTCAACCAGGGCGGCGACCCGCACTGGATCGACAGGCTCGCCGTGCTTTTCGTGTTACTGAGGATCATTTATATCGGCTGCTACTGGGCGGACCGCGCCTCGCCGCGCTCACTTGCCTGGGCAGCCTCCTTCTTGACATCGCTGGCAATTTTCACCAGTTCCCTATGGAGCTGAGCCGCCGATGGGCGGATTCCGATCCTGAAATTCGTACAACGATCATTTGCACCAAGAGGCTGATTTCGTTAACGATGCATCGGAGTGAGGCAGTAATCTCGTGGGCAGAGGTGCATTGTGCGGACGACCGACCAGACGACAGACACCTTGCCGACGCGCCGTCAGGCCGCGGCACAGAGGCAGATTTCTGAGCAGCATATCGTCGACCTTCTGATTGCCGAACGGGGCAAGCTGGTGATGGCCAGCCCGTGGTGGCCCTTCATCAGACCCTTCGCTCACAAGATCCTTCGCTACAAGTCCGCCGTCGAAATGGCCGACACCATTGCGCAGATGGAAGCGCTGGAGGTTTTTGCCCATTTGAGCGGATTGCTGTCGCTTGACGTCACCACGCTTGGCCTTGAACGGGTTCCGCAGGAAGGCCCCGTCGTTCTGGTGTCCAACCACCCGACCGGCATTGCCGACGGCATCGTCCTTTATGATGCGATCAAGTCCCGCCGGAACGATCTTGCGATCTTTGCCAACCGCGATGCCATCCGCATCAACCCGCGCCTTGCCGACATGATCATTCCGGTCGAATGGCGTGCTGACTTCAAGACCCGCGAAAAATCCAAGGAAACGATCAAGCTCGCCTCCTCCGCCTTTGCCAAGGAGCGGGTGGTGGTGCTGTTTCCCTCCGGGCGCCTCGCCTATTGGCACGACGGTAAGCTGACAGAACGGCCCTGGATGACGTCAGCCCTCGCGCTGGCACGCAAGAACAAGGCCCCGATCATTCCCATGCACATGGGCGGGCGCAATTCCGGTCTGTTCTATTTCCTTGCGAGAGTGTCGACCGAATTGCGCGACATGACGGTCTTCAACGAATTGCTCAACAAGGAACATGCCAAGTTCAACGTGCATTTCGGCAAGCCGATCCGGCCGGAAAAACTTGAAGGCGACCTTGGCGATCTGACCGAACAGATGCGCATTCACTGCGCCGAAACGCTGGCGACGGATCCGGACGCCGAGTTCTAGGTGCCAACGCACCGCCTCCACGCGTTTCCTAAGCATCTGATTTTTTGATGCTCTGACCAGGGCCTGCACGTCATCCACAGGCGCGGTTCCGCCTTCATTGCCCTTCTTCCGCGAATAAGACATTGTGCGGGAGAATCAAAGGACCCGTCTCACCCATGCCCGTTTCGCCCGCTGTTGCCGCGGAGGAAGTCATTCCAGTGCAGCATGCCGTTGCTCCGACTGTGCGTCCGGAGCCGAAGCCGCTTGCGGTTCTGCAGAAGGTTTTCGGCTACAGCAGCTTCAGGGGCAAACAGCAGGCGGTGATCGAAACGCTTGTGGACGGCAACGACGCTGTCGTTCTTTTTCCCACCGGCGCAGGCAAGTCGCTCTGTTACCAGATCCCGGCACTGTGCCGGCGTGGGGTCGGCATTGTCGTCTCGCCGCTGATCGCGCTGATGAAAGACCAGGTCGGTGCGCTTCGCGCCGCTGGCGTTCAGGCCGCGGCCCTCAATTCCACGCTGTCACCTGAAGAACAGGACAGCATTCGCAGTGCCCTGCGCCGCGGTGAAATCGACCTGCTCTACGTGACACCGGAGCGGCTGGGCACCGAGAGCTTCCGCAAGTTCCTGGACACGCTGCAGATTGCCCTTTTTGCCATCGATGAAGCGCATTGCGTCAGCCAGTGGGGACATGACTTCCGTCCGGAGTACATGTCGCTGTCCTGTCTGCGCGACCGCTATCCGGGCGTGCCGCGTGTGGCGTTGACCGCGACTGCCGACCCGCACACCCAAAAAGACATTCTGGCCCGCCTGCAGCTGGAAGACGCCGCCGTCTTTTCCACCAGCTTCGACCGGCCCAACATCCGCTACGAGATTGTCGAGCGCACCAACCAGCGCCAGCAGCTGCTGGATTTCCTTAAGAAGCACTCCGGCGAGAGCGGCATCGTCTATTGCCTGTCACGGGCGAAGGTCGAGGATATCGCCGAATGGCTGACCTCTAAGGGCATCAGGGCCCTGCCCTATCACGCCGGATTGCCCGCGGAACAGCGCTCCGCCAACCAGGATGCATTTCTGCTGGAAGAAGGACTGTGCCTGGTGGCGACGGTTGCCTTCGGCATGGGTATCGACAAGCCGGATGTGCGCTATGTCGCGCATCTGGATCTGCCGTCTTCGGTCGAGGCCTATTACCAGGAAACCGGCCGCGCAGGCCGCGACGGCGCTCCATCCGAAGCCTTCATGGCTTACGGCATGGCCGATCTGGTGCAGCGCCGGCGCATGATTGCCGAGGGCGATGCGCCCGAAGAGGTCAAGCGCGCGGAAAATGCCAAGCTGAATGCGCTTCTCGGCATTTGTGAAACGGCCGGTTGCCGTCGTCAGGCCCTGCTGGCCCATTTCGGCGAGACCTACCCCAAACCCTGTGGCAACTGCGACACCTGCCTGTCCCCGGTGGAGACCTGGGACGGCACGGAAGCTGCCCAAAAACTGATGTCGGCGATCTATCGTACTGGTCAACGTTTCGGCACGGCGCATGTCATAGATGTGCTTCTGGGCAAGACAAACGAGAAAAGCACCCGCTTCGGCCATGACACGCTGTCGGTTTTCGGAATTGGCCAGGACGTGCCGCAGAAGACATGGCAATCGATTGCCCGTCAGCTTGTCGCCGCAGGCTACGTCGATGTCGACCATGCCCAGTTCGGTGCGCTGGTTCTGACGGTAAAGGCGCGGAGCGTCCTGCGCGGTGACGAGAAGCTCGCCTTGCGCAAGGACCGGAGCGCGGCAGGCCTGAAACGGACGAGTTCTTCACGTACGGCCTCCATCGCCGATGAACTGGACCATGAAGACAGGCTGCTGTTTGAACGCTTGCGCAGGCTGCGGACCCAGATTGCCCGCGATCAGGGCGTACCGCCCTATGTAGTGTTCACGGATGCGACGCTGGCCGGGATATCCGCTGCGCGCCCGGTGACCGAAGATGCGCTGCTGGCCGTTTCCGGTGTCGGGCAGTCCAAACTTGAAAAATACGGCGAGGCGTTCCTCGAGCTGGTCGAGGCATTTGAAGCCGGCGTATGACCGCCACGATGGTTGCCTATGAAATCCGGTCAACCGTCCTGCTGCAGGCAGAGCTGATAAACCCCGGCAAGATCCGACAAGGTTTCTTCATCAGGATGCGACAGGAAACTGTCGATGATATCCCTGAGCGCCAGATGCATGTTCCGGTGCTGGCGCAGACGCCTGTAGGACGAGCCGAGCTTGTAGATCTGTTCGATTTCCTCATGCGAGAAGAGGTCCAGACCCGCAATACCCAGCACGACACCAAGATCAGCATTGGTGCGGCGCGTCAGGTTATGGGCAATCAGGAACCCGAACAGGCCGGTGACAAATCGGTTTTCGAAGCACAGTTCGTCAAAGTCGCGCTCGACCACTTTCAGCACGAGCTTCATGATCGACACGGTGGCAGCTGCCGCAAATTCGGTCGGTGTGTTGGTGTCACAGATCTCCAACCCTGCTGCTTCCAGCATGGCGGCGGTGGATCTTCGAAGGCGGTCTTCCGTCTCGACGGCTCTCAATTCTGAAATAAATTCCGGCTCTGCTGTAACGCGACTTCCAAACAAGCTCAGCATGTTAGCGTCCTTTCAGACGTAAGCCCACTGAAAGTATGTAGTGTACACCTTACCCTACGGCAAATTGATGCCTGAAAATTCGACGAAAATGCTGTTCTTTTGGGCCGTTCCCCGCGGAAACGGCCCATTTTCGAATGTTATGATCCTGCCTTGGGCAGCCCCTTGAAGGCTTCGCTGCCCCACACGGCCTTGACCTGTGAATCCCTGCCGCACCCTTTCCTGTAGCCTTTGTAGGCGTCGGCGCGGGTGACGTAGCCGAAGCGGGTGAGCGTACGAACCTGGCTCTTGTAATAGGCCTGATGGTAGTCCTCGGCGGGCCAGAAAACGGCCGGAGCCTCGACCGGCGTTACGATCTTTCCGCCGAGTGCCTTTTCCGCCTTCGCGATTTCCGCCCTGGCCTGTTTCGCCTGGGTTTCGTCCAGAGGATAGATGGCGGTGGAATAGGCATGTCCCCGGTCGCAGAATTGACCGCCGGCGTCCGTCACATCGACGGTGCGCAGGAAGATCCCGACAAGTTCGGCGTAACTGATCTTGTTCTCGTCGAAATCGACCCTGACGACCTCCCGGTGACCGGCACGATCATAATCCTTGTAGGTAGGATTCTGGGTCTCCCCGCCGGCATAGCCGGAAACGACATCGCGCACGCCGGGAAGTTTCTCAAGATCGGATTCAACGCACCAGAAGCATCCTCCGGCAAGCACCGCGGTTTCGGCCTGTGCGGTTCCCGGTGGCATCGACGCCACGAGCGCGGCAAAGAAAGTGAGCGGGAGCAGGCGTTTCATGTCAGGTCCTCCAGGGAGCTGGTTGTGGTCGACCTTTCCTAAGGGGGCGCCAACCTGATGATGATGGCGAAACCCCGACCGGAAAGACGACCAGCGCGCTTGGGTTTCGAGCTGTGGTCTTCGACTTTGAAATGCGCCTCATGGGTTGGAAGACCGGAGAAGGCATTTCGAATTCTACCCGAAAGAGGTAACGCGCCCGGCGGCTGAGACAAACTCAACTCCGCTCGCCAAACCAGCACATGCCCGTGAGCCTGGCGTGAGGCCCCTCGTTTCGGACAGCCAAAGCCATGTCCGATCAGGCCGTTCTCAGGCCTCCCAGGTCTTGGCAGCCTCCTCAAAACCGGCGAGTTGCGGTTTGACGACGCAGAACCTGTGACCGCTGGTTGCCTGCATCACTGTCCAGCCGTCCAGTTTCTGAACGATGGTCGCGCCCAGACCTTCAAGCCGGGCAACTTCCTTTTCCGGATCGTCGGTTTCGATATCCAAGTGCACGCGGGAGGGATGCTCGACCGACTGGAGCAGGATGCCGATTTCATCTTCCGTGCCGATCAGACGGCGATAGCGTGGGTTTTTCGGCTCAGCTTCAACAGTGCGCCCGAGCGCACCGGCCCAGAATTCCGCATGGCGGTCGATATCGCCACCTTCACAGTCGATCACCAGATCTCCCAGCCGGCTCTTGTGCATTTTATTCTCCAAATTGAAATCAGGAAACAAAGACTTATTCAGGCAGGTGACAGACCGCCTCGATATTCAGACCATCCGGGTCGAGTACGAAAGCACCGTAGTAATTTTCGTGGTACTGCGGCCGCAGGCCCGGTGCGCCGTTGTCCTTGCCGCCGGCTGCGATCGCAGCCTCGTAGAAGGCATCGACGAGCGCCCGGTTCGAAGCTGCAAAGGCGACATGCACCGGTGTTCCGGGGGCTTTGCCTTCGCCAATCCAGAAGTCCGGCTTGTCCTTGCCGAAACCGCAATAGGCGGGTCCACCCGTCATTTCAGCGGTGACTTCCATCAACACCTTGATGCCAAGTGGCGCCAGGGCCTTTTCGTAGAACGCACGAGACGCCGGAAAATCGCTGACCGCAAAACCGATATGATCAAGAATGGACATCACGTCCTCCCACTCACCTCAATAGAACAAAATAAGAACATTCAAGGAGGAATTGCAAGCCTCGTTTTAGAGCTGCGATGCGCTCAACCGGCAAATGCCAAGCAAAATCGGCGGCGCAGCGAAGCCACACCGCCGACCGGATTGGCGACATACCGGAATGACAGAATGACCGTCAGACCGCTTCGGCTTGCGGCCTCGTGCCAACCTGTTGTTGCCCGGACCAGTCGATCCGCTGGGTGGCAAACATGGTAACGGCAAGTGACAGGAACCCGATCATCGAACCGATCAGGAGCGCGTAGTCCTGCTCCTGCATGAGCGCATAAAGCACGCCGAATATCGCAGCCAGGACCGCAAGCATCACGCTTCCGGCGAGACGGCTCTTGAGCGAAGTCCCGATATAGAGCGCGTTCAGCAGTGTCGCGGCGGCAGCGGCGACAAGATAGGCCAGGCCGTAGCCAACATGCTCTGCGAAGGCGAGCAGCATGACGTAGAAAACGATCAGGGACAGTCCGACCAGACCATACTGGATCCAATGGACCCGCCATCCGGAGCGCATTTCCAGAACGAAGACCGCCAGGAAGGTCAGACTGATGAAGCAGACTGCGTATTTCAACGACCTGGAAATGGTCTGATAGAAATTGACGGGTTCAACGAATTGCACTCCCAGAACCTTGTTTTGCAACGGCATTTGCGGGCCGAGCACCAGTTTGGGAATGCCGCGGGCAAGATAAGGGATGGTCCAGGATGCGTTGAAACCGGCATCGCCGATTTCTCGTGCTTCCGGTAGGAATGCGCCGGTGAAGCCGGGGTGCGGCCAGTCGGATTGAAGGGATACGCTGGTCGTCTGACCGGCCGGGGCAACGTAGAAGGCGGTGGAGCCGTTCAGCTGCATGGGGATGTCGAAAGAAAACCCGTTTCGCCACAAACCCGCAGCGACAGGTGCATTGATACCGGACGCGTTGATCGTGGCAACAGACCGCCGTATCGGCTCCATTGTCAGCGGCCCCAGCCCAGGCTCGAACGGCACGGAACCACTGTCGTTCAGGACCAGTGCGACCTCGCTTTTCAGTGCTGCGATGTCGCCGATGCCGACCACAAGAACCGCCTTGTCCCCGGCAATGTCGATTTGCCCACCGAACTGCGGCTGAAAGTTTTCGGACGACGTCGCGGCGAACCGGCCCTTCAATGTCACGCTGCCATGATAGACGGGCAGCGAATAGATCGATTTCCTGCGCTCCTGAACGGAAATGTCGCCACTCACATCCAGCTTTTCCGGAAACAGGATGGCAGTGTGCCAGCGAATTTCGGTCTTGGCGTTTTCTCCGGTGGAAACAGTGAAGGTCTCGCTGAACGGAACAACCAGGTAGGGTCCGTTGATCTCCTGGATGCCACCCCAGGACCGGGCGATGTCCTGAGCGACATCCCGGGCTCTTTCGGCCCGTTCTTCCACCAGCACCCAGACGAACAGGCTCGGCACCAGCAACATCACTGTCAACACTCCGATGATCACGAACTTGACTGCCGGAGACCCAAGAAAAGACGTTCGGCGGACCGGCTGTTCACGGGGATGCGAAAATTGAGGTCGCTCCTGCGGTTGTTCAATGGTGTCGTTTTCAGTATCGCTTGTCATGCAAATCAACCCTCTGCCAGAAGGATGTCCCGTCAGGCGGGCACCCGGTCAACAGGGCGATCATTGAAGACAGAACAGGACACAAAAGGGCGTGCCCGAGCGGCTTTTCAGTATTGTTTGTGCAGTTCCTGTGCAGTGGCTCAAAAGTTGTTGGATTGCTGCCTCATTTTTCCTGTCTATTTCACAACTCGCACTTGTGCGTACCGGCGGCGCAGTGCCAGAATGGCAGAACCCTCGGAATAACCAACAATGCATCCATTAAGCGACATATCTACCGCGGCCGCGCCCGCCTATGCCCGACGTGCGGACTATCTGCCGGCGCTGGTCAAGCGGCTCGATCTCTTCAAGAGTGAAGCGCACCGGTATCTGCTGGTGGCGCATCTGTTTGACGACACAAGGCGCATGATCGATGCGCTGGAAGGGGTCATGGATTTCGATGCAATCATCGGCATCCCGTATTCCTCCGGCAGTGATGTGACACGGCTGAAATGGCAGGCCGTATACGGCGACAAGGTCCAGTGCCCGAAGACCGAGCCAGAATTCAAAGAGGTCCTGGCCAAGGCCTTGCAGAAGAGCCTGGATGCCTGCCGGGCCTCCGACCAGAAGCTCGTCATTCAGGAAGTCGGCGGTTATGCCGTCGAATTACTGCACGAGCGGTTTCAAGATCAGCTGCACCTTGTCGAAGGCGTGGTGGAGATCACCAAGCAAGGCGTCTGGCGGGCCGGGCAGACACGGCTGCGGGTGCCTGTGCTCCACTGTGCCGACAGCGAACTGAAGCGCCTGGAAGCGGTACGTTGCGGCGAGACCATTGCCCGGTGCCTGGATGGGCTCATGCGCGATCTCGGCAACTCCCTGGCCGGCCGGCACGCTGCTGTCTTCGGAGCAGGCTGGATCGGGTTCGGCGTGGCCAAGGCCCTGCGCCGGCTGGATGTCATCGTCTCGCTGATCGATGTCGACCCGCTGAAAATCGCAGAAGCAAGGTTGTCAGGTTATCCGGCGACCCTTCATCCCACGGATCTCGAGCAATGCGACCTGGTTGTCGGGGCGGCAGGGCGCTTGTCGATAACCCGGGACGTGTTGCAGCAGCTTCGCAACGGCTGCCTGGTGGCGAGCGCCAGTTCCCGGCGGATCGAAATCGACGTCGATTTTCTGGAACAGTCGCCAGCCTGCGACATTCATCCGTCGATCAAGGCTTTCCAGCTTCCCGGTCAACAGGGGGCGGACAAGCAGATCTGCCTCGTCAACGACGGCTACCCGGCCAATTTCATTCCCGGCTCCGGCAGCGTTGCCGATGAAGTGGTCGAGCTGATCCTCGGCGAACTGATCGTGCTGATGGCCGACCTGACCACCTACACCTACGAACCCGGCATTCACCGCTTGGCGACAGAAGGAGAGGCAGTGTGCACCAAACTCTGGATCGAACAGAGAGACCAGACCTAGCGGATGATGAGCAATCCGAAGTTACGGTCCATTCGCAGTATCTGGTCAAAAAGCTCGCGAACGCCCAGAGGAACCTGTACGGAACGGTGAAGTTCGACATTGTCGCCCGCACCATCCGGGACTGGGCGCAAGACCTTGGTCGGCCGCCGCGCATTCTCGATATCGGTTGCTCGACCTCGATTTCGAAAGAATATCTCGCCGACACCGGCCTGGATTTCGACTATTGCGGTGCCGACTATGAAGCGGCGTTCGAACCGGACATCGTGCTGGATGCCACCCGTCTTTCCGAACACCGCGACGACCTGCCCTGGCAACCGGATGTGATCGCCCTTCTGGATGTGCTGGAGCATCTGCCAGGCCGTGGACCGGCGATCGAATCCGTGATGCGTCAATGTGGTGAGGTCATTGCGCCGGGTGGACTGATCCTAGCCGTGGTCCCGCAGCTTTATCGCCTCGACCGGCTGAAGCTGGGCCACCTGCACTACGCCGAGCACCAGGTCCGCATGACCTTGAACGAATGGTCGGAGATCATCGGCCGCGCGGTCACGATCGAGTCGGTGCACGGCATCGGCTATCTCTCGTGCCTGCCCTATCTGCCGATGCTCAGCCCCTGGTACGAGGAAACCAACCGCCACGGGAAACTGTTCCACCACCTGCGCGGCAAGACTTTCGAATGGGGCCCGCTGAAACCCGCTGAAATCGCCCTTACCCGCACGCTTGGTCGTGTTCCCGGGTTCAGGGGCTGGTGCAACAGCTCGCTTCTGGTGTGCCGGGCGAAGGGGTAATCGCGGCAGGCTCGGAACCACGCCATCGTTTTCCCGCGTCATTCCGGACAAGGAAGGCGCAGCCGACCGCAGATCCGGAATCCAGAAATATGCTGCGCGAATAGCGCTGCCTTATCTTTCCAGAGTGTTCGCTCCGCTCACACTGATATCTGGTTTCCGGATCGGTGCGCAGCTTCACTGCGCTTGTCCGGAATGACGGTGGCAAGGTCCTTCGGTGTCGCAACAAAAAAGGCCGCCCCCCCGGGATGGCCTTTCGATTTTCTGGCGACGCGCAACTTACACCCGGCGTTCCACCATCATCTTCTTGATCTCGGCAATGGCCTTGGCCGGGTTCAGGCCCTTCGGGCAGGCTTGTGAGCAGTTCATGATGGTGTGGCAGCGATAGAGACGGAAGGGGTCTTCCAGATTGTCCAGACGCTCGCCGGTGGCCTCGTCACGGCTGTCGATCAGCCAGCGATAGGCCTGCAGAAGGACGGCCGGGCCGAGATAGCGGTCGCCGTTCCACCAGTAACTCGGGCAGGAGGTGGAGCAGCAGGCACACAGAATGCATTCATACAGGCCATCAAGCTTCACCCGGTCTTCATGCGACTGGCGCCATTCCTTTTCCGGGGCTGGCGATACTGTCTTCAACCACGGCTCGATCGAGCGGTGCTGGGCATAGAAATTGGTCAGATCCGGCACAAGGTCCTTGACCACCGGCATGTGCGGCAGTGGGTAGATCTTGACGACGTCGCCGGCAATCTCGTCCATGCCCTTGGTGCAGGCCAGAGTATTGGTGCCGTCGATGTTCATCGCGCAGGACCCGCAGATACCTTCGCGGCAGGACCGGCGGAAGGTCAGTGTCGGATCGATCTTGTTCTTGATGTAGATGAGGCCGTCGAGCACCATCGGCCCACAATCGTCCGCATTGATGAAATAGGTATCGACGCGCGGGTTGCGGCCATCGTCCGGGTTCCAGCGATAGATGCGGTATTCACGCAGGTTGGTGGCGCCTTCCGGCTTGTCCCACACCTTGCCTTCCGTCACCTGGGAGTTCCGGGGAAGCGTCAGCTGAACCATCTCGTTACTGCTCCGCGTTGGGCCCTTGGTTTCGCGTCCAGGGCCAAATCGTCTTTCGCTCAGGCAGAGAGCTCAAAGACCATGTTGTCATTCGTCTGGCCGGTTACCCCGTAGCCGCGGTTTGCCAGTTCACTCAGGCAATCCTCGGTCCAGTAGGGCCGGCAATTGGTTTCAAGCAGGATCACGCGGGGCCAGAGGCTCCGGTCCGCGTGCCTCAGGAAAGGCAGGACCACACGGTCCTCGAAGCCTTCCACATCAACTTTCAAAACATCGATCCGGGTGAGGCCCTGATCGTCGGCTATGGCCGTCAGCGGACGAACCTTGACGAAGGTCGGTGTCCAGTCGCCAGCCCATTCACCGGTGGTCAGGTCCTTCACGAAGGTGGCAAAGCCGCAGTTGCTCGGCTCCTGCCACAGCGGCAGCGTATCGTCGCGCGGGCCAACGGCTGAATTGACCACCGTAACGGTGTCCAGGTCGTTTGCACGTACATTGAAGCCCAGCTTCGTTGCCGTCTGCGGGTTGGCCTCGATCGCAACAACCTCCGCGCCGAGACCGGCGGCAAAGATCGAATAGGAGCCGATGTTGGCGCCGATATCGACAAACACCTTGCCCTTGCCCAGATGCGGTTCGATCAGCTTGTGCTCTTCGCGCTCCGGCAGGCGGCCCTTGGCCAGGATCTTGCGGTCGTCATAGTTTTCACCCGGATAGATCCGGAACTTCAGACCGTCGGCTTCCAGGTCGTAGGGGCCCTTGAAGAACCGCGCCACGAGGGAGCGGATACGCTTGCGCAGGCCCTTGGAAAGGTCGTGCCGGTCGGCAAGACGCCAGGCAGCCCGGACCATCCGCTCGGTGGGATATGTGCCGAACGGACTTCTCGTGTCCAAAAGGGTTGCCACCTGGCTCACCGTGCCGTCTCCTTAGTAGACGCGCGCTTTCGGCGCGATCTTCTTCGGATCGATGCCACCCTCTTCAAGGGTGGTCAGCGGATCGAGCACCACCGGACGGTAGTCCAGCTTGACGTTGCCGGCTTCGTCGACCCACGAGAGCGTGTGCTTGCGCCAGTTCTCGTCGTCGCGGCCGGCGAACGGACCGTCCTTGTAGTCCTCGCGGGCATGGGCGCCGCGGCTTTCCTTGCGGGCTTCCGCGCCATAGACCGTGGTGATGGCGTTGGCCATCAGGTTCTCCAGCTCCAGTGTTTCCACCAGATCGGAGTTCCAGATCAGCGAACGGTCGGAGACCTTGAGGTCCTTCATTTCGCCCCAGATCTCGGTCAGACGCTTGCAGCCCTGCTCCAGGCTTTCCTGGGTCCGGAAGACGGCGGCGTCTTCCTGCATGGCGCGCTGCATCTTGTCGCGAAGATCGGCGGTCGGGATGGAACCGGAAGCGTTCCGCAGCTTGTCGAAGCGGTCCATGATCTTTTCACAGGAAGCTTCGCTCGGCGCCGGAACGGCCGATTTCGGATCGACGACCTCACCTGCCTTGATCGCCGCCGCGCGGCCGAAGACCACAAGGTCGATCAGCGAGTTGGAGCCGAGACGGTTGGCACCGTGAACCGATGCACAGCCGGCTTCACCGACGGCCATCAGGCCTTCCTGGATGCGGTTCGGGTTGTTGCCGTCCGCGTTCAGCACTTCGCCCCAGTAGTTGGTCGGAATGCCACCCATGTTGTAGTGAACGGTCGGCAGGACCGGGATCGGATCCTTGGTCACATCCACGCCGGCGAAGATGCGGGCGCTTTCGGAAATGCCCGACAGACGTTCGGCCAGCAGAGCCGGACCGAGGTGATACAGGTGCAGGAAGATGTGGTCCTTGTCCTTGCCGACGCCGCGGCCTTCGCGGATTTCCATGGTCATGCAGCGCGAGACCACGTCACGGGACGCAAGGTCCTTGGCCGACGGTGCGTAGCGCTCCATGAAGCGTTCGCCCTCGGAGTTGACCAGATAACCGCCTTCGCCACGTGCCCCTTCGGTGATCAGGCAGCCGGAGCCGTAGATACCGGTTGGGTGGAACTGGACGAATTCCATGTCCTGAAGCGGCAGGCCTGCACGGGCCACCATGCCGCCACCATCACCGGTGCAGGTGTGGGCGGAGGTTGCCGAGAAGAAGGCGCGGCCGTAACCGCCGGTCGCCAGAACCACCATCTTGGCGGCAAAGCGGTGCATGGTGCCGTCATCGAGGTTCCACGCGATCACGCCCTGGCACACGCCGTCTTCGGACATGATCAGGTCGAGTGCGAAATACTCGATGTAGAATTCGGCGTTGTTGCGCAGGGACTGGCCGTACAGCGTGTGCAGGATGGCGTGTCCGGTCCGGTCGGCTGCAGCGCAAGTGCGCTGCACGGGGGGGCCTTCGCCGTAGTTCTGCATGTGACCGCCGAACGGGCGCTGATAGATGCGGCCGTCTTCGGTCCGGGAGAACGGCACACCGTAGTGTTCCAGTTCGTAGACCGCCTTCGGCGCTTCACGGGCCAGGTATTCCATGGCGTCGGTGTCACCGAGCCAGTCGGATCCCTTCACCGTGTCGTACATGTGCCATTCCCAGCAGTCCGGCGTCATGTTCTTGAGCGACGCGGCGATGCCGCCCTGGGCAGCAACCGTGTGGGAGCGGGTCGGGAACACCTTGGTGATGCAGGCCGTTCTCAGGCCCTGCTCGGCCATGCCGAGCGTGGCCCGAAGGCCTGCGCCACCGGCGCCGACGACCACCACATCATAGGTGTGGTCGACAAATTCATAGGTCTTGGCCATTCGGGTCAGCCTCCAAAGCCAATCTTGAGCACTGCGAAGACGCAGCCGAAACCAATAAAGGCGCAGAAGAAGGTGTTCGCCATCAACGTGAGGAACTTGATGCCTTCGCCATGCACATAGTCTTCGATGATCACCTGCATGCCGAGCTTCATGTGATAGACGCCGGAGAGGATAACCAGGAGCAGGATGATCGAAACGAGCGGGTTCTTGAGGGTCTCGACCACGTCGCCGTGGGAGGAGCCCTGCATCGCGATCACGAGGATCACGAAGAACGAGATCAGGAACACGTTGGCGACAGCGGTCAGACGCTGCTTCCAGAAGTGATCGGTGCCTTCCTTGGCAGATCCAAGGCCGCGTACCTTGTTCAGGGGTGTGCGCATATCTGTCATGACACTCTCCTTAGCGAACCGCGTAGCCGATGATCCAGAGGATCAGCGTGACGGCAACGGACCCGATGATGGTCGCCTTGGCGAGCCACTCGCGCGCTTCCTTGCCGAAGCCCGCACCCATGTCCCAGATGAAGTGGCGCAGGCCGCCGAGCATGTGATGCACAAGCGCCCAGGTGAAGCCGAACAGGATCAGACGGCCGATGATCGAGCCGTAGATGCCGTTGACGAAATCGAAGTAGCTGGGGCCCGCCGCAGCGGCGATCAGCCACCAGGCCAGCAGGACGGTGCCGAAGTAAAGCGCCGCGCCAGTGATGCGGTGCAGAATCGACATGACCATCGTCAGAATGGGCTTGTAAATCTGAAGATGGGGCGACAGCGGGCGGTTGCCCCGCAGATCGGCGTTCGACATGGAATTCCTCTCCCGTACGACGCTAGAGCGAAATGCGCTTAAGATGACCCGTTTGAACCTGATTCCGACCCCGGACGAACCGGCGCAGCCTTCTGGCCAAACGACCCAACCTCAACTCACCTCACCCCAGTTTACGTTTACGCAAACGTAAGCAAATCAAAGCGTTGTCTAGGTGCGTAATAGCGCCAACGCTTCAAAAGGTCAAAATATCCTATAGGCCTAATTGCAAGGAAACTACTTCTATATCGTTTAAATTCATCCGGTGACAGAAAGTGACCTAAACGTGAGCCCCTTCGCCCCCGTGGGGAACGCCGAACACCGACCAGCCGGTTTTGTGAGCAAAATGCTCCATTGCTTCCGTGCCCAGCTTGGAATTGCCGTACTTGTTCAGACCCGGCGACCAGACGGCGATAGACGCCCGACTTGGTGAAATCACGAGAATCCCGCCGCCGACACCACTTTTGCCCGGCATGCCGACACGAAAAGCGAAATCGCCCGAACCGTCGTAATGGCCACACGTCATCATGAGGGCATTGATCCGCCTCCGGCGCTCGATCGAAACAAGGCCTGGCATCCTGGGCGCATCCACCAGAAAACGGCCGGCAAGCGCAAGCTGCCGGCAGGACATTTCAATGGCGCATTGATGGCAGTAGGTGCCAAGCACCTTGTCGACGGAAGCCCGCAAGTTGCCGTAGGACGCCAGATAATGGGCAAGCGAGAAATTGCGGTGTCCGGTGGCGAGTTCCGACTTCGCAACCATCTCGTTCATGTGGATGCTGTCGTCGTCGCAGGCGGCGCGAATAAAGCGCAGCAATTCGCCCAGAGCTTCCCGTGGCGTTGATCCGGCCAGGTAGGTATCCGTCGTCACCAGCGCGCCGGCATTGATGAACGGATTGCGGGGAATGCCGTCTTCCCGCTCCAGAAGCAGGATCGAATCGAAGGAAAGCCCGGAGGGTTCGCGCCCAACCCTGTACCAGAGCTGATCTCCCACCCGGCCGAGCGCCAGAGCAAGGGCAAAAATCTTGGAGACGGACTGGATGGAGAACGGCACATCGGCATTGCCGGCTGTAAACACCCTGCCATCGGCCAGGGCGACGGCTATGCCGAACTGGTTGGGATCGATGCCTGCCAGCTCGGGAATATAGGTCGCGACATTGCCTTTGTCGGGATTGGCCGCAGCGGCTTCCGCGATTTCCGTCAGCAATTCCTGCATGTGCTCCTCCGGTTCGGAGGGGCACTTGGTCAGATTGCCATGGGATATGCAAGTGTCGGGTGACGTGACGCCATCCTGGCAGCCTCAACTGCCGGGCGTGGTCTCCCGCCCCGCAAGAGCAAGACAGTCTTCAGGCCCGCGCCACATTCTGCCGCTGCGCTGCCAGCAACTTGAAAAGATGCAGCATGAAGATGGTCGCAAAGATCGGCGTCACCAGGTTGAGAATCGGCACGGCAAGCAAGCCGGCGATGATCAGGCCACCGAGAAAAACGGTTCCGCCCCGCGCCTTGCGGAATGCCTTCGCCTCGGCCGCCGGAAGGAAACGCATGGCGGCAAATTCGAAGAATTCCCGGCCGAGCAGGTAACCGTTGACGATGAAGAAGGCAACCAGATTGACACCGGGAACAAGCAGCAGCACCAGGGCAAACAGGTTGCCCAAAATCACGACGCCGGTGAACTTGATTGTCTGCACGATCGACTGCGACAGCGGCAGTGCGCGGCCTGGCTGGTCGTGCGGATAGTCTTTCTTGTCGACGATATCCGCGATCTCGTCCTGAAAGAGGCCGGCAAAGAGCGCTGAAATCGGCGCAATCAGGAAGCCGAGTACGAAAATTGCGCCAATGCCCGTCAGAACGGATATTGCCGTGTCCATCCAGGCATAGGGCAGCGCGACGAAGGCGGCGATCACGCCCTGAAGGGCGATCCAGATGACAACCAGCACACCAAGTGTAAAGCCAAGCATCTTCCAGAAAATTGCCCGGAACGGTGGTTCAAACACCTCGGACATGGCGCGGGAAGCAGCTTGGAACATGACACCTTCAAATTTCTCGTGAACGACCGCCTCGACATAAGTGCAGCGCCGTTCATGTGCAAGCCCGCGGACGATAGGCGACCGAAAACTAAACTTAATGTTGTGCAAACCAGCACCTGAAACTAGAGTTTGTTAAACGGTTGTTCGTTGCCGGTACTTTACACCCCAGGTTCGGACCGCACGATGCTGCATCTTCATTTCGCCCCCGACACCGACATCACCAAGGGGCTGGCACCCGAAGCCCTGAAAATGTTCCAGTTCGAGTGGAACATCTACCACAAGCTGGTGCGTGCCAATGAAATGCATCACCGGGAAATCGGCCAGCTCTTGCGCGACGAGATCGGCAGACGCTTTGACAGGCCTTTCGCCTTTCTGGATCTGGCCTGCGGCGACGCCAGTCTTGCGCATACGGTGCTTCAGGACAGCAAGGTTGCGACCTACGAGGGCCTCGACCTGTCACGCCCGGCGCTGGAATGTGCTGCCCGGGTGATGAAGGACGTGCCGTATGATGTGGAACTTGCCGAAGAGGATATGGTGGAAGGCATCGTGAGCCGTCCGGCCAGCGCCATCTTCATCTGGTGCGGTTATTCCATCCATCATCTTCAGCGCGCGCAAAAACAGGAAATGCTGTCAGCGGTCCGTAACGCGCTCAAGCCGGGCGGCGTCTTCGTCTGCGCGGAGCCTGTGTGCCTGCCCGGCGAAACACGAGTCGATTATACACGCCGCTGGCAGAAAGAACTGCGCCACCGGTTTCGTTCACTTACCGACGCCGAATATGACCACCTCTGGCAACACATCAGCACGCACGACTTTCCCGAGACCCCGGAAGATTGGTTGGCGATGGGCGAGACAGCTGGTTTTACATCAAGCCGGGAGATCTTCCGGTTTCCCGGCGATCTGTTTTGCGCCGCGTTTTTGTATGAGAAGTGAGGCTGTCCGGTTTCGGCAGTGTGCCAGGTGCCTGGTTTCCAGCGTGTTTCTAGAACCGCGTCCGGGCGCGCAGCGCCTGCGCCAGCGTGCCTTCGTCCAGATAGTCCAGTTCGCCGCCGACGGGCACCCCATGGGCGAGGCGGGTGACATTGACCTCAAGATGGGACAGCTGGTCCATGATGTAGTGGGCCGTTGTCTGCCCCTCGACGGTGGCGTTGATCGCCAGAATGACTTCCGAAAAGCCTTCTGACCCGCAACGGTCGATCAGCGAGGCGAGATTGAGATCCTCCGGGCCGATGCCGTCGAGAGGCGACAGGGTACCGCCCAGGACGTGATACCGGGCATTGACCGCGCCGGCACGTTCCAGTGCCCACAGATCGGCAACATCCTCGACCACCACCAGAACACTCTGGTCGCGTTTCGGATCTGAACAGATGGTGCAGGGATCGGACGTATCGACAGTGCCACAAGTCGAGCAGATGCCGATTTCCCGAACAGCAATGCCCATGGCGTCCGCCAGCGGCACCAGCAGCTGATCCTTTTTCTTGATCAGATGCAGCGCGGCACGGCGTGCCGAACGCGGGCCAAGACCCGGCAGTTTCGCCAGGAGCTGGATCAGCCGTTCGATTTCCGGTCCTGCCACACTTTTCTGTGCCATGGTTTTCTCTTCAGCGCGCGTTGACGACCACCTGAAAGACCTGCCGCGTCGAACCGGCCGGACCGCTCCCCTGATTTCCAGAAAGCGACCAAGAGGCCGGCTTACGAGGCATGGCGCGAGGCCCTTATGGCCGCCACGCACTTCAGTTGGTATCAGAACGGCAGTTTCATGCCGGCGGGCAGGCCCAGACCACCCATCAGTTCCTGGGTCTTTTCCTGAATTGCCTGCTCGACCTTGGCACGGGCTTCGGTGTGGGCAGCAATCAGCAGATCCTCGAGGATCTCCTTTTCCTCTTCCTTCAGAAGAGACGGATCGATCGACAGCGACTTCAGATCGCTCTTGCCGTTGAGACGTACGGTGACCAGGCCGCCACCGGCCGAGCCTTCGGCCTCGATCTCAACGATCTGCTCCTGCAACGAGCCCATCTGCTCCTGCATTTGCTTGGCCTGTTTCATCATCTTGAGGAAATCCATGGAACGACTCCTTCCAAACCCTCACATGGCGCGGATTTCCGCGACCTTACCTATCTGGGAACTGCATTTAGAAGAACAAGAAGCGCGGATCAATCGTCTTCGTCATCCCCGAGCGCTTCGCTCAGGAGCGGATCGCTGACCATCGGGTCGGCCAGAGCAGCGTCGTCTTCTTCGGTGACCTGAACCTTCACGTCGACAACACGGGCACCCGGGAACTGCGCCAGCAGGGCAGCAACGGTTGGGTGCGACTTCGCGTCGGACAGGAGTTGCTGCTGGTTGGCCTCCTGCTCCTCGTGGATGGTCGGGCGTCCCTGATTGCGGGAAACCACGACAAACCAGCGCTGTCCGGTCCATTCGGTCAGCTTGCGGCCGAACTCGCCGGCGATATCGGCCGGGGCGTCGTCCGTCGGCTGGATCTCGATCTTGCCGGGTTCGAATTTCACCAGTCGCATGAGGCGCTGGATCTTGACCTTGAACGGAATGTCGCCCTTCTCGGAAGCAAGGGCGGCGCAATCGTAGAGGCTCTTCAGATTATACGCCGGCTGAGCCTGCGGTTCGGGCGCGGCTTGCGGCACTCCCTGAGGCGCGGGCCTGCCGCCCTGGATGGCCGAGAGCTGAGGACGGGCGCTTGCCTGCATGGTTGGGCCACCGCCCGAACTGCCGGGCGCGTAGTTCATGCCGACAGCCATGGCGGATGTACCACCGCCACCACCGGCAGGTGCTCCGCCACCACCTGATGGTGCCGCACCGCCAAACGGGTTCTGGCCATTCTTGATCTGCGCCATCAGGTCGCCCGGATCCGGCAGATCGGCGGCATAGGCAAGGCGCACCAACACCATGTCCGCAGCGGCCAGTGGCTTGGACGCGGCCTGAACTTCCTGGACACCCTTCAAGAGGATCTGCCAGGCGCGGGACAGAAGCCGAACGGAAATCTGCTCTGCAAACTCCCGGCCGCGCGCCCGTTCAGCTTCGGTCACGGATGCTTCGTCAGCCGATTTCGGCGCAACCTTCATCCGCGTGACAAGATGCGTGAAATCCGCCAGGTCCGTCAGCACGATGGCCGGATCCGCACCTACCTCATATTGCGCCTGCAGTTCGCCCAGGGCGTCCTCGATCCGGCCGGCCATGATGTGACCGAAGAGGTCTATCACCCGGGCACGGTCCGCAAGACCCAGCATCTGACGCAGGTCTTCCGCCTCGATGGCGCCGGCGCCATGGGCCATGGCCTGATCGAGCAGGGACAGGGAATCGCGCGCCGATCCCTCCCCCGCACGGGCAATCAGCATCAGGGCTTCGTCGGAAATCTGGATGCCCTCGGCATCGGAGATCCGGCGCAGCAGACCGATCAGCTTGGATTGTTCGATCCGGCGCAGGTCGAAACGCTGGCAGCGCGACAGGACCGTGATCGGCACCTTGCGGATCTCCGTCGTCGCGAAGATGAACTTCACGTGCTCCGGCGGCTCTTCCAGGGTCTTCAGCAGACCGTTGAAGGCGGCGTTCGAAAGCATGTGCACTTCGTCGATGATGTAGACCTTGTAGCGCGCCGTTGCCGGGCGGTAGCGGGCCGCATCGATGATTTCGCGAATGTCGTTGATGCCGGTGTGGGAGGCGGCGTCCATCTCGATGACGTCGACATGGCGGCCTTCCATGATGGCCTTGCAGTGCGTGCCTTCCTGCGTGAGCTTCACCGTCGGCTTGTCGGCAACGCCCGGCACTTCGTAATTGAGGCCCCGCGCGAGGATGCGGGCGGTGGTGGTCTTGCCGACGCCGCGCACCCCGGTCAGCATCCAGGCCTGCGCAATCCGCCCGGTTTCAAACGCATTTTCCAGCGTCTGCACCATCGGCTCCTGGCCGACCAGATCCTCAAACGTCTTCGGCCGGTACTTGCGCGCAAGAACGCGGTAAGCACCATCGTCGGTCGCCGGTTTCACCGCGCCCTGATCCGCCATCAACCCCGGCGTCTGCCCGCCGTCACTTTCGGAAAAGCCTGTCTCATCCATGAGCCGCACCATAACCATTTTTTCGAAAAGTGGGACGGGCTTTTGAAAGTTTTTGTGCGTCGGACTGCCCCGGGCCGCAATACCTTCAGGGAACCCTTTGCCCAAGCCACGCATTGAGTAACTGCCGGCCGTTATTTTCAGCCGGTTTTCATCAGGGAGACGATATGTCTGGAAAACTCTCGCACGACCTGTTCAGCCTCTGGTTCCAGGCGCCTGTCGTCATCGCCCTGCGCTGCCAGGACTGGACCGCAAACCTTGCGGCGGGCACGGCCTGGACCAATCCGGAGCTTCATCGGATGATAAGCGAAAAGGCTGCAGCTGCGACGGAAAGCGCGCTTGCCATGAACAGGGCGCTGCTACGTGATGGAATGACGTCGTTTCAGCGGAACTGGCTGGGTGGGCAATCAATCGCGGCAAAGGGCACACGGCCCTATGCGAAGCGTGTCCGGGCAAACGCCAAGCGCCTGAGCAGGAAACCGCGGTAGTTACCCGATTCCCTCAGCCCTGATATCTGTCCGGCAACAAAAACCGTTGCCTTGCGCCTGGTGACCCAAGCCGCGCGTCCGAATACCACGTTGCCATCAACGCCCTTGAGCTGAGATCCGGGTTCTTGGCAAGAAATTCGCCGAAGGTTTCATGCGGCGTCTCGGCCATCCGCTCCGACAGGATGCCCAGGAAGGCCAGGGTGATGGTGGTGTTGTACTTCTCCGGCACGCCTGCTCTGGAGGCAAGGCCACGCAAGGCGTTGCCATATCGGCAAGCCGCTTCCAGAAACTCGTACTTCTGCAGCATCTGGCAGGCAACGCCGATATGGTCCACATGGCTGAAGCCTTTTGCATCCAGCTGGCCAGCTTCGAAGCGATCGGAAAGCTGCGCGTAATCCCTAAGCTCCGGCATTTGTTTCATCCTTCAGTTTGTGGCTGTCGGCCGCGCTCAGATCGAGGTCGTAAACGCTCTTGAGTTGCCGGATCTTGTCCAGCGTCTCCTTCGAAAACGGCGGCTTGTTCTCAAAAGCATGCAGCGCCATGCCCTCGATCAGGTCGCCAAGACTGATGTCCAGATGTTCGGCGAGCCCTTTCAGGACCTTCAGCAACCGTTTTTCCAGGCGCACACCGGTTTGAACGCGCTCAACTGATTTTTCCATGTTGTTATCATGGTACCAATGTACCAGATAAGTCAACTTGTCGATTTGAGATGCGGAGAGCCCGAGCCCGAAAAACAAAAAAGCACCGCGGAGAACCGGCGGTGCTTTTTGGTAAAGCTGATGCTTTGGATAGGGTGGGAGGCTGGCACGGCGACCCGTGCCGAGGCTCGTTAGGGCTGCTTCCTTCCGGACCTGACCCGGTTGGCGAGTGGCTCGTCCACCACCAACCTCCCGAGGGCCTTATATCAGAAGAAGGATGGGGTTTGGCAAGAGGGCAACACGGTTTTTTGTTCGCCGGGAAATCACACTCCCAAACCCGCCACGAAGCGTGTAGCCTTCGGGAAATTCTGCCCGGAGTGTTTCATGTCATCCTTTGCCCTCAATGCCCGTCTCGAAGGCGACAGCTACTTTGTCAGCGACCTGACGCTGTGCACCGTCCGTCTGCTGAAAGATGCCAACTATCCCTGGCTGCTGCTCATTCCGCGCCAGTCGGACCTCGTCGAGATCATCGATCTGGAGGAGGCCGACCAGATGCAGTTGATGCGAGAAATCGCCCTGGCCAGCCGGGTGCTGCGCGAAGTGACCGACTGCGAGAAGCTGAATGTCGGCGCGCTCGGCAATCAGGTGTCCCAACTGCATGTCCACGTGATTGCCCGTTACCGGGACGATCCGGCCTGGCCCGGGCCGGTCTGGGGAGCGGTTCCGGCGCAGGAGTATTCCCACGACAGGGTGGAAACCCTGATCGAGAAGTTGCGGGATACCCTTGCCGGTGACGACGACTGATTGCCGGACCGGTCCAACATCCTGCCTCGTAGCTGTTTCAATCTGCATTCAGATGTGATCGGCGGCATCGGCAGGAAGCGGTTTCTCCAAGCTGGAAAATGCACTACGTGAAGAACCAGCATCTTTTGACCTCCCGCCCCTTTCTCTTCCAAGGACTTTGACATGAACGCCAACCCCGCCGGTTCCCTGGCCATGGAAATGAGTTTCCTCGGCAACACGCTTGACCGGCAGTCGACACGGCGTGGCGATACCGCCTATCTGGCAAGTCTTCTGGAAAAGCCCGATACGCGCATCGTGCTGTCGACGGACCGGACATTGGTCTTTGCCGCGGGCGAAAACCTTGCCGCCGGGCATCGTCTGGAGGTCGCCCTTTCGCTCGGGGCCGTGCGGGAGGAGATGATTTTCCTGGGACTGCGCCCGGAAAACGGCGAGGCCCTGTTCGCAACGGCCTTGCCCGCGACAGACGAAGACCTTGCGGATCGCACGGACCTTCAGCTTATCGACTTGCGCACCCTTGCCCTGCAGAACGCATTTGCACCGCAGGACATGGGCGCACTTGCCCAGGCCCGCGCCCTGATCCACTGGCATCGCACCCATCAGTTCTGCTCGCGCTGCGGCGAGAAAAGCCATCTGTCCGAAGCCGGATATCGTCGCGATTGCCCGTCCTGCGGCGGCCAGCATTTTCCGCGCACAGACCCCTGTGTGATCATGCTGATTACCGACGAGAGTGGAGACAAGGCCCTGCTGGGCCGCCCGGCCCGGCTCCCGGAGGGCATTTACACAACCCTTGCCGGCTTCATGGAACCGGGAGAAACAATCGAGCAGGCCGTCCGGCGGGAAACGCTGGAGGAAAGCGGGATCATTGTTGGCGAGGTCCGTCTGATTGCCAACCAGCCCTGGCCGTTTCCGGCAAACCTGATGCTCGGCTGTATCGGCAAGGCGACCTCCTTCGACATCGCCATCGAGGACGACGAGCTTGAAGCCTGCAAGTGGTGCGACCGGGACGAAGTGCGGCAAATGCTGGCCGATACGCATCCCGAGGGCCACAAGATACCGCCTTCGATTTCCATCGCCTTTGAACTGATCAAGGGCTGGCTCGACGGAACGCTCTGATGACCTGGTGCGCTTACCTGACCCATCCGGAAGTCCTTGTCGATCCGGACGTTCCCGTTCCCGAGTGGGGCCTGTCGGATACGGGCCGGGAGCGTGCGGCGAAAGCCACCGTCCTGCCGTTTGCCAAGGACATCCGACAGGTAATCTCCAGTGCCGAAAAGAAGGCGCTTGATACCGCGCAGGTCTTCTCCGGCCGCCTCCGCGTCTTTCAGCGGTCGCTTCCGTTCCTGCACGAGAATGACCGGAGTGCGACCGGCTTTCTGCCACCTGAAGAGTTCGAGCAGACTGCAGATCTTTTCTTTGCCAATCCCCATCATTCCGTTCGCGGCTGGGAACGTGCGATCGACGCCCAGGACCGGATCGTCAATGGTGTCAAAAGCGCCCTGCGCCACATTCCCGAGGAAGACCCGGTCCTTTTCGTCGGTCATGGCGCGGTCGGCACCTTGCTGATGTGCCATCTGATGGCCGCACCGATTTCCCGACATCACGACCAGAGACGCGGCGGCAGCTGGTACCGCTTCGAGAAATCCTGGCTGATGAGCCAGGCCGGGCGCAATTTGGCTTGGACAGAACTTTAAGCACGGTCGGACGAAGACCCGGAACATGTTAGGCTGCCCAGACCTGTCGTGATCCGGGAGCCCGATGTGATCTGCCGTTTGCCGAAGCTTGTTCTTGCGACCCTGAGCTGCCTCGCCGTTACTTTGCTGCCCGCCAACGCGGGCCAATATGATGCCCAATTCCGGCAGTTCCTGTCTTCGGAAGTTGCTCCGGCGGCGCGCCAGCAAGGCATCTCCCAGGCAACTCTCGACCGGGAACTGAAAGGTCTGACACCCGACACCTCCCTGCCGGGGCTGGTCGGGCCGGGCGGCAAGGGCACGCCGCCCAAGATCAACTTTCAGGCCGAGTTCGGTTCCCCAAGCCGCTACTTCCGGGACAGCCAGTTCAACGCCCTTGTGCCGCGCGGGCGATCGCTGATGCAGAAACACGCGGCCGTGCTGTCGCGGATCGAAGCGAAATACGGTGTGCCCAGCCGGATCATCCTGGCCATCTGGGCAAGGGAATCGGGCTATGGCGGGGCCAAGATCCCCTATGACGCCATCCGCGTTCTTGCGACGCAGGCCTTCATGGGCCAGAGGCCGGACTTCTTCAAAGGCGAATTGATCGCCGGATTGAAGATCCTGCAAAATGGCGACGTATCCAGGCAGGGCATGAAAAGCTCCTGGGGAGGCGCCATGGGTCAACCGCAGTTCCTGCCGTCTTCCTTCTGGAAGTATGCGGTCGATTTCGACGGTGACGGCAAGCGCAACATCTGGACCTCCGACATCGACACGATGGCCTCCATTGCCCATTATCTCTCGGCACATGGCTGGGTAGCTGACCGCGACTGGGGATATGAAGTCCATCTTCCCGACAACGTCTCATGTACGCGGGAAGGTCCGGACAACCGCCAGAAGATTTCCGACTTCGTGCGTGAAGGCGTCAAGCGCGTCAGCGGCAAGCCTTTCCCGGCCAATGAAGTCAACCGGCCGGGCAACATCCTGCTGCCTGCCGGCCGCTACGGCCCAGCTTTCATTGCCACGGAAAACTTCTACGTCATCAAGGACTACAACGAGAGTGACACCTATGCGCTCTTCGTCGGTCACCTGGCGGACAGGTATGGCAACAACAGCGGTTTTGTCGGCGACTGGAAACCGATGAAAGAAACAACCAGAGGCGCGGTACGGAACCTTCAGCAGAGGCTTGAGGGACTGGGGCATGACGTTGGCGGCGCCGATGGCCTGATCGGCTTCAAGACCCGTCGATCCATCGGCAAGGACCAGGAGAAGAACGGCTTCTTCGCGACTTGCTGGGTCGGCTAGAACACACCCTGACCGCTCTCCTGGGTTGTGTTTCAAGGTGCCCGCAAAACTGCCGTTTCCAGGTAGAAGTATCCCGTGACCAAGCGCCGCGGGACGCTCGTTTCAACAAACAGTTGATTTTGGGCGTGCAGTGCGGAAGACTGTATCCACATCCTTCCTTACTGCTTCTCCGGTGCCTTCATGCGGCTCCCCAAGATCGTTACCACATTGCAGGATTATTCCCTGCCGCTCTTCCGTGCCGACCTCGTCGCCGGGATCACAGTTGCCATGGTTGCCCTGCCGCTCAGCCTGGCGATCGCCATTGCTTCGGGGGCCGATCCTGCGAAAGGGCTGGTGACTGCGATTGTCGGCGGGTTCTTCATCTCGCTTCTTGGCGGCAGCCGGGTGCAGATTGGCGGGCCGACCGGCGCTTTCATCGTGGTGGTTTACGGCGTCATTGCCGATCACGGGTACGACGGGCTGGTGCTGGCAACCTTCATGGCGGGCATACTGCTTTTGATCGGCGGGTATTTCCGGATCGGCAGGCTGATCCGCTATGTGCCGGAAGCCGTGGTCAACGGGTTCACCATCGGCATCGCGATCATCATCGCCTCCAGCCAGATCAAGGATTTCTTCGGCCTTCAGATCACCGAGGTACCAGCGGACTTTCTGGAAAAGCTTCCCGTTCTCTGGGAAGCACGTGACACCGCTTCGCTGGCCGCCAGCGGACTTGCCCTGGTCACGCTGGTAATGATCGTCGTCCTGCGCCGGATGGCTCCGGCCTTTCCGGGGCTGATCGTTGCCGTGTCGTTAGCCTCGCTGGCTGTCGTTCTGGCCACCCTGCCGGTAGAGACCATAGCCTCTCGCTTCGGTGCCCTGCCCAACACGCTGCCAGTTCCGGCACTGCCGAGCGTCACTGTCGAGCGGGTCGTGGAGCTGTTTCCCTCCGCCATCGTGATCGCGTTCCTTGCCGGAGTGGAATCGCTTCTGTCCGCGATGGTGGCCGACAGGATGATCGAAGGAAGCCACCGCCCAAACGCCGAGATGCTGGCACAGGGAACCGCGAATATCGCGTCTGCCCTTTTCGGCGGCCTTCCGGCCACCGGTGCCATTGCCCGCACGGCCACAAACGTCCGTGCCGGTGGCAAGACGCCTGTTTCGGGGCTGGTGCATGCGCTTGCCATCTTGCTGATCATGCTGGTTGCGGCCCCCCTGGCCGGATACCTTGCCTTGCCCGCCATGGCGGCCTTGCTGGTTCTCACAGCCTGGAGCATGAGCGAACCGCACAAGTGGAAATCCTATCTGAGCGCCCCGATGGCCGACCGCATGTTGCTGTTGACCACACTGATCCTGACGGTCCTGATCGATCTGACCGTTGCCATCGGCGTGGGCGTTTCAATCGGTCTTGCCCTCAGGCTGCGCGAACGCAAGAAGCAGCCGGACGACTGGTCGATGCCGGAACGCTGACACGGCCGGTCACCGCCTGCAGGACATTCAAAACACAAGGTTTTCAGCTGAAATTTCCAATTTCCCCTTTGGTTACGACCGGCCAAAGGCCTGATACTGCGTGTGCTTCATATATTTTCTGCTTTTATTTTTTATTGTTTTACGATAATTAATCGCTGCAACTTAAATTGGAGCCACTCCACATGTCTGTTTTGTCGTCTTGCGGCGCGGACCTTCGGGTACGCGCGAGAACCCTTCTTATTGCTCTTTTTCTGATGGCCATTGGCACCGCATCGTCCTTTGCGGACCCACTCGACCGGTTCAATCCCGCCACGACCGACCCTGACCTCTTCCGGCTGGCGGTCCGTCACCCCGACAGAATGAAGGTTCCGGATGGAGCCGCAAAGGTTCATGTTGTCCTGTCCGACAAGGAAACCGGGCGCGTTGTCCAGGAAAAGCGGATCGAGCTGCAAAGGACCACAACCGGCGAACAGGCAGCTGAAGTGCGTGCAGAGGCACCGGAAAACGTGGTGACTGTGTACCGGATCCCGGCAAGACAGGTGGCTGAACTGCGGGCACTGCAGGCCAAGTATCTGGCCATGCCCCAGTCTCGTCAGCAAACGATTGGCGGATCCCTGTCGATCGACGTCACCGGCTGCAAACTCGATGCTGCCGATACCGGCGAGATGCTGATTTCGACTTATCTCAAGACATCGGAACTGGAGACCTTCGTGGCTCTGGCGGAGAATTTCGACCTGCGGAACACGCAGGCTTCAAGCCGCAACGACCTCGATAACACGATCCCGCCCTGTTCATGACCGGTGAACCGGGCAAGGTCACCTCAGACCTTGCCCGCCCCTGCGATGGACAATCACCCTTCCCTGTCTTCGGATCGAAACGCACTTCCCATGTCGACCCCTTTTTCAAGCCGCTCGCTGCTTGCGGTTATGCTTTGCCTGCCCCTGTTTCTGCTGACTGCCTGCAGTCATGTTCCAGTTGCCACCATGGTCAAACTGGCAAACTTCGATATTCTGAAAACCAACCCGGCAGGCTTGCGGGTTGCCGTCAGATATCCGGCCAGCATCCGCATCCCGAAAGGCGGAGCACGCATGATGCTGACGGTGAAGGACAAGAAGACCGGCAAACTGGTTATGGAGGAGAAACTTGCTTTCGTCCGCGTATCGTCCAAGGCCGAGCGGGCGGAGCTGAGCGCCGAACTGCAGGAAGGCCGGCGGATTGCGATCTACCGGCTACCGGACGACAGGATCCCCGCCTTCAAGGCCTTTCAGACGTACCTTCTGACAATGGACAAGGCTGAACGGGACAAGATCGAAGGCAATATGGAAGTTGGCGTCGACGGCTGCCTGGCTTTCGAGCACCGGCCAGCGCGTATCCTGGTCAGCACCTATCTGAAAGCGGACGAGCTGGGCGGCTACATACCACTGCTGCGCGATGTCGATCTTGAGAAACAGATGACTGACGGCAAGAACGGCGTCGATGGTGGCCTGCCGCGCTGTACGGACGCCCGCGCCGCTACTGAAGGATAACGGCTCAAGCGAGTGCACTGTCCGTCCTTTAAGACCGGCAGACGGCACACCTTTGGACAAGGCAGCGCATGTGCGCTGACCGGTCTGTCAGGATTAGGCGCTCACCACACCTTCCGGTGCGGCTTCCAGGCGGAAGGCGGCAGCCATCAGGGCCTTGGTGTAATCGGTCCGGGGCGCATCGAAGATCTGTTCGGAAGCGCCCTGTTCCACCACCTTGCCCTGCCGCATGACGATAACCTCGTTGGCCAGGGCACGGACGACCTTCAGGTCGTGGGAAATGAACAGATAGGCGAGACCGTGCGCCTTCTGCAGATCTCGCAACAGATCGACCACCTGGGCCTGGACACTCATGTCGAGGGCTGAAGTCGGCTCGTCCAGCATGACAAACTTCGGCTCAAGAACCATGGCCCGTGCGATGGAGATGCGCTGACGCTGGCCGCCTGAGAATTCATGCGGATAGCGATGCCGGGTGGACGCATCGAGCCCGACTTCCTCCAGGGCCTTGGCGACCTTGCGGTCGCGCTCGTCGGCCGAAATACCGGGGAAATGCACCTGAAGGCCCTCACCGACGATTTCAGCCACCGACATGCGCGGGCTCAGCGCACCGAAGGGATCCTGAAACACGATCTGCATGTCCCGGCGCAGCGGGCGCATTTCCTTCCAGGAATTCTTCTGGATTTCGGCACCGTTGAAGGCAATCCGCCCGGTGGAGGAAATCATGCGCAGGATCGCAAGACCGAGAGTTGTCTTGCCCGATCCGCTTTCGCCGACGATCCCAAGTGTCTGGCCCTGCCGCACTTCCACATCTATCCCGTCCACCGCCTTGATGTGGTCGACGGTCTTGCGCAGGAAGCCTCGCTTGATCGGGAACCACACCTTCAGATCGTCGGCCTGAACGACAATCGGCTTGCTCTTGTCCGTCGCCGGAGGTTCGCCCTTGGGCTCCGCGGTGAGAAGGTGCTTGGTGTAGGCGTGCTGCGGCCGGTCGAAGATATCGGCGACCGGTCCCTGCTCGACGATCTTGCCCTTGGTCATCACGCAGACCCGGTCGGCGAACTTGCGCACGATCCCGAGATCATGGGTAATGAACAGCATCGCCATGCCGTGGCGGCGCTGAAGGTCCTTCAGCAACTCCAGGATCTGCGCCTGAACCGTGACGTCGAGCGCCGTGGTCGGTTCGTCGGCAATCAGCAGATCCGGTTCGTTGGCCAGCGACATGGCAATCATCACGCGCTGGCGCTGGCCGCCGGAAAGCTGGTGCGGATAGGAGTTGAGACGTTTTTCAGGATCGCGGATGCCCACCTGGTTGAGCAGTTCCAGCACGCGCTCACGCGCCTTTGTATCGCTCATGCCCCGGTGGATCTTCAGAATTTCCGAAACCTGCTTTTCCACCGAGTGCAGCGGATTGAGCGAGGTCATCGGTTCCTGGAAAATCATCGAAATGCCGTTGCCGCGCACCTTGCGCAGTTCCGCTTCCTCGACCGCCAGAAGATCCTGACCGTTCATCAGGATCCTGCCGGAGGGATGCGAGGCTGCAGGGTACGGCAGAAGCCGCAGGACCGACTGAGCGGTTACGGACTTACCCGAGCCGCTTTCCCCCACCAGTGCGACGGTCTCACCCTTCTTGATGTCGAAGGTGATCCGGTCGACGGCAAGGTTCTTGCTGCCGCCTTGGGAAAAGGCAACGGACAGGTCTTCGACGGAGAGGAGCGTTTCTTTTGTCATCTTGTTTTCCTCACCCCAGGCTCTTGCGCGGGTCGAACGCATCACGCACCGCCTCGCCGATAAAGATCAGCAGGCTCAACATCAGTGAAATGACCATGAAGCCGGTGATCCCGAGCCAGGGCGCCTGAAGGTTGTTCTTGCCCTGCGCCAGCAGTTCGCCAAGTGATGCCGACCCTGGCGGCAGGCCGAAGCCGAGGAAATCCAGCGCCGTCAGGGTGGAAATCGAGCCGTTGAGAATGAACGGCATGAAAGTTAACGTCGCCACCATGGCGTTGGGAAGCAGGTGCCGCCACATGATCACCGGATTGGAAACACCGAGTGCCCGGGCCGCGGATATGTATTCCAGGTTCCGGCCGCGCAGGAATTCCGCGCGCACGACACCCACAAGCGCCACCCAGGAAAATGCCAGCAGGATGGTGAAAAGGGTCCAGAAGCCGGGCACCAGAAACGACGACACGATCAGGATGAGGTAAAGCGTTGGCACCGCCGTCCAGATCTCGATGAAACGCTGGAACAGGAGATCGGTCCAGCCGCCATAATAGCCCTGCACGGCCCCTGCCGCGATGCCGATGACGGAGGATGCCAGCGTCAGCGCCAGGCCGAACAGAACGGAAATCCGGAAGCCGTAGACGAGACGCGCAAGCACATCCCGGCCCTGGTCGTCCGTACCGAGCCAGTTCCAGTTGCCCATGACGCAATTGGGATCTTCCGCGCCAAGCGGATAGCGCGAGCAACGCTTTTCCTTGTCCATCGTCCAGGAGGGAGGTGCGGGTGCCGGGACCGGAATATCATTGTTGACCGATCGGTAGGAATAGCGCACCGGCGGCCACAGCATCCAGCCGTTGGCGCTGATCTCTTCCTGGATGAACGGATCGCGGTAGTCGGTAACCGCCAGGAAGCCGCCGAACTTTTCTTCCGGGTAATCGACGAAGACCGGCGCCAGCAATTCGCCGTTGTAGGAAACAAGGATCGGCCGGTCGTTGGTCAGGAATTCGGCCAGCATGGCCATGACGAACAGCACCAGGAAGATCCAGAGCGACCAGTATCCGCGCCTGTTGGCCTTGAAGTTCGCCAGCCGCCGCTGGTTTATCGGCGAAAGGCGTGCCTTGGTCCCCTGTGCCGGGACGACAAACGCTTCGCGATCATCCGTTACAGCTGCCTCGAAGTAGGCCGCCCTGGACCGCTCGCGGCTTTCGGCTTCATATCCGCCAGCCTCATGTCCGCCACTGCCGGAATCGTAGTTTGCACTTCCTGCATCACTGTCTGAATCGGTCGCCATCGTTCAGACCTCCCTGCTTTCGAAGTCGATCCGGGGATCGATCCAGGTGTAGGTCAGGTCGGAAATGAGGTTCACCAGAAGTCCCATGAGCGAGAAGATGTAGAGGGTTGCAAAGACCACCGCGTAGTCGCGATTGATCACCGATTCAAAACTGAGCAATCCCAGGCCATCGAGCGAGAAGATCGTCTCGATGAGGAGCGAGCCGGCAAAAAAGGACGAGATGAAGGCCCCCGGGAAACCGGCCACCACGATCAGCATGGCGTTGCGGAACACATGACCGTAAAGCACCTGGCTTTCCGTCAGTCCCTTTGCCCTTGCGGTGATCACATATTGCTTGCGGATTTCATCCAGGAACGAGTTCTTGGTCAGCAAGGTGGTGGTGGCAAAGGCGGACAGGGCCATGGCCGTCAGAGGCAGGGCAAGGTGCCAGAAATAGTCGGCGATCCGGGCAGGCCACGAGAGCTGTTCCCAATTGTCAGACACCAGCCCCCGCAAGGGAAAGATATCCCAGAAGGAGCCACCGGCGAAAAGCACGATCAAGAGAACCGCAAAGAGAAAGCCCGGTATGGCGTAAGCCACGACGATGACACCGGAGGTCCAGACGTCGAACCGCGAACCGTCCGAAACGGCCTTGCGGATCCCGAGCGGTATCGACACCGCATAGGATATCAACGTCATCCAGAGGCCGAGCGAGATCGAAACCGGCAGTTTTTCGGCAATCAGATCGATGATCTTGATGTCGCGGAAATAGCTTTCCCCGAAATCGAAGCGGGCATAGTCGCCCAGCATCTTCAGGAAGCGTTCGAGCGGCGGCTTGTCGAAACCGAACTGCGCTTCCAGTTCCTTGATGAATTCCGGGTCGAGCCCCTGGGCACCGCGATATTTCGAACTGGCCGAATCTGCAGTTGCGCCGCCACTGCCTCCAGAGGTGTCGTTGCCGCCCCCCAGCATGTCGCTGCCACCGCCGCTGATGCGTGATGTCGCCGAAACGTCCGTTCCCTGCAACTGAGCAATGACCCGCTCGACCGGACCACCTGGCGCAAACTGGATGATGACGAAGTTGATTGCCATGATCCCGACCAGCGTCGGTATCATCAGCAGCAAGCGGCGGAGGATGTAGGCGCCCATGGAGTGTGTGCAGTCCCTTTTGTCTTGGCCTTCTGGAGCGGGCCCGAGGTTTCGCTGGAAATATTACCCGGCTTTACCGAGTTTTTCCGCCTTTTCCTTGTCTATCCACCACAGTTCTTCAACCGGGAAGAAGTAGCGCGGAGTTTCTTCGGGAAAGCCGTAGACATCCCACATGGCAACAGTGTGGACGTTCTTGAACCATTGCGGGATCCAGTAATGACCGGCCCGCAACACGCGGTCGAGGGCCCGGGCCGCGTTGGTCATCTCATCGCGCGTTGTCGCCGCGATGGCCTTGTCGATCAGTGCATCGACAACCGGGCTGGATATGCCGGATGTGTTGTAGGTGCCCGGAATTGTCGCCGCCTTGGAGCCCCACATTTCGCGAATGGTATCCGACAGTGTCGGTGAAAGGCTGAGCCTGCGGCTTGCGATATCAAAGTCGTAGTCGTTGAGCCTGGCTTCATATTGCGCCGGATCGACGATCCGCAGGCTCGCCTTGATGCCAAGCCGTTCCAGGTTATTGATCATTGGATTGACGATCCGTTCGTAAGCGGCGGTGTTGTTCAGGAACTCGATCGTCAGCTGATTTCCGTCCGGGCCGATCAGGTCGGTCCCCTTCCGGGTAAACCCGGCTTCGGCCAGAAGTTCGCTCGCCCGTTTCAGCAGCTTGCGGTCATTGCCGGATCCATCGCTGACGGGCTGCATCACCGCTTCGCCGAAGACAGCCTCCGGCAACTGGTCCCGGAAGGGCTCCAGCAACGCAAGTTCCGCGGCCGAGGGCATCCCCTCCGCCTTCATATCGGAGTTTTCGAAGAAGGACTGGGTTCTCGTATAAAGCCCGTAGAACAGGTTCTGGTTCGACCATTCGAAATCAAAGGCGTATCCAAGAGCCTCGCGCACGCGCGGGTCCTTGAACTTGTCGAGCCGGGTGTTGATGAACCAGCCCTGCGCCCCTGACGGCCGGCCATCGGGAAACTCGCGGCGGATGACCTTGCCTTCTTCCACTGCGGGAAAATTGTACTCCGTCGCCCAGTTCTTGGACGTGAATTCCTCACGGTAGAAGGTCTTGCCCTTCTTGAAGGCTTCGAATGCCGTCTGGCGTTCGCGGTAGAACTCCACCCGTATAACCGCGAAATTGCAGTGCCCTACCCTGACCGGGAGATCCTTTGCCCAGTAGTTTTCGACCTGATGGTATTCGACATAGTGACCGACAGCATGTTTTCCGACCTTGTAGGGACCGGAGGACAGGGGCGGTGTAAGGGTCGATTGCTTGAAATCGTAGGCGGTGTAATAGCGCTTGGAGAAGATCGGATAATCGGCCGCAACGACGAGCGGCAGGTTGCGCGACTGCGAGCCGTCGAACTGCAGCGCGACCTTGTGATCGTCCAGAATGACCGCGTCCTTCAGTGACGACAACGGCTGGCTGAGCATGGGGTGACCGTCGGCCTTCAGAAGCAGAAGCGAAAAGGCGACGTCCTCGGCAGTCAGTTTGGAGCCGTCGTGAAATCTGGCTTCGGGCCTCAGGCTGAACGTGAAGACATTGCCGTCCTCCGACACCTTGACCGTTTCCGCCAGCAGGCCATAGACCGCGTCCGGCTCATCGTAAGCGCGCACCATCAAGGTGTCGAAACACAGCTCCATACGGGGCGGGGCATCGCCTTTCAGGATGAAGGCATTGAAAGTGTTGTAGGTCAGGACATTCTGGTTGAAGTACCAGTAAGGCGCCTGAAACGAGAAGGTCCCGCCTTTCGGAGCCAGCCGGTTGACATAGTCGAACTGGGTGAAGTCCGGTCCGTATTTCAGATCGCCGAATACGGACAAGCCGTGTACGGGGCCATCCGGATATGCGGTCTGTGACGCGAAGGCCGTCGACACCGGCCAGGGCGCTGCCGACGCAAACGCCGCGGCGCTGCTCATTTGCAGGAAACGGCGCCGGGAAGTCGTCAGGGCCCCACTCATCTCGCAGTTCCCGTCTTGGCGGCCAGGGCCTCGTCGTACCACCAGATGGTCGGGAACCCGGTGCTGTATTCCGGCATCTGTTGCGGATGGCCGAAGCGGTTCCAGCGTGCCGTGCGAGTTTCGTCGGAATAGAACTGCGGCACCACATAATGGTTCCACAGCAACACGCGGTCGAGCGCGCGGGTGGCAGCCACCAGCGTTTCCCGGTCTTCGGCAAATATGACCTTGTCGATCAGCTTGTCGATCGCGGGGTTCTTGATACCGGCATAGTTCGCCGAACTTTCGTTATCAGCAGATTCAGACCCCCAGTACTCCCGCTGCTCGTTTCCGGGCGACAGAGACTGACCGATCGCCAGGACCACGGTGTCGAAATCACGGCTGCGGACACGATTGACGAACTGCGAGGTATCGACCAGGCGCAGGATCGGCTTGATGCCGATGGCTTCCAGGTTCTGCGAATACGGCAGAAGGGTGCGTTCGCTGGCCTTGTCACGGTAGAGGAATTCGATGCTGAGCTGTTCGCCGGTTTTCGGATCGACCATCTTGCGGTCTTTCAACTCATAGCCGGCCTTGCGCAGCAACTTGACGGCTTCACGCAAGTTGGCGCGCACGTTCTGCGGATTGCCGCCAACCGGGTTCTTGAATTCTTCCGTGAAGACTTCGGGCGGCACCATGTCCCGCACTTCCTCCAGGATCTCCAGCTCCTTGCCCTGCGGCAGACCGCTGGATGCCAGCTCCGTGCCGGCGAAATAGGAATTGACCCTCTTGAGAAGGTTGGCGGAAACGATCTCGTTGGTGGTTTCGAAATCGTAGGCATAGTTCAATGCCTGACGGACATCAGGGTTCTGGAATTTCTCACGGCGCTGGTTCAGGAAGAACCCCTGCATGACGCCCCTGGACTTGTCCGGGAAGATTTCCTTCACCACCCGGCCATCCTTGATGGCTGGGAAGTCGTAGCGCTTGGCCCACTGGCTCGAGCTGCGCTCGGTATGGAAGTCGTACTGGTCACCCTTGAAGGCTTCGAACTGCACGGAATCATCGAGGAAGGAGATGTAACGAATCTCCTCAAAATTATCGGTTCCGACGCGGATCGGCAGGTCCTTTCCCCAATAGTCCGGCACGCGCTCGTAGATCACCTGACGGTTGGGCGAGAACTCTTTCATCTTGTAGGCACCGGAACCGAGCGGTGGTTCCAGAGTGGTGCGGGAGATGTCACGTTGTTCTCCCTTGCTGTTCGTGCCTTCCCACCAGTGTTTGGGCAGGACGGTCAGCTGGCCCATGATCTTGGGAAGCTCGCGGTTTCCGCTGACATCAAAGGTGAAACGCACGGTGCCATTGCCGACAATCTCGGACTTCTGGACATTCTGGAAGTAGTACTTGCGCTGCGGGTCCAGCTCGATGGACTTTTCAAACGACCAGATGACATCTTCGGCGGTTACCGGCTCGCCGTCATGCCACTTTGCATCCGGGTTGAGCCTATATTCGACCCAGGAATAGTCGTCGGGAAAGCGGACCGCTTCGGCCAAGACACCGTATTGGGCACTGATATCCTCTTCATCCAGAGAGGGCTCCATCAGGCTTTCGTAGATATTCAGGATGCCGGGGGCGATATTGCCCTTCTGCGCCAGAATATTGAACGTATCGAACCCGCCGCTGGCAGCTAGCCGAACCGTGCCGCCCTTGGGGGCATCGGGATTGACGTAATCGAAATGCCTGGCATCGGCGCCGTATTTGGGTGTTCCGTTGAGGGCGGCCGCGTGATGCCATTCCGGTTCAGCCGCGAAAGCCGGTACGGATCCGATCCCCGACATCACCACCACACTTGCCAGTGCAAGCCCAGCTGCGGCCCGCTTCCCTACATGCCATTTGAACACCATCGGCTTCTCCGTCCCCTTCCGGTTCCTGAACCCAAATCACGGGTTTAGAGAATCAGTGTAGGGACGTGTTGGCCCTGCGTCACCTGCTGGCTGTCGAGATGACAGAAATTTAACCTGCCTGGGGGAGGCCGTTTCCGGGAATATCCTGTGAATTTCTCTTGGACTTTGCCTTTTGCGCGTACATTCTTCCGTCGGCAACCCTAAGTAAATCCTCCACCGTGGCGGCATCACCTGGATAACTTGCCGAGCCAATACTGGCTTTCACATCGATGCGGGCACCCGAATACTGGAATGCCTGGGTCACACGTTCATCGAGGCGCGTGAGAAAGGTGTCCCTTTCCTGGCGCCGCATGTTGCCCGGCGTCAGCACGATGAACTCGTCGCCGCCGACCCTGGCGACGGTATCCGTCTGCCGGATCTGGTTCTGCAGCCGCTGCCCGACCTCGATCAGAAGCTGATCGCCAACTGCGTGCCCATAGTTGTCGTTGACCGGCTTGAAGGCATCCAGATCGACGTAAAAAATCTCGAAGCCCGCGCCACTGCGCTCGCACATGGCGGCAAGCTGGTGCATGCGGTCTTCCAGCAGGCGCCGGTTCGCCAGTCCTGTCAGCGGGTCATGCAGCGCCATGGAGCGAACCTTGTAGACCTCGCTGATCAACAGAAATGCCATGGCGCCAAAGACGAGCGAGATCAGACTGCCGACGAGTTGCGTGATCCAGACCTGGTTGCCCGTGCTCGACCAGCCCGCCTCCGGAAGACCGACAAGCTCCCAGTTCAGACCGCCCGGAAGATGCAGAGGCAGGGACACATGATCCTTTTCAAGGAGAGACTGGCTGCCGAAAATCATGTTGTTGGAAGCAACCGCGCTCCGATTCACAAGACCGATGCGGATGCCGTTGATGACATCCGTGATGCCGGCAGTCTTCATCATGCCCTCTTCGTCCAGCACCAGGGTGGCGACACCCCAGTAACTGCGCTCCTTGAGCGGTTGCCCAAGGAAGCTGGCTGGAAAGATGGGAATGCGGATCAGGAGGGCCCTGCCCCCCTGCACAAGTTCAAGAGGGCCTGCAATCACGACGTCACGGGTCACCATGGCCTGCTGAATCGCGGGCCACTGGGCCGTGTTCATGCGGTAGTTCAGACCGAGCGCCGCCTGGTTGGGCTCCAACGGGAACACCGCGCGAAGAATGTTGTTGGGTGCCAGACCTATAGAGCGGATGGACGGATTTTCCTCGATCAGTTCGACCGCGATTTCCCGGTAGTCCTCCATTTCGAATGGCTGTTCGACGAACTGGGACACATAGGCCCGGATCCCGAGTCCGTGGGCCACAGTCCTGTTGATTTCGCCTTCAAGGCGCGCCCGTGCTTCGGAGAGCGAGGCGACGGCCTGACGTTTGTGCTGGGAAACAATTTCATTGCGGACCAGTTGACCGACGTGCGCAGTGACGGCGATGCCAGCGAGAAAACAGACGGCAGCAACGATGGAAGCGATCCACGTTCCATTCGACTTAGAAAATACATTCCTCGTCAAGTTGATGCCCATAGGGTCCTTGTCCGACCTTAGCCCACTATTTGACAACAATACGTAACGTAAGATTTGTTAATTTTTCATATAAATCAAATAAAAAAGCCGGGTAGTTAACCCGGCTTCTCTACAACTCTAGTCACGTTCGCGATGTCGAAGAGGTTTTACTCGGTCGGTAGCGGTGCAGGCGAATCGGCCTGTTCACGAAGGTAGGCAATCATGTCTGCGCGGTCTTCCGGTTTACGCAGTCCGGCAAAACCCATCGTGGTGCCGGAGATGAAGTTCTTCGGGGACTCCAGGAAGTGATCCAGTTCTTCATAGGTCCACTCCGGATTTTCTTCACCGAATGCGACCATCGCGGAAGAATAGCCGAAGCCTTCGTGTCCACCAGGCTTGCGGCCGATGACATCCCAAAGTGCCGGGCCAACCTTGTTGGCGCCGCCCTGCGTGAAGTCGTGGCAGGCAGCACATTTCTTGGCCACCTTCGCGCCGTCTTCAGCAGATGCTTCGACCAGACGCTCGGAGATCGGCACCACTTCCGGAACCGCGCCGACTTCCGAGGTGCTATCCTCTGCAGACGCCACGACGATCTCATAACCCGGTTTACCCGGCATCGTCGGATGGAAGATGATGTCGGAGACAATGCCGACACCCATAGTCAGAATCAGAACCATCAGTACCGCACCAGCGGCCTTGTTCAGCGTGAAGGAATCCATTCTCTCCGGCTCCAAGCTCATACGCGTCCGGGCCCGCAGCGTCGCTGCGACCCCTATCAGCTTTTCGAATTTTGCCGGAACCTACAAATTTTTTGACCTTGCTGTCCATAGCTTTAAAAGGGCATCTGATACGACAAACGGACGCGGCACGTGTTTTTTTGCATTTCTTCCGCCCGTCCGGCCCCATGGAGACCCGATTGACCGCTGCACTTGTGATTATCCCGGCCCGCCTCGCTGCCACCCGACTGCCGCGCAAACCGCTTGCCGACATCTGCGGAAAACCCATGATCGTGCGTGTTCTGGAACAGGCCCGCAACGCGGATATCGGTCCGGTGGCCGTTGCCTGTGACGACAAGGACATTTTCGAAGCGGTGCAGGACCACGGCGGCAAGGCGGTCATGACGCGTGCCGACCATGCCTCCGGATCCGATCGCATACACGAGGCAGCGGGACTGATCGATCCGGACGGAAAGCACGATGTCATCCTGAACGTGCAGGGTGATGTGCCGCTGATCGCACCGGAAGCCATCCGGGCGGCCTTTGCGCCGCTTGCCATTGCCGATGTCGACCTGGGCACCATCATGACCGAGTTCACCAATACCGCCTTCCGGGACGATCCGAATTTCGTCAAGGCAGTCACCACACCCAACGGCCACGGCCATCATCGCGCGCTTTACTTTACCAGGGCCGTCGCCCCGCACGGTGACGGCCCGTACTACCACCACATCGGCATCTATGCCTACCGCAGGGCAGCCCTGGCGAAATTCGTCCAGCTGCCGCCTTCGCCACTGGAACAGCGTGAAAAGCTGGAGCAGTTGCGGGCCCTGGAAGCGGGTATGCGGATTGATGCCTCCGTCATCGACAGCGCGCCGATGGACGTGAACACGCCCGAAGATCTGGAACGAGCCCGGGCGGCCTATCAGACAAACTGACGAAAGACTGCCGAAAGGCGGAAAGACATATGACCGACAGAAAAAGAATCGTGTTCCAGGGAGAAACCGGTGCCAATTCGCACATGGCCTGCCGGAGCGTTTATCCCGATTACGAAGCCATCCCCTGCGCCACCTTCGAGGACTGCTTTTCGGCCATGGCTGACGGGTCGGCAGACCTTGCCATGATCCCGATCGAGAACTCCGTTGCCGGCCGTGTCGCGGACATTCATCACCTGCTGCCCAAATCGGACCTGCACATCATCGGCGAATATTTCATGCCGATCCGGTTTCAGCTCATGGCGGTCAAGGGCGCAAAGATCGAAGACCTGAAAAAGGTGCAAAGCCATGTGCATGCCCTTGGCCAGTGCCGGAACGTTATCCGTGAGCTCGGCCTGACGGCCGTCGTCGGCGGCGATACCGCGGGCTCCGCCCGGCAGATCGCCGAGCTGGGTGATCCGAGCGTCGGCGCTCTTGCGCCGGAAATGGCCGCCGAAATCTACGGTCTGGACATTCTGCGCCGGGATGTGGAGGATGAGGCGCACAACACGACCCGCTTCGTCATTCTCTCGCGCGACAAGATGGAGGCCGCGCACAACGGCCAGCCGGTCATCACGACCTTCATCTTCCGGGTTCGCAACGTCCCGGCAGCGCTCTACAAGGCCCTGGGAGGATTTGCCACCAACGGGGTCAACATGACCAAGCTGGAATCCTATCAGCTTGAAGGGCAGTTTTTCGCGTCGATGTTCTATGCGGACGTCGAAGGCCATCCGGAAGATCCGAAGGTGGCCCTGGCGCTCGAGGAGCTGGCCTTCTTCTGTGCCGAGCTGAACATGCTCGGCGTCTACCGGGCAAGCCCGTTCAGGGACAAGATCAGGGAGCCGGAATCCAACCGTGCTCTCCGGCCCAATCCCTACTCGTAACGGCGGCTACCCGACACCACCAGAGGAACTCTATGACTGAAACAAGATTTGATGCCCTGTGCATCGGCAATGCCATTTGCGACGTCTTCGCCCATGTCGAAGAGGATTTCCTGCTTCAGGAAAACCTCGTCAAAGGCTCCATGCGCCTGATCGACACCGACGAGGCAGTACGCCTGTTCGACAAGATGGGACAGACCGTCCGCATTTCCGGCGGCAGCGCCGGCAACACGGCGGCTGGCATTGCCTCGCTCGGCGGACGCCCTGCCTATTTCGGCAAGGTTGCCGAGGACGAACTGGGCGATAGCTATTATCACGACATGAACGGCACCGGCGTCTATTTCAACACGCCCCGCCTCAAGGAAGGCAAGCCGACCGCCCGGTCGATGATCCTGATCACGCCGGACGGCGAACGCACGATGAACACCTATCTGGGTGCATGCACCGAATTCGGCATCGCCGATGTTGACGAGGAAGTCGTTGCCGCCGCAGCCGTCACCTACATGGAAGGCTATCTGTGGGACCCGGCAGACGCCAAGAAGGCGTTCCTGAAAGCTGCGGAAATCGCGCATGCAAACGGGCGTCAAGTGGCGATCACCCTGTCCGACTCGTTCTGTGTCGACCGCTACCGCAGCGAATTTCAAGCCCTTCTGACCGATGGTGTCGTCGACCTGATGTTCGCCAACGAGCACGAGCTGAAGGCCCTTTACGAAACATCGGATCTGGAGAGTGCGGTAAATGCGGCCCGGGACTCCGGTGCCCTGACCGCCCTGACCCTCGGCGAGAACGGTGCGATGGCAATCAGCCGCGAGGAAACCGTCAAGGTTCCTGCGCAGACTGTCGACAACGTGGTTGACCTGACCGGTGCCGGCGACCTGTTCGCCTCCGGTTTCCTGTTCGGCCTTGCCCGCGACTACAAGCTCGCGGAAGCCACCGAGCTTGGCTGCCTGTGTGCCTCGAGCGTCATCAGCCACGTCGGCGCCCGGCCGGAACGGGCCTTGAAAAACATCGCCGGCCAGAGCGGCTTCGAGATCTGAACCTTTTCAGGGGCGGCCTTCGGGCCGCCCTTTTCGGAACCGGCAACTGCTACCGACGCATGCCGTGTTCCCTCGATTGCATTGCTTCAATCGCCGCCGCGATTGCCAGCACCTTTCGATCTGCCCCCGGTAGCCCATCGATTTCCAGGCCTGCGGGTACGCCGCGAATACTCCGTGCCATTGGCAAACTCACGCCAGGGGCGCCAAAGAATGTCGCCGGTACCGTGTTGCGCATGGTCTTCCAGACAGACACTTCCTTGCCGTCAACGACGACACGCCCTTCTTCACCCAGTGCCGTTGCCGCAATCGGTGTCGTTGGAAAAATGATCGCGTCAAGTTTGTACTGCTCCAAATGCGCGCAGTATTGCTTGCGACACCGGGGGAGAGAGACGGAAATCACATGCTCGTATCGTGCTGCCAGGTCCTTGGCGTCCGCACCACGCAAAGCCCCGTCAAATTCCTCACGAACGTATTGCCCGGCTATGCCGGCAACGAGCGACCGAACATCGACGGCAGCGCCAGAAACCGACAAGTACGCTTCCAGCGCTCTTTCCAGCTCCCACGCACGGATTGGCTCTGACATTTCGCCAAGCCAGCTTGAAACCTCCGGCATCTCTGCCTCAACGACCGTGACACCCCAAGAGACAAGCTGGTCAACGGTTTCCTCAAACGCCTGGGCGACGCCGCTTTCCAGACCGGACAGGAAATACTTTCCGGGAAGGCCAAGCCGCAGGCTTCGAAGGTCGATGGCAGGCCGCTCACTCTGCTCACACAAAACGGCATCCAGAAGCAGCAGATCTTCTGCAGATCGCGCAAATGAACCAGGCACATCGCGCGTTGGAAACAAGGGCATGACACCGTCAGTCTTGTAGCGATCACTTGTGGGGCGAAAGCCGAAAACCCCGCAAAATGATGCCGGAATTCGCACCGAGCCTGCCGTGTCCGTGCCAAGAGCAGCCGGAACCAGACCCGCGGCCACGGCAGCGGCAGAACCACTGCTGCTTCCCCCCGCTGAGCGAGAAGGATCGTGCGGGTTTCGAACGGGGCCTGTGTGATCGTTGTTGCTGGTGATGCCGAAGGCAAGCTCGTACATGTTGGTCTTGCCGAAGACCAATGCCCCGGCGTTTTCTAGTTTCGTGACCACCGATGCGGTCCTGTTGACCACGTGATCTTTCAGGCTTGGCGTTGCAGCAGTCGTTGCCATGCCGGCAATGTCGATGCAGTCCTTGATGGCGACGGGAATGCCATGCAGCGGCCCCAAAGGTCCACCGTTCGCCTGGTGCTCATCGGCCTTGCGTGCAGCGCTGCGTATATTATCCGGGGCAAACTGGGTGAAGGCATTCAGGTCAACGAACCGTTCCGATCTTTCAATCAACGCCTCGACATAGTCTCGGCAAGACATTCTGCGGCCGCGAAACATCTCCACCGCTTCAACAACTGTCAGCCGCCAAAAATCCATGTCGGTTTCACCCCAAGCATCGGAACCTTCGTATCATCGCTGGTTTGCAGCCCTTGTCACTTGCTGTTCTCAAAAATAATGAAGTTGGCCTACCCGGTTAGGCGGCAGCTTCAATCGCGTCTGTAACGCGCAAAATTTCCCTGACAAGCAACTCGAGGTCATCGCTTCGTGTACGGTGGTTGCAAATGGCGACGCGAAGGCTGTGACGGTCCCTGACAGTAGTATCCGAGAGCGCTGCAATGCCTTCCTCCTGAAGGCGAAATGGCCGAACGCAGTGCGCTGACACCAGGAGCCCACTACCTCGTCAGCATGATCGTCGTTTCATTTGCAACCCTGGCCGGACAAACCGAACGGGCCGAGCGTTGGGCGAAAGATGTGCGGTCCCGACGTACCGACGCGACCAGGCAAATGTTTCTGGAGGCTTTTCCCTTCAAGGACCCGCAATGGCGTGCCCGCATCGATGCTTCGTTGGAAGCACATGGTTTTTAACCGCGTGTGAGACCGGTGACGGCAGCGCAATGTTTGCCGCCGCCACCGGTCATTTCACCAGGTCTTACCAGGGCTGATTGGCCGGACCGACGGTGAATTCGTTGACCGTCGTGTCCTCCGGCAGCGACACTGCAAACTCGACAACCGCCGCGATCCGGTCGGCGGAGATGCCGTACTGGTCGTAAAGGGCCTGGAACGCTTCGGAACTGCCCTTGTCGCTGATCGTGTTCAGAAGTTCGGTGTTGATTGCCGCCGGGTAGATGGTTGCCGTGCGGATGTTGGTGCCTTCCATGGCAGATTCCATCCGCAGGACTTCCATGAACGAGCGCACGAACCACTTGGTGCCGCAATAAACTGCGCCGCCAGGATAAGCTTTCAGTCCTGCAACGGAAGAGGTCGCGATGACATGGCCGGACTTCTGTTCGGCAAAGGTCGGCATGACGGCTGCAACACCGTTCAGAACGCCCTTGACGTTGACGTCGACCATCTGCTCCCACTCGTTCGTCTTGAGTGCGGAAATCGGCGAGGACGGCATGAGCCCCGCGTTCAGGAAAATGACGTCGAGTTTTCCGTAAGTGTCCTTCGCCAGATTGACGATAGCCTCGTTTTCAGCCGGTACGGTGACGTCCAGCGCCTGATAGACGGCTTCGCCGCCAGCAGCCTTGATCTCGTTTGCGATGGTTTCGAGCTTGTCGGTGCGCCGTGCACCCAGCACGACCTTCGCCCCCTTGCTGGCCAGCAGCTTCGCGGTTGCTTCGCCGATGCCGGAGGAGGCTCCGGTAATGATGACGACTTTTCCCTTGATGTTGTCGGACATGATTGTCTCCTTGGGTTCTGAGAGTTCTTGTTCAGGCAGAGGAATGGCCCGGTTCACCGGGACCAGACAGATCCGTTCTGCCGAAGCGAAAGCGTTTTCGAAGGTGTCGAAAATGAAGACACCTGCAGTCAGGCAATCCCGACGGGTGGACAGCCCGTTCCAGAATTTGCCGATTTTGGGTCGTGTCAGTCGGCCGCTTCGATGCGGACCGAAAGCGGTCCATCGCCCAGAAGGGCATCGATCGATCCGTCGAATGCGCCGAGCCTCACGAGGCCCCGGGAATTCTGAAACGGCTTGTAGAAGATCGCGATGTTTCCCCAGGGCGCGTAGTGCGTGATGTCACCCTTTCCGGGCGTGTAGCTTGCCGGGGCTTCGGAGATATCGAGCTTGCGTGGCAGATCCGCGACCTTTTCTGTCCCGTGATAGTCGGTCAGGGTCAGGTCGAGTGGCAGCAGGGCCGCGAAGTCTCTGCCGGCGAGCGTATCGTCGAGCGTGGCCGGAAGCACCACGTCTTCTACGATCACCTTGATGCGGATCATGCGAGCCTCGTTCGATGGTTCGGTTGCGTTTCCGGAAGCCCCCGCCCCGGCGCAAAACAGAGTCAGTGCCAACGAGAGCATTCTTGACCTGAAAGCGGGCATTGCGGGGTTCCTCCGATCGGTTGCTCCCAATCTAGGCGTCAGACCGACAGGGATTAAGCCCCCTCCAGGTACTGCCTCTCATGAGCAGCACTCATTAATCCGCGCCCGGGGGACACCGGCAGGACGGGAGCTCGTGGACAGACGGACAGCTCCACCGGGTTCATGAGTGATCCTCATGACTGCTTCCGACAGAGCCACCATTATCCACGCGTGCGTCTTGCCTACGTTCTTAAGGCAGGCCGAAAGGCCGCCTCACGACTGATGGAGACGACCTGAGATGAAACGCACCCTTGCAACGCTCGCACTCGTTCTTGCGGCTCCGGCTGCATTTGCACAATCCATGGAAATAACCCGCTCCGAAACCCTGGCGGGCCAATTGGGAAGCGGCGACTATTTTACCGGTACAGCCTATGTCGCCCCTATTTTCCCGCCCGTCATGAACGATGTCAGCGCCGGTCACGTCACGTTTCTGCCCGGAGCCCGCTCCGCCTGGCACACGCATCCTGCGGGCCAGATGCTGGTCGTGACATCGGGGACCGGCTGGGTCCAGGAGCGCGGCCAGGAAAAGCAGATCATGCAGGCCGGTGATGTGGTCTGGTGCCCGCCTGATGTCGAGCATTGGCACGGCGCGACCGACACCACGTCCGTTTCCCATTACGCAATTCAGGCGACGGTTGACGGGTCCGCCGTTGCCTGGGGCGATCATGTGACGGACGAAGAATATGGCCAGTAAGCTTGCCGTCCACTTGTGTGGCGTCTTGTTTGCGATGCTGGTACCGGTGTCCGCTTCTGTAGCGGACACCGTGCTGAACGGCCTCGACTATCCCTGGGATATCGAAGCCCATGGCGGCAAGATCTATGTGACGGAGAAGAGCGGAACAGTCGGCATCCTTGCCGAGGGTTCCTTCACGCGCCTTCCCGTCGAGACCAGTCAGCCGATCCTGGATGACCGCGGCGGCGGCCTGCTTGGTCTGGCCATCAGTCCGGACTTCCCAGACACCGGCCGCATCGTGCTCTACCAGCACTACGGCACCCCGGACGCCCGGATGAACCGTGTCATCGAGGCCGAACGCCTCGGGGATCGATGGAAAGAGACCCGGGTGCTGGTCGACGCAATTCCGGGCCACCCGCTTTACAACGGCGGACGCGTGGCCTTCGGTCCCGACGGCATGCTTTATGTCACCACCGGTTGGACCGAAAACAGGGAGCGTCCGCAAGACCTCGGCAGCCTTGCCGGGAAGATATTGCGTGTGACGCCGGACGGCGAAATCCCTTCGGACAATCCGTTCGCGGGTTCACCGGTCTGGTCGCTCGGCCATCGCAATCCCCAGGGCCTTGCCTGGGACGCCTCCGGGCAGCTCTTCGCAGCCGAGCACGGCCAGTCCGGCCATGACGAGGTGAACCGGATTGAGCGGGGCGGCAACTACGGCTGGCCGCTGATCCGGGCGATGAAACCCGCGACGGCCTGCTCGCACCGCTGGCGCATTCGGGCCAGAGCACCTGGGCGCCTTCCGGCCTGACCTCGGACGGTGACCGGCTGCTTCTTGCGGGCTTGAGAGTGAACGGCATTCTGGAAGTGACCACCGAAGGCCGGGTATCCGAAGCCTACCAGGCTGGAGAACGTATCCGGGACGTGCTTGTGTCGGATGGCGTGATCTATGCAATCACCACAAACCGGTCTCCCCGGCGGGAAGGGACTTCTGAAGACAGGCTGATCCGGCTTGATCCCTGATTGCATAATCGATGGACCTCATGAGCCCGGCACATATATGTGGGAGAGACAGTGAAGATTCTGGATGATCAGAACGGGACCTCCCACATGCTCCGAGAAAATATCAATGATCTCATCGCGCTTGCGGCTGTTGCGGAGGAACGCAGTTTCACGCGGGCCGCAGCGCGGTTGAACGTGTCTCAGTCCGCCCTGAGCCACACGATCAAGGGACTGGAGCAACGCCTGGGCCTGAGGCTTTTGACGCGGACGACCCGCTCCGTCGCTCCCACGATCGAAGGCGAAGACCTTCTGGCTACCCTGACACCGTGCCTCGAAAAGATCGAAGCCCGGCTTCAGGCACTCAACGATGCACGTGACCAGCCCACCGGAACAGTGAGGATCGTCGCCACGGAATACGCCATAGAAAGCCTCCTCTGGCCGAAGCTTTCTCCGGTTCTCAAGGCCCATCCGCTGGTCAATGTCGAATTCGTCATGGACTATGGCTACACGGACCTTGCCGATTCCCAATGTGACGCAGGTGTGCGGTATGGCGAACAGGTCAGCGAGGGCATGATCTCGATGCGTATCGGTCCGGACGAGCGTATGGTCTGTGTCGGATCACCCGACTATCTGGACAGGGTTGGCGAGCCGGAAACACCCCAGGATCTCGCGGACCATAGTTGCATCAACCTGCGGCTTTCCACCCATGGCGCACTCTATGCCTGGGAGTTCGAAGACAAGGACGGCAACGAAATCCGGGTGAAGGTAAAGGGACAAGCCTGCTTCAATACGATCAATCCGGTCATGCGTGCGGCCGTGGACGGTCATGGACTGGCACTGGTTCCCGAAAGGCTGGCGCAGGAACATCTTGCGGCCGGAACCTTGCGCACATGTCTTTATGACTTCAGCCCGTCGTTTCCCGGTTTTCACCTTTATTACCCCAGCCGCCAAAAGCCCTCGTTCGCCTTCCAGGTCGTCCTGGATGCCCTGCGGGATCGTGGTTGAGCCCACTCATGAGGTGACGTCATGAGTGGCTTGAAAGACCCGGTTATTAAGATACGTTTTTTGCGCTCCAGATTAGCAGGGTAATTGCCCACTTGCCGAAAGGGAGCTCCCGATGAAATCCATTCTCACCGCAGCCGGTCTGGCGTTGATGGCCACGACTGCAGCCGCTCAGGACGCGGCTGGAACCTTGCCTGCAGCCGTTGGCCGCGTTGCCCCGGCACTTGAAGCCTATGCGAAGGACGATCTATTCGGTGCGGAATGGAACGGGGCAGGCCTTTCCAAGAGAGACCGGGCACTGGTCACCTTTGCCGCCCTCATGACGCGGCACGAGACCGGAAATCTTGCAAGCCATGTATCGTTGGCTCTCGATTCAGGCGTTACCCCGGCAGAGATCTCCGAAACCATCACCCACCTGGCCTTCTATACAGGCTGGGGCAATGCCACCGCGGCCGCCGAAGCAGCCGCGCCGGTGTTCGAGGAAAGGGAGATCACCATCGAAGACCTCCCGGCCTCCGACCCGGACCTGCTACCGCTCAACGAAGAGGCCGAAGCTGCCCGTGAAAACCTCGTACGCGGCAACTATGCGGATGTGAGCATGGGTGTCGTGGACAACACGCGTGAGCTGCTGTTCCGCGATCTCTGGCTGCGTCCAGATCTCGCGCCCCGCGACCGGAGCCTCGTGACGGTGGCCGCCTTGATTGCAGCCGGTCAGCCCGAACAGATGACATTTCACCTCAACCGCGCCATGGACAATGGCCTGACACAGGAAGAAGCCGGTGCCATGCTTTCTCACCTGGCATTCTATGCCGGTTGGCCGAAGGTGTTTTCGGCTTTGCCGGTTGCCAAGGCCGTGTTCGAAAAACGCGCGCAGTGACCGGTTCCCGCCGGAGCCGGCCTTGCCGCACGAAAGATCGGAACTGAGACATGAAGATAGGCATTCTGGGGTCGGGTCTGATGGGCGCCAAGCTCGGACAGCTCTGGGCGCGTTGCGGCCATGATGTGACCTTCGCCTATTCCCGCAGCCGCTCGAAGCTCGAGCGTCTCGCCGAGGCGGCAGGCGCCTCGCACGGGTCGGTGGCGGACGCGGTCGAGAACGCGGACGCGCTGCTGCTGGCCGTGCACTGGTCGCGGGTGGACGACGTCCTCGCGCAAGCCGGGGATCTATCCGGAGCCGTGGTCCTGAACTGCTGCGTGCCCCTTGATCCGACGAACACGGATCTGGTGGTCGGTATCCAGTCGTCCGGAGCCGAAGAGCTGGCCGCCATACGGCCGCAGGCCCGCTGGGTTTCCTGTTTCAACACGGTTCCCTCCGAGGCTTTCATGCCGGTTTTTTCGCAAAAGGAACGGACACCAAGGCCGCAAGTCCTGGTTTATGGGGACGATGCCGGTGCAAAGGAAGTCGCCGGTTTCCTGATCCGGGACATCGGTTTCGATCCTCTTGAAGCCGGACCGCTTCGCACGGCCCGCTTCGCAGAGCCCTTTGCCATGGTCACCGCCGAGTTGGCCTACAGCCAACCCGGGGGGCCTGCCCTAACCTACCGTTTTGAAAAGCTGCGCGGCTGACCGCGCAACAAGCAACAGGGAGTTGAAAATGAAAATCATCCGTTCCGGGACTGCTTCGTCCGTCAAGGGGCCAGACGACTGGTTCACTGGCACTGTGCGCATCGACCCGCTTTTCCAGGCCGAAGAACCCGGCCGGACCGGCGGTGCCCATGTCACCTTCGAGCCCGGCGCACGCACGGCCTGGCACACCCATCCGGCCGGACAGACGCTGATCGTGACCTTCGGCCGTGGCCGGGTTCAGCGCGAAGGCGGCCCCGTGGAAGAGATTTCCCAGGGTGACGTCGTCTGGTTTCCGGCCGGAGAAAAGCATTGGCACGGTGCCGCACCCGACACAGCCATGAGCCACATCGCCATTCAGGAAAGCATCGACGGCTCCCCCGTCACCTGGATGGAGAAGGTCTCGGACGAAGACTACACCGGCTGAACGACCGCCAGCCGGGCCCAAAGGCCCGGCTGCCATGCCTCGGAGAATGTCCGTTTTCCGACGCCTGCGACTGACGTCCCCCGTGCTGTTCACCAACGGCTGGAGGACGTTCACGTATTCACGCCGATTGCCGGCTGTTCCCGTCAGGCAATTCCGCGTCTTCGGCACTCCGGGGCGTGGAATCGGCGACCTTGGACCTGCGGCCGAAAAGCTTCGAAACGACGACGTAGAATGTCGGCACCAGAAGCACCGCAAGCACCGTTGCCGATATCATTCCTCCGAGAACACCCGTACCGATTGCTCGCTGGCTGGCCGAACTGGCACCTGTCGCAAAGGCAAGCGGAACCACGCCAAGAATAAAGGCGAAAGACGTCATCAGGATCGGACGGAAGCGCAGTTTCGACGCTTCGACCGTCGCTTCCAGCAGCGAACGCCCCTCGTTCCTGAGATCCCGGGCAAACTCGATGATCAGGATGGCGTTCTTGGCAGACAGTCCGATGATCGTGATCAGGCCCACCGTGAAATAGATGTCGTTGGGCAGGTTTCGCATGGTGACCGCAACGATGGCCCCGACTGCGCCAAGCGGAACGACAAGCATCACGGCGATTGGAACCGACCAGCTTTCATAGAGCGCGGCAAGGCACAGTAACACGAAGACGAGCGACAGGCCGAGCAGGAAGGGAGCTGCGTTGCCTGATGCCTTTTCCTGGTACGACAAGCCCGTCCATTCGTAGCCGAAACCATGCGGCAAAGACTGGAAAAGCCGTTCCATTTCTGCCATTGCCTCGCCACTGGTGTGGCCGGGCGCAGGGCTGCCGCTGATCTTGATCGCCTGGAGACCGTTGTACCCGACCACTTGCGTCGGCCCCAGTTCCCAGCGCGCACTCGCGAAGGCGGAGAGCGGCACCATCTCGCCGCGGCTGTTGCGGGCGTTCAGATCAAGCAGGCTCGCAACGTCCATCCGCTCGGCCGCTTCGGCCTGAACGATGACACGCTGCATCCGGCCAGCGTTCGGAAAGTCCGCGACATAGCTCGATCCGATCGACGTGGACAGCACCGCATTGATTTCATCGAAGGCGACCCCGTAGGCGTTCGCCTGCCGGCGATCGATATCGAGCATGATCTGCGGAGCAGGCGGCAGACCTTCGATGTAAGGGTATTGCAGGATCGGGCTTTGCCAGGCCATGCCCAACAGGGCATTGGCAGCCTGCACAAGCGCGTCATTTCCGTGATTGGCACGGTCCTGCAAACGGAAACTGAACCCGCTGGCATTGCCAAGCGCTGCAATGGGCGGCGGCGTCAGGGTGAACACGGAGCCTTCCGGAATGCCGGCAAGTGCTCCCAGGGCCGAACCGACGATGGCTTCGGAGGAATCCCCCGGTCCTCTTTCCGACCAGTCCTCGTAGGTGGCGAAGGAGATCCCCGCATTCTGGCCGTTGCCGTTGAACCCGAAGCCCAGGATCGAGACAATTTTCTTGACGCCTGACCTGTTCATGAAGAAGTCATCGACCTGATCGAGAACACCGGCGGTCCGCTGCGCGGTAGACCCGGCCGGCAATTGCGTCGCGGCGATAGCATATCCCTGGTCTTCCACCGGCAGAAAGCCCGAAGGCAGGCGAACATAGGTGTAACCCAGGCCCGCCAGGATCGCCATGTAGATCACCATCATGCGGTAATTGCGTTTCACGGCCCCGCCGACGACGTGGCCGTAGCCATTCGTCGTCTTGCCGATCAACCAGTCGAACCCACGGAAGAACCAGTTCTTGTGATGGGCATGGCCTTCAGGGATAGGCTTGAGGATCGTCGCGCACAGCGCGGGCGTAAGGGTCAAAGCCATGAAAGCCGAAAACACCATCGACATGACGATCGTCACGGAGAACTGCTTGTAGATGATCCCGATCGCCCCGGGAAAGAATGCCATCGGCACAAACACCGCAATCAGGACGACCGTGATGCCGATGACGGCACCCGTGATCTGCTTCATCGCCTTGACGGTGGCCTCCTTGGGTGGAAGACCTTCCTCGGCCATGATGCGCTCGACGTTTTCGACAACCACGATCGCATCATCGACCAGGATACCGATCGCAAGCACCATCGCGAACATGGTCAGCACGTTGATCGAGAACCCGAATAGCTGCAGCGCGGCACATGTTCCCAGCAAGGCGATCGGCACGACAAGCGACGGGATCAGCGTGTAGCGGAGGTTTTGCAGGAACAGGAACATGATGACGAAGACCAGCACCACCGCCTCGATCAGCGTGTGAATGACCTTCTCGATGGAAATCGAAACAAAGGGCGTCGTGTCATAAGGGATCTCGAAACTGACGCCCTGGGGAAAGTTTGCCGCCAGTTCCGCCATCCTCGACTTGACAGCGTCGGCGGTCACCAGCGCGTTTCCACTCGCATTCAGCTGGATGCCGATCATCGCGGCTTCCTGACCGTTGATACTCGAGGAGATCGCATAGCTTTGCGCGCCGAATTCCACGCGTGCCACGTCTCCGAGGCGCACCACAGATCCGTCGGGGTTGGCCCGCAGTACGATTTCCGCAAACTCATCGGTGGTCGACAACTGACCCGTGGTCGAGACGGTGGCCGTAATTTCCTGGCCAGCCGCACTCGGCTGGGCTCCAATGCTGCCGGACGACACCTGAGCGTTCTGTCCAGCAATCGCGCCAGTCACGTCCCTTGCTGTCAAATTGAGGCCGACGAGCTTTTTCGTGTCGATCCAGACGCGCATCGCCCGTTCTGTTGCGAACAGTTGCGCCTTGCCGACACCAGGCAAACGCCGCAATTCATCAATGACATTCCTGGCTGCGAACTCGCCCAGGTCGACAGCGTTCAAACGGCCATCCGTCGAGACAAGGCCGACAAAGAGCAGAAAGGAGCTGCTCGTTTCCTCGACCCGCACCCCTTGCTGGCGAACCGAAGGCGGCAGGCGCGCCTCCACACGGCTGATCCGGTTCTGCACATCCACGGTCGCGACCTGCGGATCGGTGCCCGCTTCGAACGTGATGTTGATGGTCACGCTGCCTTGCGCATCGCTGACGGAATCGAAATAGAGCATCCCCGTCGCGCCGTTCATCTCCTGTTCGATGAGCTTGGTGACACTGTCATAGAGATTTTCCGGTGTGGCGCCGGGATAGCTGGTTGTCACTGCAATCGTGGTTGGTGCCACGTTCGGATATTGCGAGATGGGCAGGAACGGAATTGCGATCGCACCTGCCAGGGCAATGGCAAGTGCGATGACCCAGGCAAAAACGGGCCGTTCGATGAAATACTGCGGCATTTGGAAGGACCTGTTCTAGCTCGGGATATAGCACGGTTCTGCGGCACTGCAGTCTGATACCGTGCCGCGTTCGGCGGCCTTTTCTGCAGCCGCTTCCGCCGGTGCGGCCGAGACGGGCTGACCTGGCATCGCACGATCGAGGCCGTCGACGATCACCTGATCGCCCGATTTCAGTCCCTGGTTGACGAGCCAACGGTTGCCGACGGAACGACTTGTCAGGATAGGCTGTGCGGCCGCCTTGCCGTCCCTGACTGTCATCACGCTCGCCTGGCCCAGCGTGTCCCACTGAACGGCCCTTTGCGGAACGAGCACCGCCTGGTGAGCGACGCCTTCCGTCACACGGACGCGGACATAGGTGCCAGGCAACAGTTTGCCCTGCGGATTTTCGAACTCGGCGCGGAGCAGCACCTGACCCGTGGTTTCATCGACCACGGCGGATGAAAACAGCAGTCGGCCCGGATGTTCATAGGTGCTGCCGTCGTCAAGGATCAGCTCGATGGCATTGCTGCTTTCAACCGGCTGCATGTCGCCAGCATCGATTTCGCGGCGGACCCTGGACAATTCCGCGAGCGGCGCGATGAAGTCCACATAGAGTGAACTGATATCCCGCACGATCGCCATTTGCGTTCCGTCCTCCTGGCGAACCAGAGCGCCTTCGGACACCAGCGCAGCGCCAATATGACCGTCAATCGGCGAACGCACCGAGGCATAGCTGAGTTCAAGTTCCGCGGTCTGGAGATTGGCCTTGGCAACGGCAACTTCCGCCTGGGCCTGCTTGCGGTCCGCCAGGGCAACATCGTGCTGTTCCGTGCTGGCGACATTTCGCGCGAGCAGACGCTTCACCCGGTCTGCCCGCTGGTTCGCCAGGCTGAGCGCTGCTTCCGCCCTCGAAAGCTGCGCCTTTGCGGAAGCCACGGCGGCCGCGAATTTGGCCGGGTCGATTTCGAACAGCACGTCGCCCTTGTGGACGTCGCTACCCTGTTCGAATTGTCGTTCCAGTACGATGCCGGAAACCCGCGCCCTGACTTCGGCCAGACGAATGGGCACCAGTCGACCCGGATAATCTTTCTTGAGCGGCATGTCCTCGCCGGCCACCGTGATCGTTTTCACGGCCGGCGGCGGGAAACTGGCATGCGAAGTTTCTTCGGAAGGGCTGCAGCCACTGAGTATTATCAGAACCGCAAGGAGCGGGAGTAAGTCGGGAAAGAGCCTGACGTGCATTGGTTATCCGGTAATGAGTACGAGGTACCGGCGGCAGGTTTGGGCACGCCGATGAGCCTGTGGACGCAGACCCGGACGCCTTCTTAAGACCTCAACCTAAGTTGAGGTCAAGAACAAATTTCGGCTTCTTCAAATCCGTCACTTTCCTCGTGCCACATCACCGTGCAAAGGCTGGACTTCGCCAAGTTCCGGGTCACTCATCGATTGACAAGTACGATCCCGGCGACGACGAATGCCGCTCCTGCAAGGAGTGAAAAAGTCAGTTGCTCCCCCAGCAGGAGCACTGCCAGGATGCTGCCGAAGATCGGCATCAGGTGGACAAATTGCCCGCCGCGTTCCGGGCCGATGATGCCAATGCCGTAGGACCACAGCCGCGAAGGTCGTATCGCACGAGACGTCCGAAGCCAGTCAACTCGGCAAGCCAGTGTTGCCAGACGGGACTGTCAAGATCGCGGGAGATATGGGTCAGCCAGTGCGCGGCTCGAACGATGGTCGGCCCACGCCCTGACGAGGCGCAGGCAATGCGCGCACCATCTTTGGCGGTGACAAAGAAGATGTCTTGTTTTGGAACTCCACGCCGCATCATGGGCAGGAGTATGACATCTCTTCGCATGGGGGCACAGTATTGCCTTGGCGCGATTGCTGTTCATTTCACACCCCATTGCACCCGGCACAAACGCGCACGGCCTCCGGGATGAGCGGAGGCCGTGAAGCGTTTTTCAGTTTTTACAGGGATGCGATTACTGCAGTCGAGTTCCGATCCGGGCATCGACACTAAAGCGGCCGGCGCCATAGGCTACGATCTGCAACAGTCCACCGGCGATCGATATGTTCTTGAAGAAGTGGATGAACTGGTTCTGATCACCGAGCTGATTGTGGAAGGTCAGAGCTGCTGCCACAGTAAAGAGTGCCATGACTGCGGCAACGAGACGGGTCTGATAACCCGCGATCAGCGCCAGACTGCCGATGATTTCAACCGCAACTGCGCCGATATAGGCAAGCGTTGCGAAGGGCAGGCCTGCCGCATCGATCCAGGCGATGGTAGCTTCTGCAGACCCAAGTTTGGAAATGCCGGAAAGCAGAAACAAAGGGGCGATCAGCAGGCGTGCGGCCAGCGGCACGGCGCCGTCCAGACTGCGGGTGAGTGCGGAGCCGCCTTCAGGTGCGGCCGATACATCGAGATTTGCCATTTTCAGTACTCCTGTTTTGCCGGACCTTTCCTTATTCGTCCGGGCCTGGTTAAAAGATATCGTCTACTTATCTGATTATAAGTCACCAAAATCGGATCACATTGTAATCGATTATTGAACAATCCAATCCGACCTGCCGTAAGTGGCGGGATGAGATCTGTGCGCCCGGGAGCTTCAGCGACGGCAATTTCGAACCGAAATCTGCCGGCGCCGAAGTTTCAACCTTCATCAGGCGTTGCGGACAAAACTGGCGATGATGTCCGCCGTCAGTTCAGGATGCTGATGCTGGGGGCCATGGCCTGCACTGGGGTAAGTCACCAGTGTGACTGTCGGCAGGACCCCGTTCAGCGCGTACCAGTTCTCGACCGGGAAGATGATGTCGTGATCTCCGCCGATATGCAGGATCGGCACGCTTGTCGTCTTCAGCATCTCCATCACCGGCGGCGCCGGGAAAGCCGGATTGGCCGGACCACCGGCAATGCGAGCCCGTGCAAAATCTATCGGAACCGCCGGGCTGGTATCGCCCTCGCGCGCATCGATGCGTGCCTGGGACCGGCTTGCGGCCGCACGGCTTGAAGCCGATTTCGGTTCGAAGAAAAGGGCAACCACGTCTTCGAAGTCGTTCACGTCCTTGCCGGCAAGATCGTAAAAAAGCTGCTCTGCCGGTTTCACCAGATCGCCGGGAGGTGTCGAGCCCAAGAGCACAAGGTGGCTGATCTCCTGCGGATAAAGCGTCAGCGCCACCTGGGCCGCCATGCCGCCGATCGACCAACCGAGCAGGATCACGTCCTTCAGGCCCAGCGCCTGGATAAGATCACGCGGATCTGCGGCCATCTCCAGGGGATTGTAACTGGGTGTGCCAGTGGAGAGGCCAAGGCCGGAATAGTCGAAGGTGATGACACGAAAGCCGTTCTCGGCAAGCCCGTTCAGGAAGGCCGGATCCCAGAGATCCAGAGTGCCGCGAAAGCGCGTTGCCAGCAGGATCGGCTTGCTTTTGCCGATGGACCTGTAAGCCAGGGTTCTGCCACCGGTTTCGATGAATTGGGTCGGTGCCGTCAGGGCATCATTTTCTGCAATCTTGTCGAGCATGTCCGTCTCCTCTGCTCCTTGCCGAATAGCGCCGGATCGCTTGCCTTTCCGGCTGATGGCTAGAAGGTGAGCCAAGACGGGTCCCGGAACCATTATCTGCCGGGATGCTGCACTCATACTGGCGTATGATTGAACGGACTGCAGGCCCATGCGAGGACTTGGCCATGACTGACAATCCGATTGTTCACATCATCGACGATGACACCTCGCTACGCGAAGCCCTGGTCCGGCTGTTCCGGTCAGTTGGTCTTGAGGCGAGGCCTTATGTGTCCGTCGCGGCTTTTCTTGAGGCCGGCAACAACGACACTCCGGGGTGTCTTTTGCTCGATGTGCGCCTGCCCGGCATGAGCGGTCTCGACTTTCAACGCCAACTGGAGGATCACGGGATCCGTATGCCGGCCATCATGATGACCGGCCACGGAGATATCCCGATGTCCGTCAGCGCGATGAAGGCGGGTGCAGTCGACTTTTTGCCGAAGCCTTTCCGCGATCAGGACCTTCTGGATGCGGTGGCAATTGCAATCGAACGCGACAGCCGCAATCGGACCGACAATCGGGAAAAAGACCAGTTGCAGGCTCTGTACGAAAGCCTGACCCGGCGCGAACGTCAGGTGATGACGCGTGTCTGCGCCGGACGCCTCAACAAGCAGGTCGCAGCGGATCTCGACCTCAGCGAAATCACAGTAAAGATCCACCGTGGAACGATGATGAAAAAAATGAGAGCCAGAACCCTGGCCGACCTTGTGCGCATGGCCCAGATCCTCGGTCTGAAAGACCCTCATGTGGATGCCTCCGGATTGGCGAGGCTCGACAGTCATGACCTCTGAGGCAGCCTGCGTTGCGGTCATCGATGACGATGAATCGCTGCGCAACGCCATTTCGTCGCTGCTGCGTTCAGTGGGAATGCGCGTTTCGACCTTTGCCACCGCCGACCTTTTCCTGAACCGCGCGGTGCTTGGCGACACAGATCTGATCATTACAGACATTCACATGCCGGGCATGTCCGGCATCGAGTTGAAAGACCGGCTCGACGATCTGGACTGCCAGGTACCCGTGATCATGATCACCGCCAAGACCGAGCAGAATCTGCTTGACCGGGCGGAGGCCTCGGGAGCCTACTCGGTATTCCGGAAACCTTTCGATACCGACGACTTACTCAACACGATCGAGCAGGCCCTTGCCGACTGAACGGGAGATGCCGCATGCTGGAAGGACCTATCCCTCTTTCTGAATTGCAGCGCCCTGACGCGGCAGCAACCACCCTTCTGGACCATGCCCCGCAAAGCGTCGTCCTGTGTGACCGAACCTGGCGCATCGCCTACTGGAACCGGGCGAGCGAAACGCTCTATGGCTGGACATCGGCTCAAGTACTCGGACAGGAGCTGAACACGCTGCTGCAAAGCCGGCATCCCCAACCCGTCCAGGCCCTGCAGCAGACTTTCGCAACGCACCGGGCCTGGGACGGTGATCTGGAACGCACCACCGCCTCCGGCAACACTCTCACCGTCGAAACGACCTGGGCGATGGTGCCAGCGGCAGACGGGCAGTCCGAGTGGATCATCGAATACGGACGCGACATCACCGCGTTGAGTGATGCGGAAATCTCCGTCCGCACACTCACCCACCAGTATACGAACGTGTTCCAGGCCATGGCCGCCTCGTTCTGGGAGCTGGACTTCACCGAAGTCCGCCAGATGATCGGCGGCCTGCTGCAATCCGGCGTCACCGATTTTGCGGCCTATTTTCAAAACCATCCCGAATTTATCGACGAGGCCATTGCCCGCACGACGATCCTGGATGTCAACGATGCGACCGTGCGGCTGTTCGGGTGCAAGGACCGGGACGGCATGATCGGCCGGAACATCTCGCCATTCTGGCCGCAGGAAAGCCGGACCATCTATGCCCGATCCTTGCTGGCCGCCCTGCGGCGTGATCCAAACCTGCAGACCGAAACCCGGCTGTCGACGCTCGACGGGCAGCTGATCGATGCGCTCTTCACCGTGTGTTGGCCGGAGGGCCATCATGGTCGTGGCTCGGTTCTGGTCGGTGTCATCGACCTTACCGACCGCGTCAAGGCGGAAGAGGAACTGAGACAGTCGGAACTGCGTTTTCGCGATCTTTTCCAGGCCATGTCCACGGCCTTGTTCCAGCTCGACACTGCGGGCTTGCTTGGCTTCTATGACGACTTGCATGCCCGAGGCATTACCGACATGGGCGCTCATCTTGACGACCATCCGGAGGATCTCAGGCGCGCAATGGAGGGCTGCCTCATCGTTGAGGTCAATACAGCCGCCCTCAAGATACTTGGTGCGGAAACGGCAGAGGACCTCGTAGGCCAGACAGTATCCCGCTTCTGGCCTGCGTCCGGTGAAGAGGCCTTCCGGGCCGTGCTTCAGCACAGCTTCGCCTCGGCAACCCCGTTCGAAGTCCGCGCCCGGAACTTCCGCCTCGACGGCAGCGAGTTCGACACGATGTTCCTGGTCAATGCCTCGCCGATCCTGCGGGCAAGGAAGATGACGCTTGTCGGGCTCGTCGACATCACGGATGAAGTCGAGGCAAAGTCCGCCCTGCAAAAGCTTCAGGCCGAATTCGCGCATGCTTCCCGGCTTTCGGTGCTCGGGGAACTGGCAGCCTCCATCGCCCATGAGGTCAACCAGCCGCTGGCGGCAATTGCCGCAAACGGGTCAGCCGCCGGCCGTTGGCTGAAGCGGCCCGACCCCGATCTTGAGGAACTGATGGCCATCAACGAGGCGATGGTCTGCGATGCCAGGCGCGCGGCCGACATCGTGTCCCGGATCCGCTCCATGGCCACCAAGCGGGAGACCCAGCAGCTTGCAGCACCGGTCAATCGGATCATCGAGGAGGCTCTGGTCTTTCTTGCCCACGAGCTGCAAGCCCACGGCACAAATACACGAACCGCGCTGAAGGACGGCCTGCCGGATGTTCTTGTCGACCGGGTGCAGATCCAGCAAGTGGTGGTCAATCTCATTCTCAACGCCGTCCAGGAACTTGCCCGCAAGAACATTCCCTTCCCGCTGATCGAAGTCACGACCTCGCAGATGGACAACAGGGTTGTCATCCGCGTGGAAGATACCGGTGCCGGCATTCCGGCGGAGATGCGCGAGCGTATATTCGAAAGTTTCTACACGACCAAACAGACCGGACTTGGCATCGGCCTGTCCATCTGCCGCAATATCGTGGAAGGTCATGGCGGCAGGATCCTGGCGGACGGTTCACCGCTCGGCGGGGCACGGTTCCAGGTGGAGCTGCCCGTTGCCTCTGCAGCGGTGCAAACATGATCGGGAGGACGCTGCCGTCCTCCCGTTTATCTGGCTGAAACCGAGTCCTCACGCCGGCTGGACGAAGAACTCCAGAAGATCGGGATTGACGATGTCCGGATGGGTCGTTGCAAGGCCGTGCGGCAGCCCCTCATAGACCTTCAGCGTGCCCTTCGGCAGCAGCTTGATGCTTTCCAGCGCCGAGGCCCCGATCGGGACGATCTGGTCGTCGTCGCCGTGCATGACCAGAACCGGGATATCGATTTTTTTCAGGTCTTCCGTGAAGTCGGTCTGGGAAAACGCCTTGATGCAGTCGTAATGAGCCTTTGCTCCCCCCATCATGCCCTGGCGCCACCAATTGTCGACGATGCCCTGGCTGACAACGGCACCCGGCCGGTTGAAACCGTAAAACGGGCCTGCCGGAATATCGTGGAAGAACTGCGAACGGTTGGCCAGAAAGGTTTCCCGGAAACCGTCGAACACTTCCAGCGGCAGACCGCCCGGATTGGCCGCCGTCTTGACCATCAGCGGCGGCACAGCGCCCAGCAGCACGGCCTTTGAAGCACGGGCAGTGCCGTGACGGCCGAGGTAGCGGGCCACCTCGCCACCGCCGGTGCTGTGGCCGACGTGGATGACGTTTTGCAGGTCCAACGCTTCCACCAGCGCCTTCACGTCATCGGCGTAAGTGTCCATCTCGTTGCCGTCGAAGGTCTGGGTCGAACGGCCGTGACCGCGCCGGTCGTGCGCCAGCACCCGGTACCCCTTCGCCAGAAAGAACATCATCTGGGCGTCCCAGTCATCGGCAGAAAGCGGCCAGCCGTGGTGAAACAGGATCGGCTGGGCGTTTTTCGGACCCCAATCCTTGTAAAAGATTTCGGTGCCGTCTGCGGTGGTAACGAATTGCGCGGTCATCTGGCTTGTTCTCCTGATTTCTTCCGCCGTGGCGGGGGTCGGTTGCATAACGATGGATACGGCCCCGCCGATCGCGGGGGCCGATGCCAGTCCTTCAAGAACGAAGCGTCGCGTGACAGATTTCATGGACATGTTGTTCCCCGTAGCTGATGCAGGCGGTGCCTGCGGTGACGTCATCAGCCTGCGGGAAAGGGCACCGTGGAACCATTGTACGGCAGGTCTTACCGCTCATACATCGGTATGGTTGCGTTAAGCCCCGTGTTTGATTGAAGCTGGTGTTGAGCCAATTCCGTCAACGAAAGCCGGCTTGTTTCATGAGTCCTTCTCATCAGTGCAAGCTGGACTCAGGCATATTTTCCATCCGGTCAGCGGGATAATGTGTCAGCTCCAAATTCGACTTGCCTCCCAAGCGCCTTGAAACCGGACGCAACGCATCAAATGCAACGCCCCTTCATCATCTGCCACATGATCACCTCTCTCGACGGCCGCCTGCTTCCCGGTCGCTGGCCGGCCAGCGAGGAAGAAGTCATGACAGCCTATGAAAGCGCTGCCGCACGTCTGGACAATGACGGCTGGATTGTCGGTCGGCGCACAATGGAAGATTTCATTGCCTCAGCTGAACCCCGCATCTCCGCAGGTCCGGTTCCGCGTCCGGATCTCATAGCCAGCTCTTCTGGAAACAAGGTCGCAATCTGCTTTGACCGCTCCGGACGTCTACGCCCCGAAACCGGAGACCTCGACGGCGATCATCTCGTGATCGTGCTCTCGGAAAGAGTTGCGGACGACCATGTCCAGGACCTGTACGCCCGCGGTATATCCGTTTTCTTTGCCGGTGCGGAGGGAACCGACCTGTCCGGTGCGCTGACAAGGATTTCGAAATCCTTCGATTGCCGGCGTCTGTTGCTGGAAGGTGGCGGTACTCTCAACGGCGCGTTTCTGGCAGCCGACATGATCGATGAAACCAGCACGCTCGTCTTCCCGGTTATTGATGGACAGAGCGGCATTCCAGCCATTTACGAGCATACGCAACCGTGTGATGCCCGCAGGCTCGAACTCATCTCCTCCAGCACGTTCGACGACGGAACCATCTGGATCCGCCACAAGGTGATCCGGGAGACCTCCCATCGAGACCGGAATGACAGTGACATCTGAATCTCATCCCCCTGCCGGGGCCCTGATCATCATAGCCTTCGCGACGTTCCTTGCACTCGTCGTCTTCACCGCGCCGTTGACGACGCTGGAAGCGATGACACGTGAACTGAACCTGTCGTCGGCCGGTCAGGCGTGGGTCATGGGCGGCATGCCACTTGGGGCGGCCTGCGGCCTGCTGACCGCAGGCGCCCTCGGCGATACACTCGGCCGGCGAATGACGTTCGCCGGCGGATTGTGGCTCACGGTTCTGTCGTCGGTTGCCGCAGCGCTTGCCACCAGCGGCCTGTTTTTGATCCTCATGCGCATCGTACAGGGCCTTGGAAGTGCCGGCATCATGGCCTGTGGCCTCGGGTTGCTCGGACAGATCTACCAGGGCGAAGCTCGCCGGCACGCAGCGGCAATCTGGGCGGCGGCACTTGGCGGCGGTGTGGCCGCAGGTCCGATCATCGCATCGCTCCTGCTCGGGGTTTCGGGCTGGGCTGCGATACACTGGCTGATAGCGGTGACCTCGGCCCTGCTCGCCCTCGCGGCCCGGGCACGCCTTCCGGAAAGCCAACCCAGCGGTCAGAAGGTCGATCTGGCGGGAAGCGTCGTCCTGATGGCCGGGCTCGGGTGCCTTCTTTCGGCATTGACCGAGGCGCGGGTCGGGTCAGCGACGACGGTCGTAACCCTTTCGGCTTCCGGTGTTTTGCTCGTCGCGATTTTCGTGGCGATCGAAAAACGGGTCAGAAATCCGATCCTGACACTGGATCTTTTCGGCGATGCCAATTTCACGGGAGCCACAATTGCGGCCTTCGCTTCGGGCGCAGGTGTGCTTGCCCTTATGTCCATGGTTCCGACCGTTCTGGTCCGCGGCCTTGGAATGGAACCGCTGTTTGCTGCCGTTGTTCTTGTCGCCTGGTCCGGTGTCACCGTTATCGCCGCTCTTGCGGCACGCCTGCTGCCGGACCGGTTCACCTCTAGACAAAGGGTTATCTGGGCCATTCTCGGTTGTGCACTTGCCCAGTTCCTGCTGATTGCCGCTGATGCCGATACGACCTGGGCGGCCGTTCTTCCCGGACTGTTCATCGCGGGGCTGGCCAATGGCGTCCTGAACGCTTCCCTGGGCCACGAAGCTGTGCAGACGGTCCCCCCAGAACGCAGTGCCATGGGGTCCGCCGCCAACAATACGGCCCGCTACCTTGGTTCGGCCATCGGCATTGCACTTGTCTCCCTTCTGATTGCAGAACCGACGGTCGAGGGCTTTTTTGCCGGCTGGCATGGGGCGGTCATTGTCAGCACCGTCAGCAGCCTGATCGGCGTTGCAGCCATGCTGTTTGTCAGTCGTCGTGGTACCCGACCGACAGTGTGACGCCGGCGGCAGAAGCGCCCTCGACATCGCTCAATGACCAGACCTTGCCCGCTTTGTCAGCGGGCTGTCGCTGTGTGCAGGCCAGGGACATCCACTTGGTTCGCCCGGTTCGTTTCATGAGGTCAGATCATAACTCGTTTCAAGAGACGCGCCTTAATCCCCCGGCCTGATGACTTCATATTACCCGTGACGCGCCGGGCATGACGCTGCCTGAAGCGAAACGGACGCAAGCATGTTGCCGCGTTGCGTAATCAGTCGTCGGCACGCCTTCATGAAAGCTCGAGGAGAGGCACCATGGAACTGAACATCAATGGATCCTGGCACGAGGTTGACGTTGAACCCAACACCCCGCTGCTGTGGGTATTGCGGGACACGCTCGGAATGACCGGCACCAAATACGGATGTGGCCTCGCTCAATGTGGAGCCTGCACGGTGCTTGTCGACGGTTACGCGACCCGTACCTGTGTCACCCCGGTCGAAAGTGTCGCCGGTTCCGAGATCACGACCATCGAAGCAATTGAACAAGATCCAGTCGGCAGGAAAGTGGTCGACGCCTGGGTGGAAAACCAGGTGCCGCAATGCGGCTATTGCCAGTCTGGCCAGGTCATGGCTGCCACGTCCCTTCTCAAGGAAAACGCGAGCCCCTCGGAAGACGACATTGCCGCAGCAATGACCAATCTGTGCCGATGCGGCACTTACAATGCGATTTCGAAAGCCGTGCGTCAGGCTGCGGAAGCTTAAGGAGGCGCTCCCATGAATATTGATGAAAATTCCGGTTTCACGCGCGCCGACATAAACACAGCGCGCCCGCTGAACGTCTCACGCCGTGGCTTTCTCGCCGGTTCTATCAGCGCGCTGGTTCTGACCGAATCTCTTCCTGCTGGAACCGGGCGGGCGATTGCACAGACCGGCCAGACCACGCCGGGTACCCGGATCGATGCCTACCTGGAAATTCTGGCCGACAGCACGGTGAAATTCCGCAGCGCTTTTGTGGAAGGTGGGCAGGGTATCTACACCGCAATGGCCCAGATCGTCGGTGAGGAACTGGATGTCGAGCCGGGCAACTTTCAAGTTGAAACGGCGCCCCCGGGACCGGACTACCTGCTGATCGGCGGGCAAATTCGCTTTACCGGCGGCAGCATGTCCGTGCGCATGAGCTATGACGCCATGCGCAAGCTTGGTGCGACTGCCCGTCAGATGCTGCTGCAAGCCGCCTCTGAGCGCCTTGGTGTGCCGATTGAAACCCTCACGACCGAACCCGGGAAAGTGGTTCATCCGGCCTCCGGGCAATCGATCCCCTATGGAGACCTTGCGACAGCTGCGGCGTACCTTCCGGTGCCGGAAACTATCGAATTGCGGTCGAAGGATGAATTCCGCTGGATCGGAAAGCCGCACGACAGGCTGGACGTTCTCGACAAGTCCACGGGACGGGCGCAATACGCGATCGATCTTTCGGTCGATGGTATGCTCTACGGTGCGGTACAACATGCGCCACGTCTTGGCCAGCAACCTGGCGCATTCGCCAATGAGGCAGACGTCGCGGCGATGCCCGGCGTGCATTCCCTTCACAAATTGCCCGGTGCCGTTGCGGTTCTGGCCGACAGCTGGTGGCGCGCCCGGATGGCCGTTGAGAAGCTGGAAGTCGAGTGGACAGAAGCTCCCGCAGGTACCGCTCGCGCGATGCAGGACACCTTCTCCTCCGAAGCGCACAAGGAAATGCTCAAGGCGACGGCTGGTCAAGGGATCGCGTTTGAAGCCGAAGGAGATGCCGATGCAGCGCTAGCATCATCCGCAAAGGTGATCGAAGCCGCCTATGACGCCCCCTATCTGGCGCACGGTCAGCTTGAGCCGCCCTCTGCACTTGTGCGCTGGAACGACGACGGCACGCTGGAAATGTGGATCCCGAACCAGGCTCCAGAGATGTTCCAGGCCGATGCCGCGAAGGTGGCCGGGATATCTGCGGACAAGGTCATTGTTCATTCCCCTATGCTCGGGGGCTTCTTCGGCCGTCATTTCCTCTATCAGACGGCAAATCCCTATCCGCAGGCGATCCTGCTCTCGAAGGCGGCAGGCCGCCCGGTAAAACTCCTTTGGAGCCGTGAGGAAGAATTCCTGCGCGATGCTCTTCGGCCAATTGGCACGGTGCGGTTCAGGGCTGCGATCGGCCCGGATGGCCATCCCCTGGCTTTCGACGCGGTTGCCGTCGGCGAAGGCCCCACCGGACGCTGGTACGGTCGTCAACCGGACAAGGTCGACAGCTCATCGGTCGAAGGAATTGCCGGCAAGCCCTACGCGATCGCAAACAAGCGCGTGGGCCAGATCCATGTGGACGATCCGGCCATCATAGGTTTCTGGCGTTCCGTCGGTCATTCGATGAATGATTTCTTCTATGAGTCCTTTTTCGACGAAATGGCTGATGCCGGCGAGCAGGACCCCTTTGAACTGCGTCTCAAGTTGCTGGACCACAGCCCACGCCACAAGACACTGCTGCAGACGGTTGGTGACTTGTCCGGCGGTTGGAAAAGGGGCCCCTTTGAGGCGAAAGACGGAACGCGGCGCGCCCGCGGTGTTGCCATGGCATCTCCTTTCGGCAGCGAAGTCGCAACAATTGCAGAAGTCTCCCTGGATGGCGGCGAAGTGGTCGTTCACGATGTCTGGGTCGCGATCGATCCGGGCAGCATCGTCAATCCAGCGATTATCGAAGCCCAGGTAAACTCCGCTGTGGCACTCGGTCTTTCTTCCGCATTGCTGGAAGAGGTCGTCTACACCGATGGTATGCCCGAAGCCCGCAATTACGACATGTATCCGATCCTGCCTCCTGAGCGTATGCCGCGCGTTCATGTACGTATCGTGGAGAGCGGTGCGCCGATGGGAGGTGTCGGTGAACCCGGGCTTCCAGGCGTGCCGCCGGCAGTCGCAAATGCCGTAGCTGTTCTCACCGGCGAACGGATCCGGAGCCTGCCGCTTTCCAGGTTTGATTTTTCGGGAGCAAACGGATGATCAGCAAGATCATTGCAGCCATCGGCATCTCGCTGATGATTTATGGTGCTCCCTGCGCTTTTGCGCAGGGGGGCGACCTTTCGGGACAACAAGCGCTCCTTGAAAAACAGGACCTTGGCCTTCAAGCTGGCAGGAGCTGATTGCTGCGAACCATGAACGCTCGTCAGCACCCTTCAGACGACGCCTTGAAGGACAATGTGCTGGTTCTCGCCTTGCCGTTTTTCCCGACATATTTGACCTTCGCCCGCATGAAGGCGGGGTAACCGGCCCCAATCGTCTTGGTCGAGAACCCGTAACTGTTCGTCACGGTGACCGCTCCATTGATCCGGCTTGAATAGAATTCTCCCGTCGCTGTGTTGAGGCTCAGTTTCTCCGTGCGCGTGAAGCATTTGCACCCCTCCGGGCAAACCTGCGTATGAACCCCGCACCGGTTTTGCTTGTAGTCGTTGAAGAAGTAGACGGACTTCACCGGCCCCTGGAACCGGTCTCGATGAAGCATCCAACAGGATGGTTGAACGGACAGGCCTGTGGTTGACCTGTCACTCCCTCATTGGAGCGCGACTGTGCTGTCGCAAATTCTGCCGGCAAACCCAGCAGAAGGCCAACTGCAAGAGCGTAGGCGTATTTCATCAGATTGTCTCCTTTGAGCCGAAACTCGGGAAGGAGTAGGCGATCCTTGCAGACTACAAATGTCCCATATGGGAGAGCTTGAACGGAAATCGCAGCTACTTAGGCGGCGAAGCATCAAACTCTCGCGTCTCTTTCAGCAACCTTGCGAAGCGCCAGGGACTGGCCCGGGGCAAAGCGTGACACTGTCTCATACAGCAGCCAGGACAGAAGACAGCCAACCAAAGCCGCGGAATTCAGGTCCACCGTTGTCAGCAGCACGGTGACCGCGATCCCGACGTTCAGGGACACGATTGCCGCCGGCGCGCTCACACGCCGGCCGCGAACCGACGCCCAGACAACCGGCAAGAACACCGCCAGCGAACTGAAGGCGGAAATGATCGAATTAAGGACATCCGCGAACAAGGCCGCTGAAAGACCGAGCAACGTGAACAGCGCGGCAACGATCAGCTGCAATCTCCCCAGCGACAGTTCTGTCCGCTCCAGACCGGCCATCAGCGGCATCACGAACGTGTCCATCGTCGACATCACCACGGCGATGAGCATCACGTCGACAAGCCATATCCAGGTCTGCGGCACCGACGTGTGCAGGATCTGCATCACGTCCCCGCCAGGCATGCTGTGCAGCCCGAGCCAGACGATAATGAGGTATCCCGCAAGGCATATCGGGGCTCCGAGCAGGAATGCGCGCCGGGCAACCGACGGCTCGCGTGCGGTCGCCATCCGCTGCCAGTTGTCGACGGCCAGAACAGCGCTTGCCGGTATGAACAGCCAGATGCCGATCAGGATCGGAAAGCGGTAGGGACCAAGGTTGAAAAACACGAGCTCCCGCGAAGGCGCTTCCATGTTCCACATCCCGAGGATTGCAATGCCGACGAGAATGACCACAGCCTGCGGAATGTCGGTTTCCGTTGCCACTCTGTAGCCGCCAATCGCCGTATAGGCCCCTGCAAAGAATGTTGCGAGCACGACTGCCGCAAGTGGCGGGATCGCGAGGACAGCCGTCAGGATAACGGCCAGGGCAATCAATTGTACCGAGGCCCGCAGAAGAAAGACAAAGGCAACCGGCACCCATATCAGGATCGGGTGCCGCACCTTGTGGGTGACCACGATGAGGTCGATCAGTCCCCTCACACCGTATTTTTGCGACAGTCTGTGCACACCTGGAGCGACAAGCGCACACATCATCAGCCCGGTGCCATAGGCCAGCGCGAGCGACAGGCCGATGACCGGGCTTGCCGCGGAAAACAGCAACAGTGCAACGAATGTACCGATGCCGATATTGCCGCAGATGATACCGGCGACCGTGGCCAGCAACCCCGTGCGACCCGAGTTGAAAATGTAATCTGCACGCGTTCCCTTGCGGCTGCGCCAGAAGGCGTAAACCAGCGGTCCCAACAGAAGCGTTCCAAGGACGATTGTCTGTGATCCCGTGCCTGTCACGCCTGAAGCAGCCTCTCGAAAACGTTTTCCGTCCGACGGGCCCTGGTCAGGTAAAAATCCCCGTGAACTCTAACCGTTGTCCGATGTAACCCGGCACCCTATGATCTCCAATATATGGAAAACCATAGTTTATGCTTGGACAGACGCAGTGCCGCCCAGTTTGATCGAGAAATTGCCTGAAGGAATTTCTTCCAACAGTGCCTGGACAGCCAGTGCACAATTCTTCGAATCCTTTGGCTTCGACAAGCTCATTTACATCGACCGCACGATGGCGGGTCTGTCGATGTTCACTACCTTTCCGGAAAGCTGGACCTCTCATTACCGCGCAGCCGGCTATGAGCGGATCGACCCCTTCTTTGCCTACTGCTGCACCTCGACTACTCCTATGGGGACAGGCATCGACTATCTTTCGGACTACCCGTATCTGTGCACCGCCCAGCGCCAACTCATTCAGGAAGCTGGAGAAACCGGCATGCGTGCCGGCATGTCCTGTATCGTGCGGCAAGCCGGCCCTGGTGGAGCTGGTGGCTGGAACCTCGGTTCAAGCCTGCCGCGCCACGAAATCGAGAAGATATTTTCAGAACATGCCGACGTGCTCCGCCTGACAGCCTTCTTTGCGCACCAGCGCCTGCAGGCCGCGCTGGAAAACGAGCACAGGGACATCGCGCTGAGCCCGAGGGAAAAGGAATGCCTCCTTTGGGTCGCGCAAGGCCTGCGCAGCAAGCAGATTGCAGACAAGCTCGGCCTCAGGCCGGTTACCGTCGAACTTCATCTCAAGAACGCCCGCACAAAACTTCGCGCCGCGACCCGCGAACAGGCAATTGCCATCGCGCTGCTCAACGGGCTGATTTCCCCTTAGTCAGGAATGTGGGAAAGGTGTCCTGTGCCTTTCACGTATTCAAGCTCCCTTAAATGGGAGAGGGCGCGTGTCACCCCAACTGTTCTGTTGTCGTCCGGACATGGATTTTCCGGAGACATGCATGACGACGCTTTTCATCCTACTGATCATGAGCCTTGGCGGGTTCGTCTACCTGCAGAACCGCCTTGCAGCGGCCAGAAATGCCGTTGCGAACGGGCGTTCCGGCATTCAGGTTCAACTCAAGCGGCGGCATGACCTTGTTCCCGGACTGGTGAGCGCGGTCCGCTCCGCCATCCGTCAGGAAAACCATGTCTTCGACCGTCTTCTGGACGTGCGGGAGAAGGCGATTGCGGTCAGGCAGGGCAGCCTGGAAGACATCGAACGGGCCGAAAACAACCTGACCGCGGGGTTGAGCACCTTCCTTGGCTACACGGAACATCATCCAGATGTGACTTCGACGGAAAACATCCTTCAACTGCAAAAACAGCTGGAGGAAACCGAGGACCAGATCAGTGCCGCGCGCCGGCTCTATAACGGCAATGTGGATCGCTACAACACGCTGCTGGATGCCATCCCTTCGTGTTGGGTCGGCTCGCTCCTCGGCTTCGAGCGGGCAGCGTTTTTCGCACTTGATGCAGACCAGTTGAAATCCGCTGAAGCCGTACCGCCAATCGACCTGACAAGAGCGCCGTCATGAGTGGGCGCGTCACGCACTGGGACCCAATCAAGGGTGAAATCTCCGTGGAGACCCCCGATGTCTCCGACATCCGATCAGGTGTTGTTCTGCCGGCTCCGGTCCGGCGCATGCTGCCGATAGGGGCGATCCTTGCCCTTCTGTGGACCATGGTGCAGGGCTTCTGGACGGACGGCTTTCCGTTTGTGCCTGTTGCAGTCACGACCGTGATGTTCGCGCTCATGTTTCTGGCGGGGGAGCTTGAAAACAGAGACGGCCGACAGCTGAAGCGCCGGGTCGAACTCGCACGCAGGAAAGGCTGGAGCTACACCGGCAAGCTCATGGAGCGCGTGCGCGAATTCGGCACCGTCATGACATCGGACGGCGCGGATCGCCGTACGCACCTGGTCAAATCCGAAAGGGCGCTTGCCGTGGAAGACCGCGTCCCGGAACTGACCAGGCTTCAGGTCGGGTCCTTTGTCGGTGCCCAATTCGATGGCGAATTCTGGGGCACAAGCAGCAACGACGGATTGCCGTTCTGGGTCGCAATCGGTGCCATGGAAATGGAAGCCGGCCTTGCGGCGAATCCTGCCCTGAGGCGTGACGCCCGCGGCGGCCGAGGGGGCTTCGGCGTGTTCTACTCCCTCCTGGGCGCTTACAAACTTGGCCGCAAGACAGGCGTCCGGGCTGCAGTGCGACCGGAGAACCTCTTCCACAAGGGCCCTCTGGATCGGGACATCAAGACGGAGTCCATCGCCTTTAACGAGGCATTCCATGTCTCCTGTTCAAACGGTGCCGGAACGGATGCGGACCTTGCCGTTCTCAGAATCCTGACGCCTGCTACTCAGGCCACCCTGCTCGATCTGCTTGAGCGGTATCATACTGTCGGCTTCGTGGTTGACGACGATGTCCTGTTCTTTCTGGCGCAGGACAAACTTGTCGGTGCCAACGCGCATCCGGACCGGGTCGATGCACATCTCGCCGACCTGCTGATCGAGTTCGAGGCCGCAAAGTTCTCTCTCAAGAATACCGTCGAATAGGGGCACTCGGCATGAAACGCCGCTTTTGCAGCCAGACCCTATGGATTTTCATAGATTTGCAACGGCGGCTTTCTGCTGCAGTCTCGCGGCGGGCGTCTGCAAGGGGAATTTTGACACATTGGGCAGATGTGGTTCTGAGACGAGATCTGCGCATGGAAGCAAAATACCTACCGAGACCTGACGGGCCTTCGCTTTATTACCGTCATTGGCCCGTCAACATGACGCGCCGTCTCTATTCGGGAAAGAGAACCGTTTTCCTTGGCCACAGCCAACCAACGCATTCAGGAATGCTGCAGCCACTCGCGGCCGGGTTCCGCGCCTCCGGCTGGGACGTCCACTCCGGTGATATCCGGGGACACGGCAAGAGTTTCGACAAGACCTCGGTTGCCGGGCATCTGGATCCGCGAGACGGCTGGAAATCGGCTGTAGAAGACATGCGGCACCTGCTGCAGCGGAGCTTTGAGGACACGCCCTGGCAGGACCGGTTGATCGTCGTTCCCAATATCACCGCCCTGCTGACCCTGGAAGTCATGAAGTCCTGGCCGGACCTTGCACGGCACATCGTGTTCATCTCGCCGCCGCCCAACCAGAAGACGCTGGCCCTGTTCGGCAAGACTTTTGCCGAGGTTCGCATCCGCCTGAAAGGGGCGGATACGCCCGACGAACAGACCCTGCACCATCTCTATTCCTTCCTTGGCGCGCACCTGAAGGATCGCAGGCACCTTGCCGATGTCATGAGTACGGATCACCGCGTCATTCAGCAGGTTCTGGAAGACCCGCATGGCTGGCCGACACCGACACCCGCATATTGGAAGCAGATTTTCGAAGGCATGCTCAGTGCGTGGTCGTGGCCGCGTGACGCTCAGATGAAACCAGGCACGCGGTGCCTTGTCGTCTTCGGCGGCGAAGATGCAATGCTCCGCGACGGCGGTTTCCTGCCGCCCATCCAGCGCTTCCTGTCGCGGATAGGCATCGAGGACGTTGCCTCCGAACGTGTCGACGGAGCCCGGTCGGCGCTGTTTCTGGAAGAGGACAAATTCTCGATCAGCGGACGGATCCTGGATTGGGTCCAGAAAAACAGGCGCCCTGAGGCCGATATCAGTGAAGTCGGTGTGGAAGAGCTTGCCTCGGACATCCTCAACCGGATCAGCGAAACCGGCGCACGGCAGCTGGAGCCGGATGAACTTGTCGAGCTCTGTTACAACGCGATCGATGACGACAGCCGATGGACGGAAATCATCTACCGGATGATCCATGAGGCGGAACTCTCCGGGAACGTCAACGAGGAGGAATTGCACGAGCGCATCAGCCGGCTGATGCCGCACTGGGAACGGGCGTTCAACCTGAACAAGCAGGTCATGATGAGCGCGACGCTCGGCGTTCTCCTGGAAAGCGTGATCGAGCGGCTGCAGATCGGTGTTGCCCTGCTGGACAGGCAAAACGACCTCCTGCATTGCAACGGCGCCTTCGAAACCTCGCTCTCGGGCCTGTTGCCGCAGGACGACGCTTGTCAAATTCAAGAAACCGCGAAGACGCGGGTAAAGTCGCTTCTGGCAGAAAACGAAGCGGCAGTCATTTCTCGCCAGAACGGGGAAAGACTGATTGTCCACGAGGGCAAGCCTGTCGGCTTTCAGTTTTTTCCTGCCGCCCTCAAACAGACCAGCCTTCAAAGGCACGGGCCTGCCAGCTTGTTGTTGTTGAGGGTGCAGACCGGCGAAGACACCTCCGAAACCCGAAAGACCCTGATCGAACTGGCCTATGGCTTGACCGGCAAGGAAGCGGAGATTGCCCTCGAGATCGCCGAAGGACGATCGCTGGACCAGATTGCAGACAACCAGGGAATTCTGGTCAGCACGGCACGCGGGCATCTCAAAAAGAGTTTCCAGAAGATCGGCGTGCACAGTCAGTCGGAGCTTGTGGCCCGGCTGATGGCCGGGCCTGTCGGCTGGTTGAAATAGACCGTCCGCACGCATTCCATTCGGGAAGTTTTCGCGCCGCCTGTCACCTGCCAGCAGCGTAGACGGAACATCCCTGCTTCAAGGCGGCGCGACGGTCGCTCTGGCACTCGCAGGAAGGGGTGATCCCCGTGCCGGTGAGGCAGGAAACGCCTTTGACGTAGCAACCCTGAGCGCGAACCACCACCCTGTGGTTAAACCGGGTGCCATCGAACTTGGGATATCCTTTTGTTACTCGGGCCATGGAAACGGCAAACCGGCGGCCATGGCTGTTCCTCATCTTGCCTTGCCAGTTTACCCAGGCTCTTGCCTCGGCACCGGCCCGGGTCTTGTGACCCTTGCTGAAAGCACTCTCCGCCTGAACCGTGCAGATCGTCTTGGCCTGCGCCGAAAAGGTTGGCAGCAGGAAACTCGTCCCCAGTGCCAGAAAAAGTATCATCCAAATCTTCCGCATTTCAGTCTCCGGTCTTGTTGGCGAGACATGTCGATGACGCAAGACTGACGTTTCGATCCGGCTGAAGCCTCTCCCATTTGGGTGAGCATCGATGCGGTTCCGGCACCGGATGGCGCTTATTTGCAGACAATGAAACCAAAAGCCGGACACCCTCCGGTTTCGCAATAGGCGTCCACTGTGGCGGCCTTGCCGACGAGCTTGATGTCGCCGAAACAGGCAACCTCCGGCTGACCGAATTTCAGACAATAGGCACGGGCGGGTGCCTTGCCGCATTCGCTGTAGCGATTGTCCGCTCCCTTGAAACAGGCGAGCACCCGGATGTCCGGTTGCCCCTGCACGAAGATCGGATCGACAGACACATTGCCCGGGCAGGGTGACACGGAAAACCCGTCGAGACTTGCGAAGTCGGGCAAGGCTTGCGCACCGCTGCCATTCGGCGATGCGCCGGTGTCCTCGGTACCCGAACTTGAAAGGCTGCCCGCGCCGGTGCCTATGCCGGAACCGGCAGCCTGCAGGCATTCGGACGGTGGCAGGTCTGCGTTTCTTGCCACCTCCGTAAACCGTGCGGGATAAGCCTGGGCGAACAGGTCCCGGGCCTCTCCCGTCGTCATCAAGCCCAGCATCGCCAGGACGTCGCATTGCGAAGATGAAACACCTTGGCAGCCATACCCCGCCGCACATTCGAGGTCTTCGACACCTGGGGCCTGGACGCCTGGACCCTGCGCGAAGACAGCTTCCGACAGGACCCAGGGGATTACGAAGGCCAGACAAGCACGGCGAGGACGAACCCTCATTGAGAAACCAGTTCGATTGCAAACCTGTCGAACTCGAAATGGCTCTCTTGCGACTTTGCCTTGTTCCATTGACCGGCGAGCACGCTCGGCTTGCCGGCAAGGCGCAGTACGGTAACAGGATCGGTCTCCAGGACGTAGGGACCGCCCTCCTGACCGTCAGCAGCGGGCAACTCCAGTTCGATGGCAGCGGAGAGCGCACGTCCTCGCCGTTTCAGACGCAGCAGAGCACCATCGGTAGAAAGCGATTCCAGAACCTTGTTGCCATATGCCCTGCCCGCCTTGTCGCACACGGTCTTGACGATCTGCTTGCTGAACAGATTGACATCGAAACGCGATACTTCTGGCTTGCCTTCGGGATCTCCGGAGAGGCGGGTCAAGGACAGGTTCAGATAAGAACCGCAGCCTTTTGTCCAGATCCAGGCCATTGCGCCGATCTGGTTGTTTGTATCCTCCAGCAGCGACAACGATACGCTTTCATGGCCGCTTTGTTCATGCAGCTTGAACTTGAGACTCAGGTCGAAATCACCGTCAGGCAGCGGCTCGTCAAGAACGAGGCGGTTCAGCGCGTTCTTGTTGTCGTAGATCGTATCGCCCCCCAGTGCGGAGACAAACAGGGTGCCACTTCCCGTAAATCTGGTCAGCCTGTCGGTTCCATTCAGTGTCTGCCAGCTGGCTGCCAGCTCCGGGCCGTCAAATGTTTCCTCAAACACAAGGGTGCTGGCCGGAACGACCTCTTCAGCTTCCGGCGCCGGTGCGGGAGGTTCCGCTGCCTTGCCTGCATCCGCGACAGCCTGCTTGACGGCCTCGGTGAAGCTTTCAGCATTGTTGGCGGCGTAATAATTGCCGCCGCCATTGTCGGCGATGCACTGAAGGGCCTGGTTCTCTTCCTGCGTCAGGTCAAACCCGACCACATGGACGCGGGTGTTGATACCACGCTCAGCCAATGCCTTGGCCGCGGCGCATGGGTCGCCGCCGCAGGTTTCCAGCCCGTCTGAAATCAGAAGCACGTTTGCAGGCCGGTTGGAGGCGGGCATGGCGGAAGCTGCCTGTTGCAGGGCGGCTGCGATGGGGGTTTTTCCACGAGGCGTAATCGCGTCGATAACCGGCTTCAGACGTTCGGTATCGAAGTTGGAAACCGGATACAGGATCTCGGTGTCTTCGCAATCCCCCTCCCGGCGGTGCCCGTAGGCCATGAGACCGACATTGGTCTGAGCCGGCAGATCACCGATAAGACCTGTCAGCGCCTGTTTCGCGGTGGTGATCTTGGCAACACCGTCGACCTGCCCCCACATGGAGCCTGAACCGTCCAGAACGAACAGAAGGTCGCTCCCTTCAGAGGACAGGCCGTTTCCGGGAAGGTCCCCTTCCTCCATGCCGGGTATTACCGCGTCTACGCCATTTGCAGCCTGTGTCTGCCCCGATCCAACAGTGGACCCGGCCGCTGAACCGCCCTTGAGCGTGATCTCGGAACCTGGATCCGATCTGATGTCCACACCGGCGGACTGCAGGAGATCGGACAGCGACCAGTCGTTTGTTTCGGAATAGATGTCGTTGATCTGCCAGGATCCGTCCGGCACGGATATCAGCGTGTAGATGTGCCGGATCGGCATTCCGAAGTTGGTAAAAGTCACCTGGATCCGGGCAGCGCCCTGCAAGAGAGGTGTGTCCGGATCCGGCCGGATGCTGAGATCGGAAATACTCGCGTCCTGGGCATCATAGACCGGGTCGAATTGCAAAATCCCCTGAAGCTCCCCTTGCACGAGACCGTCGACGAGGAACTCCTTTGCGGCCGGAGCGTCGTTCAGGAGCGGCGTATCGCCGTCGTTGAACCGCTTGGAATGTTCGGCATAAAACAGCCTCACGAGGTTCTCAGCGGCGGCGACATCACCTTGCTGAGCATGAGAAGGTAAAGCTGCACAAAGGGCGAGCGAGAAAGGAACCACGAGCCGCAGTACGCGCGCCCGAGAGGGAAGAGCAGACATGGGAAACTCCGGGCTCATTGTTGCGGACGGCGGATGCTGAAGTGGTCGAACTCGGCCAGCGTTTCACCGCTGCCGGCGCGGCTGCCCTGGCCAAGCAGGAAAACCGGTTTGCCGAAAGGCGCCATGCGGGCAATCCAGTTGGTGTGAACGGTCTCGAGACCGGCGGGTTTTTGCGCCCCTCTGTCCGGAACGGTCAATGTCAGGGAGGTCCGGTAACGCAACCCTCTTCGGGAAAGGGTCAGCTCAAAACCTTCTGCAAACAGGTCGGACAAGATCTGATCCCCGAGGGGGCGGCCGGCCTTGTCGCAAACGGACTTGATGATGGGGCCGTCAAACAGGCTGTGGTTGGCGGCGGTCAAAACCGGCTTGCCTTCCGGCATTACCGGCTGATTGGCGACAGTCCGCAGGAACAGTGCAGGACCGCACCCCTTGGTGAGCACATAAAGATGGGCTGCAATAAAATTGTCCGGACTTTCCCGAAGTCCCAGCCAGACTTCGTCGTAACCGGTTTTCGGATCGAGCTTGCCCTTGATAGCAAGATCGAAGTCTCCCTCAGGCGGCATGCCTTGCAGCTCGAAGATGTTGCTCGTATCCGCATTTCGCAGACTGTTCTTGCCGCCACTCGTGAGCGCAAGGAGGATGCCGTTCTCTACAACGAAGGTGTCCTTGTCAGCATTCAGGAGCTGCCAGTGCCCGGCCAGATCCTTGCCGTCAAACGGCTCCTCGAAGGGAAGTTCGATTGCGGTGGCAGTCGGTGCCTGGCCGCCGTCGGCTGCGGCCAGCCTGGCCTGTTCTTCAGCTGTCAGGTTTGTCTGGGCCTGCGCCGAAACCGCGCCGAGCAGAAAAACTGCAGTTGCCTGAAATAGCGAACGTCCCGATTTCCCTGATCTGCGCACCAGCTTCCGCAAGCGGGAAGAAACTTTCGTGCATTCGGCCATCTAAAAATGCTCCAACCGTGGTCGACGGCTGGAAACCTATAGAGGCGCGGCAGATCGGCCCTCCCTCAAATGGGAGAGAGACACTGAATGCAAATCATTATTCAGGACTGTTTTTGCAAAGAAATTGCCGGGGAATTGCAGACGGTACATGCCCGCTTCAAAGGCCCATTCGATAATGCCCAGGGCAACGCAGGCACCTGGCGGGCTGCAGGCTGTCTTTCAAAAACAAGTCCCGCTGCCTCTTGGAAGCAGCGGGACATGATTTTCGGCAATGCGGACTGGCCTCAGTCGGCGAGATCCTGGACGCTGACCACGCCGCCGTTTTCATCGAGGCGATAGATGATCGGCGTTCCGGTGCCCAGTTCGCGCTTCAGGATTTCTTCCGGTGAAAGATCTTCCAGATCCATGATCAGCGACCGCAGCGAGTTGCCGTGCGCGGCAACGATCGTGCGGCTGCCAGCCAGGACGCGCGGCAGAATTTCCGACTTGTAGTAAGGCAGAACGCGCTCTGCGGTCATCTTCAGGCTTTCACCGCCCGGAGGTGGAATGTCGTAGGAGCGGCGCCAGATATGGACCTGCTCTTCGCCGAATTTCTCGCGCGCTTCGTCCTTGTTCATGCCGGTGATGTCACCGTAGTCACGCTCGTTGAGAGCCTGATCCTTGAAGGTTTCAAGGCCGGTCTGGCCCAGTTCTTCCAGGATGATGTCCAGCGTCTTCTGTGCACGCGACAGATCGGAGGTGAAAGCAACGTCGAAGGACAGCTTCAGATCCCTGAGCTGCTCGCCGGCCTTGTGAGCCTCCGCCACGCCCTGCTCGGTCAGGTCCGGGTTTTTCCAGCCGGTGAACAGGTTCTTCAAATTCCAGTCGCTCTGTCCGTGACGGACAAGCACAAGAAGGCGGTCCATGCCATTCTCCTCAAGCTAAATGCGTATCTTCAAGAATCCAGGCCGAGGACATCGGCCATCGAATAAAACCCGGGCTTCTGGTCAAATCCCCACAGTGCCGCCTTGACGGCCCCGCGGGCAAACAGTTGCCGGTCTTCCGCCCGGTGAGTGAGTTCGATGCGCTCGCCCTCACCTGCAAAAATCACTGAATGCTCCCCGATGACCGACCCGCCCCGCAGGGTTGCAAAGCCTATGTCGCCGGTCTTGCGAGGGTCCATGATACCGTCGCGCGAACGGACCGAATGGGCGGCCAGATCCAGGCCCCGGCCCTGTGCAGCCGCTTCGCCAAGCAACAGCGCCGTGCCCGAGGGGGCATCCACCTTGTGCTTGTGATGCATTTCCAGAACTTCGATGTCGAAATCCGCATCAAGCGCGGCGGCAGCCTTGCGCACCAGGCTCGCCAGCAGATTGACACCCAGGCTCATGTTTCCGGATTTGACGATCCGGGCATGGCGGGCAGCCGCCTTCAGAGGTTCGTCCTGCCCTTCAGCCCAACCGGTGGTGCCGATGACATGGACGATGCGAGCCTGCGCGGCCAGCTCGGCAAACCAGAGGCTTGCCGCCGGAGCCGTGAAATCCAGGACGCCGTCAGAGGCGGCAAAGGCGGTCAATGGATCGTCGGTGACAGGAACGCCCAAGGAACCTGTTCCAGCCAGGTCGCCCACATCCTTGCCAAGGAACTCGGAGCCCTCGCGTTCGATCGCAGCGACGACGGTAGCACCCGTTGTTTCCGTGACCGCCCGCGTCAATGCCCGGCCCATTCGGCCGCCGGCTCCAACGACTACCAAGCGCATCTGCCCCATCAAGTGGCTCCGTCTTCCGCAGTAGGCCAATCGACCCCAATTCACTTCACGATGGGGGTATACCAGTTTCGCCGGGGGAGGCAAACGCCCGATCATGCAAGGGGACTGCAGCACGCAATAGAAATAGCTCTTGTCAAATATTACTATACCCAATCGCGACATTATTAATGAACAGCAAGTTAAATTGACAATAAAGTCGCAACATCTTCACCATTCCAATTCACCAAAGGTAAACCTCGAGCAGTTACGTTTAAGTCTGTAAGTGTTTTTTCTTGCAATTGCAAAACAGGAGGCAGGTTTCATGATACTGTGCTTATGGACGCATCGGTTCGTCACAACCTGTCTTTTCCCGAAGCTGTCCACACCCGCCGCCGGGTGCCTTGTACTTGCAAGACCAGCAACAGCCTGTTGTTCCAACCGAGAAGGACCCCGCGCCGCCTTGCTTCCCGTCATGTTCGATTTACCCGTCAGATGATGCCCGCCGGTTCAGGAGCGCTTCGTTGAAGGCCAGTTTTTCCATTCCCTTCAGCCGCCTTGTCATGGCTCTGTTTGCGTTCGGCCTTATGGGAACGGCGATCGCGCTCTTCTGGATTACGTACCTTGGCAGCCTGTCGATTGCCGAACATGAAATTGCCCGCAGCGCAAAATCCAAGGCAACGCTCGCAAGGCTCGTCTTCACCCAGCATCTGGACAAACTCGAAACGCAGATCCGCGCGGTCGCAGCACACCCGGATATCCGGCGGGCCCTGTTGGACAACGACAGGGAGACCGCCAAGGTCATCATTGAACGCGCTTCCGAAGGCATGACCAGCGCGGTTCTGGACATTCTCCTGATCGATCTTCCAGGTGAAAACGGCTGGGTAAACGGCAGTCTCGGCCTGATCGACCTGAGCCACCAATTGCCGGTGAAGATACGCGCGGCCATGCCGCCCGACATCTGGGTAACTTACGCGGACCATGATTCCGATCCCATACAGATCACTGCAGCGCTCTCTGTTCTGGTTCTCGATCCCGATACCGGCCGAGTCCTCGGCAGGATTTATGGCGGGACGACTATCACCGATTCCTTCTCCCTGCCGGGTGTCCTCGCCAAGGCGCTACGGGTGGAAGATATCGCCTTCTATCACCATGAGGATGTTGTGGCGGGCATGGGCGACCTGACCACGGAAGTCCTTCCCGAACGGCTCTACGCTACACCCGACGACGTCAATTACGCGCTGAACGGAGAGAACCTTTTCGTTTTTGCTCCGCTGATGCAGGGCCTGGACGGCCACATGCTTGCGACCGTGATCAAGCAGCCCGTGGACACCCTGCAAAAGGTCGAGGAAACCTATAGCCAACTGTTCACACCGTTCCTGCTTTATACGGCGATACTGGCAATCGGTGCAGCGCTTCTGGTCAATCGCATCACCACGGCCGGCCTGGGCAGGCTGCTGAACTACGCGATGGGGCTGCGGCAGGACAGGGTGGTGTCGCCGCCCCCGCCCGGGCTTATCTTCGAATTCAACAAATTGGCGACCATGTTCCAGGCGGCGTTCGAATCCGTTCGTGACCGCGATGCCCAGTTCAAGGACATGATCGACGGCTCGATGCACGGCGTGCTCGTCCATGCCAATCATCGCATCCTTTATGTGAACAACGCCCTGCTGAAAATGTGCGGTTACACCCCCGGTGAACCCGAGCAGCTTGTCGAGTCTCCCACACTGGTGATCTATGCACCGGAAGAGCACAGCCGGCTGCGCAGCTACTACAACATGCGTGAAAACGGCGAAGGCGCTCCGCGCACCTATGAGGTCAAGGGCATCCGCAAGGATGGCGAGACCATCTGGCTGGAGCAGCATGTTCGGTTGACGGAATGGCGCGGAGAACGCGCCTATTACGCCACCATCACAGACATCAGCGAGCGCAAACGCCAGGAGGAACTGGCAACCAAGAATGCCAATTTCGACATTCTGACCGGCCTGCCGAACCGGCGCCTGTTCATGGACCGTTTGCGCCAGGCGATCCAGCGCGGCAAGCATATGGGCGACCTGACCGCGCTGATGATCCTCGACCTCGACCGATTCAAGACCGTCAACGAAACCTATGGACCCAAGGCAGGGGACAAGGTCATCGAAACCATAGCCGCGCGTCTGACCGGGACCCTTGGTCCGGACCAGACCGTGGCCCGCATGGGCGGCGACGAATTCGCCATTATCCTGTCGAACCCGGAAGACCGCTGGCAGATCGAACAGACCGCCCGTGACATTCTGAAGGCGATCGGCGACCCGATCAAACTGGAAGACGGCAATGAAGCCGTGCTTGCCGGCAGTCTCGGCATTACCGTCTGCCCGCACGATGGCACACACGAGGAAGCGCTGCTGATGCAGGCCGACACCAGCATGCTGCAGGCCAAGGCCGATAGCGGTGCCAGTTACCGGTTCTTTGCCACGCGCATGAATGAACAGGCCGCCCGCGCAAGCCAGATCGAGATCTGCCTCCGGCAAGCCATCGACAAGGGTGAGCTGCACCTGAATTTCCAGCCGATCGTGGACTATGAAAAGAACCGCGTGGTGAGCTGCGAAACTCTGGCACGCTGGACCGATCCCAAGTTGGGCGTCGTCCCGCCGACCGAGTTCATCAAGGTGGCCGAAGACTGTGGGCTCATCGTGCCGCTTGGCGAACAGGTGCTGCGCGAGGCCTGCGAATTCTTCCAGTCCTGCAACCGCAACGGCCTGCAGCTCGACGGGATCAGCGTCAACATCTCACCGCGCCAGTGCAGGGATGCGGATTTCCTGCCTCGGCTGAGAGAAATCCTCGACGAGACCGGCATGGACCCGGCCCGCCTGCAGCTGGAAGTCACCGAAAGCGTGATGTTCGACGACCAGCGCGTCAACCCGGTTGAAATCCTGGAAGCCATCAGCAACCTCGGCATCAAGATCTCCCTGGATGATTTCGGTACCGGCTATTCGTCACTCAGCTACCTGAAGCGCCTGCCGATCGACACGCTCAAGATCGACCGGACCTTCATCATGGGCCTGGAGCGGGATGTGGACGGCCAGGCACTGGTTCAGGCGATCATTTCAATGGCCGGCTCGCTGCATATCGAAGTCGTGTGCGAGGGAGCTGAGACGCACGAACAATGCGAGCTGATACACTCCTTCGGCTGCTCGCTCATCCAGGGGTACAGCTTTTCGCGCCCGCTTTCCGGCGTCGACTTCCACCGCTATCTCGCCAAGATGAACGGCGTCGATTCTGTTGCGGCCCGGGCCGGCTGACCAGCCTTTCTCGCTTCAAGACAAACAAAAACGGGGACCTTTCGGTCCCCGTTTCATATATTGCGTCTGTCGGACGGAAGCTTATTCAGCTTCTTCCTTCTTTTCGATTTCCTTGCCGGTTTCCTGGTCGACAACCTTCATGGACAGGCGGACCTTGCCGCGCTCGTCGAAGCCCATGAGCTTGACCCAGACCTTGTCGCCTTCCTTGATCACGTCGGTGACCTTGGCAACTTTCTTCGGAGCCAGCTGGGAGATGTGGACCAGACCGTCCTTCGCACCGAAGAAGTTCACGAATGCGCCGAAATCAACGCATTTGACGACGGTGCCTTCGTAGATCATGCCCACTTCCGGCTCAGCGGCGATGGAGTTGATCCAGTTGACGGCAGCCTTGATCGCCTTGCCGTCGGCAGATGCGATCTTGACGGTGCCGTCGTCTTCGATGTTGACCTTCGCGCCGGTCTTTTCCACGATTTCGCGGATGACCTTGCCGCCCGAACCGATGACTTCACGGATCTTGTCGACCGGGATCTTCATCACTTCGATGCGCGGAGCATGTTCGCCGAGCTCGGCACGAGCCTCGGTGATAGCCTTGGACATTTCGCCGAGGATGTGGATACGGCCGTCCTTGGCCTGACCCAGAGCGACCTTCATGATCTCTTCGGTAATACCGTCGATCTTGATGTCCATCTGCAGCGAGGTGATACCGTCCTGGGTACCGGCGACCTTGAAGTCCATGTCGCCGAGGTGATCTTCATCGCCCAGGATGTCGGACAGAACCGCAAAACGGTCGCCGTCCTTGATCAGACCCATGGCGATACCGGCAACCGGTGCCTTCAGCGGAACGCCGGCATCCATCAGCGACAGCGAAGTGCCGCAGACGGTTGCCATGGAAGACGAACCGTTGGATTCGGTGACTTCGGAAACGACGCGGACGGTGTACGGGAACTCGTGATGCGGAGGCATCATCGGGTTGATCGCACGCCATGCCAGCTTGCCGTGACCGATTTCGCGGCGTCCCGGGGAGCCCATGCGGCCGGTTTCACCGACGGAGTAAGGCGGGAAGTTGTAATGCAGCATGAAGTGAGACTTCACGGTGCCTTCCAGAAGATCGATGAACTGCTCGTCTTCGCCGGTGCCGAGGGTGGCAACGACCAGGCCCTGGGTTTCACCACGGGTGAAGAGCGCGGAACCGTGTGCACGCGGCAGAATGCCGACTTCGGAAGAGATCGCACGGACGGTCGACAGGTCACGTCCGTCGATACGGGTGCCGGTGTCGAGGATCGCGCCACGAACGATTTCAGCTTCCAGTTTCTTGAACTGCTCGCCCAGAACGGTGCTTTCGACGGCTTCGCCTTCGGCAGCGTTGGTGATCAGCGCTTCAACGACCTTCGCCTTGGCAGCGTCGACTGCATTCTTGCGGTCGGTCTTGGACGTGATCTTGTAAGCGGCAACAAGCTCGCCCTCGGCCAGAGCCTTGACCTTGCCGAACAGCTCGGAATGATCCGGCAGGACCAGCTCGCGCGGTTCCTTGGCAGCGGTTTCAGCCAGTTTGATGATCGCGTCGATCACCGGCTGGAAGCCCTTGTGGCCGAACATCACAGCGCCGAGCATGATGTCTTCGTTCAGTTCCTTGGCTTCGGATTCAACCATCAGAACGGCGTCGTTGGTACCGGCAACAACCAGATCCAGCGAGGATTCCGGCATGTCGTCGACCAGCGGGTTCAGCACGTATTCGCCGTTGATGTAGCCAACGCGCGCACCGCCGATCGGCCCCATGAAGGGAACGCCCGACAGGGTCAGAGCAGCGGAAGAAGCCACCATCGCCAGGATGTCCGGAGCGTTTTCCAGATCGTGCGATAGAACGGTGATCACCACCTGGGTGTCGTTCTTGTAACCATCTGCGAACAGCGGGCGGATCGGACGGTCGATCAGGCGGGACGTCAGCGTCTCGTGCTCCGACGGACGGCCTTCACGCTTGAAGTAGCCACCCGGGATCTTACCAGCGGCAAATGCCTTTTCCTGGTAGTTCACGGTGAGCGGGAAAAAATCCTGGCCCGGCTTCGGAGACTTGGCGGAAACAACCGTCGCCAGAACCTTCGTTTCGCCATAGGTCGCCATGACGGCGCCGTCGGCCTGACGGGCAACCTTGCCCGTTTCGAGGACGAGCGGGCGTCCGCCCCACTCGACTTCTACACGATGAATATCAAACATCATCTGTCCTTACAGCTTTGCCTGCCTTTGGCTGCTTTCGGTACAGCACGGTCATGGCAGACACATTCCCGGTCGGCCCCGTATGGGCCGGTTACCGGCGGACAGGTCACGGGCAAGACGACGAGCTGCTTTCGGCTCAAGACGGAAAGAAGCCGGCAATCCTGCCCCATGACGTGTCACGAGGTCTCTATAGAGCGTTCCACTCGAATTTGAAACACTCAAAGCTCTTTCGCGGAACAAAGACCCGAAGTGGATCAGTGTTTTGCCCGCAAGAGCTGCGTCCGGCAAATGCCGTCACGCAATACAAAAACGCGGCGGGTTCTCACCCACCGCGCTTTCAGGTTCTGAGTTCTTAGCGGCGAATGCCAAGACGCGAGATCAGCGACTTGTAGCGTTCTTCGCTCTTGCCGCGCGTGTAGTCCAGAAGGGACCGGCGCTGCGCAACCATTTTCAGAAGACCGCGGCGGGAGTGGTTATCCTTGCCATGACCCTTGAAGTGTTCGGTCAGGTTGTTGATCCGCTCGGTGAGGATCGCGACCTGTACTTCCGGGGAACCGGTGTCGCCTTCTTTGATGGCGTATTCCTTGATGAGCTCAGCTTTGCGCTCTGCAGTAATCGACATCGCTCTTTCCTTTCAAAGAGTGGGGTCCGTTGACCGGACACGTTGAAATGCCGGAGACCGGCCTGATCCGGATGTTTCCAGAGCCGAGATGTCGTTCAGCAAAGGATCCTTCCGGACGAATTGGGCATCAGTGCCCAATGGCGGCGGAATATGGCGGAAAACCCTTCGAAAATCCAGAGGTTTCTCAGGTTTTTTCGCCACACCAGATTTTACAGGTGAAACACCCTGGTCGGCTGGAACCGGCCCTTGTCAATTGAGCCGATGGCAACCGGCACGCTGGCGTGACTGGCAAAGGCGACTTCCGTGTTGAGCGGAGCATCGCGGCCGCGCAGCAGCACGGCCATGCCCTTGCGGATCTTGGCCGCGTCATCGAGCGAAACGGGTACCTCGATCAGATTGTCCATCGCCTCGCGAACCGGCAGGACGAACTCCTCGACCAGCGCCTCGACGCCGGCGCCTTCCTCAAGTGCCTCGGATGCTTCCAGGATTTCGTCCAGCCCGATCAGGTCGTCTTCACAGAACGGCCCGACCAGCAATCTTCGCAGTTCGGTAACGTGACCACAGGTGCCGAGACGGCGGCCAAGGTCGCGGGCGATTGCCCGCACATAGGTCCCCTTGCCGCATTCAGCCTCGAAGACGGCGCGGTTCTCGTCCGGACATTCGACCAGATCCAGCCGGTGCACTTCGATGGGCCGGGCTTCCAGCTCGACCTCTTCGCCGTCGCGCGCCAGATCATATGCCCGTTCACCGGCGACCTTGATGGCGGAGAATTTCGGCGGGACCTGCATGATCGTGCCGACAAACTCGCCAAGAACTGCCGAGATTTCTTCCGCATTCGGCCGCACGTCGGACGTGGCAACCGCCTCGCCCTCGGTGTCGTCCGTGTTGGTTTCCACGCCCCAGGTCACCTCGAAACGGTAGACCTTGCGGCCATCCATGACGAAGGGCACGGTTTTCGTGGCTTCGCCGAAGGCGACCGGCAGGAGTCCGGACGCGCGCGGATCCAGTGTTCCGGCATGACCGACCTTTTCCGGCGAGAAGATCCGCTTGATCTTGCCGAGTGCGTCGTTGGAGGTGATGCCATAGGGCTTGTCCAGCACAAGCCAGCCGTTGATTGCGTTCTTTTTTCTTTTGAATTGTTTTTGGCGTGCCATGAGTGCGTTTCAATACGATTGCAATTGTTTTTCGGCGACAAACGAAAAACTGACTGTCGGACCCACCATCCATACGCAACAGCGAGACCCTGAAGACATCAGCTTTCGTCAGCGATCATTCTTGAGTTTTTCAAGTCTGTTGTGGTCACAGTAAGTCATCTGGTTTCCAACTTTATGCGTCTGATGGAGCCAATGCTGCCACCAACTCAATCTCTGCATTTGCAACCGGCATACCATCGTTTAACAGCACGCCCGAAACCTCAGGCGCGAGGACGCGTGGAACGGGAAACACGACACATGCAGAGGTCGCTGCACCAAGTGCGATTGCTGCGATAGTTCTGAAGAGCGCCATCTTCTTTCATATCAAGTGACTTGCCGACACTGCACACATTCAAGTCGACCGGCCAGACAAATTCAGTTTTCCATTTCCCGGCGAGGCTACAATTACCGAGGGCTAAGAACTCGAATTCACGCAATTTCAAATTGAACCGTGAATTGTGGTTTCAACGCGGCAATCAATCCTTGGCTGGGTCGCCGTCCTCTTCGTCCGCGTCGAGATCGCGGGAGACTTCCGGGGAATGCAGCAGCGTGCCGATGCGGTCGTCGTCGTCGAACCTGGTGTCGAGAACGAAGCGCAGGTCCGGCATGTATTTCATGGTCAGCCGGCGGGACACCTGGCCGCGCAGATATTTGGCGCTGCGGTTCAGGGCCTTTTCGACATTTTCGGCGTTGACACCCCCAAGCGGCATCACCAGGCAGGTGGCCAGGCGCAGATCCGGCGTCATGCGCACTTCGGGGATCGTGACGATCACCCCGTCGAGATCGGGGTCGGAGAACCGTCCCCGGGTCAGAATATCGGACAGCTCCTTGCGGACCGTCTCGCCAACGCGCAACTGGCGCTGGGAAGGGCCGCGGCTGTCCTGTCCGTGTTGTCTTGCCATTGTTGTTGTTCCTGCATCTCTGGCAGCGCATTCTGTCCCGACGTATTCGGGCGCCGTTGGCGGACCGGTCCCAGCGATCCGCGCCCATTGCCGGGCCTGAAGCGCGGACGGTGGCGAGACCATCTGGATGGTGCGAATACCACGGCCGAGCCATGGCATAACGGGGTTACCTGCGACCAGATACGATGTCAGCGGCTTAATTGAATAAGCCGCTGACATCAGTTTCAAGTAGATTTCTGACTTCGATCAGAGTGTCCGTGCGATCTGCTCGACGCGGAAGCACTCGATGACGTCGCCCGGACGCATGTCCTGGTACTTGACGAAGTTCATGCCGCATTCCTGACCGGATTCGACGGACTTGACCTCGTCCTTGAAGCGCTTGAGCGTGCCCAGTTCGCCTTCGTGAATGACCACGTCGTCGCGAATGAGGCGAACGTTGGCGCCACGTTCCACGACACCTTCGGTGACCAGACAGCCTGCAACCTTGCCGACCTTGGAGATGTGGAAGATTTCCTTGATCTCCGCATTGCCGAGGAAGGTCTCGCGGCGCTCCGGCGACAGCATGCCCGACAGGGCCGCCTTGATGTCGTCGACCAGGTCGTAGATCACGTTGTAGTAACGGATCTCGATGCCTTCGCGGCTTGCCGCTTCACGAGCCTGCTTGTTGGCACGCACGTTGAAGCCGATGATCGGAGCCTTGGAAGCGAGCGCCAGCGTGACATCGCTTTCGGTGATGCCACCGACACCGGAGAGCAGGATGCGTGCGCCGACTTCCTCGTTGCCGAGTTCGTTGAGCGCATGGGCAATCGCTTCCGCGGAACCCTGCACGTCGGCCTTGAGCACCAGCGGGAACTCTTTTTTGCCGGTTTCCTGCAGACGGTTCATCATCTGCTCGAGCGAACCACGCGTACCGGAGGCGACCACGGAGGCCTTCTCGCGGATCTGGCGCTGACGGTAGTCGGTAATTTCACGGGCGCGGGCTTCGTTATCGACGACCGCAACCATGTCACCGGCTTCCGGCGTGCCCTGGAAGCCCAGAACCTCGACCGGTTTGGCCGGACCGGCTTCCTTCACCTGGTTGCCATTCTCGTCGAGCATGGCGCGGACGCGGCCCCACTCGGCACCGGCAACAAGAATGTCGCCCGGCTTGAGAGTGCCCTTCTGCACCAGAACGGTGGCAACCGGACCGCGGCCCTTGTCGAGCTGCGCTTCGATGACGATACCTTCCGCCTTGCGGTCCGGATTTGCCTGGAGTTCCAGAACTTCGGACTGCAGCAGGATCATTTCCAGAAGCTTGTCGAGGCCCTGGCCGCTCTTGGCCGAGACTTCCACATCGATCACGTCACCGCCCATGGATTCCACAACGAGGCTCTCGCTGAGAAGTTCGGTACGGACGCGGTTCGGATCTGCTTCCGGCTTGTCCATCTTGTTGATGGCCACGATGATCGGCACGTCGGCCGCCTTGGCGTGCGCAACGGCTTCCTTGGTCTGCGGCATGACACCATCGTCGGCAGCAACAACAAGGATCACGATATCGGTCGACTTCGCACCGCGAGCACGCATCTGCGAGAACGCAGCGTGGCCCGGGGTATCGATGAAGGTGATCTTGTTGCCGTCCTGATCGACCTGATAGGCGCCGATGTGCTGGGTAATGCCGCCGGCTTCGCCGGTGACAACCTTCGACTTGCGGATCGCATCGAGCAGCGAGGTCTTGCCGTGATCGACGTGACCCATGATGGTCACGACCGGAGGACGCGGCAGCAGGGTGGCCGGTTCGTCTTCCGTGGTGAACAGACCTTCTTCAACATCTGCTTCAGACACGCGCTTGACCGTGTGGCCCATTTCCTCGGCGATCAGTTCGGCGGTATCGGCGTCGATAACGTCGTTGATCTTGAGCATCTGGCCCTGCTTCATGAGAAGCTTGATCACGTCCACGGCGCGCTCTGCCATACGGTTGGCGAGTTCCTGGATCGTGATGGCTTCCGGCAGAACGACTTCACGCATGATCTTCTCACGCACGACCTGCTGCTGCCCGCGCTTCGCCTTTTCCTGGCGACGGCGCATGGAGGCCAGGGACCGCGCACGCTGGCCGTCGTCGCCACCGGTGGCGGCGGAAATGGTCAGCTTGGAGCGGCGGCGGTCGTCGCCAGTGCGCGGACGCGCAGCGGGAGCCGGAGCCTGCTTCGGGCGCTTGACCGCACGAACGCTCTTGTTGTTGCGATCGTCTTCTTCGGATTCTCCGCGCTCGGGTTTCGCACGTGCGGCCGGAGCTTCCGGCGCCTTGCGCTTGCCCATGTCGTCAAGGCTGGGCGGCTTGCCGCCATCGGCGTGAGCCGGCTTGCGAACCACGGTGCGACCGGTTGCTTCCTTGCGCACGGGCGCAGCAGCTTCCGTTGCCGGTTCGGCGACAGGTTCGCTCTTCGGTTCGGCCTTGGCCTGTTCCGCAGCCTGGAGAGCTTCTTCGGCTTCACGCTTTGCGCGCTCTTCCGCTTCCACCTTGGCGCGGGCCTCTTCTTCGGCCTGACGCTGCGCGGCTTCAACAGCCCGGCGCTTGTCTTCTTCTTCGCGGCGCTTGCGGTCTTCCTCGTCGCGCACCTTCGCCATCTGAAGGGCTGCCGCACGTGCTGCCGCTTCTTCCTTGGTCAGGGTGCGCAGAACGTTGCCGTTGCCCTTCTGGCGCTGGCCGGAGGCAGACCGGCGGGCCTGCTTGGTCGCCTGTGGATCTGGCTGTGGCGGCGTACGCGGCGCTTCAGCCGGCCGCTCGAGGCGCTGTGTTGTCGGCGCAGGAGCTTCTGCTTTCGCTTCCTGCCCCGGGAGTACAACACGACGCTTCTTCTTTTCCACGACGACGGCTTTGGTCCGGCCATGCGAGAAGGACTGCCGAACAGTTCCCTGATCGCCACCGCCGCGCTTTAGGCCAAGCGTTTTGCCACGCTCAACGCTGATTGTCTTGTCGCCTGGATTTTTCGTATCGCTCATATTGCCTTCAGTCCTGCGCAACCGCCTTTTCAAGCGTTGCCATTATCGCTGCTTGCCCCGGAGGAGTTGCGAAAACGCTCCAGGTCACGCACCCGCGACAGGAAGTTTTCGCTCGCCTGCCCCGCAAGCAGTGCAGCATGTATCACATTTGACCGGCCCAATGCCAAATCCAATTGGTCCGAATCGAACAAACGGACGATTTGGCATCCGTTTGCGTGTTCCTGAGTGCCGGCAGCCAGTGCCGCCAGCTTCCTTACCCCGTCTTCTGCAGCGTCCGAGGCATGGACCAGCCCGGCGACATCTTCCTGCCGCAGAGCTGCTTCAACTTTCGCATATCCCGTTACCAGCTCGCCGGCCTTGCGCGTCATGGAGAGCGCTTGCAGCGCCGATCGTTCCATGAGCGCATCAACCCGATCCGCCAGTCCCGGCTCGACAGAGGCTTCCCCTTTAAAACCCCTGCCGAAGACCTTTTTCCGGTCCTTTTCGGCAACAGCCACGACTTCTTTCGTGGCGGTTATCCAAACACCACGCCCTGGAAGAACCCGCTTCAGATCCGGAACCACCTCGCCTTGCGGGTCGAGGACGAACCGGATCAGCGCACTGACGGGCTGAACCTCCCGGGTCACGGCACATTGCCGTTCGGTCGGCTCACTCTTCCTGGGCACGCTGCCACTCCTTTAGATCAACCTGCTTTCCGGTGCGAACACCTTCGGCGCAGAAAAGTTGATCGAACTTGCGAATTCGAAACTGCCGATCGGCCGGGGCCATACCGGAAGCTTCATACAGGAGGCTTTTGCCTCTCTCGTTACCCGTTCAGGATCGCGCCGCCCTGCGGCTCTTCTCCAACGGTCTCGGCCATTTCGGCCTCGTCTTCTTCTTCGGCTTCTTCTGCCTCAGCCTGAGCTGCGAGTTCTTCCTCGGTGATCCAGCCGGCTGCCAGACGGGCGGCCATCACGACGTTTTCCGCTTCAGCGCGGGACATGTCGAATTCCGAAAGAGCACCTTCGAAGCGCTTGGTTTCGCCGTCCTTGCGTTCGGTCCAGCCGACGAGATCGTCAGCAGCGCAACCGGCGAGGTCTTCCATCGTCTTGATGTCGTCCTTGCCCAAGGCAACCAGCATAGCCGTTGTCAGGCCATCAATCGACCTCAAGTCATCGGCAACACCGAGCGAAATACGCTCTTCGTCGAGTTTAGCTTCCAGTTCGGCCAGGTAATCCCGGGCACGTGCCTGGATTTCGACGGCGGTGTCGTCGTCGAAGCCTTCGATCATGGAGATCTCGTCGAGCTCCACATAGGCAACTTCCTCAACCGAGGTAAAGCCTTCGGTCGCCAGCAACTGTCCGACCATCTCGTCCACGTTGAGGGCTTCCATGAACAGCTGCGAGCGCTCCAGGAATTCCTTCTGGCGGCGGTCGCTTTCTTCCTGCTCGGTCATGATGTCGATGGCCCAGCCGGTCAGCTGTGAGGCCAGACGCACGTTCTGGCCGCGGCGGCCGATCGCCAGAGATAGTTGGTCATCGGGAACGACAACTTCAATACGTTCGGCGTCTTCGTCCAGAACAACCTTGGCAACTTCGGCCGGCTGCAGGGCGTTGACGATGAAGGTTGCCGCTTCTTCGTTCCACGGGATGATGTCGATCTTTTCGCCCTGGAGCTCGCCAACAACGGCCTGGACGCGGCTGCCGCGCATACCCACGCAGGCGCCGACCGGGTCGATGGAGCTGTCCTTGGAGATCACGGCGATCTTCGCGCGCGAACCCGGGTCACGGGCAACGGACTTGATCTCGATGACGCCGTCGTAGATTTCCGGAACTTCCTGGGCAAACAGCTTCGCCATGAACTGCGGATGCGTGCGCGAGAGGAAGATCTGCGGGCCGCGCTGCTCGCGGCGAACGTCGTAAATGATGGCGCGGATGCGGTCGCCCGTGCGGAAGATTTCGCGCGGGATCAGCTCGTCGCGGCGGACGATGCCTTCGCCGCGGCCAAGATCGACGATGACGTTGCCGTATTCGGCGCGCTTGACGACACCGTTGACGACTTCGCCGACACGGTCCTTGAATTCTTCGTACTGACGGTCACGCTCGGCTTCGCGCACTTTCTGCACGATAACCTGCTTGGCGGACTGGGCGGCGATACGGCCGAAATCGAGCGGCGGCAGCGGCTCGGCAATGAAGTCGCCGATGCTGGCTTCCGGATTGCGAGCCTGCGCATCATCAAGAGAGATGTCGGTGGAAACGTTCTCGACAGTGTCAACGACCTGAAGCAGGCGCTGCAAACGGATCTCGCCGGTCTTCGGATTGATTTCGGCGCGGACTTCCGTTTCCGTACCATAGCGGGAGCGGGCTGCCTTCTGGATCGCGTCTTCCATTGCATTGATGACGATCATCCGGTCGATGGATTTTTCCCGTGCGACCGCGTCAGCGATTTGCAGCAGTTCCAGCCGGTTCGCGCTGATTGCCATATTCCACTCCTCTTGCGCCAAGGATCGGTTCGGGCGCGTTCTTCTTCTTTCCCTTAGAGCCTGTGGCTCAGTTGGGCATGTTGTCCTGCGACAGCTCGTCATCCTGGCCACGGGCGGCAAGCGCCGCCTTTTCCGCCTGAAGAGCTGCGGTAATCAAGTCATCGGTCAGAACCAGCTTGGCTTCGCCGATGTTCTCCAGCGGCAGCGCCACTGTGTCCTCTTCGCCTTCCCGCACATCGGGCAGCCGAAGGTTGGCCTTGCCGTCTTCCGCGCCGAGGAGCTTGCCCCGGAACCGCTTGCGGCCATCCAGCATGACGGCCATCTCGACCTTCAGCTCATGGCCGGCCCAGCGATTGAAATCGCCGGCCCGCACGAGCGGACGGTCGATACCTGGAGATGAAACTTCTAGATGATATGCCCGGTTGATCGGGTCTTCGACGTCGAGCGCAGGCGACACGGCCCGGCTGATGGTTTCGCAGTCCTCGACCGTCATGGTGCCGTCCGGGCGCTCCGCCATGATCTGCAGGGTGCAGCCGTTCTGAGCACTGATCTTCGTACGCACCAGTCGGTAGCCGAGGTCCTCGATGACCGGCTCCACAATTGCGGCAACACGGGCATCAAGACCCTGTTCCGTCACAATTCTCGGTTCGTGTGCGCTCACACTTGGCTCCTGTTGGCGGCCGTTACCGGCTCTTGAGCATCAGATGCACCTGATTGTCGATTTACATAGGGCAGTCCTGCTCGAACTCGTTGGTTTCCGGTTATGTAAGCAAAAAAGAGCGGGTCCCCGGCGGGCCCACTCTCAAAGTGCTCAGATAAGCCGTTTGAGGTGAAACACGGGCTGTATAACGCCAAAGGGGGCAAAAAGGCAAGAGGCCGGGCCAAATTCCTCAAAGAAGTTGGCGCCAGTCCGGAATCCCCCGATAAACGGCAGCAAACGCGCCGTTCTCCGCGATGCGCCGCTACACCCTGCGGAAAGTCAGGTAGCGTCCGATACGCCCCTCGCGGATGGCCTTCGCCTCGTAGCGTGTACTTGGCCAGCCCTCCCAGGGTGTTTTCCAGTCGGACGCTGTTTCCGCCGCCCATTCGAACGCCGCATGGTCGCGGCAATGGCGCAGTGTCCAGTCGACGTAGGTATCGATGTCGCTGGCAAAACGGAACTCGTGGCCGGGCTTGATGGCCCGGGCATAGCGATCGAGATTCTGTTCGTTGATGAACCGGCGCTTCCAGTGGCGCTTTTTCGGCCAGGGATCCGGATAGAGCTGATAGGCCAGGTCGAGACTTGCCTCGGGCAACCAGTCCAGAACATTGACGGCATCATCATCGTAAAGGCGGATATTGCGGAACCCCTCCCCCACGACGGCATTCACGGCCTTGGCCATGCTGCCGACGAAAGGTTCGACGCCGATGAAGCCGACACGCGGATTGGTTCTGGCCCGGTGAAGCAGATGCTCACCGCCGCCAAAGCCGACCTCCAGACACACCTCGTCGACATCCGCGTCAAAGAGGGTCTTCAGATCCTCCGGAGCGGGTGTTGCCAGGTCCAGCGCCAGGCGCGGCAGTTCGTTTTCCATCAGCGCCTCACGGCGCGGGCTCAACGGCTTGCCCTTGCGGCGGCCGTAAAAGGAACCTTCGTAGCGGTCAGTCATAATTCAACTTCAAAACGACAGATCGCCGGCACTGAACCGGCGATCTGCTTCACTTCTTCCATGTTCAGCTTAGGCGCAGCTTATCCCGCAAGCGGGCGCAGCGCGTCAACCAGATCCGTCTTTTCCCAGCTGAAGCCGCCATCGGCCTCAGGTTCACGGCCGAAGTGGCCGTAAGCGGCGGTGCGCTCATAGATCGGGTTGTTCAGCTTCAGGTGCTGGCGAATGCCGCGCGGGCTGAGGCCCATGACATCGCGCAACGCTTTTTCCAGCTTGGCTTCATCGCAACGGCCGGTGCCATGCAGGTCGACGTAGACCGACAGCGGCTCCGGAACGCCGATGGCGTAGGAAAGCTGAATGGTGCAGCGGTCGGACAGATCGGCTGCAACAACGTTCTTGGCAAGATAGCGCGCCGCGTAGGCTGCCGAACGGTCCACCTTGGTCGGATCCTTGCCGGAGAATGCGCCGCCACCATGCGGAGCCGCACCACCGTAGGTGTCGACTATGATCTTGCGGCCGGTCAAGCCGGCATCGCCGTCAGGGCCGCCGATGACGAAGGCACCGGTCGGGTTGACGTGCCAGACGGTGTCGCCGGTGATGAAGCCTTCCGGCAGTGCAGTGCGGATGTAGGGCTCGACAATGGCGCGCACGTCGGAGGAGGTCAGGGCCGGATCCAGATGCTGGGTCGACAGAACGATCGAAGTTGCCTCGACCGGCTTGCCGTCGACGTAGCGGACGGTTACCTGACTCTTCGCGTCCGGGCCGAGCGCAGGCTCCTGACCGGATTTGCGGACGTCGGCCAGAAGACGCAGGATCTTGTGCGAAAACAGGATCGGCGCCGGCATCAACTCTTCGGTTTCACGGCAGGCGTAACCGAACATGATGCCCTGATCGCCCGCACCTTCGTCCTTGTTGTCGGCGGCATCAACGCCCTGGGCGATGTGCGCGGACTGCGCGTGAAGGTGAACGGCGATATCGCAGTTTTCCCAATGGAAACCGTCTTGCTCGTAGCCGATATCCTTGACGGCCATGCGGGCAAGATGAGCGATGTAATCGTTGGTGATGGTTGACGGACCGCGGGTTTCGCCGGCGATCACGATGCGGTTGGTCGTTGCCAGAGTTTCACAGGCAACGCGCGCTTCCGGCATTTCCTTGAGGTAGGCATCCACAACCGCATCGGAAATACGGTCGCATACTTTATCCGGATGCCCTTCGGAGACGGACTCGGAGGTAAACAGGTAATTCTGACGTGCCATTGGCGATCGTCCTTCTGGGAATGAATATGACAGGAGCGGCGATTGTCATCGCCGCTCCGTCTGCATCAATCTTAGAAGTTCTTCGCCGCGTCAAGCGCGCGCGTGAATTTTGTCAGTCGTCGCCAGCCAGAGACCGGACCAGATCGACGATCCGGCGGCGTACTTTCGGGTCTTCAATCCGCACGAATGCCTTGTTCAGAGACAGGCCTTCGGAAGAAGACAGGAAGTCGACGACATAAGAGGTCGGCTGCGTTTCGCCGAAGCCTTCCGCCTCTTCAGGCGTACCGGGCGCATCTTCGAAGAAAAAGGAAACCGGGACTTTCAGAACGGTTGCGATGTGTTGCAACCGGCTGGCACCTATACGGTTGGTACCTTTTTCGTATTTCTGGATCTGCTGGAAGGTGATGCCCAGACTTTCGCCAAGCTTTTCCTGACTCATGCCTAGCATCATGCGGCGAAGCCGGACGCGGCTGCCAACATGAATATCGATCGGATTCGGAGACTTTTTACTGGGCATCTGTGTCGCTCTTTCTTTTTCTCGCGGAAAAAGCCCGCTCGTTTTCGTTTGCACAAGCTCTCCTGACATCCCCCCACAGGCTCAAGAGACCGAAGTTTGCCCGCAACCTTTCACTTGTACATGAAGCAGCCTTCAATCGGCTATTTCACGGTTGTATCACAGTTTCTTCACTCAACTCAAACAAAAAATATCAATTTACACGCGAATCGCGGTTGTATTGGTAAAACCCGGCAAATACTACGATAAGAAACGAGATAACGAGCACGGGAAGATCGCCAAAAATGCCGTAGAGAGTATTGTCTAGTCTCTGCGGAAGCTTGGAATCGATCAGACCTTTTTCGAATATCGCGAGTTTCGCGACCACCTGACCTTTGGCATCAATCACCGCTGAAATGCCTGTATTTGCTGCTCTAATCAGCGGCAGGCCGGTTTCGATGGCACGTAAACGAGCCTGTGCGAGATGCTGATAAGGGCCGGGCGTCCGGCCAAACCAGGCGTCGTTGGTAACGTTCAGCAAAAAATCCGGCCTCCTGGAAACACCGTCCAGAGATCCCGGAAAAATTGCCTCATAGCAAATCATGGGTAGAAAACTAAAACTTTCGGAGGTGGTCAGTACACGCGGTTGATACCCGGCCTCGAACCCATCCATGGGGCCCGCAAGGTTAGAAATTCCCAGTGATTCAAGCAGGGGTTTAAACGGAACGTATTCGCCGAAAGGCACGAGCCGAACCTTGTCGTAGATGCCCTGGACGGTGCCCTCGGTGCCGATGACGAAGACGCTGTTGAAGTAATCAGCCCCTCTCATGCCGGGCTCGGCCCGGATCGCACCGGTCACCAGTTCGGTCTTGTCACCGAGCGACTGACCGATCCGGAACAAGGCTCCCGGCTCCTGTGTCAGCAGGAAGGGAACGGCCGATTCCGGCCAGACCACCATGCGCGGCTGTCCGACCCGCGCGGCACCGCCAAGCGGCGCTTCGGTCATGTCGAGGAAGGTCTGAAAGATTTCGTCGCGCAGCTCCGGCCGCCATTTGTCTTTCTGATCGATCGATGGCTGTACGATTCGGATGTCGAGATCGGCAACGGGCAATGCCGTCTGCCAGAGCCTGACGGCGCCATAACCCGCAACCGCGGCCAAGGCAACCGCGGCAATGACAACGGCCGTCACGCGCTGGCGAAACGGGCGAGCGTCGGCCAGAACGGCCGGCGTCGAAAAGACCGCAACCACGAAGAAGGTGAGACCATAGAGCCCGACAAGACTTGCCGCCTGCGACACACTCAGCGATCCGGACACGCCATAGCCGAAGGCATTCCAGGGAAATCCGGTCAGGACATGGCCGCGCAGCCAGTCCGTCAGGGTCAGGCCGGCAGCAAGTACCAGGATGCGGCGAAACTGGTCACTCCAGAATATCGCGGCCAGTCCCACCCCAAGGCCCGTGAACAGCGCCAGTCCGACAGGCATTGCCAGCACGGCAAAGGGCATCAGCCAGGCAAAGCGCTCCGCTTCCACCAGAAACGCCGCACCGATCCACCAAAGGCCCGAGAGAAAATAGCCGAAGCCGAACAACCAGCCGAGCGCGAAACCCGTGCGAAACCGCTGAACCCGCTTGCCGGGTGCGGGATCGACCGCTCCGTCCAGCATCCAGACCAGACAGGGAAACGTGACCAGAAGCACGAAAGTGAAGTCATAAGGGGGAAGCGCAAAGGCCGTCAGCGCACCGCAGGCGGCGCACAAGAGACGGCGCTGCCAGCCCCATGCCAGAAGAAAGGTATTTGGCAGGGCCGACAGGCGGTGTGACAACCATTGCATCAAAGAGCTTCCCCATACTTACGGTCAGGAGATTTGTCGGCTCGCCGCAGTGGGGTCAAGGGTTAATACCAACGGCACGCGAAGAAGTGGCTTCGAGACGACGGGCCATCGGCACCGTTGGCAAGCATCCTTTTGGCTGGTTTCGGCGTCCGGCCGCTCATCCGTTTCCGCTGGACGCAGCAACCTTGGTCTTGGTGCTTTCGCTGTCCTGGCTGCTCTCGCCGGAAACGGAATCGGTCCGCTTTGGACGGCGGCGAAGATCCGGCGGGCGCGCGTCGGCGCGGCGGCGGCGGATCTTCAGGCGCTTGATGCGGCGCGGATCCGCATCCATTATCTCGAATTCGAACCCGGGCACTTCATCCGGCACCAGCAGCAGCTCGCCGCGGACCGGTACGCGGCCAACGGAGACATAGAGCAGACCACCGAGCGTATCGACGTCCTCGGAAATCTCGCCGTCGTTCAGCTGCGTGCCGAGCGCTTCGTCGAGTTCCTCAAGCGGCAGACGCGGATCTGCGATCCACACGCCCTCGCCGGCGGCAGCCAGCATGGCTTCCTCGTCCTCGTCGTGTTCGTCTTCGATATCACCGACAACTTCCTCGACAAGATCTTCCAGCGACACAAGTCCGTCGGTTCCGCCGTATTCGTCGATCACCAGCGCCATCTGGATACGATCGGCCTGCATTTTCGCCATCAGGTCCGTCGCCGGCATGGACGGCGGCACGAACAAGAGATTGCGCAGCAGATCCGTGTCCTTCAGCGAGACCGACAGGTCGACACAGGACAGGTCCAGGTCGGGCATGTTGTGACCGTTCCGCGCAGGCGCATTCGAATTGGACGGTTGAAAGCCGGTTGTATCGTTTTCATTGTCCACAGAAGTTGCAGGACGGTTCGAAGCGCCACGTTCTGCGATATAGGCCATCAAATCCTTGATGTGGACCATGCCGCGTGGATCGTCGAGCGTCTCTTCGTAAACCGGCATGCGCGAATGCCCGCTCGTCTGGAACAGTTCCATGACGCGGCTAAGGCTGGTTTCCAGATCGACCGCGTCGATATCCGCACGCGGGATCATGACGTCGTCGACGCGCAATTCGCGCAGTCTCAGAATGTTGCCGAGGAGCATTCGCTCCTCCGGCGAGAAGGCAGCATCACCACCTTCGCGAGCAAGCTCGTCCTCCAGGTTCTCGCGCAAGCTCGAAGACTGGCGGCCCAAGCGCAGGAAGCGTTTGAGAAGATCGAGAAAGGCCGCAGGTTTCTGCGGCTTCAGCTGTTGCGGGTCTTCCCCGTCCTGGTCCTGTCCGGTGCTGGCAGGCTTCTGCCCGGTTGCCGGACTTTGCGGTTCAATTGAGTTCATCATCCATCAATCAAGAACATCACATCCCATGATGCCACTTAACCGCCGTCGGCCACAAGTGGCCTGTCCGCGTAAGGGTCATCGATGCCAAGAGACGCCAGAATGGACTTCTCAAGGCTTTCCATCAGTTCCGCCTCTTCACTTTCCTGATGATCATAATCGAAAAGGTGAAGCAAACCGTGAACAGTCAGATGGGTAAGGTGATCGGAAAATTCAATTCCAAGGTCTGCAGCTTCCGCCGCGACGGTTTCATAGGCGAAAACGATGTCCCCCAGAAGAGGGCCATAAACGTCGCCTTGCGGATCGCTGCCGGGAAAGGACAGGACGTTCGTTGCCTTGTCCTTGTCGCGCCATTTCGCGTTCAGCTGCCGGATCGACGCGTCGTCGGTAAACAGCAGCGAGACTTCCGTTCCCTCCAGCACTTCCAGATCCGCCCCTGCAAAGGCAGCGGTGATTGCCTTTGCAGTTATCGCCTCCAACTGGCTTTCCGCCGGCCAATCGCCTGCTTCTATCGACAGGTCTATCTGAAAACTATCAGGCAATCGGTCTGGCATCGTCGGCAAGGGCTTTTCAGGAATTTGCGGCTTCACGAGGGCGCGCAGAGGCACCGTCGCGGTCCGCACCACGTTGTCGCTCGGCAAAGCGGCGCTCGCGCGCTTCCGATTCTTCCCGAGAGGCTTTGTCGTAAGCGGTTACGATGCGTCCGACCAGCTCGTGACGGACAACGTCCTTCTCGTTGAAGCGGATATGGGCAACTTCCGGAATGTCCGTCAAAAGCCCCAGCGCTTCGCGCAGACCGGACATCTGCCCTGACGGCAAGTCGATCTGGCTCGGATCGCCCGTGACGATCATCTTCGAGCCTTCCCCAAGACGCGTCAGGAACATCTTCATCTGCATGGAGGTCGTGTTCTGCGCCTCGTCGAGCAGCACCACCGCGTTGGAGAGCGTGCGGCCGCGCATGAAGGCGAGCGGTGCCACTTCGATCATGCCGGACTGCAAGCCACGATCGACCTTCTCGGCAGGCATCATCTCGTAAAGCGCATCGTAGATCGGCCGCAGGTACGGATCGACCTTGTCCTTCATTTCACCCGGCAGGAAGCCGAGGCGCTCACCGGCTTCCACGGCAGGACGGGACAGGATCAGTCGGGCCACATCGCCGCGCTCCAGAAGAGCTGCTGCATAGGCAACCGCCAGAAAGGTCTTGCCGGTACCGGCCGGGCCGGTTCCGAAAATCAGGTCGGCCCGATCCATCGACCGGATATAGGCATCCTGGGTCGGTGTGCGGGCGACGATCGTTTTCCGGCGGGTCGCGATCTGGGCGAAGGCCAGCCGGGACTTCGGCTCCAGCGTCGGCAACGGCAGCTGCGCTTCCGCAGCCGCTGCCATGCGCAGCGCGCCGTCGACATCACCCGGGTGGATTTCCTGTCCCTGCAGCAGACGCTGATACATGGCTTCCAGAGCCGTGCGCGCCTGGGCGCAGCCTACCTGGCTGCCTTTCAGTGTCACCTGGTTGCCCCGGGCAATCGCGTCGATGCCGAGACGCTGCTCGATCAGCGCAAGGTTCTGGTCGAATTGCCCAAACAGATCTCCGATCAGCCGGTTATCTTCAAAGGCAAGAACAATATGGGTCATGTCGGAGGCCGAACCGGCCGCAGAGGATTGTACCGAAGACTTGCGGGATGAAGAGTGGCTGTCGCGCGTCAAATGACGTCTCCTTTAGGCCGCCGGAGCCGGGATGCGTCCGGACCTTCCAAGATCATCTTGCCCCGCAATCAGCCGCCCGAACAGGGAATTGGACCCGATGTCGACGATTTCCACCGCTTGTATCGACCCGATGAGGTCTTCAGGTGCATCCAGTTGCACCGGCTGCAACCACGGCGACTTGCCGACCAGCTGTCCGGGATTGCGGCCGGTCTTCTCCAGAAGTACATCGCAGGTCATGCCCAGACGCGAGGCGTTGAACGCCTTCTGCTGCTCGGCAACCAACGCCTGAAGCGCGGCCAGCCGTGCGGACTTCACGTCCTCCGGCACCTGTTCGTCCATGGTCGCGCCGGGCGTACCGGGCCTGGAACTGTATTTGAACGAGAAGGCCGAGCCGTAGCCGACCTGTCGAATCAGATCCATCGTGTCTTCGAAATCCTGGTCGCCCTCGCCCGGGAAACCGACGATGAAATCGCCTGAGAGCGCAATGTCGGGAGATACCTCGCGAATGCGGTCGATCAGGCGGAAATACTCATCGCGCGTGTGCCGGCGGTTCATCGCCTTCAGGATCTTGTCGGACCCGGACTGCACAGGCAGGTGCAGATACGGCATCAGGCTTTTCAGGTCCCGATGCGCCTCGATCAGGTCATCATCCATGTCGCGCGGATGGCTGGTGGTATAGCGCAGCCGGTCCAGACCGTCGATTTCCGCCAGACGACGCAGCAACCGGCCAAGACCCCAGACGGCACCGTCCGGCGATGTGCCGTGATACGCGTTGACGTTCTGGCCCAGCAGCGTGATCTCGCGTACCCCGGCCGCGGCCATGCGTTGGGCTTCGCTGACGATCTGCTCGACAGAGCGGGAGACTTCGGCCCCGCGCGTGTAGGGAACGACGCAGAAGGTACAGAACTTGTCGCAGCCTTCCTGTACGGTCAGGAAGGCGGACGGCGGGCGTTTCAGAACCTGCTTTTCGGCACGTTCCGACAGGTGATTGAACTTGGCGTCGATATCGAACTCGGTCTCGACAACCTTGGAGCCTGCGCGGGCCTTTTCCAGAAGGGACGGCAGTTGATGATAGCTCTGCGGGCCCACCACAAGATCGACAATCGGCGCCCGGCGAGAAATTTCCTCGCCCTCCGCCTGCGCAACACAGCCGGCGACACCCACCATCATGTCCTTGCCGGATTTTGCCCGCTCTTCCTTGACCTTGCGGATGCGGCCAAGCTCCGAATAGACTTTCTCGGCTGCCTTTTCACGAATATGGCAGGTGTTCAGAATGACAAGATCCGCGTCTTCCAGATCGTCCGTCGCCTCGAATCCTTCCGGTGCCAGCACATCGGTCATGCGCTCGCTGTCGTAGACGTTCATCTGGCAGCCATAGGTACGCACGAACACCTTGCGGGTGTTTCCGCCTTTGCGGGCGTCTGTCATATCGGCGGCGGAAACGGCGGTGACGTTCGTTTCCATGTCTTGTTCAGGGCGGCTTGTCATTCGCTCCTCGTGGGGCTCCTCATGGCCTTGATACGCTGGCCTTTTTCAGGCGGCCGGATGTCATGAATGTCGGTACCTTCATCGGGCAGTTCACCCGGCACAGGCACAGGATCGATCCGTCCTTCATGCCCGGGACCCGCGCCTGAGACCGGCGGCGGACGGCACCTTGCAAATTCAGGCGCCAGCTTTAGCGGTTTTTTCCGCGTTTGAGAAGAACTCGAGTGTCTCGATTTCGCTGAATTCTTCGGTGTCGACCGGCTTTTGCAGCAGCGAGGCTATCGTCATGGCCCGAACCTCCGTTTCCAGACGGCGGGTCAGGGCTTTCCGGTCCGTTGTCCGATCAACCAGAACCGGCTCGCCCCAGCGCACCACCACGTCGAGTGCACCGCGCGAAAAGATGCCCCACAGATGGCCGGCGAGTTCCATATCGCCATACCAGGCGACATGCGGCCGATGGGCCCGACCCATCGGCAGGCCGTAGAAGCCTTGATAGGCGACTGAAAGCGGCTGCACCCAGACTTTCGAGGTTTCGTCCTCGCCGACCGCACGGGTGGCGGCGCCCAGTAGGGCCGAGCGAAACGGCAGGACGCAATTGCCGTCGTTGGAGGTACCTTCGGCAAACAGGACCATCGCGTCGCCGGCAGCCATGCGAACGGCGATGGCATCGGCAACCTGGGCTGTTTCCGTGCGCCGGGTGCGATTGACGAACACCGTGCGCTGAAGCTTGGCGAACAGGCCGAAAATGGGCCAGCCCGAAACCTCGGACTTGGCGATGAAGGAGAGAGGCATCAGCGAGCCGACCACGGTGATATCGACCCAGGATGCGTGGTTGGAGGCGATCAGCAACGGCCGGTCCACGGCAGGGGCCCCGATCTGCTCGATCTTGATGCCCACAAGCCGGGTGGCGATCCGGTGCCAGAGCTGGGGCAGTTTTCGCTGCATCGTCAGCCCGAGCTTCACCGCCAGCCACTGAAGCGGGATCAGCACCAGCGAGACCAGCGTCAGAAGGAAGATGATAACCCCGGCCTTGAGCTCAGCCATCGCCCTGATTATCCTTCGGGACATCGAGTGGGACGCCATATAGTTCCAGCCGGTGATCGACCAGACGGTAACCCAGCTTCTTGGCGATGAATTCCTGCAAGGCCTCGATTTCCTCGTTGCGGAACTCGATGACCTGGCCGGAGCGCAGATCGATCAGATGGTCGTGATGCTCGTCCGGAACGGTTTCATAACGCGACCGGCCGTCACGAAAATCGTGCCGTTCGATCATGCCGGCGTCCTCGAACAACTTCACCGTGCGATAGACCGTCGAAATGGAAATGCCGGGATCGATCGCCACGGAGCGGCGGTAGAGTTCCTCCACGTCCGGGTGCTCGTCGGACGCGGCTTCGATGACGGAGGCAATGACGCGACGCTGTTCGGTCATGCGCATACCTTTTTCGATGCACAAGTCCGCTAGCGTTGATTGCCGCTCTTCCGCCATTGCGATGCCGTCCGCTGTCTGTTTCCGATACCGTATCCGTTTCCGCTACAGCGCTTAACCAAGATCGACGCGCATGACAAGCGCGGTGCCGTCTCCTCCACTGTCGCTGTAATAGCCTTTGCGGCTGCCGACTTCCTTGAAGCCGAGCGCCCGGTACAGCAGCAGAGCCGGTTCGTTGGCTGCGTCCACTTCCAGAAAAAGGTGTTTGCAACGTTCACCGTATAGCCGGAACAGGCCGGCTTCCATCAGCTTCTTGCCGATGCCACGGCCGCGCTGGCGCGGGTGAACCGCAATGGTGATGACCTCGGCTTCGTCGGCAACGGTGCGCACGATCAGGAAACCAAGCGGCGCGCGCGTGCCATAGGGGCTCGCCCGGCGTGCCACCAGAAACATCGTCCCCGCATGCGCTTTCATCCGCGCAAGCTCGTCCGTATTCCATTTGTGCTTGAAACAAAGCGCGTGGATGTCGGCAATCTTCGGTAGATCCTCGTCCAGCGCCTCTTCTATCACCGGCGGCTGGGTCCAGAACCACCAAAAACTCATTGCCGTTCTATCCTTCCCTTCGTTTGCGGCGTCGCATCGGGCGGCCGCAAATAGAGTGGCGAAGGGGATGACCTCGAAGGATCGGCGGAGATCCCCAGTTCCGCGACATCCCGAATACCCGGGAAAGTACTACGGGACAATATCGCGCTTTCCGGAAGCCCAAGCTCCCTCGCGATTTTTTCCGATGCCGATCCTGCCAATCTTATGTCCTTGGGCAGGTTCGCCGCAAGATCTGCGATGGTACGGACACCGGCTTCATCGGCAGCGATGCCGGACGCATGATAAAGCTGGCAGTAGACTTCGTCTGCCTTTCCGGTCAGCGCCACCAGCACGGGACCGCCGTCATCCCCTGGCACGGCGGAACGGGCAATGGCTGCCAGGGTCGTTACGCCGACAACCGGCTTTCCGAGCACAAGACCAAAACCGCGGGCAACCGCCAGTCCGACGCGAAGGCCGGTAAAGCTGCCGGGTCCGATGGTCACGGCAACGCGGTCGAGCTCGGAAAAGGTGGTGGACGACTCGGCCATGACCTCACCGATCATGTCCATCAGCTTCTCGGCATGGCCGCGGCCGATCTCCTCGCCGCAAGCCTCGAAACACGCGGTTTCGACACCGTCGTCGAGAACGGCGGCGGCGCAATTGGCAAGGGCTGTATCGATGGCGAGGACGCGCATTCCGGTTTGGCTCATGGTTTTCGTGTCCCACATGCCACTACCCCGCCCCGGCCCGCGAGTCGAGCGGGGCTTTGGACCTAAGTCCAAAGGGGGGCTTGCCTTCCACAAAGAATGGGAGTCGAAAATATTAAAGGCCCGGACAGGAGGCCGGGCCTTTGAAATTCTTCAGGAATGCTCCGATCAGATCGGGCGGACTTCCTCGACTTCCGGAACGAAGTGACGCAGCAGGTTCTGGATGCCGTGCTGCAGTGTTGCCGTGGATGACGGGCAGCCGGCGCAGGCGCCGCGCATGGACAGATAGACCACGCCTTCCTTGAAGCCCTTGAAGGTGATGTCGCCACCATCCTGCGCCACAGCCGGACGCACCCGGGTTTCCAGGAGTTCCTTGATGGTGCTGACAGTGTCCGCGTCACCTGCCTCGAAGAATTCGCCTTCCTCGATATTTTCCGCTTCGCTGGTAGCCATGACCGGCTGACCGGACATGAACTGCTCCATGATCACGCCCAGGATGGCGGGTTTCATGTGCTGCCAGTCGGTTTCGTCCTTGGTCACGGTCACGAAGTCGTGGCCGAAGAAGACCGCGACCACGCCCGGCACGTCGAACAGTTTCTGTGCAAGAGGCGACACCCCGGCGTCCGCCCTGGAGCGGAAATCGTAGGTTCCCTCCGGCAGGACAACCCGTCCCGGCAGGAATTTCAGTGTCGCCGGATTGGGAGTGGCTTCGGTTTGAATGAACATCTTGTCTCGTCCTTGCGCTTCAGGTCGCGCCCATGTTGCCGGCTTCGTTTTGCGCCTCACCTCCATCGCAAAACGCCGATGAATGTTTCTAACGTATCTCTCGGCAGTTTGGAACCGTTAAAAACTAGATAGGTGCAGATCCTGCCTGGTCAAGCCGTCTTCTTGAATCCGGCAGCCCTGCGATCGCTCGTCAAGCCAGCGCGGCGATGGAATCATCATCCAGGTTACCCGGCACGATCGTCACCGGAATGGGGAAGGTTCCCGCGGATTTTCCGGCAATCGACGACACCAGCGGTCCCGGCCCTTCGGAGCCCGTGCTGGCGGCCAGGATCAGGATGGCGATGTCGGCATCCGCCTCGATCAGCTCCATGATCTCCTCGGCCTTTGTCCCTTCCCGCACCACCGATTCCGGTTCGGTACGGGCAACGGACCGCACGCGCTCGGCGGCTTTCGCAAGCGCTGCCTCGGCTTCTTCCTGGGCTTCCGCCCGCATGATGTCTTCAACCCCCAGCCAATGCTGGAAGTCCCCAGGTGCAATGATGAAGACCAGCGTCACGACGCCGCCGGTCCGGGCCGCCCGTTTTGCGGCATATACGATCGCCCGGTCACATTCGGGCGTCTCGTCGACCACGACCAGAAACTTCCGGCGGTGGCCTTCCTCGTTGCTTTTTCTGATAGCTACCATGGGCCGCATGCTGCCACCGGTCCGCGCACTCCGCAAGCGGCGAAATCGCCGCGCACGGAGCGCTCAACCGGTGTCTTTCCGCATGCCTCCTAGAGGATGAACTTCGACAGGTCGACGTTCTTGGCAAGGTCGCCGATGTTGTCGCGAACGAATTTGCCCGTGATCTCCACCTCTTCACCCGGACGGTCCGGCGCCGTGAAGGAAATCTCGTCGAGAATGCGCTCCATCACCGTCTGCAGACGGCGGGCACCGATGTTCTCGACAGAGGCATTGAGATCAACCGCAATCGAGGCGATCTCGTCGATGGCATCCTCTGTGAAGTTCAGCGTGACCTTTTCCGTTTCCATCAGCGCCACATACTGCTTGATGAGGCTGGCTTCCGGTTCGGTCAGGATCGCACGGAAATCGTCCTTGTCGAGCGCACGCAGCTCGACCCGGATCGGCAGGCGGCCCTGCAGCTCCGGCAGAAGGTCCGAAGGCTTGGCGACGTGAAATGCACCGGAAGCGATGAACAGGATGTGGTCGGTCTTGACCGGCCCGTGCTTGGTGGAGACCACCGTTCCTTCGATCAGCGGCAGCAGGTCACGCTGCACGCCTTCACGAGAGACATCGGCTCCCGCACGGCCTTCACGGGCACAGATCTTGTCGATCTCGTCCAGGAAGACGATGCCGGAATTCTCGACAAGCGAAATTGCCTCTTCCACCACCTTGTCGTCGTCGAGCAGCTTGTCGGATTCCTCGTTGATCAGGAGCTGGTAGCTGTCGCGAACGGTGGTGCGTTTGGTCTTGGTCTGGCCGCCGAACGCCTTGCCCAAGAGGTCGGAGACATTCATCACCCCGACGCTGGCACCCGGCATGCCCGGCAGATCAAAGCTCGGCATCTGTGCCTGGGCCCGAACCTCGACCTCGATTTCCTTCTCGTCCATCTCGCCATTGCGCAGCTTGGTGCGGAAGCTGTCCCGGGTTGCCGGGCTGGCGTTCTTGCCGACCAGCGCATCCAGCACACGTTCCTCGGCCAGCATGTGTGCCTTGGCCTTCACCGCTTCGCGCTTCTGGTCGCGCACCAGCGTGATGCCGGCTTCCACCAGATCACGGACGATCTGCTCCACGTCGCGGCCGACATAGCCGACCTCTGTGAACTTGGTGGCTTCCACCTTGGTGAAGGGGGCATTTGCCAGCTTTGCCAGACGGCGGGAAATCTCGGTCTTGCCGACGCCGGTCGGGCCGATCATCAGGATGTTCTTCGGCAGAACTTCCTCGCGCATCTGGCCTTGCAGCTGCTGGCGGCGCCAGCGGTTGCGCAATGCAATTGCGACCGCGCGCTTGGCATCTTTCTGGCCGACGATGTAGCGGTCGAGTTCGGAAACGATCTCACGCGGAGAAAAATCGGACATTGTTTAAGACACGCCTTCTTTACTTACGAGTTCCATCAGCAGGCAGTCGCCGGTGCGTCCCAGAAGCGCTTCGATCTCCTGAAAGCCCGCCTTGCGATAAGCCCTCAGGGCCCTGAGATTGGCCGGATCCGGATCGATGATGATCCGTTCGTGACCTTCCTCGCGCAACTGGCGGACAAACGCCTGCAAAGTTCTTGTTCCAAGTCCCCGGGACAGATCTTCCTCGAATGCAATCGAGAGGTCGACACCAACGGCCTCGGCCGGCAGCCGTTCCAGCCAGGGATAATCCGCCGCAAATGCGCTTCCCTGCTGATCGCCGACAAACCAGACCTGGATATAGCCCTTGTCGATGCCGTCTTCCTGGAAGATGAAGGGCCGGGTCGTATCCCTGCCTTCGACCATGTCCCGGATGTTGCTCAACTCTTCGTCCGGATCGCCCCACCATTGCCGCCAGTGCGGCCGCGCCAACCAATTCGCCAGCGTGGGCAAATCGTCGGCGGTGACGGGGCGAAACGAAATCATCGGCCGTTACTCGGCCGTATCCAGCGACTCGACCGTCACGCTGGCGTTTGTGTAAACGCAGATTTCCGCCGCAACCGCCATCGCCTTGCGGGCTATGGTTTCTGCGTCATAGTCGGTATCTGCCAGGGCACGTCCAGCCGCAAGTGCATAGTTGCCGCCTGAACCGATACCCATGACGCCCCCTTCGGGCTCCAGAACATCGCCGGTACCGGTCAGCACCAGCGACACGTTCTTGTCGGCCACCAGCATCATCGCTTCCAGCCGGCGCAGATAGCGGTCGGTCCGCCAGTCCTTGGCAAGTTCCACGCAGGCGCGCATCAACTGGCCGGGATACTGTTCCAGCTTCGCTTCAAGGCGCTCGAAAAGGGTGAAGGCATCGGCGGTTGCACCGGCGAAACCGGCAATAACCTCGCCCTTGGCCAGCAGGCGTACCTTGCGGGCGGTGTGCTTGATCACGGTCTGGCCGAGGGAGACCTGGCCGTCACCGGCGATCACCACCTTGCCACCCTTGCGCACCATCATGATCGTCGTACCGTGCCACTGGGCCGGTTCGCGCGTTTCGCTCATTCAATCCTCTTGGCAATCTTCATGGTCATCTTGTCTGCCGCCCTATGTAGGCGGCAAATCCGGTATTTCCAAGCAGTCAATGGGATGCGGCCCTGTTAAGCCCGGCTATGGAGCCGGCCGAAATCGGCTCAAGACACACATTTTCAGGGCGATTTCTGCCGGCAATTCGAGACCTCAGTGCGACATCTCGATCCGGGTTGCCCGCAAAAGTGCGTCCACCAGCTTGTCGAGCTGGCCGCCTGCCCGTTCATCGGAAAGTTCGCCCTTGTCGTCGAACGCGCCCGCCGCTTTCGGTACGGCCACCATCTGCGGCAGGACCATTGCTCCAAGGCCGACTTCCAAAATGGTGCGCATGCCGATCAGACCGCGCATGCCGCCGAACGCGCCGGTCGAAGCTGCACCGAGTGCAAAGACCTTGGTCTTGTAGGGATCGCCCGGTTCCTTCACGCGGCTGATCCAGTCCAGGGTGTTTTTCAGCAGCGGCGAGATGCCGGCGTTATATTCCGGACAGGACAGAAAAATGCCATCCTGCGCCAGGAACAAGCGTTTGAGTTTCCTGGCATTTTCCGGAACGCCCTTCGTATCTTCCAGATCGCCGTCGTAGATCGGCAACGGATAGTCCTTCAGCGACAGATGCGTCACCTGAGCATCCAGGATCGCAAGTTTCTTGGCGGCCAGCGCCGTCAGTCTGCCGTTGAAGGAACCGCTTCGGACCGAGCCCGAGCAAACGAGGATCTTCGGATTGCGCATCAGAACCTACCCTACAAATGTCCGGCTCGCGCGTAGCACCGCGGTGAACCGCCTGAGAGCAAGTTTAGGGCGCTTTTCGGGAAATGGGAGTGCTTCCTGCCCGCTGTCCCCTGCCGTCTGAGCCCTCAATGGGCCTTGCGGTAAACCCAGACGCGTGCCGGAGGCAGGTTTTTCCAGACCCAGTCCGAACTGAAGACGGAGACAGAGCGGTTGTCCGGCTTCACCGGAGCGACCAGCCCATAGGAAAACTGGATGAAGGGCGCGCCCGGTTTCAGAATTTCCAGAGCTTCCGCCAGCAGCGCCTTGCGGACCGTTTCCGGTCGCGTCAGCAGCGGCAGGGACGAGACGATGCCGTCAAGCGAATGACGCTGGTCTTCCGCAGCCGACAGCGTATCGCCGGCGCGCGAAAGGGTGGCGCCAAGGGCGTAGGCATCACCCTGGACAATTTTCAGGCCGGGGTATCTGCGGGTCAGCAGTTCGCAAAATTCCGGGCAATACTCGATGAGCCTGAGCTGCTGGGAGGAAAATCCACGCTCCAGAATCGCCTTCGTAACGACGCCGGTTCCCGGTCCGAGTTCCACAACCCTTGAATGGGGACGCGGTGTCAGAAAGGACGCCATCTTGGCGGCGAGCTCTGGCCCGGAAGGGGCAACGGCACCGGTTCGAAGCGGGTTCTGAGCCCAGGAACGGATGAATTTGACTTCATCGAGCACCTTCGCCCGAACGGCACTTGCCTTCTCAAGCTTTTCCCGAAAAGCTTCCCGGCGCGAGCTATTGCGTTTCAGCATCTTTCCTCACTCACATCCCCCACGCGGGGAATATAGGAGTGATTGCAATAAGATGCCATGGGCAAGCGCACATATTGCACGCATACGTCACCCTTTGCAGACTGCTTATGCACCGAGATTATCGATGAAATCCTTCACCTTGGAGAAAAACCCAGCCGATTCCGGGTGGTTTTCACCGGAGGATTCCTTCTCGAATTCCGCCAAAAGCTCACGTTGGCGCCGGGTCAGATTGGTCGGTGTTTCGACCGTGACCTGAATATACATGTCGCCGTGCTGGCTGGAACGCATGATGGGCATGCCCTTGCCGCGCAACCGGAACTGCTTTCCGGTCTGGGTGCCTTCGGGCACCTTCACGCGGCTGGTAGACCCTTCGACCGTCGGCACGTCGAACTGACCACCCAGGGTCGCGGTCGACATGGAAATCGGCACGCGGCAGTAAAGATCGGCGCCGTCGCGCTGGAAAAGCTCGTGCGGCCTTATGGAGAGGAAGATATAGAGATCGCCCGCGGGGCCTCCGCGCACGCCTGCTTCACCTTCACCTGCCAGCCGAATACGAGTTCCGTCCTCGATACCGGCCGGAATGTTGACCGACAGCGTGCGCTCCTGGGTCTTGCGTCCGGAGCCGCTACAGCTTTCGCACGGATCGGTAATCACCTGGCCGCGTCCCTGACAGCTTGGACAGGTGCGTTCCAGCGTGAAGAAGCCCTGCGCGGCACGCACGCGGCCTGCCCCGCCACAGGTGCGGCAGGTCGTCGGGCTGGTTCCGGGCTTTGCGCCCGAACCGGAGCAGTCGTCGCAGGTAACGCTGGTGGGAACCTCTATCTCCACCGTCTTTCCGGTGAAGGCATCCTCCAGCGTGATATCCAGATTGTAGCGCAGGTCCGCGCCACGTTCGCGTCCGCCCGACCGGCGGCCACCGCCGCCACCCATTCCGAAGAATTCCTCGAAGATATCGGACATGGTGGAGGAAAAGTCGTGGGCGCCGGCACCGCCGCCGCCAAAACCACCGTTTTCGAAGGCCGCATGGCCGAAACGGTCATAGGCCGCACGCTTCTGGCTGTCCTTCAGCGTGTCATAGGCCTCGTTGACTTCCTTGAACTTGGCTTCGGCGGCCTCGTCGCCCGGATTGCGGTCCGGGTGAAATTGCATGGCCATCTTGCGGTAGGCGCTTTTCAGCGCTTTTTCGTCCGCCTCGCGCGAAACACCCAGCACCTCATAGAAATCACGTTTCGACATCAAGATCTTCCGGTCTTGTTGTTGCACCGCCGGCGGCCTGGCAAATGCCGGCGCCAATTACGGCGAAGGCGCCGCGCACAAGTGCCCTTTCATCAGGCAGTCGAGCGACCGGCGCCAGGATTGGACCAGCCAGCCGGTTACCGGCTGGCTGGTATTTTTCGGTTAAGCGGATTTTTTGTCGTCGTCTTCTTTGACTTCTTCAAAATCCGCATCAACGACATCGTCTTCGGCCTTGGCTTTCGGATCGGCTTCCTCGCCGTCTTCTGCCTGGGCGTCAGCCTGAGCTGCCTGATACATGGCTTCGCCAAGTTTCATGGAAGCTTCTGCCAGAGCCTGGGTCTTGGCCTTGATGTCTTCCAGGTCTTCACCTTCAAGAGCAGACTTCAGGGAGGCGAGCGCGGTCTCGATCGCGGACTTGTCGTCCTCGGAAACCTTGTCGCCGTAGTCCTTCAGGGACTTGTCGGTGGAATGAACAAGGGATTCGCCCTGGTTCTTGGCTTCCACCAGTTCCTTCCGCTTCTTGTCCTCATCGGCGTGGGATTCAGCGTCCTTGATCATCTGGTCGATGTCGCTGTCGCTGAGACCGCCGGAGGCCTGGATGCGGATCTGCTGTTCCTTGCCGGTGCCCTTGTCCTTCGCGGACACGTTGACGATACCGTTGGCGTCGATGTCGAAGGTGACTTCGATCTGCGGAACGCCGCGCGGTGCCGGCGGCAGGCCAACCAGGTCGAACTGACCGAGGATCTTGTTGTCCGCAGCCATTTCGCGCTCACCCTGGAAGACGCGGATGGTCACGGCCGTCTGATTGTCTTCAGCGGTCGAGAACACCTGGCTCTTCTTGGTCGGGATCGTCGTATTGCGGTCGATCAGACGGGTGAAGACACCGCCAAGCGTTTCGATGCCGAGCGACAGCGGGGTCACGTCGAGCAGCAGAACGTCCTTGACGTCGCCCTGCAGAACGCCAGCCTGGATCGCAGCGCCCATGGCCACGACTTCATCCGGGTTCACACCCTTGTGCGGGTCCTTGCCGAAGAAGGTCTTCACGGTTTCCTGGATCTTCGGCATGCGGGTCATGCCGCCGACCAGAACCACTTCGTCGATTTCACCGGGAGCAAGACCTGCGTCTTTCAGAGCAGCTTTCATCGGCTCGATGGTGCGCTTGACCAGATCTTCAACCAGCGACTCGAACTTGGCGCGGGTGAGTTTCAGCGTCAGGTGCTTCGGACCGGAAGCGTCCGCCGTGATGAACGGCAGGTTGATTTCGGTCTGGGAAGAGGACGACAGTTCGATCTTCGCCTTTTCCGCAGCTTCCTTCAGGCGCTGCAGGGCCAGCTTGTCGTTCTTCAGGTCGATGCCCTGGTCCTTCTTGAACTCGGACGCGAGGTAGTCGACGAGAACCATGTCGAAGTCTTCACCGCCGAGGAAGGTGTCGCCGTTGGTGGACTTCACTTCGAAGACGCCGTCGCCGATTTCCAGGACGGAAACGTCGAACGTACCGCCACCAAGGTCGTAGACCGCGATGGTTTTACCGTCGTTCTTGTCGAGGCCGTAGGCAAGCGCTGCTGCCGTCGGCTCGTTGATGATGCGCAGGACTTCAAGACCCGCGATCTTGCCGGCATCCTTGGTTGCCTGGCGCTGCGCGTCGTTGAAGTATGCCGGAACAGTGATCACCGCCTGGGTCACTTTTTCGCCGAGATAGCTCTCTGCGGTTTCCTTCATCTTTTGAAGGATGAAAGCGGACACCTGGGACGGGGAGTATTTGTCGCCGTTGGCTTCCACCCATGCGTCGCCATTGTCGGCCTTGACGATTTCGAACGGGACAAGCTTCTTGTCCTTGTCGACGGTCGGATCGCTGTACCGGCGACCGATCAGGCGCTTGACTGCAAAAAGGGTGTTGGTCGGGTTCGTGACCGCCTGGCGTTTTGCCGGCTGGCCGACGAGACGCTCGCCATCGTCGGAGAAGGCCACCATCGACGGGGTGGTGCGGGCGCCTTCTGCGTTTTCAATTACCTTGGAATCCTTGCCGTCCATGACGGCGACGCACGAGTTCGTCGTGCCGAGGTCGATACCAATGACCTTTGCCATATCTGCCTCTCTTTCTAGCAAACCGGATAGACCCAAAAAGGCGTCATTCCGGCTCCTCTCAGTTGGGTTCCGGGTTCCCCCGGACATCGCGCCAGAACGCTAGGCTCATGATTTGGCGCGAAGCTTGACCGCTATATAGGTGGATGAAACTTTTCCTGCAAGACATCTGTCCACTGACATTTCACAGACCTTCCGTTCTTCGCCGATATTTCTTCCCAGATCGTTACCAGCATTGTCAGCTTTGCGAATTCCACATGCAATCGGCACATGGAGGCGAGGTTTTGCTCAAACCTTGCAGACAATACGGTTAACATCGGCCCGTCACCGCAATGGCAACGCGGAAAGGAGACCCGAATTGCGAGATCCCAGCCTCTGGAATCGGCTTCAAGCCTGCCACCCGGACGATGTGGAAGCGGATTTCCCGTTCTCCGCGCGCCTTGCCCGAGACAATGGCTGGAGCAAAAGCTTTGCGGGACGGGTCGTTGTCGAATACCTGCGGTTTGCCTATCTCAGCCGGCTTGGTGAAGGCATCGTGACGCCGAGCGACGAAGTGGACCAGGCCTGGCATCTGCACCTGACCTACACCAGACATTACTGGGGCCCATTCAAGGAAGCGCTCGAAGGTCCACTGCATCACATGCCGACAAAAGGCGGCCCGGAACAGGAAGTCCGATTCCGGCAGGCCTATGCAAGAACGCTCCGGCTCTACCGGTCGGAATTCGGCGCCCCGCCTGTGGACATCTGGCCACCGGAGGAGATCCGGTTCGGCAAGGCACCGGGCTTTGTCCGCGTGAATGCGCAGGATGTGTGGATCATCCGCAAGCCGGACTGGCCGAACCAGGTCGCAAGACTTGCCGGTAAGGCTGCGAATGCGCCCACCGCCGTCCACTGCGCCCTGCTGGCCGTCATGTCACTGCTTCTGGGCACCAGGCTGGCCTTTGCCCATGGCGAGGCGCAAGGCGATACCCTCATCGAGAGACTGCGCAACATGGTCTGGCACTGGGCCACCATGCACACGGCCGAGTTCCTTATTTCCCTGTTCATCATCGCCGTGGTGCTGATCATCCTCTTCAAGAAATCGACCGGTGGAAATTCTTCCGGATGCAGCTCAGGCTGCGGCACCAGCAGCAGCGGTGACGGAGGCGGCGGTGGCAGCTCCGGCTGCAGCGGTTGCGGCGGGGGCGACTAACGACCGGCGACAATTGACCATGCAGGAAATTCCCATAAACGGCCTGAGCGGACTTTATTATCTGCCGGGTTATTTCGACCGCGAGGGCCAGGAACAGCTCCTGGCACATATCCGAGCGATCGTTGCCGAAGCGCCCTTGTTCCAGCCGGTAATGCCTAAAACCGGAAAGCCATTTTCGGTGCGCATGAGCAACTGCGGGCCGCTCGGCTGGGTGTCGGATATCCGAGGCTATCGCTACCAGCCGGCGCACCCCGAAACCGGCCGGCCATGGCCGGCCATGCCGGATGCCTTGACGCACCTGTGGAAGGAAGTTGCCGGCACGGCGCCGCCACCCGAAGCCTGCCTGATCAATTTCTATGATCCCAGCGCCCGCATGGGCCTGCACCAGGACAGGGATGAACAGATGTTCGAAGCCCCGGTCGTCTCGGTTTCCCTGGGAGACACTGCGACCTTCCGTGTTGGCGGCGTGAACAGGAAGGATCCGACCAAATCCTTCCGCCTTCAATCCGGTGATGTCGTCGTACTTGGCGGTGAGGCTCGACTTGCCTTTCACGGTATCGACCGCGTGTTGAAGGGAACTTCGACGCTTCTGAAAAACGGCGGCCGGATCAACCTGACCCTTCGGCGGGTCACGGCGGAATAGAAATGCGGGATCAACCAGTCAGCCAACTCGAGGCGGTTTTTATCGTTCTGCCAGGAAGTCCGGATTGCACCGCTGATTGTCTTGAAGGCACAAATTCATGAACGCGAACATTGCGCATTTGAAGACGCTCAAGCCGGTACCCATCGAGGAATTGGAAAAGATGCATACCGGCAGGCTTCTCAGCCGCTTGAAGCGCTTGAGAAGCTTGCACGCCACATTTGAAGCCAGCGACTGGCTGCTTGAGGAGCGCATTGCGGTCGAGCAAGCCGGACTGATTGCCTTCAAGAATACTGAACTTTGGTCAACCGCCTTTGAAGAAGTGAAGCGACTGCTTGCACAGCGGGAACACTTGCCTCGTGGCGGCAAGGCACGCAGGCAGAGCGCTGCCCACAAAAAGCAGAACAGATAGGTTTTCAACCTTCGGGTTTGCTTGAAAATGGGCTTCTTCTGCGGCCTTTCGGCATGCGCCATCAGGCTTCACGATAAGTCGCCTCGAAGCTCACCGGAAAATTTACCGAGCGGGCGATGAAGCAGACCTTGTGGATCTCGTGGTGGATCGCATCGGCCGTTGCCAGGTCCGTGCCCTTGGGCACGGTGATGACCGGCTTCAGCACAGCGCGCAGAAAGCGGCCCGCACCCGAGGGCTCTGTTTCCCCCATCGCTTCCGGCGCGTCCTCGTAACCCATGACGGCAATGCCAGCATCGCTTGCCAGATGCAGGTACCAGAGCATATGGCAGCTCGCCAGGGAGGACAGGAGCAAGTCCTCCGGATTATGGAGCCCGGGATTTCCCCCCAGTAGCGGGTCGTTCGAACAGGAGACCGGAGGCTTTCCAGGTGTTCGTATCTCCCAGGTTCGGTCATAGGACCTGTAACTCTTCGTCCCCTCGCCCCGGTTTCCCGTCCAGTGGATGAGGGATGTGTAGCCGTGCTCTTTGCTCATGCTTCCTCCAAAATGTATATATTTATACATTTTTGATTTACAGGCTGCTGTCAAGGCTCTATTGGAAATTTCGGGAGGCACCATGTCCGCAGAAAAAATCGCAGCCACGCTCGAAACCGATATCGTCTCCGGGATCTTCCGGCCGGGTGAAGAACTGAAACAGGGAGAGCTTGCTGCCCGTTTTTCGGTCAGTCGCATTCCCGTGCGCGACGCCCTGCAGCTGATGGCTGCACGGGGCCTGATCGACCTTGAGCGCAATCGACGGGCTCGAGTGATCAGCCTTACCCCGGCGGAGATTGATGAGGTCTACCATCTGCGCGTGCTTCTGGAGACCGATTGCCTGCGGCAATCAATCCGGCGGCTGGAAGCAGACGATCTTGTGAAGATCGAAGCAGCCCTTGCCCACTCCAGCATAGATGCGGCAACCGACCGTTGGGCCGACGGCGACTGGGCCTTTCACAAGAGCCTTTATATGCCTGCAAGTCGGCCAAGAGAGCTGGCGATGATCGAGGATCTTCGGCGGACCTGCCGCATTCACATTGCCGGCTACGGCGTTCTGCCGACACTCACCGACAGGTGGCTGAAGGACCATGAAGACCTGGTGGCAGCGATGAAATCACGCGCGGAAAACCAGGCGGCAGACATTCTGGCCCGCCATATCGCGGACGCGCGACAGACATTGCTGCAAGCAATGCCCGGCTGAACCTTCAAAGTGCCGGCCGAGCCTCAGAAAAGCATGTAGGTCGCCACGACCGCGCAGGCGGCAATGACCCACAAGGCAACCCGCCCCGAGCGGGTGTGACGTGCCTCTGCACGGCCAATTGCTTCTGCGGTCTCGTCGTCGAACCTGAGGCCGCCCTGTGTCATCCTTTCCAGCTCTTCCGACATCCGACCGATCCTGTCGGCAAAGAGCGGCATGTCGTTGGCGATGCGCGCCAGTGCCGACAGCGCATCACCGGCATCACGCAGTTTGCCGACCGGACCAAGGTTGTCCTTGATCCAGGTGCCGACAACAGGTTCCGCCGTCCGCCACATGTCGAGATTGGGATTGAGCGAACGCGCCACGCCTTCGACCACGACCATGGTCTTCTGCAACATGATCAGCTGGGTCTGGGTGCTCATCTCGAAGAGTTCCGTCACTTCGAACAGCTGGGTCAGCAGGCGGGCCATGGAGATTTCGCTGGCATCGTGACCGTGGATCGGCTCGCCGATGGCACGGATCGCCTGGGCGAACATGTCGACATCCTGATGCGCGGGCACATAGCCGGCCTCGAAATGCACCTCCGCCACACGTCGGTAGTTGCGGGTGATGAAGCCGAACAGGATTTCTGCCAGGAACCGGCGTTCGCGCTTGTTGAGACGGCCGATGATGCCGAAGTCGACGGCAACCAGGGTGCCGTCGGGCTCAACGAAGAGATTGCCCTGGTGCATGTCTGCATGAAAGAAGCCGTCGCGCAGTGTGTGGCGCAGGAAGCTCTGGATGACGGCAGCCCCCAGCGCTTCCAGGTCATGGCCATCTTCCTTGAGACCCTCAACGTCCGACATCTTGCGGCCGTCGATCCATTCCATGGTCAACACGCCCTTGGCGGTGCGCAGCCACTCGACAGCCGGAACGCGGAACCCCGGATCGTCCGCGGTGTTCTCGGCCATTTCCGACAGGGCCGCGGCCTCCAGACGGAAGTCCATTTCCATCGCGACCGACTGGGCCAGCGTGTCCACGACCGCAACCGGCCGAAGGCGCCGCGAGGGCGGATGGAACCGTTCGGCCAGACGGGCGACGAGGTAGTAGCTTTCAAGATCGCGCTGGAAGCGGCGGGAAACGCCCGGCCGCAGCACCTTGACCGCAACCTTTCGCTCCGTGCCGTCCTGATCGAGGATCACGGCCGGATGAACCTGGGCAATCGAGGCGGCGGCAACGGCTTCGCCGAAGGACACGAAGACCTCATCGAGCGGCTTGCCGAGCTGCTCGGCTACCGCGGCGCAGGCTGCATCATGATCGAACGCCGGCAACCGGTCTTGAAGGGCTGACAATTCGCGAGCGGCTTCCTTGCCGACCACATCGGCCCGGGTCGCCAGGAACTGGCCAAGCTTCACATAGGACGGCCCAAGCTTGTTCAGCGCGTCGGACAGGCGAAGATCTGCCCGCTTGTTGCGAACCGACCGGCGCTCCAGAAGCCGCGCCATGGCAATGGCGAACCGAGGCCCGGCCGGCAGGTCCGGAAGCGAAACGAGGCCGAAAACGCCCTCGCGCGCCATCACGAAACCCGCCCGCGCCAGGCGGAGAAAAGGCATCACGGGAAGGGCCATGTATCAGAGTTTCCAGCCGTAATGCAGGGCGGCGATACCGCCGGAGTAGTTGCGGTAGCCGACACGCTCGAACCCGGCTTCGCGGATCATGTCCGCAAAGCGTTCCTGGTTCGGGAAATTGCGGATCGATTCCACCAGATACTTGTAAGGGTCACCGTCCCCAGTCACCCAGCGGCCCATGGCCGGGATCGCGTTGAAGGAAAAGGTGTCATAGACCTTGTCGAGCATCGGCACGTCGACTTCGGAGAACTCCAGACACATGAAGCGGCCACCCCGCTTCAGAACCCTGCGCGCTTCCCGCAGCGCCTTGGGAATATCCGGGACGTTGCGGATGCCGAAGGCGATCGTATAGGCATCGAAACTCTTGTCGGGAAACGGCAGCTCCTCGGCATTGCCCTGGCTGAAGGTGATAAGATCCGACAGACCGGCCTTTTCGGCCCGGTCGCGGCCGACGCCGAGCATGCTTTCGTTGATGTCGCACACCACGGCACGGGCCGTGTCGTTGGACCGGCGAACCACGCGGGTGGCGATGTCGCCGGTTCCGCCGGCCACATCCAGCAACCGCCAGTTGGAGGCAGCTGTCTTGGGCGGTGCCAGGAACGAGACCATGGCATCCTTCCAGACCCGGTGAAGGCCGCCGGACATGAGGTCGTTCATGAGGTCGTAGCGCTCGGCAACCTTGTGAAACACATCGTCCACCAGTGCCTGCTTTTGCCCTTCGGCAACCTTGGTAAAGCCGAAACTGGTCGGCATTTCTTCCGGTGCGCGGTTCGACCTGGCCGAATGCCCCTGTGCCTGTTGCGTCATGAAAGCGCCTCCAAGATCACCCCGCGCCGCGACAAGACTGCCGGGCGGCGGCGGGTTCGATCACTTCTTACCCGTTGGACAAGCCACCTGTTGAAAGAGCTGGCGGATTGCCGTTTCGAAACTATCTTCAAAGTGCGCCGGACCATAGTACAAGCCATTGGCGAGCGCTATCTGTGCCGGCCACCAAAAACCATATGCCGCAGGCCTATAACCTGCCATGACAGCGGACACCAGACCTCTCATGCCCGAACTCCCGGAAGTCGAAACCGTCAAGCGCGGCCTTGCCCCCACTTTCGAAGGGGCTCTGATTGCCAAGGTCGACCAGAACCGGCCTGACCTGCGCTTTCCTTTTCCTGACGGTTTCGCCGATCGATTGACCGGACGAAGGCTGACCGTGCTTTCGCGCCGGTCGAAATACCTGTTGGGCGATGTCGACAGCGGTGATGTGCTGGTCATGCACCTTGGCATGTCTGGATCGTTCCGGATCGAAAACGATCTTTCCGCGGATACGCCGGGCGCCTTTGCCCATGCGCGCAGCAAGGACCCCAAACACGACCACGTCGTCTTCCATCTGGAGACAATTGACGGCGGGCGAGCCCGGATCGTCTACAATGACCCACGCCGGTTCGGCTTCATGGATCTCATTGCCCGTCCCGTGCTTGCAGACCATCCCTTTTTCCGTGAGCTCGGCCTGGAGCCTCTCGGCAACGACCTTGGCGGCGAAACACTGGCGCGGCTTTTCAATGGCCGGAAGACGCCGCTGAAGGCGGCCCTGCTCAACCAGAAACTGATTGCGGGCCTTGGCAACATATATGTGTGCGAAGCGCTCTGGCGCACCGGGCTCAGCCCGGAACGGGCTGCCGGCACGTTGGTGACGAAAACAGGCAGGCCGACAAAAAAGGCGGAAGAACTGGCCGCAAATATCCGCACCACCCTGGAAGACGCCATCCGGGCGGGCGGGTCCTCGCTGCGCGATCACACCCAGGCAGACGGTACACTTGGCTACTTTCAGCACTCGTTTGCCGTCTACGACCGCGAAGGCCAAGCCTGCCGGACACCGGGCTGCAAGGGCACCGTCGCCCGGCTGGTCCAGTCCAACCGGTCAACCTTCCACTGTCCGGCCTGCCAGAGCTGACTTGTCCTATCGGTCAAGCTTGCCAGACCCGCCCGACCTCGGGTAGGCATTGCCGGTGAAGTACACGTCCAGGAAACCGCAGGCACCAGGAGCCGGGCTCGAGAAAGACCTGGTCATCCGGCCCGCCGCGGTTTCCAGCACTGGGAGCGGGCAACATGGGATATGAGAACATCCGCGTCGAAAAACGCGGAAAAGTCGGTCTGATCACTCTGGATCGGCCGAAAGCCTTGAATGCACTCAATTCGGCCCTGGTTGCCGAACTCGGCACGGCGCTTGACGGGTTCGATGCGGACGAGCGGATCGGCTGTATCGTCATCACCGGCTCGGAAAAGGCCTTTGCCGCCGGTGCCGACATCAAGGAAATGCAGCCGCACAATTTTTCGTCCGCCTATCAGACGGACCTGATCACGCCCTTCGACCGGGTTTCGCGCAACCGCAAGCCGATCATCGCCGCCGTGGCGGGCTATGCGCTTGGCGGCGGCTGCGAGCTGGCCATGCTTTGCGACTTCATCATTGCCGCGGACACGGCCAAGTTCGGCCAGCCGGAAATCACGCTCGGCGTTATTCCGGGCGCCGGCGGCACTCAGCGCCTGACGCGGTTCGTCGGCAAGTCCAAAGCCATGGAAATGGTCCTGACCGGCCGCATGATGGACGCGGAAGAAGCCGAGCGCAGCGGTCTCGTCAGCCGTATCGTTCCGGCGGATGACTTGCTTGAAGAAGCGCTGAAAGCGGCTGAAAAGATCGCCGATTTCTCTCTGCCGGTCGTCATGATGGCCAAGGAAAGTGTCGACCGCGCCTATGAAACCACCCTGTCGGAAGGCGTCCGCTTCGAACGGCGCGTGTTCCAGGCCCTCTTTGCCCTGGAAGACCAGAACGAAGGCATGAGCGCCTTCACCGAGAAACGTACGCCGCAGTTCCGGAACAAATAAACTACGGCGTTCAACGATAAAGCCGTTGACGGCGTCCGAAAGCGCGATTATAAGCAGCGCCCAATCGGTGGCGGTTTTCCGCCGCCGTTGTTTTTTGATCGGGTCTTGCAGCTTTGGCTCCCTTGTCCCGATCGCCACCGGACACTAGTCCCAATTACCGATCAGGATAGAGCCCATGGCCAACACACCATCGGCCAAGAAGGCGGCCCGCAAGATTGCCCGCCGGACGGCCACGAACAAAGACCGTCGCAGCCGCGTGCGCACGTTCCTGCGCAAGGTTGAGGAAGCAATTGCTTCCGGCGATCAGGCCGCTGCAAACGAAGCCTTCAAGGTTGCGCAGCCGGAAATCATGCGTGCTGCCGGCAAAGGCACGATGCATGCCAACACGGCCTCCCGGAAGGTTTCCCGCCTCAATGCCCGTATCAAGGCACTCAGCGCGTAACCGACCCGTCATACGACCGTTAAAAAGACCCGGCCACAGTGCCGGGTTTTTTTTAGCCACGCAATTTTGTGGATGACGAAATTTGACAACTCATACGCGCAATATTGCAATTTCTACCGAGTATAATAGTGTCAGGAAAAACGTTTATTTTTCAGATATTTACGCACATGTACCATTGAGAGAAGGCGATCAATCCGGATTCGATACGAGTCAAGCTATCAGTTCCGAAATTTTTTTTGAAATTGTTGTTTTTGAAATGTGACAGGGCGCTTCAGAGCGAAAAGTCATTGCGGTAAAACACATTTGCTCGCTCGCCAGCAGGGGCCAAAAACACAGTGACGCGGGGGGAGAAACCAGCACTTTCCGCCATTCGCAAAAACCCGCTGTTGCCCCTTCGGTCGCGGTCTGTATATTAACAATACGGCTGGCGGGTAAGACCAGCGACCAACTTAAAAACGGTGCTTGGAAAACAATGAAAAAGTTAAACCGGACCATCGCTGAGCACATCAAATCCAGTTCACGGAATGAATACGTTAGCGTATTCGAACACTCAGGCATTTAGCCTGAAGTAACCTACTTCTTTCTCAAGAAAATCTTGAAGAATACTTTTGATCAATAGCGTCACGCTATTGAAGGGGGCGGCTTTGCAATTTCAGGGTGGATATGCAGGAAACGTGACTTCGCAGGAGGCCTTTGACGGCCTTGCCGGGCAGCAGGAAGCAACTCTTATCGACGTGCGCACACAGGCCGAATGGTCCTTTGTCGGGGTGCCGGACCTTCGTCCGCTCGGCAAGGAGCCGATCCTGGCCGAATGGCAGAGCTTTCCGTCGACCGGACCCAATCCGGCATTCGCGGAATCGGTTTCTGATGTTCTGGTCAAAAAAGGACTTGACCGGAACGCGCCAATCTATTTCTTGTGCCGCTCCGGAGCACGGAGCCAAGCAGCTGCGATCGCCCTGACGCAGGCCGGCTTTACGCAGTGCTTCAATATCTCCGATGGTTTCGAGGGCCCACTCGGCCCGGATGGCCACCGTGGGACCCAGTCCGGCTGGAAGGCCGCCGGATTGCCCTGGATTCAAAGTTAGTTACCCTGCCCATCGACAGGGTCAGGTGAAGGGAGATTTTCCTTCGCCATATAAATAACCGTCCCAAAAGGGACATTATAATGCTGCAAAAGCAGCAAGGCGTCGAAGAACGGCTGTGGCGGACTGTTCTTCACATTTACAGGAGGCAGATAACATGCAGGTTCAGGAGGCAGGCGGCTCCGAACAGTGGAAACGGGTGAAGAAACAGCTTCGCGCAGAATTGGGCGATGATGTTTTTACCAGCTGGTTTGCACGTGTAGACCTCGAGGAACATCAGGACGGCACCGTTCGTCTGTCTGTTCCGACCCGGTTTTTGAAGCAGTGGATTCAGAACAATTACAACGATCAGCTGATGGGCCTCTGGCAGCGTGAATGTGACAACGTTCACCGCATCGAACTGACGGTACGCGGCGCAATCCGCCCACGTCAGGCCCCGATTGCCAAGCCGAGCCTCGCAGCACCCCAGGGCAGCAAGCCGGCGACTGCAGAAACCCGTTCCGACGCACTTTCCGACGCAGCACAGGTAACCCGGGCCCAGGCGGCAACCGCGGCTCTCGGCCGAGGTGAGACCAGCTCGGACAACGCTCGTGACGTCCTGCAAGGTGCGGCGCTCGATCCGAAATACACATTCGAGACCTTTGTCGAAGGCGAGTCCAACAATCTGGCCCTGGCTGCGGCCCGGCAGGTTGCTGCCGGCGGCGCGGTCACATTCAATCCGCTTTACCTGCATGCCTCCGTCGGTCTGGGCAAGACTCACCTGATGCAAGCCGTGGCCGCAAAGGCACGGGCGTCCGGTCGCAAGGTGCTCTACCTGACGGCCGAGCACTTCATGTACAAATTCGTTGCCGCCCTGAAGTCCCAGTCCGCACTGGCCTTCAAGGAGAACCTGCGCACGATCGATCTTCTGCTGATCGACGACATGCAGTTCCTGCACGGCAAGCAGGTGCAGCAGGAGTTCTGCCATACACTCAACGCCCTCATCGACGGGGCCCGCCAGGTGATCGTGGCCGCAGACCGCGCGCCGTCCGAACTTGATACTCTCGACGACCGTGTCCGCTCACGCCTGTCCGGCGGCCTGGTGGTCGGCATTCAGGAACCGGATTTCGCACTGCGCCGGAACATCCTGGCCACGCGCGTCGATACGGCCCGCAAGACCTACCCGCAGTTCGACGTTCCGGAAGGTGTGCTGGATTACGTCGCGCGCCATGTTGCCTCCTCGGGCCGCGACCTTGAAGGCGCGCTCAACCGGCTGATCGCGCACAACCAGCTGACCAACCAGCCGATCACGCAGGAAATGGCCGAGATGACCTTGCGCGACCTGGTTCGCTCCAGCGAGCCGCGCCGGGTGAAGATCGAGGACATCCAGCGGGTGGTCTCCAAGCATTACAATGTCACCAAGGCGGATCTGCTGTCGGCCCGGCGCACCCGGACCATCGTTCGCCCGCGCCAGATCGCCATGTATCTTGCCAAGGTGATGACCCCGCGCTCGCTGCCGGAAATCGGTCGCCGGTTCGGCAACCGGGACCACACAACGGTTCTGCACGCTGTCCGCAAGATCGAGGAAATGGCGCGTGCCGACTATGCCCTGGCGCAGGAACTGGAACTGCTCAAGCGCATGCTTGACGCCTGAGGCGGCAAGCTTCGGAAACGGGCCTTTTGCGGATGCCTGCCTGAATTCAAACGGGCATCCGCCAGCCTGATCCCGGATCGCGCTAAACCAAGGTTAAAATACACGATATTCTACCAAAATTGGGGGCGTTCGGGCAGAACGCCCCCTTGCTTTTGGAGCCGGTTAAGGGCAGTGTCGTCCACCCCGCTCCACACCGGAGCCAAGAATATTCAATCAGCCCGGCAGTTCAGCCAGGCGCTTCATGAGTACGGAACGAGAGTATGAAAGCGACCCTCGAGCGGACCGACCTCCTCAAGTCCTTGACCCATGTTCACCGCGTGGTCGAACGCCGGAATACCATTCCGATCCTGTCGAACGTTCTTCTGCGCGCCGATGGCGGCGCGATCAACCTGAAGGCAACGGACCTCGATCTGGAAATCGTCGAAAGCGTTCCGGCCATGATTGAATTGCCGGGCGCGACCACCGTTCCGGCACACATGTTCTACGACATCGTTCGCAAGCTGCCGGAAGGCTCGCAGGTGGTTCTGGAAACCACAAGCGACAACGCCACGCTGGAAATCCGCGCCGGTCGCTCGAAGTTCACCCTGCAGATGCTGCCGGAAACCGACTTCCCAGACCTGACCGCCGGCGACTTCAGCCACGGTTTCGCACTGACAGGCGCCGATATCCGCAAGCTGATCGACGCGACCCAATTCGCGATTTCGACCGAAGAGACCCGTTACTATCTGAACGGTATCTACCTGCACACGGTAGACGCGGGCTCCGGTCTCCAGTTCCGCGCTGTTGCCACAGATGGCCACCGTCTGGCCCAGGCAGAAGTGCCGGCACCTTCCGGTTCGGCCGGCATGCCGGGCATCATCGTGCCGCGCAAGACCGTCGGCGAGATCCAGAAACTGCTCGAGAACCCGGAAGCCAATGTCCAGGTCGAGCTTTCCGATACCAAGATCCGCCTCACGACCGGCTCCGTCATCCTGACGTCCAAGCTGATTGACGGCACCTTCCCGGACTACGGCCGGGTGATCCCGCAGAACAACGACAAGGAAATGCGCGTCGACCGGGACGAGTTCAAGGAAGCTGTCGACCGCGTGTCGACGATCTCCTCCGAACGCGGCCGCGCCGTCAAGCTGTCGCTGACCGAAGGTCGCCTGGTGCTGACCGTGAACAACCCGGATTCGGGCAGCGCGACAGAAGAACTTGCCGTCGAATATGATGCCGATCCGTTGGAAATCGGCTTCAACTCCCGCTACCTGCTCGACATTGCCAACCAGCTGTCGAGCGATACGGCCCTGTTCCGTCTGGCGGACAGCGGCTCGCCAACCCTCATTCAGGACAACACGGTCGACGACTGCCTGTTCGTTCTCATGCCGATGCGGGTCTGATCTAGCCGGCACGCCCAAACAGTAGCGGAAGTGGGGTCATGACAGATTACCGGACGGCGCGGCTGACCCGTCTGTCGCTGACCGGCTTCCGCAACTACAGCACGCTGACACTGCCGATGGCGGCCAGGATGGTCGCCTTCGTCGGCCCCAATGGCGCCGGCAAGACCAATATTCTGGAAGCCATATCCTTTCTGACTGCCGGCCGCGGACTGCGCCGGGCGGCCCTTGCCGACATTGCGCGCAAGGACGGCGATGGCAGCTGGAGTGTTGCCGCAACAGTTCTCTTGGATGGGTTCGAAACCAAAATCGGCACAGGTTTGGTGGCCGGCACTGCCGGGCGCAAGGTGCGTATCGACGGCGAGGAAGTTCGCGGCTCGGAAAGTCTTCTGGACTACATGCGGGTGCTCTGGCTCGTGCCGTCGATGGACGGACTGTTCACCGGCCCCGGCTCCGACCGTCGCCGTTTTCTTGACCGGCTGACGCTGGCGATCGACCCGACCCACGGCCGCAGGGTCAGCGACTTCGAAAACGCCCTTCGTCAACGCAACCGCCTTCTCGATCAGGGCGGCTCCGATGCCTTTCTCAGCGCACTGGAACAGCAGGTCGCCGAGCTCGGCACCGCCGTCTCCATCGCCAGGGCGGAGACCGTCGACCTGCTCAGCCGCATGATTGCCGGCCAGGCAGCCCAGGACCTGCCGTTTCCCCATGCTTCAGTTTCCCTTGAAGGTGCCTTCGAGGCGGAAACCGCCGGTTTGAGCGCCTCCGACCGGGAGGATCGCTACCGCCAGATGCTGCAGGACGGTCGACACCGCGACCGGGCCGCCGGGCGCACGCTCAACGGACCGCATCTGAGCGATCTCACCGTTCATCACGCAGCCAAGGCGATGCCGGCTTCGCAATCCTCGACCGGGGAACAGAAAGCGCTGCTGATAGGCCTTATCCTTGCGCATGCCGAACTGACGGCAAAGGTGTCGGGAATGACGCCTGTCCTGCTGCTTGATGAAGTCGCCGCGCATCTCGATCCCGACCGTCGTTCGGCCCTGTTTTCGAAGCTGGATTCCCTTGGCGGACAGGTCTTCATGACCGGTACGGACGAGGCCCTTTTCGAGGCTTTGCCGGCGGATGCCGAAGTGTTTGAGATCCGGGAGCACCAGGGCCGCCTGCTGAAGCGAGGCGAGGCCCCTTAAATCCGCCGGAATCTTATGGTTTTCCACCAGAATCCCTTCGCTGGCTTGGCTATGGCCGGCACGTGGTTGAACCCCCGCCGGAACCCCGTATAACGGGGGTGGAAAAGATAAATCGATTGGTGATTGATTCGCATGAGCGACACGTCCACGCCTGAGAGCAGCCCGACCCCCGAAACCAATGGCGGTGCCGAATATGGTGCCGACAGCATCAAGGTCCTCAAGGGCCTCGATGCCGTGCGCAAGCGGCCCGGCATGTATATCGGCGACACCGATGACGGCTCCGGTCTGCACCACATGGTTTACGAGGTGGTCGACAACGCCATCGACGAAGCGCTGGCCGGCCATGCCGACCACGTGACCGTGACGCTCAATCCGGACGGATCGGTTACGGTATCCGATAACGGCCGCGGAATTCCGACGGACCTGCACCCGGAAGAGGGCGTGTCGGCTGCCGAGGTCATCATGACCCAGCTGCACGCGGGCGGTAAGTTCGACCAGAACTCCTACAAGGTCTCCGGCGGTTTGCACGGCGTGGGCGTTTCCGTGGTCAATGCGCTGTCGACAAAGCTGGAACTGCGCATCTGGCGCAACGGCGAAGAACACTCCATGACCTTCGCCCATGGCGATGCCCAGGCACCGCTCAAGGTGGTTGGCCCGGCCAACGGCAGAAAAGGGACCGAGGTGACCTTCCTGCCGTCACCGGAAACCTTCACAAAGACCGAGTTCGATTTCAGCACCCTGGAACACCGGCTGCGCGAGCTGGCCTTTCTCAACTCCGGCGTCCGCATCATCCTGACGGACAAGCGCGGCGTTGAGGACAAGGTCGAGGAGCTGTTCTACGAAGGCGGCCTGGAAGCGTTCGTGCGGTATCTGGACCGTGCCAAACATCCGTTGATCGAAGCGCCGATCAACATGCGGGCCGAGCGTGACGGCATCACGGTCGAAGCCGCCATGTGGTGGAACGACAGCTATCATGAGCATGTGCTGTGCTTCACCAACAACATTCCGCAGCGCGATGGCGGTACCCACCTTGCCGGTTTCCGGGCTGCGCTGACCAGGCAGGTTACCGGCTATGCGGAAGCAACCGGCCTGATGAAGAAGGAAAAGGTGAACCTTTCCGGCGATGACTGCCGCGAAGGCCTGACCTGCGTTCTTTCCGTCAAGGTGCCGGATCCGAAATTCTCGTCCCAGACCAAGGACAAGCTGGTTTCCTCCGAAGTGCGTCCGGTGGTCGAAAACCTGATCTCGCAGATCCTGAGCGAATGGCTCGAGGAAAACCCCGCGCCGGCCAAGACGATCGTCTCCAAGGTGGTGGAAGCGGCCTCGGCACGTGAAGCCGCCCGCAAGGCACGCGAGCTGACGCGCCGCAAGGGCGCCCTCGACATCGCCTCCCTGCCCGGCAAGCTTGCCGATTGCCAGGAGCGCGACGCCTCCAAGGCCGAACTTTTCCTGGTGGAGGGTGATTCCGCAGGTGGCTCGGCCAAACAGGGCCGTCACCGCGAAAACCAGGCCGTGCTGCCTCTGCGCGGCAAGATCCTCAACGTGGAACGGGCACGCTTCGACAAGATGCTGTCCTCGAACGAAATCGGCACGCTGATCACGGCGCTTGGAACCGGGATCGGCAAGGAAGAATTCAACGTCGAGAAGCTGCGCTACCACAAGATCATCATCATGACCGATGCTGACGTGGACGGCGCGCACATTCGCACCCTGCTGCTGACGTTCTTCTTCCGCCAGATGCCGGAACTGATCGAAAACGGCTACATCTATATTGCGCAGCCGCCGCTCTACAAGGTCAAGCGCGGCCAGTCCGAACAGTACCTGAAAGACCAGAAGGCGCTGGAAGACTATCTGATCGGACAGGGTCTGGACGAAGCTTCGCTGACGCTTGCCAACGGCGAGGTTCGCACCGGCCAGGACCTTCGTGCCGTCGCCGAAACCGCACGGATCATTTCCGACATCTTCGACGGGTTGCATTCACGCTACAACCGCGATGTTGTCGAACAGGCTGCGATTGCGGGTGCTCTGACACCGGAAATCCTGGACGATCAGGGCAAGGCTGAGGAAGCTGCCACCTATATCGCCCGCCGGATGGACATCCTGGCCGACGAATTCGAACGGGGCTGGACCGGCGAAGCGCGGGACGACGGCAGCCTTGTGTTCAAACGGATGGTTCGCGGCGTACAGGAAGCCGCCACGATTGACGCTGCCCTGCTTGGCTCCACGGACGCACGCCGCCTTGCAGCACACGCAGCCCATCTGAACGAGATCTATGGCAAGGCCGCCGTCTTGCGGCGCAAGGATATCTCGACGGAAATTCGGGGGCCTCGCGCCTTGCTGAACCAGATCTACGCCGCCGGCCAGAAGGGCATCTCGCTGCAGCGCTACAAGGGTCTCGGCGAGATGAACCCGGAACAGCTCTGGGAAACGACACTCGACCCGAATGTCCGCTCCCTGCTGCAGGTGAAGGTGCGCGAGGCGGACGACGCCGACGACATCTTCACCAAACTGATGGGAGACGAGGTCGATCCGCGGCGCGAATTCATCCAGGAAAATGCCCTGGCCGTGGCCAACCTCGACATCTAAGGCCCTGGCAAACAAAAAAAAAGCGGCGCTTTGCGCCGCTTTTTTTTACGATTTCAGGTTTCGCTCAACCGCCGGGCCAGGGTTCGGGCCGACCGAAGAAGTAGCCCTGTGCCGCCTCGATATCGAGCTCCCTCAGCAGACTGGCCTCTTCCGCCGTTTCAACATGTTTGGCGATTACCTTGATGCCGAGTTCGTGGGCGGCGCGAACCAGCCCGTTCAGGATGGCCGCCTTGGCGGGCTCTTCCACCACCTGCTGAGTGAGGCTCGATTCAAGCTTCAGCCATTCGACACGCAGGTTGGTCAACCGCGACAGGACCGGCCAGTGTCCGGCAAAGTCGTCAATGGCGGTCTGGCACCCCAGTTCGTTCACGAACTTGAAAAACGCCTGAACACTCGCCGGCTCTCGCAGAAAATCCTTTTCCGCGATTTCAAGACAGAGCTTGGATGCCAGCAGCGGATTGACCGACAAACGATGATAGAGCCCGTCACGGAAGATCGGATCGCGGGCAGATTCAGCCGAGACGTTCATCGTCAGGATGGTACGGTCGGGATTGCGTTCTGCCGCGTCCAGCACCTTGTCCAGCGTCCAGGCATCCACCTGTGCAATGAAACCGGAGCGTTCGGCAGCCGAGATCCAGGCACGTGAAGACAGGCCCCGGGCACGATCTCCCTGCAGGCGCAGAAGGATTTCAGAACCGCAGGCCCTGTTCCGTTTCAGGCAGACGATAGGCATCGCATAGAGCGTCAGCTCGTTGCCGCGGAAACTTCCCGGCTCGGGTAGATCCGCCAGCTCACCACCCGCCCCTTCGCAATCCTGCGGTTGCACCGAATGAACCTGCACGGAACGGCCGCCAAATCGCTTGCCGCGCAAACATGCCCGGTCGGCCAGCCCCAGAAGAGCTGCCGCATCGCCTTCACGCAGCTTCACATTGCTGTCGAGGAACGCCACACCGATGGACCCGCCAATGGTGAACACCCGGTCCCCCACCTCCAGGCGGATACGGTCAAAACCGGCCAGAATTTCCTCGGCAATATCGAGAGCGGCTTCCTCGTTGACCACCGGCACCATGCCGGCAAATTCATCACCGCCGATCCTGGCGGCTGTCCCGAATTCACCCAAGGTCAGGCGCAGGCAAGCCGCGACACGCTGGAGCATGTCGTCACCCGCATCGTGGCCACCGAGATCATTGACCTTCTTGAACTCGTCGAGATCGATATAAAGAACGGCAAGGCCGATTTCATCTTCTGCGGCAAGCCGGGTCAGCTCACGTTTCAAGGCCTTCGTAAAGGCACGGCGGTTCTCCAGGCCCGTCAGTGGGTCGAGATACGCCAGGCGCCTGTTTTCGGCGGTTTCCTGAGGGCAGTCGACATTGCGCCGGATAACCGCCATTGAGGCACCCATGCCCGGCTTACTCTTCACCGAACCGGGAATGGGAACGAGCCGCACTTCGCACATCTGGCGATCGGCCACGTAACCTGCTGCCTGGAAGCTTCGATTTTCCGGAATATAGAAGGTCTGCGGCAGTTCGCCTTCCAGATTTTCCAGGGCTTCGGCCAAGAGGCCCACTTCATAGTCGCTGTTGATCAGCTTCAGCAGCTTTCCCGCCATTTCATCGAGGCTTTCGGAACCGTCGAACACAAGAACGTCGTCCGGAAAATGCTCCAGAAGATCGAGATCCCTTGCGGACTTTGCGGAGCGGATTTCATTTCGCGCCGGCTCTGACAGGGTAACGATCTCGTCCTGGCCGTGTTCTTCCAGATCGAACTGGACCAGGACGGCCTGGCGCTCGCCCGAGAGGGAGACGAAGGATGTGCAAATCATGTGGTGGCAGAAGGTTTCGCCCGACTGCAGCAGGATGGCCCCGCTCGCCTGCGCCGGAACACCGCTGAAAGCCGCCGACAGAACCGCCTCGCACCGCCGCCAACTGGTTTCCGACAAAAGCGACGGCAGGCTGACCGGCACCGGAAAGACACCTTTTGCGGCGCAAAGCGCCTTCATCTGCTTGTTGTGGACAAGGACGCTGCCATCCTGCGCGACATAGGCCGCAGCATGGGGAAGAACCTCCAGCAGGGACGTGTGGAAGCCTGTAAGAGTATTATTTTCCGCACGACCGGATTGTTCCAGCCGGTCGCTTAAGAACCGATGGCTGACTTGCACCAGACCGCCCTTTCAAATTGCCGTTAAAATGGCGCTAATCAATACACACATGCGCCGCTCCTATGTAAAAATTACTAACACAGTTCAGATGGCAAAACCGAAACAGAAAAACTACCCACAACTCTTAGAATTTTTATAGTAAATCAAAAATTAATTGATACACTACAAATGTATTTCAAATTTTATGTTTATTTTATACTAATGCCTCATTTGACCTGAAAAACTGCCACATTTTGATCACTCTCACGACGCAAAGGCGCCGCTACGGAATGTTACCAGCGTCATCACGTAACTGTGTTCAAGATCGATCGGGGCGAGCTCACTTGCCCCAGGGGGACTATCATGAAGAGAATTGTTCTCGCGCGGCACTTATCGCGCGTTGCCTTGGCGGGTGCCTTGCTTGCAGCAGCAGGTGTCGTCAGCGGTGCTCAGGCGGGCGTCTATCAACAATGCGGGAAAGCGTCCTGGTACAAGCTCGGCGGCACCACCGCCAGTGGTGAACGCGCAAACCCCAACCAACTGACCGCAGCCCACAGAAGCCTGCCCTTCGGCACGCTGGTGGATGTGACCAATCTTGCCAACGGAAAGACTGTCACGGTGCGTATCAATGACCGGGGCCCCTTTGCCAAGGGCCGTGTTATAGATGTGACCTGGGCGGCAGCAAAAGAGCTCGGTTTTGTCCGCAGAGGCATCACGCGCGTAAAACTTTCCAGCAAAGCCGGGAAAATTTCTTCCGAATATAAGCAAATTTGCCAATAAATTTGCGGCAGGAAAGACAACATTTCCTTGCCGCAACGGCGCTTCCAAATTGTATGACAAATTTAAAGCGCTGAAATTAATGAATTAATTTGTACGACACATTATTTCATATATGACTGAGTATGAATAACGATCAGTCGCATTACAGTGAATCAAAAAATAAAATATTTTACGGTAATGACAATCGAGAAAGATGCCGCTAGAGTTGCCGCCGTGGTCGATGGGGCCACGTGCACAGTAACTTTATTCGCGCAGTCTAACGGCTGCGCGTTTTTTTTGTAACATTCTCATCCTGTCGTAACCGGCTCCAAACTGCCCTCGATAGCCTCCGCTTTTGCTTACGCGGACGAGCCAGTTTCAGACCTCCTCCCCCTCAAACAGACGTTTCAGGAAGTCCGCAGCACTTTCCTTGAGTAGCTGCTGTTTTTCCGGCCCCATCCTGTCCCAGGACGCGTAAGGCTGACCGAGCCGCGGATTGCCCTTGAGCACCTCCTTGTTGCGGTCCAGAAAGTCCCAGTAAAGCGCATTGAACGGACAGGCCTTCGGCCCCGTCTTCTGCTTCACGTCATAAGAGCATACGCCGCAATAGTCCGACATCCGGTCGATATAGTTGCCGCTCGATACATAGGGTTTGGAGCCGAGAAGCCCGCCGTCGGCGAACTGGCTCATGCCAATGGTGTTGGGCGCTTCCACCCATTCATAGGCGTCGGCATAGACCATCAGATACCATTCATGCACTTCCTTCGGCCTGACGCCCGCCAGCAGGGCGAAATTGCCTGTCACCATCAGTCTTTGAATGTGGTGGGCATAGGCTTCTTCCAACGTCTGGCCGATCGCTTCCGACAGGCAGCGCATGCGTGTCTGTCCGGTCCAGTAGAAATCGGGCAACGGACGGTTGACGCCAAATGCGTTGTTGTCGACATAGTCCGGCATCTTCAGCCAGTAGATGCCGCGCACATATTCCCGCCAGCCAAGGATCTGCCGGATGAACCCTTCGGCGGCATTGAGCGGAACCTTGTCCGCTTTCCATGCCTCTTCCACCTTCCGGCACAACACCTTGGCATCCAGCAGGCCGGTATTCAGATAGGCCGACAGGACCGAGTGGAACAGAAACTTCCGGCCGCTCAGCATGGCATCCTGATATGTTCCGAAATCGGCCAGCATGTCGGCCAGGAAGTGCTCACAGGCCTCTTCCGCATCCTTGCGGGTCACTGCGAACCAGAATGGTTCAAGGTCGCCTATGTGCCCGGAAAATCGACTGGCGACCAGGTCCAGCACCTCTTGCGTGATTGCATCCGGCTCAAAGCGTTTCGGCTCTGGCATGAACAGGTCCGGCTGCGCGGGCTTGCGATTGTCCGCATCATAGTTCCATTTGCCCCCCGCAGGCTTGTCACCGTCCATCAGCAGGCCGGTGGAACGGCGCATCTCGCGGTAGAAATATTCCATGCGCAATTGCTTGCGTCCGTCCGCCCACGCCCGGAAATCCGCCACCGTTGAGAAGAACCGCGTGTCGGTCAGGATCTCCACCGGCAGGCTGAAAACGTCGGACCAGGAGCGCATGTCCTCCAAGACCCGCCACTCGCCGGGTTCGGTAACCACCATCCGCTGTGGCCGCAGGCGTTCGCAGGCCCGCTTTACCTCGCCCTTGAAGCTGCCGCTGTTGGCAGGGTCATCCAGCTTGACGTAATCCACCGTCCAGCCGGCTTCCTTCAGCTCTTCGGCGAAGTGGCGCATGGCGGAAAACAGGAAGGCAATCTTCTTCTTGTGATGGCGCACATAAGTGGCCTCCGCCATCACCTCGACCATCAGCACCCTGTCGTGGGCCGGATCGGCCCGCTTCAGGCTGGACATGTCAAGGCTCAGCTGGTCTCCCAGCACAAGTACAAGCGAACGGCAGTGGTTGATCTCGGTCATGGGGCTCTGTGTTTTCCGGTCCTGGCCTTCCTACGCACAAACACCGCCGCCCTATCACCTCTGCGGCCATTTTTCCTCACGCTCACGGATCAAACGGTACCCGCCCTACTCTGTCCGGCCAGTTTCTCCCTGACCAGCCAGGCTCGAGCACCCCAAAACCACCGGCAGGTGCGCAGATAACCCGGCGCTCATCCAGCCCCGATAACCCCGCCGATATCTTGTCCAAAATTTCAGAAAGCGATTGCCCCGGATCGCCGGATCTTGTATCAGACCCCTCTATCCGCCGCGCAGCCCCTGCGTGCGCGAAGAGCACCCGTAGCTCAGCTGGATAGAGCGCTGCCCTCCGAAGGCAGAGGTCACAGGTTCGAATCCTGTCGGGTGCGCCATATTTTTCTCATGATTCCAGCTAGTTAACAACCCTCGTTCGCATTGGCTTAGCTTGTGCGTCCATCAACGGAAGCCTCACGGAAGCAAGAGCATCTAAATGCCACTCCACCCAGTGACATTCGCAAGTGTACCCGCCCCCCGTTGGTAACCATTCGCGAAACTTGATTTCTGTTGGATCCAACTCCAAGTTCGTTGGATAAAGTCCGTCCGGTTTGATGGATATGCACTGAGACCCAACCTTGGATCGCCGGAGGTTGGAGTTTTCCGGCTTCTCTCACGGTGACGGGCCGGGGATACCACCGTGATTATGTGGCCCGATCGGAACGTTGTACCCGATCGCCGAATGAGGACGATCCTCATTATAGTGTCTACGCCAATCCTCCATCTGTTCGCGGGCATCCGCAAGCGTCAGGAACCAGTGCATACTCAGGCACTCCGCCCTGAAGTACCCGTTAAATGCCTAGATGTTGGCGTTACCTTGCATGAAGTCGTCGGTGCTTCGTTCACCGAACATCGCAATCTGGCATACTTGGGGGACCCAGACCTAGAGCGCATCCACATTATGTTGGCTCGTGTCCGGCCGCAGCAATGTAGTTGGCGAATTCTTCCGGTCCGAATTGGGCGATGAGATCTCCATCGGAGTGCCACAGGGCGCCGACAGTTCGCTCCGCCTTGGCACATGGCAGCGCTTTGAGCTCCGAAAACGCCATCTCGATCGGGTTAAAGTCGGGACTGTAGGTCCGCAGATAGCGCAGCTGAGCACCGGCGCTTTCAATGGTTTCCCAGACACCGGCAAGTGGGCTGGCGGGTCGTCGTTGTCCATCACGACGATGTCGCCGGGTGAGAGAACAGGTACGAGGGCCTGCTCGACATAGGCCAGGAATGCCACACCGTTCATGGCACCATCGGCGCAGTCATGCGGGTCTGGCATAAGGCTCCGGTGAAGGAGCTCGTTTTCCGGCGCCCATGGAGAACGTCTTTCCGGCAACGCTCTCCCTTCAGAGACCGTCCCCGCAGACGCGCCATCCTCGTATTCAAGCCGGTCTCGTCTATGAAGACGGTTTGGCTGGATCAAGATCTAGCTGACTGTCGAACCAGGCCTGCCGCTGCATCATCAGCCGTGGGTGCTACTGCTCCGATGCATGTGCGGTCTTTTTTTGTATTTGAACACGCGTGAGCGCAGCCATTTGCTCAACATGTTCCGGCCGAACTTCATGTCGCGCACTTCAGCCAGCTGAAAAACCATCTTATCAAGCGTGATTTCCATCTTGTCCTCGATCAGGGCGACTATGAACTCTCGCGCGAATCAAGGTGGGAAGTCGTCTTGTGTCCTGGTTTACGGGGCGCCGTCTCGCCCTGTCCGGCGCAACTAATCCAGTGAATCGCACCGGAAGCACTTGCTCCAAATCGTGCCGCTGTCAGACTGCGGAACTACCGTCTTGCCGGGCTTTCAATACCCGTCCTCGAAGATCGCCGCTCGATGCCCGGCCCATCAAGTAGCCCTTCGCTAATGGAAAGCTTGAATCAGCCTGCCACTAACATGTCACTTGACATTCGGTTCATCGAAAATCGGATCCACTCTGAGGATCAGCATGGGTTCCAGGTATCGATGAGCGGCAAGGGAAACTGCTATGACAACTCTGCCGTCGAGACCTTCTTCAAACGATCAGGGCAGAGCTGATCAGGAAAAGGTTCTGGTGGATGCACAGAGAAACAGAGTTGGCTATCATCCAGTGCATCAACGGCTTCTACAGCTCGCAGTGTAGGCACCCAGCACTGGGTTGGAAAAGCCCAGTCGCCTTCAAACGGAAAGTGCAGTAACGAGCACTTAGGTGGCGGACATCGCTGCTCGACCATCCGCACGATGGAATGAACGGACTGATCACATGATCGCCCTTAGGTTCAATTTTTGGCCGTACATCATGAAAGGCGACCCAAGGATATGGCTGCGCTGTCTTGCCTTGTTTTCTAGTGACCAAGATTAGCGCCTTAGGCGAGTGGGAAGCATTGTACACGAAACAAGCCAGGAGTTTTGGTTCGTCACCGATCGAGACCTTGCTGGGCCAGCGCGCACTCAGTGCGTTACAGATATAGTTGCGAATGCAATAGAATATCAGACCGAGTTGATTAGTTGTGGACTATTGGTACAAACTGGAACCCATTATCCTAATGGCAAATGCCCAATTGCGCGCGAAGTTCGTCGGGCGTGACAAGTGGCCTCCCCCACGTTTGAGCTGTTTTGACCCACTGTGCAACAAGATCCGCGTTTGACTTTGCCAGTTCGCCAGGGCCTGCGTAGATTACATCTTCCATGCCAGTTCGGATGTGGCCACCCCGCAAAAACGTGTAGAGCATCATCTCTCGCCACACCGAGTAATCGTCGGATTGACAACAAGTGCTCCAGTGACAATCTGCGGGTAGATCTAGGAGTAATTGATCTAAAATGCCAATTCTAGCAGGCAGCCCACCAGATACACCGAAAACAAATTGGACGGAAGGGGAAGGGGAGATTAACCGGTTTGCCATAAGTCGTTTCATCTCTGCCAGTTGGCCAGTATCGAATATCTCTATTTCAGGCGATACGTTATGGTCACTCAGGCTCTTCAACATCGCGTCGATGTAATTGGGTGCATTGTTATATAATCGACCGTTTGCGTTGAAAGAACCCGCTCCAATGGTAACCATTTCAGCGCCGGTTTTAGCTATTCCCAAACGTTCAGTATGGGAGGCTCGGCCACCATTGTCGCCAGCACTAAAGTTGATGATAACGTTACTTCCCTCCGCCCTAATATCGTTCGCTAGATTTCGATAGACGTCTGGCGACATCGTCGCTATCCCGTCTTCATTTCTCGCATGCAAGTGGACAATGGCCGCACCGGCTTTTCCGCAGGCGACGGCTTCTTTAACCAGTTCGTCATGAGTTACTGGATGGTAGGGCGTTCTCTTTCGCGCGGGCCCTCCTCCAGTGATCGCTGCGGAAATTACCAGTGGTTCATCAATAGTACCGCTCATATCGCCTCTGCTTTTCCTCACCCAACGAGAAATATTCTGAAAATAAAGCTTTTTAACTTCAACCCCTACGTCATTCCTTCAGATATTCTTCTGAATATTAATTAATTAAGATATTCTCCTTGTGCTGAACAAGACTTGAAAAATCTAAGCTAGTCTTTGCACCGGCTGGTCGTGGTTAGTGGTTCCGTTTCGCTGGCAGCAGATCACACCAAGATGCCGTACAGCGCCAACCTAGCGAACGCTCGACCAGTGTTTAAATCAAACCACCTGACAACTGGCACCCATCAAGTGACTATCCATATTCATGACTTCGGGCGGACTAAACTAGTGAATGACATCGTCCAGTGCCTCGATGCAGAGCGCGGCTTCCAGCGTGTTCTAGGTGCGTCACACTAGAACCTTTCGCGCGTGCCAATCCAGGACTGGCCACCAGAAAAAAACCCACACCGCATAGGCAAAAAAGTGAAGTCTGCGCACCAGACCTGATTTCGTGGGCTCACCTGAAGACCGAACGGAAAATAAGGTCAAATTTTATGCTCTTTCGAAGACTTGTCGGCCCACGGCTCGATATTTTTTTCCAGGAAATCGTTGACGACAGCCAACTCCCCCATACTGGCATCCACGTCTTTTACCAGTTCCTCATCGGCTTACGGGGTCTTCCATCAGCCGAGTGTGAGAAACCCCATACCCCTTTCAAGAAGGTAACGTTTCCGTCATTGGGCCATCTGCGGATACACGCCGAACTGACTGGCTAGTTTCCTGACCGATTTGTGCCTTCAGCGCTTCAGAGGCGACCTTGACCTTAAACATCAGGGTGATGTTGCTTCAGGCAGAACATCCCGTTCTCCTTTGAGTTAGAGATCGGAATACCACAAGTCGCAATGTCAGCAATTGTCCAAATTCCGTGGGTACTTCGGTATAAAGCCGCGACCTGGTTTTTTGATGCTTCTTAGGTTTTGTGAATTCGCATTGGTTCGCTACAACAGTGTTACGGGGAAGAGGACGATTTGTTCAAACACTGTGATCAGGTAAACCGACAAGAGCATTAGCAACAAAAACGGAAGTACCCCCATAGCGACGTCGCGCATTGATGCCTTACCTACGGATTGGATCACAAAAAGATTGAGTCCGACCGGTGGCGTTATGAGCGCACATTCGATCATGATAACAAAAAATATACCGAACCAAATGACATCAATGCCCAGAACCGTGAGAGAACCTGCAAGAACCGGCACCATGATCAACATCATGGAAAGCGCCTCTAGGAACAATCCAATCACCAACAAGACCAGGGCAATAATGAAGATGAAAGTAAGCGGTTCGTGCACGTTAGTCGAAATCAGTTCGCTGATGTTCTGCGGCACGCGCCACAATGCAATCGCCTTGCCGAAAACCTTGGCCCCCGCGACGATCAACAGAATAGACACTGACGTGACCATAGCCCGATAGACAGCCGCCTTGAAACCCGTCCATGTTATACTGCGAAGCACAACAGAAGTAACGAAAATAGCACCAGCAAAACCAATTGCAGCCGCTTCGGTGGGTGTGAACCAACCGCTATAGATCCCGGCCAAGACGAACAAAGCGAGGACTGCGGTTGGTCCCGCACGTAGCGCCGTCGATTTTCTGACGGCCCAACTGGCCGGTTCGGATGGCTCGTAATCTTTGGAGCGAAGTGCATAAATCACTGAGTAAAGAATGAAGAGCCCGACAATCAAAAATCCTGGACCGATTCCTGCAGTGAACAGCTTGAGTACGGAACTTTCAGTGATCACACCATAGATAATCAGAACGATAGACGGGGGTATGAGAATCCCGAGAGTGCCGCCTGCGGCTAACAACCCCAGAACGAACCGGCGTGGATAACCCCGCGCAGTCATCTCAGGGATGGCGACAGTTCCGACAGTCGCAGCTGTGGCCACAGACGATCCGGAGATCGCCGCAAAGATCGCGCAACTGATCACGGTCGCGACCGCGACCCCACCCGACCAATGTCCGACCCAAGCTTGCACCGCCGCGAACAGATCCTGACCGACTCTACCTTCCAATAGAATATTTGACATGAGCAAGAACAGGGGCACCGCCAAAAGGACGAAAGAATCCATCGATGAAAAAAGCCCGAGAGGAACAAGCGTGATCGAGAAATCTCCAAGGACGAGCAGAATGAGCCCGAAGCCCAAGAGCGCGAAAGCGACAGGAATTCCACATAACAACAGGATCAACAGGCCTGCTACAATCAAGAGTGTCGTCATATCAATGTTCCGGAGTGTCAGATTTTAAGGGTAAGTCGCCGCCACTGAGGCACTTACCGAGTTCTATGATCGTGCGAACGACGACAAGAAACATCGCAATCGGCAACGCTAAATCAAATGGCCACGAAGGCATATCCAGCATGCTGCCGGTGGTCTTACCGCTCGACAGAGACGAAACTGCCAGTGGGACGGACGCATACAACGTCACGGAAGCAGAAAACATCACGAACAACAACGAAAGCAGATAGAACACTTTTCGCTTCGGATGGTCCAGGTTGTCTGTCAGGATAGTGACAGAGATGTGGTCACCATCTCGAAACAGGAATGCAGCACCGCTGAAGACTGACCAAACAAATAGCAGCCGGGCCACTTCTTCGACCCAAATCGTAGGCGAATTGAAAAAATAGCGGGCAACGACTTCGATCACCAATATTACACCCAGTGCAAAGAACGCCCACGTTGCGCAATATGCGACCCAACGGTCGAGTTTAGTAAACATTACGGCGGCTCTCCCCCGAATTTATGTCGGGCGGCGGCTTGGCTGCCGCCCGGGATCGGTTTTAGTTCAGCGCTTGCGCTGCTTCGAGAACCTGCTTGCCGAGTTCACCCACACCTGACGCCCAATCCGAGATGACAGGGCTTGACACTTCGCTCCAAGCGGCAAGGTCTTCTTTGGTTGGCTGGTAGACAGTCATTCCATGGGTTTGTGCGTCAGCCAGAATTTCGCTGTGTAACGCGGAAGCCGATGTGCGCATCTCTTCCTCTGCCACCCGGGCCGCCGAAGTTACATGTGATCGCTGTTCATCTGTCAATCCTTGCCAAAATGCTTCATTTATTACGACGACGAATTCAACGTTCGCATGATTAGTCAAAGTAACATGGTCCATCACTTCCCAGAGAGATCGGGACCGGATCGAACCGATACCAGTCATCCCCACATCGACGGTGCCACGCTGATATGCCAGGAACTGCTCGGACCCCGAAATGACCGTCGGCACACCACCAACCTGCGCAATCCATTTCCCGAGGATCTTGCTGAATACCCTTACCTTACTGCCTGCGATGTCGCCGGGCTGTGCAATCGGCGCACCGTTGGACAACAGCACTACAGGGCCATTTGTTTGCCACCAGAGAACGCGTGAACCGGTTTTCAAAATCGCCTCATCCAGAAGACGGCGAACCTCTCCATTCGGGCCGACTGCAGTTGCCTGTTTTTCTTGTGTTGGAAAGAGGAAAGGCATGTAGAAAACATCAACCGCCGGAATTTCACCCCCGTAGGTGGTCAACGAGGCCACACCCATTTCCAATGCACCTCGTCCAATGGCTTCTGGTACTTCTTTGTCGCGGAAAAGCTGCGCGGAATCGTAAATTTCTACGTTTATATCGGATGTCGCTTCCAAGGCTTTCTGAAACACGAGCAAATTCTGGCCAAAGTTGCTTTTCAATGGCGTCTGCATCGTAATCCGAAGCGTGGTGTCTGCGCTTACCGCGTTGGCAGAGCACAATATCATCGCACCAGCACACAAGGTTCGGGCCGATTTCACAATCCCCCTAAAATCATCCAGCTTCATCCAGTTTTCCTCCCTACAACAAATTACGACCATCAATATTTTTAGGTTACTGCCGTTTTTCCAATTTGTGTCCGACACTATTGATCTAGGTCAAAATCTATGTCAAGATTTTTTTACGATAGGAACAACCAACCGAAGGTCGAACAGTGCTGCCATCAAAGAAAGCGATTTCAATCGGATACGATTTTCCCTCCAACCACCCACGCGCAAGATTCCTTGAAAAGGCTGTAGCTCTCAGCCAAAAATCGGTCGACATCGTGATGAATCCACACGACCGGATATTCCCAGGGGCCGACACCATTGACGCTGTCCGCTCCGGCAAGCTCGACTTCGGCTGGATCAACTTTGCTCACCTCGAGCAGATCGCACCGGATCTTGCCGCGATGCATGCACCTTTCACCCTATCGGACACAACGATGCACACGACAGAGCAACGACAACAGTATTTGGCCGAGGTAAATTCAAAATTGGGCGGGACCGACCTTTGCATCGCGGCTGTGATGCGCGGAGCAGATCAAATCATCTGTACCGGGCGGCCAATCGAGCTTGCCGGTGCACGTTTTTCCAAGCTTCCACTTAGGGTTCCAGGATCTGGAGTTTACGAAAACATTATTGGAGCACTCGGGGCCAAACCGATTTTGGCCACCATCTCCACAGCTTTAGCACTTATCGAATCTGGAAAAGTCAAAGGCGCAATCACATCGCCAGGTGCGTGGCTAACACTATTCAAAGTCCATTACCCGCATGTTTATCACATGAAAGGACTAATGATGATAAACTATGTACTGCTTTCGCGGCGTGCAGACGCTGATGCTGAATGGGCAAGATTGATTAAATCCGCAAATACACAATGCGTAACGGAAAATTGGGATGCAATGAGGATGCAAGATGAAGAGATTCTTGCCGCCATCAAAAGCTCTAACGAATGCACGTATCAGGTGATCGAACCTACAGATCACGAAGTTCGTTCCTTAGGCTCAGAGCCCGTTAATATTGGGCAGTTGCCGTAATTCAGTCTGCACGAGCAGACGTTGAACATTCGCAATCATTTCCAGCGAACCGACACGCAGATTGAACGTCGACGGTTCGTTTTTGACAACGAGCCATGGCCCCGCCCTCGCGTCGAAGATCGACTTGTTCGAGCGGGATTAACTTCGTCAGTCGCCATGGCTCAGGATGGGCGAAGCATCGGTATTCAATAGCATACACAAGACGCTTTACAAGCGGTGAATGCGGTGAAGCGACGGGAAAATAATGCTGCCGAAGCAACTGTCATCGCAGCGCGTCAGTCTGACGTATGGTTCGTTGAGGCCTAAACCGTCGGGTAGGAAATATGCGTATGTCTGCAAATTTTTTCGCGGATCGCAGCACCGAGATCAATTCCTACGACAGCGACATCCATCAAAATACTCCGGACTTAGAAACTCAACGCGAAGCCTGAGACCGCTCGAACGCTCCTAAAACGGGACAACCTGAGCTGCGAACCGTTTAATGTACGTCCATATTATAATTTACCTTGACATTTCGTCTTTATTACATCTTTTTGTCGGACCATAACTTAGGAGAAGACGATGGTACCGGCAGGTTTGCAACACACTCCTTCTCGGGAATCGACACCCGGATTGAACTTGGAGCGCTTGCGGACGTACTTGATGCGATATGGGCTTACTCTAGATCAGTCAATTGCCCCCAAAAGGTTTTCTGCTGGCTACGGAAACATGAATTTCCTACTTAACACAAAAGAAAAACCGTTGGTTTTGCGGCGCCCACCGCTCGGTCCGGTGCCCCGAGGCGCCAACGATATGAGCCGCGAATACCGTTTGCTCTCGGGCCTCCACCCCACGCTGCCACTGGTTCCGAAAGCCGAACTGTTATGCGATGACTTGTCGGTGATTGGGGCGCCGTTCCTAGTGATGGAGTACCGTCCGGGCCTAGTCATCGGCGCGGAGATATCGTCCGACACTGTTGAGAAATGGTCAGGGACCGAACCAATTGGCCACGCTCTTGGCGGCCGCATTATTGATGTGCTGGCCCGACTGCATGCAGTCGACTTTCAGGCCTGTGGTCTGGGAGATCTCGGCCGCCCAGAGGGGTTCGTCGCCCGGACATTGCGCGGCTGGAGCAAGCGGGCGCACCTCAGCTGGGACGGCGATGCGCCCGGCGATCTCACCGCTTTGGCGGAGTGGCTCGAGGCGCATCAACCCGAGGCCATAGGCCCCTCAACCCTGATCCACAACGATTTCAAACTCGACAATATCATCCTCGACCCAGAGAGACTTGAGCCCCGCACGTTGATCGACTGGGACATGGGCACATTGGGAGACCCGCTCTACGATCTCGCCGTATTGCTCAGCTACTGGACCGAGGCAGATGACCCCGAGCCCATGCACCAGCTGCGCCAGATGCCCACCGCGCGCCATGGTTTTCCTACGCGTGAAGAGGCGGCGACGCTCTATGCAAAAGCCTGCGGCCGTGCCTTGCATGAGTTCACCTTTTACCGGGTGTTGGCCACGCTGCGTATCGCCGTCGTCTTTCAACAGCTTTACCGTCGGTACGAGAGCGGCGGCACTGATGACCCGGGTTTCGCCCGGTTCGATGACCTTGCGCGTGGCCTACTGCATTTTGGCCTGCAGGTCGCCCGTGAACACTACTACTGACAGGAACAGCTCATGATCGCCTTCGACCCGACCCCAGAACAGGATGCGCTGCGCCAGCGGATCGAAACCTTCGTCATGGAGCAGATTGTTCCTTTCGAGAAAGACCCGCGGTGTGCCTCGCACGGCCCCACCGAAGAGTTGAGGATCGAGCTGAACGCGCTGGCCCGCGAAGCAGGGCTGTTCGCACCGCAGGTGCCCAAGGAATGGGGCGGCATGGGGCTCGACCACGTCAGCATGGCGATTGCCTTCGAGGCCAGCGGGTTGTCGCCTCTTGGCCCGACGGCGATGCATTGTGCGGCGCCGGATGAGGGCAATATGAACCTGCTCCACAAGGTCGCCACCGAAGCGCAGAAACAGCGCTGGCTGAAGCCCTTCGCCGCCGGCGAGTTTCGGTCCTGCTTCTCGATGACCGAGCCTTGGGGCGCGGGGTCCGACCCGTCAGAGATGAAAACCAAGGCGCATTATGACGGCGACGATTTTGTAGTCAGTGGCCTCAAATGGCTGATCACCGGAGCGCAGGGCGCGGGCTTTACCATCATTTTCTGCGACGTGGAAGCCGAAGGCGACAAGCCCGGCGGCCCGACCATGTTGATCTCGGACATGGACGCAGAGGGCATCACCTTGACACGACAGCTCGATACGCTCGACAGCTCTTTCACCGGAGGACACTGGGAAGTGACCTTCGATAACTTGGCAATCCCGGCCGAGAACGTGCTGGGCAAGGTGGGCGAGGGCTTTCGCTATGTGCAGGTTCGGCTCGCCCCGGCAAGGCTCACCCACTGTATGCGCTGGCTGGGTGGTGCTGTGCGGGCGCAGGGAATCGCGCTCGACTATGCACGCAAGCGCGAGGCCTTTGGCAAGCCCATTGGGTTGCACGGAGAGATCGGCGCGATGCTGGCCGAGAACGAGATGGAATTGCAGCAGTGTCGATTGATGGTCTGGTGGGTCTGCGCGCTGCTCGACAAAGGTGAGCGCGGACGGCACGAAAGTTCGATGGTCAAGACAGCGGTGTCAGAGGCGCTATTCCGCGTGGCCGACCGCTGCGTGCAGGTGCTAGGTGGCATGGGGGTGACAGGCGACACGGTGGTCGAGCAGATCTTCCGCGAGACTCGCGCTTTCCGCATCTATGACGGTCCATCCGAGGTACACAAGTGGGCAATCTCGCGTCGGATGATGAAGGGCTGAGACGCTTCAGGGGAGGAGCAAGTATGGAACGAGTGGAGATGACGAGCTACGAGGCAGCCTGTGAGCGCTTCGAATGGCAAGTGCCGGAGACTTTCAATTACGGCGGTGACGTGGTGGATGCCTGGGCAGAGGATCCGTCGCGCATGGCACTGATCTGGGTCGACGATGCGGGCGAAGAGCGGCAGTTCACTTATGCCGACATCCGCGATCTGACCAATCGATTCGCCAACTACTTGACGGCCAAGGGAGTCCAAAAGGGCGATCGCGTGCTGATCATGTTGCCGCGTATTCCCGAGTGGCAAATTGCGATGGTCGGCTGCAACAAGATCGGCGCGATTCCGATCCCCTGCGTCACCATGCTGACCGAAAAGGACGTGACCTACCGGATGGAGCATTCAGGCGCGGTGGCGGTGGTGACGACGGCGGCCGAGACGCACAAGCTTGCTAGCCCAGCCAATATCCAGCTCTCCGTCGGGGCAGCGCCCGCATGGGACGATTACGAGACCGAGATGGCGCGGCAGAGCGCCAGTTTCGCCCCCGTCCGAGTGGAGGCCGAAGACCCGGCAATCATGTTCTATACCTCCGGCTCAACCGGGTTGCCGAAGGGCGTGCTTCACGCCAGCCGGGGGCTGTTTTCCTGGCGCGTATCGGCTTGGTATTGGCTGACGTTGACCGAGGCGGACGTGATGTGGTGTACCGCTGATACCGGCTGGTCAAAAGCCGGCACTTCAATCCTCTATGGCCCATGGAGCTGCGGTGCGACGGTGTTGCTCTATGACGGGCCATTCGATCTCGAAAAACGCCTCGATCTGCTCGAGCGCTACAAGGTTAGTGTCTATTGCGCTGCGGCTACCGAGATCCGGCAGTTGGTGCAGATGGACATTGAGGAGTACGATCTCTCGGCGTTGCGGCTCTCGGTATCGGCGGGCGAGTCGGTGAACCCCGAAATCGTGCGCACCTGGTCTGACAAGACCGGCGCGCTGCTGCTCGACGGTTACGGCCAGACCGAAACGCTGATGACCGTGCTGAACTATCCGGTGATGGACGTAAAGCCCGGCGCCATGGGCAAGCCGTTGCCTGGAACCGAGGTCGCGATCCTAACCGAAAGGGGACACGCAGCCTCCACTGGCACGCCCGGCCAATTGGCTATCCGTTGCCCGCACCCGCAACTGATGCTGGGCTATTGGAATGACGCCGAAAAGACGGCTGAGAGCTTTCTAACGGTGGATGGCGTGACATGGTTCCTAACCGGCGACACCGCCAGCATAGACACGGATGGCTACCTGTTCTACGGTGGGCGCGATGACGACGTGATCAACTCGTCAGGCTATCGCATTGGCCCGATAGAGGTAGAAAACGCGTTGATGGAGCACGAGGCCGTGCTCGAATGCGCCGCCGTTGCCAGCCCCGACGAGACCCGCGGCGAGGTGGTGAAGGCGTTCATCATCCTGAAAGCCGGACATGCGCCGAGTGAGGTGCTGGCAAAGGAGTTGCAAGACTTCACCAAGGCCTTGACCGCGCCCTACAAGTATCCCCGACGAATTGCCTTTGTCGACGACCTGCCCAAGACGCCTACCGGCAAGATCCAGAGACGGCTATTGAAATTGCAGGAGCTGGAGGATCAGTCGGCATGAACTATCTGGACCGGCCTGAGGCCCGCACTGTGAACGAGGCGATCACCTCGCGCCGCTCAATACGGGCCTTCCTGCCTGATCCGGTGCCTCGCGAGATGATCACGCGCATCCTCGAGGTCGCCGGGCGCACGCCCAGCGGATCGAATATCCAGCCGTGGAATGTGGACGTGGTTTTGGGGGAGGCTCTCGATCAGTTGACCACCGCGATCAGCGATCGTTTTGACGCGGGGGATGCCGGCGACGAAGCCTATCAGTATTACCCTGCTCCGTGGCGGGAGCCTTATCTGGCGCGGCGGCGCGAGACCGGCTGGGGGCTTTACTCTGCCCTGGGAATCGAAAAGCATGAGAAAGACCGGATGCGTGCTCAACACCGGCGCAACTTCCTATTCTTCGACGCACCTGTTGGGTTGATTTTTACCATCGACGGCGATCTTCCGGTGGGAAGCTGGCTCGATACGGGCATGTTCCTGCAAAGCATCATGGTTGCTGCGCGAGGCCTCGGGCTGGACACCTGCCCGCAACAGGCCTTTGCCGCCTATCACCAGACCATCCGCGAGATGCTTGATTTGCCCGAGGACCGGACCGTGATCTGCGGGATGGCACTGGGGCTGGCCGATTGGTCCGATCCGGCGAACGGGTTCGAGGCCAGGCGGGTGCCGGTAGAGGAATTTACACAGTTTCATGACTGATGCAGCGATCCATGTTTCGCACCCATATCTGGAAGCGGAGCCTAGACAAAAAAGTCAGTTGTAGTTAGATGCCGCTGATCAGTTCGTGGCGACTGTAGCCGACGGTCAATAGCTCAATCTCAATCGTACCCTTCTCCCTGCTGCTCGCCCACTTCCGGCGCACGTCGCAACGGCGCATTGTCATAGGCTGAAAACTTTACGGGTTGCCGCAAAACCTGCTGCACTGTCCCGTCCTGCCGCGTAACCTCGTCGAACAGTCCACGCGCCTGGAGCTGCGGATCCTTAACCAACTCCTCACGTCGCAGCGCCGGCCCCCACATCTGACCCGAAGCCTCGAAGAGCGCTTCCCAGTGTGTGAAAGGCTTTTCGCGGATGCGCGCGCCGACCTTACCCACCAGCTCATCGCGCCGCGCCACGCGCTCTGGACGGGTAAGGCCCACGCCCTCTTCCAGACCGATATCGCGGCAGAGGCGATCCCAGAAGCTATCCTCATGCGCCACCGAGGTCGTCAGCCATCGGCCATCGGCAGTCTCATAGAGCGCATAGCCAGGGTCGCGCTGGGGGAGGGTGGTGTCCTCGGCCGCATCGACGGCGATGAACGGCGTCTGCAAAGCCAGCACAGCGTCGCTCATGGCTATGTCGACATAGGTGCCTTGCCCGGTCCGTTCCCGCGCCAGAAGCGCCGAGAGAATGCCCGCAACTGCATAGAGCGCCGAGACGGAATCGCCCAAGAGAACCGCCGGAGGCAGACCGTCGACCACGCCGTTAATGCGTTCATCCAGCGCTCCGCCAATCCCTTGAAACGTCAGGTCATGCGCAGGCCGCATCCGGTAAGGGCCATCCTGCCCGTAGCCCGAGATAGACACGTAGATCAGCCGAGGGTTCACCGCTTTCAGGTCATCATAGCCAAGCCCCAGCTTCGCCAGTTTGCCCGGCCGGAAACCTTCCAGGAACACATCGGCCTGTTCGACCAGCTTCAGCAGGTCCGCCTTCTGCTCGGGTTGTCGTGCATCCAGAGCCACCGAGCGCTTGTTGCGGTTCAGCCCCTCGTAGAAGGACGGCAGGAACCGCGAGGGATCGCCACCAGGCCGCTCAACCTGGATCACGTCAGCGCCCATGTCCGAGAGCGTCAGCGTGCAGAACGGGCCGGGGTATTGCTCGGCCATCGAAACAATTTTCAGCCCTTCAAGAGCTCCGGGTTTGCGCTCTGCCATCAAATCGCCCAGCTTTGTGCGTCGTCCACCGTCAATGCCTCGCCATTGACGAACTGGCTGCGCGGATCGACGAGGAAGAGCAGCGCGCTGTCGAGGTCCTTTGGCTTGCCCACGCGTCGGCGCGGTAGTTTGGCCAGTTCGGCTTTGCCCTGTTCGGTTTCCCAGAATTCATCGTTTATCGAGGTCCGGATATAGCCCGGGCAGAGCGCGTTAACGCGGATGCCGTGCGGCCCCCATTCGAGCGCATGGCCGGCGGTCAGATGCCGGATCGCGGCCTTCGACATGGTGTAGAGCGACACGCCTTTGGCAACACGAGTCGACAGCATAGAAGAGACATTGACGATACAGCCTTCGCGGCCTTCGTCGATCCAGTGCTCTGCGCAGAGCTGCGACAACCGCCAAGGCGCGCGGACGTTGACCGCCATGGTCTGCTCGAAGTCCTCAAACGTGGCCTTGTGTGCGCGAGCCGGTCTGCTAATACCTGCGTTGTTGATGAGGATATCCGGGCTCCCCATCCGCTCGGCAATGGCGCTAATCAGCGCATCTGGCGCGGCGGAGTTGGTGGCGTCAAATGCAAAGGCCTGCGCCTTGCCGCCCTCGGCCTCTATCTTGGCAACCAGCTCATCCAGCTTGCCGGTGCTGCGAGCGGCCACTGCAACGGCTGCCCCCTCCCCGGCCAACGTCAGAGCGAATTGATAGCCCAACCCAGACGACGCCCCCGTCACGATCGCGATCTTGCCTACAAGCATGGCTTTCCCTTTCCTCCCAGAGCCCGATTTCCGTCACGCTATCACGCGGCATACTGTCGGACAATAATGAAAGCATCTGTCAGGCAACTTTGCCGAAGAACCGCCTCTGCATGGTCTCTTTCACCGAGGGAATTTGAACAAGTTCGATGAACCGGCGCACCTCGAGCCGCAGAGCGGGCTCGATCGGCATCTGCAGCCCGTGATAAACCGCTTCGGCGATCAACCTCTGTTCGGGCCGCCCTTCGACACCATCGCGGATCAACCCGGCGTTCAGCTTGTGAAAGAACCGCTCGAAGGTTGCCCCGCCCGGCCCCCGATAGCCGCGCACCATCCACGGCTGCTGCGCCTCGGGGTTTGCGAGCAGCCATGCGTGGGCAGTATCGCGAAGTGCGTCCGGTGAAACCACCTCCCTCACCAGCCCCAAAGATTTCGCCGTTGTCACGTCATATGTCGCCCCCGCGAGCATATCCTCGACCGCCCGCTGCCACGGTGCCAACCGCGTCATGCGTTGCGTCCCACCAAAGCCCGGCATCAGGCCGAGACCGGCCTCGGGCAGGCCAATCTTAGCCGCCGGAACATCCACCGCGAAACGCGCGTGTGCTGCTAGCGCCATCTCGAAGCCACCACCGAGGCAATGGCCGTTGATCGCTGCCGCCACCGGCTTGCCGCAAGTCTCCAGCCGGTAGAAGCTGTCCTTGATGCGGGCCATGACGGACCACAGATCCTTGGGCGTCATATCGAAGAACCCTCCGATCATCCGCAGATCGGCCCCGGCGTGGAACATGCTCTTGCCGGAGGTGAGCAGCACGCCGTGGATCGTATCATCCACGGCGACGCGTTCGACCAGCGTCACCCATTCCTGAATAGCCTCGGCGGAAAATACGTTGACCTTACGCTGCGGGTCGTCCCAGTACAGCTCGGCGATGCCGTAGGCGTCGGTGCTCAGGGTGATGATCTGGGTCATGTTGTGTCTCCGTCGATGCGTTCGATCACCATGGCGATAGCCTGGCCGGTCGCGGCGCAGAGCGTGGCGCAACCGAACTGCTTGTCCGCCCGCTCCAATTCGTCGAGCAAAGTGCCGAGGATCATCGCGCCCGTCGCCCCCAAAGGGTGGCCCATGGCGATGGCGCCGCCGTTGACATTCATCCGGTCGTGGCCAATGCCGGTTTCTTCTTGGAAATACAACACCACCGACGCGAAAGCTTCGTTCAGCTCCCAGAGATCGATGTCTGAGTAGCTCAGCCCGGCCTGTTTCAGCGCCCGATCACAGGCGGCTTTGGGACCGGTCAACATGATCGTCGGTTCTGAGCCAACCGAGGCCAGCCCAAGAATGCGCGCCCGAGCGGTCAGCCCCTGAGCCTTGCCCGCCGCCAGTGAGCCAACAAGCAACGCAGCAGCGCCATCGACGATCTGCGAGGAATTTCCGGCATGGTGGACGTATTTCAGCGAGCCAATCTCCGGGTATTTCTGTTCCACGACCGCGTCATAGCCCATCTTTTTGGCGTATCCCTCAAACGACGGGTTGAGCGATCCCAAAGACTGCATATCGGCCTTGGGCCGCATTGCCTCGTCCCGGTCGAGCACGGTTAGCCCGTTGCGGTCCTTGACCGGCACGATGGACCGCGAGAACCGCCCTTCGTTCCAGGCTTGGGCTGCGCGCTTTTGGCTCTCCATCGCCAGCGCATCCACGTCATCGCGGCTGTAGCCCCGGAGCGTCGCGATAAGGTCGGCCGAGATGCCCTGAGGCACAGATTTGCGCGGAATGGCGATGCCCGGATCGGCCAGCACCGGCATTCCCGAGGACAGTATGGGCACCCGACTCATCATCTCCACCCCGCCGGCAACCACCAACCCGGCTTCGCCGCTAGCGACCTTACCGGCGGCGATGGCACAGGCCTCGAGCCCTGAGGCGCAGAAGCGGTTAACCTGCACGCCTGGCACTGCCTCGTCATAGCCCGCTTCGAGCGCCGCCGTACGCGCGATGTCGCCGCCCTGATCGGCCACAGGATCGACGCAACCCAGCACCACGTCCCCCACCGCCGAGGTGTCGAGAGTTGACCGTTCTTTCAGCGCCTTGAGCGGCACCGTTGCCAGCTCCACCGGGCTCAACTCTGCCATGGCGCCGACCGAGGCCTTGCCCTTGCCACGCGGCGTGCGAACGGCGTCGAATATTTGTACATGTTGCATTGAATACTCCTATTTGGCGGTCATCCGCAGCGCGCCATCCAGCCGAATAACCTCGCCATTCAGCATCGGGTTGCGGAAAATCGAAACCACGAGGTCGGCGAATTCCGAGGCCTTCCCGAGCCGCGGCGGAAACGGTACTTTAGCCCCGAGCGAGTCCTGCACCTCTTGCGACAGACCAGACATCATCGGCGTCTCGAATATTCCCGGCGCGATCGCCATCACCCGGATGCCTGACCGCGCCAGTTCGCGCGCCGCTGGCAGGGTCAGGCTAACAACGCCGCCTTTTGAGGCGGCATAGGCTGCCTGTCCGATCTGCCCGTCGAACGCCGCGACCGAGGCCGTGTTGACGATCACGCCGCGTTCGCCATCCGGTCCCGGTTCGCCCTCGGCCATCGCCTCGGCGGCGAGACGCATGGTGTTGAAGGTGCCGATGAGGTTGATCGTCACAGCCCGCGAAAAGGCCTCGAGTTCATGCGGCCCGTCACGGCCCATGATCTTTTGGCCCGGCGCGATCCCGGCGCAATTAACCAGCCCGTGGACGCCGTCAAAGCGGGTCTTGGCAGTCTCGATTGCCTGGGTCACCTGCTCGGGCGAAGTCACGTCAGTCTTGACCATCGCCAGATTATCGCGTTCGGCCACGCCGTCGACATTGATGTCGAGCCCGACCAAGTTAGCGCCGCTCCATAGCAGCCTCGCCATCACGCCGGCGCCAAGCCCTGAGCCCGCGCCGGTGACCAGTATCGTCTTACCTTCGATGTCCATGCTTTCCTCCCCGATCGATCATTCGATCTGTAGTTCGTACTTAAGTGGCAAACAATGACATTCGGGTTCCATTCTCTGATCGAAAATGCAACTATTCATCTATGTCCAAACTCGACGCCCCGATCGCTGAGATCTTTATGGAAGAGGCTTTTGCGTGCGCCCGCAGCGTTGCCCTCGACGTCGCGCCTATCGCGCGCCGGATCGCCCCTGACGGGCAGATGACGCTGGCACGATACGGAGAACTCTGGTTCGCCCTCGCGCAGGAAATGCAGGACGAAATGCTGGGCATGACCACACATCCGATGCGGCCGGGAAGCTTTGCCTTGATGTGCCACGCGATCCGTAGTGCGCCCAGCTTGGAAAAGGCTTCGGAGCGCGCGCTTTGGGCGCTGAACCTGATGATAGGCGCGCCGAGGGGGGAGCTGATTTTGCGCAACGGGCAGGCTCGTATCAGCTTTACCGATGACGGACCTCCCGCCTCGGCTTTTGCTTATCGCACGCTGCTGATTGTCCTGCTGGGGCCGATTTGCTGGCTGGCGCGGCGGCGTCTACCGTTGATACAGGTAGCCTTCCGCTGCGCCACGCCCGAGGGGGCAGAGGCCTATTCGCGGCTATTCGGAACCCAGGTACAGTTCGGCGCGGCCACCACTCAGGTGGTGATCGACGCTGCGCATTTCGCTTTGCCCATCAATCGCAGTGAAGCGGCGTTGAAACGGTATCTGAAGCAGGCTCCCGGCAACCTGCTGGTCGGCTATCGCGGCATGGATGACACGATTGGCCAAATCCGGGCCTTATTGACCCGGCAGCCACCTCGGGACTGGCCGAATTTCGACAGTGTCGCGCGACAGTTCCGCATGTCACCCAGCACCTTACGGCGGCAATTCAAGGATCAGGGACAGAGTTATCGAGGGCTCAAGTCCGAGCTGCGAGTTGCCCGTGCCAAACATCTGCTGGCCGAGACCGACACGTCAGTCGCGGAGGTCGCCGACCTTCTGGGATATGCCGAACCGAGCGCCTTTTTTCGAGCTTTTCAGAGCTGGGTGGCCACCTCCCCGGCGCAGTATCGGGCATCGATCCGGAGCAATGCATCTTTGCTGGACTAAAGTATGTGCAAAAAAGAAAATACTCGCCTTAGTGCCGGTCACTGTGTAAACATTGCCCTCAATGTAGAGCGCCGCGAAAGTAACCCATGAAACTAAACCTAGACAATACCGCCGAATTGCCTGTTTTTCGGCAACTCGCCTTGGCCTTGCAACGGAAGATCCTGTCTGGCGAATTACAGCCTGGAGAGCGCATGCCCGCCGAAACTGCGCTGGCTAGCGAGAACGGCATCCATCGCTCGACCGTCCGTGAGGCGATCCGCTCACTGGAACAACAGGGGTTGCTTTACCGCGAAGAGGGCAAGCGCAAGCTGTTTGTGTCACGTCCCGATACCGAAGAGCTCTCGCGCCGGTTAGTCACGCCGATGGTGATGAACGGAGTGACATTCGAAGAGATCTGGGAAGCGATCCGCGCGCTCGATCCCGTGGCAGCCGAGGCCGCGGCGAATCGGCGCGATGTCGATAATCTTGCTGCACTTGAGGATAACATCATCAAGACCAAAGCGGCAATGAATGACCCAGACGCACTGGTGAAGCTAGATATCGAGTTCCACGAACTGATTGCGCTGGCCGCCAACAACCGGGTGATCCAGTCGCTCAGACTGCCGATCAGCGACCTTTTTTATCCGTCGTTTCAAACGGTGATGACCAGCCTAAATGCCAGCGAACGACTGCTGACCGCGCATGAGAAAATTCTGAAGGCGATCAAGTGGGGCGACGCGGCAGAGGCCAAGGAGTGGATGATCAAACACCTCAACGACTTCCGTAAGGGCTATGAGCTGGCCAGCCTCGATATCACCGGACCGGCCGTGCTTCCCAAGGCGCAGGACGATTAAGGCTTAGGCCGCTAGTTCGAGGATCTGCAGGACGTCTTCCGCGCCGTTGATCGGGCGCGGGTTCTTCGGCACCCAGAGGGTGTGTAGCGCGGCCTCGGCGATTTCAGGAAAGGCGTCACGGGAAATCCCATTCGCGAACAAGCCACGTGGCTGCCCCAATCCTTCAATCAAACTGTGAAGAAGGTCTGCGGCGGGCGCTGCCACATCGCCCAGGGCCTCAGCCACCAGCGCCTGACGGCCCTCATTTACCGATATATTCCATTTCATCACCGCAGGCAGAATCAAGCATGAGGTATGACCATGCGGCACACCGTATTTCGCACCCAGCACGTATCCGATCCCGTGGCTCGCCCCCATTGGCACACCGCTGGTGAGCGGCCCCATCGACAACCAAGCACCAAGCAAACAATCCTGACGCGCCTGCTGGTCTGCGGCATTGGCCTTGACCCTGCGCAAACCACCCGCCAGCAACCGCAACCCGTGCAGCGCTTGGGCGTCCCCAAAGGGGTTGGCGTCTTGCGAGCAGATGCCCTCGACACAGTGGTCGATGGCGCGCACTCCTGTTGACAATAACAGCCATTCCGGCGTGTGCCGCGCAACCTTGGCATCCAATATCACGACATGAGGCATAAGGCTCGTATGACGCAAAATGTCTTTGGTACCGCTCGCCTCGTTGGTGACACCGGTGATGGCGCTGAACTCGCCAGCAGAGAGCGTGGTGGGAATGGAGATTTGCGGAACAGTCGGTGCGGCAATCTCAACGTCGCCACAAAGTTGGTCGATGCTTTTAGCATCCCGAATGTCGTTGGCGAGACAAAGCGCCACCGCCTTGGCCCCGTCTGTAGGTGACCCCCCGCCGATGGTCACGATAAGATCAGCTCCAACCTCTCGCGCCACTTCAGTTGCTGCAATGACGTCGCTACGCGGCACATGCGCGCGCATCCGGTCAAAAATCCCGGCACTGCGATTGCCCAAGGCGGCGGTTAGCTTGTCAACCTCATCGGTTTCGCGGCAGAGTGTGCCGCTGGCGATGATAAAGACACGACGCGCGTCCAGCCGTTCCGCTTCTTCCGCAAGCGCCGTCGCGGCAGGGCCGCCGTGAACCACGGCTTTCATCGGGGTAAGCTCTATCCGGGGCATTGGCATCTCCGCTCATCCCGGCAGCGCACCCTGGGAGTTGGGGCCCGCTGCCGTTTGGGCATATTAATCGACAGCGATTACATCGCCGAACAATCCCCAGTTTTCGCCGTCGAATTTCATCAACGACATCGCTTCGATCGGTGCAAAATCATCCGCTGCGGTGTTCACTGTGATGCCGGGAAGCAACATCGGCGCTTCGAACCCGTCAAGGTTGGATGCCACCTTCATCAGGTTCTCGCGCGTAAGTTCTTCACCCGCTTCCTTCAGAACATGTTCAATCGTGTAGGCCGTGGAATAGCATGACCAATCCCACCAGTTGCCCTCTGACGCCTTGGGGAAATAGTTGGCCTTAAATTCCTGCCAAGCCTGTACGTCCGCATCCTCGGCATAGGCCGGGTTGGTCGGCTCTTTCAGATACTGAGTCGAGATGATGTCGGTCGAATGATCCAGCCCCGCAGGGTCCAGCACCGCAGATTTGGCATTGGAAACCGAGACGAGAAATTGTGTCGGTTTCCACCCAATCTCACCCGCGCGGCGGATGGCCTGTGCGGCGAACTTCGGGGAAGCTATGTTAAAGAACACGTCTGCGCCGCTATCTTTCAGTGTCGACATTTGGCTGTCGACCGTGGCGGCGGAGGTGTCGTAGCTCACTGACGAAACGATCAAGCTTTCATCTTCCAACTGGTCGATGAAAGCATCCATATAGTCGCGGCCGAAATCGTCATTTTGATAGAGAATACCAATTTTGGCGTCGGGCATGTTTTCCTTGATGTACCTAGCATAGATCCGACCCTCAGCTGCGTAACTAGGGGTAAAGGCCATGGTCCAGGGAAAGTTATCAGGATCGTCCCACTTTGATGCTCCTGTGTTTAGGAAGAGGTGCGGCACCTTGCGCTGATTCATGTAGCGGTGGATCGCGGAATTGGTAGGTGTGCCAAGGTTCCCTGCAACAAAAAGCACACCTTCGCGTTCGACAAGGCGACGTGCCTGGTCAACCGTCTTAGCTGGATTGTAGCCGTCATCCTGTACAGAGACAGTAACCCTACGGCCATTGATTCCGCCTCTGTCGTTCACCATGTCAAAATAGGCCGCAATGCAGGTACCGGCGGTGCCATAGGCCGAGAGCGGACCGCTGAGCGGCACGATAATGCCGAACTTAATCTCGGCGTCGGACGCTCCTCGGTCATAGTCTGCAGCCATGGCTCCACTCGCGAGGGTGAAGCCCAAAGCGAGGGCAGTAGTTAATTTTAGCATTTTCGGTTCCTCCCTGTCTGCTGTTAGTCGTTCGTATGAGTTGCAAGTTTGTTCCAGGTCCAGCCGAGCATTCCGGCCAGCCCGCGGGGCTGGATCGCCATGATCGCGATGATCACGCCGCCGTAGACAGCCCAGCTTCCGCCCTGCCAGATTTCCTCGGTCATATTGGGAACCAGGACGATAAAGACCGCACCGAGAAGCGGACCGATCAGAGGCGAGCACAGCCCACCCACGACGACCGCAGTGAAGAGCGAAATTGACAGAAAGAAAGGAAAGCTGTCAGGCGCTACGAATTGCACCGCCACCGCCTGAAGCGCGCCGCCGACTGAGCAGGCCAGCACCGAGAAGACGAATGCGCGGGTCTTGGCGCGGGTGATGTCGAAGCCCATAGCGCGGGCCGCAATCGGGTTGTCACGCGTGGCGATCCACGCCTTGCCGTTCAGTCCGCGCACCAATCGAAGTGTTAGGAAGGAAAAGAGCACAAAATAGCCCACCACGGCGAGATAGATCGACTGGTCTAGGTCCAGGCTGGTCCAGTCGGGGGCGGGGTTGATCTGCAGGAAGATCCCCTGAACGCCACCCGTCCATTCCGAAAAAAGATCCGATCGCAGGACTGTCGGCGTGGCGATCGCCAGCCCGAAGGTCGCAAGCGCCAAGTAGACCCCTTCCAACCTCAACGCGGGCTTGCCAATCAACCACCCTGCCACCATGCCGACGGTACCTGCAATCACCGGCGTCCATGCGAAAGGTACCCCAAAATGATCGATGCAAATCGATGCAGTATAGGCTCCGATCGCAAAGAAGGCTCCATGGCCCAGTGAAATCTGACCATTGTAGCCCATCAGCACGTTCAGCCCCATCGCAGCGATGGCATAAGACAGGATCGAGGAGGCGAGGAACAGCTCGTAACCTTCCAGCACCCCGGTCGCGGCCAGTAGGGCCAGCGCGGCGGTTCCATATCCAAGCCGCGCCAATGGAACCGACGCCTTCCGGGAGGCTCTCAAGGCTTGAGTAATGTCTGTGCTCTCCGTGGTCATTTCACACCCTCCGCGTCATGAATTCACCGAAGAACCCTGCGGGTCGCACCAGCAGAACCGACAGGATCAGCATCAGCGCGATCAACTCGCGAAACTCGATACCGTAGGGGACATAGGCCGAGACCATTGCCTCCAACACGCCCACGATCAGCCCGCCTAGGGCGGCGCCAAAGGGGCTCGTGATGCCGCCCAGAAGCGCGCCCGCCAGGGCAAAGATCAGCGGCGCGAGGCCCATCCCGGGATCAAGAAATGTCACCGGTGCAATCATCACGCCAGCCACCGCGCCAATTCCTGCCGCCAACCCCCATCCGAGTGCCAGCATGACTGACACGTTAATGCCCACAAGGCGGCTGCTCACGTGATTGTCCGCAGCAGCCCGCAGTGCGAGGCCGAGGCGGGTGTAGCGAAAGAAGAACCAAACCGCCGTCAACACCGCGCCGGTGGCCAGCAAAGACCCTAACGTATGCACACGGATAGACAAATCCGCCATCAGGTTGATCGAGCCATCAGAGAAGGCGCTTGGAAAGGGTTTGACCTCGTAGTTCCAGATGGCGCCAGCAAGGCTGTGGACGCTGAGAAACAGCCCCACGAAAACCGCCACTAGCACCAGGTCATCGGCCTTGGCAAAGGGTCGGATAACGACCCGCTCCAGCACGATGGCACCGATAAAAGAGACCGCCACGGTCAGTAGTATCGCGGGCCAGATCGACACGCCCATCTGTACTAGGGTCCAGGCAATGAATGTTGAGAATACCGCCATCTCGCCTTGGGCAAGGTTCACGTGGCCGGTGGATTTGTAGATCATCACCAACGCCAGTGCCATGATCGCATAGATGCCGCCGGATGACAGGCCGATGATGAGTTGCTCAAGGAAAAATGTCATGCCCCCGCTTCCTCTGACGTGATGTTGCCCAGATAGGCCCGTGCGATCTCCTGGTTCTGTGAAAGCTCTTCGGTGCTGCCACGCGCCACGAGGTTGCCGACCTCCAGAAGCGCGGCATTTGAGGCCAGTTTCAGAGCGAGATTGGAATTTTGCTCGACCAAAAGCATGGACACACCGGCATCACCGGCGATTTGGTCGAGAATCTCGAACAGCTGCTTCACAATCACCGGCGCCAGACCGATTGAGGGTTCGTCCAATAGGATCAGCCGCGGCTCCGCCATCAGCGCCCGGCCAATCGCCAGCATCTGCTGCTCGCCGCCCGAAAGCGTACCGGCATGTTGACCCACGCGCTCTTTCAGTCGTGGGAAGTAGTCGAACACTCGGTCGAGCGATCGCCGGAAATTGCCGCGCTCTTCCGCGGTGAAGGCCCCGAGCCGCAGGTTGTCCATGACCGTCAGGCTCGTGAAGGTGCCGCGTCCGTCCGGAACATGGGCGACCCCCATTCGAGCGATGACCTCGGTGCTCTTGCCTTTGATGTCCTCGCCGAAAAGCCGCACTTCACCATGTGTTTCGATCATGCCGCAGATTGCGCGTAGCGTGGTTGTCTTGCCCGCACCGTTGGCACCCAGAAGCGCCGTCACCTCGCCTTCGGGTACCTCGAGATCGATGCCATGCAGGATGCTGCCGTGGCCGTAAGACGCCGTGACGTTGTTGAGTTCCAAGGCAAGTTTCATGCCGTCTCCTCCCCGAGATAGGCCTGAAGCACCTGCGGATGTGTCCGCACCTCATGCGGCAGCCCGTCGGCGATCTTCTGCCCGAAGTCCATCGCCACGACGCGGTCGGAGACCTTCATGACGAGGTTGAGATGATGTTCAACCAGCAGCACCGCAACCTTGAACTCGTCGCGCACTTGCCGGATCAAATCCTCCAGATGCGCCACCTCTTCGCGGTTCAACCCGCCAGCAGGTTCGTCTAGCATCAAGAGGCTCGGTTCGGCGGCCAGCGCACGAGCGAACTCGATCCGCTTGCGCACCGCAAAGTTCTGGTCGGCGATGGTGTGGTCGGAGATATCGGCCAGATGGAGCAACGACAGCAGATGCATGATTCGGTCGCGCGTCTCGGCGCGTTCGCGGCGCACTTTCGGACCGCCAAGGATATCCGCCGTCAGGCCGCCGCTCATTGCGAATTGGGCGCCGGTCAAAACGTTCTCGTAGACCGTCATTGTCTCGAAGAGCGCGGTGTTCTGAAAGGTGCGGCCAATCCCACGCGCTGCCATGTCCTCGGGCTCGAGCGGCGTGGTGCTTTCACCATACACAAAGATATCGCCCGAGTTTTGGCGATAGAGCCGGCTAAGACAGTTAAACAGTGTGGTCTTGCCGGCGCCATTCGGGCCGATCAACCCGAGGATCTCTTGTTCGTAGATCTCGAGACAGATTTTTTTGAGCGCAATAACTCCACCAAATTGGATAGTGAGGTCGCGCACCTCGAGAAGCAAGACTCCATATTGCCGCACATTAAATCCTCCACTCAGTCTATTAGGCCATTTTTCTATTTATAGTCCGACATTGTTGTTATTTTGTTGAGCTGTCAAGTGACTATTGTGTAGTGTATGGCAATTTCGTGGGCGCCGCTGCATTGGACAACTATCGCGATCGCAAGTGCTTCTGTAGATTAGTACGGCTCTCGCTGAACAACTGATCCCTCAAATGTCGTTCATGTCGACCGCCTGGACTCGAACGAAGCGATAGCAGCAAGCGCGCAGCGCTTTAGGGGAGGCGTTGTTGCGAAACTGATGCTTGAGGCATGAGAGCCCCTTAGACCTATGATGTCATGCCACGCGAACGACTTCTGCGTTGCCGAGGGCGTTGAAGCGGTTCACGAGCTCGACGCGGCCGCGGGCGTGGCATCCTGTCCATCGCGTCCAGAAGGCTCGGACATAGTGGCGATGTCTTCGGTCTCGGGGATCTGGCCCAGCAGGTCTGGCAGGACGGAGTGTCGCCGTCTCGGCTGAGGGTGAACTCCACCGCATGGATGTCGGACGTGGTGGTGTCCATGACCAGGTGGACTTGCGTCATTGGCGTCGGTCCTTCACAACGCGCTTGCGAGCTTGCCACGCGCAGTCACCGAGGGCCTTGATCCCGGCGCTGCCCACGAGCAAATTGAGCGACCCATCGGCGCGCCGATACAGGATCTGGACCTTCAGGGTCTTTGGCCTTCGGCACAGGGTTAAATAGTCCGGGATGGGCCAGTCCAGGCCGGCCAGGCACAACAAGCAGGCGAAATTCCAGCGATCTGCCTGGGCGGAAGCTGGAACAGCACGTTGATCGACAGGCAGAACTGGATCGCTGCGTTCGAAAAGACTGGCGGCCGCCCTGATCGCCCCTCATGCGGCACGTGCTAGGTCGTCTCCTTGTCCAGCCAGATCCGCAACGAGCCGTTTGTCGTGCAGTAGCGCGCAGGCGCCGGCTTCGTCATGCCGCCCGTCTAAGCGCATCGATTTGTAAAGTGAATCTCTCACCGGCAGAGTTCTGCAACAACGCCACGCCGATGTTTCTTAATCGCGTGCACCCTTCATCTTGGGTTCCCAAATAGGCTGTCGCCTAAGGGTTAATACAATCGAACGCTGCTCTGCAAAAGCCTATGTCCTTTGTACCGTGATGGCCATGTGCACCCGTCGGGTGGATGATGCACAACGCACCGCAATCTTTGGTGACAAAAATGACATGATCCAGTGTCCGAATACCCCCCCCCACAGTTTGATCAACTTGTCATTTCCGAATGAACACTTGACTGCCTACTAAATCTAAATCATTGTCGGACAGTATGTAGCAAAATAAGATTGAATGGCTTCTCATGGATTTATTGTACGACAATGGAAGAGCTTGCTTCTCAAAACTCACTCCCCCGCCAGGCAAATTGGTCAGGGCAATCGCATTTGGCTCATGTTCCTACGCCATTGAGTACGTTGCGGAGGAAGGCGTCGTCCCAACTCGCTCGCTTGAGCTTGACCCCTGCGATGTGTCGTGGCGCACGACGTTAAGGGCAGGTTGTCGCAGGATGGCGACACTACCAGAACTGTTATCATTGCGGTTGCGTGCGGCATCTTCGCGGAAGGACAGGACTAGTTGCCAGTGGAGGTTGTCCCCGATGGCTCGATGGGTACGTACGGTCGCGAGCAGGACGTCCAGTGTAGGCACACAGGACAGGGCAAAATATCTTGTCTCAGAAGTTGTGCCGTCGGCTGTCTTGCGGGTGACCTCAACCCGTGCAAAGGCCTTCAGGTCCAGGAAATCATGATGATCAGTCAACCGCTTGCTGGATACGACAACTGCTCTCCGGTTCTCTGTCCGACCTTGGCCAACGTCCTCGGTGATGGCCGTAGGATGAGCGTCCTTCTGCGTCCCGAAGCAGGACCGGGCATCGAACAGGAGCGGGTACTGATTGGCCTCGAGCACCAGGCACCAGTCGCCACCGCCGGAGTTGATCGCCGCAACCATACGGCAATTGCAGTGGAGCGCATCGGTGGTCACCACCTAGCCATTGAGCGTGATCAGGCCGTGTGCGTCGATCGCGGCCTCCAGTTCCGAGACCCGATCGGCCGGCACGGTGGCCAGTGGCAGATGCAGCCGGACCGCATGGTTCGAGACCATACTTCGCGTCGGGCGCTCTCGCCTGCATGGCGAGCGCCGCGCAACGCATTACCGTCGATGGCAATCACATCGCCGTCCCGAACGAGAGTAGCAACCTTGGACAGAACGCGCCCGAAGGCCGTCATCTCAGCGCAGGAGGTTGCGCCGCAAAGCACAGAATCGAAGGCGATGACAAGTAACTCCCGAGACCATGTCGGGTGTTCTCTGCGCCGGAATCAGGAACGTCTTCGAAGGAGGGCAGAAACATATACATGACAGTGATGGGCTCCAGGGTAAGGACCCAACTCAAGAATTCACCCGCGCGTTGGCCACAAGACACGCCGTCCAACACGTCACAGCCATATGCGATTTCCCTGGCAAATTGGTGGCGTCATTGCGCTTAACGGGATGCCGCTCGATTTACATAAACAAAAAACCCTTGGTCCAACTGGACGTATTTGGCACGGGCATGAGGCCGATGCTGACCACTATTCACGCCCAAGATCGGTTGGGATGCGGCACGATCCCTTATCTAGGATTTTAAAACCAAATCAACTGAAAACGGGATTGGCCTGAAGGCAAAACACCAACAATCGCTCAGGAGAAAATTAATATGGCAATGACTGACTCACAGAAACTCGAAAAGCTGAATTCTATTGATGAGATTCTCCGGCTGAAGCACATCTATTGGATGTATAACGATGTCGGCTTTCAAGGAGATAAGATTGCAGAGTTGTTCGCCGAGGACGGTGTTTGGTCAAATGACGGTGCGTGGTCGAAAAAGCAACTGGGTTACTATAAGGGCCGCGAGGCAATTCGTGATTTCTTTAATGGTTTGTCCGGCGCAGTTCCGTTTTGTGCGCACATAGGAATGAATCCGATTATCGAAGTCAATGGCGATACCGCCGTTGGGAAATGGCGCGCTCTTTTGTTGGGGACCACTGTCAATGATGAAAATCCCAGAGCCGACTTCATTCTAATCGACTATCTTGATGAGTTTGTACGTGTCAATGGTGTTTGGCAGATCAAAAAGATGGACATTCTTTTCAACTTTAACGTGCCATTCGGTTCATCCTGGGCCGGACTGGAAGTCGTTAGGAAAGACTGATGTGATGATCATGGTGATCCAATACACTACAAACGGCCCGTTCATTTCTCGAGACCATTGACCGGTGCTCTGAGACCGAAGTCTGGATCGCCAGAGGTTGGAGTTTTCCGGCTACTTTCACGGTGACGGGCTGGGGATGCCACCGTGATTATGCAGCGCGATCGGCACCTAGTTGCCAATGGATCCGTGAGGTCTTTGTTCGTTGTACAACTTGACGACGGAACACCCACGGGGCCGGTGATGACCGCGAGCTTCTTTATCCTTGGCATCCCTGGGCTGGGCGGCAGGTTCATGTCCATGAGATAATCGAGAAGTCCGGCCTGGATGTTCGACCGGACCGCCAGCACGAACTGGCATGTGACGGCAACGCCGCATGTCACTTTCACGGCACTTCGCGTCCTGGACGAGCTTCTCCGGGACGTGGGTACCCCCTCGCATCGGCAGGTACTGCCCGCCGAGACGCGTCAATCCGTGACGAGGCTGATGACGCGCCTGATCCTGAGCCACATCGACGGCGAGCGCGTCGTACAGCGGGAAGGCCAGGATCATGATGCATGAGAAGATCGATGACGATCTTGGTCGTTCTGCCGCCGGCGGTGTCGCACGCGCCCTTTTCGACCGGATGGTCGCTGAGGTCTGCCTTGGCAAGATCGGCGCGGTCGCCGCGCGGGAGTGTCTCGGTTTGCTCGCAACAGGCGCGAGTGGCAGCAACTCATCGAGATGTACCGGGTCGTCGACACGGTACTGATTGGTCCAGAGACGGTCTATGCGCCGCGCCAGAGCAATGACCGTCTGCTTTTGGGGCTGAAGGGAAGCCTCGATAAGTTTGAACTCGATCTCTTGCGCCAGCGTTCGCTCTCGGCCCGCTACGAGAAGGCCAAGCGCGGCGAACTCATCGTCGCTGCGCCCGTCGGCTCGGTGAAAGTCATGCACACGCCCTTGTAGAACTCGCCGACTTCCGTTTTGCCGATGCCGGAAGAACCATGCTGGTTCAGGACAACTTGAACGCCCACAACCCCGCTTCACTTTGTGCTACCTTCGAACCGGCCAAGCCCAAACTCATCACCGAAAAGATCGAGCGGAATCATACGCCCAAACACTGTCCTTGGCGCAACATGGCCGAAGCGGAACTGCCAATCCTGTCGCGTCAGTGTCTAAGAAAACGAGCCGACAGTCAGAAAGACTTGGCGCGAGACGTTTGCGCTTGGGCCGAGGATGCCACAGCAAAAATAGCATCGTCGACTGGCAGTTCACAAATGAAGCCCATGCATGAAATTCAGAAAACTATAACTATCAGTGTGACTGAATCAGAGGACTGACCGCAAAACACCCTTAATCAAGGAGAGTGAAGCTTTCGTCTTGCATGGTAAGTAGAACCTCGGTGCGATTTTGCGTTTTATCAGCCCAGTACAAAGGCTTTTGACGCTTGAAGTCCACTTCGAGCCGGAAGATATCGTGGCGGTTATAATAGCCAGCCATGTCATGGTGCTGTTTGAGCTCGGTCAGGGCGCTGATATCGACATCGGCGATCACCAGCCCCTCTTCGCCATAAAGAACGCCACCGGGCGTCGAACCGTCCGGTGCGACAATCATCGCACCACCGCCTCGGCAGGCGCTCAGCATGGCCCGCATGTCCGTATCGCCACCGCAGACGGTCTGCATTGACTGGTCGTCGAACATAGAAGTCGAGACCACCGTGTAAACCTTAGCCTCAAAGCTATGAGCCGCGGCGCGGATCCGTGTCGCCTCGGACATATCGTAGGCTGCCGATGTCCGCGGATCGCGAAACGGCCACACCGAGGGGTAGCTCGCGCAGTGAATCTGTTCTCCCTGCGCCATCAGTGCATATCGAGCCAGAGGGTTACCGTTTTCCCCGCAAATCAGCCCACCGACCTTTCCAAATGACATCTGACAAACTCTCAACCCCGCGCCATCACCGCGATTCCATGTCAGTTTCTCATAAAACGTTGGCACAAGCTTGCGGTGATGAACGCATAGTTCACCGTCCGGGCCGATCAGTACGGCGCTGTTCCATAGGCAACCGCTCGAATAAGTCGCGCGCTCCGAAAAGGCAAACCAGACTGCAATCCCAGCGGAGCGCGCTGCATCGCGTATGGCGGCGATCTCGGGCCCATCTACTGTTAAGGACGCATCAGCAAAACGCGCAAACAAATCATGTCCGTCAGTCGGCCGCAAATAACTGTTCCAAACCGGAAATCCGGGAACAAAGCTTTCTGGGAAGACGATCAGATCGACTTGCTGGGCTGCGGCCTGCTTGATGAGGCCGATACTCTTGCGGATTCCTGCGTCGGGATCGAAGAATTCAGATGGGGCGTGCACCGCAGCGAGCCGGGCTTTCATGTCAGTCATCCTTTCAGGCGAGCGAATGGGTGTGTTTGCGCAACCGGGTGACGGCGATTGCCACAAGCGTCGCAATGGAAACGAGTCCGAAGGCATACCAGCCAGTCACCGCCATTACCGCACAGGAACCAATGGCAAATGTCGCCAGAATGACGCGTTCGAGGGGTTCGACCGACTTGAACAAGTGGCCATATATCGCGCCCGAAAGCAGTATGGCGCTGGCGGCATAGGAAAGAGCTATCAGCACGGCCTGCAGTGTAAGGCTTTGTGATTGCAGCAATTCAGGAAAGGAAACAAACATGAAAGGCAGGCCAAGTGCGGCAAAGCCCATTTTACCGGATTCAAATGCAGTGCGCAGAAAATCGGCCTTTGCGATACGCGCGCCCACCAATATGCCAACGGCGACCGGAGGCGTGAGGGCGGAGAAGATCGCGAAATAGAATCCAAACATGTTGGCAGCCATTGGTGTGATACCTGCGTCGATCAGACTTGGAACGACTATGATTGCAATCAGCGAATAGGCCGCCGGCGTCGGCAAGCCCATTCCCACAATCAGGCAGACGAACATCCCGATAAGCAGCGTCAGAAACAAATTGCCCTGGCCCAAATCGGAAATCAGTTCACCAGCGCTGATCCCAAGGCCCGTGGTAGTGAGGGTCTGGACGACGAGACCTATAGCAGCCAGGATGACCGCAAGTTGCACGGCAGTGTCGACGCCGATCTTGAAACCGCCAGCAATGTCCTTGAAACTGGGGCGTAAGTGTTTGGGGCGCAGGACTGATATGCCCAGGGCGATGGCACATCCCCAAAACCCCGCCATGGCTGGAGAGTAACGTAACACAAGTAGGACAATAAGCGTGCTGAAAGATAACAGGAAGCTCGGGGTGATCCAGTAAATCCTTGATAGATCAACCTCTTGCCGAACCCTCTCCAATCGTTTGTGCCCCCCGATCATGGCGGCAACACTGGCGAGAATTGCGGCCATGTAGAGGAGACCTGGTATCAACCCGGCCAAGACGACATCGAAATAGGAGATCCCGAGGATAACCGCCATCATGAAAGCTCCAAGTCCCATGATCGGCGGCAAGAGTTGGCTACCGGTCGAGGCCATAATCTCGACCGAGGCCGCCTCCGAAGCGCTGAAGTTACTCTTTTTCATTGCGGGTATAGTGATCACACCGGAAAGCGCAATATTAGATACAGCTTGGCCGGTTACCATTCCAACAAGAGTGCTGGCCAGCACGGCGCTGTAGGCCATACCGCCACGCATTTTGTTGCCGATTAGCGCGCCGATGTCCCCGAAAATGCCGATAACACCTACGGCATGCAACACGCCACCATAAACAAGCAGCATGAAAATCATGTCTGCGGACAAGGGAGCGTATGACAATACCCCGCGCGGACCGCCAATCCCGGAAAGGAAGGTAATGGCGACGTTGAACGGTGGCATTCGTGCTTCAAGAATGTCGGGTAAATAGCGACCGAATATCATATAAAGTGTAAGCGACAGGCAGATCAGCGCGATAGCGGTTCCCCATATGCGCCACACCGACAGTAGTACCGTCGTAATGAGTATGCCGCCTGCCGCAAGCGCAGCTGGAGATACGAAGGGCTGCATGATCTCTAAAGTTTCGGCGTTGGCCGTCAAATATGTGCCGGAGCCACCGCTGCCAGCAAGAATAAGGGCTCCGCTGATTCGGTCGACAAGACGGCCCTGTGAGCCTGCTGGATTATCCTCGCGACCGAGAAGGTAGATAGCGGCATAAACAAGCACCATGACTGTAAAGATCGTATAGTGTTGCATGGTGCCGAAAAGGTTCTGCCAAACCGACAGAGCACTATAGGCCAAAAGAACCACGCCCAGTACAATGCCAGAACCTTCCACAAAGCGTCTGGTGGGAGTAGATATCGCACTGGACATCGGGGTTCCTCGCAAAGAACTTCAGATTGCGGAATATCAGTCGACCAAACCAGTTTCCTTGTAGGCGCGCATAGCCCCGGGATGTATGAGCTCGGGATTAGTGCGCGCAATCTCGGAGATTGTTTTGGGTTCCCAAATTTTTGCGATGGCGCTGTATTTGCCGATCTCAGGACCGGACTCGATCCAGAGCTTGACGAACTCGTAGGCAAGATCTTCGGGAAAAGACTTGTGCGCGGATATCAGCGTAACATTGCCGAAACTTGTGACAGGCCCGCCTTGACCAGTCAGCGTGCCTGCCGGAACTTGTTGGATTTTAAACGGAGCGCCGGTACTATCGATATAGGTTTGGATCTGTTCTGAAGGTATGTTGATATAGTGGAAAGGGCGACCGGAGCTTTCCAAAGTTTTGAATGGCGCGGCTTCAAGCGTATAGGAAAAATCGAAGTTGGAATGAGCTACAAGTGTGCCGATGTCCGAGCGCCCATCGAGCAAAGCATCGATATTTTGGCCGGGACCCAATGCATCGAACGATTTGAGATTACCGGTAATACCCCAATTGTCGAGTAACATGCGCTGGTGCATACCCCATTCATTCTGGGTCAAAAGTCCAACCGCGACACGTTTCCCATCGAAATCGTCCAAGGTGTTAATCTCATCATCGAGAGCGACGAAAAGGTTAGTGGAATTGCTCATCGCGCCAAGCACGCGAAAATCTTTGACGGCATCCATGGCTTCCGGAAAAAATGGTGCGATACCCTCTACAGCAGCCCATTCCACAACCTGTCCGGAGCCGATTAGCGTCGTCTCCCATAGGTCAGGCTGAGACGCGAGATAGCGCACGTTGTAAGTAAAGCCAGGTGTTTCAACGGCCTTCGGCGCAATGGCGTCTGTAAAGTCCGAGGCGTAGTTCTGCATCGTCGCTACCGCGAGATACGGGCCTGAACCCGCGGGTGATACGAGTATGTCGACGCTGACGGGTTCAGCGTGTGCGGACAAACACGCGACAGACACCATCGCAACGGTAGAAAAAGCATTTAACATATTGAAACGCGTCATCGGAATCCCCTGTTGCAATTACCTGTGCTGAGCTTAAGGATGGCGAAAGACCAAGGAAACGATATTCTTTAAGTAGAGTATATAGGAAAATTCTATGGATATTAGTCTACGCGCCCTACGCTATTTCGTGGCGACGGCCGAGGCCGGGAAGATCTCTGAGGCGGCAGTCCGGCTTAACATTTCACAGCCCAGTGTGTCGGCGGCAATCCATCAGATAGAAGAGAAATTCGGGCTCCAGTTGTTCCTCCGTCTGCCAGCGAAGGGAATCCAGCTGACAAGCGATGGCGCAAGGTTTCTAGAGCGCGCACGCTATCTTTTGGCTCAGGCGGAGGAGTTTCAGCATGACGCCAGCGCCATCAGTCAGGGTATCGATGGGGAAATAACCGTGGCGTCATTTGTCAATCTTTCGCCAACGATAATGGCCGAGCTGCTCGGTATTTTTCGCGAAAAGTACCCGATGGTACGCGTAAATTTCCGTGACGCAAATCAACATGACATCATCAGCGGCCTGATGACTGGCCAAATCGAGATCGCAGTCACATTCGATCTGGCACTGCAAAGCGGTTTTTCCTCATCGGTGCTGGCCACTCTGCAGCCGCGTGCAGTACTTTCGCCCGACGACCCGTTGGCTCTGGAGCGCTCAATAAGCCTTCACGACCTGTGCACGCGCCCATTTGTGCTGATGGATTTGCCACATACGCGTGATTATTTTCACAGTCTCTTCTCCGACCAGCGTATCGCACCTGCTATTGCCTATCGCTGTATTTCATTCGAGGCTGTGCGATCATTCGTTGCCAGCGGTCTGGGAGTCTCTTTGCTTAACATCAGCCCAGCCACTGATGTTGCACTTTGTGGCCGACCTGTTGTGCTTAGACCAATCACCGAAGCGGTCCGTCCACTACGGATCGTACTTTTGCGCAGCAAACGGCTCAAGATGCGTCCAGCACTGAACGTGTTTCAAGAAGTCGCCACGCAAGTGTTGCCAGCGCTGGCCGGCCCACTTTAACTAATACATTTGGCTAATTTTAGTAGTACTGCTCACAGCTCAGGCGGCCAGAGCACTTATCCCCCGGACGAAGCATATCGATCCGGCCATGAAAATCACAAAAAGTCCGAGCTTTTGCACCGAGGTTTGCGGGAGGCGGCGATAAATGCGTTCACCCACATAGCCGCCCAGAAACAGCACCGGTATAAGTGCGACGGCCCGCAAGGTGATCTCCCAAGTGACGAGGTCGGTGAAATAAGCCGGGATGAAAGCCAGCAGTGCGACAAGCGTAAATGTATTGATGAGCATGGCCCGTTGCTGTTCTAACGAGATATCGGCGCATTTTGCAAAATAGATCGCTAGAGGCGGTCCGGGCAAAGCGAAGGCGGAGCCAAGCATAGCCGAGAGGACGCCGACCACCAGATAGCCACTGCGGGAGGCGTTGGTAGTTTTAGCCTGGCGGAACTGCTGCAAAACAGCACTACCGCAAATCAGAAGTCCGATAAGCATCAGCATGATCGGTTCGGGCGCAACTCGCAACAAAAGCGTTCCCAACGGAGCGCCTGCCACACCGCCGGCAAGCAAAATCCCCAACACACTCCAATTAACCAGCTTGTGAAACTCAATCGCTGCCGGAATGCCGAGAAAGATCTGCAGCAGCAACACCGTGACGACCATGGATTGCGGCGGCAGTCCCAGCGAGAGAACCGGAGCAGCAATCATAGCAAAGCCAAAGCCTGTCAGCCGCCGCAACAATGCCGCAAAGAATGCGCCGGCGACGATAATTACGAACGCGGCCAAGTCTGTAAGACTCCCCGATGCGTGCTCCGTGCCGAGTGCAGAAGGAGCAACGGTCTACACTTTCGCAACTTTAAAAATGAGACTCACGCATTCCAATTAATAAATGCGAATGATGCGCATAGGCATTTCTTATGAATGGACAATTGATTTTACAGCATTTTTCATGCCAACGTCGACGTATCGGGGTTACTTACAAACAACCCCAGATGATCGACGTCTCTTGCTGAGGCCTATGAAAAAATACTGACAAAATGAAGTATAGCTTGCGGCAACTGGACTACCGGGTGGCAGTTGCCGAGCACGGCTGTAAGTCGGTCGCGGCGGACGGCCTGCATGTGGCACAACTTTTCGCACACAAACAAATCCAAAATATCGCCCTTACCCACGTCAGCGATCAGCTATACTCAGACACCAAGATCTATATTAAGCATCTATAGTATTCGACGATTTCATTATCAAGAATAAATCGTACATCGAGCTATTTTCGAAATAACTGGAGTAATCGTTTCTTGAAAAGTGACATTTGAAAGAGCGCTTCAGTTTTTAAGTACTGCGTCATGAATCTCACAGCCATTGCCTTCGAGCTGAAGCGCCGGTCGAAAAAAGACTTCAAAGGCAAACAGTTCGAAGCGTGGCTGCTCAATCGGACGGTATCTGTATAGATACCATCGACATGCACGGCAATCAGGTCCAATTTTTGCTGAAAGCAAAGCGCAATCTCGATGCAACTAGAGCCCCCCCCCCTTAAAATGTTGCCGGGTGCCCGGTTGCGATCATTTGGTAAAATTTGCACTGTTGGTGCTGCCACTTTTCTTTCGGGCGTCGCGGAGCAGTTAACTGCGGTTTGCTTGCTCCGGATCTAGCGCACTAAGTAACCAGGGATTTGCAACAAGGCATCGAGAGTGATCATTTCAGGCTGAAGAGGGACACGCGAAAAAACGGTAGGTTTCACTCGTTAACGGTTAGCTAAAAATACAATCGCCGGCTTTGAAGCTTTCCTTTGGCCCCGAACGGGTTTCGACTTTGTCGGTCAGCGAAGCGTCTGCGAACAGAATGAGTTGTTTGCAAGGCTCTTTGGAATTGAAAACGTTAACGAAACCTCAAAATCGCAGATGAAACTGGAGAGATTTGCCTGCTGACAAAACTTGCGACAGCCCCCGTAAGAGGATGTCACGGCGCCGACCGCCGTGGCTGCGGTCAGTGCCGTGGGGAGACGCGAAGTTCGGAGAGCTATTAAATGACCTCCATGATCAAATCGCCGACATTGGTCGGAAATGACGGGTTCGACCGCATCAGTGCGGCAGCCCGCCTTCCCTCTTCCAATGCCCTGATCTGGCGACGCAGATTGGAGATATCAGTGGCCGGGGCACCCAGCCCGAATGCCGGAGCACCCAAGGTGACACGACCGCTGTCCTGTGCCGCAGTCAGGCGCTTTTCGCATCGGCACGCGGCGCTTTGCGACACCACCCCGCAAGAAGTTTTCACGAAGCTGGTAACCTCCCGCCGAGCGCGGCTCAGCCTTTGCCGGTAGGCGGCGGCGGATATCTCAAGCGCCTCCGCCGCCTCGCTGTCGGACATCTCGAAGATGTCGCCCAGCACATAGGCAATACGTTGGCTGCGGTTGAGGCAGGTCAGCATCGCCAGCGTGCAGCCGATCTTGATCTCTTCGATCGCGATGGCCGTGATCACACTGTCGGTCTGATCGTCGTCCGATGCGGCAAGCCCGGTTTCCAGATCATCGGCGAAATCCCTGAAATTCATCCGCATCGCCTCCACCCGGCTGCGCATGCGCATTCCGACAAGGTGCCGGGAGGCGGTTTTCAGCGCCCATCCCCCGGCGGCCCGGTCGTCGCGGACTGTCCCGAGATGGGTGATGATCTTGATGAGAATTTCTTGCGTGGCGTCCTCGGCATCGGCGGGATGCGCCAGCATCCGCATGGCAAGCCCATAGACCGGGCGTTGCAAGGACCGCACCAACGATGCCAGCGCCGCGCGGTCCCCTTGCCGAGCGGCGCTCACCTGTTCTGGATCCAGATGAATCATGCCTCGAGCCGCGCCCGAAGCGACACGAGCTCTTTGGCCAGCGTCTTTTTCTGCTCTTCCAAGGCGCCCTCAAGCATTTCGAGTGGCACCGGCGGCGCCATCAGAACGAAGGAATAGATCGACGTGTCGTCGGTATCCTCTGTCACCCGGGAATAGGCCGCGCCCTTGGAACCATCGGGAAAGGTCATGATCCAGTCGACCGTCCCGTGCTCGGCGGAGGTGCGGGTTTCAAGGCGGATCGGAACGGCACCATTCGGGGTGACCAGCTCCGCGCTCTCGGCATCGGCTGATTTGAACGCGTTGGTCCATTCGGGCAAGTTCGCCGGATTGGCGATATAGGCAAACACCTCAGAGTGGGGTTTAGCGATGTTGATGGATTGCACGTCATGGGTTTTCATTTTGTCATCCTCGTTAAACTGCGCCGGGCCAGTCCTGGGCGCATACTTAGAAAGAGGCGGTGGCCGTTGAGACTGTGACAAAGAAAGTTGGAAAAAATCAGCGACGAGGTGCGCGGCCGATCAGCGCTTGCGATAGGCGGCGGCCTTGGCTCTGTTGCCACAGACCTCCATCGAGCACCAACGCCGCTTGTGGTTCTTGCTGATGTCGAGGAAATAAAGCGTGCAGGTCGGCCCCTCACAATTGCGCACATAGCGGAAATCAGCCTCGGTAATCAGGCGTGCGGCGGCAATCGCGATCCTGGTGATCAGCTCGCGTGGATCTGTCAGCGGGTGCCTGTCGACAAGGATAAGGGGTAGCGCGGTGGGGTCGTCCAATTCCGTGGCGGGTGTGATCTGCAAGAAACACGCCCCCCGCGCGAGGATCGTATTGATCTCGGTAATGACGGGATGGCCCGCATCCGTTAACTGACTGCCGCGGACGTCTTCTATGAAGGGCCGGAACCTCTCGCGGAAGGCAACGATCTCTTGCCGTGCCTCTTCAAGCGCGGGCGCGGCGGCAGCTATTCGGAAAGGAGCCAGCTCAACCTCCGAGGCAAGCTCCGCGGCAATCAGCCAGTCCAGCAGATCCGGGCCTGTCTCCAGCCAGTCGTAGCACATGGTTCGCGGCATCGCGACACTGTTCAGGAAATCCAGTGCGGGGTTTTCTCCGACGAAGAACGGCGCAGGCCTAGTGTTCTGTGTCATCTGGTTCTCCGTCTGCGTGCAAAGGGGACGATCCTCCCTGGTAACCATTCTTCTCAAGTTTCACAAGTTACATTTCTTCACGCACACTCACGATAATGTAACTATCAAAAATAATTTTTAATGGTTAGTTAGTAACCGTCAAAACGCCTTTGACTGGTTATCAGCGGTGCAGCATGAACCGATCATCATTATGCCAACCCTTAGTCACGACGACCCTCGCACCTGGTATGCACGCTTCCGCATCCTTCGCTGGCAGCCCGCAGGCCTGGGTCAGCGATCAAGCAAGGCTGGAACGGCCCGGTGGTCAGGTCACCCAGCTTGGGCAACCGCGACAGCGTTGCATCTAAAGCCGCGTTTAAGGCTCACCAGGTTCGTGAACGGCCCCGGAAATCAGCACCACCATCCACGGCATCTATGACCCCTCACCTCAACCAACCGACCCCAATCGAAAGGAACAACGCCATGACCAAAATTCTCTATATCGCGGCATCGCCGCGCGGCCCTATGTCGCAATCCGGCAAGCTTGCGGAGGCTTATCTTGCGGCGCGGCAGGCGGACCAACCGGACGTTGCCATTGATCGGCTCGAGCTGTGGAACGCTGATCTGCCCGAGTTCGACGGCGACAAGGCGGCAGCGAAGATGACTTTCTTTGGCGTGGGCGACATGGACGCGCCGCGCCAGAGCGCCTGGGACCAGGTGGTTGCCGTTACCAACCGCTTCATCGGCGCGGATGAATATGTGCTGTCAGTGCCGATGTGGAACGGCGGCATCCCCTACAAGCTCAAGCAGTATATCGACATCATCACCCAGCCCGGCCTGCTGTTCGGCTTCGATCCCGAAGCAGGCTACAGCGGGCTGCTGAGCGGCAAGTTGGCGAGGGTCTTCTATACCTCCGGGGTCTATGCGCCGGGTGCGCCTGCCTATTACGGCACAGATCATCATTCAACCTATCTGGGCTGGTGGCTCGACTTCATCGGCGTGAGAGAGATCGAAACAGTCCGGTTCCAGCCTTCACTGCTGACCGCGGACCCGGCAGGTGACCAGCTGAAGGCGCTTGAGTGCGCACAGGGCCTTCACCTGCAACAGGCCTAATGGCATAGGTTCCGCGCCCCGGCCTACAACGACGCCGGGGCGGCAGAGCGTTACAGATCGGACAAATGTGCACTCGAAACCTGATCGTAATCACCAAAAAAACTCTTGCAAACAAGGAGTGTTCCCAGATGGGATTGCCTCACCAGGTCGTTTGAGTTTGATTAATGATCCGAAATACAACTATAGGCGGCGAAATAATGGCTTCTACTCGGTTCGAAGCCGGCTGAGCATTGGGCAATCGACATTGCCCCGTGAGCAGTTGGAGATAAGCTGCTTCAGCGCGATTTCGAGCTTCTTCAGTTCGGCGATTTTTGTTTCCACATTGGCGATATGAACTTCCGCCAGTTCCTTCACAGCCTCACAATCCGAAGCCCGGTTCTCGGAGAGGTCCAGCAGCATCTTCGCTTCGGCAAGGGGAAAACCAAGATCGCGCAGCCTTTTCAGGAGGTGCAACCGGCCGACATCATCCGCCGTGTAAAACCGCCGATTGTTGGTTGCCCGCCCCGGTTTCGGAACAATCCCTTCCCGTTCGTAGTAGCGGATTGTCTCGATACTGACGCCGCTATGTTTCGATGCTTCTCCAATCGCGATCATGTGATGTCATCCGGCTTGATCCTGTAGTGACTACAGGAGGTATGTCTGCGGGCACCGAAAGTCACTACGCAATGCCGTGATTGTCCGGGAGATCTAAATGCAGAAATTTTTAAGTCTGAGCTATCTGAGTTCGATTTCGTCGCTGGGAGTCGCGACCTGCTGTGTCCTGCCGATGGCGATGATGTTGCTGGGACTGGGAGGAAGTTGGTTGGCAGTGTTCGGGAAGATCGCCGCTGCGAGCTATTACGTTCTTGCGATTTCTTCAGTCCTTGTTGCCGTGTCCTGGTTCTTCACGTTTCGACGACAGACGCTTGCAAGGTTGAAGTGGTGGTTGTCGGGGAGCACGGCGATGACGGTTTTGGCCTGGGTTGTTGTCTTCAACGAGAACCGGATAAACGACTATCTGATTATGTGGATGTGAGACGATGGCTGCTCAAGAAGTAGTTTTGGAAAGCACGCTGACTTGTCCCGTGTGCGGCCATGTCGAGACGGAAACCATGCCCACCGATTCCTGCCAGTGGTTCTATGAGTGCAAGGCATGTCATGAAGTGCTGAAGCCCAAAGCAGGCGACTGCTGCGTTTTCTGTTCCTACGCGACCGTTCCGTGCCCGCCAATTCAACTGGGCAAAGCCCATTGTAGCTGAAGTCGTCGTTCCTCGTCCCCACAAGGCCCGGTTCACGGCCCTGTCGTGACCATCCTAGCTAGTAACAATATAGCTGCGGCACATTCTATACCGAACTGCAAAAAAGGCGCTAAGCTCAGAAGGGAGCCAGTCTGCAATCGACACCAACATTACATCAGGCTGAGCGGCCGTGACGTCAACGGCGCCATACAGTTCATCGACAAGATGCTCAGGAAAACCGGATTGCCACGACTGCGGTAAAGATCGCGCTCTGGGATGGTCACGACCAGGCTTCAGACCCATAAAATGGGTATGCAAATCAGTTGAAATTTGAATCAAGCTCCTTAACAGGAGTTTGGTGATGTCTTGTGGTTTTTTCTGGCTCAACGATGAGCAGTTTTCGAAGTTTCAACCGCTTTTTCCGACCGTTACACGCGGCAAGGCCCGTGTGGATGACCGGCGGGTAATAAGCGGTATCATTCATGTGCTGAAGTCGGGCGGCCGCTGAGTCGATGCGCCGGACGTCCACTAGCCGAGGAAAACCTTCTACAATCGCTTTGTCCGTTGGTCCGAGAAGGGTGTCTGGACAGGGATCTTCGACATACTGTCCCAAACCGGGGAGCCATCTTTAGAAGTGATGATCGACAGCACGGTCGTTCGAGCTCACCCGGTTGCCCATGGTGGCAAAGGGGGGCTCAGCCCATGCCCCGGGCAGAGCTCGTGGTGGTCCAGGAACCAATATCCACGCCCTGAGCGACAACAGGGAACGGCCAATCGCCTTCCACCTCACGGGAGCCAATGTCTCGGACTTCACAGAGGCAGAGGCACTCTTACCACTCGCTCCGGCAAATGGCGTTCTGCATGGCGACAAAGGCTATGTCAGTGGCCGTATCCACCGGATCGTGGAGGAACGTGGCTCGCTGCGAAACATCCCGCCGCGCAAAACACATAACTGGAAAAACTGTTTCTTGCCATACCCTTACCAGAGCAGAGCCGTTATCGGGAGGATGCTCGGCAGGCTCAAGGAGTTTCGCAGGATCGCAACATGCCATGACCGCAACGCCAGGAACTTTCTGTGGTCCCTCTGCCTCGCGGCAACCGTATGCTACTGGTTATGAGCCTGAGGCCTAGGGCTTGCCTGTTCACGAAAAAGTTGGAGCGCGGACCGTTCATTTGACCGTCGGCAGTGGACAGAACAGTGTCCACTGCCCCGGCCCGGCTCTAAAACCTGTGGTAAGGCATCGATTGGCGGATGCCGCAAAAATACTTGGTGGCCAAGCTCGACCGGATAGCGAAAGGCGCTGGTGTAGCGGGAGCGCAGCTAATCAAACTGTAACGTTCCTCCTTTTTTCCCGTCACTTTTCTGTAGCCAACAGGTGCTTTTTTTCCAGCACGGCATGAACGCCTTTGTTGATGTCGACGAGCTGCGTCACATGCAGGTCGGCCACCAGGGAGCACAGCATATAGGCCTGGTTGCTGGACAATTCGCTGCGATTGCATACAAGGCGGATCATCTCCCGCACTGCTTGTCGCGCGGCTTCGTCAAGGTCGGTATTGAAGCCCATGGCAATGAGCTTGTCCGGCGTTTCTGCGAAAGGCTGGCTCAGGCTCATGTCCTTGCGTACCGTCAGACGGAACTTCCCGTCCAGTGCCGTCTCGAGTGCCGTGATACAAACCTCGCCGTGGCCTTGGCATCCATGACCATCGCCCGCGCCGAAAAGCGCCCCCTCGTTGAAGACCGGGAAATAAATGGTGCTGCCCGGACGCAGGTCCTTGTTGTCCATGTTGCCGCCAAAGGCCCGCGGTTCCGGCGTACCCACACGCCCCCATTCCTTCGGTGGAGCGACACCAATGATGCCGAAGAAGGGATCGAGGGGGATCTCTAGTCCCCAGGGCAATTCCGCCATCTGGGTCGCCCGATCGATCATGATGTGCATACGTTCGTAGTTGGTGAATTCTTCCGGCAGCGTTCCAAGCAACGGCTGGATGGCGCAGAAACCCCAATCCTGACGCGGTTTGGCTTCCAGAATATCAACCTGCAGCACGTCGCCCGGCATAGCGCCTTCGACGTAAATGGGTCCGGTCACCATATGTGGCCCGACCGGACCGGCGACCACCTTGCCGTCGTTGCCGCCTGGAATTAGCGTATCAAGAGCGGTGCGATGATCCGGCGTCACAAGGTTGGGATCCTCCGGTACGTCCGCCTCGAAGCAGGCGGGCAAAGTATGCATAATGACCTCTGAACCGGACGGCACCGTCAACACCGGTTTCGTCTCGGCGTCGAAATAACCCCAAAACACATTTTCGGGAGTTGCCTTTACTTCAAACATCTAGTGTCCTCTTCGGGTTTTAAACAGCCAGGAATTGCCGAACCGCATGATCGTCCATCTCGGAGACATCGCCGGACAAGGCAACCTCACCGCGGGATAGAACGACGTAGCGATCAGCAATGGATCGGGCGAATTCGAAATACTGCTCAACAAGCAGAATGGAGAGACGGCCGCCGAGTTCAGCGATGACTTCCTCAATCCGGCTGACGATCGAGGGCTGCACGCCCTCGGTTGGTTCGTCCAGAATGAGCAAATCGGGGCGGGTAACCAGCGCCCTTGCGATACTGAGCTGCTGCTGCTGGCCGCCGGACAGGTCGCCCCCCCGGCGGCGCCACATCTCGCCGATCACGGGAAACAAAGAGACAGCTTCGGCGACAGCCTCTTCCGGATCGTCAATCCTTGTAGCGGCTGCGGCAAGTTCGAGGTTCTGCCCGACCGAAAGGTCCGCGAAAATCTCTCGCCCCTGCGGAACGTAGCCGAACCCCGCGCGAACGCGGCGATACGGAGCCATGTCGGTGAGGGTCTGCCCGTTCCAGGAGATCTTCCCCGAACTGGTCGGCAGAACGCCCATAAGGCATTTCAAAAGCGTGGTCTTGCCCGCCCCATTGCGCCCCAGGACTGCGGTGCAGCCCTTGTCGGCGATGTTGAACGAGACGTCCCGCAGCGTATGGCTGCTGCCATAGTGCTGGTTCAATTGTTCGACGTTAAGTCCCATGTTTCATCGCCCCAGATAGACTTCAACGACACGCGGGTTCACCTTGACGGCTTCCATTTGGCCTTCCACCAAGAGCTGTCCTTCATGGAGAACGGTCACGCGGTCCGCGATCCGTTCGACGAAGCCCATGTCATGCTCGATCACCACGATCGCGCGTTCAGGCGTTCGAAGCGCCATGATGAGTTCGGCCGTACGATCGGTTTCCTCGTCGCTCATGCCGGCAACCGGCTCGTCGAGCAGAAGCACACGCGGTTCCTGCATCAGCAACATTCCGATTTCGAGCCACTGTTTCTGGCCATGACTGAGAATTCCGGCGGAGCGGTCTCCCCAACCGGCCATTCCGATTGTCTCCAGGACGGTCTGGATACGGGCCAGCTCCTCGCTCCCCGGGCGGTGGAACATCTCGGCAATGCTGCTACGGCTTGCAGACCGCAACGCGAGTGCGAGGTTCTGTTCAAGCGTCAAAGCTTCGAAGATGCTCGGCTTCTGGAACTTGCGGCCGACGCCTGCCAGCACGATTTCAGGCTCCTTGAGCTCGGTCAGCTCGGTACGGCCATCGAGAATGATCCGCCCCTTGGTCGCCGGACTCTTTCCGGTGACCGCGTCGAGCAAGGTGGTCTTGCCGGCGCCATTCGGCCCGATGACGGCACGAACGGTACCATAGTCGATGTACAGGCTGAGCTCATTGATCGCCTTGAACGAACCAAAAGTGACAGAGAGGTTATCGATCAGAAGTGCTTCGCTCATCGGCCCCTCCCTTTCAGACGAGCCGCCATTGCAGCAGGCAGATCCGTCAAGCCATTCGGCAGGAGCACGACGACGAGCAGAACGAGGCCGGACAGAATGAATGGCCAAAGGTCAGGCACGACCGCAGTCAGCACGAATTTGAAGGCGCTGATAAGAACGGCTCCGAAGAAGGCGCCCGACAGTGAACCACGGCCACCGATCGCGACCCAGACGGCGATCTCAAGAGACAAATCCGGCGCCAGAACGCGTGGATTGATGATGCCCACCTGAGGCACGTAAAGCATGCCCGCTACTGCAGCGATGACGGCGGATAAGCCCCATACGGCGAGCTTGATCCAGAGCGTTTCGTGGCCGAGAAAACGCAACCTCGCCTCATCATCGCGGATGGCAATCAGCAATTGTCCGAAGCGCGACGTCACGAGACGCGCCAGGACGGCCAACACCAAAGCGACGGTCAGGATCGAAACCGCGCTGAGCAAGGCTACCGATTTCCGCTCGGCCAGCGGCAGGCCGAACAGCTCGGTAAAGCCGGTCATTCCGTTGTTGCCACCGAACCCGGTGTCGTTACGAAACATCAGCAGCATCGCGACGTAGACGAATGCCTGGGTAAGGATCGCGAAATAAACGCCGACAACCCGGGACCGAAACGCAGTAAAGCCGATGACGAAGGCAAGGATCGCAGCCAGCACGACACCAAGAATGATCGCATAGCCTGAATACTCCAGACCCCGGTAGTAGGACGGCAGAGCATCCCACCCCATGAAGAGCATGAAGTCAGGTGGCGTGCCGGTGGCAATGTAGCTGACCTTGACCATGTGCATGGCGATGACATAGCCACCGACGGCAAAGAACAGGCCATGCCCCAGGCTGAGAATACCTGCGTAACCCCAGATGAGATCCAGCGCGATGGCCAACATTCCAAACGTCGCAATTTGCCCGATGAGGTTGAGAAAATAGGAAGAAGGGCCGGTGCCGGTCAGTCCGGAAATCAACACGGACAACCCGACCACCGCCAGAACGATCGAAAGAAGATCCGTGATCCGGCGACCCGGCACCTTACGGCCCTGATTGAAGAGCAAGGCATCAGTCATGGATCATCGCCGCCCTTTGATTGCGATCAGCCCCTCGGGCCGGAACTGGATGAAAACGATGATCATCAGCAGAACGATCACCTTGGCCGCGACAGCACCGTAAAGAGGTTCGATAATTACATTGATCATGCCGATCCCCAGGGCCGCTGCGGCCGTCCCGATGAGACTGCCGACCCCGCCCAGAACAACGATCATGAAAGCGTCCACGATGAAGCTGGCGCCCATGCCCGGATTGACGGTGTAGATTGGTGAAAGAGCCAGCCCCGCGAGACCGGCAAGTCCCGAACCGATACCAAAGGCAACCATGTCGACACGCCGCACCGAAACGCCGACGCACCCTGCCATGTCCCGGTTCTCGGTAACCGCACGAATGAACATGCCGAGCTTGGTGTAACGCAGGACGAAGAGCGCGCCGCCCAGGACGACCAGGGCAAAACAGATCGCAAAAAGTCGGTTCCAGGTCACGATAAAGTCAGCGAAGAGGTGAACTCCACCACTGAGGAAGCCTGGAACGACGAATTCCAGGTTCTGCGTCCCGAAGACGACACGGGTGGCGTTGATCAGGAATAGGCTGATGGCCCAGGTCGCCAGCAAGGTCATCAACGGACGCCGGTAGAGATGGCGGATAACCGTCACCTCCATGGTAACGCCGACACCAGCCGTCACTACGAAAGCAAAGGGAATAGCCAGAAGAAGATAGTATTCGAGCAAGCCGGGAGCCACGACCTTGAGCGCTTCCTGGACAAGGAATGTCACATAGGCTCCGATCATGATGAGCTCACCCTGAGCCAGGTTGATCACCCCCATCAGACCGAAAATCACCGCAAGGCCGAGTGCCGCCATGAAAAGAATGCTGGCGTAGCTGAGACCGCTGTAGATCGTTGCGGATACCTCGCCGACCTCAAGCCAAAACCGTATTTTATTGATCCCCGAAGAGAGCTCGCCCTTGATGGCCCCGTCTTCAGCATCCGACAGGCCGTCGCGCAAATTGAGCAGCAAGGTCAGGTTCCGCGCCGAAGGGGCCTCGGCAAGACGCTTGATTGCGGAAATCCGTTGCGCCGGATCGGGATCCTCCAGAGCTGCAACGGCAAGAATGTCTCTGAGGCCTTCGGCGACAGCCTCGTTGCCCGGCATTGCCACCGCTCGCTCGATGAGCGCCACGGGTGCAATTTCCGCACGCTTTCGCAATTGCTCAAGATCGGCCGCAGAAGTCGGGCCGCCCGGTTCGGACAGCAGGCGCAAAATCGCAACGCCCATGTCAAGCTGTGAACGCAAGCGCAGATTGACAAAGGCTCCCTGTTTCTTCTCCGGCGAGCGCTTCGTCGGCTCCAATGTCGTCGCCAGGCGGACCGTGTCTTCACTCACGATCAGCGGAGTATCGCCGCCACAAATCAGGGCCCGGTCGCCCAAGGCCTGAAAGATCTCGACACCCCAGGACGGGTCGACCTGGCCGGCATCGACACTTGCCAGAAGGTTGGTGATGCCTTTGACTTGATTGCTGACGCCCTTTGCGCAAAGCTCACCGAGAACCCGCTTTTGCACAGGTGCTTGAGCCAGCACGGGGTTGGCACTCGCCACGATCAGCATTGTGACAGCCCCGAGGCCCCGCCAAAACCTGGCGAGGCCGCCCGGCTGCGTGAGCGGCCGGAGAGCTAAGGAAACGAGGTCACGCATAGGGGCTAAACGGTACCGGCTTCGGCGTATCCTCTGACTGCCAGAGGATATCGAACGCCTGCTGATCGTTGACAGACCCGATAAAGACACCGCGAGAAACGTAATTGTTTTCGTCGGTCATCTTGATGGAATAGCCGGACGGACAATCGAAGCTTAGTCCGGCAGAAGCCGCACGGACCGCATCCGGGTCCGCCATCCCCGCCTTTTCAACTGCTTTTGCCCAAAGGTGCACACCGTCATAGGCCGAGACCATCGGATCGATGACGGTGTCCGGCGAGTAGGGAAGATTGCCCTTCTCGACGAAGCTCTTCCAGTTGTCTTTGAAGGCGTCATTTGCTGGCGCTTCGGCATTCTGCAGGTAAGCCCAGCAATTCAAGTGACCTACCATAGGCGCGGTGTCGAGACCTTCCAGGTCAGCTTCGAGAACATCGAGACCCAGCACGGGAATATCGGTAGCACCGATGCCCTGGTTGATGATTTCCTTGAAGAAGTCTGGGATCGAAGATCCGACAACCGTCAGGACAATGATCGGCTGGCCGCCGGGTTCGCTGGCGAACTGGCGGATTTCGTTGACCAGGGTCTGGAAGTTCGAGAAACCGAAAGGCACGTAATGCTCACGCCAGGAGCTTTCGTCAAAGCCCTTGGATTCCCAGTAGCCCTTACAGATCTTGTTGATGGTGCGCGGCCAGACGTAGTCAGAGCCAAGCATGAAGAAACGCTTGGCTTCACCGCCATCCGGGCTCATCAGATATTCGAGAGCCGGCAGCACGGAACTCGCAGGAGGAGAGTTCAGATAGACGACGTTCTTCGAGTTTTCCTCGCCTTCGAAATGAAGCGGATAATACAGCAGGCCGTTGTTCTGCTCGACGACCGGCAGAACCGACTTGCGGGAAACAGAGGTCCAGCAGCCGAACAGGGCCGAACACTGGTCCTGCAGAAGCAACTGACGGCCCATTTGTGCGTAAAGCGGCCAGTCGGAGGCCGGATCCGTAACCATCACTTCAACCTGCTTGCCAAGGACACCGCCCTTCGCGTTCAGTTCAGCTGCCGCCATCTGCACAACCGAGTTCAGCCGGCCTTCGATATTGGCCATCGTTCCGGATGAAGAGAACAGGCAACCCAGTTTCAAGATATCTGCCGCCCGAGAACGGCTGGAGATGAGCGACGGCGCCGCAAGCGCTGCACCTGCGACTGCAGAATTTCTCAGAAAACTTCGACGATCCATGTTTATGCTCCAATGCGAGAGGCGGCGCTGCCGCGTAACGTCATAAGGATGGAGCAAATGCCATGCCAATTTGTTTGCAATGTGCAAATATATATATATTATTGATTTTTATAATTTTTTAATTCTTGTCTTCAGAAAACCCATACCAGCGAAAGGAATAAAATTTGGCACGCGCAAAAAAGAGGCTCGTAATGCCCGCAATTTAACCTGCCAGGGAAGGTCGACTGTCAAACGGCCGCAACTTCCTATTGATCTTCGGGCCCTAGTACCGCACAAGATCTTGCACCCTGTCGTAAAAAATCGCCAAAGATGATCGTTACCTCATCGCGTCTAAAACTGTTCAACATGTCTCGCGTTCTCTGGGAGGTTCGCCGTACTCCGGGAATCTCTCGCCGGGAGCTTTCGAGACTGCTGAACAGCACCGACTCGAAGCTGTCCCGCATTACCCGCGATCTGATCGCCGACAATTTGCTGGTGGAACGTGCGACTGCTCGCTCCGCAATGCGTGGACGGCCGCACGTAGGGCTTTATCTTAACCCCCCTGGATTGCATGTACTCAGCATTGTGCTCACACGCTACGAACAAAAGATATCGATCGTCGATCTTACCGGCCAGCGAGTGGCCGAGGATGAAATCGACGGCGGCGTCGAGGAATGCAACAATAACATTCTTGATTGTGCACGCAGGCAGATCACCCGTTTATCGGAACGGCCTGACATGCGCTTCGAGTGCTTGGCTGGCATTAGCTTGATCGTTTCTCCCGATATAGAACTCCACGGAGACCAAGATCAGCGAGTGTGGCTCAACGCGCTGCAAAACGATCTTCATATGGCATTCGATATACCTGTTGCCCGTTCGGGGATCGCCGAAGCTCTCCATATTGCAGAGACACACCAGACGATTGAGTTGCCGACCCTTCCAAGCGTTATGGTTCACGCAGGTTTCGCTCTGGATGCCAGCATGATTGTATCGACCGACACTTCTGCGACCACACTGTTTGAGGGAAATCTCAACGACGTCCTCGCGCGTTTCGATCGCGGCACGAATAGCTGGCTTTCTCTCAAAGACGTTGCTTCGGCCGGAGCTGTGATGCATCGGCTTGGTCATGTGGAACAAGTGGACACTTCGAGAAATACCGGTCTGAGACTTGGGGTTCCTCACGCGGTACGTCAGGCGAACTCCGGAGACCGGCGCGCGACCACGGCATTTCGGGACGCCGGTGAGGCTGTCGGCATCGCTATCGCGGCTCTAGTTTCTATGCTTGTCCCTGCGCGCGTGATCCTTGCTGGACCGTTGGCCTCTGCCGTTCCCTTCGTAGAAGGCTTTCGCTACATTATTCAGAAAACGTCGGCATGCGACAGCGACGCGATTATCAGGTCCACACTCAGTGACCTACAAGCTGCCGAGGCAGCAGGCCTCGAGTGGTTCGCATTCTCGGAAATGACTCTGGATCACAGTGAACCTCAGGCGCCGAATAGAAAATAAGGTTCGCCATCGCATCACTGTGATGACCTGTTTCTGACATATGTTCACCCGTAGAAGAGATTCTGGCTTGTCAATTATAATGTTCACAGTATCGTTTTCTTAATTTGATGCGGGTCTGCATACATTCCAATCTAATTGCAGCAATCCAAGGAAGTTCAACTTATATTTGAGCAACCCAACACCCTTAACCCCAAACAGACGAGAGTCGGGCGCGTGCCATGTTTTCATGACATCCTAACACAGCGTAGTTTATTCCTATCGATAACTTCTATTCGACTATATCACGCCGCCTCCTCACCTTTGGTTACTAGGCTTTCACACGGGCATTGCCTGCATCCGACAAATGTATCTCCGACCAAGAACGCCGTAAACTACAGAAACCGCCTGCCAGTGAGCCCCGCCAGCTCCGGCGTGGGTGACTGTCCCATCATCACATTCTCCGCCAAGCAACCGGTGATACCGCTCAGGGCCGGACCGAGACGCTAATGATCGAAGGCATGAAGATACGACCAGAATCATGTGATGGACCGATAGCTGGTAGGGCGCCCGGCATTTGTTCCCTTGGATAACTTGCTGCGGGTCCTGGCGGACACGACGAAATGCGCAGCGGTCCGTTCCCGTTCGTTTGACAGCCGCAAGTTTATACCATCGTCAACGGGGCGCCCGAATGCGCAATAAAGCCACCGTTTCGCCGCTATTCTTCGCAAACCGGTCATGCTTCCGCTCTGCCAGCTATTGCGGGTTCAACACAAAACGTGTTCCCCGAAGGGGCATCCCACGATGGATGGGAAGCTTCACGGCCAGTTCGAGTGTACGGACATCATCCGGACCGAGCTCTTCCATCCCCACGCCTTCCGGTTCCCGGAGGCGACTGCCGCTCGCAGCCTCTTCGGCTAACTCCATCTGCCCGCGCTCCAAAGTTTGGTCTTAAAGCTACGAGTTCGACCGTTTAAAATAAACGGCGGCCTCTGCGTCTATGCTTTTGGCTCATAGAGCGCTTCCAACACCGCCGCGACCTGATAGAGGGTCATTTCGTCATAATGGCGTGCGATGAGCATTGCACCTATCGGACGGCCATCCGACGCGGAACCAACCGGAACGGAAATTGCCGGATGGCCTGTGAGACAGGTCGGTGCGGTGTTGCCGACCATCTCAAAGGCTCGGGCAATGACTTCCTCGCGAGGGGCATTGGAGGGGGGCAAGGGCGTCGCCGCCATCGGGGTCGTCGGCATGAGCAGAACATCCGCCTTTTCCAGGGCTTTGTCGTAGTCGGCAGTGAGCAGGCGATTGAGGTTTTGGGCCTTTCCGTAATAGCGGCCACGATGGCGTGAGGACATATAGTGACCGGTCAGGATGCCGAGCTTCATTGTCTCGGACCACTCATCCGCGCGGTCGCGCCACCGGTACTGCGCGTCGAGCAGGCTTTCCAGGAAAACACCTTTCATATTTGTGCCGTAAGCGTTGTGACGCATCATCAATTCAGTGGCGCCTTCCAGAAAAACGGGGGTCCAGATCGCTGCCCCGGCCTTGTGCAGCGCGACTGAGGTCTCCGTGATCTGCGCGCCCGCTCCAGCGAGCCGGTCCGCCGCCTCGAGCACGCGGGCGTCGACCTCGGCCTCGGCGCCGGCCATGCCGAAGCCCTCCGGCACAATGCCGATCTTGAGCCCGTGAACTCCTTTGGCAAGCGCTCGTGTGTAAGGCTGGGCGGGCGCCCCGGTCTGGCGTGGATCGAGACCGTCGGGGCCGGCAATCACCTCTAGCATGAGGGCGTTATCGGCGACCGTACGCGTTATTGGTCCCGCGTGATCAACCGTAAGTTCCACCGCGAAAACACCCGTATACGGGACGAGACCATGAGTGGGCTTGAGTCCAACCGCCCCGCAATAAGACGCCGGAATGCGGATAGAACCGCCCTGATCGCCGCCGGTTGCCATGTCTACCGCGCCGGAAACAACGAGAGCGGTCGAGCCTGAAGACGAGCCGCCGGCGTTGTATCCCGGCACGACCGGGTTTTCCACCGCGCCGTTGGCTGAGGTGTGACTGCCACCGGAGGCACAGTAATACTCACAAACGGCCTTGCCGAGAATGACGGCGCCCTCATCGAGCATTCGGGTCACGATCGTCGCGTCGATTTCAGGAACGTATCCCTCGAGAATCGTTGCTCCGTTCATCATCGGCACGCCGGCTACGCAGACGTTGTCCTTGATTGCGACGCGCTTGCCGGAGAGCCGACCGGTCCGCGCACCGGCGATCGTCGTCTTGACGGCCCAGGCATTGTAGGGATTGTCTTCCGGTTCGGGCCGAATGCCCGGAGTGCGCGGATAGGCCACTTCCGGCAGGGGCTCGACCATCGAATCCACCAGATCGTACGCGTCGAGCTGCGATTGTATCAGGCCATGGAAGGATTGAGCGTCCGCTTCGCTGAAATGCAACCCGATCTCAAGAGCGGCCTCGCGAAGTTCTTCCGGTGTCGGGCGATAAACTGCCATTTTTCTTACATCTCCTTCCAATCGCCGGCCGCCTCGAAGGCGGAGGCTGCCTGATAAATAGTCGCTTCGCCGTAGTAACGCGCAACAAGCATGCAGCCGATCGGCAATCCGTCGGACATGCCGCAGGGAATGGACATGGCCGGATGGCCCGTTACATCAAAGGGTGCCGTATTTTCCAGCATCTCGAAGGCACGTTGCAGGATCAGTGCCAACGGGGCGTCTTGCGGTGGGAGGGGAGTTGCCTTCATCGCCGTCGTCGGCATTAGAAGTAGGTCATAAGCGCCAAGCATCCGATCGTAGGCTGCGCCCAGCTTTCGCGCGAGATTCTGGGCCTTGGCATAGTAACGGCCATGATAATGGCGCAGGAAATATTCTCCGGTCAGCATCGTGGCCGTCAGGCTTTCCGACAACTCGTCGGCCCGGTTTGGCCAAGCCGCGTGATGATCGAGCAGCGATGTGGTGTAGAGACCTTTCCAGCCCGTTCCCATGCCGTTGCCTTTCATCATCTGGTTGGTCGAGCCTTCTCCGGCGATGGCAAGCCAGATGGGCATCGCATCGTTGTGCATGGGGATCGACACCTCATCGACGGTGGCGCCCATAGTGCGAAAGACATTGGCGGAGCGGCGAACGGAGGCATCGACGTCCGCTTCGGATTCCGGACGGCCAAATCCTTCGCGCACAACGGCAATGCGCAGCCCCGCTACGCCGCGCCCAAGCGCTGCCGTGTACCGATCGGGCTCGGGAGCGTATTGGCGCGGATCAAGCCCATCCGCTCCGGCCAGCACTTCCAGAAACAGGGCGTTGTCGGCAACATTCGCGGTCATCGGCCCGGTATGGTCGATAGTGTTTTCGATGGGCATCACGCCGGAATACGGAACCAGCCCATGGGTGGCCTTCATGCCGTAGAGGCCACTGAAGGAAGCGGGCATGCGAACGGAGCCGCCCTGGTCGCCGCCGATTGCCATGTCGGCTTCGCCGGTCACGACCACCACTGCCGAGCCCGACGAGGATCCTCCTGCAGAGTACCCGTGGCGACGGGGATTGTGGACATGGCCGGTGGAATTGGTGTGACTGCCGCCCGACAGGCAGAAATGCTCGCAATGGGTTTTGCCGACAATCGTGCCTCCCGCATCCAGTATGCGTGTAACGATCGTCGCATCGACGTCGGGCGTGTAGCCTTTCATGGTCGAGGACCCATTCATCATCGGCACGCCGGCGACGCAGACATTGTCCTTGATCGCGATCCGTTTGCCGGCGAGAGGCCCGCGCGGAGCACCCCGGATGTCGGTCTTCACGTACCAAGCGTTATTCGGGTTTTCCTGTGCAGTCGGCCGGTAGCCTGCAGTGCGCGGATAATCCACCTGAGGCAAATAATCCGGCATCGCATCAAGCGCGTCGTAGTGGTTCAAAGTTCCGTCTATTGCATTGAGATATTCGGACAGCCGTGTAGCGGAGTGGCTCATGCCGAAATCGCGGGCTATGGTGAGCATGTCGTCGAGGCTCGGGCGTTTCACCGAGCGCCGCAATTGGCGGGCGGGCGGATCACTCAAGACGGTATCAGGCATGGAAAGAGGCCTTTCAGCAAATTGTGTTGTGGCCGCGGTGGAAGGGCTGGGCCGCGCAGGCACCGACTGAAAGGTCCGGCCGCCAGAGCCTGCGCTGGCGGGAGGTGCAGGTTCACCGGCGGCGGAAGCGGATTCCTCGACTTTTTCAGTAGAAACGCTCCTGAAGCCCGTGAATTCGGCAATAAGCCCGTCGTCAACGCTACCGGGTTCTTCAACAACTCCGGCGATACGTCCCTTCTGAAGCACGACGATACGGTCGGCGAGCGTCGTGATGAATTCCAGGTTTTGTTCAACGAGAATGATCGCGAGACCGTGCTCGTGAGCGAGCTGCGCGAGTTTCTCCTCCATCATATCGACGATAGAAGGCTGGATTCCTTCGGTCGGTTCGTCGAGCAAAAGAAGGCTCGGATCGCTGATGAGCGCGCGGGCAAGTGCGAGAAGCTGCTGCTCGCCCCCGGAGAGCGCTCCACCCGGACGGTCGAGCAGCGGTTCCAGGTTTGGAAACTCTTCCAGAATTGCCGCCAAGTCGCCCTGGTCGTCCCCGGCGCCGTGAGCCGCTATGCCCATCATCAGATTGTCGCGCACCGAGAGCGCCGGAAAAATTCCCCGCCCCTGCGGAACGTATCCGATCCCGAGACGCGCGCGCATGTGGCTCGGCGCCCTGGTCACGTCCTTGCCGTCGAAACGAACATGACCGCCTGTCGCCGGCACAAGCCCCATCAACGTGTTTAACAGTGTCGTCTTGCCCATGCCGTTGTGGCCCAGCACACCGACGATTTCGCCTTCCCCGACCGAGAAGTCGAGACCGTGTAAAATGGGCACGCGGCCGTAACCTGACCGCAGACCCTTGATTTCGAGAAGCTGCGAATGCGCCATCAATGCTTATGTCCCAGGTAGACGTCGCGAACGACCGGGTCAGCGGATATCACCTCCATCGTGTCCTCCATCAGAATACGGCCGCGGTGAAAGACGGTGACCTTTTCGGCGATGGCACGGATGAAGTTCATGTCGTGCTCGACAATGATCAGGCTCGCGGTCCGGTTGATTTCACGAATGAGTTCCGCAGTGAAGAGGGTCTCCTCGTCGGTCATCCCGGCGGCAGGCTCGTCGAGCAACACCAGTCTGGGCTCGGCGGCCATTACCATGGCAAGTTCCACCCATTGACGCTGACCGTGCGCAAGCGCTCCGACCGAACGGGACCGCAGCGAGCCCAGGCGTACCCGCTCCAGCGTTTCGCGGGTAATCGCCCGCGCACGGTCTGCAGAATGCCAGCGGCGGGCTGAAAGCCACACGTTTTCCTGAATCGAGAGACCGTCGAATACATTCGGCGTCTGGGTCTTGATGCCGACCCCGAGGCGCGCGACCTCATGCGGCTCGAAATTGGTGGTATCGGTATCGCCGATCATGACCGAGCCTTCGGTGGGCGTAAGCTGGCCCGTGAGGCACTTGAAAAACGTGCTCTTACCTGCGCCATTCGGTCCGATCAGACAGCGTAGCTCGCCTGTTTCGAGTGTAAAGCTCACCGCTTCATTGGCGATGACCCCGCCGAAATGCATTGCAAGGTCACGGGTTTCGACGAGAATCTCGCGGCTCATGCCATTACTCCGCCGGTACGGACGCACGGGGGCGCCGGCGTCCACGTGCCCGTTCGCGTTTCGTCTGTCGCTGGCTGCCGCGGGCAAGTTTCTGCAGCGTGGGAACGACGCCGCGTGGCAGCAGCAGCACAAAAACGATGAGGACGAGTCCGAGAACGATATTACTGTTGAACATCGACTGGGTTCCAAGCCATGAGGTGAGCCAGAAAACCGCGAAGGCTCCGAAGATCGGACCGAGCAGCGTGCCTCGGCCACCGACGATCACCCAGATGATCGCCTGTGCGGCATAGGAAAGATTGAAGAGATCCGGCGTGACACGGCCGATACCATTGGCGATCAGCATGCCGGCAAGACCGGCAAGACCGCCGCCGACTGCAAAGAGACCGAGCTTGTAGAGCCGGCTGTCGTACCCAAGCAGTTCCGCGCGCGTTTCGTTTTCGCGGATCGCTGCGCAGACCCGGCCGAAATGGCTCCGCACCAGCAAGGCACAACCGACATAGGCAAGGATCAGCGCGCCCATGGCGACATAGAAGACATCCTGCGGCAGCAACATGGCCCCGGTGTCCCACGGCATGTGCAGGGGCGGCGCGGAGGTACCGTTGAATCCGCCGAGAAGCGCATTGCCGATCCTGTATTCGGGGCCGGAGGTGCGCCTGAAGAGATTGAACAGGATCAGCGTTACGGTGAGCGTGGTCACGCCAAGATAGACATCGCTGATCCGGCCCCAGAACATGAAATAACCAAGCAGCCCGGCAAAGGCGGCACCTGCGGCTATAGCGAAAAGCGTGGCAAGCGTGGTGTCGCCGAAATTCTGCGCCGTCACCGCATAGACATAGGCCCCGAGACCGAAAAAGGCTGTCTGGCCGAAACAGAGGATACCGCCGCTGCCCCAGACAAGGCCAAGGCTGAGGCCCAGAAGCGCCAGTGCAATCGCCGTTGTCAGGTTAATGATGGTGAAGAGCGCCAACACGTGCGGCGCGACAAGCATGACTACGACACCAGCAAGCGCTACGGCCCATGTCGCCGTCAGGTCGGATTTCTCACTCACAGGCTTCTCCGGAAAAAATGGCCCGTGATGCCGTTCGGCATCAAACGCAGAAGGATGATCGCTGCGGCGAGCAGCGCGACTTCGCCAATGGTCGGACCGGTGAGGAATGTGACGATATTGTTGATAGCGCCCAGCAACACCGCGGCCGAGGCCGTTCCAGCGAGGATGGCCGTGCCGCCGCTGATGACGGTGATGAAGGCTTTTGCGATATAGGTTGCACCAATTGTCGGAACGACCCCGGTGACGGGAGCGAGCAAGCCACCGGCAAGCCCGGCCACGGCCGAACCGATGCCGAAGGTGATCATGTAGACCCGATCTGTTGAGACACCGAGGGCGGCCGCCACATCCGCCCGCTGCATCGTCCCCCGGGCCGTCAGACCGAGTTTGGTATGACGAAAGAGGACAAAGACCAGTCCGAAAAGTGCAATGGTCACAAGAATCAGAAAGATCTCATAACCGCTCGTGCCAAAACCGCCGATCTGTATCGCATCGATCGGGGGCGACAGTGTCGTTGCCGTCTGCGGTCCGAAAATTGCGGTGACCAGACCGACAAGGAGCAAGCTCAGGCCCCAGGTCGCGAGCAGCGTGTCGACCGTGCGCCCGTAGAGGAAACGGATCAACACCCGTTCCACCACAACTCCGATAATACCGACCACGAGCGGTGCAAGAACCAGCATCGCCAACCAGATGTCGATGCCGGCGTTGGTTGCGGTCACCACCGTATAGCCGCCCAACATCAGGAACTCGCCATGGGCGAGATTAATGACCCTCATCATGCCGAAGATGATCGCAAGGCCAAGGCCGATCAGCGCAAGATTGGCGATGCCATAGAGGATCTGTAGCAGGAAAACGACGGCTAAATCCATCGGGAGGTCGACTCCTTAAAGAGAGCGGATGCAGGTCTGGAAGATCAGCGGGACTACTGGATACCCGCCGCCTCCAGGCCGTTTTCGAAATAGAAGGTCTGCTGGTCGGGAGTGGCTACGAGATCACAGACCAGACGGGTATCGGTCGGTGGCTGCGCGGCGAAACTTTCGACGATATTGATCTTTCGATCGCGTATCTCGGCGATGTAGATGTTCTGACTGAGGTGGTTGGTCTGCGTGTCGATGGTGAGCGTGCCGCTCGGTCCCTCGATACTCACAGGGGTCTGCAAAGCCTTGAGTACCTCGACACGGTCGACACTGCCGGCCTTGCGGACAGCTTCAGCCCACAAAAGCACACCTTCATAGGAGCGGGCGGTAACTTCCGCGACATAGTTGATCGGCTTCGAGGCATTCGCTCTCAGATCTTTCAGAAACTTGGCGTTCTTCGGAGTGTCGATTTCCTCGAAGTAGGCGAAAGAAACCAGCATGCCTTCCGTCTCTTCCGCGCCCAGCAGCGTCTGCTCGCCCCCGGCGGAAAAGACTGTCGAAGCCAATGGAATTTTGGCCTTCAGGCCAGCCGCAGCATATTGCTTGTAAAAGGAGATATGCGCAGCTCCGACCAGAGCGGAGACGACGAAATCAGGTTTTGCTGCCTCGATTTTCTTGATCGTCGGACCGAAATTGGTCACGTCCAGAGGGAAGAACTCGATCTCCTGGACCTCGCCGCCATTGTCCCCGACATATTTTTTCACCCATTGCGAGGTGATCTGGCCATAGTTGTAGTCGGCGGCGAGAACGTAGACCTTGCTGCCCCACTTTTTCATCGCATAGGGGATCAGCTTCTCCACTGTCTGCGCTGGTGTGGAGCCGGTACACACATTGTTGAAGTCACAAACGCCACCCTCATAGAAGGTGTTGTAGAAATATAGCTTCTGGAAGCGGTTTAAGACCGGACGGATGGCCTCGCGCGACGCGGAGGTGATGCCGCCCTGGACCACGTCGACCTGATCTCCGGCTGCCAACTGGGTTGCATATTGGGTGTAGAACTGGATTGTCGTCTGCGGGTCGTAGGCGATGATCTCGACAGGCCGGTCCAACAGACCCCCCGAGTCATTAATCTCCTTTACCGCGAGCCTTGTCGCCTCGAGCATCGGAGAGCCGAGCAGTTCGATGCCGCCCGATTGATCGAGCAAGACGCCCATTTTAATGGGATCGGCGGCAAACGCTGAGCGGACTAGCGAGGGAGCAGCAAGCGCGAGCGGTGCAGCGGCAACACTCTTCAACAACGAACGACGGCTGACAGACATGGCTAAATTCCCCTTTTCGATTGACTGAGAGCAAGCGGATTGCTGGGTGTATGAATTTCCGGTCAAGCGTTCCTGGCGTCGGGCTCGGCCGAGGACGGTTGGGGCTCGGGCCGGTCGGCGTCCGTCATCGCGACGTTGGCGAAACCGAACGATGTTCGTTCGAGACCGCCACCGACATTGAGGCCGATCTCTTCCCCGAGTTTCTGGATCGCGGGAAGCTGAAGCGCCATGGACAGCACACTGTCGACGACCTGATTAACGGGAGCGCCCCCGCTATTCTGACCCAAGGGCGCAGAGCTGCCGCCAAATCCGGTGACATGATTGATCCGGATTGAGTCGATCTTCTCGGCCGGACGCACCATTTCCCTGACGACTTCGGGAAGTGTCTGGATACGAGCGACATCGACCTTCATCTTCATAACTGCATCCGACTGGTCGTTCTGTGCGGCAACGAGAGCCGCCTCACCTTCCGCCTTGGCAAGCTGCTCGGCGCGGATACCGCGAGCCCTGGTCTCGCTTGCCTCAGCCTCGGCGGCGGCAAGTGTCCGGATGGTGTCGGCCTGCGAGGCGGTTCGGGCATCTTCCACGGAAGTTTCCTCCTCCGCTTTGATGAGTGCGACCGCCCGCAGACGTTCGGCCGCTGCGGTCGCACGCGACGTCTCGACCGTCTCGCGGGCCTTTGCTTCGTCGGCGAGCCGCTCTTGCGCAACGACTTCCGCGGCCGACTCTTCCGCCCGCTTTTCGGCAAGCCGGATGGCAACATCGTGCTTGGCCGCAGTGATCGCGAGTTCCGATTGCAGCTCCTGCTCGCGCACGGCCTTGTCGCGTTCGATCTTCTCGGCGCGCACATCGGCCTCGCGCTGGATCGAAGCGCGTTCGCGCCGTCCCTCGGCAAGCGCTTGCGCTTCGGCGGTTTCAGCCTCGCTCAGGGCTTGATAGGTGCTCACCTGCTGTCTGCGCGCGAGTTCCGCCTGCTCTTCTTCCTGCTCGATCAGAAGCCGGCGCTTGGCGGCATCGAGATGGCTCTGCCGCACCGCGATATCGGCGCTGTCTTCGATTTCGGCGCGCTCGCGCCGGTTGGTGGCGATTACCTCGGCAAGACGGCGCATGCCGACTGCATTGAAGGCGTTGTTCTGATCGAGCGCACTGAAGGGGGTCTGATCGAGACGGGTGAGCGAAACAGCCTCAAGCATCAGTCCGTTGGAGCCGACCCGCTCGCTCAAGGCGGCCGCGACCTCCGCTACATACTCGCCGCGTCGGTCCTGCAGCCCGTCCATCGTGTAACGGGCTGCGACACTTAAAAGCGCATCCACGAGCTTGCCTTCAAGTATCCCTGTGAGGTCGGCGGCGCGGGAGGCCTTGCTGCCAAGCGCCTGGGCGGCGGTCGCCACCCCCTCCGCTGTCGGCTCGACCCGCACATAGAACTCGACGGTGACGTCGATGCGCAGACGGTCCTGGGTAATGATCGAACGTTCGCCAGCGCGCACCACCTCGAGCCGTACCGTCCGCATGCTGATTTCCGCAACTCGGTGGAGAATCGGCAGACTGACGAGGCCACCGTCCAATATAACACGCTGACCACCGAGGCCTGTCCGCACCAGGGCCACCTCGCGACTCGCCTTGACGAAGAATCGGCTGAGAAAAAGCACAATGATCAGAATTGCGAGGAGAACGAGCAGAGCCGAAAAAAGGATCAAGATGCCATACTCCATTTTCGGCAGCATCCGGCCTGCGCCGATCACGCCTCAAGCGGGCCTGACAACGCGGATGCGTCCTGAGATTTGCGCTGTCCCGTGAGGCCGGGCTTGAAGCCACACCAGGGTCGTGATGCGATAATAGGCACGCCCATGTTTTCACCAAAATGAGTTTGTGCGATGCTTATAATCGTATTTTCCGATAGAGAGGGATTGGACTACTGCAAAAGTCCGATACCCAAGTCGGAAAATACCCACAAACCGCCATGCCTCGCGCTTGTCGAGACATGGCACGGCATGACCGCGACGCACCTGGCGCATCGCGGGGGACTGGTCACCAATAGTTTACGGACATCACGCGTCGGCCGGCGCGGACATTCCTTCCAGCAGGCGATCGTTGATAAAGTCGGCCAGTTCGGTGACGACGCGCGAGTTGCTGTGCTTGCGGAAGGAATAGACGAGTTCAACGACCGGGAGCTGTGGCAGACCTGCATCACGCTGGATGATACGCAGCGGCGGCGTGACAAGCGTGCGCGCCAGAACAGAGATGCCGAGCCCCCCGGCGAGCGCGGACTTCAGACAATCGAAGCTCGGCCCGACGAAGCTTATATGCCAGGGACGCTGACGCTCCTCGAGGGCCCCGATGGCGAAACGCCTGTAGGCGCAGCCTTCGGGAAAGAGAATCATCGGAGCGGACTCGTCAGCTGCCGGGACGTAATTCGGACCGGCGACCCAGACGAGTTGCTCGGTGAGTGCGACGACCCCTTTGGAAGCGCCTGCTTCCTGTTTGAAAAACGCGAGATCGAACTCCCCGCGTTCACTGCGCCGCATCAGATTGTCCGATTGGTTGGCCTCTACCTCGAGAGCCACCATCGGGTGCCGCTGCTTAAAACGCGCCAGCCAGATGGCGATATCCCGGCCGAAAAAATCCAGCGGCACACCCAGGCGAACCGAGCCGGAGAGCACGTCGTCGGACATTGACGAATAAGCCTCATCGTTGAGTTGTAGCATTCGGCGAGCGTATTGCGCCAATCGCTTGCCTTCGCCGGTGAGCTCAAGGACGCGGCCTTTCCGGCGCATCAGTAGCTCCTTGCCGACCTGCATCTCCAGCTTGGCAATCTGCTGGCTGATCGTCGATTGAGCCCGCCCGACAATCTCGGCCGTACGGGAGAAACTCATGGTGTCTGCGACAACCAGAAAAGAGCGTAGGCAGTCGATGTCGAAATTGACGTGTCGGGTCATTATCGTGAAATCCGATTAAGTGGATCATTATAATTCATTTTGTCACTCGATTGTCCTTCCGTAAACAGCAATCTTGAGCGGCATGAATGATCCGCCGTTTCGGCGATGGCGGAACACCTCCGGGGAACACCGGGCCGCTGTCGAGCCATCTCCTCCAGAGTCAAGAGAGGTCAAAGTGCCGGTCAAAGCTGTCGTCTTCGATGCCTACGGAACTCTTTACGATCCACAATCCGTCGCAACCGTGACGGATCGGGCCTATCCGGGTTATGGCGAAATGATCACGCAGGTCTGGCGGATCAAGCAGCTCGAATACACGTGGCTGCGTTCGCTGATGCAGAAATACGAAGACTTCGAAAGCATCACCTCTGCCTCGCTCAGATACACGCTCAAATTGCTCGGTCTGCCGTTGATAGACAGCGTGTTCACATCGATCCTCGAGAAATACAGGTGGCTAGACCCCTATCCCGAGGCGCATGACGCTCTGGAAGGACTGGCCGGGCACGACCTTGCGATACTTTCGAACGGCAGCCCGAACATGTTGAACGAGCTTGTGCGGAACACCGGCTTCGACCGGCAAATCAACCACGTTATCAGCGTCGACCTGATGCGCATTTACAAGCCCAGCCCACTAGCCTACGCACTTATCGAGACACGGCTGGGCGTTCAGCCTTCGGAAGTGATGTTCGTTTCATCGAACCCGTTCGACGCCTGCGGCGCCAAGGCTTTCGGCCTTAAGGTCGCATGGATCGACCGCGTTCCGTCGGACGCCATGGTCGAGGCGTGCAAACGCAGCGACCGGATAGCGCCGGTCACAATGTTCCGCGCCGTTCGCCAGCAGATGGACGAACTCGGCTTCGATCCGGACCACAGGATTTCCTCGCTCACCGGGTTGGCCGATCTGCTTCAGTCGGAATTGTTAGGCTAGGCCCACATGTTAGCTGATACGCGGGCCAGACAGCGCATATGCGAATGACGGCAGTCATTCGTTTGTCCTGACCTGCACGCCCGAAAACCCCGCGCTTTGAGGTTAGCCTGTTCCCAATTGAAAGAAGCAGACGATGAAGCGATCCCGGTTCTTCGAAGAACATATCATTGGTATTTTGAAGGAGCATCAGGCTAGCATTTTTGCCGCCGAGCTATGCCGTAAAACTGGCGTCAGAGATGCGATCTTCTACATTTTTGGACAACTCTCCCGATGCAAGGTTTTTGAGATCTGATCGAAGCCGGTATCTGGGTGCCAACATCTATTCGGCGTCACCAGAACGCTGCTAGCGCGCCCAAATGGGAAATCCGAGTGTGAAGGCCTCGACAAGTGGCCAGCTTCGATAAGTCATTAAAATACTCAGGTTCCCTTCAAACCGGTCGTCACATTTCTCGCAGTCTTGCACCTCTCTGCCGTACCACTTCTGTTTTAGGCGGTACCGAACTCCGTGTTTTGTCGCAACATGGCAAATATGATCCGCGCGTTCTTGTTGGCGATTGCGACGATCGCTTTAGCAGCCCCCCGTCGCTCCTGGAGACCAATGGCCCACTGACTAACCGCATCGTGGTGCTTTGGTGCCGTTCGCAAAACCGCACGTGCCCCGTGAACCAGCAGTGCTCTAAGGTGTCGGTCACCACGTTTTGATATGCCCTGGAGCATTTGCCTGTTCCCACTCGAATGTTGTTTTGGAACCAAACCAAGCCACGCGGCCAGATGACGGCCGTTATTGAACTCGGCTCCGTCTACGATCGCCGCGACAATAGCAGTCGCTGTTTTGGGACCCACGCCACGGATCTTTGCGATACGCTGACAGGCCTCATTGCTGCGGAAAACCCGATTGATCTCACGATCAAGCCAGACGACACGTCGGTCCAGTTCACATAGCATCTCAAAGAGCTGCTCTGGCAGTGAGGTGAAAAGATCACCAAGCCTGTCCCGCTCCATGGTCAACAAACGCAGGACCACGCGTCTGGCGCGAGTAATTGAGAGACCGAAGGCAAGGCCACGGTCCAGAAGCAATCCACGCGTCTGAGAGACAAGGGCAGTTCGACGATTGACGAGTCGTTGGCGTACACGATGTAATGCTTGAATGTCCTGCTGACCAAGCGATTTGGGTGGAACGAACCGCATGTTCGGCTGACGCAGTGCCGTACAGATAGCAGCTGCATCGTTTTGAACATTCTTTTGATGACGGGCGAAAGGTTTGAGGTATTGTGGGGCGATGATCCGAACCGAGTGGCCGAGCGCTTCAAATTCTCTTTGCCAATAGAATGCGCCAGTACAGGCCTCGATACCGATCTGACAACCCGCCAATCGACCGATATCGTTGAGAAACCGCGCACGCCCAAGGCGTTTGCGATAGACAATGTTGCCCTCGGCATCTTCACCGTGCAGCTGAAACACGTTCTTCGCCAGATCAACCCCAAGATAGTGCAGTCTCATGATCTTCTCCTCCATATTCACGGCTTCCAGCCCTGAGTGTAGAGGGAGAGCTGTCCGTCCCATCAAGTGGCGCTCAATGTATGGCAGCATGGACGCTTCGATGATGAGCCAGATGAAGGCACCTTCTGGGCAGACATCTCCCGAGCGCCACTGCTCTCACAAGAGCTGCTACAATCAATTTGTAAGCTGGCGTCGATCTGGTTACATGGGACGGTCCCGTGACGGACTAACCAGCAAGTTCCACGCGCTCGCGAACCCCTGCGGCTTACCCATCAAACTGAGCTTGAGCGAAGGCCAAGCCTACGATGGCCTGGCCATCAGGCCATGCCACTTCTTTCCGGCCTGCCCGAAAACGCCGTTGTCCTAGCTGATCGGGCTTACGATGCCGAAGTCATTCGCGATCTCATCAAAGACCAGAATGCTTTCCCGAACATCCCACCCAAGCCGCAACGCCGCCACCGCCCAGCTTTCTCCAAGCCCTCTAAGAGATGCGTAATCCGGTCGAGAGGCTCTTAAACAAGTTCAAGCATTTCAGAGCCGTAGCCACTCGATACGAGAAGGACCCACACAACTACATGGCTGGTGTCAAACTCGCTTCAGCAAGAATATGGATCAGGTTCAATGAATCCAAGTCCGAGTATTCCTGAGACACCAATAGTCGATAAGTTTTCCCTGTCACCCTCTCGAAACGAGTGCCAAACGCATTGCGCACACCAAAGTGTCTTGCTTCTATTAGAATACGTTCATACTCTTATTGGTGCGTATCGTTTCCCAATTTGGAGGACCGTGAATGCATTCACTGCAAGGCTTCACTGGCATTCACCCGCTACATTTAGGCAGGCCAAGGTAATATATTTACTGCCATGTGAAATAACCATCGTCGCAATTAGCCACCTCTAGGTAAAGGATCGTATATTGACTCATAAATACATTCCTTTTAGGTCGCAGGGGAATAAAACAGGCCCCATGAAAACACAGATCGAGGTCAGGCACATGCGTTATGCTATTGTGGTTGCGAAATTAGGAAGTTTTCGCAAAGCTGCTTTAGCATTACATGTGAAGCAATCAACGATCAGCCGAACAATGGCACAGCTAGAAGAATATCTTGGATTAAAATTATTTAGACGAACCACCGGAGGCGTATACGTCACGAGACCCGGCCAACAGGTTGTTCGAATTTTTTACCACTTAATTAACTCGGTCGACGATATGTCGATTAACGCCCGAGACCTTGCACTGGGCCAATCTGGTCAACTGACAATTGGACACTATATTTCGCTAACTTCAGGCAACCTCCGTTCGATTTTAACTGAGTTTTCAGATCAATTTCCCAACGTGGAACTTCGCACAGTTGAGGAAACACGATTAAACCTGCTTTCTGAACTGGCGAGTGGTTTCATCGACATTGCGGTTGTTTCTGGCTACCCAGCGAGTGGAGAAGAGTCCGCTTTGGCGGTTTGGACGGAACGCATTTTGGTCGCGTTACCCATGTCGCATCCCATAGCAAATAAGGAAATTGTGTACTGGACTGATTTAAAAGAAGAAACGTTCCTTGTCAGCGAACGAGATCCCGATTTAGAAATTCAGAAAATTCTCCATTCAAAACTAACATTTACCGAAGGGCGCGCTAAGATTGTTCGTCACAAAGCCAGCACAGAGAATATCAGAAGCTTGGTTGGCGCGGGTTTTGGCGTCAGCCTAATTGTCGAATGCAGTTCTGGTGCTCACTATCCTGGAGTTATCTACCAAGAACTGCAGGATGGAAACGGCCCAACTCGTATCAACTATGTTGCCTATTGGCGTGGTGACAGCTACAATCCTGTTCTTCACAACTTTATCGACTTATTGGAACAGCGTTTTCCCCGGTCAAATCTCGACCGGCACCCCGCCGCGCCTTCGCAAATCCGCGATCCGTCGCAATAAACCTCTCCAGCATCGGCACAATCAGCCTGGCAGGCTCCTCAACAACCTGCCCACTCTGCCGCCCAAGAATCTCGGCATAATCCACCAGATCCCGATGCAGCTTTGCGGGCAATTCCACACTCACCTTGACCGGCTTGTCGTCCGGTAGCGGCCCCAGTTTCAGTTTCACCACAATCAACCTCCGTAAGGTTCCAGCACAAGATCACGCATGACGATCACCCGCACCGGGAACCCCGGCCGGATCGTCAGCGTTGGCGCGACCTGTAGCTGGCGCTGGATTATCTGCTGGCCGGCATCATCGATCGTGTCTTGCGCGCCTTCACGGATCGCCTGAACCAGACGATCGTCGTCACTTGCGGCGAGTTCCGCACCGACGCTGAACAGCGTCGACAGTCCGGCCGCCTTGGCGAGATCCCACCAGTGGTAATCGACGCCATCCTCCAGGCCGGCATATCCAAGCGTGTCCGCTCCCGGCTGGCGCTCAAGCACGATGGAGTGGCCGTTGGGGAAGATCAGCCGGTTCCAGACGAGCAGGACACGACGCTGGCCGAAACCGACATCGTTGGAATATTCGCCGATGATGCGGGTGCCCTGTGGGATGAGAAGAAGCCTCCCGGTCGGACTGTCATAAACATGCTGAGTGACCTGGGCGGTGATCTGCCCGGGCAGGTCGGAGCGGATCCCGGTGATGAGGGCAGCAGGGATGACGGATCCGGCCTGCAGCACATAAGGCGATGCCGGTGCCGTAACGCGATCGGATACCGTGGTCCGTCGGTCCACGGACGCATTCAAAAACGCAAGATTGCTGTCTTGTGCCGTAATTCCACCTGGAGCAGTGCCGCCGATCGACGGCACTGCGCCCAGACCTGTTCCGCCCGATGTGACCTGTCCCGTCTGGAAAAAGACCCGGCTGGTGCGGGCAGCCTCTTCCTCCGCAAGGCGCCGCTGTTCCTGCTCGTCAAGCGTGGGCGTCTGGATCACCGGCGGCACGACCGGCTGGCCACGCTCCTGCGCCTTGAGGATCGGCCGGCCAAGATCTCCCGGCAAGGGCGGTCCGAGAACCGGGCCGGTATAGTCGCTCGGCAGCGTGCTCAACCCGTCAGCGGTGTTGCGGTTCTCCGTCGAGAACAGCTCCTCGCCCCCGCCGCTCCGGTCCGGCGCTTGAAGTGCATAGATCAAGGCGGTACCGATACCGAGCAAGGCGACGAACCCGACCCCTGCCAGCGCCTTGCGGGAGAGACGCGTCACGCGTGGTGGATCTGGCCTCAGTCGCATTGCCGCTTTGACCCCTGATTTTGCATACGGATCGCTGTCTTCCCTTTTTTGCTCCGGACCGCTCATGCCCCCTCACCTCCAGTACCGATCTTTGTTGACCTGGAAGGGGGACCGCTTCCTTGTCCTTCTGTCGGCCCCACGCGTCGGTCTTCCCTCCGAACGATCCTGACCGTCTGCTGGTGTTTGCCGCTGCCGAGGCGCAGTTCTGCGGCTCCAAAAATCCGGTCGACGATCAGGATGTTTCTGTAGACGCGGCTGTTGACGATTTGCGGGTTTCCGTCGGGCCCGAGAACGAAAATCGGCGGCATCTCCCCCTGGACAATTCCGCCCGGGAACTCGACATAGACCCGTCTGCCGTCGTCGTAGACGGCGACCGGACGCCAAGGTGGGGTGTCACCGGTCAGCCCATACCGGTAGTTCCGTGCCGCGGGCGCCGGAATGCGCGGCGTAGCCGGAACGACGGGTCGCTGAGAGCTTGGTGACCGCGGATAGTTCCAGGTGACCGCGGGCATATAGGAACCCTCGGCCGCGCGCAGTTCGATCCTGTAGACTCTGCGGTCGGTAGTGACCACCAGATTGGTCTCAATGTCCGGGCGGGTCGGTTTGACGAGGATGTGGACCTGGGGCTCTTCACCGGAGCCGCTGGTGGTGTCGCCGATGATCCAGCGGGCCGTATCGCCAGCCGCGATCGGGCCGGCGCCGGTCAGGGCTTCGCCCGGTTCCAGCGCAATGTCGGTGATTTTGCCGGGAGCAGTGTAGACCTGATAGAGCGCCCCCTCCGACCAGGGATAGACCTGGATGGCATTGTAATAGCCCTCCCGGTGCGGCTCGATGCGCGCGGCCGCATTGGCATTCTCGATCCTGCCGGCTGATGTTTTTGCCGCCTTGCCTCCTTTCGCCGGCGTCCAGACTGGCGGTGTATGCAGGGGTTTTGGCCGCTCATCGCCCACCGTTCTGGGTACCGCCGGCAGCGGCGGCACAGTCTGATCGTAGCTGATCTGCGGCGGCGTGTAGGTGGCGCAGCCCGCCAGGGTCGTTGCGCAGAGAAGCAAAGCCGCACTTGCGGAGATCCGGAAGGCCGGAAACGCGGGTTTACGGAAAACCATCCTCATTGCCCCATCTCCCGAGACCAACTGATGGCGTTGACATAAATGCCGAGCGGATTGGCCCGCAGCCTCTCGGCATCGCGGGGCGGCTGGATGACGATGGTCAGGATCGCCGTCCAGCGTTCTGTCGCGGATAACTGTCCGTTCTCGTAGTGCCGCTCTGTCCAGGCGACGCGGAAGCTTCCCGGCGAGGCCCGGATGACACTGGAGACTTCGACCGCGACCTGCTGCTTGCCGACCCGGGCAAAAGGATCGTTTGAGCGTGCATAATCGTTGAGCACGAGTGCTCCTCGGTCGGTGGTGAACTCGTAGGCCCGGAGCCAGTTCTGCCGGACGATGATGGCATCGGCCGGAATGCTGCGGACCTTCTCGATGAACCGCGCCAGATGGAACGCGATCTGCGGATCCGACGGTTCATAATCGGCGGTGGCGGCCGCAACAACTTGCGCCTCGCCCAGCTTGTCCACCTGCACCACCCAGGGAACGACGGAGCCGTTGACGGACTGCCAGATGAGCGCCGCGGCAAAGCCACCGGAGAGAATGAGAGAGCCGAACGCCATCAGCCGCCAGTTCGTTGCCTGGACGCGGGCCGAGCCGATGCGTTCGTCCCAGACCTGGGCCGCCTTCTGGTAGGGCGTTTCGGGCTCCGGGGATTTGCCGTAGTGAACGGTAGATCGTTTGAAGAGGCTCATGAGCGGTCGCTTGTCTGGAGATTGATGGAGGCGCCGCCACCGTGGCTGTCGCCCGAACGAACGGCATGGGCAGCAGCGGACACACCGTGGGAAAGCTGCTGGGAACGCTTCATGCGCCTTGCCCAGGCAGGCGGGCCATCGGCAGGCAATGCGGGCGCAGGAACTGCAGACGGACCGTCCGAACCGCCTCCGTCGCCAATTGTGCCGCCCGTTGCTTCAAAGGCTGTTCGAGATCCGGATTGTTGGCTCGCCTGAAAACTCTCCGATGCCTTTGACTGCAACCGTTTGAGCGGTGACGCCGCGGCCCGAGCCCCGGCACTTGCCAAAGCACTGATGCCGGAAGCGACACCACTTGTGCCCGACTGACCGGCCGATCCGAGGCTGTAGGCAGTCGAGGCACCACCTGCGATGGCCGCCCCGCCGCGTGCGGTAGCTGCGGTCCCCGACAAGGCGAGAGCGCCTCCGCGGGCCGCCAGTCCGGCGGCTCCAATTCCGGCAACAGCCGCACCACCGACCGCAAGGCCGGTACCGACGGCCGACCCGGCGCCCAGTTGCGGTCCACCGGAGACGAGACCGTTCGCAATGCCCGGACCGAAAATCCCGAGACCGAGCAGCGACAGGGCTGCAAGCACCACGGCCATCGCCTCGTCGATTGTCGGCGTGACACCACCGAAGCCGGCAGTGAACTGCGCGAACAGCGTCGAACCGATGCCGATGATGACGGCCAGCACCAGCACCTTGATGCCGGAGGAGATGACATTGCCGAGGACACGCTCGGCCAGAAAGGCGGTCTTGCCGAAGAGGCCGAAGGGAATGAGCACAAAGCCTGCCAGGGTCGTCAGCTTGAACTCGATCAGGGTGACGAAGAGCTGAATGGAGAGAATGAAGAAGGCGAGGATGACGAGCGCCCATGCAAAGAGTAGGCAGGCGATCTGAATGAAGTTCTCGAAGAAGGCGACCCAGCCCATCAGGTCGGAGATCGATTCAAGCAATGGCCTTCCGGCATCAAGGCCGACCTGTGCCACCTTGCCCGGGCGCACCAGATTGGCAGCGGAAAACCCGGTGCCCGACGCCATCAGACCGAGACCGGCAAAGCTCTCGAAGACGATCCGGGCCAAGTTATTCCAGTTGCCGATGAGATAGGCGAAGACGCCGACAAACAGCGTCTTCTTCACGAGACGGGCGATGATGTTGTCATCGGCACCCCAGGACCAGAAGAGTGCGACCAGCGTCACATCGATGACAATGAGCGTTGTCGCGATGAAGGCCACCTCACCGCCAAGCAGACCGAAGCCGCTGTCGATGTAGCTGGTGAAGACCCCGAGAAAACTGTCGATGACTCCCGTCCCGCCCATGGATCACCGCTCCTCGCCAGTACGAGGCTCGCGGCCGAGAAAGCGGTCCCGGGTATGCTGCCAGGTTGTGAGACAGTCTTCGTCCTCGAGTGCAGACCTGCCCATCTGCTGACAGCGGCGCAGATCGGCACGCACAGGATCGTCGGAAGGCTGTGCGGCCGGCGCAGTCCGTACTGGCACCGGCTCGTCCTTGCGGGACATCTCGATCAGGCTTGCGGTAATGGCGATTGCCACGAATACGATTGCGGCCAGCCGCGCCAGCATCCTGCCGTCCATGAGGACTTTCTCCTAAAAAATCAATTGTTGAACATGCGCGCGTTGCCGGGTCGGTAACCGGAGCCCGGTGTCAAGAAGCGCTGGCGCTGGATTCGGCCCTGTTCGACCGCGGCTGTTCGTTCCGCTTCGCTCAAGGCAATCGCCCGGCCGTTGGCGGCGACCACAGCCGTGAGATCGGAAAGCTGCTGGGCCTGGAGGGCCAGAAGCTGGTTGCCGGCCTGGGCGGTCTGAAGCGCGCCTGAGGCCCCTTGGCTCTGTCCGATCAACGCGGACATCTGAGCCCGGTTGGTCTCGATATTGCCGACGACGCCCGCCTGCACGCGCAAGGCGTCCTGGAGGCCTCCGACCGTGTTCTGCCAGCGACTGCGCGCTCCGGCAATCAACTGCTGCTCTGTCGTACTCAGATCGATGTTGCCATACTGCTGCTGGAACAGTTGGTCGATCTGCTGGACGTCGAAGGCGATGTTCTGAGCTTCCTGGAGTAGCTGCTGAGTCCTCTGCACCGACTGCTGAAGCTGCTGCAGAGCCGAATAGGGAAGACTGGTGAGATTGCGGGCCTGGTTGATCAGCATCTGCGCTTCGTTCTGAAGCTGGACGATCTGGTTGTTGATCTGCTCCAGCGTCCGGGCCGCCGTCAGCACATTCTGGGCGTAGTTCGACGGATCGAACACGACCCGCCAGGCATGCGCCGGCGGGGCAAAGGCGACGGAGCCCAATGTGGGAATGGTGAGGAGTGCGGCGGCTGCAACAAGCGCGCGGGATCGGCGGAAACTCATGACGAGGTCTCCAGGTTGGTGAGGTTGGGGACGAGATCGGCCGCCCAGGCAAGACCGCGGTGGCGCAGCCAGGCATCGAGGAAACCTTCGCGGCTGTGTTCCGCGAGGATGCCGGCAATGGCCGTCTGGTCGGTCTTCGAGGAGGTCGCACAGAGGGCCAGCGCGACTTCTGAAAGGCCCAGTTCAAAGAGCCGGTTGCCGCGCCGGGACTGGCAGTAGTAGTCGCGTTTGGGTGTCGCCCGCGCGAGGATCTCGATCTGGCGGTCGTTGAGACCGAAGCGGTGATAAATAGCGGCAATCTGCGGTTCGATTGCGCGCTCGTTCGGCAGCAGGAGCCGTGTCGGGCAGCTCTCGATGATCGCCGGTGCAATGGCCGAGCCATCGATGTCGGACAGAGACTGCGTGGCGAAGATGACGGAGGCGTTCTTCTTCCGAAGCGTCTTCAGCCATTCCCGGAGCTGGCCCGCAAACCCCTCGTCGTCGAGCGCCAGCCAGCCTTCATCGATGATGATCAGGGTCGGCGATCCGTCGAGCCGGTCCTCTATCCGGTGAAACAGATAGGCGAGCACGGCGGGCGCCGCACCGGTGCCGATCAATCCCTCGGTCTCGAAGGCCTGAACGCTGCTTGAGCCCAGGTGCTCGCTTTCCGCGTCGAGCAGGCGGCCATGGGCACCACCGATGCAGTAGGGACGCAGGGCCTGTTTGAGATCGTTGGACTGAAGCAGCACCGACAGTCCGGTAAGCGTCCGCTCTGCTATCGGCGCGGAGGCAAGCGAGGTCAGCGCCGTCCAGATATGGTCCTTCACCTCAGGGTTGACGGTAACGCCTTCACGCATGAGGATGGCAGCGATCCAGTCGGCGGACCAGGAGCGCTCGGCGGCGGCATCGATCCGGGCAAGAGGCTGCAGCGACACGTCTCCGCCTTCGGTGAGGCCGCCGCCGAGATCATGCCAGTCTCCGCCCATGGCAAGGCACGCCGCGCGGATCGATCCCCCGAAGTCGAAGGCGAACACCCGGGAGTTCCGATAGCGCCGGAATTGCAGCGCCATGAGCGCCAGAAGGACAGACTTGCCCGCCCCTGTCGGGCCGACGACGAGCGTGTGGCCGACATCGCCGACATGAAGGGAAAACCGGAACGGGGTCGAGCCTTCCGTCTTGCCATAGAGCAAGGGAGGAGACGAAAGATGCTCGTCCCGCTCCGGCCCCGCCCACACCGCACTTGAGGGGATCATGTGGGCGAGATTGAGGGTGGAGACCGGAGGCTGGCGGACATTGGCATAGACGTGCCCCGGCAGACTGCCGAGCCAGGCATCGACCGCATTGAGGGACTCCGGCAGACAAGTGAAATCACGGCCCTGAATGACCTTTTCGACGAGCCTCAGCTTCTCGTCGGCGATCTTGCTTTCAACATCCCAGGCAGTCACGGTCGCTGTGACATAGGCGATGCCGGCATGATCCGCGCCGAGCTCCTGAAGTGCCAGATCGGCATCGGCCGCCTTGTTGGCGGCATCGGTATCGACCAGCACCGACTGCTCGTTGGTCATCACCTCCTTCAGGATCGCGGCAATGGATTTGCGCTTGGCGAACCACTGACGGCGGACCCGGGTGAGAAGCCGTGTCGCATCCGTCTTGTCCATCAGGATCGCCCTAGTCGACCAGCGATAGGGAAAGGCCAGCCGGTTGAGGTCGTCGAGCAGGCCTGGCGTCGTCACCGTCGGAAACCCGGTAATGGTCAGGACCCGCAGGTGCTTGTCTCCGAGTCGCGGCTCCAGGCCTCCGGCGAGCGGCTGGTCCGCAAGCAGCGCATCCAGATAGACCGGCGTCTCTGGCACGCGAACATGGTGCCGGTTGGTCGAGACCGTCGAATGCAGATAGGTCAGCGTCCCGGCGTCATCGAGCCAGACACATTCAGGCATGAAGGCGTCGATCAAATGGAGGATCCGGTCGGTGCGATCGATGAAACCGGTCAACACCTCATGCGGGTTCAGCCCATTGGTCTCCCGGCCTTCGAACAGCCAGCGTTCCGCACGAGCGGCTTCTTCGGCCGGCGGCAGATAGGTGAATGTGAGAAAATAACTCGACTCGAAATGCGCGCCGGCTTCCTCAAAACTGGCCTTGCGTTCCGCGTCGACGAGTGCGGAGGCCGCATCCGGAAAGGTACTGTCAGGATAGTGATTGGCAGCATGACGCTGTGCCTCGACGAAGATGGCCCAGCCGGACCCGAGACGGCGGAAGGCATTGTTGAGACGGCCGGTGACGGCAACGAGTTCAGCCGGAACGGCGCTGTCGAGGTCCGGTCCACGGAAACGGGCCGTTCGCTGGAAGCTGCCGTCCTTGTTCAGCACCACGCCCTTCTCCACCAGCGCGGCCCAGGGCAGATAATCGGCAAGACGATTGTTGCGCGTGCGGTATTCGGCAAGGTTCATCATCAACCGGTTCCCCGCTCAAACAGTCAAATGCGCGGGAAAGCGCAAATGCCTGCGGCCAACTTCAACAAAGAGCGGATCGTGTTTTGCGGCCCAGACAGCGGCGAGATGCCCGATCAGCCAGATGGCAAGTCCAACCAGCCAGAGACGCAGGCCGAGCCCGACAGCGCCGGCGAGCGTTCCGTTCAGGATCGCAATGGCGCGGGGCGCGCCGCCGAGCAGGATCGGTTCACTCAACGACCGGTGCACCACGACGGTGAAACCTGGCACCACATCACGATGTTCGAAGTTCTCCGCCATCAGACCAGCGCCCCGCCGCCGAAGGAGAAGAACGACAGGAAGAGGGAACTGGCGGCAAAGGCGATGGACAGGCCGAAGACGATCTGGATCAGACGGCGAAACCCACCGGATGTATCGCCGAAGGCCAGCGACAGGCCGGTCACGATGATGATGATCACCGCGACGATCTTGGCGACCGGTCCTTCGATGGATTCCAAAATAGACTGAAGCGGCGCTTCCCAGGGCATGGAGGATCCCGCAGCGAGCGCAGCTGAAATGGACAACAGGCTGACATGAGCGACAGCTACGGCAGTGGCGACAGGACGGCGCACATGAAGGATGGTTCGGATCATGAAGGCTCTCCTGATTGGGAGGGAGTTGCGGGAACGGTAGAAGAAACGCGATAGTCACCCTCGGGACCAAGGCCTTCGACGCGAGCCAGTTCCACGAGACGCCGCTGAGAACCGCTGCCGGCGAGCACGGCGATGATGTCGATCGTTTCCGCGATCAGGACACGGGGAACGGTGACGACGGCTTCCTGGATGAGTTGCTCGAGCCGGCGCAGCGCCCCTATCGCGGAGCCGGCGTGGATCGTGCCGATGCCGCCGGGATGGCCCGTTCCCCACGCCTTCAGGAGGTCAAGGGCTTCCGGTCCATGCACCTCGCCGATCGGGATGCGATCCGGGCGCAGACGCAAGGAAGAGCGGACGAGATCGGACAGTGAGGCGACGCCGTCCTTGGTGCGCATGGCAACGAGGTTGGGGGCTGCACACTGAAGTTCGCGGGTGTCCTCGATGAGGATCACGCGTTCGGAGGTCCTGGCGACTTCGGACAGCAGCGCGTTGGTCAGCGTGGTCTTGCCGGTGCTGGTCCCGCCGGCGACGAGAATGTTGGCACGTGTCACGACGCCTGAGCGGAGTGCTTCGGCTTGTGCCGGCATCATGATCCTGGCGGCAACGTAGTCCTCAAGGGTAAAAACAGCGACGGCGGGCTTGCGGATGGCAAAGCTCGGAGCGGCAACGACAGGGGGAAGAAGGCCCTCGAACCGTTCACCCGTCTCTGGGAGTTCAGCCGAAACTCGCGGCGCACCGCTATGGACTTCCATGCCGACATGGTGTGCGACCAGGCGCACGATGCGATCACCGTCGGCCGGAGACAACCGCTCTCCGGTTCCGGTGAGGCCTTCGGAGAGGCGGTCGATCCAGATGCGCCCGTCCGGGTTCAGCATCACTTCGATCACGGCAGGATCTTCCAGAAGACGGGTGATCGTGGGACCGAGTGCTGTTCGGAGCATCCGCGCGCTGCGTACCTGGCCTTCCGGAGCTTGATGTAACGTCGCCATGGAATCCCCGTTAATGCCGGGGACGACAGGAACGGTCCCGGGCGGGGATGATTAAAAGGACGTGATTTTGGAGGAGTTCAATAGCTATTTGGCGGCGTCGTGCTATGGCGTACAAAGACAGGAACTGGGCGGTTGTATCAACGCTGAAAACGCCAATTTAGAGTTCAACGGTACGACCAATTCGGGGTCGTCTCCGGACGGTCCGGTTTTGGCCGAGCGACTGAGAAAGCCGACCTGCAGCGAACGACCCAATTCCCACCTTACAGTGACTTGATCTGCACGTCTGCAAATGGACATACTACAAATTTGAAACTTGTCGCAACTTACCAGCGCCCCCTCCGCAAAGCGTTGGGATCTGCATTCCGCCCCAATTAAGTCGATATATTTGTCGGTTCGAGTACCCAAGAAACACCCGAGAGCACTCCTGTCAGCCGTCTGGCAAATCCCTTGCTATTCTAAACCCTATCGATTCCGATCTGTCTGACCCTCCAACATAGATTCTTCGGGCGAAGAGGCGCAATGACATCGGGTCGTCAAGAAATGACCCGCCCCTTACGACCCGGTCTGAGCAACCCTCATACAGACGAGCGCGTCCGTCACTGGGCGCATCCTGGTGATTGCTGAACCAGCAGTCTTCGACGAGCTCCGAGACGTTTCCGGACATGTCGTACAACTTGAAGCCGTTTTGCGGAAACTGCCCGACCGGAAAGGCCTTCCTCGACACGCTTGTGTCACCCCTTCCCGGACACCCCCAACAGGCAGCAAGATCGTCCGCCATGGCGTCGCCCCAGTGGAAGATGGAGTTGCGCCCGCCTCTCGCTGCATATTCCCACTCCGCTTCGGTGAGCAATCTGTAGTTTTGTCCCGTCTTCAACGACAGCCAACGCACAAAATCGAGCGCATCTTGACGGTTTACGAAATGGATCGGATAGCGCGTATGTGGATCGATATCGCCCCCGGCATCTTTGCTGCATCCTCCCCCCCGCACACATTCGAGCCACTGCTGATTAGTGACCTCGGTTCGCCCGATAGCAAACGACGACGAAATCGTAACGGTGCGGATCGGCTCCGAGGCATCATCCGGAAACGGGGTGTTGGGCGCACTCCCCATCTGAAATTCGCCCGGGGGGATCACAACCATATTCGGGCATTCTTCGCAGTCGCGAAACGCTTCCAGCGGAGGCGGAGGTGGAACGCCGGTAGCACAGAGGTTGTAGGGAAATCGTTCCTTCAGCATGTGAAGCGGTGTGACGAAGGTTTCGGTGCTTCCAGGAACAAGTCGGCCGTCTCTGCCGGAGGTCACCAAGGCACTGACAACTGCCGTGCCGGTCTTGAATATGGCGCCGCCACTATGCCCGTCGTCAACGCGCATGCCTACGATACGAAGCCGCTCGCCGTCGGCAGGGTCGGGGGCGTTGACTAGACCGGGGACAATGGTGTCGATGGCGCTGCGACCTTTTCTCCAGCCAGCGCCCCGCACCTGAGTATCTACGGCCAACCTATCGAACGAGCAGCGCGCGGCCGGGAAGCTGGACCCGGCGATCTTCAGAATCGCGACATCAAGCTCCACCAAGCTCGCACTGTCGACCATTTGAACCGCGCCATTGTAGGTAACAACGTCCCCGTTCGGCCCAAGATACTCGATGGTGAAGAAGCGCAGCGGCACGCCGTCTTCCATTTTCCAGTCGACCAACTCCCCCGTGAACTTGTCTTTTCCGACCACATGGAATGCTGTCGCGATGTAACCGTCCGGGGTGAGGAAGAAGCCGGTTCCGTACTGGTTGATGGTCAGGTCACTCGAGTTCTGGCCGTGCACGCGCACTCTGACCATCGACCCCTGAATTCTTTCGATAGACGACTGAGCCTGTGCGAAGGATGGCGCAAAGGTGCACAAGGAGAGAGCGACGAGCAGTATTGCCTTGAAGACTCTTCGAAGGATTCTGAAATCTTCGTATGGGTTCGGCATCAGCGCGGACCCTCAATAATGACGACGTAATCTCGAATTGTAGCTCGCAGTCCCGAAATTGCTGCTCGCACCTCCACAGCCCCGGCCGACTCGAACGGACCTATGGTGCTTCTGTATCTGACGACGGGCCGAGGCGCGCTTGCGTCCACTTCCTGAATCACTTCCAGAGGAATTGTCCGTCCCTCCGGATCCGACAACTCCAGGCTCACCGGGACGGTTTCGACTGCCGCACCGCTGGCATTCGCGGTGAGTTCGACTGTGACGACCGTGCTTTGTCCCTCTTCCAAGATCGAGGATTCGGCCTCAATCCCGATCCGGTGCAGTTCGACCACGTCACTCGGCGAAGCTGCAGAAAGGGCAACGGAGTTTCTATCCTCGGGCGTGCGCACGCCGGTGAGTATTCGCGTCAATGTCGTCCGCGCGGCGTCATCATTGAACAATGTCGAATGCTGCGCGAGAGACACAAAAGCCAGTTGCGAGTTCTGGTTTGTGGCGCTGATCTCCGCCACGGTCCCGTCACCCGCGCCGCTTGAAAACGCCGAAACGCTTTCGGCGCCCTCCTGGATGTAGGATTGCCATCTCGTCGTGAACCCGCTCCCTGCAACAAAGAATGGCGTGACGTTCGCCGGGAAAGGCTCCTCGCTCAACCGCCGCAGTTCCCGCGCTCTTCGAATGGCTTGGTCGACGGGCACATCGTTTAGCGGGTCAGGTAGCCAAGCAACCTTCTTCCAGCCGTTGAAAGTCAGAAGATCGTAGTTTGTAGACTGTCCTGGTTCTCCGAGCCGGCAGCAATTCGTGTATGTCGGCAACAACTCGTAGAATGAAGGCATGGACAGCGCAAAGCGCCGCACTGTGTTCAAACCGCCCGCCATCCAGTTCTGGACCGAACCCCATCCGTCGGTCAGCGTCGCAAGCGTGTCCGTGGATCCCTTGAATGGTGTGCCCATAAAGATCACGCGTCGAACTTGGCGCTTTGCATCCTCCCGCTTGATGTAGATGTCAGCGACCAATCCGCCCATGCTGTGGGCGACGATATCAAAATCCCGATCCTTCAGCTCGGGGGTTGAGTCAACAAATTCGGCCAACCGTTTGGCGGACGTAAAATTGCTCTGCCGCCAATCGTAGGGAAACTCAAAGAAGTCCTCCTGATATGTGTATCCAAGGGCTGCAAGGTGATTTCGCAAGGTCGAATATTGCTGCGTCTTCCAGACCCCAAAAACCGATACCTCCTGGATTGTACCGTCGACGACGACGCCGTCGTCTGGAGATGGGTCTCTGGGGCCATTAGAAAGCACCAGTCTGTCCAGACGCCGAAGGCTTGCTGCACTTCCCCAAAGGAGGTCGCCGTTTGAGCTGTCGATCAGCCTAGTTCCCAATACTCCTGGGATCAGCACAATCGGGCGGAGCGGCTCGGACGAGGCGGCCAAGGGCACGAGAAAAGTCAATGCTGCTACGATGATCCAAATGCCCGCTCTTATACCAGCCGAGATTTTTTGTAGCTTAGCAGACATGCCCAACAGACGCTCCCCTCGACCGCTTTCGACCCGAAGTGGCCTGACCGTGCCACGAGCGAGGCTAAACCTCAAGAACAACCATTGCCAGGAAATCTATTGCACTAGATTTAGGCGCATTTTCACTCTTTTCGCAAGCACTTCTACCGCGATACAAATCCCAGTTAGACATCAACCCGCAACTTCCAATTCTCATTTGGACGACCGCTTTGAAAGTACCGTCACCAAAAGGCGGTCGGGCCGATGTCACCCCAATGCGGTCACAGCACCGGCCAAAGCAGATAGTCTGCTTTTCGTATTCAGCCAAAGCAAAGTGAACGACCGAGATGGGGCCGCTTTGCTGCCCGTCAGCTTAAGCATCGTCTCCTCCGTAAGTTGGTACACTAGCCTGCTGCGAGGACGTCCCTAAATCAATACACAAACCCTGCGGACACAGATAAGTCTCGCCTTATCTCACTGTCCTAATCTGGTTCTCATGGAACATCCTCGGAAATCTCCTGCCTCAGCTTCGGTCCATTCGCCAATCGTCTCCCCAGCGCGGTGACGAACGCATCATACCGTTCACCGGCTTTGGCACGCGCTGCCTGCGCAGCCGGTTCCGGAAGTGCTGGTGTCGTCGCAAGCCAGAAGCGAACGAAGATGGCCAGGGTCTCGACGGATATCCCGAGATCGCGTTCAAGCCGCGTCATCCGCCGATCGATCTGGTCGAGGCGTTTGGTGATAACTGCTTCGCGTCGCTCATCAGCGTCTGGCGACAGAAAGGAGGCGATGGCGGCCTCGACGACCAGTGACTGCGAAAGATCCCGGCGCTCGGCGTAATCGGAGAGCATCTTCATAACGTCCTGGTCGAGATAGGCAGAAATCTGAGCCTTCTTCTTGCGAGCCCTCATCGTCGTCACAGCTCCATGCCATCGCCGGAATCGAGCGAGACTTGCCGCGCTACACCTTGCATGACCCGGGTCATCCGGCTGGTCCGGGCGGTGTCATCCTCACTGTCGTCAGTCAGATCGACCTCGAATTCGTTTTCGCTCGGGGCCTTCTCTTTGACAGGCTCAACTCTGTTGAGTTCCAGTTGGTGCCGGCGTTCAGACCCCGTTGGATCCTCGTCCTGTGCAGCCATCTCCGACGCTTTTGGGCTGATTTCGGGAATCGCAGGAAGTGACAGGTCGCTCCAATCATCGCACTGCCTTTGGATGGCCGAAGCTGGCTCGGGCGGCGGTAGGATACGTTCGCTGAACCGCTTGTCCTCATAGTAGCGAGCCTTTTTTGCCCGGATTGGCGGCGTGCCCGCAACCATGACAATCTCGTCGGTTGGCGGAAGCTGCATGATCTCGCCTGGGGTAAGCAACTGGCGCGCGGTCTCGGATCGGGAGACCATGAGATGACCGAGCCACGGGCTCAGCCGGTGACCGGCATAGTTCTTCATAGCCTTCATCTCTGTCGCGGTGCCTAAAGCATCGGAAACACGCTTGGCGGTCCGCTCGTCGTTCGTTGCGAAGCTGACGCGAACGTGGCAATTGTCGAGGATCGAATTGTTCGGCCCGTAAGCCTTTTCGATCTGGTTCAATGATTGAGCAATCAGGAAGCTCTTGAGGCCATAGCCGGCCATGAATGCGAGGGCCGACTCGAAGAAATCCAATCGCCCCAGAGCCGGAAACTCATCGAGCATCAGAAGCAACCGGTGCCGGTCGGAATTTTCCCGAAGATCTTCTGCCAAACGGCGGCCGATCTGATTGAGGATCAGGCGGATCAGCGGCTTGGTACGATTAATGTCCGACGGCGGTACCACGAGATAAAGCGTCGTTGGGCGCGTGCCACCCACCATGTCGGCAATCCGCCAGTCGCAACCGCGCGTGACTTCGGCCACGACGGGATCCCGGTAAAGTCCCAGGAACGACATGGCTGTCGATAGGACTCCGGAGCGCTCATTCTCGGATTTGTTGAGTAGCTCCCGTGCCGCGCTGGCAATCACCGGATGCGGCCTGTTATCGCCCAGATGGGCGGTCTTCATCATCGCAGCCAAGGTCGACTCGATCGGTCTTTTCGGGTCGGACAGGAAAGCCGCGACACCTGCGAGTGTCTTGTCCTCCTCGGCATAGAGAACATGCAGGATCGCGCCAACGAGAAGCGCATGGGACGTCTTCTCCCAGTGGTTCCGCTTTTCGAGGGACCCTTCCGGATCCACCAGGATGTCGGCGATGTTCTGAACATCGCGCACTTCCCATTCGCCGCGGCGGACTTCGAGCAACGGATTGTAGGCGGCCGATTTCGGATTGGTGGGATCGAACAGAAGGATCCGGCCGTGCTGTGCGCGGAAGCCGGCGGTCAACTGCCAGTTTTCTCCCTTGATATCGTGGACGATGGCCGAGCCCGGCCAGGTAAGCAGCGAAGGGACGACCAGACCGACGCCCTTGCCAGAGCGGGTGGGCGCAAAACAGAGCACATGTTCCGGACCATCATGGCGGAGATAGTCTTCCTCGTAGCAGCCAAGAATGACGCCATCAGAAGTCAGAAGATTCGCCGCCCTCACCTCTTTCTTGTCGGCCCAACGGGCAGACCCGTAGGTCTCAACGCGTTTTGCTTCGCGCGCCCGCCAGACTGACATGCCGATGGCAACGGCAATGGATAGAAATCCGCCGGAAGCAGCAATAACGGCGCCGTGCAGAAAGACGTTCGGCGCATACGCATCATAGAAGTACCACCACCAGAAGAAGGCCGGCGGAAAGTAGATTGGCCAACTGGCCACTTCGAACCAAGAAGGACCAAGTTGCGCCTGAAAGCCCAGTTTCCAGGCAACGTATTGCGTTGCGCCCCAAGAGGTGAGCATCACAATGAGAGAGACCACCAAAAGCTGGCCCCAGAGGATTTTTGTCGCAGACATTGTGGCGCTCCTAATCGTTCAGATTTTAAAACCCGAGCCCTCGCCTGCGCCCGAAGCTCCAGTCCACACCGCCATCGGAACGGGTGATGCCGGATACATGACTGCCGCGGTATTTTTCGAGTGAGGGTGTCCAGGGCACAAGCTGGAAGCCGAGACCGTCATCGATCATGGCGAATCGTCCGGAGGCGAGGTCGAAGCGTTGGCGGTAGGTGCCAGCTACATACTCACCGGAACCAGCACGGCTGAATGGCTCCCCGGTGTTGGCTGCCAGCCTCTCGCCAAGCGCTTCTAACTCGTTGCGGCGCAGTGTCTCGATGAGGTTCCGGGCAAAGATGACACGCCGTCCCTTGCGCTCAGCGAGCCCCTCTTCAATCAGATGCTCTGCCCGGCGCTCAAGAGCGTCTCTGACCTCAGCACCAAAACCACCCTCTGAGAGAGCAACAGGTTCACGTGCAATGTTCTGCCGGTCGAGCCAGGTGGCTCCTGCAGCGGTGACTTGCCGTTCGATGTCGAGATCGGAGCGGATGGCGAGCGCCACGCGGCGCTGCCCGCGTGCATCGTTGAATTTCCGGAGCTCAACGATCGACCCCGGCGCGCTGTCGCCAGCTGCATCAATATCGTGAAGCCTGACGTGATGTGTCCGGCCATCAACACCGTCGACGACAGCATAAGCAGATCCTTTCAGCTCATCGTCGAGACCGCGCTCGACCAGCCGGCCGATGATGGGCGTGTCCAGACTTTCGGCCGCAAGGACGTAACTTGCCGACCCGCGTTCGATCCCCCGATCGGACAACGCCCGGTGCATCCGCTTGATGATGTCGCCGCGCTCGCCGAGTTCTCGCAGTGTTGCTTCCGCACCGTCGCCAATCGCCCATTGACCGGGACCGATCTGTTCGACCAGGCCAAGAGCCTCCAACTTGCGCAGGCGTCCGACCTTCAGGGCGTGGTATTCATCCGGCTGCCTATCGGGATCAGGAGCCATATCAACGATGCCGGAGCTGCGGCCATCTCGAACAAGCTGACGATCGAGCTGTGTCCAGCGCTCAGCCTCGACCTGGCGCTCCAGATGAAGACGGATGTCGAGGTCGGTGCGCGGTCCGAGCTCCAGTGTCGCCAGATCCTGGGCGCGGGCACGCATGCCTTCCTTGATGTAATCCCGGGAGATCACCAGGTCCTGGCCGTCGTCAAGCTTCCCGCGCAGGATGATATGGACGTGGGGATTGTCCGTGTTCCAGTGATCGACGCCGACCCAGTCCAATTCAGTGCCGAGATCCTTTTCCATCTGGCGCATCAAGTCTTGGCTGAAAGATCTGAGATCGGCCAGGTCCGTGGCGTCTTCCGGCGAGACGATGAAACGGAAATGGTGGCGGTCATCCTGGCAACGCTCAGCAAACTCCTTCGGATCGACAGCATCATCGCCTGGACTAAACATCCGCGCCTTTTCCCCGTCACGGGTCACGCCTTCCCGGCCAAGATATTTGAGATGTGCAGCGAGCGGTGCGGATCGTGCCGAATGACGAACGACCCGCGTCTTGATGACCACGACGCGGGACCTGCCGGTCAGCAGCCTATTGGCCTGAACACTGGCCCTCCGGCCGCGTCCGAAGCGCGAGCGCCTGCCGGTGCTGATCCGGCCCGAGCGCGACACATGTCCGCCAGCCTTCTGGGCGGCCGCCAGTGCCTGGGCAATGAATGGGCGGCCCCTTTGCGCACGCGATGACCGTACGCGCCCGGGCCGGATGCGAAAATCGTGCTCATCGGACATGGCGCATCTCCGCAAGGTGCAAAAATCCAAGCAAGTTCAGAACGATAAGCGTTGACCGCACGTTGCGGATTTTGGCAGCACATTGCGAAACACAACAAAAAGACCAACAAAAACAACCGACCGACCCAAGCGCACCTTGCGCCCTTTTATCTCGCCATCCCTCGGCCGCGTCACACGCCGCCGGCTCTAATCCGCTCTGTCCTGCGCGGGAGTACTCCAATCTGCGAAATGCGCCATTCGTCCTCATCGAAAACCCTCACCTGAAGATCTGGAGACAAACAGAGTTCCAGCCGTCCCGGAGCGCGGGTACCTGCGGTCCGTTTCAGCTGCACGCGGGGTTGCACTGGACCTACCGTCGAACTGCTGCCGATTTGCCGTCGCGTTGGCGGTTTTGGGACCCACAAAGAGCGGCGCATCACGCCAATCCGGCGGGCACACGGATACACCGCTGGCATCCGGAAGTGGGCGACCGCCAAGTGCCGGGGCAAGCAGCGCGACATAGGTCCGCGTTTCAACAGGCAATGCTCGGCAGGTTTCCAGATAGGCATCGTAGTGCGCCGGGCCGGCATTATAGGCGGCCAGCATGCCGGTGATATCGCCGTACCGGTCGAACATCTCGCGGAGATATGCGGTTCCCGCGAGGATGTTGTTGCGCGGTTCAAACGGATCGGCGCTAAGGCCGTATCGACCGCGCATCTCCTCCCTGGTTCCGGGCATCAGCTGCATCAGTCCCATGGCGCCGGCGGCGGAGACGGCATTCGGATTGCCGTCGCTTTCCATGCCCAGGACCGCTCGGATCCAATGCGCCGGAACGCCAAAACGCTGCGAAGCCTCTGCGATGTAAGCGGTAAATGGATCGCCTGGTATTGGTTGCCCGGACGTTGCGGTTCCTGCCGACACCACATCTGCCGAAATGCAATCGAGGAACAGGCCGGTAAGGAGAAGGAAGGCAGTGTGACGCATGGCGTTACTCTTGCCCGCTCGATCGGGAAGGCGAGCGGCGGTTCGGTGATTGCTCGAAGCGAGCCGGCTCTTCAGTCCAGACCGGCGTGAGCGTGGCAGTAATCGCAGAGACCAGAAGCGGCCCGAAATACCGGCCGTCAAAACTGTCCGGTGCGTCCGGGTTCATGAGAAAGATTTCGCCGTCTTCGAGCACACTGCAGCCCTGCCATCGCGGCAGAGAACGGTCCAACCGGTCCCGTTCCCGCGCCTGTCCATATGGCCTGCCCTCGACGAAGATTGTTGCCCGCTTGCGACAGACACCGGTACCGGGCAGCGCAAGCACATGCTTGAGCAACGGCACACCGCGCGGAAGGTATCCACGCTCAGCAAGGAAATCGGCGAGATCCTTTGGCGGCGTGACAGCAACCAGATCACCGACCTCCAACCGGCCAGTTGTCGACGCATGATAAAGTCCGACCGGCACACTGGCGGACGCATTCCAGATCAGGCGTGGTTGCCATGTGGAGACGAGCGACGACAGGGTGAGTGCTGCCGACAATCCGGTCAGCACGAAGATGAATTTGCGCCGGCGCATCACAGTACCCGCCGCCGTTTAAGCCAGGCATGATGTTCGGGCCGCGTATAGGGATGGGCTTCTTCCCCGACGGTCAGCCGGTTGTGAAGGTGCCGCCAATAGTCCGGTGAGGCGTCCGCGGGATCGATGGCGAGCGCCTCGATCGCATCGATCGCCTGCAACACCCGCTCGACTTTCGGCCAGCCGTGGATCTTCAAAAGCAATTCCCCGCCGGGGCGCACGAAGGGCAGCGTCTGGTAGGGTGCGCCGCGTCCTACCGCACTCAGGATATCGATGCGCGAGACGATGGTGCCGTAGCCATTCGCCGCCCAACGGACAAAACAGAAGATCGATCCGGGCGCGAAACCGACGATACGATCGCTGCCGCTGAGGATGTGCTCATAGGAGTGGCGTCCAAAGCGGATCCAGTGTTCGATCTTGCCTTTTTCCCAGGTGAGTTCGACCAAGGTCATCTCCGAGGTGACATCGTCAGGCAAGGGATGGCCCATCCATTTGCGGTGCGGTTTCTCGCTCATGGCTTCTCTCCATCGGTGATCGGGAATTCTCGCGCGAAGAGATCGCGCAGCATGTCGGCAACGGTGACCCCGCGCTGAAAAGCCACGATCTTGATCCGGGCACGCTGATCGGGTGTCACATCGATGGTGAGACGTGCGGTAAAACCGTTCGCGGCGCTGGCATTTAATTTGCGCTCAGCCGACTTGATCCAACTTTCGGGATCGGCTGGCCGCGATGCAAAGCCTTGACGCGAGGACTGATTGCTCATGACCCAGACCTTTCGATCCTGAGCCTGTCGATCTCCGACACCAGGGCTGCGATTTCCTGGGCACCAGGCGTGTCCTTGTCCAGTTCGCTCACAAGCCGGCCAGACTGCGCGGCACTCGCAAAGGCAACACGCTGGCCGACGGTTTGGACAAGGACCGGAGGATCGTTGTCGGAAAGAGCTTCAGCCGTATCGCGGGCGATCAGGGTGCGGGCACCGCAGCGATTGAGAACGAAGCGCGCCGTCAGTTGCGGCCGATAGATCCGCGCTTCGTTGATGAGGGCGAGCATCTCCGCCGATGCCCAGCCGTCGAGCGGCGATGGCTGCACCGGAATCAGAACCAGGTCTGCAGCCAACAGCGCCGAGCGCATCAGACCGGCAACACGCGGCGGTCCGTCGATGACAACATGATCTGCGCTCTGGGCGAGATCCGGAGCTTCCCGGTGAAGCGTGTCTCGGGCAAGACCAACGACCCCAAACAATCTCGGCAGGCCTTCCCGACTGCGCGCTTCCGACCAATCGAGGGCCGAGCCCTGCGGGTCGGCGTCAATGAGCGTCACACGCTTGCCGCGCCGTGACCATTCTCCCGCGAGATTGAGCGCTAGCGTCGTCTTGCCGACACCGCCTTTCTGGTTGAGCAGCGCGACGATCATGACGCAAATCCGCGGCGGTTCGGGGACTTATCCGCAGAGGCCCAAAACCGCTCCGGCGTTAGAAGAATTCCAAAGGAATTCTGGTTAGGAAAGTTACGGGAAGCGTAAGCTGTTGACCTGGCATCGAAATTAGGCGTTTTCGGTCCCCGATAGCACGAGGTTCGGGTCCCCGATGGCACGATAGTTCGGGTCCCTGATAGCACGAGTGAATTCACAGCTTTCCCCCAGGGCGAGTGTTGGCGCGGCGTCGATGGCGCGCGCGGGAGACAGACGCCTCACTGGTCGGAGCGAATAACAGGCGCGGCGGTGCATCGGACGCCCGCACCAATTCCAGGCGATAGCCCGGCAGAGGCTGCCGGTAGACAATGTCGCGCAGGTCGTAGGTGAAGTGTTTCAGCGGCGAGAGGCTGCCGGACTTGGCGTGGAGGTGCCTGAGCGAGAAGCTCCAGCCATGTTCCTGGCGTCCGCCATGTTTGCGCACGAGCCGGTAAAGCCACCGCTCAAGACCGCCGGTCAGGCTGAAATACGCCCGGTCGATGGTCAGAACGAGGGCATCTTCAAGAACGGTGGCGTAGAACCAGTCGGGCAGGATCAGCTCGAGGCCAAGAGGACGACCACAATGGTCAGCTCTCTCCTTCCATTCGTTGATCCAGGAAAAACGGTGCATGCGCCGTTCGGCCGGCTGACGGATCGAGGTCGCAACTGTCGTGGATTGCAGTCGATCGAGAGCGGACTTAAGCCTATCGTAATCTCTCCGGCTCACACCCCGGCCGATAAACGTCAGGATCTCGTAAGGAGTGGCTGCCATCAGGCGCGAGGTCCGAAGGCCGGCGTCGCGTGCCTCGACGATCTGCGATGCGGCCCAGATCAGAATATCCGCATCCCAGATTGTCGCCATACCGTGCTCGGCTACTGCCTCGACGCGAATGACGATCGGCCCCGCCTTGAAGTCTATCGGCTTCAGGCGCCTGGATTTGGCAAGCGAGAAGAAGGGATAGGCCATCAGATCCTGCGCATCGCGCGGAGCAAGATCTCCGGGCAGTGCCCGGAAGAAGTCGAGCTGATCGTGAGGCGAAGGCGCCTTGTAGTTCACCACGGCACGCCTCATCGCACAGCGCGGCGGGAACCGCTTGCCTGCTGCGCATTATGGCGCTTTGCCGGAAGCACCTGTCCGCTCGGGTCCGAGGTTGACGTCACAGCACCACGATTGGCCCATGCCTGCAGATCCTCGAGCGAATAGACGACACGGCCACCGAGTTTGCGATAGGCAGGCCCCGTTCCATAGGTCCTATGCTTTTCGAGCGTGCGGCCGGAAAGGCCAAGAAAACGGGCAGCTTCGGGGGTGCGCAGAAAGCGCGGCGGCATTCCGGCGAGCGGATCGGGCATGATCGAACCTCCAGGGACTTGTGAGCACCGCTGGTCAGCAGCGGCCGATGGAGGTCACGATGGCGGAGGGAAGAAGCGGAGGGGGAGTGCGAAGATGAGGATGCGAAAATCGCACCCCTTCGAACTTTCGGGCTTTCTAGCGGCGAAGCAAGTCCAGATAGCCGCCGGCAACCATGGCGAGGCCGTCCCGCACAAGCCTTATGGTCGTGTCGCGAAGGGGAGAGGTTTTCCAGGGCTCTGACGCCACCCGCCTGGCCCCGAAGAGGTTTTCGGCGATTTCCCTGTAGGAGGCACCGTTTGTGCGGCCATCGACCGCGCGCAGCATGGATTTGAACCGAAGGCGTTTCTGTGGGGTGAGACGGCTGTCCGCGCCGATCTCTTTGCCTTCGAGGAAATCCAGGAAGCGCCCCATCGCCCTGTGCCGGGCGCGAGCACCATCGTCCAATGGAGACAAGATCGAGAGCGGATATTCGGTAAATCGAGAGTCCTGAAGCAGAAGATGGACGGATTTCAGCCCTTTTCCGATGATGACATGCAGCCCTTCAGGGCTCTGGCGGGTGATCCCGCTGCGGAGGGTTTGAATGTCGAGAATGCTGAGTTCGTCCGGTTTAGAACCGGTTTCCGCTTTTGTCAGTATTACCTTCGACTTATCGGCTGTCGGCTCCCAGTGAATAGGTTCATCCAGAGCGGTCAGGTCGGGACTTGTCGCGAAATGAGATCCCCCAGCGTGCGCGGAGCATTATGTCCATCTCGTCGGGAGACCTCCCTTCGGCTTTCAGTTCGGCATATTCGCGCTGATATTCGGTATTTCGTCTAAGGCCTTCCCAGCAAAGGTCGGGGACACTCGAATCGTCAAAATACTCGTACGCAGCGGCTGATCGCCACTGCGAGACATCCGGCACCATCGGCAACCTCCTGAAATGCAGGAAAAATGCAATTGGAGGCCGGAACCATCATAAGTTGCAATGGCGAAGGGAACCCCTTGGGTTGGGAGAACATGATGCGCGGAATGCATCGCCAACAGAGGTCACTTCCCCTCGCCTTCCGCCAGGAGTAGCCGATAGCCGTGTTCCGTCATCCAATGCGCACGTGCCAGATGGCTATCGTGAATACGCCTTGCCCGCTCAGGCTCCCGAGCCGGATCGAGACCAAACAAAATCTGTGTGGCTTCTGTCCAGTCCGCACCGTCTGCCTTGGCGTCCAGGAGACGCATATAGAGCTTGAAGTGCTTTTTGTCGTAGTCGGTGAGTTTATCTGTGTCCGGTGCCTGATCGAGAAATCCCGGTTCAGTCATCGCGCGCCCCCTTTACCTTGTGCCGCCGTGAAAGCGGTGGTGCCCATTTCTTTGTAACAATAATTGAGAATAGTTGTAAGGTTAGCCCAATGCATCGCGTGATGCACACGGCGCATCGAAACACGCAAAAAACGCCGAATTTGACCCACGTTAACCGTACAATACGCAGAGATTTTTCTCGGGACGCAAAAAGCCAGCCTCGTAATCAAATTCTTCGAGGTTCTTTTGTAGAGAATACTCCGTGGTAAAATACTCTTCAAGGCGTTGCTCTCCGATTTATGGAAATCCGAGAGGTTTTTGCAAAAAATCTGAGAGCGTTGCGGCAGGCTAAAGGCCTGTCACAGGAGGAACTTGCCCATCAAGCAGGGATTGATCGGACCTACATCAGTGCCCTAGAGCGCAACGTGTATAACGCCAGCATTGATGTGGTTGATAGATTGGCACGAGTGCTGGGGGTGGAAGCCGCACAGTTGCTTAAACCAACGACCACAGACCATGAAGAATTGAAGCTTGAGGCCGATACTTAAAAACAATATGTACTCAGCGATTCTTCAATGGATGATTGTATGAAAGCTCCTCGACGGAGATTTCGTCTTCTTGCGTCAGAAATCGGCTTCGCAGAAGGCCAAATGGCAGTTCGTACACGAATCTGATGGCGCTATCTCACACTTTCGATGGAAGCGTTTCCAACCAGAACGGGTGCGTATCCTGAGCGAAAATGAACCGCAGACTGGTAAGGTTCACTTGCTGGAACTCAGCTCGAAGCGGCTCCTCAACGAGGGCAGATAGAACCCACCAGCAAATAAAATTTTATTCACGACCTCGTTTTGTATTTCCAGATGCGAATATACGGTTAGAACATCTCCGTTGGTCGCTTGAATGCGGCCGTGGCAAAGGCTATCCGGCTAAGTCGGAACATCATGTTGCAGCACCACGTGGGTGTGCAAGTCACCAGCTGACCGCCGCTCGGGCGCTCCGTCTGGCTGCGGCACATTTTTACGGCATCAACCGTGCACTTGTTTTCAGCATCGATATTCGCCAGATCCATCAGCCGCGAGACAAGGACACGACAACTCTCGTTCTTGCCAAAGAGTGGCGCTTAGTCTGAACCGTAAACTTTTCCTGCCAGATGGGCCGATTTGCCCCAAACGAAATTTTCCAAAGCTAAGTCGAAAGTATGGAAAATCACATACAACTATGCACTATGACCTCCTGTTTACTTGGCACAAAGGGCGACATCACGCGTGCTTATTACAGAACTTTCAAATCGATCTGCGCCCGACGGAAAATAATGGATTTCAGAACAGCTTGGTGACCAGTGACCTGTAGAACTTCTGGTCTTCGCCTTCGGACTTGTCGATGCGGTCGAGCAAGTCCTTCAAAGTGACGTCTACCCTGGTCGTCGTACGCGTATTCGGCCGATCAGTCCGGCTGATGCCAGTCACGCCCACATGCGGGAGAATTGCGGCAATCACGCGCTCAACGGTGTTGAACAGGAAGTCGGTGCTGTAACCGGCAAGGAAACCGAACGCGGCGGTGCTGAGATGGATGACCCCACTCTCCTCGGTCGTTATGGTTTCGGCAAAAAGGACAATGGCACCGCCCGAAATCGTTCCCAAGAGAATGCGATTGAAATACTCGGGTTGCCGGCGCATGTCGAAGCTGCGCTCGTAGAGATAAACATGCGCTGAACGCAAGAGGTAGACTGAAGCGCCGAGCCCCCCGTAGAGATAGGGTGCGATGATGCTCGCAAATGCCGTCAACCCGGCCTTCCAGCCCGAGGCGCTGTCACTCTCGAAAGGAAGATGTGCACCGCCCCAATCGAATGCCACGATCACCACGGCAAACACGATCGCCATGATCCAGATCTGGCGCGTAAATTTCTGCGCAAGGGATACTTTTGGAGCATTGGTGTCGCCAGTTTCCGTGTTGCGCAGTGTCTCGGTGGTTACCGGTGCGGTGAACTGTGCCAGCGCCATGTATTGCATCTGGAAGTCGACAAGGTCCGCAACGGCGACGGTTACCGGCAACTCGTTTTCTCCCGGCTTCGATGAGCCTTCAGTCAGCGCGGCGAACCCCTGAAGGGCCGCGACCAACTCCCGCGGCACCGTCTGGCCCTCCGGATTCACGTAGCCGGTCTGAACGACGAATTCCAGAAGCTCGACAGCATCTCGAACCTCGCACAGATTGTCTTCACCCAGCGGAACCTGGCCAGTATCCGGGTCGGCAGGTGGTTTCGTGGTCATCTCGGTCCTCCGTTTCAGGAAAAGGGGATCATTCGTGCAATTCGGAGCTGCTCCCTGATCATGAGGTCGGACCCGGCGTTGGGAATTCCAGCTATTGGGCAGAAGCCGCCGGTTTCTGCCGTGCCGCATCAGTTCTCCGGCAGGGGCTCCGGCTCCGAGACCACGCCGATCATGCCGGGTGGCTGACTGTCCGGAGCGCCCCGTGAAATCCAGTCCCGGATATAGTCGATCCGGACCTGTGCAATCCTCGGCCGATAACGCGGCATTCGCAGAGGGTTCTCCTCAGGCAACCCGATACGCTGAATGATCGCCGAGCCGTCCGGATCGCCGGCCTTGACCGGATTGACGGAACTGGCCAGGAACTGCTGCAAATCGGTGTCTCTCCAGAAGGCCTGATGAGGCGGGCCGACGGAAAAACCGCGCACGGCCTCATCCAGGATTTCAGCAACCTTTCGGAACTCATACGCGGCACCGGATGCGGGCAGATGTCCGCCCGAGCCGAGGAGGTCCGCCACGGCAATGCTGCCAGCATCGTCTTCGACCAGAAACGCCAGGAATGGATCATCCCGGTCTTCATCGGTCGAAGTCAGCTCTCGTGCAAGGTTCTCCGCAGCGCGAAAAACGTCTGCATGGCCCCGCCAGCAATCCGTATCATCGGGGGGCAGATCCAGCCGGTAGGGCAATTCGAACGGTGGTCCGGCCCTGGATTCACCGCCGGCGTCGTTCAGCGGCATCTGAACGAGCTTGCCCGCGATTTTCTTGAGCCGCCGCATCTCCTTGAAGGTCCAGTAGGCAAGCACCCCCTTGGGCGTTCGATCACCGGACTGCACGCCCTGGCGGACGAATACCGGGCCTTCGGACCTGAGTGCGTGGGCCAGGAAACGCAGAAGCAATCTGTATCTCAGGTTGAACAGCTGGGCCCAGGCGCGCGTTCGTGAGGCCGTGATCCGGCCGTCCGGCGCATCACCGGCTCCCTGCCCGGAGGACACGGCCACCGTGACATTCGGGTCGGACACGACCGGCCGGACCGGCACCGTACCCGTTTCCTGCTCGATTTCCGCGAGCAACTTGTAGGAGGCAAGGAACCGCTCGAAATGGGATTCGCCATCCCCCATGTCGACATTGGCCTCTTCTCCCTGGTCACCGATTTCCTGAAGCGCAGACACTGCTGCCCGTCGGGCGTCAGCGCTGTCCACCTGGTCGAACGTGTGCACCAGCACCCTGAGATCGATATCCTTCACGGGGAAAGGATGCGGCCTGTAGCCCCAGTCGTCCCAGCGGGCCTGGCGCGATACCCGGTCAAGCCGGAAATCCTCATCCCTGAGGTCATTGGCGAAAAGCTCACGCAATCTGGCGAACAAGGGACCGACGTGCCGGACCATGTGGCCGTCATTGCTTTTGCGCGCCCTGGGTTCCAGCTCGGTGTCGTAAAGCCGGAGTTCTTCCGCCGTTAGCCCGGCATCAAGCGCGGCCCGGTCGACCGGGCTCTCCGCGATGGCATACTTTGCCAGGCTGTCAAGCGAGACGCGTTCCAGCGCAAACCGAAACGGATAGATCTCGCTCGCATGTGGCGAGTGCTCCCGCCCCAGATGCAAGGGAGCTCCAAGGAGGGTCAACAGGTTCTGCACGGTTATCAGATGCCCCATTTCCTCCCTGGCGATCTGCCGAAGGATGTCCTTGAGCATCCGGACCTTGTCCGCTGCATCACCACCCCGTCCTTCATCCAGCGAGTAGGATGCGAACAGGTAATGCACCATCAGGAAGTGCTCGATTTCCGCGGCCGCCGTAAGCCAGAACACCGCCTCGTCTCTTGGCGCAAGGGGTGGGCTGACAACGGGTGTAGCAGCCGGCGACGCGACGGCCGCAGCCGGTTTTGCCACGGGACGGGCAAACACGTCCGGCGATATGTAGGAACTGATCTTCATCTCCAGAGCGCCTCCGTCGCGCACCGCTTGGTCAGGCCGGCTTGCCAGCGTCGATCCAGCGCTTGAAAAGGGCGATGTCCGTCTCCGGCCATTCCCCGTCGCAGGGCATGGTTCCGTCTTCAAGCCGGGCAAGAATACGATCGGCAGCCTTTGCGACGTCCTCGTAGACGTGAAGGTCGAAGCCGCTGATTGCCTTCATCACCGCCGCGTCCCGCACGCGGAACAGGGGTTTGATGTCGGCGTCGAAACTCGGCGATGCGATCTCGCCGCCTGACGTCGATGCAACCAGTCGCATTTCCGGCATGCCCTTGGGGGCCTTTCCGACAAGAGCGGTCTTCGCGTTTGCAGCGGCGTGAATCCGGACACCGGTCAGAGGTTGGTCCGGTCCCCAATAATTCTCGACATTAGCCAGGAGAATATCCGCGCTGACCGGGACAAGGACCGGCAGGACGATCTGCCCCGGCGCCGCGGGCGTCCCGACCATGTCACAGTCCAGAATGCCGTCCGCGGGTGGCTGGACATAGATGAAGGGACTGAGCCCGATGTTACTCCAGCCGCTGCTGCTGGTGCGACCGGTGGCCATAACCAGAAGTTTGGACGGAAGGCTTTTCAGAAGTGTCAGATCAATTAGATCAACACTGTAAATTCTCGTCGACATGGCTTGCCTCGCTGTGCTGGCTTATTTCCGACTGCGGTGGTGAACGATCTGGCTGACTGAGGTGTCATCCGTAACGATCCGGACGATGAAACTGCCCGGATCGCTTGTCTCGCCGCGTTCATCGGCGAAATCCCAGGTGATCTTGCGTGTCCCGGTGGCCGGAGCGGTCTCGGACAGAAGGTGACGGACTTCCCGGCCGAACCGTTCCCAGATCCGGACCTCCAGCCTCTCGGTGCCTTCGGGAACATCGATGTCGAAGGTGACTACGTTGTCGGCCGCCAGTTCGGTCGGCGGGACGTGCACCATGTCGCGTCGGATGGGCGCCTCCGCCAGCTTGTAAACCGTGTCGCCGCTCGCATAGGCCACACGGACCGGGTCACCGATAAACCGGAACCGGTTCAGTCGAAATCCGACATGGTTGGCGTTGTTCCAGGTCTTGCCACCGTCGAGGGTTTCACTTGTGTAGCCACCCTGGAAAAACAGGTCCCCCCAGCCCCCTACCCAGCCGACGCTGTCATCGAGAAAGCCGATACCCTCCAGATTGGCATTACGTTGTCTGTCGTTGATGGCCAACCTTTCCCAGGTCTGCCCCAGATCGTTGGAACGCAGGATCGCACCGTCATGGAGGTTCTCCAGGGACACCAGCAGGGTGCTCTCGCCAAGCTTCTGGATTTTCCAACCCCATTCCCCCCGGGGAAATTCCCCGATGCCGGTATTGACTTCGATCGCGTTGCGCCATGTGGCCCCGCCATCTTCGGTGGCAAGCACGACAGGCACGACGTCACGCCGCACCGTGTCCCTGTCCGGGTGAAGAACCTCGTCCACACCTCCGACAACCCAGCCTGTACGCTCGTCCTGAAAGAAGATGTCGACCAGGAGTGCCGGCGTGAGCCCGAGATCAAGCAGTGTCCATGTGTTTCCCCCGTCCGTACTGCGCAACACGCCGGCGGTCTCGTCGGGGTAATTGGTGCCGGCGGCGAAAACGACGTCGTCGGTGACCGCAATCAGTCCACATATGCGGGCCGGGCTGTTGTCGGGCAGGCCACGGACCGGTTGCCACGTCTCGCCACCATCCTCCGTTGCGTAGAGCCTGTGTGGTCCCGACAATGTGCCGATCCACCCGCGCATCGGCGAGGAAAAGGTGACGCAGCGAAGATAGCTGTCTGGGAAAAGCTGCAATTCCTCCCAGGTCTGCGCACCGTCCCTGGTACGGAACAGCTTGCCGTCCGAGTTCACCGCCCAGCCAAGCAGATCATCGTGAAACCAGACATCATCCGTTCGCGAGTTCGCCGTCGGCAAGGGTGTGGGGTACCATGTCAATGACACGTCATTGTCCTCCGGTTGTGTATTTTACTTCCGGCTGCACTCACGCTTGAGCGGCCGGCTCCCTCACCCGGGCGGCCACGGCTTCAGGCCGCCGGGAAATCCGGGTCTCGCTGAATGGGCGCATCAACTCGACCGGCGTGCCGTTGATTTCGAGCAACCGGCCGGACCAGACATGGGAATAGAGAACCATCAGGTCCGAGCGGTCCGTGTCGGTGAGACGGCTATCCGGGCCGTAGTTCATGATCGAAAACCGCTCGTGCGTTCCGAAGATCTCGCTGGGAAATGCGGCTTCACCCGTCTTGGCGAAGAAATGGCGAAGCCCGAACACATGCCCCAATTCATGGGCCATGGTCTCGATCTGTTCCTGGCGGCTTTGCTCGAACAGCAGCGGATACAGCGTCAGTCGATGCTGTCCGCCGTCGGGGAAAAAGGCGCTGGCAAGCGTGCAACGTTGTGCGGCATCACAATCGTTTTGCGATGACACGACGATTTCAAAGTCCCAGGGCTGCTGTGCCTCGGTGAATTTCACGGGTACGGCCGGTCCCCACTCGAGCAGAGCTTCACCAAACAGTTCGCGCACAAATCCCTTGACGGCCTCGGGATCGAGAAACCGGGTCAGGGATTGCTCGTTGAACCGCCAGTGAAGCGTCACGTCCCGGCCCCAGAGCGGGATGAACCCCTCGCTCGCATCCACCACCAGTTCTAGTGGCGACCTGTTTTCGGGTGTCGCGTGACCCATGCTGTCGGTCACGCACCTGGCGCCGCCATGATAGATGTGCGTCAGTTCTTCCTCATCTCGCGCGCAGTCGCGCACGTCGCGCAGTGCAAACTGGCTGCGTCCGGATGTCTTTTTCTTGACCATCTTGATGTCCCCCGCGTGGCTGGTTTCTGGATGCTGTGGATGTGGCCGATGGGGCCGGAACCCGGCGGTAGGAATTTCCCGGGCGATATCGTTCCGCCGGGCAGCGCGCCTGAGCGCCGCCCGGCGGAACGGGGCTCATTGCCGCGGTGTGGCCGGAGCGGCTTCCAGGTGGCCGTGCCGGTTGATCCTGACGGCGTCGACCTGTTGATCCGGACCGATCGAACTGCCGCTCAGCAGGCTTGCCGGCAACTTGCGACGAACGAGGAGAGGAACCGTCATGGAGACATTTTCCGCGGACTCGTAGGCCAGCATCTGTTCACGCAGGATGCCGATCGTGATTGCCTCGCCCAGCAACGCGGATTCGATGTAGTCGGTGTAGTAGTGAACCCCGGCGATGTTGCGCGCGTTCGAGATGTTCCAGAGAAGCTTGTTGAGCTCGCCTTCGAGGGTCAGTCCCTTGCCGACCGCGACACCCAGCAGATCGATACTGGTGTCTTCGGCACCTGTCCCGCAGTCGGGCACAAGCGCAGTCCCACCAGGTTCGACCAGATAGGCCGGCTTGTCCGGATGGTCGGGATTGCGCATGTTGAAGAACGCCTTCAGCAGTGTCACGCAAGCCCCCGCTACGGTTGCGTGTCCCGCGCCATAGGCCGGGTGCATCGGGGATCCCTCTGGAAAAGCCATCGGCAACAGCCATTTGGCGATGTCGTAGTCTGACGGATCTTCCCCGTTCTGGCTGGCGTTGTGTTCGCGGATGTCCGTCAGGATGTCTTCCAGGGGCGGCTCCGTCCCGCCACCATTGGGAAAGCTGTAGGTGGCGAACGTCCGGCCGAGCTGGGCGCGTACGCGTGCTTCGGCAGAATCGCCGCCGGTCTCGAACGGCTTGCTCGCGTGTTCGCGGTTCGGGTCGTAGCCCGAATAGATGGTGTGGAACAGGGCGCCGGCCGCCTCGGGCCGCAAACGACGGTGCACCGTGAACTTCTGTGCCCGGACAGCCTTCAGCGCCCGGCTCGACACTTCCGTCAAGAGCGTCAGAAGATGCGGACCACCAAACAATGCGAACGGTTCCCGGTTCCAGCGCGGCGTGTCGTTGCCTGTCTTGCCGTGATACGGAATTCCCGGGTCGAAACTGTATTTCTCCTGCAGCAGGATCAGGGCCGCGTTCAGATAGGCCTGGTAGAGCTGGTCGTCGTGGACATAGGTCGCCATGTCGCGCAGGCGGCTCATGGTTCGGTACTGGACCTTGCCGGCAGGTGCCAGATACTGGCCGATCCCGACAAGCGGCCGCGCGTTCAGGGCGTTTTGCACGTCCAGCCAGTCGCGCCAGGTGGTCATGTAATCCTTGCCGGGCTTGGCAATCCTGACCTTCTGATCGATACGCTGTGCGCCATAACGAATGACACCTCCCGCCCGTCCTTCGGTGTCGCGCGTGCAACCGCCATCGCCCATCACCATAAACTGGGACAGGAAGGGCGAGTGCCACGGATCTTCACCGAGACCCCGGAAAACGGTGGAGGGCGTCATCTCGGTTCCGAACCGCCTGCGCGCACGATGCTCCCGCGCGGCCGTGTCCAGTCCGTTTCCAACTCCACGGAACCAGCGCATACCGGAAAGACGCTTGGCCGCGTCACCGACGTCGCCATTCGCTTTCTGCAGGCGCCCCTTGGTCGCATTCGAAAGGACAGTGCCATCGGCCTTGGTCAGGTCGCCGACCAGGCTGTCGTCCATGAAAGCCGCCACCGGCCAATCGCGCGACAGCGCCATCTGGTAGATTTCGGCCATCTCCGCCGCGAATTCGGCGGAACCCGCCTTCGGTGCGGGTGGCATGGTGACAGCAAAGGGATCCGGCCCCTCGAGAACGTAGGCATGGCCTGCCGTGGGGCTCTCCCATTCCCGATAGGTCTGCTTGTCCGCCGGACATTCCAGGCCGTCGAAATCCGACTGGCTGGCACCGTGGATCACCTGCAGGTCGACATTGAGCGGAACCATCTGGAAAACGGTCGGATCTGATGTCCGGGTGCCCTCGGCAAACAGCTCGAAATCGCCCGGATGGTCCAGCAGCCCATTGTCGAGGTGCAGCAGCCCCTTGGTGAAGCTGAAAACATACGGGAACTGCTCATCCTGATTGGAAAGATGCCGGTCCTGCGGGTTTGCAGTGGAAAGCGCGGTCGCGCGGTTACGAATCTCAGCGGCTTTGGTTTGCCGGTCGGGATCAGGGAACATGTCATGCCTCCGGTTCAAATCGGTGCGGAAAGCATGATCGAGATGCTGTGAGCGCAGCATGAGTGCACCATGAGCACTGCGTGAATATTTCGTGAAAAGTGCAATTACAGGGAGTTGCGACTAAAATTTACATGGATATCCGCCGTATACTGCCGCTACGGCAATGGGCTGAACGGGCTGGTTCACGAGCCGAAGTCACGAGAGTGTCTGCCGGCTGCCGGAAATGCCGAACCAGAAGCAATTTTGAAATTCGATATCCAACCGGATGGGCTAAAATGATTTCCAGATCTTTATTTTCCTTCTCTTCGCGCAAGCCGTTGCTTGTCTGCGGTTTGCTGATCGCGGTCGGCATCGATACATCCGCCGAGGCCGCGGAAGTGTGTGCCGGCTTCAGGATGCCGAAAGAGCATTGTCCGGCAGTGGACCTCAGTGTATGTGGCCCGAAAGATCTCAAGTGCCGGGCCGAGCGGCTGATGGCCTGCCCGTCACTCCAGGCACCGCCTTCGGGATATGAGCCCTACCAATTGAAGATCGATTTTCCGCAGACCGAACCCGAGGTGGAAGAACGGCCCTGGCTGAAGTTCGCCCCCTTCAAGGCAGGGTCGCTTCAGGAACGGGCGGACCAGTCCAGAGCCTACCTGTCGGCTGTGCTCTCCTATGTAATGGAAGGAAACAGGGAGGTTGATTGGCGCGTAGAGAAAAACGAGGTGCGTGACTGGTACTATGCACCCTGGATGCATTTCGATGGCGCCAATGGCCGGGAACCTCTGCGCGGCCTGACCAGGGAACTCTGCTCCGCGCCGGGCGTGCTGCACTCCCTGCAGAAGACACCGACGGATTCCTGGGCGGTGGGTTTCTACAACGCTCCCGGCGGCTACCAGATCGGCCAGGTCTGGAAGTCCTGGGTCGAAGCTGCAACCTGTCCTTCCGAACCGGCGGAACCGGTCGACATCGGTTTCCCGGAAGGCACGGTGTCCTTCAAGCTGCTCTTCACCACGGCCACTGCCGATCAGGTCCCCTTTCTCAAGGAGGCGCCGGGATGGGAAGCCTACATCTTTCCGACACCGCCGAAACCGGAAAGGGATTTCTGCGACGCCGGCTATGTACAGGATGTGCACGAACTCCGGCTGCTCCAGCTTGACATCGCCGTCAAGGACACGCGTTCCGGCAATTCGACCGGATGGACATTCGGGACGTTCATCTACATGTATGATGACAAGATCACGGACGTCTGGGAAAGGCTGAAGCCGGTCGGGCTCCAGTGGGGCAACGATCCTCAACGGGAACAACAGGACCTGGCTGGTCTCGAGCCCTCGAAGTGGTGGCAGGTGCCCCTGCTTGAAGGCTGGATCAACCCGGAAGTCGCCGCCTTGTTCCGCTCTGAAGGCCGCGAATGGCTTGGCCTGCACGGGCGGCTGAACGGCCCGGTCGACAACTGGAAATCCGGCTGCACGTCCTGTCACTCGGCCCAGGCCGTCGGTCACAAAGAAGGCGATAGCATTCTGGAGCGCCCGGGCGAAGACACGCTGCCATGGCACGCATGTGGAACGGCTGACCCGAAAATAGGTGAACCGTGCGAGGTGAATTCTCTTTTCACGAAATTCTTCGCCAATCGAAGAGGGGACGTGTCCTACGAGCCTGGCTACCTGCCCCTGGACTATTCCCTGCAACTCGCCAAAAGCCTTCAGTTCTACGTCGACTGGCTGAATTCGGCTCGAGTTTCAAACACCTCCACAGGGAGCTACACCAAGTCCGACGGCCCCTACCTGACGGGTTCCGAAACCGGCACCTACCAGGATCTGCAAATCGAGGTTCCGGCCCCCAAGGGCGCCAATATCCGCCGCTAGCCCTATTGAAGTCGGCGTCAGATATCGCGTTTCAGGTCACCTGCACGACCGGTACCCTTCCCGGCCCCTGCGTTTGAATGAAAAGGACCGGGATGAGTACTCCCCGGAGCTCACGATCAAGACAAGGCGGACTTCACGCGGTCTGCAATCTCCTTGACATGTTCGTGCGTGAACCCCTGGTGGAGGGTCATGCAGATGGACGTATCATGGTAGAACTCGGCATTCGGGAGCTGGATATTGTTGTAATCGTACTTCCGTCCCGAGACGACTTCCGCAGGCCACACGCCGCCCGGGAAAAAGGCCTTCTGCTGAACGACGGGATAGCGGTGAAGCAGGTTCTGATATCCCCGAGACGCATCCCATCTGCCGCTGGCGTCAAGCAGAAGCCTTTCAAGTACGGCTTCCCGGGTCGCATTGTCTGCGAGACGGAAAGTAAACAGGAAATAGGAAGACGAGGAGTCCCCGGGGTCTGATTGGGGCACGACACCGGGAAGTCCGGCCAGCAGATAGCGCAAGGCATCACCTGCGGCCTTCCGGCGCGCCACGAGATCGGCGAGCCTCGGCAATTGGTCGAGCGCAAGAGCGCTTTCAAGTTCGTTCAGCCTGTAATTCAGCCCGATGCGATGGTTCTTGACGTTCTTGCCGGAGTCCGGCGAATTGAGCCGATCCCAGTATTTGTCGGCAAAATGGTGACACTTTTCAAACAGTGCCCGGTCCCGGGTGGCAACGAAGCCTCCCTCACCAGTGGTGACATGCTTCCAGTGATTGAGACTGAATGCTCCGAGGGTCCCGAGCGTACCGCAGGGTTTCCCCTTGTATGTCGCACCAAGTGCCTGCGCCGCATCCTCGATCACCGGGATGTTTTTTTCATTGCAGAGTGCAAGGATCGGATCCAGGTCAACTGGCGTTCCCGAATGGTGCATCACGATGACGGCCTTGGTGTGCTCGGTAAGAACCGCCTGGATTGTCTCGGCGGTCACCATGCCGCTGTCCCGGTCCACATCGGCAAAGACCGGAATGAGGTTCTGGAAGATCGCGGGCATCAGCCCGCCGACATCCGTAATCGGCGGTACGACGACTTCCATACCCGCATCGATTTCGAGGCTGGCGAGAGCGGTATGAATGCTGGCCGTGCCCGAGGACGTCGTAGCGACGTAGTCGATATCAAGATGGTTCCTGAACGCTTCAATTGCCTCGTCCGCAAAGGACTTCGTACCGTCGAATCGTCTGTAAAACAGATGATTTGAACTCAACACGCTTCCTATAACATCAAGTGTTTTCTGATCGAACCGGGCTGGAAGCGGCGGTGTGCTTGTCATGACGTCCTCCTTGAAAATTGCTAAAAACCGGAAGGTTGCTGAATTTCCTCCATCAGCGGCAAACGCCGCAGGGTTGTAACTGGATAGGTCGGATCAAGAAATTTCGATGCTGTGAAATCAGGCTCGTATCGCTGCATGGACGTGATTGACCTGTCCGAAGCCGGCGCATGGTGCTGTCTCAGGGTCAGTGCGATTTCATAGCGCCTCACCGAGACAAATTCCGGCTTCATGAACAGCGCCATTCTGGCGTGTGCGAGCGCCTTGTCGTATTCGGCTAGCGAGGCAGCGGCCATGCAGGCAAAATGCTCGAAGAAGAATTGCTGGTAACTGCCGGTGGCAAGCCTCACGGACCGCTCCGCAGCTGCATAGCTGTCTGTCTGCGCGCCATTGACCGCAAGGGCGTTAGAATACATGGCCCAGCTGAGCGGATTCGAGGCATTCGCGTTGACAGCGCTTTGCGAGAGTTGCAGCGACGTGCGCGTGTCGCCCTCGTGAACATATTCAAGTTGTGAGGCAATCGCTTGAACCGTCACGCTCTCCGGTGAATACCTATAGGCTTCAACGGCCAGTTCCTGCAGGCTTGCGCCTTGCCCGAAATCGAGGCGGCGATGCTGGAAAAAGGCAAGGTTTCTCAGGAAGGCCCTCCAGGCGAGATGCGCTCCATGCGGCGTGATCTCGAAGGCACGCTGAAGCAGTTGATCTGCGGATGCCAGACTGTCCCAGTCCAGCTGGAAGATCCTTCTGTGCGCACGACGCGCCAGCACGGAAGCGAACTGGGTGGCGGAGAGTTCGGATTTCGGGTCAGAAATCGCGTCCAGAACTTTCTCGGACGCGCGAAAACAGAACCTGTCGAAGCTGAGGGATGTTGCCGCGTCCGCAAAAAGGGCCGGCACCAGCGCACCCTCGGACCAGAGCTGCATTCCGCTGGTCGGCAGGAAGGTCGAGAAGGACATGTAGGTCGCGTCATCCGCGGAATTGACGCAGACGCGAAGCGCAACGCAATTGCGGTTCCTGTTCGAGCTTTCCAGAACAAAGCCCGTTCCAGCGATGACAATGATGTCATGTTCCGAGAGCTGATTGTGCAGCCTGTCCCTTGCGAGTTGCAGGATCAACTGGTTGTCGCTCTCGTCGCCCGACACGAATTCAAGGATGATTACGGGCTTGTCGCTCCGGGGTGCCGTAAAGTCAGGGACCGTGTGGGAGTTTTTCCCGAGCAGCATTCGAATGTCACGCAGCAGATGCTCAAATTCACGATCCTTGATTTCGTCCAGACCTTCAAAGACATCCGCGCGAAGAGTGACATGAGAGTCCACCGGCGGTGTTGAGAAATCAATCTTGATCCGATCCCGGTCCAACGAAACGACTGAGCCGTCGGTGAGCAAAATATCTCGATGAGGTCCGAGTGCAGTTCTGATGTCGCTCAAGGCTCTGCGCAGACTTCCTGCGGCCTGCGCACTCTGCCGATCACTCCATAGCCGTGTTTGCAACCAGGAGCGGCTTCGCGCCTGATCAGGCGCAACCGACAGGAGCGCGAGCACCGCGCGCGCTTTCGCGCTGCGCGGAGCGTGCTCTTTCCCGTCTTCGTCCAGTATTCGGAACTGTCCTACAGCGCACAGAGTTAACAAATTCGCCCCCAAGCGATACAACCTGTGATAACTATATAAGCAGAAATTCGGTAAACTGTCTAAGCCTTAGATAGATTGACGTAAAGTAACACTAGAAAGTAGCATGTATTGATATTTGCATAATCTAAGGTTGTATTTCAGCTTCGGCTGCTTCCCAGTACTTCCAGCGCGCGGCCACATGCTGGAAGGAACGTTCTGCCGAAGACCGGGCACCCGGGATAACATAATGTTCCGGCTATTGAGCCGGGGGTTTCATGGCTTACAAATTGATCAAGGGCGAGTTTCATATCTTTTATCCCGACCTTCCAAGACAAGGTCCGGAACCGGACGGCGACACCCTGAAATTCAAACCTTACAATCGGTCCTTCGTGGAAACGCTTTGGCGACCCGGTGTCCCCAGACCCGGTTTCAACGGACGCGACATGATCAATTTGCGCTTCGAGGGCCTGGACGCGCTCGAAACGCATTTTTCCAACGGGCATCAGAACCTTGAACTGGCGGAAGCTTCGCGTGATTTTCTTCTCGAAGCCGCCGGCTACGGGTCGGTGGCCTTCTGGGATGACCTGCCCAACAAGGTCAAGTCGGTTCAAAACCACCCAGTGCCTGGATACATCATCTCGAATGGCCTCGACGGTCACGGCCGCATTGTTGCCTTCGTCTATTTCGGTGAAATCGAAGAAGCGGACGGAAGTGAACTCCATCTCGACCCAGCCCGCGTTGCACAGAGCTTCAATGCTCTCAGCCTAGCAAATGGCCAATCCTATCCATTGTTCTACATGTCTCTTCCGGTTGACCTCACTCGGCCTCTAGGCGCCATTGCGCGCGAGGCGCGCAGCAACGGCGAAGGCCTTTATCCGAACGACGCGTCACTACCTGGAAAGACCTTTGAGGTGACGCTCCAAAAGTACCAGCAGCTCGCGATCTGGCTAAACTATTCCGGCGACTGCACAACTATTTCTCCGACGAGTTCTTCGACCTGTCCGGCTTTGACACATGGCTGAGAGCCGACTTAAAGGATCGCGGCGACCGTGTATTTTTGCCGGAAAATTATGATGCGCATTTTCACAATGTCGTCGAGGTGATTTCTCCAACACAAATGCGCCTGAAGGTGGATCCTACGGACATCGTCATAGTACCCGACGATTTTATCATGCCGGACCTGGGTTTGCATCCCAGCTAGACTACTCGAGTTGGCTTATTTTCCTATTGTTCTCGACGACGCGTTAATTCTGTTCACAGTGTCAATTACATAATTAAATTTAACCAATGGATAGTAGTCGTCTGATTCGCAACAACTGAAACAAGACATTCGGATTTCGGCCCCGTTTCAGTCATTCGCAACGGATACGATTGACGCCAAGTAGAGACAATGCAATTTGACTCCAAAAAAGAGCCCGGCGAATTCCTCCGTCGGGCTGAAGATACCCGCCTCAAAACGGGATTTCATCCTGGTCACCAGGCTCGTCGCCTTCGGTCTCGGTCTGCTTCGCCCGACTCAGGAAATCGACCGTCTCGGCGATGATCTCACAGCCGTAGCGGTCGACGCCCGCCTGATCAGTCCACTTGGTGTAGTGAATGCGGCCACGGACCATGACCTTCATGCCCTTCTCGCAATATTCCTGGACCGTCTTGCCGAGACCGTTGAAGCAGGTGATGCGGTGCCATTCGGTGTCCTGGACGCGGTGACCTTTGTCATCACGGATCACCTTGCCTTCGGAGTAGCGCGGGCGCGAGGTGGCAAGGGTGAAGTGGGTGATGGAGGTGCCGCCCTGGGTGGTGCGGGTTTCCGGGGCCTGACCGATGTTGCCGGCGAGAATGACGATGTTCTGCATTTTAGTGTCTCCGTTGCTTCAACCGGAGGAACCGTCCCTCCGATGATGCCCGGCCAAGACCGTCGGGAGAAGCCTGCACGGATGCCCATGGCATCCGCTCGACCCCCAAGACGGGACGTGGTGCGGGCAGGCGCGGCACGCGACAACACGGGTCCCGCCGCGGGGGTTGCCGGCCGAAACCGAACGGGCTTAGGGGATCACAGAAGAGGAGGGATAGGGTCTTTCGGGAAAGCGTCCTTGGAGACGTGGTGCGGAAACATCATTCCCGCTGGCAGGATTGCATCGGTTGCCTCGGCCACCCCGGCGACAATCGCGGTGCCGGGCCACGTCGTTATCCGCCACCTGCGCCGCAACTCCCGCAGTCAGTAGACGCGCGCGAGTAGTTTCGCGTTTGGACACCTGACACCGAACTTGTCGGAAGTCCGCAACGAAACGGCGCGCAGTATTGCGGAAATGCATGAAGTTTGGGTCCGGTGCGGTGGCGGCACCCACTAACCCGTGCCGGCGCGCAACGTCCTTTGGCACTGCGGAGATATTCGACACCTCGAACCCCACATCCGGCCGGGGCAGGCCAGAACCAGGTGGAGAGGCAAAGACCGGTTGTTAGTCGCTCGGGAACGGAAGGTCCCAAGGTCCCGGCGAGGTGTCCGGCGTCTCTGCCATGCGAAGCAGCGGATGCCTCATCAAGCCTTTACCTTGTGCCTGGTTACCGGGACAGCACATTCTCACCGAGCGCGCTGTGATTGATGATCGCGGCGATTGCCACGATCAACCCGCAAGCTCCGCAGAGTAGATTGAGCGCGAGCGCGGAGTCGAGAGCGTGTTTCGCGACCCCATGAGCAAGCGCATAGCCCGCGACCGCCGCCGGTGCGGCGAACATCGTCAGCGCCGCAAGGCGAAGAAGCGGGTTCCTGGCAAAACCCAGGACCGCGATCACCAGACCGACAGAAAATACTGCCCCACCAAGTGCCGCGAGCGCCGACAGGCCAAATCCAGCTCCAGCGGCGTGAACGTGCTGGAACACCGTGGTCCCGGCCATGACCGGCAGCGCGTAGATCGCGAAGTTGAAAGCGAGCACGCAGAGCATGATGGAAAGAGAGATGACGAGCAGAATAAGCGTCATGACAGCCTCCGGCGTCAGTGATTTTGAGGGATCACGTCAGGCTGCCGATGGATACGCTCCGCCTGCGACTATGCTGCTTCGCCGGTTCTGCAAGTCTGATCATTTGACTTCAGGACGACGTCCGGGGTCAAGGGTGTCGAAAACGAAAAGGGGGCGCTCACGCGCCGCCCTCGTATTTCAGGATGGGGATGCCGAGCTTGCGGGCCTTGTCGGCTAGGTTTTCCTGGATGCCCGTGCCGGGAAAGACCAGAACGCCGATCGGGAGCGCGTCGAGCATGGCGTCGTTTCGCTTGAAGGGCGCGGCCTTCGCGTGTTTGGCCCAGTCGGGGCGGAAGGCCACCTGCGGCACCTTGCGATGGTCCGCCCAACGGGAGGCGATGAGTTCAGCACCTTTCGGCGAACCGCCATGCAACAGCACCATGTCCGGATGCTTGGTATGGACCTGATCGAGCCTTGACCAGATCAGGCGGTGGTCGTTGAAGTCGGTCCCGCCGGTGATCGCGACCTTCGGCCCCTGCGGCAGGAGCACCTCCGCCTCAGCCCGGCGTTTCGCAGCGAGGAAATCCCGGCTGTCGATCATCGCCGAGGTGAGGTTGCGGTGACTGACCCGCGAGCCGTTGCGGGGCTGCCAGGGCTTGCCCTGATGGCGCTCGAAACCTTCGACGGAGAGGTCCCGGAAGAGCTCCAGCGCGTTCCTGCGTTCGATCAAGCTCTGCCCCTCGGCTGTCAGGCGCTCCAGTTCGACGGACTTTACCTCCGAGCCGTCCTGTTCGCGCTGCAGCCGGCGCTGTGCCTGCTCGTTGTCGTCGAGATCGCGCTCGGTGCGCGTCGTGGCGCGGTGAAAGAGATTGACCGTGCCCCAGAGCAATTCGTCGAGTTCGGGTTCGAGGCGTGTTTCGCCGAGTGTCGCGATCAGGGCGTCGAAGATGTCGGCGACGGCGCTGGAGACCATGCTGTCCTCGGGGAGCGGCCTCGGATCGGGTTCGTCCTCGAACGGACGCCAGCCGTAGAGCTGGAGTTCGGCGAGGACGTGACCAGTCTGGGAGGAACTATGGACTGGTTCATTGGCTGCCAATTCGTTTAAATAGGTCATTTCGGGGGGCCTCGTCGGGTGAGCCGCGCCCATCGCGGCCTTCGTGGCAGCGACCAGCCCACAGGCGGGACGGCCGGGCAGCCCGAGAGAAGCGAGGGTCCCGATGGCCAAGCCCGGCTATTTTGCCTCGCGATGCAAAGCGCCTCCCTGGAGGCGCGGCGGAAAATAGCCGGAGCGCGGCCATTGCCCGGCCGTCCCGTTTGTGGGCCGCCTGCCCTCTCAAGAAGGCCGTGGGCGGCGACGTGTCCGACGAGGAAGACCGGGAGGACCGGATATGACAGGAGGGCAGCAAGCGGCCCGCCACGGTCCTGACCTGTCGCGCCCTCACGCCGCCAGGAACCGCGCCACGTCGTCGGGATGAAGCTGAAGCCGCAGCCGCTCCCGAAGGGCATCGATCCCATCGCACCTCAGATCGTCATTGAAGTCGCCAAGCCTCGACGTCAGCACCAGCGCCTCGATTCCGGCCTCGGCGGCTCTGGCCAAAAGAACCTCCCACGCGCCCTCGCCCGCAGGATCGCGGTCACACAGGACATAGAGCCGGCGGAGACCTTTCGGGAACTGGATGGCGGCAAGATGAGCCGCCGAGAGCGCCGCCAGCACCGGCAGTTCGACACCGGCGGAGCGGGCCGACAGCACCGTCTCGATCCCCTCGCCGGCGGCGAGAACATCTTGCGCCACTCCGAACCGCACCCCGTGGCCGAGCAGGTCTCCCATTGCCCGCCTCGGTGTCTCGACAACCGCTTTGCCGGAGCCGTCCACCGCGAGCCAGGTGCGATGCGCACCGGTCTGACGCCCGCCGAGATCGGTGACGGCGGCGACCATCGCCGGGAGCTGTCTGGTCGCGCCGCCTCCCTCCGGCCGGTAGTAGCAGGCAGGATGGAAGCGCAGGCTTGCGGTTTCATGCAAAGCCGTAATGCCGCGATTGCACATATACGTCTCCACGAGTGTTCCGTTGATCGGTTGCGACATGGCAAAGAGACGCCGTGCGGCCGCGGCAGAACCGGACGGGACCGGCGACACTTGCGGCAACCGTGGCTGTTCTTCCGGCTCCGGACGCGGCAGGTTCAGAAATCGCCGTGCCTCCTCGGCGACATCGCGAAAGTCGGTGAGGCCACAGCGTTCGCGGATGACATCGAGGAGATCGCCATGTTCGCCAGTCGCTGCATCGGTCCATTTTCCCGCAACGCCCTTGCCACGATCCGGTCCCTTGAGCCGGACGAACATCGACCGGCCCGGCGAACCCTGCACATCCCCCACCAGCCAGTAGCGGTCGGATCTTCGGCCGGCCGGCAGGTAGTGGCGGCAGACCGCCTCGGCCTCTCTTGCAAGACGCGCCGCAAGCTCGGAGGCGTCAGCCCGGGACATCAGGCTACCCCGCGATCCGAGATGCGCTCGATCGGCCAGGTCTCGATCAGCTTGTCGAGCACTTCCACACCACTCTCATCGACTGGCACGAAGAAGCGCAGCTTCCAGGAGATGATTTCCGAGAAGAGCCCAAAGGCCTTGAGCCGCTCGCGCATGCCTTCCGTAAAGCCGGATAGCTCGATCCGGTTTGCCCCCATGACGCGGCCCCGCCGGAGCTGCAGACCTTCGGCAAGATCCAGGATGGTGTGACCATCGAGTAGCGCGGCATGGGCTTCATCGGGAGACAGCGTCACCGACCCGGTCGCGGCTACATTGGCCGCCCAGGCCGGCGAGACGCGGCGGCCGATGATGCGCTCACCCTCGTCCGTTTGCAGCCGGTAGATCCTTGTCGACTCGTTCGGCAGACACTTCCACACCGGCAGGAGCAGACCGCTGACCATGTGCAGCGTGCTCTCGGTGAATTCCGGAACCTCCGACAGTTCGTGGTCCCAAGCGGACGCGAAGGTCTCCCGGTCCACCTCGCGCCAATGGCTGCCGGTGAGTGCCTTGAGCGAAAGCGGACTGTGCTCCATCGGCCGGATTAGCCGGACGCGGCGCTCGATCTCACCATCGTCGAGCATCATGGACGGCGCCGGCACCTGAACGGCCGACCGCCCCGACTTGCCGTTGACCAGCAGCCTGGCACCGGGCTCCGCGCCCGCACGGGCAATCGCTTCCTCCAGCGGCATGGGCTGATTGCGGCGCTTCTCGGCGATAGTGAGAAGCCGGGTCTCCGCGCCGGTCGCCGGATGGGTATGGATCGTCCGCCGGTCGGTGACCACAAAGCTCTCGGCCGTCAGTGTCTCCAGCCCGAGATCATAAGTACCGCTGGCGATCGCTCCCTCGACCCTGGCGTCGAGAAGTTGCTCGAAGGCGGCAAAGAGGATGCCCTGAAGCTCGATGGTCAGCGCCAGCAGGCGGTTGAGGAAGGTGGTGATCGGCGGCAGATCGTCCCTGATGCCGTTCGCGTCCGTCAGCTTCAGGCCGGTGGCGGTCTCAAACCGCTCCAGCGGACAGCCCTCGACCTTGCCGCGCACAATCAGGAGGTAAAGCTGGCGTAGCGCGTCGCGGGCATAAAGGCTTTCGAGATTGTCCTCGGGGCGAAAGAGCCCCTGTCCGCCGGTCTGGCGCTGGCCCCGGGTGATGGCTCCGAGCGTGTCGAGCCGGCGGGCGATGGTCGACAGAAACCGCTTTTCCGCCTTTACGTCCGTCGAGACCGGCCTGAAAAGCGGCGGCTGCGCCTGATTGGTGCGGTTTGTCCGCCCGAGCCCCTGGATCGCGGCATCGGCCTTCCAGCCGGGCTCGAGCAGATAATGGACCCGGAGCCGCCGGTTCCTCGCCGACAGGTCGGCGTGATAACTGCGCCCGGTGCCACCGGCATCGGAGAAGACAAGAATGCGTTTGAGGTCGTCCATGAAGGCCGCCGTCTCGGCAAGATTGGCCGAAGCGGCGCGGCTTTCGACTGCAAGACGATCGCCTTTTCGCACGATGCGCCGCGAACGGCCCGTCACCTCGGCAACCGTGTCTGTGCCGAAGCGCTGGACGATCTGATCGAGCGCACCGGGGACAGGCGGCAGCGAAGCGAGCCGCTCGATCAACTCGTTCCGCCGGGCGACCGCCTCGCGGCATTCGACGGGCTGACCGTCCCGGGTAACCGGGCGCGAGGAAAGATTGCCCTCGCTGTCGGTGAAGGGCTCATAGAGCTGCACCGGGAAGGAATGGGCGAGATAGTCGAGAACATATTCGCGCGGGGTGTTGTCAACCTGGACGTCATTCCATTCCTCGGTGGGGATCTCGGCGAGCCGCCGCTCCATCAGCGCCTCGCCGGTCGAGACGATCTGGATGACGGCGGCATGGCCAGCCTCCAGATCGCGCTCGATCGACCGGATCAACGTGGGCGTCTTCATAGAGGTCAGCAGATGGCCGAAGAAGCGTTGCTTGGCGCTCTCGAAGGCGGATCGCGCCGCGGATTTGGCCTGCCGGTTGAGCGTGGCTCCACCTCCCTTTGGGCTGCCGGTGATGTTGGCGGCTTCCATCGCCGCGTCGAGATGGTTGTGGATGACGGCGAAGGCGCCGGCATAGGCGTCGTAGATGCGGCGCTGCTCGGCGGTGAGCCGGTGCTCGACCAGCTCGTATTCGACGCCATCATAAGAAAGCGAGCGGGCGGTGTAGAGCCCAAGCGACCTGAGGTCGCGAGCCAGAACCTCCATCGCCGCGACGCCGCCCTCCTCGATCGCCTCGACGAACTCTGCCCTTGTCACAAACGGAAAGTCCTCGCCGCCCCAGAGACCGAGCCGTTGCGCATAGGCAAGATTGTGCACACTGGTGGCACCGGTCGCCGAGACATAGACCATGCGGGCATCAGGCAGCGCATGCTGCAGTCGCAGTCCCGCACGACCCTGCTGCGAGGGCGCGACATCGCCGCGTTCCCCTTTGCCGCCTCCGGCATTCTGCATGGCATGGCTTTCGTCGAAAATGATCACCCCATCGAATTCCGTCCCGGCTTCGGCGCCGGAACCGGACTTCAACCAATCAACGATCTGCTTCACCCTGGAAACCTTGTCGCCACGATCGTCGGAGCGCAGCGTGGCGTAGGTGGTAAAAAGGATGCCTTCCGACAGCGTTATCCTTGCGCCTTGCTGGAAGCGCGACAGCGGCGTGACCAGCAACCGCTCCATGCCGAGCGCCGACCAGTCGCGCTGCGCGTCCTCTAGGAGCTTGTCGGATTTGGAGATCCAGACGGCCTTGCGACGGCCGCGCAGCCAGTTGTCGAGGATGATCGCGGCCGACTGACGGCCCTTGCCCGCACCGGTGCCGTCACCGAGCATGAATCCGCGGCGGAACCGGACAGCATCGCTGGCATCATCAGGCGCGGCCTGGACGAGATCGAAGGTCTCGTCGACGGCCCAGCTGCCGGCGAGATGGCCGGAATGGGCCTCGCCCGCGTAGATCACCGTCTCGAGCTGCGCGTCCGACAGCAGCCCGTCGGTGACGACTTCCGTCGGCAGCATCGGCCGGTAGCCTGGCTTCGGCGGAGCAACGGACGCCATCGCGGCCGACTGCACCAGTTTTGTGGGATGAGCCTGAGACCCGGGAATACGGATCGACTGCAATCCGTAAGCCTCGTAGATCGCGTCGGTGAGCCCGGCGCCGTCGGGCGGTGTCCAGTCGACGGTCTCATAGGATAGCTCAGCGGCCTCGGGGTCGGCGATGGCAGGCCCCGCCGAACGGGACTTTGCAGGGCGCGCCAGAACACCTCGCACCGTACTGCCAGCAGCGGGGGCTGGTGATCGAGAAATCTCGGGACGCGAAACCGGAAGCCGCGGTGGAACCTGGTCCTCGATCCAGCCAAGCAGCGTCGCGACATCCGGCGCCATACCTGGCGAGGTCGGGAACAGTGCCGGATCCTTTGCGGGTACCTTGTCGATGACCGTGAGCCGGGTTGGGAATGTTGTTCCGTGCTTTGAATATGCCGATCCGGCGATCGCGGCGGAGAACACGACGGTGCCGCGCTCCTGCAGGCGTGCAAAGGCTTCGCGCCAGCCGGGCAGTTCCGGACCGACATTTGCCCCGGTGATCGTCACCAGCCGTCCGCCCGGAGCGAGGCGGCTCAGCGCCGAGGCGATGTGCCGGAAACCGGCATCGGCGACACGGCCGGAAACGTTCGCGAGCGCCGTGAAGGGCGGATTCATGATGACGACGGAAGGCACGACGGCAGGATCGAGATGATCGTCGATCTGCGCGGCATCGAACCGCGTGACGTCCAGGGCCGGAAAGAGGGAGGTGAGCAGATCGGCGCGGGTTTCCGCCAGTTCGTTGAGAATCAGCGATCCACCGGTGATCTCGGCCAATACCGCCATCAGGCCGGTGCCGGCCGACGGTTCCAACACAAGGTCGGCGGCGGAAACATGAGCTGCGGTTAGCGCGGCAAGGCCAAGGGGAACGGGCGTGCTGAACTGCTGGAGCGCCTGGCTTTCCTCGGACCGACGGGTCTGCGTCGGCAGCAGCGCCATGATCTTATCGAGCACAGAAAGCCGTGCAGCCGGCGTTGCGGCTTTACGGAAAACCGCCTTGCCGTATTTACGCAGGAACAGAACCGTCGCCACCTCGCAGGCGTCATAGGCGCTCTTCCAGTCCCAGGCGCCGGATGCATCGGACGCGTCGAAAGCAGTTTCCATCGCGGCGCGCAGCATGGCAGCATCAACGTGCTGGCCTTGTTCAAGATGCTCAAAAAGATCATGGGCGGCGGCCAGGATGGCGGGCGCGGGAGCGATCGGTGTGGCCTGGACGGCCACGGGTGCGGTTATGTTCATGTGGGGAATTCCTCGAGAGCAGCAACGGGAAAGCCCGGCCAGCGCTCTCTCGACCGCCCGGGCTCACCCCGTCCCGGCAGTCCTCTCCCTCTCAGGGCAAAAGAAATCGCGCCACACCGGAGCGTGGGCGCGATCAGGCTGGAAGAAGGTCAAAGGTCGGTTTCGGGAAGCAGGAGGCGAGCCTGGCTCCTCGAGAGCCCTTGAGCCCGCCTCGGCCCAATGCGGCAAGTGAAATCAGGAACCGGGGCTCAACGGCCCCGGCCGGCCTGAGGCGATCGCCTCACGAGAAGGGATCGATTTCGAACATCACGGCCACCTCGTCGCCGTCGATTTCGTCGGCGGTCACAGCACCGAAAGATCCGTCGCCGGCCTGGAATACGACGATGGAAACCATCAGCGTGGCGGCGAGGCTGGCGGCGTATGCGGTGGCGTCATGAAGGGACATTGTTCCGGCTCCTATCTTGGGAGGCGGGGGACCATCCCCCGCGCGACAGGCGCTCGATGTGTCTGATCGAGGACGGCAATCACCGCGTGCGTTCGGGCTCGTCCCGGCACCGCGCGGCGGCACGCTCGCGTAAGCCGACCCCATGCGGGTTGAATGCCAAAGCCTCGTTCAGACCAAGGTCAGCGATTGGAAGCGGGGGAAGGTTTTCCGTATCTGTCAGAAGCCGGAAAGGCGTAAATACGATTGCACAGCCGCCTCTGTCCCCTGCCAGCCTCGCAAGAAGGAATGCAACGATGGGCAGGAGCGAAGACGTGAGGCAGGCAACCCGGCGTAACACCAACGGAGCACAATGGTCTTGATGATGCTGGGTACCTAGATAGGTCCGGTAATTGCTGCCCGGCTTGCGCCACCATGAAAAACCCCGGAGCCTTGCGGCTCCGGGGTGAAATCGCGTTACTCGGCCGCCACGAGGGCAGCATCTTCGTCTTCGGCTTCCGCGTTTTCATCGTCGCTGTCATCATCACCGAGAAATGCCGGAAGAGTCTCATCCGCTCCGCTCTCCTCGTCTTCCGTCTCGACCGGCACGGCTTCGCAATCGTCCGTCATGCGCAGCGGCTCCGGCAGCCAGCCGGTGCCGGCCAGCAACCGTTCGGCCTCCTTGGCCATGTCGCCCTTCTTGAGATGGTCGATCAACTCGGCGGCGCGCTCGCCCGCTCCTTCGCGCACAGCTTCGAGAATGCGAGGCTTGGTGACGCGGCCAAGATAGTTTTCGACCGTCGGCGTCCAGCCGGCTTCCACCATGTCGAGATCGACAGCGCGAGCGAGACGATCCGCCTCGGCGAGACGCTGCTGGATGCCGTGCACGGTGACGGTGCCGCCGCCGTAGCGGTCGGCCTTCTCGTAGAGGGCGTTGACGCCGAACGCCGCGCAATGCGCGAAGAGCTCCGCCTGCTCGGTGCCTTCGAGGGAAACAAGCCAATCCCAGAGAGCGGCCTCGTCGTCCGGCATGCGTGCCTCCCAGGCCTTGTGGCGTTCCTCGATAGCCTGTGCCACCGGAGTGTCCTTCAGACCAGGCGCTTGCAGCGCGAAGTCGGTGTTGCGCACTGAGACTTCCATGGCCGGGCTATAGGTCGTGTAGCGGGAAAAGACGTCCCGGCATAACTTGTGCAGCACGGCCAGGAACGCGACGGACGGATTGTTCGCCAGCCTGTCGCGCAGCGCCAGCGTCCGCTCGGCGGTCAGCTCGGTAACCAGGCGTTCCGGAAGCGGCTTGATGACGTCGCCTTCGTCGTCATCTGCATCCATCGGCTGGCTGCCGATGGTGATGACAGCGCGCCGCGCCGAAGAACCGACACCAGTATCAACGTGGTCGATGCCAGCGGCTCCACCGGCCTCTGATCCGTTACTCTCGACGGCGACGTCAAGCTCATCCTCGGGACGGACATAGCCATGATCGACGACAAGTTCACCGTCCCGGCCGATGCTGAGGAAGACACCGGCGCGGGCAACCTCGTCCGGATCGAAGCTGACAGGACGGTTTTCGAATGCTTGAAGTGCGGCCTCGATTTCCGCGAGACGCCGATCGACCTCTTCGGGCAGATCGTCGGCCTCCGCGTATTCCGATTCGAGATTGTCATGCTCGTTGCGGAGTGCCTCGCGGGTCGCCCGTTCCTCTTCGGTGAGGTCCTGCGTCGTGCCGGTGAGTTTGCGCAGGCCGTTGGCGTGGCCGTAGGGAAGTTCAACCGAAGCGTCGATCCACCGCCAGCCTTCGGCCGCAATCTCGTCAGCCTTAACTTTCAGCTTCTCGTCAACCAGGCGGTCGAGAAGGGAGACATCCTGCAGCCAGCCGTCGTCATGTTGAGAGAAGAGGTCGCGCAGGATTTCGCCGCCTGCCTGCTCATAGGCTTCGAGACCGACGAAGCGGGCACGTTTTTCGGAAGAAGGCACCGTGGTTTCAGTTAACAGGCGCCGGATCTGCCACGGCTCCTTCTGCCAGGAATTGCGAATGCTCTCCCAGACTTGTTCCTGACGGACATGATCGGGATTGACCGTAAAAGCCATCAGCATCTCCAGCGTCATGCCGTCCTCGGCATAGACGTCGAGCAGCACGGGGGAGACGGTGGCAAGGCGCAACCGCTGCCGGACGACCTGGACCGTGGTGAAGAAGGCCGCCGCGATCTCCTCCTCGCTCATGCCTTTTTCGCGCATATCAAAGAAGGCGCGGAACTGGTCGAGGGGATGAAGAGCTACGCGCTGGGTGTTTTCGGCCAGACTGTCGTCTTCGGCGAGGATATTCGTCGCGGGATCGCGGACAACGCAGGGCACGGGCGCGGTTTTGGCGAGACGCTTCTGCTTCACAAGGATTGCCAGGGCCTGATAGCGACGGCCACCGGCCGGCACCTCGAACATGCCGGTCTCGTGGCCAGCCTCATCGAGCAAAGGGCGGACATTGAGGCTCTGGAGGAGTGTGCCGCGGCGGGCGATATCCTCGGCCAGTTCCTCGACAGAAACGCCGGACTTGATGCGCCGGACGTTGGACTGGCTGAGGACGAGCTTGTTGAAGGGAATATCGCGTGAGGGCGACAGGGTGAGTTTCTGATTGGCAGTTGCCATTGGGATAGTCTCCGCGACGGGCGCCGAGAGCCTCTCTCTCAACATCCAACCCGTCGTGAAAACCCCACCCCTCCTCTCACTCTCGTAGAGCGCGGTCTGGCCCCCTGCGATTAGAAACCACTGCTTCGCGAATGACGGACGAATGCGGCCGAGGTCAACCAGCCCATCCGCCAATCCATCAGATTTCGCCGCGGGCGCGCAGGCTGACCTCCCGGCCGATGCCGACGATGATATGGTCATGCAGCATAAGGCCCAGAACCTTGCAGCCCTTGTTGATTTCCTTCGTCATCGTGATGTCGGCGCGCGAGGGCTCAGGATCGCCGGACGGATGATTGTGGACCAGGATCAGCGCGGTCGCATTGAGCTCTAGGCCACGTTTCAGGACTTCCCTAGGATAGACCGGAACGTGATCGACCGTCCCGGTCGCCAGGCACTCGTCCGAGATAAGCCGGTTCTTCTTGTCGAGATAGAGCACATGAAACCGCTCCACCTCTCCGCGAATGGTGAGAGCGCAATAGTCCAGCACGGTCTGCCAGGACGACAGCACCGGATTCTGGTTAAGGTGGCGCAACAGAATCTGGCGTGCTTCGTAAATGACAACCTGCTCTTCAGCCGAAATCGGTGCGTGCTGCGGGTCCATGGCAAATGTCTTCTGATGCCGGGTCATGGTCTGGTCTCCCGACGGGCAGCAGGCCCCTTGCCAATGCTCTCAACCCGTCACGAGGAACCGCGCCGCCCTCTTCCTCTAAGAGAGCGACGCAGACCCGCAGAGCAGGGCAGCCGGAGTTCAGGTTCTGCGGTTTTGCGTATCGACGGAATTACTGTTGTGCGCATCAACACTTCGAGGCCGGGCATAAAGCACGCGCTCAGCTGCGCGGATACTGCCGGCTTGCCGGGCCGTTTCCGCCCACACCGAAATCGAGACATCCGTTTGAAACACGATGTCGCGCTCGATGCCCATTCCGAACGGGAGGCGAATTGACTTGAGTTCCTCCAGCGAAAAGCTGCCCAATTCCGGATAGCCGAGATCGGCAAGGCCGAACAGAGTGTCACCGTCAGGATTGAGCTCGGTTGCGAGCCAGACACCCTGGCCGAAAGGATTGAAGAATTTGACGACCGGCACATGGTCGATGTCGCGCTCACGACCGTTGGCAAGCAGGCGTTCGCGCTGTTCGGGTGTCAGGAGGATCATGCCGCCCTCCTGTCCGCAGAGCCGGCGTCAGCGGAACCTGTCTCATCCGCAAGGAAGGAAAGAATCCAGTCGGCCGCCTTGCTGGCCTGCGAGGCGGCCCGAACGATGGCGCGGGAATCCTCGCGCATGACCTCAAGCCACGAGCCGATGTAATCTGCATGGCGCACGGTCGGGACGATGCCGAGCGACGCACAGCAGAAAGCGGAAATCTGTTCGGCGATCAGTTCTTCGAAGGCGTATTTCTTGGTACCGAAGGACCCGGAAAGATCACGATTGAGCCGGCTGTGATGCCCGCTGGCGTGACCGATTTCGTGCAGGGCGGTTCTGTGCCAGTTGATCGGCTCGAAGTAAGCCTGTGGCGGCGGCACGACCACATAGTCCTGGGCCGGAACGTAGAAAGCCTTGTCGCCGCCGATACGAAAATCGATGCCGGTCGCCCTGATGAGCGTCTCGACCTTCGGCTCGATCAGGCCTGATGGCGAGGGGGGGATGGTGACGGCAATATCGTCGGGCAGCCCCTCGCATTGCGCCGTGTTGAACACGGTGAACCTTTTGAGGAACGGGATGGCCTGCGCCTCCTCGCCGGTCTCGCGGACACGCTTCTTCTCGTCCTCGGAAACGAAGCGGTCGGCATAGACGACGGTGGTGCCGCGTTCACCCTTGCGCACATTCCCGCCAAGGGAAAGAGCCTGCCGGAACGTGAGCCATCCCTGATCAGGGAAGCCGTGCTGCACCACGGCGCCCCAGAGAAGCAGGATGTTGATGCCGCTGTAGCTTCGACCCGTGCTGGCATTCTTCGGCAAGCTGAGCGGAGCTTTCGCAGCGGACGTGCCCCAGGGCTGCACCCAGGGCACGCGGCCCGCTTCCAGCTCGGCGATGATCTTGGTGGTGATTTCGTCGTAAAGGTTCGCCCTCGCCGTGTTGGTGCGTGGGGTACGATCATATCTGGACATCGCGGTTCTCCGCGACGGGCGCCGGAAACCTCTTCTCCAGCCCTCAACCCGTCACGGCAAACCGCGCCCGCACTCTTACTCTCAGGGTGCGTTGCGGGGTCTCCCCGCAGAAGGGGTGCGCTGGCAACGCAGTGCCGGTCAAGGGGAAGGCCCTCCCCCAACCGAATACCCTCAGTCAAAAACGAACCAGTTTTCGAGGATCAGAGCAGAAAAATTCCTGCACACAGTATTATTTCGCGCCCCTATAATTTATACTACCACGCCAAAATTTTCGCTCGATCGTCTAATGTAAAAAACGGAAGGCAACCAAGAAAAATTAGTGCTGTCCGCCTTACTTTATCCTATAGCGTCTCACATAAAATCTCTCCGGCGGGACATCGGAACGTCGGCTCTCTGTAAAGCGATGACCAAGGCCCGATTCGGTTACGTATATAAGCGACGGGTCGGCCATATCGATCATCAGGTTGACTGGAACATCAAGATTTTCGGCCAGTGTTTCAACTGGACGGGGACCTCTAGACAGAGGATCGACGATACGAGTCAGCTTGCCATTTCCGCTCACAATACCGCTTTCGACCAACAGGAGATCTCCGTTACTTGCGACAACAAAGCCATCAGGGTTTTCAATGGGGCGTTGGAGTTCGAGACGGCGTAAACGCGAATGACCCGCTTCAGTGCTTTCAACTGCAAAGATGGTCCCAGAACCCAGTACTCCCACAAGAAGAGTGTGGCCGTCCCCGGCCACGGCAATCCCGGCCGCACCGATGCCATTGATGCCGCTGCCATTCGATGCAAGTTGGTTATCGGCAATGAGAACAGACAGCCGGTTTGCATCAGGTGGTAGCGTCAGGATGCGCGGAATGCTTGTGTCTGTTATGAAGAGCGAGCCGTTTTCACCCACTGCGATATCATTGGCAAAGCCTCCGTCAGGCACGAGCATCACAATATCGACTGCGCCTGTTTCGACGTCGCGTGCGAAAATGCGATGCGCGCGCCGCTTGTTGCTTCCGTCTGGCTGCTCTACTCCGAGAAAATCTGGCGAAGCGCCCCACAGCCGACCTGATCCACGGTCATATTTCAAAGTAGTACCTGCGAAGACCGATGGGTCATCTATAGCAAAGCGCTTTTTGCCGTCACTATCGATTTTGAGGATTTGTCCACTGACGACCGAACCAATGAGAAGTGCTCCATCAGGCGTTTGAGCAATCCCATTTGGATACTGGAACCAGGAAGGCAGTTCGATCGGTTTGAGCATTTCAACTTGGGCGGACGTAGGAGATGAAGACACCGCAAGAAAAATGAAAAAGGCTATCAAGCAGCAGATATTCATTTGACTGCCGGTATTTCGCTCCATCGCGCAAATTTCCGTTCGCTCTCGATTGGTTGGTGACTTCATAAGATACCTCCAAACTTGCCAAGTTGCCTGATTACAAAGATTTGGGACGGTTGGAATAGTCATTCGCTGAGATCCAAAGGGGGCGGTCCGGCAGAGTGGAGCCTGCCGAACCGCGAGACTGATTGGCGATCACCTATCTCAGTCAGGAGCTTCATAGGAAAAAACTAGAAGGTTCATTGCACACGGACGCCAATAGGAGTTCGTCGGCATTCCTCCCTGTCAGTGTCTTTCTTGGCGTAGCCCACGTAAGCATCGAACTCTATGCCCGAAACCTGCTCTCTTGGCACGTGAGCGTCAATCACGTGCTGGATCACATCGCTTCCGCAGTGGTAATTCCATACATTGCATTTGATCCATCTAAAACCGAGCCTGTTGTGCTTGTTGCTTGAACAAACAATTGCGAGACCATCTCTTCACCAAGGTTTCAGAAGCAGCAAAAGCGGATAGCTTCCAGGGTCAGGCATTGACCGTTTCTCCCATGTATACGGGCTTTAGGCTGTTAACCAGCGCAACTTGAATAGGTGCAACTGCTTCGTTGACAGCGGTCACACCCATATCGTGCCCCACCTGTGTGCGGACCGGGCGCGGGGCCGACATTTCAATGAGTTCGGCGATCCGTGTCGCAATGTTGCCCGCATCGGTACTGCCATCCTCCTGATCAAACATCCCCTTGAACATACCAAGAAGGCGGTCACGTCCGTTGGAAAGGTCACCATATTGGCTAACGCAAATTTCGTCAGATGGTGATGGCGCGGTAACCACAAGATCGGTGCCGTGCCCGCTTGGCTCGACCAAAATCGATTCAACGCCAAAGGATTCGAGTTCATAATGAAGTGCTTCGGCATAAGCCTCCACGGCCCATTTCGATGCGCAATACAACCCGAAGAATGGCATCCCGAAGCGACCAGCTGCAGAACTGAGGTTTATTACCAATCCTGACTTGCGCGACCGCATTGCCGGAAGGATCGCGCGGTTCATGCGAATGATGCCATAGAAATTGACGTCAAAGAGTTCTTTTGCCTGATCCAGAGTGAACCCCTCAGTCAGACCGACGGGCATGATACCGGCATTGTTGACCAAAACGTCCAGCGGCGCTTCCTGTTCGATCCGCGCAACAGCGGAAACGACCGTGGAGTCGTCGGTCACATCGAGCTCGACAGGTACGATTTGGTGATCGAGGGCTGCAGAGAATTGAACAAGCTCGCTTGCGACGTCTTTGTTGCGGCCTGCCATGTCGCGAAGACCCGCATAGACCCGGTGGCCACGGCGAGCCAATTCTCTAGCAGTCAAGAGACCGATACCTCGGCTCGCACCTGTAATCAGAACTGTTTTGGATGTTGACATGTTTTTTCCTTCAAGACTTAAAGATGGTGCGCATGAATAGCGCCAGGGGTTCGTCGGAACGGCTTGCCTTCATCCGGGTCAGCGCACCACTCCACGAATTCATCAACCAGTCGGCCGCCTGCTCGGGCGTGAGATGCGCCAGGCCGATCTGATCAAGGTCGGAATCGCGCAGACAATCCGCGACTGTCTCGACCATTGCCCTCCAATGACTGGCCAATTCCTCTTGAAACTCGGGGCGTTCGTCGGCGAGTTCGGTTGTCAGGTTGCACATGAGACAACCATGCGCGAACTCGCGCTGCTTCATTTCCGCGCGTGCCCCCTCAAAAAACGCGCGTAGGCGATCCACGGGCGCAAGCGAGGGATCGGTTAAGAACGCGCGTGCCTTTTCGAGTTCTCTTTCGTGATAATGCTGGGCGACGGCAATCCCGAAACTCTCTTTGCTGTCGAAATAGTGGTAAAATGATCCCTTGGGCACTGAACTTTCTTCTAGAATGTCCTTGAGACCGACTGCACCATAACTTCTTTCCCGAAAAAGGTTTTGCGCAACGTCCAGCAGCTTGTCTCGTGCTGCCAAGTATGTGCCTTCGTTTCGTGTCCGTGCCATTAAATCAATTCCCTCTTGCAGGTCTTGAGAATGCCATTTCAAACCTGCGTCATGCCGCCGTCGGCAACGAGTTCGGCACCCGCGACGAATGAGGAGGCGGAAGAGGCAAGAAACAGCGCCGCCTGTGCCATTTCCTGAGGATCTCCAATCCGAGCGAGAGGAATTTGCTCGCTTTGACGGCTTTGAAAGGCGGCAATCTCTTCCTCCGAGAGCCCAGTGCGTTCGTAGGCAGCGGTGGCGACCGGTCCAGGTGTCAGAACGTTGACCCGGATCTTTCTATCCGCCAGTTCCAGGGTTAACGTACGCGCGAGAGAGCGAACGGCGGATTTCGCGGCTCCGTAAACGCTCATCCCCGGCACTGCCCGGCTGTTGGCGCTGGAGGAAACGATGATGATGGCACCGGCGTCGTTCATCTTCGGCAACAGGTATTGGATCGTGAAAAATACACCTTTGAAATTCACGTCGCTTTGGTAGTCGAACGTTTCCTCGGTAACTTCATGAAACGGTTCGATCGTCGCTCCGCCGGCATTGGCCACGAGAATGTCAATGGACCCGAAGCGGTCCTGCACGTCCTTGGCGAGGCGCGCCAAGGCATCGAGTGAGCGTACATCTCCGGCCACCGACAGACATTCGCCGGCGATCGTCTCTTCAGCTCGCCGAAGCGACTCCAGGTCGCGGCCGAAGATCACAACGCGCGCGCCTTGCCGGGCAAATTCCTGTGCCATTGCAAGTCCCATACCGCTGTTCCCGCCTGTTACCAATGCAACCTTTCCTTCAAGTTGTCCCATGTACGATTTCGCTTTCCTCAGTCTGAATTTCCCGCAGTCTGCTGATCACAGCGCGGCATTCGATTTTGAAAATAGTCGACCGGTCTATTAATTAACAGATCTGCAAACTTCACATTGGCTTGATAAGCAGGTGATGCTTTGACTTAAAACTGCTGGAACCAGTGAAATGTAACCCGAAAACCGTTGCCCGCTGCCTCGCGTTCTGGAGAAATTCGTGGGCCATTCCAACGGTAAGTGACACGAAGCTGGTCTCTGGACTTCAGGTGGCCTGACTGGAGAGCGGAGAGGCTTCGACACCCACGATACGTTTCAGAGAGGTCGGTAGAGGTGACGCAGACGTTACGAAACTCGCCCTTTAGTTTACCCCCGTGAACGCTGGCGAAAAGTTATTGGTTCTCTGTCACACCCGACCGAATTTTCAGCGATATCTGGAGATAACAGTGAACAGTAACTTCCTAAATATGAAGTGGTGCCTGAGCATGCCGATGCTCGTCGTCGCAGGCGTTGCATTGACGACCGACGCGCCTCATGCCGCACAGAATGAGCAAGGCACGGTGGAGAACTTGACTGTGTTTGAATGCGGACAAATCACTGGAGTCGACCGGTCTTTCTGGTCACCAGGCGTGGACGTTGGCGTTGCGCACGAGATGGTGGCCAGTTGCTATCTTATCCGTCATTCCAAGGGACTGATGGTGTGGGATACGGGCATTCCGGCGGCAGTTGCAAATATTGAAGAGGGGCTTCAGATCGCAGATGGAAAAATAAATCTAACTGTCGAGCAACCTTTCCCCGAACAGCTACGCTCCTTCGGTGTGGATCCAGGCAATGTCGACTTTCTGGCGATGTCTCACATGCATGCGGATCATGCCGGCAACGCAAATATTTTCTCGAACGCAACATGGTTCATTCAACAGGCGGAGTACGACGCCGCATTTGGCACACATGCAGCCGAGTTTAATTTCAACGCTAAAACCTATGACCAGCTGGATCCTGCCAAAGCCGAGAAACTCACCGGGTATCACGACGTGTTTGGCGATCGTTCTGTGATAATAATTCCGGCACCGGGGCACACGCCCGGGCATCAGGTCCTCTGGGTCAATTTGAAAAGTGGACCAGTGGTCTTGTCGGGCGATCTCTGGCATTTCGAGTCGAACCACGAACACCAGCGTGTTCCAGGCTTTAATTTTGACCGGGAACAGACGTTAAGCAGTATGCGTATGATCGACGGGCTGATTGCCGCGACAGGCGCGCGATTGTTTATCCAGCACGACAAGAATTTGAACGTGAAAATTCCACACGCACCATATTCAATACAATGAAGGAAGTATTTGTCTCAGGTGACCGTCATACAAACCGGCGGTCACCTGGCCTACTTACGCCGCGGTCCCGCCCGAAAAGCGCGTAACTTCAATTGCAGTACTCTGCCCAGAAAACACTACCACGACTATTGGAAGAACCTGCCTCGATCTCTCCAGTCGTTTCATCAGAATTAGGCACATCCCAACAATAATTTGGCAGGACTGCGGAGCCTTCTGGCAGGAACTGGTTCGACGCGGATCCAATTGACATGGGCAAAATCGCGTGGCGAGATTGGACCTCGTGATCAGTCTTGGCCGGAAATACAATATGCCGATTTGGCCCCTCACCATTCCGACTTGATCAGAAACAACATCTAGTGCGGCATAAGGGCAATTAGTTCAGATGCCCGTTCAGGCGAAACCCCCTGACTGCAATCTACGAACAGCCGATGCGAGACTGGATGGAGCAGAATACGCGGTCTCAGCCCCACGGGCTGCCCAACGAGATCACATCGCAGCGCATAGGTTTGACCAGCTTTGTCGAGTTCATTGTATCCTGGCATAGTCACATCGATTTTTCCTGTCGCCTGGAAGGCACTCCCATCCAATCCCAACAATTTGCGGTATTGCGCGTAGTCGGCCTCGGTGACCTTCGCCCAAAGTCCCCATGTAATGGGTTCGTCGTAACCGACAATGGGAATGTCAAGAATTCCCTTAATATAATATCTCTCCCTGTCGATGACACAGGTGTCCGTTCCGAGAACAGCGCGCTTGCCACGATCCATCACCGGGATATCAAAGTAGTCCACCGGCATGTCATACCCATAGGCGGGTATGCCGACGTGCTCTTTGCCGCAGCAATTGCAAACAAAGGAAAATACCTCTGCCTTTTGGGGCAATTTCCCTATCCTTCCCGGTAAGTTTGTTCGAAGTCGGCTTAGAGGCTGCTTATGAATACGCTTTAAACCAGGGACTGAATGATTTCTGCAATCAGCCAACAGATTTCATAGTCGTTACAGTCACCTGTTGGAACCTCACACATCCAGATCGGCTTTCCGGGAAATGGAGAACAGACGCCTCAGATAATAGTAATTGCGAACATTTTCGTATGATCGATAGCTTTTGTCCGCAAACATAAAATTCAATAAAACGAAAGCTTTCATGTCATCGCCCTTATTACGTCTTCACTCAGGTAAACGCGCAATGAATTTTGCATCACTTCTACAAGAAAGGATGACCAATCAATCCTAGTTCGTGAAATATCTTATTTTCACGTTTCTTCTATTTTAATTGATCGATTACATTATCGTACGAACGTGCAGATGCCCCGAAGCTGCAATCAATGGCTCCGCGTAACTTTAGGATCTGCGTTGGGTCGACCTTTTTGAAATTCGCGCATACTCAATCCACCAGTTCCACCGCGACTGCTGTTGCTTCACCACCGCCAAATGCACAGGCTGGCCACACCACGCTTGCCTCCGTTCGCCCGAAGGGCGTGAACAAGTGTGACGATGATGCGTGCGCCGGTTGCGCCGATCGGATGACCTAACACACAAGCCCCGCCTTTGAGTTTAGCTTCTCGCGCGGGATGCCGATTTCTTGTGCGGCAGCCATTGCAACCACCGCAAAGGCTTCGTTGACCTCAAACAGATCTACCTCCTCAGGTTTCCAACCGACTTTTGTCAGCAACTTGCGAATTGCAGGTATAGGCGAAGTGGTGAACCAGACAGGAGCCTGCGAATGACTGGCATGTCCGAGAATACGAGCGATGACCGGCAGGTTTCGATGATTGGCTTCACGGGCACCAGCCAGAACCAGAGCAGCAGCCCCGTCGGCATTGGCTGAGGAACTTGCGGCAGTTATCGTTCCATCCGTACCGAATGCTAAACGCGGGTGGGGAATTTTAGCAGGGTTGATCTGTTCCGGGCGCTCGTCGCGCGACACAGACAATTCCTCCTTTTTTGTCTTCACCGTAACCGGAACGCATTCGGCGTCGAATGCGTCGGAAGCAACCGCAGCACGGGCGCGTTCGAGTGTCTCAACGGAATATGCGTCCTGGTCGGCACGGGAGAAGTTGTTTTTTTTCGCCGCAGCCTCTCCAAAGGCCCCCATTGGACGACCTCGTTCATAGGCGTCTTCCAGGCCGTCTTTCATCATATGATCTAGGATTTCGGCGCTGCCTGCCTTGCGCCCACTACGCATTTCCTGAAGTAAGAACGGCGTGCGCAACATCGACTCCATCCCGCCTGCTACGACGATTCCGGCACGAATTAAGTCGGCCCCTATCATTACCGCTTTCATCCCCGAACCACAAACTTTGTTGATCGTCGTAGCACCTACGGAATCGGCTAATCCTGCGCCGTTTGCCGATTGCCGTGCCGGTGCTTGCCCCAAACCGGCCGGCAAGACGCACCCCATCAACACTTCGGACACATCTGCGCCTTCAAGGGCCGCATCGGAAAGCGTTGCGTGGATTGCCGCCGCCCCCAATTCAGTGGCCGGAGTTTCGGCGAATGCGCCCATGAAGGCCCCCAAAGGGGTGCAACGTGCGGCTACTATTGACCCGGGATCGTTTTCTTTGACGGGCATCAGCGCACTCCTGAATTTTGATTAGAGTACGATCTTAATCGTAGTTGTCACCACTTGGATTATGACTATAATTTTACGGGCGTATTCATAAAGGACCTAATCATGCGGATGAGTCGGCAAGAAGCTGCTAAAAACCGGGAGCGAGTGGTAAATACCGCGAGTGAAATGTTCCGCGAGTTTGGCTATGACGGCATCGGTATTGCCGGATTGATGAAAGCGTCGGGATTGACCAATGGTGCCTTCTACAAACAGTTCGAAAGCAAGGAAGCGCTGATTGCTGAAGCGACCGCGCAAGCCTTTGCCGACAACGCTACGGCTTGGCGGAAAGCGCTCGAAAACGCTGGGGGAGATGCCTTGAAGGCAGCTGAGCAATGGTATCTTTCCGAACCGCATCTGAACCACAGAGGTTTGGGCTGCACATTGGCAACTTTGGCGTCCGAAGCACCCCGCCACGACGAACCTGTGCGTCGCGCATTTGACGAAGGTATTAGGACGATTTTGGAGTTGATTGCTGATACCGGGCCACGTGGAGATACCTCTTGCGACAAAAACTCGGAAATCCGCGAACTTTGCCGGCTCGTTGGGGCGTTGTCTCTGGCAAGAGCCGTATCGGATTCAGGTTTAGCTGAACGCATTTTGGAGGCCAATCGTGGCGTCAAGGAATTCGATAAACGTCAACGAAAACCGTAAACGATTTTTCTGGCTCTTATCACGCGTCAATTTATGCCCAATGAATAGCCTCTCATCTTGTAGACATTTTCTTCCCAAATTTTGAGGCGAGGAGGTCAAGGTGGGCACGTACGGTTTCAGTGACAATTTCAATAGGGACGCGATGGCACAAATTAACGAATGCGGTTATCCGGTTGCGGAAGTTCCGAATTTCTTGGCTGTGACCACTGCCGCACGTCTTCTTTCTGCCCTCACGAGAATCCGTTTAACCAGAAACACTCGAAAATGCTGCGGGCTAGCTTCCTCCGACAATTGATCAGTCACGACACGAAACTCAGTAGGCCAGAAAAAAACTTTGCAGTAGTGGTCGCGATGTGAGCTACCAGGCCCGAAATACCGCCATGTTTTGCTGTAAAAACTCCTCAAGCGATTGCGCCGGGCCCCCGGTGATATCGGCTATAGTGTTGTTGGTCCCCCCGAACCTTCCTTCAGCGTAGTCTTTGTTCACCTCTAACAAATGTTGCGCCAAATAGTCGATCTCATCAAGTTGCTCATTCAACTCTGCCATCGGGAGCTCACTGTTTAATTGACGAATTTGGTCCTTGATTAGCTCACAGAAATCCGCTGCCGGTATCTGCTGGTATTTCAGTTCACGTCCAATAGCGTGCCCCTGCCGGGCCACCATCATCTCGGGGGTCATTTCTTCGGCACCGACTAGCGTGTAGGTTTTGCCAAGGTGCGCTTCGGGTGCGCGAAGCAAGGCAGCGATGACCCTTCCCTGATCAAACCCCGTTACCGGTGCGTGGCTCCCACCGCCAAACGGCAAATAAATTGTATCGCCGCGTGTCAGCATCGGGGCAGTGCGAGTCAACCATTCAGCAAAGAATGTCGGACGCAGGTGGGTCACGTTTATTCCGGAACGATCCAGAACACGCTCTGCCAACCAATGTGCTAGGGCGGCACGACTGGTCGCATCCGGACGCGCCGAAATCTGAGACATGTTGACAATATACTGAACGCCTGCTTCCCGCGCCGCCTCGATAAATTGTGCTGTAGCGGAAACCAGACCCTTCCGTATGGGGAAAACGAAATATGTCCTGTCAATATCGGTTAGTGCTTTGCGGACATCCGAAAAATCCGAAATGTCACCGGTGCAGATTTCGGCACCTAATTGTTCAAGAGCCTTTGCGCGACTATCCCTAGTACGAACAAGCGCTCTGATATGGAAACCTTCAGCAGCCAGTTGCCGCAGGGCGTAACCACCTGTTACGCCGGTGGCGCCGGTAATAAGAATTCTCTTGCCTAGCATGTGAATACCGTATTTGAGGATGTCGCTTTTTGTATTTGGCGTGGACTTAGTTGGAAGACAGCCAGTCCCGCAACAAAGCGTTGAGCCGCGCGGGCTGGTCATGTTGGGCAAAATGACCCGCGTCAGGCCAAACTGTGATCGTCAGTGGGGCGGAGACATAGTCCCAAGTAGCATTTAGCCCAGACACCAGCAGAAACGGATCCTTCGCGCCAAAGACAACAAGCGTGGGCGCCGTGATTTTGATCGGCTTCGTGTCATAGGCACGGTAGGGACGTTTGGGGTAGAGCGTGCGATAGTAGTTGAGCATGGCATCCATCTCGGACCGGTCCATAGCCGAATTATGACGTTCCAGGTATTCGGAATCCGAAATCCAGTTGCTGATCTGCTCACGACTGATGGTGTCAGGCGCCGCCGGGCTCCGGAAAAAATCGACATATTGACTGGCCGCGTCCTGCGCGGGATTTGTCGCAAGAGCTTCCGCCACGGCCCAAGGATGTGGAATATTGACGATCACGAGCCGTGAAATCAACTCGGGGCGTTGCATCGCGACATGCCAGGCGAGGAACCCGCCCCAATCATGACCGATCAATGTGACCGGCGCGCCTCCTAGATCATCGATTACTGCCTCGACATCTGCGATCAGCTTGTCGATTTCGTAGGCGTCTGGAGATGTCGGCTGACTGCTCAAGTTGAACCCGCGCAAATCCATTGCGGCAACGCGGTGATCCGCTGCAAGATCATCCATCTGACGCCACCAGGTCAGCCAGTGGTCAGGAAAGCCGTGCAGAAAAAGGACTATGTTGCCTTCTCCTTTTTCAGCATAGTGTATTTGGACACCCGACGCAGAGACAGTGTGGTGTACGACACCCCTTTCGAAATTCTTCAAGTCGCTTGCGCTTGCCTTATTTACAGTCAGCAAGGCAAGCGCGGCGACAACGAAAGCCCCCACTCTTTTCTGTCCAGGATACTTTCCTAAAAACTGCCTGGTCGGTTCATTCTGCCTAACTAACGGTACACCCAAATTTGACGCACACGATTGGTTTTTATCCATGCGATTAACTCCGCTCAGTGTCACAAGCCCTTTTAGATTATGATTATAATCTAAACAAGCAGCAATTCGCCACGGCGCAATGAACAGAATGTGAAGTGCGACAAGAAAACCAACCAACTCTGCGGCAATCGCAGGCTCGCCAGTTCGCCATAAGGCCGGTATCAAGGACAACACATTGAAGAGATGCCGAGTACCGACTCAGCCCGCGATAAATTACATCAGGATCTGTCACTTTCCTCGCCGCAATCAAGAGCAGGCTGCTAAGTCGCAGAAACATATGGATGTTTCCGCTTGTGACACATCCAAACCGGCAAAACACTTTTCCATCTCGCTCTCCTGTCGTTGTTGCAGCGCCATAGTTCACTGCCGAGGAAAACGGACGCTCAATAACTCAGAGGTTCGCCATGCACCAGGAGCGGTTGGTTGTCTTCTTGTTTCGAAGCGCCTCGTCCGCGATCAGCGCGGCGTATTTCACAATCCAGCGTCTTAGTGTCGTGTAGTCTATCTGAATCCCGCGCTCCTCCATGACCTCCTCGACATCCCGATTAGACACCGAGTATCGAATTGAAGAACACTGCGAGCAAGATCACATCCTTCGGGAAATGTGCACCTTTGAACGGGATCAACTTGCCAACTCCTGCCCTGCCAGAAATGCATTTGTGTGCTTCGCGCCTGATGATTGAGCCAGAAACCACGAAAATGCGTAACAGAACCTTCCGTCCGCACAGTGGACCTTGCAACACTCCGCGCCATCCACTCCCGGACGGACTTGGCAACAACGACTAGCAAGTCTGACCCGGGGCTGACCTCCCTGCACTGTGGCAGCAATTAAGCACTTTTTGCATTTACATTAGAAGTCACAGAACAAACCAAAGACAAGTGGCTCTAAGATGGGTCTCAATATTTTTGCGCATCGTCAGACGTAAACCGGATCACACGATAGGAAGCCACGACAGGACGCCTTTAGACCGAAGTAATCACCCCTGCACCACGCACAAAAAGAAGCCTCTCCACACAAAAGGTGCCTCTGATCGCGATTGGGGCAATCGCGATTGAGAATGTCGCACTGGTCTTACCCGGTGTTAGCTTTCACGCCTGAAAGCAACAGAGAGGTTTGCCATGCGATTTGGATTTGTCGGACTTGGCCAGATGGGCGCACCGATGGCGTGCAACCTGGCGCGCACCAATACCGTCAAGGCTTTTGACACACGCCGCGAAGCCCTGGACGTCGCGGTTGCCGCCGGAGCGGCGGAAGCCGCCTCGGAAAATGACTTTGCCGACGTGGACGTCCTGATCCTGTGCCTGCCCAACGGCGAGGTCGTCGAAAACATGTTGCTCGAACTTGAAACGGGCATTGCGTCGACCCTGACATCGGGCACGACCGTCATCGACACATCTACGATTGAATACGAACGGACCTTGCGTATTTCGCAAGCGCTCCAGGTCCGGGGCATCCGGTTCCTGGATGCACCCGTTTCCGGTATGCGCAAGCGGGCTGAAGACGGCACGCTGACCATGATGATCGGCGGAGAGGCCGGTTTGGTCGAGACGCTTCGCCCGGCACTTTCCGCCATGGCGAGCAACATCCTGCACACGGGCGCCATCGGTAGCGGCCAACTGACAAAACTGGTCAACCAGCTTCTCTTCGACATTAACGCTGCAGCTCTTGCTGAGATCATGCCCATGGCCTGCAAACTCGGTCTTGACCCCGCGACCACCGCCAGTGTGATCAATAGTGGAACGGGGCGTAGCTATGCGTCCGAATACTTCCTGCCGCAGATCCTCGAAGGTGTGTTCGATACCGGATACCCGCTGCAGGCCGCCTACAAGGATCTGGTCAGTGGAGCGGAGATTTCCGCACGTCACCGGATACCGGCTCCGGTTCTGGCAGCGGCAACCGGAACCTATCAACAGGCGCTTCTGGAAGGGCATGGCGCGCTCGACAAGGGAGCGATGGTCAAGGTTTTCGAAAGACTGCTGGAAGTGAGTTGCCGCAAGGAGGCCGAACGATGAGCGCAAGCAATGGGATTCGGGGCGGTCTTACCAATTATGGCGACAAGGACTTCGCCGCCTATCTGCGCCGCTCCTTCGCCAGGTCCATGGGCCTTTCGGGCGAAATGCTCGAAAAACCCATTGTCGGCATCGCGATGACGCCATCCGGTTTCAACAATTGTCACCGTTCGATGCCGGACCTTGTGGAGGCAGTTTCCCGAGGAGTGCTGGCCGCAGGAGCCCTGCCGCGACCGTTTCCGACGATTTCCCTGGGAGAAGTGTTTCTGAATCCGACCAGCATGGTCTACCGCAACCTCATGTCCATGGACACGGAGGAAATGATCCGGGCCCAGCCCATGGACGCCGTTGTGCTGATTGGCGGCTGCGACAAGACCGTACCGGCGCAACTGATGGGCGCGGTCTCGGCGAATGTTCCAGCGGTGCAGCTCGTGACCGGGCCGATGATGACTGGCCGGCACAGGGGAGAGCGTCTCGGAGCCTGTACCGACTGCCGCCGTTTCTGGGGCAAATACCGTGCCGGGGAAGTGACGGACGAGGAAATCGGTGACATCGAGGGCCGCCTTGCCACGACTTCTGGAACCTGTGCTGTGATGGGCACTGCCAGCACAATGGCCTGTATCGCCGAAACAATCGGCATGTCCCTGCCGGGCACTGCAGCGATCCCGGCGGTGCATTCCGACCGGATGGTCGCTGCCGAGCGCTCTGGTCGGCTGGCCGTCGAGTTGATTTCCAACCCACGCCGTCCGAGCGAAATTGTCACCTGGAAATCGGTCGAAAACGCCTTCCGGGTGCTGATGGCCGTCAGTGGCTCGACCAACGCGATCGTGCATCTGACGGCCATCGCCGGACGCCTGGGCATCCGGATCGATCAGGACCGCCTGAACAGGATTTCCGATGAGACACCTGTTCTTGTTGACCTTAAGCCCGTCGGAGAAGGCTACATGGAGGACTTCTTCGCTGCCGGAGGCGTAGGCGCCGTGCTCAGGGAAATCCGCCATCTGCTGCATCTGGACACGGTGGATGTCACCGGCCAGACCCTGGGCGAGCGCTTGTCAGGCGACGCGGATTGGGTGGACCGCCGCGTCATTCGCCCCTTCGAGGACCCGGTATCCCGTGAAGGCGGACTGATCACCCTGACGGGCAACATCGCGCCGTGCGGGGCCATTTTCAAACGGGCTGCCGCGACGCCTGGGCTGTTCGAGACCGAGGCGCGTGCGGTGGTGTTCGATGGGCTCGAGGATCTTGCCAATCGGGTCGACGATCCGGATCTGGACATCGAGGCCAATGACATAATGGTCCTGAAGAATGCCGGCCCGGTCGCCGCGGGCATGCCCGAGGCCGGCTATCTGCCGATCCCGAAAAAACTGGCCCGACAGGGCGTCAAGGATCTGGTGCGCATTTCCGATGCGCGCATGTCCGGTACCGCATTCGGAACCATCGTCCTGCATATGGCGCCGGAAGCGGCCGTCGGCGGCCCGCTCGCGGCTGTGCGTGATGGCGATCGCATTCGCCTTTCGGTCAGCGAAAAGCGGATCGACCTTTTGGTGGACGAGGCGGAAATCACGCGCCGGCTTGCCGAACGCATTCCACCCGCCCCGGCAGGGCGCGGCTATCGCGGTCTTTACAGCCGAACTGTTCTGCAGGCCGACGAAGGCTGCGACTTCGATTTCCTGACCCACAACGGCTCGCCGAAAGAGAATTGAGATGAACCTTTTTGAAAAAATGCAGGCCCGCGCCGCCGAAGGCCGACCTATTCGTGTAGGGATGATCGGTGCGGGCAAGTTCGGCACGATGTTTCTGGCCCAGGCCCTGCGCCTGAAAGGTATTCATATTGCCGGTATCGTCGACCTGAAGCCCGAAACCGCCCGGTCGAACATGGCTTATGTTGGCTGGCCCGATGAAAGCTTTTCGGCCCGCGACCTCGATATGGCGGTGCGCAGCGGAACGACCTGTGTCAGCGACGACTGGGAGACCCTGATCGCCCATCCGGGGATCGAGATCATCATCGAGTGCACCGGCAATCCAATGGCTGCCGTCAGCCATTGCCTTCGCGCCTTCGACCACGGAAAGCACGTTATCAACGTCACGGTCGAGGCGGACGCCTTTGCCGGTCCGGGGCTCGGCGCAAGAGCCCGCAGTGCCGGCGTGATCTATTCCATGGCCTACGGCGACCAGCCCGCCCTTGCCTGCGATCTTGTGGATTGGGCACGGGCCTGCGGGTTCAACGTCGTTGCGGCCGGCCGGGGGCACAAGTGGCTGCCTCATTACCGCCGGTCCACTCCGGACACGGTCTGGGACTTCTGGGGGCTGACGCGGGAACAGGCCGAGCGCGGCCGACTGAACCCGAAGATGTTCAATGCGTTTCTTGACGGCTCCAAGCCGGCGATCGAAAGCGCGGCGATCGCAAATTGCTGCGGACTGGATGCCCCCGCTGGCGGCCTGGCCTTTCCGCCAGGAGGTATTGACGACGTTCCCAACCTGATGCGGCCCGCAAGCGAAGGCGGCGTGCTGGAAAGAAAGGGCATGGTTGAAGTGGCGTCCTGCCTGACCGCCGACGGTCTGCCCATCCCGCACGACATTCGAAAGGGGGTGTGGGTCTGTTTCGAGGGCGACACGGAGTATCTGCGTAACTGTTTCGAGGAATACAAGGTCGTGACCGACGAGAGCGGCCGCTACATGTGCAACTACAAGCGCTGGCATCTGATCGGCCTGGAACTGGGCATTTCGGTCGCCTCGGTCGGCCTGCGCGGCGAGCCGACCGGTGTTGCCACCGAATTCAGGGCCGATGTCGTTTCCGTCGCCAAGAGGACCCTTTGCAAGGGAGAGGTACTGGACGGCGAAGGTGGCTATACGGTATCCGGCGGCCTGCGCCCGGCGGATGTATCGGTGCGCGAGGGCTATCTGCCTCTTGGACTCGCCCACGACGTCCGGCTGGTCAACGACGTTGGCGAAGGAGAACCGGTCCGATGGCGCGATGTTGTCATCGACACGAATTCGGACGCCTACCGTTTGCGCAGGAATATCGAAGCCGGACTTGTCCAAAGCACGGCCGCGTGAAGCGGCAGAAATAACGGAGGACACCCGGAAAGAGCCCGCGGCACATCGGATGCCGCGGGTTTTTTGTTCTTTTGCAGTGGATGCGAGCAGGCATCGTCAGGCGCGATGGGTCCGTTATCGAAGCAATTCTGGGCTTCGCGCGGTCGTTGGCAGATCTTTTCCGGGCAAAGGAGCTCAAGGGAGGAACACCATGAAACTCACCCGGCGTGCCATGTTGAAGACGGCTGCCGCGGCATCGACCATCCTGGCGATGCCTGCGATTGCAGCCAATCGAATTACCGTTCAGGTCAATACCACGATGAAACCCGGCGGATCGGAAGAAGCCGGCATCCTCAGGTTCAGGTCCGCTCTGGAGGACCTGTCTCCGGGCCGATTCGAGGTCGTGCCGTTTTTGAGCGGACAGCTGGGCGGCGAAAATGCGGTTCTGGAACTTCTGAACATCGGCGAGACGCAGATCTCGCTCACCGGAGGCAACTGGCGGGCGCAATATGCGCCCGAATACGACCCGATCTCGATCCCCTTCCTGTTTCCGAACGGGCCGTCGGTCGAAGCTTTCATGAATACGGCTTCCGGCGGAAATCTCCGCCAGGCCGGTCGGGACAAGGGCGGGATCATTGAGCTGGGTGCCCAGATGCGTGCCCCGCGCCACATGACGGCGAACCGCGCGATCATGACGCCAGTCGACCTCGAGGGCTTCCGTCTGCGGCTTCCCGGCATTCCGGTCTGGGTGGACGTGTGGAGCACGCTCGGAGCCCAGACCGTCATCGTCCCGGCAACCGAGATTTACCTCGCCATGCAGACCGGACAGGTGGACGGGCACGAAAACTCGCTGGTCTCGCCATATTCCCGAAAGCTCTATGAAGTGCAGTCTCACCTCATCCTGACCGGGCACGTGCATTTCCCCTGGCACTGGGTCGCATCCGCATCGTGGTTCTCCGGTCTTGCGCCGGAAGACCGGGCGGCGCTCAAGGCTGCGGTGCAGATCGCCCGTAGGGAAGGCACCAGGGTGGAAGCCGAAAAGGACGCGTTCTATCTGGAGGAGCTGAAGAAGCACGGCATGGTGGTGATCGAACCGGATGTCGCTGCCTTCAAGTCGACAGCAAAACCCGCCATCGACAAGGCCCTATCCGCGCTGGCGGACGGCGTCATCGCGGATGTCGAGGCCTCCATCGCCAACAATTCCTGATCCATTGTCTGGCCCGCCGAAGGTTCGGAGGGCCGGACAATCCTGCTGCATATTCGGAGGCATTGATGCAGACAGAACATGTATTTCTCGGCGAAAGGGACCGTTCGCGGCGGACGGCGGAAACGCTGCAACACGCCTTGGTAACGGTCACCGATATCCTGTCCGGAACCCTGCTCATGAGCCTGGTTGGCCTGCTGGTTCTGTCGATCCTGTCACGGGACCTGCTGCACGTGCCAATTCCCTGGCTTGAGGAGATCGCGACACTTGTGACGATTTATGCCGTCGCCTTCGCCTCTATAGGCGCCTGGACGCGCGGTGCCCATATCGCGGTCGAACTGGTGCCGCTGTCTATCAAGGGACGCTGGCACGACCGGTATGGCGTCTTCCTGCAGCTATTTTCGCTGGCCTTCCTCTGTCTCACCGCATGGGGTGCCTTCGAGATGATGGAGCGCAGCGTCAACAACCGGACTACGGCACTGTCGCTGAGCTTCTCGATCTATTACGGCGGCCTCCTGCTGGGCTTTGCGGGCATGGCCCTGGCATCCTTCCTCCGGCTTTGGAGCGCCTTCTCCAACTCAAGTAACCCGAAAGACTGACCGGCCATGGAAATCTTCCTTCCCTTCGTTTGCGGACTCATCCTGTTCATGGCCCTGGGTCTGCCTGTCTTCGTTGCGCTCGGCACAACCTGCCTGTTGGCGTTGGCGGTAACGTCGGCAACTGGCGGACTGCCGGTCGAACTGATGTCACTGAAGATCACGCAGACATTGAACAGCTTTCCGCTGCTCGCCATTCCGCTGTTCATCCTGGCGGCCAACCTGTTGAACCGGGGCAGCGCAACGACGCGGATCTTCGATTTCGCCAACGTCCTCGTCGGCTTCGTCCGCGGTGGGCTTGGGCATGTGAACGTTGTTGCCAGCATGATTTTTGCCGGCATGTCCGGAACGGCTTCAGCCGATGCCGCCGGTCTCGGCGCGCTGGAAATCCGGGCAATGAGCGAAAAGGGCTACAATCTCAGCTACAGTACCGGCATCACCGCTGCCTCCAGCGTGATTGGGCCGATCATTCCGCCGAGTGTCGCCATGCTGGTCTACGGCTGGCAGGCCGATGTCAGCGTCGGCGACCTTTTTCTCGGCGGATTTGTTCCCGGGCTGCTGATGGCGGGCCTGTTGATGGCGACCACTTTCCTCATGTCTTATCGCGTGGAAATGCCGACGCGACCGCTGCCCTCGCCGCGCGAGGTTTTTCAGACCGGTCATCGCGCGATGTTGCCCATGTTCACGCCGTTGATCATTGTCGGCGGCATCTGGAGCGGTGTTTTTTCTCCAACCGAAGCCGGTGCGGTCGCCTGTTTCTATGCGATGGTGCTCGGTATTGCCGTTTACCGGGACGTAAAGGTCTCAGATCTTTTCCGGGTTTTTGTCCACAGCATGGAATTCAGCGCCGTCATCCTGCTGATCATTGCCATCTCCGGTTTTTACGGCTGGCTTCTGGTCCGCCTGCAGGTACCGCAAACTCTCGCGTCCAGTCTGATCGCTATCGGACTTCCGCCGATATTGCTGCTGCTTATCCTGATGGTTTTCTTCATTCTCGTCGGCTGTTTCATGTCGGTGATCGAAAGCGTGCTGATCCTGACGCCGATCCTGGTGCCGGCGGTGTCTGCGACCGGAATCGATCCGCTGTTCTTCGGCGTCTTCATGGTCATCACCCTGTCGGTCGGTGTGATCACGCCGCCCTTCGGAACGGTGCTTTACATTCTGGTGCCAATCACAGGGCTGCGCTTCGAGAAGGTGGTTCTGGCCGTCCTGCCTTTCCTCGTGCCGATCTTGCTGACGATCCTCCTGGTTCTGATCTTCCCGCAGATAGTCTTGACCCTGCCAGGGTTGTTTTGACGGAGGGTGCCATGACCATAGACTGGACAGCGATAGACCATGTGGTGATCACCTGCGCCGACGTTGAACGCTCAGTTGCCTTTTACGGCGACGTGCTCGGCATGCGAGCGGAATTCCTTGCCGACGGGCGCATCGAGATTCATTTCGGCCGCTGCAAAATGAACCTTCAGCCTGCCGGGCGAGCTTTTGGCCCCCTGCGGAATGCAGGAAGGAGCTGGAGCGCCAACATTTGTTTGCTGGTTGAAAACGGTCTCGATCCGGCCATGCACCGGCTGCGACGGCACGGCATTCGCATCGAGGAGGGGCCGGTCGAAAAGATTGGGACGCTTGGACCGATCACGTCAATTTATGTCTATGATCCGGACGACAATCTCATCGAGATAAGCGAGTACCGGAGCAATGCGTAAGCGATTTGACCTTGTCACCCTGGAACTGTTCATCGCAGTTGCGACGTCCAGAAGCATTGCGCAGGCATCTACGTCTGAAAATATTGCCGCCTCGGCGATCAGCAAGCGGATATCGGACCTTGAAATGCTTGTGGGAACACCGCTGCTCTACCGGCAGCAAAAAGGCGTCGAACTAACCCAGGCAGGGGAGGAAATGCTGCGTCACGCCAGGGATGTTCTGCAACTTCTCGAGCGGATGGACGACCACATGGGCGACTTCGCCTCCGGACTGCGCGGCACGGTAAGGATTGCCGCCAACACCTCTGCCATAACGCAGTTTCTGCCGGAAGATCTGGCGTCCTTTGTCCAGCAGCATCCCGACATGCGCATCGATTTGACCGAACAGGTCTCAGAGGAAATTGTAGCCTCGATACGCGATGGTATTGCAGATATCGGCATATACTCGGGACTTATTGCCGAACCCGAAATGGATGTTTTCCTATACAGGCGCGACACACTGGTGGTTCTTGCTCCTCGAAGCTACGCTCTGGGAACCGACGGCCCGATTTCCTTTGCCGAGTTCGCGCAACACGACCTTGTCGGCCTCCAGCGGGGGAGCTCGTTGCAAGCATTCATAAAAAATCGGGCAGCTGAACAGGGACTTTCCTTGAAGATACGTGTGGAGGTGCTGAGCTTCGATGGTGTTCGCCGTATGGTCGAGGCGGGTCTGGGGATTGCCATCCTGCCTTTGGGCGCTGTCGAACCCTATCTGTCTTCTTCGAACCTTCGCATGATCCCCTTGTCCACGGATTGGGCCGAGCGCTCCCTTAAAGTTGTGGTTCGCCAGGTCGATGCGCTGGCGCGGCCGATCAGAACCATGCTGGAGCATCTGGCCATTAATATCGAAAACGGCGATCCGATCACTGACTCCTGACGGCGAACCAAGAACACAGCCGAAATTGCCGTTGTGGCGCGCAAACCAGCGTCATCCCCGCCAATTCAGAAAATCGACAGGAAATCCAGCAATGCAAATCAATCGTGTGGATCATTTCGTCCTGACCGTTGCCTCCATCGAAGCGACTTGCGCGTTTTATTCCAAGGTGTTGGGAATGGGGGTGACGGAATTCGCCGGCGGCCGGAAAGCACTGACTTTTGGATGCCAGAAAATCAATTTGCACGAAAAAGGAAAAGAGTTCGAACCCAAGTCACTTTACCCGACGCCAGGCAGCGCCGACTTCTGCCTGATCACCGACACGCCAATCGAGGACGTTATCATTCATTTGAACAACTGCGGCGTTGCTATTGAAGACGGCCCCGTTGCACGCACAGGGGCGCAAGGTCTGATAAACTCGGTTTACCTGCGGGATCCGGACGACAACTTGATCGAAATTTCGGAGTACGCTTAAACTATTGATTTTCAACGAGAACTGACTCGGCACTTCGACCGCGAATTGGCTCCGACTCACATTTGCCGCTATTTGAAGGCAGGCTTTTGCTGACTCGCAGGAGGACCCGCTAATGCGACATTGAATTCCGCACGCGAGTCTCGCGCCTGACGGCTTTTCAGTAGATGACGTGAAAGTACCAGCGGACGGCGTTCAAATTCAGTTGCGGTCGCCGCAGCCCTTGGGAAGATGTCCGGACTGCGGACGAGTGAGCCCGAGAGTTCAAAACCGATATGTGCGCCGACCTGCTGATCTTCCGCTTTCTGGTCGCCGTGTACTATTGACAATAGCCGCGCGTCGCTTCTGGTGCTATGCGGTCGGCGCATCTTCTGCGAGCAGTTCGATGGCAGTGTATTTGCTCACTATGGTCGGTGTATTCAGCGGCTGGAAACAATCGTCCACCATCTTGGCCTGGTACTCGGCGGCAGACCGGCCGCCGCCTTTGCCAACCGCCTCATGATGCCAGTGAGCAACGACACGCTGCTGCGAGTGGTTCGCCGGCGTATTGCCGATCACTGCGATGATCTCACTGTCATAAGCATTGATGACTTTGCCTTGCGACGTGGCCAGACCTACGGCACATTCGTTTGCGACCTGCCGCGTCGGAGGCCTGTCATCCTCTTGCGGGTCGCGCGCTGGATACATCTCGGTCATGGCTGGCCCAGCATCAGTCGATATCGATCGTCGCTCGCGACCGGGGTGACGGCTACGGCGAGGCCATCACGAAGGCCCTGCCTGATGCGGAGCAGGTCGCCGACCGTTGGCATCCGAAGGAGATTTCCAGCCGGGCCTTTCTTGATTCTGTCAGCAGATCGATGCGCCAGATCAGGCAGACGGTCGGCAGCAATGTCGTTGACCCCAAGCTTTTGACTTATGCGGAAAAGTTGCAACACGAGGGTTATCTGCGCCGCCAGGAAACGAATGAAGCGATCCGGGAGCTGTCGAAAAAAGGGCGCCCCCATTCGGCAGATCGTGCGGCAAACCGGTCATAGCCGCAAGCTTGTCCGCGACGTATCTAGAGGCCAGCGCCTCGATGTCTTTTGAACACGGCCCAGCTCGCTCGATAGCTAGCTGCCGTGACTTAACAGCCGCTGGGACGAAGGGTTCGAAACGCCTTGGCACTTTGGCGCGAGATGCGAGAGAAGGGCTTTCCAGGGCAAAGCGGTGTCGTCTCGCAATGGGCGCAGCGCCGGCGGATGGCAGAGAAGGCCAACCAGAGTGAGCTCGCCCGAACGCCATCCGCGAGGGCTATCGCTCGGTTGATGACTGCCGCACGCAATGATTTGGCGAAGTCCGAGGCAGTCCTGGTGGCGGCGATTGTAATGAGTGTTCCGGAACTGGTGGCCGCGCGCGACGCCATTGGCGACTTCCAATCCATGATTCGTTCGAAGACAACACACAGGCTTGATGACTGGCTTGAAGCAGCCAAGAACAGCTTAGTCGGATTCTTCGCCAACAGCGTCGAAAAGGATATCGACGCCGTCCGAAATGCCATCATCTCTCCTTGGTCGAATGGGCAAACCGAGGGACAGATCACGCGCCTGAAGCTCATCAAACGCCAAATGTACGGCGGAGCAAAACTCGATCTATTGCAGGCGCAATTGATTGGCGCTTCCTAACAGCCTTTCATCAGAAAAAGTGCGCCAGAGCCAGTTCTCGGTCGAAATACCCGGTCATTTCTCCGCGAAGATCAGCATTTCTGGACATCGCGGTTCTCCGCGACGGGCGCCGGAAATCACTTCTCCAGCTTCCGACCCGTCACGGCAAACCCAGTCCGCACTCTCACTCTCAGGGGGCGTTGCGGGGTCTCCCCGCAGAAGGGGGTGGCCGGCAACACAGTGCCGGTCAGAGGGAAGGCCTTCCCCCCGCATAGTCGTAAAGCCGTAAAGGCGGAACGCAGGATTGCAGAAAGCGAACACCACCTGTGCATTTGGCTCGCGCAACCGCGAAACGAGGCCGGAAACGGGCGGGCAAGGGTAGAAGCAGATCTTCTTCCTCTCACATCATGTCCAACCCACCCACGCGCCTCTCACGTCGCGACCCGGACCAACTGACGTTCAGAATAGCGTTCAACATCCTGGTTCGCCTTAATTGCCAAGGTAGCATAGGCCTCAGGCCTCCCCCGTGATGCAGGGTACCAGATCTTGGTGACTTGGAACCATTTATCCCTGGCATGTAAGATGATGGTGTCGCGTTGCTTGAGCGATGTATCGATCACCCTACTCTGAGGAATGCCGCCTTATGCACTGGCGGTTTTAAGGCACCAACACGCCTGCATTCGACCTAGGCATCGCGGCTAAAGATAAATCTATAGCTTTCCAAAAGGCTCTGTCAGATAAATTTCTGGCTTTATCATCCTAATTATCATATCAAGTTATAACTTGATAATTCTTCGTCTTAAATATAATCATGAGTTTATGAAACCCGCGATTCGGAACAGAGCCAGAGATCGGCTCGACAGCAAACTGGCGTCGATCAAACCAATCGACAGCTTCGCCAGGCCACCAAAAGGGTGGGTCCGCGCCATTCGCGACGCGATCGGCATGACAGGCACCCAGCTCGGAAAAAGGCTTGGCATGACCGCCCAGGGCATTGTCAGCCTCGAGCGCTCGGAGGCGAGTGGCACGATCCAGCTCAACACGCTACGCCGCGCTGCTGAGGCGATGGACTGCGTGCTTGTCTATGCGCTCGTGCCCAAGACAAGTCTCACCGAGATGGTCGATCACAGGGCGCGCGAAATTGCGTTGCGGGCGCTCGGCCGCGTCTCACATTCCATGGCGCTCGAGGATCAGCGGGTCGATCGCGACCTGGAGAAGCGCATCCGGAACTATATCGAGACAGCGTTGCGCGATCGCGATCTCTGGGAGACCACGTGAGCGACGTCTTTGCACAGCCCGACGATGCAACGCCCCTTGATGCAGAAGAGCGAGAGGGACTGCTGCAGACGTGGATCACGACCCGTGCCGATCTCAATGAAGCTGAGCAGGCAAATATCGACGATGCGGTCGCCTGGATCGATCGCCGCCGCAATGCAGATCTATTGACCGAAGGTTTCGTTTTCGAGCTGCACAAGAGGATGTTTGGGGATGTCTGGTCGTGGGCTGGCTCGGTCCGGAAAACGGAAAAGAATATCGGCATCGACCCGCAACAAATCCATCTGCAACTCGGCGGCTTGCTGCGCGACGTCCAGTACTGGATTGAGCACCGCTCCTTCTCGCCCGATGAAATCGCAGTTCGGCTTCATCACGGGGTCGTTGCCATAAACCCCTTTCCCAATGGAAATGGCCGTCTCGCTCGACTCATGGCGGATCTTCTCATCGCCCGGCTCAGGGGCGAGCCTTTCAGTTGGGGTGGTGAAAACCTGCGTGACATCGGAATGCTTCGCGCCGAATATATCGCCGCGCTGCACTCGGCCGACAATCACGATTTCGCGCCGCTACTGGCGTTTGCGAGAAGCTGATGATCGCCGTTACGTCCCAGTTTGGCGATGCCAGCTTCCGACCGTTGCTGAGTTTCTGCGTGAGCATCGCGCGGGGACCTGCTCACCCAAACTGGTCTCCATTTCTTGCTCCGATGAGCTTGCGCCTTGTCGAGGAAATGTTATTGGAGCGGGGAATTATCGTGTCCTATGAAACGATCCGCCGATGGGGCGGGAGGTTTGGGTCTGCAATACATCTGTCTGTCAGCAACACGTCCATCTCGGTCTTTCGCGATCTTAAATTCAAAGCCCCTAAGCAGCCATTCGCCGCGCTTTGCAATGAGGTCCTGACCGGGCGGAGAGTGTGAGTTCGCTGCGGTCGGAACGAATGACCGGATTGGGGCCGTGAGCGGACTGTCGGCTTTCAGGCGCCAAATAAGCTAAAGCTAACTTCCGTCCACGGAACAGTCAGGCAATACCGCACCAAAACGTTCATCCTACGCTGGAGGTTAATGTCGCTGCGCAGTTCTCTTCTGCTGTTATTCGCTGCGGATCGCAGAGAGCCTATTTGTCAATTCACCCGTTTACGGCAAGTGATACAACCTTTCCTTGCCATGAATTTTTGGATAAACCCAGAATGAGAGTAAATCGAAAATGAAAGCCTGAGTAGATGTCTGAAAGATGGGTTGGAGTTGTTGTAACTGGTGACTAGGCCATTGTGGTTGACGCCGAAGTTCCTGATGAGGGTCTACTCATTCTTCAAAATGACGAAACATGGAAGCTGCAAGGCGGTGATCGGGCTGCCGCCTACAACGTAATCGGCCAACAGTGTCGTGACTACCTTCGCGCCAACGGCGTTTCGAAGGTGTTGATCAAAGCCAGCGCGGTGTCGCTCGGCGGCACCAAGATCGGACATCTTCGAAGTGCGGAACTGAGAGGTGTAATTAAGGGCGCAGCGGCATCAGTTTGCGAGGTTAAGGAGTTTTCGAAGGCAGCGCTCAGCAGGAATTTTGGTGACAGGAAAGTCGACGAATACGCAAAAGACGATGACTTCTGGAAGACACATTTCACCGGTGAAGACCTCCGGGTGGGCAGCCGAGAGGCCGCGATAATGCTTTTGGCCGAAAGCGGTCGCAATGAATAATCACGTCTCAAATCTTGTAATAGGTGATCACATCGGTAGTGGTCATTTCGGCGATGTCCATGCTGCGGTTGATCAAGTTCATGGCGACGTTGCTGTGAAGATCATTTCTAAAAAGGATGATCAAAGCGACGCAGATTGGGACGCCGCGAAAGCCGAGTTTCTGCGGGAGGCACGGCACCTTGCTGCTGCGGAACACCCAAACGTTGTTCCAGTGTATCACTTGGGCGAAAGCTTGGACGGTAAAAGCATCAGATACTGCATGAAGCTATGCGCTGGCGGGTCACTGCAATCTCAATACGAAGCAGGCCCGATGAGGCTGTCAGACGTGCGGAAAGTGGGGAATGAAGTATTGCTCGGGCTGAGCAATCTGCACGCGAGGGGGATGATCCACCGCGACATCAAACCGGGGAATATTCTGATTGACGAGAACGGCGTCGCGCGCCTCGGAGACTTCGGTCTTGTCACAGATGAATTGCTGCACGGATACGCAATCGGTGCCGGATATCGCGATCACTTGGCATTCGAGTATTGGGAACTTGGAATTACGAGTGCGAAGTCAGACATCTGGGCACTCGGCATGACTCTGTATCGCTTGCTACACGGGCATGAATGGTACTTGGAATCCCAACTGCCGCGAATGGTGATCGCAGATGGCGATTTTCGCGACAAACTCAAGTGGCTCCCGCATATCCCGCAACGTTGGCGTCGAACAATTCGAGCGATGATGCACGACGACACGGATCTCCGCACCCAGAATGTCGCGCAGGTGCAGGCGGCCTTCGCTGGCTTGCCCACTGAACCTGATTGGGAATGTGAGGTCGGTGGCCAGCAGGTGCGTTGGCGAAGACAGCAAGGTGGGCGAATTATTCGTGTCGAATGGAACCGCAATTCTCTTCGTCGCCACGATTGGCGAGCCTGGAGCGAACCCATCGGCCCGGGACGAACGCGCAATCTCGGTGGGTCAAACGGTCAAGTTGGATCGCAGGTTGCGATTAGAGCGCTTGAGACTTTTCTTCGGACTTAAACAGCTCGACGTTTCGGCGGCAGCGCGTATGGCCCCAAATCCGGCGTCCTGACGGGCGGTTTCGCGCCAAAGGCTTTGATTGCGAGATTTCGTCGGTCTTTGCTGCAGGCGGTACAGAAGTTCTTTGCGGCGACAACACCTTCCTGCGGAAGCCAAGTGCGACCGCAGAACCTGCACACTGGCAAGCGTAGGGCTTTCATAACTGTATCGGCATTTTGGTTGGTTCTCCCGATTGACTGAGAACATACACGGAACATAGGTTAAATGCAATTATTAGGAGCGTCACGTTGAAGAGCGACTCATCGGTGAATCTGATTTGCGTCTTTTTGGCTTAACTCTCCTAAATACAAATAAACTTTCGATGCCTAAGCATTCGCTTCCACAAAACTGCAACCTTGTTTTAAACGTCTAAATTTGACAAATCGATAATTGAATGTTTCTCGCGCCACGAAATGCTACTCACGCTCATTCAAGGCATTCGTTTAGGTTGAAGCGAGCGACTGATTTCATGATTAAATTGAGGCCGGTTAACGCCCGATAAGCGGACATATTGCCGTCGTCCAATTCAGTCGCAGAGAAGGTCAGCTCTGAGCCGTTCTCTGTAATGCAGAGCAGTGCAATAGAGGGCCGGTTTTGGCAAGTCTCGATCAGAGACGCGTGCCTCGCGCTCAAAGGGGGACTCTAACAATGAACATCAAAGGTATCCGCACCAAATTAGCCAACTACCGAAAAAAATGGTTTCAGACCGTCGGCGCAGGCCGCAAGAACGCTGTTCTGGAACAGGTAATAACTCAATACTTACGGTCCGGTGATTTCAACGGCCTAGGCGTAACCTCGTTAGCATACGCTGGTGATGTTGCTGCCATCATCGAGTTGATTGCTGAAGGTAAACTGGACTTGGTGCGCGGCGACGGACATCCTAACCCCCATATTAAAGCTTTTCCGGCGGAACAAGTTAGCGCTCAACTCGAAAAGATTGAGGCTGGTGGCCTTAAGGGGTGCCTCTACCCATCCCCAGATCTGCTCAAAGAAAGAAACGCTGGGGCTGGCGAGAAAGCACCGTACACTAAGGCGCTCAAGGAGGGGGAACCTCAACTCAGTTACCGGACGTTCGATCTTCGTGCACTAGAATGGTATAGAAATGACCCTCGTTTTGACTTTGATGTCGACGACATTCACGGTCGGATACTTCAGAAAGAAGGTACACAGGTAGCAAATCGAGCGGTCGTTCTAGACGGCTTGGATTTTTTTGAATTCGGCTTTGCGTACGATGAAGAGATGCATCGGGCCGTGGCGGCCTTTATCCGATACCTGCACGACTTGCCTGAAGTGCAGCAAATAGAAATGCAGAAACATGAGTTGACGGGAAAGTACCAGTTGCATCCCGATTTCTACCGGACCCAGATTCTTGGAGATTTCCCAGAACGGATATCGATTTATGACGCATTTCTGCAAGAGAAGATTGAAATCAATCAAATTTGCGAACTCATGGGTAAACCCAAGCTTTTCCTTACCGAGTATGGCGAATTAAAACGTCCACGCGGGTTTGGGATATTGATTAGGCCAACCAAGAAAGAATTTCGGGACTTCGCCTTGTTACTAGATCAGTTGTTGAGCGACGATCTGAACCGCAAGTTTTTCAAGGGTGATTTGGACCTCAATCGGAACTTGACCGACGAAGATGGAAACCCAATCACTCAGCCAAAAGGTACGATCCAACTCCTTGAAGAATGGCTTAGCAAGAAGTTCACGCCAGCCGAGCCAACGGAAATGGTGGAGATGTTTGACAACTTCCGAGCGGTACGCAAAGTACGTCAGAAGCCAGCACACAAAGTAGAAGACAACGAATTCGACCAGAAGTATATCGCTGAACAGCGCCAGTTGATCAACCAAGCTTTTAATGCAGTGCGTACACTGCGAATGGCACTGGAGAACCATCCTGCGGCACGTGATCACAAAGTGCCTGATTACCTGCGAGATGCGAAGGTATGGACGATGTAACGGGTGCAGTTACTACGGCGCAGGCGCTCGAGGAGGGCACGCTCAAAGGCAACCCGTTCATGTATCGATAACTTCGTCTGCAGTGCAGACCTTAGTAGAACATTCCACGAATGTTCACACAACGCCCATAGTCATCCTTCGTTTGAGTTGCAAAGAATGACGGCTTTCGGGAATCGACCGAAAACCTGTGATAGTCCGCTTGGGGGACGCGAAGCGGACGTAGACTAGGACGCGTTCAAACGGCAGCTGTGGGCCGACAGCCACCGCAAAAATTGTCCTGACGAATGTCGGCTTAGGTGACCGAATTTCCTGGAGCAGACAGTCTGCTGACGGCCTCAAAACCCGTCAGACGGGCTACCGACTATGCTGCCTGCAGCCGAGAGAACAATTGGAGCCTGTAGCGTATATCCGGTAGGTGTGCGAATAGGCGGCAGCGCTCCTCCGCTACAATCTTTGCTTTGACCAACCAACGGGCATCTCGTTTGAACGGAAAGCGTCAGAATTCCAGAGCGGTCGCCGCGCACGTGCGCTTACGCACGCACGGCAAACGGCACCATTTCGACAGCCTGGACATGACGCAGTGCCAAATACTGCGACTTCCTAGCTCTTCTTAACTTGCTTACATGACTGCAAGCTGAAGAACCGGGCCTGCGGGCTTCAGCGCGAGTCGAAGGGTGATAGTCCTTTCAATTCCGAGCAATGAAACCGAAAGCCACTATCGTCCCGGAAGGATTGACCGGACTGCCAAATCGTTCTTAGGGGCGAAGCGGCTTCCGCTGACTGAGGCCCCACTTAGGCAACCTGAACGACATGTTTTTGGCCACCTTCGAGGCGTTCTGCCAGTATTCTGTTCATTGCAGCTGCCCGTGTATGGCGATCCAATGCATAAGTTGTTCGTGTGAACTGCACTCCGTCCAGAAGGCCCTGAATGTACCCGGCAACCGTGTCTGCCGCCATTATCAACGCCGTATCGACCGAGTGGATATAGCGGCTGGTGATGGTTCCCTGCGCATGGCCCAGAAGAGCCGCAATAGTCGACTCCGTAAATCCGAGATCATTCGCAACGCTGGCAAAGCTGTGACGCAGGACGTGCGGCGTGATATCGACAAGCGGCGAGTTTGCCAGAATCTTGCGCCAATGCTTGGGGAAACCAATGAACGGCTTTCCTTCGACCGTTCCCTCAAACACGGCACCGGCTATCGCATCAGTCTGCCGTGCCTCAAGAAGTTCCACAATCGGCAATCCGATAGGACGAACAGACGCTCCTTCCTTGCTGTCCCGAAGCCGTAAACAGCTATTGTTTGCATCAACTTCCCGCCAGTCAAGATTAATGATCTCCCCACGCCGGCAGCCTGTCAGCGCAAGTGCACGAACCATTGCAGCTGCAGTCGCAAGCTGATCGTCCCGATCAGCATCACAAAGCAATCGACCAAGAAGCCGGTATTCGTCTTCAGAAAGCCTTCGGTTGAGTTTTTGGTCGGCGGCCTTGCGAATTCCATGCGCCGGGTTGGTCTCGATAATGCCATTCTCGCGCGCATAGGTAAGGATGGCACCAAGCAAACCCAATGTGCGCGTACCCGTACCGACGCCACCCCGCACGATCGTTTTGCCATGCTTTCCCGTTTTCTCGGTCATCTTCGTCCTCCCGGAAGCAACATCACGCATGAAGCGCGTGATATCCGCGGATGTCAGATCCTTGACCCGGCGTGTTCCAAGCAGAGGGACAATGTGACGCTTGATCCGTCCCTCGTCGGTGTAGATCGTCGATTCCTTTTTCGGGCGGCGCTTCTTTCCGAGGATGAGCCCAGCCTTGGCATCCTCTAAATATCGCTGGCAGAGCTCCTTGACAGAGATCGCCTTGTGATCGAGTTCACGCTCCTCGGCCGGGTTCTCGCCCTGTGCGACACGCCCAAGCAACACACGGGCTTCCTTGCGGGCAGTCTCGGGAGTCCACACGCCATGCGGACCGATGGTGAACCGGCGCGAGCGGCCCTTGGCGCGGTACTGAACGACATAGCTCCGCCTCCCGGAGGTGAAGACCCGGAGGCCGAAGCCTTGGAGGTCATCGTCCCAAATGAAATAGTCGGCTTTGCCCGTTTCTGCTTGATCTACAATTCGCTTGGTCAGTTTCGGCACGTCAATTCTCCTGAACTAGAGTGGTCCCGGAGGCGCTCTTACGGAAGCACCACGGAAGCACCCGGACGGAAACTGCGACGCGTTCCTGGATACTGACTTCGGTTTGCGGATCTAGAAAAATCTAATTTACATAGTGACTTAGCGTGTCACGGCGAGTGAATAGAAACAGTGGCGAAAACCGTCCAGACGCGCTCCGAAGGCAGAGGTCACAGGTTCGAATCCTGTCGGGTGCGCCAATTCTCCTGACTTTCATTATCTTGATCAGCCATTGGGCATTGGCTCGCTGCGATGGGCGTTTTTGCCTTTCTGTGAACACCCTTCTCTACCTGAATTTCAAAGCGACCAAGTCGGGCGCTCAGAGGACCGGCCTGGGCAGGCAGGCTGCAGGATATTTTTGCGAAAGGACGGCTTTCTGTTCGTGGGCGGGGCCTGAGGGCACTTTGCAGCCCGTTTGCGGTTGACTGAAACGCAAACAGCCCCGGTTGTAACCGGGGCTGTGCAGGTTGATCCGCTGGAAAAGGCCTGGACCTAGAACTCCAGGGCGCGGTCGCCGTTGGCGTCCTTGATGCGGGTCGGCAGGCCGATGCGGTTGAGGATGCCGAGGAAGGGATGCGGCGGCAGTTCTTCCACGTTGGCCATCTTCTTCACGTCCCATTCGCCAGTGGCGATCAGCATGGCAGCCGCGACCGGCGGAACGCCCGCAGTGTAGGAAATGCCCTGGCTGCCGACTTCCTCATAAGCTTCCTTGTGGTCGGCAACATTGTAGATGAACACCTCGTGCTCCTTGCCGTCCTTGGTGCCTTTCACGAAATCACCGATGCAGGTCTTGCCGGTGTATTCAGGCGCCAGCGAAGACGGATCCGGCAGACACGCCTTGACCACCTTCAGCGGTACGACTTCCAGTCCTTCCGCCGTCTTGACCGGCTGCTCGGACAGGAGGCCGATGTTCTTCAGAACGGTGAAGACGTTGATGTAGTGCTCGCCGAAGCCCATCCAGAACCGGACGTCCGCGCCGTCCATGTTCTTTGCAAGGGAATGCACTTCGTCGTGGCCACACAGATAGGCCATGCGCTTGCCGACCACCGGCAGGTCATATTCCTTGCCGATCTCGAACATCTTGTTTTCCTGCCACTTGCCCTGCTGCCAGGAATAGACCGTGCCGGTGAACTCCCGGAAGTTGATCTCCGGATCAAAGTTGGTGGCGAAATAGCGCTGGTGGCTGCCGGCGTTGATGTCGACGATATCGACCTCGGTCACCTTGTCGAGATAGTCGTCCTTGGCAAGGCGGGCATAGGCGTTGACGACGCCCGGGTCGAAACCGGCGCCCAGAATGGCGGTGACGCCCTTTGCGGCGCATTCCTCGGCCCGTTTCCATTCGTAGTTGCCATACCAGGGCGGGGTCTCGCAGATCTTGCCCGGCTCTTCGTGAATGGCCGTGTCGATATAGGCCGCTCCCGTCTCCAGACAGGCGCTGAGGACGGACATGTTCAGGAAGGCGGTACCGACATTGATGACGATCTGCGCACCGGTTTTGCGGATCAGCGCGCTGGTTGCGGCAATGTCCAGAGCGTTGAGTTCGTGTCCTTCCAGAACACCCGGCTGCTTCAGCGCCTTCTTGGCATGCACGGTTGCGATGATGTCGTCGCATTTGGATTTGGTGCGCGAGGCGATATGTATATCGCCGAGAACATCATTGTTCTGAGCGCACTTATGCGCCACCACCTGAGCGACACCTCCGGCGCCGATGATGAGAACAGTCTTTTTCATTTGATAAAGATACCTTCCTTGGACCTTGGGGGTGTTCGGGGTTCAAGTCTCAAGACAGACTTTGCTCGTAGTCCTGGTACGAAAACTCACGAGCAACGTGGACAGTGCCGTCCACTTCCTTGACCGCAATCGCGGGCATTTTCACGCCATTAAACCAGTTTTTCTTGACCATCGTGTAACCCGCCGCGTCCTGAATGGAAACCCGGTCACCGGTCTTGAGTTCGGCAGGGAAGTTGAACTCGCCGAATATGTCGCCGGCAAGGCAGGACTTGCCACAGATCATGTAGCTGTGCGGCCCTTCGTTGGGGGTCACCTTCGCGGTCTCGCGGTAAATCAGCAGATCGAGCATGTGAGCTTCGATGGACGCATCGACGATGGCCAGGTTCTTGCCGTTGAAGAGCGTGTCGAGCACCGTTGTCTCCAGTGTGGTCGACCGGGTGATCGAGGCTTCGCCCGGTTCCAGGTAGACCTGAACGCCGTATTTTTCGGCGAAGGCCTTGAGGCGGTCGGCGAAGAGGTCGAGTGGGTAGTCGTCCCCCGTGAAATGGATACCGCCCCCAAGGCTGACCCATTCCGCCCGGCTCAAAAGCCCGCCGAACTTTTCCTCGATATCGCCAAGCATGCGGTCAAACAGCGCAAAATCGGCATTTTCGCAGTTGTTGTGGATCATGAAACCGCTGATCCGGTCCATGACCTTTTCAATCTTGGCGACGTCCCATTCTCCGAGGCGGGAGAAAGGCCGGGCCGGGTCTGCAAGGTCGAAACTGGAGGAGCTGACCATCGGGTTGAGGCGAAGCCCGCCCACGATGCCTGCGGATTTGTCCGCGAACCGTTCCAGCTGGCTGATGGAATTGAAGATGATCTTGTCGGCATGGGAGATCACTTCATCGATCTCGTAATCGGCATAGGCCACGGAATAGGCGTGGGTTTCCTTGCCGAAGCGCTCATGCCCCAGCCGGACTTCGTTCAGCGACGACGAAGTGGTGCCGTCCATGTACTCGCGCATGAAGTCGAAAACACACCAGGTCGCAAAGCACTTGAGCGCCAGCAGGGCCTTTGCGCCAGACCGCTCTCGAACGTAGGCGATCTTCTCCATGTTGCGGAGCAGCTTCGCCTTGTCGATCAGATAGTAGGGTGTCTCGATCATCTGGTTCCGTCGCCATCGTTGCCTGCGACCGGTTCGGGCCGCGCGGACAGGTGATTGGGAGCGATTTCCGGTTGCCCGGTTGTCCGGACCGGCCGGTTCGCCACAAGGCGTTCCAGCTTCGCTGTCGGCGTGACGGATACCGTCTCCATGCAGGACCTTGCAAGGGCCCGAGGCGTCTTTCTTTCAACTGCCAGTCAGCCGGCTGAACCGCAATCTCCCGGTTCAACCGAACTGCTATGCTTTACGTGAATGGAACGCAGAACAGTTATGCAAAAATAGGAGGGAGATTCGTGCTTTCACTCATTGAATTCTTAACTTTCCTCCCGTATTTGTCCGGCAGATCAAATATTCACCAGCCCGCTTAAGAGTTGGGCAAATTCTGGAGGTCGGCATGACCCGGGACGATCTCATTCGCGAATACAAGGCACAGAGCGGCTCGTGGCCGGCGCTTGTCGGCGTTTACGCCGTTATCGTGGGTGCGATGGCTCTTTCCGGCTACCTGATGGTCGGCTGATCCCGCACGCCTGACGAATCGTCGGCAGAGTTTCAATCACCCCCGGAGCGACCTCCGGGGGTGATTGCATTTTAAGGCAGGCAAACCGCCGGCGATCAAACGTCGGCGGCTTCGCCAATGGCATCGGTGCCGCGCTCTTCCAGAAGCGTCGTCAGCCAGTTCGGATCCATTTCGGGAACCGAAGACAGCAGCAAATCCGTGTAGGGATGATGCGGCGGCGTGAACATCTCGTCCTTCGGCCCCTGCTCCACCACCTTGCCGCGTTGCATCACCACAACCTCGTCCGCGATGGAGCGCACCGTCGCCAGGTCATGGGTAATGAACATGTAGGCCAGGTTGAACTCCTGCTGCAGCCGATCGAGCAGCTTCAGGATACCTTCCGCCACAAGCTGGTCGAGCGCGCTCGTCACCTCGTCGCAGATGATGAAGGCCGGATCGGCCGCCAGGGCCCTGGCAATGCCCACACGCTGTTTCTGGCCGCCGGAAAGCTCCGGCGGATAACGATTGTAGAATTTTGACGGGTCCAGCTCGATCAGGTCCAAAAGCTCATCGACACGGTTTTTCAGTTTCGCGCCGTGCAGCCCGCCATAGAACTGGGCCGGACGACCGATGATCTCGCTGATCCTGATCTTCGGGTTCAGCGCGGTATCGGCCATCTGGTAGATCATCTGCGCCTGGCGAAGCTGATCCTTGCTGCGGTCCTGATAGCGCGGCGGCAACGGCTCACCCTTGAACAGGATCTGCCCCTTGGTGGGCGGCAGCAGACCGGTGATGCAGCGCGCCGTCGTAGACTTGCCGGAACCGGATTCGCCGACAACCGCAACCGTCATGCCCGGATAGATGTCGAAGGAGACATCATCTAGCACCTTGGTCTTGCCGTAAGCCGCATCAATTCCCTGCACGGAAACGATCGGAATGGCACCTGCCTCCGTCGGCCGCTGCTTCTGCGGCCGCTGGAAGCTGCGGACGGCCCAAAGGCTCTTGGTGTAGTCCTCCTTGGGAGACCCGAGCATCTGCTCGGTCGGCGCCTCTTCGACTTCCTCGCCCTTGAGCAGCACCTTGATGGTGTCGGCCATCTGCGCCACCACCGCCAGATCGTGCGTGATGTAGATCGCCGCGGTGTTGAACTGGTCGACAATGTCCCGGATCGCCGCCAGAACCTCGATCTGCGTGGTCACGTCCAGCGCAGTGGTCGGCTCATCGAAGATGATGAGATCCGGCCGGCACGCCATGGCCATGGCGGTCATCGCGCGCTGCAACTGGCCGCCAGAGACCTGATGGGGATAGCGGAAGCCGATTTCGTTCGGGTTGGGAAGGCGCAGCCGCTCGTAAAGCTCCATGGCGTCTTCCTGCGCCTCGACCCGCTTTTGAATGCGGTACTGGATCGGCGCTTCCGTGTGCTGGTCGATAATCCGGTGTGCCGGATTGAACGAGGCAGCAGCCGACTGGGCGACATAGGCGATGCGCGATCCGCGCAACGCCCGGAGATCGCTCTCCGGCGTCGTCGTCAGTTCCATGCCGTCGAACTCGATCGAGCCGCCGGAAATCCGGCAGCCGTCGCGGGCAAAGCCCATGGAGGCGAGGCCGATGGTCGATTTGCCGGCACCCGATTCTCCGATCAGCCCCAACACTTCCCCCTTGTGCAGGGTAAGGTTGACGCCATGAACGATCTCGACCCATTTTTCGTCCGAGTATCCCTCGATCCGGAGATCGGTGACCCGAAGCAGTACGTCTTTTTTCGGCACCATTCTCAAACCTCCTTCAGGCCGGAAGACCGGAACAGCATCCAGTCGACGACGAAATTCACCGCCACAGTCAGAAGCGCAATGGCGGCCGCCGGGATCAGCGGCGTCATTTCGCCAAAGGAAATCAATGTCGCGTTCTCACGCACCATGGAGCCCCAGTCGGCGGTCGGTGGCTGAATGCCGAGGCCAAGGAACGACAGGCCTGCGATCAGCAGGAACACGAAGCAGAATTCGAGACCGAATTCGGCGATCAGTGGTGCTGTCGAGTTAGGCAGGATTTCCCGGCGGATCAGGTACCAGGTGCCCTCGCCGCGCAGCTTGGCCGCTTCGATGTAGTCCATCACCACCACGTTGCCGGCAACCGCACGGGTAAGGCGGAAGACGCGTGGCGAATAGATGACGGCAACGACAATCACGATCACCACAAGGTTGGTGCCGAAGATACTGAGCATCAGCAGGGCGAAGATCAGTGACGGAACCGACATGATTACGTCTGCGACACGGCCGATGAACTGATCGAACCAACCGCCCTTGGTGGCGGCAAGCAGTCCTGCAAATGCTCCCATGAAGAAGGCCAGCATGGTTGCCAGCAGCGCGAGACCGACAGAGTTGCGCGCGCCGTAGATGATGCGGCTGAACATGTCGCGGCCGAGCTGGTCGGCCCCCAGAAGCATGGTTTCGTCCGGCGGTGCAAAGGCCGACGAAATGACTTGCGCTTCACCGAAAGGTGCAATCACGGGGGCAAAGACCCCGGCGATGGCGTAGGTGAAGATCACGAACATGCCGAAGGCGGCCGTGAGAGGTGCGGTCCGCAACTCCTTGGAGACCCCGGCGGGCGTGATGATGATCAGGAATTCCCGGAACGCGTAGGATGTTCCGGCGGCCAGTGCCAGAAGACCGGCAGCCGTAGTGATGAACCGCAGCGCCGGAGCGCCGCCGATGATCCCCGCGATGAAGGAGATCATCGTCAGGGAAAAGACAAGAATGAAGACGTTGCGCTTGTTGAAATAGGCCGCCAGGCAGGAAGCCCCGATCAGCAGCGCATAGTAGCCAATAACGAATGTGCTCATGTCGCTGCCCTTATTTCGGATGCCGCAAACGCGGATTGGTCAGGATCGCGCCCACATCGGCTGCCAGGTTCAGCAGGATGAAGGTTGCCGCGAAGATCAGACAGCAGGCCTGCACGATCGGGAAATCGCGTTTGGCAACCGCGTCCACCAGAAGCTGGCCCACGCCCGGATAGACGAAGACAACTTCCACCAGAACCACACCGGTAATGAGGTAGGCGAGATTGAGGGCGACGACGTTGATGATCGGCGCCCAGGCGTTGGGCAGAGCGTGTTTGACGATCACCTTCCAGGGCGGAACGCCTTTCAGCCGTGCCATCTCGATGTAGGGCGAGGCCAGAAGGTTGATGATCGCCGCGCGTGTCATGCGCATCATGTGCGCCGTCACCACCAGCACCAGGGTCAGCGCCGGCAAGAAGGTTCGATGCAACAGATCCCCGAAGCTCATGTCCGCGCTAAGGCTGGCAATGGCGGGGAAGTAGTTGGTCTTGACCGCCAGGTAGAGAATGAGGATGTAGCCGAGAAAGAATTCCGGAGAGGAAATCGATGTCAGCGTGACCACATTGGCAACCCTGTCGAACAGGGTATTGCGCAGGAGAGCGACAATCACGCCGAGAACGATGGAAACCGGCACCGCGATGACAGCCGCATAGGTCGCCAGGAAAAGCGTGTTGACGAACCGGTCGCTGATGGCAGCACTGACCCGCTCGCCAGAGACGAGCGAGACGCCGAAGTCACCGGTGAGTGCACCGCCGAGCCATTGGAAATATCGCAGGATCGCGGGCTGGTCGAGGCCGAGCTTCTCTCGCAGGGCGGCGACGGTTTCAGGCGTTGCTCCCTGTCCAAGAACGGCCTGGGCAATGTCGCCGGGCAGCAGTTCAACTGCAAAAAAGATCAGGATAGAGACCACTAGTAGCGTGATCGCACCTAAGCCAAGTCTCTTAAGGACCAGCTGTAGGATGTCCCCCATTTGTCCCTCCAGAATAGGAAAGCCCGGCACGGCACATAGCGCCGCCGGACACATATCGGGCAGGTTCCTGTCAGCTCTTTTTGCTTTGCGTTGGCAGGAGCCCTGTCCGTCCAGGTCGGCCCGTCCCGCGTCCGGGGCAGGGCCAAATTGCAGGCGGCGGCCTTAGCCGCCGCCTAACCCCTCAATCAGGACTCGAACCACCAGCGGCTGGCAGCGCGCGCGCCGTCATTTTCCCAGCTGGCAGCCAGTTTCTCGGGCGTGCCTACCTTCGCGCTGTTGGCGTAAACGAAGTTGTTGAAGAACGGGATGATGGTGCCGCCATCGTCCCGGGCCAGCATCGCCATCTCGCGGTACATTTCCGCGCGCCGGGTGTCGTCCAACTCGGCCTTGGCCTGAAGCAGAAGCTCGTTGAAGCGCGGGTTTTTCCAGTGAGACTCGTTCCAGGCCGCGTCGTTCTTGTAGGCCAGCGTGTACATGACATCAGGTGTCGGACGCGCGCCCCAGGACACGAGACAGAACGGCTTCTTCAGCCAGACGTCGGAATAGTAACCGTCGTTCGGTTCACGCACGACATTGATGTTGATACCCGCCGCCTTGGCGTGTTCGGCATAAAGCACCGCCATGTCGACTGCACCCGCATAGACGCTGTCCGCGGTGCTGAGGCTGACCGTGAGACCTTCTGCGCCCGCTTTCTTGAGCAGGGACTTGGCCTGGTCCGGATCGTAATCACGCTGCGGGATGTCGTCCGGCCAGTAAGGCTGGGCCGGCGAATGGTGGAAGTCATTGCCCTTGGTGGCTGCACCGAAGGTGATCTTCTCGATGATGTCATCCCGGTTCATGGCCAGCTTAAGCGCGTTGCGCACGTCCGGATTGTCGAACGGTGCCGTGTCACAGAACATCGGCAGCGTGATTGCGCCCGCAGACGGGATGTTGTGGATCTTGATGTTCGGATTGCGCTGCAGCAGACCCATGGTCTTCAGCTCGATCAGCGAGACCGCATCCACATCGCCGGTCACAAGTGCCGTCTGGCGAGCGTTCGGATCGTTCAGGGTGATCAGCTCGACCTTGTCGAAATAGGCGCCCTCACGGTGCCAGCCGTCATGCCGGCTGAGGCTGAACTGGACGCCGAACTCGCCGTTGTCGATCTTGTAGGGACCGGTGCCGTCGCCGGACTGCCAATCTATCGTGCCGTCGTCGTTGGCCGGGCAGATCGCCATGTGATAGTCGGTCATCAGCCATGGGAAGTCGGCGTTGCCGCCGGACAGCTTCACGACAACGGTGTAGTCGCCATCCTTGGTGATGTCGGTGACATCCGTCAGCAGCGCCTTGGCTGCGGAGGTTGTCTTGTCGCCGCGGTGGTGGTTCAGCGATGCGATGACATCGTCAGCCGTCAGTTTCCTGCCGCTGTGGAACTCGGCGTTTTCAGTGATCTTGAAGGTCCATTCGGACGCATCCTCGCTGGCTTCCCAGCTGTCGGCCAGATCCGGCCCAAGCGACCCGTCACCCATGATCATCGTCAGGTAGCTGCGGTGCGTGTGGGCGAGGAAAATCATCACGCGGGTCAGATAGGTGCCCGGATCGTGAGAATCTGAGGTGTTGCCGTCGTGGATCCCCCAGCGGAACGTCCCGCCCTGCTTAGGCTGGGCTTTCGCCTCGGTCGACCACAGGCCTGTTGCGGTGCTTGCTGTCAGTCCGGCCAGCACGGAGTAGCGAAGGAAATCACGTTTACTGATCCCTCCCGTGCGGGCCGCTGCTTCAAGCCTTTCGAGCATCTCGGCATCTTTGGACTTCGTCATCTGTCTCCCCTTCCGGTTATTCTTAAACAGTCACTTGCCAATTTCCCAAACGTAGCATCCGTTGTTTTTTTGTAACCATGATGCTCATTTGCGACATTTACATAGCAAAACACGAACTGCCCCTGCTCGGCCACCCCCATGGGTAAATTCCTCATTTAAAATGTTTAATGTTGACTGGTTGCCCAGATATTGTGCACAGCAACATTATTATGAATGATTTTTGATTTTCAGACAGGCACGGAAAATGCTACGCGCGTATATTCTGGTCTACTGAGACAGATCTCAGATAATTCTTTTAGATGAAAAACGATTATTCTCCAACAATGTCGGAAAATGCAGTGCCAGTTCGTATTTCGGCACTGTCGAGCGGTAAATCAGGCGCATTCTTCTTGTCAAAATAACCGATTACCGGAGAACAAGATGAGTGTTGCCCAACGCAGCCGCAGCGGCGGCCGTGCCGGCCGCCGGGCTATTCGCACCGCTCCCGACCATACCATGCTGCCCGGTCTGCGGCGCACGCTTCCTCTGTGCGAGCCCATGGACGAAGAGCAGATCCGAAAGCTGGACGATGCCTCCATGGCAATCCTGGAAGAGGTTGGTATCGTCTTTCGCGATCCGATTGCCCTTGCAGACTGGAAGCGGGCCGGCGCCAAGGTCGAGGGAGAGAAGGTCTACCTGGACCGAGAGCTGGTGCGTGAGCTCATCAGTTCGATTCCATCCAGCTTCACCTATCATGCCCGCAATCCGGCAAAGAATGTCCCGCTTGGAGGAGATCGTTCGATCTTCGTGCCGATGACCGGGGCACCATTTCTGCGTGATCTCGACAATGAGCGGCGCAATCCGACGCTTGCGGACCTGGCCATGTTCCACAAGCTCAGCCACATGCTGCCGGCCCTGCATTCCAGCGCCCATCACATCGTGGAGCCCTACGACCACCCCATCAGCCACCGGCACCTGCGCATCACCTATTCTTCGATCAAGCATTCGGACAAGACCTTCATGGGCATGACGACAAGCCCGAAGAACGCCGAAGATGTCATGGAAATGTGCGCGATCCTGTTCGGTGAGGACTATCTGGAGAGCCATCCGGTCACGACTGGAAACTGCAACGGCAATTCTCCGCTGGTTTGGGACGAGACCATGTTGGGAGCAATGCGGGCCTTTTCGAAACGGAACCAGCCCGTGCTCTGCTCCCCCTTCGTGCTTGGCGGAGCCAATACCCCGGCAAGCGTCGTCCCCGCCGTTGCCCAGCTCAACGCGGAAGCCCTGAGCGCCCTTGCCTACACCCAGGTGATCCGGAAGGGCGCACCTGCGATTTACGGGCATTATCTGTCGACGGTCTCGATGAAATCCGGTGCGCCGATGGCCGGCACCCCCGAGATCAGCCTGATGAACTTCATGATCGGGCAGATGGCGCGGTTCTACGATGTGCCCTGGCGGACCTCCGGATCGCTCGGCGGTGCCAAGACCTTTGACGCGCAAGCCGGGTATGAGAGCGCAGCAACGCTGAGCGCCGTTATCCATTCAGGTGCCAACTACATCTGGCACGCGGCCGGCTGGAACGAGGCCGGGATGCATTGCTCCGTTGCCAAGTTCATCGTCGACGCCGAGCAATGCGCAATGGCCTACCGCATGGCAGAGGGCCCGCGCTGGGACGATTTCGATGAAGGCCTTGCCGCCATTCGCGACGTCGGCCCTGGCGGGCATTACCTGGGCCACCCGCACACCCAGGAGAATTTCCAGCGGGCGTTCTTCATGCCGGAGACCTTCGACAACAATTCCATCGAGCAATGGAAGGCCGAGGGTGAAGTGGAGATCACCGAACGGGCGCTTGGAATCGCCCGCAAGCTTCTGTCCGAGTATCAGGAGCCTGCTCTCGAGACCGCCAAAAACGAGGCCCTTCTCGATTACATCGCGCGGCGCGAGCGTGAAATCCCGGCGGCAGATGCGCTGAACCAGGACTATTGAACCGCGGTACCGGCCTAAAAACCGGGCTGCACGTGCTTTCTCTTCTGCCCTGCGAGGCGGTTCATGAAAATCAAGTCTGTCGAGATCTTCCGCCATGACCTGCCGGTCAAGGGCGGCCCCTACAAGATGGCAAACGCCGAGGTCTGGTCTCTCCAGACCACCCTGGTCAAGCTGACCGCGGACAACGGGCTTACCGGCTGGGGGGAAACCTGCCCTGTCGGCCCGACTTACGCCGAAGCGCATTCCGGTGGAGCGCAGGCGGCACTGCAGCAGATTGCCCCTGCGCTGATTGGCCAGGACGTTCGCCCCCTGACGATCGGCCGTCTCATGAACGGCCAGCTAAACGGGCACAACTACGCAAAGGCGGCAATCGACATTGCCGTTCATGACCTGCTCGGCAAACATCTGGGCCTTGGGGTTGCCGACCTTCTCGGGGGTGTCGCGGCGGAACGCGTTCCCTCTTATTACGCAACCGGTGTCGGTGCTCCCGAAGAGATTGCCAGCATTGCCGCGGAGAAACGGGACGAAGGCTACCCGCGCCTGCAGATCAAGATGAGCGGGAAGGACGTCGAGCGCGATATCGAAACGATCCGCAGGGTCTGGGACAAGATCGCCGGATCCGGCATGCGTCTTGCGGTCGACGGCAACCGAGGCTGGACCACAAGAGACGCGCTGCGCGTCAGTCGCGAATGCCCGGATATTCCGTTCATTCTGGAACAGCCCTGCAACCGGGTCGAGGACCTGGAGAAGATCAGGCCGCAGATCCACCATGGACTTTACATGGACGAGAACGGTGTCGACCTGGCAACGGTCATCCGTGCCGCCGGGCGCGGACTGGTCGATGGATTCGGCATGAAAGTGACCCGGATCGGCGGACTGCAGCAGATGGCTGCGTTCCGGGATATCTGCGAAGCCGTCTCGCTGCCGCATACCTGCGACGATGCCTGGGGCGGCGACATCATCGCCGCCGCCTGTACCCATGTAGCTGCCACGGTGAAGCCGTCTCTGCTGGAAGGGGTCTGGCTTGCGGAACCCATGATCGAGGGCAGTTATTCCATCGGCGAAGGCGTGCGCATCCGGAACGGTCACATTGCCCTGCCACAAGGCCCGGGCCTTGGTGTCGAACCGGACGAGACCTTGTTCGGAACGGCCATGGCTTCTTTCTGAACTGGAGACCGATATGCGCTTTAACGGCAAACGCGCCCTTGTGACGGGCGCCGCCGGTGGGATCGGCAAAGTCATTTCCCAGATGCTGCGGGCGGAAGGGGCACGCCTGGCCGCAGCCGACCGGAATTGCGATACCGTTGATGCGGAAGTCCGGATTTCGGGAAACCTGCTGGACCCGGCTTATGCAGACGCACTGCCCCGCACGGCGGCCAAGGCACTTGGCGGCCTCGACATCATCATCAACAACGCCGGCGTCATTACCCGCGGTCCCGTGACCGAGACCAGCGATCAGGACTGGGCGCTGTCGATCGGGGTCAATGTCGAAGCTCCCTTCCGCATCTGCCGGGCGGGTATCCCGTTGCTGGCGGAGGCCGGAGGTGGGGCCATCGTCAACATCGCCTCTTGCTGGGGTGTTCATCCGGGCCCGAACCACGCTGTCTATTGCATGACCAAGGCGGCGATCGCTTCCCTGACCCAGTGCATGGGCCGGGACCATGCCCATCAGGGCATCCACATCAATGCCGTTTGCCCGAACGAGGTCGACACACCGATGCTGCGGACCGGGTTCGAAAAGCGCGGCTTTGATCCCGCAACGGCGATTGCCGAACTCGGCAGGACCGTTCCGCTTTGCCGGGTGGCGCGGCCGGAAGATATCGCGGACGTCGTTCTGTTTCTCGCCTCCGATGCCGCGCGTTACATGTGCGGCTCGCTGGTTGAGGTCAACGGCGGGAAACCGGTGTCATGATGCGGTTCGAAGGAAAGATTGCCCTTGTCACGGGCGGGCGAAGCGGCATTGGTCGTGCGATTGCCCGGCGCTTGCAAAATGAAGGCGCCAGGGTCTTCACGGCCCAGCGCGGCGAGGATCCTGAGTTTGAACATGTCCGGGCGGATTTTGCCGACATGGACGCCCCTGCCCGCATTATCGAAGACGTTGTAACGAACAGTGGCAGGCTGGATGTGCTCGTCAACAATGCCGGCCTGATGCGGGAAGCAGCGGTCGAAGACATGTCGCTCGCCGACTGGCAGCACTCGTTGGCTGTCAATCTGACCGCGCCTTTCCTGATGATCAAACATGCCTTGCCGCATTTGCGCCAGACACGCGGAAGCGTCGTCAATGTCGGCTCCATCGAAGGCATCGGCTGCAATCCGCTGCACGCTGCCTATTCCGCCTCCAGGGCCGGACTTCACGGCCTGACACGCGCCGTTGCGGTCGATCACGGCAAGGACGGCGTCCGCTGCAACGCGGTTGCACCAGGCTGGATCGATACGGAACTCAATCTCGATTTCATCAGCGCGACCCCGGATCCAGATGCCTTCCGGCGCGATATTGGCAAGATCCACCCGGCTGGCCGGACGGGCAAGCCGGAGGAAGTTGCCGCCTTGGTCGCTTTCCTGGCAGCGGAGGAAAGCGGTTTTGTCACCGGTCAGGTCTACACGGTCGACGGTGGCAGAATGACCCGGTTGAGCTTGCCGTAACAGGTGAGGCTCCGGTTGTTCTGCGCGAGGTCATTCCTCGGCCGCGCGCCATTCCTTCCAGCGCAGCACCGCATTGGCACCGATTTCCCGGAAAGGCTGTGGCGGCAGTTTTTTCGGTCGGGCTTCAGCACCGAAATGACGGGTGATGCTGCTGGTCCGGCCCAGCGCAAGATCTGCAGCGCCCGTGCCGGTCAGGGTTCCGCGTGCGGTGCCGAGACCATTTTGCACGCAGCCGGAAAACACGTCCTGCTCCAGTTCGCGCATGACCGCGACACCGTTCAGCGACAGGCAAAGGTGTCCTGCCCACTTGTATTCCATCTTCAACCCTGCCAACTGCGGAAAACGCCGGTCGAACTTGCGTTGCATGACACGGGCCGCACGTTCCACGCTTGCCGGTGTCAGTCGCATGTCGGGTTTCAAGACGGCGCAGGTTCTCGTAACGATCCTGTTTCCACCCTGACCGGTGTCGATCCGGCGCAAGGTCGTCCCCATCGGATCAGATGGCGTGATGCCCCAACGGCTTTGGCCGCCAAGTTTCTTCAACGCCTCACTGTCCAGCTCGGGCGTCATGACGGCAAACAGGAACAGCTGCATCAGCCGGTCTCGTTCGAAACCGAAACTCTCCAGATGACCATTGACCGTGAGGATAAGTTTTGCCGTTGAAACGGATCCGGATCGCGTTTCCACCTTCCAGCTTTCGCCTTCCCTGGCGAAAGACAGGGCCGGGCTTTGCTCGAAAACCTGCACGCCTTCCCGCCGAAGTCCGGCGGCAAGTCCGCGGATATATCCGGCGGGCTGCAGCATGACCGTACCGGGGGTATAAAGCCCGCCAACGTAGTGTCTGCTACCGGTCAGGTCCGCCATCTGTTGGCGGTCGAGCAGCTCATATTTTTCACCGAGGCTCGTCAGATGGTCGGCATAACTGCGGTTATGATGATCGGCCTTGATGCTAGCCGCACCGTTGATCTTGCCTGCAGGATCAAAATAGTTCCTGTCAATCCCGTAGTCCTCGACCGCGTCACGCGCAAAGCCGATTGCCTCTCGATTGAGGGCGATCAGAGACTTGTCGTCACCGTTACCGGCATAATCCTCCGATGTCAGCTCATGCGGCAGGTCGATCATGAATCCGGAATTGCGTCCGGCCGACCCTTCCGCAACCCGGCAAGCGTCGAGCACGACAACCTTGAGATTTCGGTCTGACTGGAGCAAGCGCCGCGCCGCCGACAGACCGGCAAAACCGGCGCCGATGATCGTGACATCCGCGCTGATCTGTTCGCTCAGCAGCTGCGCAGGCTGCTGCTTCGGCAGGATGGTGTTCCAGGCCGCCGGGCCTTGCAGGTTCGGCAGAGTGTCGGCGGCCCGTTTCGTCATCCGACGGCCTCGTCCTCGTCGTCGGACAGATCCAGCCAGATGGTCTTCAGCTGGGTGTACTGGTCGTGTGCCGCCAAACTGTTGTCCCGCCCGCCGAAACCGGACTGTTTGAACCCTCCGAACGGTGTGGTGATGTCACCTTCACCAAAGCAATTGACCGTCACGGTGCCGGCCCGGATCGCCCGGGCACCACGCAGCGCCTTTCTGGCGTTGCCGGTGAAGATCGAGGCGGCAAGGCCGTACTGCGTATCGTTGGCCAGCGCGATTGCCTCATCGAAGCTTCTTACGGTCAGAACGCTCAAGACCGGGCCGAAGATTTCCTCCCGCGCAATGGTGGACCCCGGATCGGTTTCCAGAACGGTCGGTTCGACGAAAGCGCCATCGCGGCTGTCGCCGCCCATCAACACCTTTGCGCCCTTGTCCAGATAGGAACTGACCTTGGCGAAATGATCGCTGGAGACGAGCGCACCGACACGATGCTCCGGATCAAGGGGATCTCCCATCGTCCATTCCCGCGCATGGGCCAGGATGCGCTCCAGCAGTGCTTCCTTGATGTCTTCTTCCACGATCAGGCGGGAACTTGCCGAACAGTTCTCGCCCATGTTCCAGAACGCGCCATTGACGACGTGAGCAGCCACCCTGTCGAGATTTTCGGCGTCCTTCAGGACAACGCTCGGGTTCTTGCCGCCCATTTCCAGAACGACCTCCTTCAGGTTGCTGTCGGCAGCATAGCGCAGGAACCGGCGGCCGGTTTCCGTCGAGCCGGTGAAGGAGATCATGTCGACATCCATGTGCCGGCCAAGCGGTTCGCCGACGTCCGGACCGGACCCGGGAACGACATTGAAGACACCCCGCGGAATGCCGGCTTCCATGGCAAGTTCCGCAATGCGCAGGGCGGAGAGCGATGTTTCTTCGGCCGGCTTGACGATGACCGAACATCCTGCCGCCAGCGCCGGACCGATTTTCCAGGCGAGCATCAGCAGCGGAAAGTTCCAGGGCAGAACCAGCCCGACGACGCCAACCGGTTCGCGCATGATCATGGCGATGTGATCATCGGAGGCGGGCGAGACCTGGTCGTAGATCTTGTCGATCGCCTCTGCGTGCCATTTCAGGCAATGGATCGTCTCCGGCACATCCACGGTTTCGCAATCGTAGATCGTCTTGCCGCTGTCGAGGCTCTCCATCACGGCCAGCTCCCGCCGGTTGCGGGTGATGAGCTTGGCAAAGCGGATCAGCGTGTCCTTGCGGTCCGCCGGATGCAGCTTCGACCAGCGGCCGTCCTCAAAGGCCTCCCGGGCCTTCAGCACTGCGAAATCGACATCCTCGGCCCCACAGGCTGCCACGGACGCAAGTGTCTCGCCGGTGGCGGGATTGACCGTCTCGAAGGTATTGCCCGACGCTGCCGGGCGGTAAGAGCCGTCGATGAAGGCATTTGTCGGCAAGGTCAGGCCGGCAGCGAGCGCCTTGTATTCCTCGCGCGTCAGAAGGTCTGTCATGATCATTCTCCCGCCGTGATGTCTTGAATGGTGGATTTCAGAACCCGGACGACCTGGTCGAGCTGACGCTTGTCGTCCTTGTTGAGTGCCTTCAACGGCGGGCGCGGCGGACCGGCGTAGAGCCCGCTCATTTCCACCCCGTGCTTGACGCATTGAATGAACTTGCCGCCCTGTTCCAGCACGCGCATCAGCGGCATCATTGCCGACATGATCCGCCGCCCCTTGCTGAAATCCCCTTCGACAGCGCAGGCCCGGTAAAGGGCAACATGTTCTTCGGGCAGGAAATTCGAGCCGGCGCACACCCAGCTGCGTGCCCCCCAGGCGAAGAATTCCAGCGCCTGATCGTCCATGCCGCAGGACATCTGGATGTGCGGGTAGTCGCGTGCCAAAAGGTGGACGCGGTTGATGTCGCCAGAGCTTTCCTTGATGGCGCAGACATTGCGCGAACGGCCAACCCGGTCGAGGAACTCCTCGCCCATGTTCACCCCCATCCGTCCCGGATAGTTATAGAGCATGATCGGAAGATCGGCGGCCCGGTCGATGGTCAGGACATTGAGCGCGTTTTCCCTCTCGGTCGGCACCGAATAGGGCGGTGTTGCCACCAGAATGGCATCGGCCCCGATCTCCGCGGCACCTTCCGCCAGCGCGATGGAATCCGGTGTCCTCATGGTTCCCGTTCCCACGATCAGAGGCAGGCGGCCTGCAAGCCTTTGCGCGGTAAAGCGCGCCAGTTCGAGACGTTCCTCGACGGTCTGGGCATAGTTTTCGCCCGTTGATCCACCGGAAATCAGGCCGTGCACACCACTGTCGACAAGATGCTCGACAACAGCGGCCAGGGCATCCCAGACCACGTTGCCTTCGCCGTCATAGGGCGTGACCACGGGCGTGTAGATGCCTTCGAACTTCATGATTGGGGTCATCGCGGTGTCTGCCTCATGCGGATTTGAGTTTGGGTGGGATGCCGAGCGGAGCTTCCAGGCCTTCAGGCATGACAAACAGTTCGATCTGGTCACGCGAGAGAGCCCAGTGCTCCAGCGCCAGTTCCGCGGCGCGGTTGTCGTCGCCCTGCTCGATCGCCTCGATCATCTCGTCATGCTGGCGGCCGGCCAGCTCGAGGCGATCTTCCTTCGCACCGGACTTGGGGCGGAAGAAGGTCATGCCGATCCGGGTATGGTCGATCAGCAACCGGTCAAGGCTCGCCAGCAGGTAGCTGTTGCCCGCCATGTGGCCGGTGATGCGGTGGAAACGGTCGTTTGTAAGTGCCCGTTCAATCACGTCGCCACTTGCCATGGCGGCCCGGAACTCTTTCTGCGCCTGACGCAGTTCCTCGATCTGTGTCGGCGTCGCGTTCTGCGCGGCGAGCCGAAGCACGGCGCTGTAGATCAGCGGTGCGGCAAGGAAGAAGTCCCGCAGCGTGTAGTGGGTCATGTCGGAAACACGCGCACCCCGATTGAGCTGCAGCGTGACATAGCCTTCACCGGCCAGCTGCTGCAGCACCTCGCGCAAAGGTGTGCGGGAGAGGCCGTAGAGATCACACAGATCGGTTTCTTCCAGCGGGCTGCCGGGCTTGCGCTCCAACGTCAGGATCGCGCGTTTCAGATCCTCATAGGCATTCGACTTTGCCGTGCCGCGTACAGGGGGCATGTGACGCTCCATTCCGAAATCAGTTGACTCGTTTGTATACATGATGTGTACAATATCAACACAATAATAATACACACGCCCGAAAGGCCCTGATCGGCCAGAGGCGACAGAGGCCGGAGAAAAGCGACATGTCCCGAACCACTGACGTCACCTTCCTGTTGCTTGAAGATTTTTCGCATATCGCCTTCGCCTGCGCGGTGGAGCCGCTGCGTATCGCCAACCTGCTTCAGGGAGAGGAGATCTACCGGTGGCGACTGGCCTCACCCGATGGTCAAAGGGCGGTCTGCTCCAACGGAACCGTGACGCTGGTGGATCAGGGCCTCGGTCCCTTGCCGGCGCGCTCCAGCCTGTTCCTGATCTCCGGTCAGAATGTCGGCGACCGGGCAGCGCCGGAGGTGCTGAGCTTCCTGCGGCGGGAGCGTGCCCGGGGCACCCAGATCGGTGCGATCTGTTCGGGTGCCTACATTCTTGCCAAGGCTGGCCTGTTGAACGACCGCCGCGCAGCCATTCACTGGTCGTTCCACGACAGTTTCGAGGAAACCTTTCCGGACGTGCAGTTGTGCAAGAATGTCTTCGTCACGGACGAGGCCTTCGTCACCGCATCCGGCGGCACCGCGGCGACCGACATGATGCTTCACCTGATCGGCGAGGCCCACGGTACGGGCCTGGCGGTCGCGATTGCGGACATGATGGTCTATTCCGGCGTTCGGCCTGCCAACGCGGCCCAGCAGATTTCGCTACAGGCGCGGCACGGAATCCGGAACCCGCATATTGCCGAGGCAATTCGTCTGTTGAACGAAAGCGCGCCCTATTACCTGCCGACATCCGAGATCGCCCGCAAGATCGGCATTTCCACCCGGCAGCTTGAGCGGTTGTTCCAGAAACACCTGAAGGTGTCGCCGAAACGGTTTGCCATAGACCAGAAGCTCACGCGTGCCCGCAATCTTCTGCTGCAGACCGAACGGTCCGTGTCTGAGATTGCCCTGGCCTGCGGCTACGAATCCGCTTCGCATTTCATCCGCACCTATCAAAACAGGTTCGGCGTGACACCGCATAATCAGCGTCTTTGCTCCGCGGGAACACAGGCTGCGTTTCAAAGGGCTTGACCGGTTGCTGGGGCTGCGACCTGCCCGGGTTTTGAGACGCGCCCCCTCTTCCTGGCAAGCCGGTTCCGGCTTCTCCGCCTGGTCCAATGCCCCATCCTCCTTGCGTGTCTTCGGCCCGTGACTTAGATCCTTGTCTGAAGCCGGTCCGGACCGGAGCGCAAACGGAGGCCGCATCCATTCTTCCCGTCAGAATTGCAGGCACTGGACATGCCTTGCCTGCAAAGTCCGTCACCTCGGAAACCCTCGATCTTCAGCTGGGCTTTCCTGCCGGACATCTTCAAAAACTGTCCGGCGTTTCAAGCCGGTTTGTCGCAGCAGAGGAAAGCCAGATAGATCTGGCGGTTGCGGCTTGCCAAGCCGCGCTTGAAAAGGCAGGCCAAACGCCTCGGGACGTCGATCTCGTCCTCGGTGCGTGCGGAATTCCCTACCAGACCCTGCCGGCAACCGCGCCACTGGTGATGCAGAGACTGGGTTTTGCCGATGGCACGGCGGCGGCCTACGACGTCAATGCGACTTGTCTTTCCTTCCTGACCGCCTTCGAGCTTGCCGCCAACAAACTTGCGCTGGGGCAAGCAACGTCGGTGCTGGTGTTTGCTGCGGACATTGCCTCGCGCGCACTGCCCTGGGAAGACCAGCCCGATGTTGCCGCCCTGTTCGGCGACGGCGCTGCTGCAGTCGTCCTGACGACAGGAGGCAGTGATGGCCCGGGCATTGCAGCCTCGCTGCTGCGAACCTACCCCTCCGCCTATGCCGCATGCGAGATCGGGGCTGGAGGCACTCGGTTCGATTTTCACAAGGACCACAAGGCCTTCGCCCGGCATGCCGTGTTCCACATGGACGGCAAGGACCTCTTCCGTGTCACGCACAAGCACTTTCCGCAGTTCGTCGACCAGCTGCTGTCGAAAGCCGGATGGTCCCGGCAGGATATCGACCTCGTCGTACCGCACCAGGCAAGCCCGCTCGCGCTGGATCACATGATCCGGGAAACCGGCATGGAGCGCAGCCGGGTGGTCGACATCGGCTGCACCCACGGAAACCAGATTGCGGCATCGCTGCCAACCGCGCTCGACATTGCCTGGCGCCAGGGCCGGATCGAGACCGGCATGCGAGTGCTGTTGCTCGGGACATCGGCCGGCGTGACCTTCGGCGGCATGGCCCTTGAGGTTTGACCATGGGGCGCTTGCTGGTCACTGGAGCAACGGGATTTCTGGGCGGAGCCCTGATCCGTCATTTGCGCGCCAAAGGCTCCAACCCGATCGCTCTTGGCCGCAGCGAGTTGCAGTGTCAGCACCTTGAGGCCGAGGGCTTCGACGTCGTTCGCATGGATCTTTCCAACCCCTGCGACAAGGATCAGATCGCGCCTTTTGGTCCGGTCGACGCCGTTGTTCACTGCGCTGCGCTCTCCGCGCCCTGGGGACCACGAAGCGCCTTCGTGGCGGCGAATATCACCGGGACAAAACACCTGCTTGATCTTGCGGAAAAGCTTGGCGTGCGCCGGTTCGTCAACATTTCCTCGCCCACCGTCTATTTCGAGATGAAGGACAAGGAGAACGTCCGGGAAGATGCGCTGTTGCCGCCGCCCATCAACGCTTATGCGGCGACAAAGGCCGAGGCCGAACAGCTGGTGCTGACCCGCGCCGACCTTGGCCCGATCAACCTGCGTCCACGCGGCCTTTATGGTGCGGGGGACACGACACTCCTACCGCGTTTGCTCGCCGCAGCCCAGAAGCGGCCCTTGCCGGTTTTCCGGAATGGAGCTGCCTCCATCGACCTGACCCATGTCGATGATCTGCTCTCAGCCGTCGAGACGGCCCTTGAAGCCTCTCCGGAATGCGAAGGCGAGACGTTCAACATTTCCGGCGGCGAACCTTTGCCGGTGCGTTTCATTGTCGAGCGTGTCTGTGCGTCCAAGGGCATTCCGGTTCGCTGGCAGAACCGTTCCCTGGCCCCGGCTGTCCTGGTGGCCAGGCTTCTGGAGACGGCAAGTCTGATTATGCTTGGCGCCGGCGAACCTCTGGTGACACCCTATACGCTCGGCCTCTTCGCCTTCCGGCAGAGCCTCGACATTTCCAAGGCAGAGCGGTTACTGGGCTGGCGACCGCAGATTGACTTCGAAAGCGGTCTTGCAAAAACACTTGGCGAAGGGAAAGCCCATTGACCCCGGTGTTTGCAAACAGCGCGTTTGTTTCCGCACCGGAGCGGTTGGTGGTCCGCAGTGGCAGGTGTCACCCGCTCCGCTTCAAGGTACGCTATGGGGTTCACCAGCACCCGACTGCCGGACTGGTGCTGATCGATACAGGTTACGGTCCCCGGGTCACGGAAGGTTCTGGGCGCAGTCTGCCGCTTCGGATCTATGCCAGTCTGCTCCGGCCGACGCTGATCGAAGAGCATCAGCCCACCCGTGTGCTTGATCGCCTGGGCGCAAGCACAGCAGATGTTGCAGCCATCGTGCTGACCCATTTTCACGCCGATCATGTTGCCGCGCTTCACCTATTCCCGAAGGCGAGGATCTATGCGAAGGCAGCAGTGCACGCTCGTATCGAGGCGCGCTCAAGGTTTTCCAATCTGCGCCACGGCGTCTTTGACGAGTTGCTGCCACAAGATCTCTCCAGCCGGATCGTCGATATCGACCAACTGACGGTCAAGCCCGCTCCCAATGGACTTGGCGAAGGGGCTGATCTCTTTGGTGATGGTGAGACGCTGGCCGTCGATCTGCCCGGTCATGCGGAAGGCCATTTCGGCATCTGCTTTGCCGCACAGCCGGTGCCATTGCTTTATGCGGTCGATACCCAGTGGTGTGCGGCAGCGCTTGAACCCGGCAAGGCCCCCGGACTGCCCGCGGCTCTTGTCGCTTCGGATCGCCGGGCACTTGCCGCAAGCAGCCGCCGGGTTGCCGCCTTCCGGGAGCAAGGCGGCGATGTTCTGCTGTGCCATGATCCATCCGACAGTCCATACGATTTGCCGGAGGCTTCGGAATGAACGGGCGTTTTCAGACTGGCATTGCCTTTGCCGAAACGCTCTGGACCGGCCGCAGTGGCCGATCTCGAAAAGCTTTCGAGGGCTGGCAGAAACATCGACTGGATGGCTGGTTGCGCCAGTCGCTTCCCAAGGTCGATTTCTACCGCGACGCGCCGCCACACCTCGACCAACTGCCGGTGATCGACAAAGCCATCGTGATGAGCCGGTTCGAGGCCTTCAACAGGGCCCGGATCACCGCCGAGGCCGGATGGCAGGCCTTGGAGGCGGGCGGCGAGATCGACGGGATCAACATCGGAGCCAGTACGGGCACCAGCGGCAACCGCGGCCTCTATGCCATTACCGCACCGGAGCGGTTCCGCTGGCTCGGCACCATTCTGGCCAAGACCTTACCCCGCTTTCTGTGGCACCGGGAACGGGTCGCGATCATCCTGCCGCAGTCCTCCTCGCTTTACGAAAGCCCGGCCAGACTGCGGCAACTGCAATTGCGGTTCTTCGATCTCCGCCATGGAATCGCTTCCTGGCTGGACGAACTGGAAACTTTCAATCCGACGACCATCGTCGCACCACCGAGGGTGTTGCGGCACCTGGCGGAAACATCGGACCGACTTGCCCCTCGCAAGCTTTATGCAGGTGCGGAAACGCTCGACCCGATCGACCGGGTCGTTGTCGAGAAGAGGTTCGGCATTCCCCTCGGGCAGATCTACATGGCAACCGAAGGCCTTTTTGCCGTGACGTGTGCCCATGGCCGCCTGCATCTTGCCGAGGACGCCAATTTTTTCGAGTTCGAGCCGGTCGAAAACGGCCTCGTCACCCCGCTGGTGACGGGCTTTCGCCGCGATTTCCAGATCATGGCACGATACCGGATGAACGATCTCCTGCGCCTGTCGTCGACACCATGCACCTGTGGCTCGCCGCTTCAGACGGTTGATGAAGTGATCGGACGGATGGACGATATCTTTCTCTTCACCAGCGAAACGGGAACGGACGTACCGGTTACGCCCGACATTCTGCGCAATTCGATTCTGGATGCCTCGCGCGAGATATCCGATTTTCGCCTTGTGCAGGAAGCAGATGGATCGGTGACCCTGCAGCTCCCGCCGGAGGTGGCGGAGACGAGCGCTGAAGCGGCCCTTGCGGCACTTGGCAAAACCCTGAGCGCACTGGGCCTCTTACCTGCAATTTCGCTCCGCCGGGACAGGCTGCCCCTGGAAAGCACCCGCAAGCTGCGGCGGGTGGAAAGCCGGTTTAGGCGGCAGGCTCAATCATGACCACAGCGCAGGATACGGTCATGCGGGACACGTCGGCCAATGGAGGTGTGAGCAACGCCCCCGAGACAGTTCATGCCTTCGTGCGTTTGTGCAACGACTTTGCCATGCCTGATCTTGTTGCCAACCTCACGACGCGTGTCAGCTCGCTGGAGATTGCAGGGCGGTGTTTTCCGGTGACGATCAACGAACCGAGCCGTCCGCCGACGTGTTACATCTGTTCACCAAGCGCTGCCTATATCGACTATGCAATCGAGGAAACGCGCAATTTCCTGAAGTCGCCACTGACCTACCATCTGGTGCGACCGCTGATCCGGGCCTGTGCGCCGCTGATCGCTGCCAGCGGGCTCGATCGACAGGTGCAGGTGAACAACTGGCTGCTATCAACCAATCCAGTTCCGGAAATCGATGCAGCCGCAGCCGGCGAGATCGCCAGAACCCTGTCTCAGCGCCATCCGGAGCATGCCATTGTCATCCGGTCGCTCAATGGCCGGGCAGACCGGTCATCGATGAACGCCCTCAGGCAAGCTGGGTTCAGGCTTCTGGCGGCGCGGCGGATCTATCTCTACTCCGGTGACCAAACGCCAGGACGGCCGACGCAAAACCGCAGTTACGACACAAGGCTGATGCGACAGACGCCCTATCGGCTCGCGGAAAACGACAGCTTCGAGGGCTCGGATTTTGACCGTGCCGCGGAGCTCTACAAGATGCTCTATCTCGACAAGTACACACCGCTCAATCCGCAGTACACCGCAACCTACATCAGCGAATGCCACCGCAGAGGCCTGTTCCAACTGCTTGGATATCGCGATGACAGCGGCCAGTTGGTGGCGGTAGCCGGTTTCTTTGCCAACGGCCGCACATTGACGCAGCCGCTGGTCGGATACGACACCCGCCTGCCGATGAAAGACGGGCTCTACCGGCTGGTCATGGCGGCAGGCCAGGACATTGCAGATCGGCACACTCTCTTTTTCAACATGAGCGCGGGCGCCGGCCACTTCAAACGGCTGCGCGGGGCAGAACCGGAAATCGAGTTCAACGCCGTCTATGCGGGCCATCTGTCCCGGCGCAGGCAACTGGCAGTTCGAAGCCTCGAAAAACTTCTGTCGCGCATCGGCATTCCCCTTCTGGAGGCCTTCGACCTATGACTTCATCAAAGGATTTCTGGCAGGCCGCGGCGCTCCTGAAGGATTTGAAGCGCGGACCGTCCCGTGTCGAATTCGGCGGCGAACCTGTGGTGCTGTTCAAGAGCGCGTCCGGCATTTCGGCTCTGGCCGACCGTTGTCCACACCGGCTGATGGAACTGTCGAAAGGAAAGGTCGTCGGAGGCGAGATCGAATGCCCCTATCACGGCTGGCGTTTTGACGGTGGCGGACGCTGCACCGCCATTCCGGGACACATGGGCGACGTGCCGGGGTACCGGATTCCCGGCCTCAAGACGTTCGTGAAGGACGGCGTGGTCTTTCTATCCAAAGGAGACCCCGCAGGTGAACCCTACCTGCACCCGGTGGAAGGCAGAAAGACAGTGGTGCGTCTGGTGCGCAGCAGCACCAACTCGACATTGATCGATGCTGCCGAAAACATCCTCGATGCGACCCACACCCATTTCACCCACAAGGGCCTGCTACGCGGCCTCAGCAGCAAGCGGCATCGGGTTCGGGTCGATATCACCGGTGGACCTGACTGGGTCGAGGCCGTCTACACCGGGGAGGACCGACAGCACGGCCTGATCAGCAGGCTGCTGGAAGCCGGGCGGGTGCGGACTGTCGGGCGGTATCGCTTTCCCGGTATCGCCGAGCTGGAATATTGGGGCGAAAACGGCCTTGCACTGGCAACCACCTTCCATTTGCGGCAGGCGGCCGACGGACTTGTTGAAGGTATCGGTTGCCTGATCGGACCGAACGAGGGACTGCTCGACCGGGTCAAGTCCTGGATGTTCCAGCCGATGTTCCGCATCGCTCTGGAACAAGACCGCCGCGTGCTGAAATCCTCGCTTGAAAACGCGGCGCGCTTTCCGGACGCAAGGCCTCTGATCGGACCGCTCGACTATTTACGAAGGGATATCGAGTCAATTGAAAAGGGCGATCTGCCAGGTGCGGCAGTATCCCCCAGAAGTGCCTACATAGAACTTTGATCCGGCCCGTTCCACTCGATGTCCCTCGTGGTGGCGCTTTGAAGACTGATGCGGTTGCGCATGGCTATGGTCGCGATTTCCAGCAAGGCGGGTATTTGCGCACGCCCCGGCGACGGATCGTCCCCGGTTCGGAGGATCTCCTCGGCCGCACCGAGAACCTCCCGGAAACGGGCAAAGTCTCGTGAGCGGAGCGCTGAAGGCAGACCGTAGACCCACATGGCCAGCCGCACGGCCTGATTGCCCGTTACGTCCGGCAAGACTTCGTCACCGCCTTGCAATAGCGTGCGGACAAACCGGTCCGCGTCCTTGAAAAAATGCAGGCCGCTGGTCGCGCGCGGATTGCATTCCAGCGGGCGCACAGAGCCGTCATCAAGGCGCATCAGGTCAAACGAAACCTGCCCTGTCCAACCGGTGTTCCCGACGAATGTTTCGATAAAAGCCCGTGCTGCCGGGTCCGTTACCGGTTCAAAACAGATCCCTGCGCCAGCACCGGCCCGGTATAGCGAACGGTACATCGACACTGCCAGCACCTTGCCCATGCGCGCCAGGACGTAGGCACTGATCTCGTCTCCTTCCAACCGTTCCTGGGCAACCCAGGGCATTGCAGCGCTCGGCACCACCTGCTTCAACTTGCGGGACGCTGGCGACACAAGGACCTGACCGGCGAAGCGCGACCAGACGGGCTTGAACACAAGGCCTTCTGCCTGCTTTCCAAGGTCGGTGGCATCTTCCCGCGACGTCAGCAGCCGTGTTTCGGGCACGGCAATCCCGAACCCTTCACACAGCTTGATGAAGTCATGCTTGTTGTGGGACGTCTGAAGCAGGTCGAGACCTGGCGCGAACAGTTCCGTCCCAAGGCCACGCCTCTCCCGAATTGCCGCCAGGTAGAAGACCTCCTCGCAGGTCGGGACAATCAGGGACGGCTTTTCGCGTTCGATCAGCGCCTCGAGCGCATCAGTGAAATCTTCCGGATAAAACCTTGGCGACGGCAGACGCTGATAGAGTGCGCAGGCACGACTTGCCCGGGAGACTGGGCGCGCGGGCATATCGGCCAGAACAACACGCCAACCAGCGGCATGAAACAGCCGGGCGTGATGCAGGGCAACAGGCGCGCGAGCACCTGTAATCAGAACAGTCTGGCCGGATGAGGCATGGCAGCCGGGCTGCATCGTCGTCAGATTCCCTTATCGAATGCAGATCCCGGCATCCGACGCCCCTCAGCGTTCGGCTTCGTAGCGCGCTTTGGTTTCCTCGTTCATCGGGTAAAGGCCCGGCAGCTTCGCACCTGCGTCGACCTGCTCGACGATCCAGGCCTCCATGCGTTCCTGTTCCGGGGCTTCTTTCAGCACGTCATCAAGCGTGGCTGCAGGGATCACGACCGCGCCATCGCCGTCTGCCACGATGATATCGCCCGGAATGATCGCAACACCGCCGCAGCCGATGGTTTCCTGCCAGCCGACGAAGGTTAGACCGGCCACCGAAGGCGGGGCCGAGACACCGCTGCACCAGACCGGCAGATCCGACGCCAGCACACCGGCCAGATCGCGCACTGTGCCGTCTGTGACCATGCCAGCGACATTGCGTTTGCGCATACGGGCACACAGGATATCGCCGAAGACACCGGCGTCGCGGATGCCCATCGCATCGATGACCGCGACGCATCCTTCCGGCATCTCCTCGATGGCCGCACGTGTTGAAATGGGAGAGCCCCAGGAAGCGGGCGTTGCCAGGTCCTCACGCGCAGGCACGAAACGAAGGGTAAATGCCGGCCCGACGATCCGAGGTCTAGAGCGATCGAGCGGCATAGCCCCGCGGATCCAGACGTTGCGCAGTCCCTTTTTCAGAAGGATCGTGGTGAGTGTCGCCGTGCTGACGGATTTCAGGATTTCGACGGCTTCAGCGGACAGGGTCATTAAGGCCTCCGGAAGATGGCGCTGACAAGAAGCAGCAGGACAGAAACGATATCCAAAAAGCGATGCCGCCGGTCCTGCCAAGGGTGGGCTGCCCGCGGCACGGGAGCCGGCGGATCAATCCGCATATTCCGCCGGATCGCATTGCCGGCCAAGGGATTTTTGAAACGGGAAAGTCAGGAACCGGCCTGGCGGATTACGAGCGGTGGAAAGCCTTGCACCGCAGCGACAGAAACTTCATGGCCTGAGGCTCTGAGCAGGATTGCAGACCCTGCCCGATCGCTTAACCGGCGCTTTGCAGGCAACCTTCATGGCGCTGATAGCGCCAGCTGCGGCCTGCGCCGTGATCAGGATGGCCTTGCCGAAATTTTCTCTATCAAGTCCGGGAGACTGGCGGGACGACTGAAAGCCTGTTGCAACGAGAACGGATATTAGGCCTGCGACATGCGCAATTCATCCGGCCTTCTTGAAACCGAGGCCGGAAGTCTGCGGGCATTTCCGTTGCGCTTGCATCAGCACGTCCTCACGCGCCTGTGTGCGGGATCAGGAAATCGTCAGTTCAAGCGCCGGGTGCAGACGCTGCAGGTTGCGGAGTGATTTCGACTGCCAGGGAATGGACTTGGAGCCCAGAACCCGAACGCCGACTTCCGGCTGCTTTCTGATTTCGATCGTGAACTTTGCGAGCAGGTTGATGCCGGAGCTGTTCAGGAATTCCAGGCTTGTCAGGTCCATGGTGATGAGTTCCGGCTTGGCCGCCAGAACGGAATTCATGATGTCCAGAATAGGTGCGTAGGCATCTGTTCCTGAAAGCCGCATCGTTCCTTCGTAGTGGATGGCGGAGCCTTCAGTCCAAACGCGGTAATCGTTCGTGCTGATTTCCATTGTGATTTCTTCCTTTGGAATATGTCAGCGATCAGGAAAGTCGCAAAGAAGCATATGTCGTCAACTCAACGCCTTCACTTACACGCTCAGACGCGAAAGACCAGCCCAATTTGGCCTCGTAGTCGCTCATAAGTGTGAGCAAACCCAGGCCTGAGCCGGAGGAGTCCGGGTTGAGGGCGTTCTCCTCGATGCGTTCCAGGAGCAGCTCTCCCGGTTCGCGGTCGAGCAGGGCTTTCAGGTGACCCTGAAACTTGACGGCCGTTTCCTGGTCGATCCGGTTCACGATCCGGATTTCAAACGTCTGTTCTTCCAGCGAGCTGTGAATCGCGATGTCGCCGCCGTGACGGAACTTGATCGCATTTTCCAGAATCTCGTTGATCATGTAACTGATGCTGTGGCGGGCATCGACAGGATCGATGCCTTTGCCGCAAGCCCTGCTGAAATATTCCCCGATAAAATCCGATGTCAGGCCGCAATGATGCCAGCTCAGCTCCAGCGGCTCTGCCATCAGCGTGAGACAAAATTGTCTCGCGTCTCCGCCGTTCAAAGCAGCCGTCTCTCCAAAATCCTCGACCATGCCTTACCTATGCTTCAAGACAACAAGAGTGATGTCATCAAATACCTTGTAGTCGCCGATATGCGACTTCACATCATTAATGACCGCCGCTGCAATACCTTTAGCGGATTTTTCGCGATTTTCATGGGCGCTCTGGGCAAGTCGGTCGAGGCCATACATCTCGCCCTTCGCATTTTCCGCCTCCGTGATCCCGTCCGTATGCAGGATCAGGATGTCGTCGGGTCCGAACGCAAGATCCAGTGTGGCCACGAAGGGTGAAATATCGGCCTCGAGCCCGACCGGGAAACCGAGATCCATCGTGTCGATCCGCTCGGTTTCGCCATTGGCACGAATGATCAGCACTTCCTCGTGCTGGCCGGACAAGGTGACCTGTCCGTCCTCATAGTCGACGAAGGCAAGGGTCAGGTGCTTGTCGGAATTGGTACGGGTGATGTTCTTGTAGACAGCGCGGTTGAGCACATCCAGGAAGGCAATCGGATCCTTGTCCCCCTTCTCCTGAAGCGCCCGGGCAACCGACTGCACCATGAGCATCAACACGCCGCTTTCCAGGCCGTGGCCGGTCACGTCGCCGATACCGACCTTGATGCGGCTGCCGTCGAACAGGACATCGTAGTAATCGCCGCCGACTTCGTCTGCCGGTTCCATGAAGGCGGCAATCTCGATCTGCGGGATGACTTCCAGTTCGCTCAACCGTGGCAGAACCATTTCCTGAATGCGCTTGGCGACATCCAGCTCGGCTCCGAGGCGCAGGTTTTCCGATTTCAGCCGCTTGTTGAGCTCGCCGATCTCATGGTTCGCGGTTTCCAGCTTCCTGGTCCGCTCCTCGACGAGATTTTCAAGGTTCTCCGTGTGATAGCTGATCTCTTCCGCCATCCGGTTAAACGCAAGCCCGACGGCCGCAACCTCGTCGCGGGTCGGAATGGCAACGCGAACCGAGTAGTCCTTGTTCTGCAGCGCACGCGCTGCGGCGGCCAATTGCGACAAGCCCTTGGTGATACGGCCGGAAATGGCATAGACCGCAACGAACACCACGAAGATACTGACGCAGAAGGCAATCAGCTGGTAGTTCAGGATGCGGGCCGTCGCCTCGGAGATGTTGTTGGTGGCATCGATCAGCGACTGGTAGATCTCGCGTTCGGAAACGACAAAGCCCAGCGTCATCGTTTCCGAGGTGATGCCGGTTCCATCCCACAGGTTGGTCGGGTTGAGCTGCTTGAGGACCAGAAGATAGGGGACCTCTTCACCGTCATTTTCAAGGAAGATGTGCTTGATGACGGTCTCGTCCTTGGCACTGAGTTCAAGAGACGAGATGGCGGGCTGGCTGCTTTCCTTGAGGTTCCGGTTCACGCCGGTAACACCCTGGCCACTGACGTCGCTCGAAACCAGACCCAGTGTGGCCTCTCCGGCTTTCGGCGTTGCCACCACGTTGCCGTCGGACATCGTCAGGAAGCCGAAGCCGCTTTCCGAAATCTCAAGGCTTTCGACGAGTGAAGTCAGCTGTTCGAGCGTGATGTCGACCGCGACCATGCCCGCAACATCCTTGCGATCCTGCGTCCACAGGGGATGGAAGAAGCTGACGATCAGCTTGCCCGTGATCGCATCGATGTAGGGAGCAGTGGTGACGATATTGGATTCAACCGGCTTGGAAGACGGATCCTTGATCCAGCCTTGCCAACCTTCGTAGACCCCGGGAAAGAAGAAATCCCAGAAGTTCGCGCCCTCGTTATGACCTGGGTAAAGCAGGTCGAATGTCTGCGCCTGCTCCGAATAAGGTGTCGCGCGCATGATCGACGCGTCCTTGGGGCCGACATAATAGATCTGCAGCTTGGGAGCGCCTGTCGACATCATCGAAGGCCCGACAAGGCTGAGGAAGGAGCTGTTCTTCAGCTCATCTGCGGCCTTGGGAAGCGGGTTCTTGTCTTCATCGAGCAAGTAGCCCCAGACGCTGACTGCGGAAGGAACACCCTCGGTGTTCTGCGACCAGCCGCCTTTTTCGTCGTAGACCAGTCCGGAGGAAAATTCCGAACTGTCTTCAATCGTGTTGCCGACCGCTTCCTGGATATCCGGGTGGTCGATCAGCGTCTGCATCGACGAGGCAAGCGTCGCAAGTTCCGAATGAACGCGCTCGATCAGAAGGTCGGCGCGGAACGCGGTCGTGTCGATGTAGGTTTCCAGATAGTCTTCGGTCGCGGTGGTCAGGCCTTCACCGACCTGCTCCGTTGCATCCCTGGACAGTTTCTGCACGTTCCAGATGCCGATGCCACCGGCAAGCGCCAGATCGAACAGCACCGCCACGCCCACGACAAGAATGAACTTGGCGCGAAAGCTTCGCAGGGAAAAGCGACCTATCTGCTTTTCACTCTGAGGGCCCTTTACCGGTGCATTCATAGCGGCTTACGCCCCGAGGCAACCCAGATCGGCCAGCCCGCATACCCCTTGGGATGGAGCGCTGCGAAAATATGATCGTCAAAACCCTTGGCGAAACGTTCGATGAACTCGGGGCTGTCGCCGCGCTCCTGCGCCATTTTGCCGGCAAAGAGATTTTTCCACGACGCGATGACGTCTGCAAAATCCTGCGGGTCGCCGTCGGTGTTGGTGACCATGAAGGAGCCGATGGTGACGTTTTCAAAGCCACCGTCGATCAGGAGGCGCCGGCATTTCGGGCCGATTTCGATATCCATATCGAAATGGTGCCAGAGTTTGGCGACCTCGTTATAGGTCCACTGGATAGATTCCGATCTCGGTTCACCGAGGCAATGGGAGTTCTTTTCGTTGGTCACGTAAATGCGGCCACCCGGCTTGCAGATACGGTAGAGCTCCTTGAGGATCAGTTCCGGCTGATCGAACACCTGCAGGGAATGACGGCAGGTCACGAAGTCGAACTGATTGTCCTCCAGCAGCATGTCCGCGGCATCGCCAAAGACATAGTCAATGCCCTTGATGCCGAAGTCGGCGGCGACGCGGCGTGCGTAGTCGAGGCTGGATCTGGAATGGTCCAGCGCGACAAGCCGGTCGGGCTCGAACTCCTTCTGCAGGAGCACGGCGAAATCGCCGATGCCGCAGCAAATGTCGGCCACCTGCATCCCAGGCTTCAGGCCGTGGCGGCGAAGGAGTTCCTTCTCATGGCGCCAGGTAAGCTTGGTCTGTGTCCGCAGGACATGAATGAATTCACTGTCCTCGACGAAGGACTGTCCCGGGTAGAATTCGTTGTCGTATTCGCTGACGGTGATCTTTTCGGACATCGTCTCCAGCACGGCGAACTTGCGCGTTGCCCAGCCGACGACACTCGACGTCGTCACATGAACGCTCAGATCGCTACGGTTGCGCACAAGATCCAGGATCTTGCCGGCAAATGCGTGGAAGGCGACGTTGTTCATGCGCACCAGGCGCCTGACGTTGACGTAGAATTTTCCGCTCACCTTGGCGACGGACTGTTCCATCGCGGAAAAGCAGCCATGCAGTTCCTCGGCCCGCTGCGGGCGCAAGCTGCCATGGAGCGAGAACTCCTGATCGTTCTCGTTGAAGGTCCATTGAAAGGCCTGTGTCATATTATCAGCGATCATTCTGTGTCGTCCTCAAGCACGAGCTCTGCAACCAGGCTCATGCGGCCGTCTTCGCTCCGTCCGATGGCAAGCCGGGCGCCATAGTCGACGCCGAGTTCCAGGAGCCCCAGGCTCGCATCCGGTTCGGCGTCGGCAAACAGCGCTTCCAGATAAAGCGTTTCGGCGTCCTCGCCGTTGACCTTCGCAATGGCGGTTTCATAGATCTTGTAGGTTTCTTCGTCCGCAGGGAAAGTCAGTTCGATCCTGTCGACATTGCCGTCGCGCTGAACTGCGCATTGCAGTTTGCCGCCCGAGCCGTGCGTGCGGTACACCGCTTCCAGCAACTCGTTCAAAGCCGACGAATAGAGATTGGAAAACAGGAGCGAATCCAGCCGGTTGTGGCTGACCATCCGGGCAATGTATCCCGACATGAGATCGCAATGGGTCCAGTCGGTGCAAAAATCCTTGATGTCCAAATCCAGGTGAATCATCTGCGGCAGACCGGAATTTGATGATATGCCTTCAGAAGGTGCCTGCATTTTTATTCCCCCGCTGGCGTGGTCAATTGCACCTCAAAGCGATGCACTTCTGTTATACGAGAAAGCTGGAAATTTTGGTCGATCGGACTCGTGTCATCGATAATTCATGTATTTAACAATACGGTGTCGCTCATTGCCAAGGATATATCAACCGCGATTGCTCCAATGTTTTCTGCTTCATTAACATAGCAGCAGAACTCTAAACTTTGGGTTTCCACCGCGCGTCCGTAAAGGCATCATATTTACAACATGACAAGCACCAGTAATTTTGGCGCCGCTGCCCAACCAGACACTTCCGCTGGCGAACTCGCGCGAGTGCGCAGAGAACTTGAGGAATTGCGCGCAGAACATGACGACCTCAAGCTGCTTTACGAGGCAACGATCGAACATGGCGAAGCCGTGGAAGACCAGTTGGCCGAATACAACATCCTGCTGACCCGCACCCAGGAGCGCCTGGAAGCGGAGCTTCGTGATGCCGGCAATTATGTTTATTCCATCCTGCCGGAAAGGCGACCGGAAGCCCCGAAAGCGGACTGGCTTCTGGTGCCGTCAACCGAACTGGGTGGTGATTCGTTCGGATATCACGACCTCGACGACGATCATTTCGCAATCTATCTGATCGACGTCTGCGGCCATGGTGTCGGGGCCGCATTGCTGTCTGTCGCGATCATCAACGTTCTGCGCTCGAATGCGCTTGGGGGCACCGATTTTCGTGACCCGGCAAACGTTCTTGCCAAACTGAACAATGCCTTTCCGATGGAACGGCAGAACAACATGTTCTTCACCATCTGGTATGGCGTCTACCGGCGCTCGACCCGGCAACTGGCCTATGCCTCCGGCGGCCACCCTGCTGCCATTCTCATGCGGCCTTCGGCAACGGGGCCGGACGTCATCGGCCTCGGAACGCCGGAAGGCATGGTTATCGGCGCCATCCCCGATATGGAATTCGATGGCGGTACATTCGACATTCGCCCGGGCGACCGATTGCTTGTCATCAGCGACGGCACGTACGAAATCGAGGATGCGGATGGCCGGACGCTGACCTGGGCCGAGCTCGCGGACAAATCGAAATCCGTGGACGGAACCGTCCCTCAAGCCATCTACGACTGGCTGGCCACATTCCACGACAATGCGCCCCTGCCGGACGATTTCTCCATGATGGAATTTGCCTTCTGAGGGAAGCGCCTTGCAGCAAGGTGCCGGTCAATCCTTGGCGCGAGGCACCAGAACCGTGGTGTGGTTGACGTTTCCGATCCGTTGGGTCGCAACGTCATCTGCCAGCTGGTGCACCAGATAAAGGCCCAGACCGCCAATGCCCATGTCCTCGACTGTGTCCGCTTCCGGAGGACCGGACGGAATGCCGCTGTTGTCGAATGGTTTCGCCCTGTCGGACAAGACGAGCTTGACGTGTGTCGGCCCAAGCGCCGCCGTGACCGCGATCTGGTCCTTGCCGCCATCCGGATAGCCGTAGGCAACGGTATTGGCGAACAGCTCTTCAACGACGAGGCACAGGGTACGGCGGACCGCGTCGGACAGGCCCGCTCCTGTGCAGAACCGCTCCAGCACGGAATAGACCGCCGGCAGGTCCTCCAGGTCGTTTCGAACTGTCACCGTCTCGAGATCCACCATCCCGTTCCCTGCCGGACGTTGTTCAATTCAAGCTGCTGGGTGTGAGCTTCGTTCAACCCGCCAGCGCCTTTGCGTCTTCCCGGCTTTCCGCCACTTGCATGATCTTCAGAAAGCCGGAGATCTTGAGGACGTCGACCACCGACTGGTTCACCTGGAACAGCACCAGCTTGTCTCCGGAAGGAGCCAGAAGCTTGGCAACGATCAACAGTGATCTCAGCCCGAAACTGGTGACGTAGTCCACTTGCCCCATGTCGATCAGCAAGGTTGCCGGCTTTTCCTCGATCAGGTCCTTCAGGTAGGTTTCGAAGGTTTTTGCGCTGAGCGTGTCCAGCTTGCCGACAGGACGAACAACGATCAGGTCTCCGTCCGTCTCGTGGCCGATGGTGATTTCTGCGACGTCTGCGGTCATTGCCATTTCCCAAATCTGCATCGGTGCCCGGACTGCGAAAGCCGGCAGCCTCCGGTTTCAACCGATGAAAGCATCTGCCACGCAATTTCAGCGTGAAACTTGTACATTTTATAAAGGCGCACCACGCGAAAGGCTACGAGACCAGGGATAAGCAAATTTCTGCATGCTTCCCAGCCGGTCTCGATCCGGCTCGCGTTCGGTCAGCTTGCCGAGGACAGCTATCGGGGCCCTGCGACGGTCTCCTTATCCAGAGGAACACGACCGGCGCATACCTGGAAACCGGAGACTTCTTTTCCGGAGAATGACTGCGCGTTAAGATCGAACCCGGACTGGTCCTGCGGCCCTTACTCGGGAGAACGTGCGTTTGAATACGGTCGACACTTCTGCCGCTGTTGCGTTGCTGCGATCCGAAGCAGCGACCCGGCGCGGACGCCGACACAAGGTCAATCAGGACAGCCACTTTGCGGCCCCGTCGCATGGGCTCTTCACGATTGCCGATGGCATGGGCGGTCACAGAGAGGGTGACGTCGCCAGCCGTGCGACGGTTCACGCCATCTCGCAACTGACCAACATGCCGCCGAGCAGCCACGAAGCCCGGCAGATTGCCCTGGAAGCCAAGCTCAACCACGTCAATCACGGTCTTTACGCCGGTTTTCTCGCTCTCCCCGAACAAGACATTTCAGGCACGACAACTCTCAGCCTGATCATCAGCGGGACACAAGCCAGCTGCATCTGGGCCGGAGATTCGCGTCTTTACCTTTTGCGCCAGCAGCAACTGTTCCTCATCTCGGAGGACCATGCCGACAAAGCCGGACGGCTGACTGCCGCTGTCGGCATCCAAAACACGCTTCAGCTTGACCGCCGAACGCTGGAGATGTTGCCCGACGATGTTTTCGTACTTTGCACCGACGGGCTGTTGAAAGGCATGGACGAAACCACGCTGGCCAGGATGGCCACCGAGGGAACCTCCGGTCTTGCTGACCGGCTTGTTTCGCGCGCTGTGGCCGGCGGATCCTCGGACGACATCACAGTGATAACCGTTTGGACGGAAACAGATGCTCAGCCGCCGGAAGCCGGCAGATAGAAGGAATGCTGCTGGCCTGAGGCCCAACCATCCTGCACGAATGCCGTTACGCCGATCAGATCCTGATCTTCCACCGCCATTCGTTCCACTTCGAAAGTGACCTTGTCTGAGAGGGATCTGCTCAGGACTTCCAGGCTCGTTGCGACGGCAGCCTCGCGCTCGTCAGCATCCTGCCCTGCAAACACCGCCTCGCCGAGAGCTTCCTGGAACAGGGAAAACAGGCGGGACACCAGAAGGGCCTGATCCAGTGCCCCCCGACCGTCCTCGCCGGGCTGGACCGTCACGGCCCGACGGAATACGAGGCTGGTTCTGTTGGCGACGCCCTCCAGCACGTTGATGCCGGCAAGTGCGAGCGACGGTGCCGTGTCCGAACCGACGGCAAACCGTGTTGCCATGGCAACTTCACCGCCCATCGACCGGCTTTCGACAAGCTCCAGCGCATCGTAATCCTTCGGCATGCCGACGGGGAGCCGCGGAAACACTTCAGTTTCAAGCTGGACCAGTATTTCGGAAAGGGCGACAAAAGCACCCGACACAAACAGCGCCGGCGCACCGTCCTCTTCGGCGGTCAACCGGGCATCGTTCCAGAACAGTGCCAGGTGAGAGGCGGCATCGCTGGCCCTCAGGCCTGCAAAACCTTCGAAGCCCGGCTTGTCGAGCAACTGGTGTGGCGTTTCGATGTCGGCAACTTCCTCACCCGGAACTCCGGCAAAGTGCCCGGCAAGCGCGGCAAGCCCGACCGTGTCACTTTCGGCGCATTCCCGCGCAAGCACCTTCAGCCGTTCCGTGTCGCGTGGGCCCAGGCCGATTTCGTTCGCAAACAGGGCGATATCGTAGAGTTCGGCCTGCAGGGCCTCGCCGGTTTCGCCCAGAACCTCCTGCAGATCGACGGCATCAAGATCGTGATCGAGCTGAAGGAGATGAAGTTCCAGCGGCAGGTCGAGCGGAACTTCACTCAGGAGCAGGTTCAATCCATGCCAGTTCAGCAGCACCTTGCTCAGTTTCGGGCTTTCGAAGAAGAGACGCGCCTGTTCCAACTGCAGCGTATCGGCTGGCGCATCCTTCTTTTCCCCCTCGGCGGGTGCACTTGAAACCTGGCCTGTTTCCTGGAGGGTCTTTTGAATGAAGGCATCCACGGCGGTTTTCGCGGCACTGCCGCTTTCGCCAGGAGCAGCCTTTTCCTCCGGACTGCGGATCATCGACAGGAGGGCGTCGAGCCCCTCGGTTCCCTTGCTGCTGCTCGAGGCATCGTTTTCCTTACGCTTGCCTTGCTCTGAACCCGGCAATTCGTCGTCTTTCAGCAGTCTTTCCAGCAATGACTTCTGCTCATCCAGTGCCGACTTGCCGACCTTGTCGTAAAGCTGGTCATGAACGGCAAGCTGATCCTGGTCACCGGATGCCGCCTCAAGATCCCGCACAAAGCGAAATTCGCGCAGCAGTTTTGTCGGATGCAGATCTTTCAGGCGCGCGAAGGAAACCTGTTCTTCCAGCTCGGGTGGATGCGAACCGAGCACATTGACCGCCGAGACGGAAAAGGATGGTGTTTTCTGTTCCAGGATTTCCTCGGCGTCCTGGCCGGTGATGTTGAAAGCCACGCCGGTTGCCGCAAGGCCAAAGTCTCCTGCGATCAGCACCCTGAAAGGTGGTGCCGGCTTGATCGGGACTGCACCGTGGCCCTTGTTTCCGAGGCTAATCGAGAAGCTGGCGATCCCGCCTTTGATGTCGTCTTCCCCGGTCATTTCGATCAACCCCTATTGATGATTGTAAGTTTCACTCAAATTGACATGAAGGCGAATGCGGCTTGCGCGATCACGATATTGCCGTCGGTTTCATACACCTTGTGCCAACGCACCGTTGCAGCGTGTCAGGGTGTAGCAGAGCCGGTTTCAAGGTTGCGCGCAGTCAATTCCTCTTTCATCCCTCGCCAATAAATCACCTGCCCTCCGAGTAATCTATCAGGGGTGGATGGGCGTTTCAAAAATTGCCCCCGGATCGTTCGACGATCCGATCAACGCCCAGGTCATCCAGGCAAAAATGCGCGAAGCCAACTGGAACAAAACGACTGCAGCGCGCATACTGAGCGTCGGCTGGCAAACCATACCCCACGCGTTTACCCAGCTCTACTTTTGTCGCCCCAACGGCTTGCGCTGCTCCTGTTCCGGGGCCAAGAAAAGCTTCGGGCCGAATTGTCGCCAGGGATCCTGCAGATTTGACGTCAGACATGACCTCCGCCACGCGCACGCTGATAACCGCCTTCGTGTCCGGCAAGCTGTCTTATGACGCCTTGTCGAAGCAGCTGTGGACCGGTGCACAGCAATCAGCGAACGCCCTTGATGAAACGCGGCAGGCAATCCGCGATTTTGTCGAAGCGGGCCACCTTCCGAACGAGCTCGGCCAGAGACTGCAGAACCAGTTGCCGGCGGGCGATGCCAAGCCTTCCGGTTACGATGTAAAAGACAATCCGCCACGTCCACATGCTGTTCACGGCACACAGCAGGAACCGGTATCGGCACCCGCACCTGAGCAGGCAGCAACGCCCCCTGCAAACCTGCCGCCATTGCCATTGTTGAACGAGCCAGCCGGGGTAACGGGTGACGAGACAGCAAGTGACGAGACACGGGGCAAGATGGACGAGGCCATTTTGACCTCACTCGTTTCGGGCTACGCCGGTTTTCGCAGTCGACGCGCGAATGCCGCCGAAGAACCACCACCTCCAGCCGACAGCGGCAAACTGGACAAATATCTGACCGAATTCAAAAGTGCCCGGTTTCGTTCCGACGCGCGCCGCGTTTCCGGCGGCGGACAAAGAGACAGTCTCGACGTCAACAAGCTGGCGACACCCCAGGTGAAACGCGCCGGTGTCGGCTCCATTTTGCGTGACCGGTTCATTCTGGACACCGAGATCGGGAGCGGCGGCATGGGGCACGTTTATTCAGCCGTTGATCGCCGGCGCCTGGAGGCAGCTCACGACCAGCCTTATGTCGCCATCAAGCTTCTGAACGAGAACTATCGCAACGACACCGAAGCCGTGTGGCTTCTGGAGGCCGAGGCGCGCAAATCTCAGGCACTCGCGCATCCGAATATCACCACCGTCTACGACTTTGATCGCGACAAGGCCGATGTGTTTATCGTCATGGAACAGCTAAACGGCGTGGGACTGGACCGCCAGATCGGGCGGGCCCTTGGCAAACCTCTACCTCTGGGCGAATGCGCCCGGGTCCTGCGCGGCACCTGTGCAGGTCTGTCCCATGCGCACAGCCGGGGCGTCGTTCATTCCGATCTGAAGCCTGGCAACATCTTTCTGCTGACGGACGGCACGATCAAGCTCCTTGATTTCGGCTTGGCGGCAGCGGCAAGCGCCAGTGCGGACCATCCGATCCGGGATAGCCTGACCTCGGCCTACGCAAGCCCCGAGCAATTCCGGCGCGCGGACCGTGACCCCCGCGACGATGTCTTTGCGCTTGGCTGCATCGCGTACCAGATCCTGACCGGCGGCCATCCGTTCCAGTTTCGACCGATAGACGAGGTCGCGCGGGAAGGTCTCGTGCCGGCGCCTGTCGAGGGGCTCTCCCCGCAAGCCTGGAACACCTTGCGCCAGGCGCTGGAGTTCGACCGCAACAAACGCCTTGGAGACGTCGACAGTTTCTTGAAGGGCCTGTTTGAAATGCAGGACTGAGCCGAGACCACCCGGCAACCTGGCCTGCAGCTGTAATCACTCGATGGAATCGACGATCGTTTCGATTGCCCGCGTAAAACCGTGATCCGGCTGCTGGGTGCTGATCAGGCCGGTGCTGCCGATCTGGATGAGATCCGTCGACAGCGGCAGGACAGCTGCCACCGGCGTGCGGTAGTTGGAAAAGATGCGCTGTGCCAACTCGTTGAAATCGAAGGTTTCCAGAGCCTTGTTGACCACCAGAAACAGCTGCGGCACCTCAAGCTTGCGCGCCAGTTCCAATGTGACTGCGGTGCCCTGATAGTCCTGGATGTCAGGACGAAGGATCAAAAGCAGCGCGTCGGAGATAGCGATGGAAAGCAGTGTTTCCTCGTTGACGCCCGGGTGGGTATCGATCAGCAGATAATCGAGTTCCAGGCCTCGGCAGAGATCGACGAAACCCCGGTTCAGATCCTCGACATCATATTTTTCCTTCAGGATCCGTGCGATCTCACCGGTCTTGATCGATGAAGGCACCAGAAAGACCTTGCCACCGTCCGGCACCGTTGGGTTGCCGTCGCCATCGACCACGTTTTCCGTGACATCGACCGCCGTATCAGTCACCGAACAATGCCCCCACAGGTAGTTGTTCAGCGTGTTGTTGACCGTGTTCAGATCGACCTTGAAGAGGGTGTGGATGCCTGGGGACTGGATATCCGTATCGACAATGCCGACTCTGTGACCACGCAGGGCAAGCACTGCGGCCAGGTTGGCCGTGACGTTGGATTTGCCCGTGCCGCCGCGATAGGAATGAGTGGAAATGATTTTGGTCACGGATCAATCTCGAAGGATGTTTTGAAAGTTCAGGACTTGTACCGGGATCGAAGATCCTTGGCGCGGGACTGCAGGGAGCGGAAATAGTCGGAATCGCTCACCTGTTCGATTTCAGCCTGCGCCTGTTCCTTGTCGTAGGTGACTTCGAACTTGTCCAGCCGGGTTTTCAGCTCGGCATTTTCCTTGCGCAGCTTCGCTTCGGCCGCTTCCAGCTGGCGCTTGGTTTCCGTCAGTTCCGCAATGAGCTGGCTGGAATGGAATTCGCGTGCCTCTACCTGCACGACCATGCCTGAAAAGGTTTCCGCCAAAGCGCGGATATCGGCTTCGACACCCTCGTCCGTGATCACCTGATAAAGCTCCTCGACCTCGTCGAAGCGCCCGTTGGCGATCGCTTCACAGGTCCGGGCCAGGCTGGCCAGAGCAGGTTTCATGGTGTCGGATGAGGTCATTCAGCCCTCCGCAGGCGCTCGAAGATAGCCCGGTTAAATCACGCCTTGCCGGGTAACCCAAGATGTTTGTTGAAGGGTCCCGCGATCGCTCCGGAGCATTTGCTGCATTGCGACGGGTTCCTTTCGAGACCGTCACTGGCGGCAAGATGCCCGCGCCTTGCCGCCAGTGTTCTTCCCAACACCAGAAAGTTTGCCGCCTTATCGTTTCGGCAGGATGTTGTGCTCCGGTCCAAACGGGAAACCGGTAATGTTCTCAGCCCCGGTTTCCGAAACGATCAGAATGTCGTGTTCCCGGTAACCGCCTGCTCCGGCTTCGCCTTCCGGGATCATGATCATCGGCTCCATGGAGACGACCATGCCCGGTTGAAGCACCGTGTCGACATCCTCACGCAACTCCACTGAAGCTTCACGGCCGTAGTAGTGGCTAAGCACACCAAAGGAATGGCCATAGCCGAAGCTGCGGTACTTCAGGAGATCGTGGCTACGGTAGATGTCATTCAGCTCGCTTGCGATATCGCAGCACCGCGCACCCGGCTTGATCAGCTTCAGTCCCTCGCGGTGGACATGGCAGTTGATCTCCCAAAGCCGCAGGTGCTCGTCGGAGGCATATTCGCAGAACAGGGTCCGCTCCAGCGCCGTGTAATAGCCGAAGATCATCGGAAAACAGTTGAGGCTGAGGATATCGCCGGCTTCCACCTTCTTGTTGGTAACCGGGTTGTGCGCTCCGTCGGTGTTGATGCCGGACTGAAACCAGGTCCAGGTGTCCATCAGCTCGACGAACGGGAATGACTTCGCGATTTCCCGGATCATGGCATTGGTCGAGGCCATGGCGACTTCGTGTTCCGGAACGCCAGCCTGAACAGCCTCTACCAGAGCCGCGCCGCCGACGTCGCAGATGCGGGTGCCTTCGCGGATCAGCACGTGCTCCTCGGCGCTCTTGATCGTTCGCTGCGCCATTGCGTCGGCGGCAATGTCGACCAGCTCCACGCCCGGAAGCGCGGCTTCCAGAAGCTTCAGCATGTCGAGGGAGACGTGGTCGAACTCGATGCCGATGCGCTTGACCGCAGGATTGGGCACCCCAAGCAGCGACTGGATGGCGTGGAAGTAATTGTCCCGGCGCCAGTCGGTGTAGATCACGGTGTCGCCGTGGGTCCTGCGCCAGGGCTGACCACCGTCGATACCGGCCGCAATCGTGGTTGCCTTGTCCTGTGTGACCAGAAAGCCGTATTTGCGGCCAAAGTAACAATAGAGGAAGCCGGAGTAGTAGCAGATGTTGTGATAGGAGGTGAACAGGGCGGCATCGATCTGCCGGTCCGCCATCAGCTTGCGGAGTTTTGCCTGGCGGCTGTCCATTTCGGCAGCCGAGAAGGGCGAAAACGCCTTCTCGCCGTTGTTCATTTCATAAATGCGGATCATGTCGTTGCTCATTGAAGGCTCCTTCCGTTCGTTCGAGCTTCGGTTTCCAGGGGCCTGAAACGCAAAACGGGCCGGCTTCCGCGAAGAAGCCGGCCCGCCAGGCCCAAATTCAAAATGTCTTGCTACCGGGAGACCCCGTCTCCACCCGGTGACTGGCGTTCCGCCACCGGCTCACCTTGAAAGCAGCGGGGCACTCCTCGCGCCCGCCCGGGATCAGCCCGGGGACAGACCTCTCAGGCGTTCGGACCTGCGGCGCAGCAGCTCCAGTACGGTCAACAGACAGATGGAAATGGCCACCATCAGGGATGCCACCGCCAGAATGGTCGGCGAGATCTGTTCGCGAAGGCCGGTGAACATCTGCCAGGGCAATGTCTTCTGCCCGGCGGATCCCAGGAACAGCACCACCACCACTTCATCGAAGGAGGTGATGAAGGCAAACAGCGCTCCGGAGACGACACCTGGAATGATCAGGGGCATCTGCACCTTGAAGAAGGTGGTGACCGGGTTGGCGCCCAGGCTGGCCGACGCCCGCACGAGACTGCGGTCGAAACCGACCAGTGTCGCCGTCACCGTGATGATGACGAAGGGCGTTCCAAGCGCGGCATGGGCCAGAACAACCCCCCAATAGGTGCCCTGCAGGCCGATGCGCGAATAGAAGAAGTACATGCCTGCCGCCGAGATGATCAGCGGCACGATCATCGGCGAAATCAGCACTGCCATGATCGCGGACTTGTAGGGAACATGGGACTGGGACAGGCCGATGGCCGCCAGGGTGCCGAAGCCCGTCGCCAGAATTGTGGCCACAGGTGCGATCAGCACCGAGTTGGTCAGCGCCTGCTGCCAGTCCGGATTGGTGAAGAAGTCCTGGTAGTGCTTGAAGGAATAGCCTGCCGGGTCGAGAGCCAGCATCGCCTTGGTGAAGGTGAAGAAGTTCTCCGCGTTGAAGCTAAGCGGCAGGATCACCAGGATCGGGAAGATCAGGAAGAAGAAGATCAGCCCGCAGATCACCCGGAACGTATAGTACCAGGTCCGCTGGAGAGGAGACGCGTAGGGAGGAAGTGCACTCATGCCGCCACCTATCCGAGTTTCACGTTATCGATGCCGACGATCTTGTCGTAGACAACAAAGAGCACCAGAACCGCGACGAGCAGCAACGCGCCGAGCGCTGCACCCAGACCCCAGTTGAGCGACGACGAGATGTGGTAGGCAATCCGGTTGGAAATGAAGATGCCCGACGTTCCGCCCACCAGTTCCGGTGTGATGTAGTAACCGATCGACAGAATGAAGACGAGCACGGCACCTGCGCCAATGCCCGGAACGGTCTGCGGGAAATACACCCGCCAGAACGCGGTCCAGTCGTTGGCGCCGAGGCTCTTGGCTGCACGCACATAGGACGGCGAAATGGTTTTCATGACCGAATACAGCGGCAGGATCATGAACGGCAGCAGGATATGCGTCATGGCGATGATGGTGCCGGTCTGGTTGTTGATCATGACCAGGCGTCCGGCGTCACTGATGATGCCTGTCCAGACAAGGAAGTCGTTGATCACCCCCTGTTGCTGCAACAGCACCTTCCAGGCCGACGTCCGCACCAGAAGCGATGTCCAGAACGGCAGAAGCACGAGGATCATCAGCAGGTTGGAGGAACGCAGCGGCAAGGCCGACAAGAGGAACGCGATCGGATAGCCAAGAAGCAGGCACGACACGGTGATCGCGATAGACAGGAACAGGGTACGGCCGAACAGGAACATGTAGATCCGTTCGTCTTCCGGCTTCAGTTCGATCCCGTTCGCGGTCTGCTGCGCGTCGAAGGCATTCAGGAAATAGCCGGCCGTATAGCGCGGCGAGAACCGTTTGAGGACCTGCCAGGTCTCGACATTGCCCCAGTCCTTGTCCAGGTCAATGAACTGTTCCTTGTAGGGACCGGCTTCGTCCATGCGCTTGATGCCGCGCCCTGTCTTGCGGAACAGGCTGGAAACGCCGGTTTCCTCGTAATTGAGGCGTGAGCCGAGGCGGGTATGGGTCTTTTCTTCGACGGCGACGACCAGGTCGTCGTAAAGCGCCGCGAAGACAACCTCATCGGGCACATTGCCGGAGGTTGGGTCCCACTCCTGAAGAGCGATGACGGTCTTGGGAAGCGTGTCTTCCACGATCCCGTTTTCGACCGAGCGGAACAGCATGTCCACGATCGGGGCAACGAAGGTGAGCAGGACAAAAATCAGCAGGGGCGCAATCAGCGCCAGGGCGCGCAGCTTCTCGCGGCGCAGCGCCTTGGCAAGGGCTGCCTTCAGCGGCTTGCCGTCTTGCGTCATCAGAACCTCGCCCGCGTGGGTATCGCTCATGAAACAGTCTTCCGCAAATCCGTTGGAAGATCCGGGTGAGGCATCGCCTCACCCGGACCGGTTTCTCATCTGTTCGCGTTCATCCGAACGCGAACAGCATCAGTTGATTACTGGGCCAGCCACGCCTGGAACTTGGCGTCGATGTCGTCCCGGTAATCCGCCCACCACTCGTAGTTATAGAGGAAGGTGTTCTTGGCGTTGTTCGGGTCGGTCGGCATGTGCGGAGCCATTTCGATGCCGAGGTCGGCGTGCTTGCCAACCAGCGGTGCCGAGGACTTGCGAGCCGGGCCGTAGGAGATGTACTTCGCTTGATCCGCCAGACGCTGGGTGTCGGTGGCGTATTTGACGAAGTCCTTCACCATGGCGAGGCGATCTTCCGGAAGACCGGCCGGGATGATCCAGCCGTCAAGGTCGAACACCTGAGCGTCCCACAGCATCTTGACCGGCTGCTTCTGCTCTTCGATCAGGGAGAACAGGCGGCCGTTGTAGGTGGAGCCGATCACGACTTCCTTGTCGGCCAGAAGCTGCGGGGTTTCCGCACCAGCAGACCACCACACGACGTTGTCCTTGATGGTGTCGAGCTTCTTGAATGCCTGCTCCTGGCCTTCTTCGGTCTCAAGAACGTTGTAGACTTCTTCCTTCGGCACGCCGTCGCACAGAAGAGCCCATTCCATGTTGTTGATCGGGCGCTTTTCCAGCGAGCGCTTGCCCGGGAATGTTTCCAGATCGAACACGTCACAGATGTCGTCCGGCTCCTTGCCGTTCCATTCCGCGACGTCGGAACGATAGCCGAAGGTGGTGGAGTAGACGATCTGCGGAATGAAGCACTCGGAGACCAGCAGGTCGCCGAAGTCTTCAGACGCCTTGGTACCGTCCGGTGCATCGGCAAGGTCGGTGTCCGGATCGATTTCCAGTGCCAGGCCTTCGTCGCACAGACGGATCGCGTCGGAAGCAACCACGTCGACCAGATCCCACGTGATGTTGCCGGCTTCGTTCATGGCGCGCAGCTTGGCGACAGCCTCGTTCGAAGACTCGTCCCAGATCACGTTGATGTCGGAGTTTTCCGCGACATACGGATCGGCGTAGGCGTTTTTCTGGGAGGCCTGATAGGCGCCGCCCCAGGAAACGATGGTCATGTCCTTCGCCATGGCAGCGCTGCCGGCAAATGCCAGAGCGGTGCCTGCGAGAATTACAGTTTTGAGCTTCATGTGAGTTAGCTCCCTCTTTTAGGATTTAACGGATTTTTCCGTTGTGGTCGCTGGCGGCCGGTTGCCGGCCGCCGGGCGATTTCAGACAACCGCATCGAGCGCTTTACAGTCGTTCAGCGCCCAGCCGACGCGGACTGTCTCGCCGACGGCGAGTTTGCGCTTTTCTCCGCGGTTGCGAACCTTGACGATGAACTCGTCGTTGCCGCCCACGTTCATGCGAACGCGGATATGGTCACCGAGGTAGATGAGTTCCTCGATCCGGCCGTTGACCAGATTGTCCATCGTGTCGTGGGTGTCGAACTCCACCCGTTCCGGCCGCAGGGACAGGGTCGTCCTGTCGCCGACGGCGGACACGTTGACCTTGTCAGCCTTAAGCTTAGTGCCGTCATCGAGTTCAACAAGGCACTCAGAACCGTTGATCTCGACGACCTTGCCGTTCAGCTTGTTGTTTTCACCGATGAACTGGGCGACGAAGGAATTCTTCGGATCTTCATAGAGATCGTCCGGCGTCGACAATTGCTGGATGACACCGTCGTTGAACACAGCCACGCGGTCCGACATGGTCAGCGCTTCGGTCTGGTCGTGGGTCACGTAGACGACGGTGACGCCCAGGTTCTCGTGAATGTGCTTGATCTCGTACTGCATCTGCTCGCGCAGCTGCTTGTCGAGCGCACCGAGCGGCTCGTCCATCAGCACCAGCTCCGGATCGAACACCAGGGCACGGGCCACTGCGACGCGCTGCTGCTGACCACCGGAGAGCTGTGCCGGACGGCGGTTGCCGAACGAACCGAGCTCGACCATCTCGAGAGCCCGCTTGACCTTTTCCTGCTGGTCAGCCTTGCCGACACCGCGCACCTGAAGCGGAAAGGCGAGGTTCTCGGCCACCGTCATGTGCGGAAACAGGGCGTAGTTCTGGAACACCATACCGATGCCGCGCTTGTGCGGGGGCACGTTGTTGATCGGACGGTCGTTCAGGTAGATTTCGCCATGCGTTGCCGGTTCGAAACCGGCCAGCATCATCAGGCAGGTGGTTTTGCCGGAACCGGACGGGCCGAGCATTGTCAGAAATTCGCCCGGCGGAATATCGAGATTGAGGTTCTTTACGACCAGGGTTTCCCCGTCATAGCTCTTTTGAACGCTGTCATACTTAACAGCAGCGCCCCGTGTGTTCGCCATTGTGTCCCCAAGTCAGCTTCTATCATTATTATTAGACGCACGACCAATAACCTCCAGGTAACCTCTGTTCCTGAAGAGCTATCGATGTGTGCGAACGCGCATAGAAAAACAAAATTACTGCCTTTTGGAAAGGGGTTATGAAAAAAATTTGGATATTTTTTAGTCAGGCGCCGACTTAATATTTTGCAGCGCGGTATGAAGCCGTATCTTTTACTCAAGAAGAAGCGCCCGAAGAAAGAAATATCTTTCTCCGGGTTCGGCAATCTTTACTACACAACGATGTTCTTTGTTGTGCCTCTAGAAGAGTTTCGCGCAAGCCAACTTGCACCAATAGCCGTAGAACGTCACGGAATGCTCTGGCTGCGTCATGTGGAAAATAGCGCGACAAGGGAGACGCGAGCACCGTGCGGGCAACAAAAAACCCCGCCCGGCAACTGCCGGACGGGGCCTGACGCGAAGCATCAACCTTGCAGCGTATACGACTTATTTGTAGTCGTACTGGCCGTCTTTCCACTCGTACCAGACGTAGCCCGGCAGGGTGACGTCGCCCTTGTCGTCAAAGGAGAGGTCGCCGAGAACGGTCTTGAAGTCGCCGTCGTTCAGGGCGCCGACAACGTCGTCATACTCGGTGGAGCCGGCAGCTGCGGCAGCTGCTGCCCAAGCCTGGATGGCGGCGTAGGTGTAGAGCGCGTAGCCTTCAGCGGTCTTGCCGGCGTCTTCAAGTGCCTTCACGACCGGAGCAGCTTCCGGGTTCTTGCGCGGGTCCGGAGAGAAGGTCATCAGAGTGCCTTCGCCAGCCGGGCCGGTGATCGACCAATATTCGTCGGTCACGAGTGCATCGCCGGAAACGAGAACGGTGCTCATGCCCTGGTCGACCATCTGACGCTTCATCAGGCCGGCTTCGGTGTGGTAACCGCCGACGTAGAGAACGTCGATGTTTTCTGACTTCAGCTTGGAAACCAGCGCGGTGTAGTCCTTTTCACCGGCAGTGTAGGCTTCGTAGAGGGTTTCGTTCTTGCCGGCAGCGTTCATGACTTCCTTGGTGGCATCGGCGAGGCCTTTGCCATAGGCAGTCTTGTCGTGAACGATGGCGATGTTCTTGTCACCGAATTCCTCTGCCAGATAGGTACCGGCAACCTGACCCTGCTGGTCGTCACGACCGCAAACGCGGAAGGTGCCCGGGCCCGGACGTTCGTCGGTGAACTTCGGGTTGGTGGAAGCCGGAGAAATCTGGACGATACCTTCTTCCGCGTAAACGGCGGATGCCGGGATGGAAGAGCCCGAGCAGAAGTGACCGGCCATGAAGACCACGCCCTTGCCGACCATCTGGTTGGCGACGGCAACAGCCTGTTTCGGGTCGCAGGCATCGTCGCCCACTTCCAGCACCAGCTGTTCACCATTGACGCCGCCAGCTGCGTTGATGTCCGCCACGGCCTGCTCGGCACCGGCTTTCATCTGCGCGCCGAAGGAGGCGTACTGGCCGGTCATCGGGCCTGCAGTTGCGATCACGATGTCTGCAAAAGCGGCGGTGGACATGGCCACACCGGCAACTGCAGCAACGCTAGCCAAAAGATACTTTTTCATCATCAACTCCCCTGGTTCCAGTTATCTGGACCACTTGGAATGGAAGCCCGTGCTTCCGTTTTGGCCGGGCCAGGGACGATTCTTGTTGTTTTTCGTCCATTCCCAGCCGGTTCCCCATCGGTGCGGAAAACGCACCTCCGGAATTCTCAATCCTTGGCGTATTTGTCCGTCTGGCCGGTCTTCAACCGCCAACTGAAGGGACTCGTCTTTTCGTAAAGCCAGACATACTGCGTCGTCATCTGGTTGGTGCGTGTATACCGCCATCCCGCCAGGCCGATTGCAAGCAGAATGAGATAGTCTACAACCAGATAGTGCACCGACAGTAGCGTTCCGTCGAACAGGGCGAAGGTCAGGAACCTGATCGCCAGGCTCAACAGGAACACGAACCAGAACAGCACATAAAGCGGCCGCCAGGTGTTGGCACAGGCACGTCCCGTCATCCAGGCCGCGCCGCCGCCAAGGCAGCACAGCAGGACGAGAAACACGCCGAAACTGGTCTGATAAAGAATACCCATAGCGCGCTCCTAGTGTCTTCCGCCTTCGAGGTAGGCCGCCTGCACGTCCTCGCGGGCGAGCAGTTCCTTGCCGGAACCCGACATGGTGATCTTGCCGTTCACCATCACGTAGGCCCGGTGTGCAAGTTTCAGCGCATGATAGGCGTTCTGTTCCACCAGGAAGACGGTGAGACCGTCGCTCTGGTTGAGGTCCCGGATAGCATCGAAGATCTGTTTCACGATCAGCGGCGCAAGGCCGAGAGACGGTTCGTCCAGAAGCAGAAGACGCGGGTTGGACATCAGGGCCCGGGCGATCGCCAGCATCTGTTGCTCACCGCCCGAAAGCGTGCCGCCGCGCTGGTTCCGGCGCTCCTTGAGGCGCGGAAACAGGTCGAAGGCGCGCTGAAGTCCGGCTTCCAGATCGTGGTTGCCGGCCATTTCCGCACCCATGATCAGATTTTCCATCACGCTCATGCGCGGGAAGATCCGCCGCCCTTCCGGAGACTGCGCAATCGACTTGCGCATGATCTGGTGGGTGGGCATGCGGGTGATGTCTTCGCCGTCGTAGATAACCTGGCCGGAGCTGGCCTGCGGCGTGCCGCAGATGGTCATCATCAGCGTCGACTTGCCGGCGCCGTTGGCCCCGATCAGGGAGACAATCTCGCCCCGGTCGACGGTCAGATCGACACCGCGCAGCGCGATGATCTTGCCATAGTGGGTCTCGACGTTCCTGACTTCCAGGAGGTGGTTGGAGGTTGTCATATGCCGACCTCCTCTTCCACGGCGTCGACTTCTTCGTCCGGTACGCCCAGATAGGCGGCGATCACCTTCGGATCGTCCTTCACTGCGGCCGCCGTGCCGTCGGAGATCTTCTCGCCATAGTCCAGAACCACGACGTGATCCGAAATTTCCATCACAACGCTCATGTCGTGTTCAATCAGAAGGATAGAGGTGCCGTGCTCCTTGCGGATGTACTGCAGGAGCGCGTTCAGTTCGCCACTTTCCTTGGGGTTCAGGCCCGCGGCCGGTTCGTCCAGACACAGAAGCTCCGGACCGGAACACATGGCCCGGGCAATTTCCAGACGGCGCTGGTCGCCGTAAGGCAAGTCAGCGGCCGGGGCGTCCGCCCGGTCGATGAGCGCTGTCTTTTCCAGCCAGTAACGTGCCTTTTCGACTGCCTGACGCTCTGCCTTGCGGAAGGTTGCCAGACCGAAGATACCCGCAAGCGAATAACCCGAAGCCAGCATCAGCGGATTGTGCTGCGCGACCATCAGGTTCTCCAGAAGGGTCATGCCGCCGAACAGGCGGATGTTCTGGAAGGTACGGGCAACCTTGGCCTTCGCAGAGATCTGGAAGTCCGCCATGCGCTCGAGCAGGTAATGCTCGCCGTTGGTGCGGTTCATCACGACCCGCCCTTCGGTCGGCTTGTAAAAACCGGTAACGCAGTTGAAGACGGTGGTCTTGCCGGCGCCGTTCGGGCCGATCAGGGCGGTAATGTCACCGCGCCCGACATTGAACGACAGATCGTCGATGGCGACCAGGCCACCAAAGCGCATGGTCAAATGCTCGATCGTCAGGACGGGGTTTGTATCCCAGGAGCTCATCCGTGGCCCTCCTGAACGAGGTCGGCACTGATGCCCTTGGCCTTCTTGCCGCTGAGGGTTATCGACGGCATGCGAGTGGAGATGAGGCCGCGCGGTTTCCAGACCATGATGACGACCATCAGAAGCCCGAACACCAGCATGCGGTATTCTTCCAGTCCGCGGAAGAACTCGAAACCACCGATCATCACGACTGCGGCGATGACGACACCGATCTGGCTGCCGAGGCCGCCGAGAACGACGATCGCCAGGATGACCGCGGATTCGATGAAGGTGAAGCTTTCCGGCGAGATGAAACCTTGCCGGGTGGCGAAGAACGAACCCGCGAAACCGCCGAACATCGCACCGAGCGCAAAAGCGGTCAGCTTGGTGTTGGTGGTGTTGATGCCGAGCGAGCGGCAGGCGATTTCATCCTCGCGCAGGGCTTCCCAAGCCCGCCCGACCGGCAGCTTGCGCAGACGCATGGTCACGAAGTTGGTGACCAGAGCCATGATCAGGATCAGGTAGTAGAGGAAGATGATGCGGTGAATGGAATTGTATTCCAGACCGAAGGTGTCGGCGAAGCCACCCGGGCCGCGCTCGAATTCGATACCGAAGAAGCTCGGCCGCGGAATGCCGGAGATACCGTCCGGGCCACCGGTGAAGTCATACCAGTTGAGCAGGACCACCCGGATGATTTCCCCGAAGGCCAGCGTCACGATGGCAAGATAGTCCCCCCTGAGACGCAGCACCGGGAAGCCCAGGATGATACCCCAGAAAGCGGCCAGGATGCCGGCGAGCGGCAGACAGATCCAGAAGGAGAAGCCGAAATACTGAGCCAGCAGCGCGTAGGAATAGGCACCGACCGCGTAGAACGCGACGTATCCCAGATCAAGCAGGCCGGCGAGGCCGACCACGATGTTCAGGCCCCAGCCGAGCATCACGTAGGTGGTCACCAGAATGGCAAGGTCGAGATACTGGCGCGACCCGCGCGATCCATAGGCCGACATCAGCAGGAACGGCAGGACCACAGCCAGGATCAGAAACACCGGCATCGCGAACTTGCCGAGTTTGGCCAGGGGCCTGGCGCTCGGCAGGAAACCTTTCGCCGTTTCGGTGACAGGCTTGTCGGCCTTCCAGACGAACAGGTTGAGGAGCAGCCGCCCGCCGAAGACGATGGCGACTGCAATGGCAACGGCTGCCCAGCGGTATTCAATGCCGAGCTGACCGCCAAGGCCGCTTGCGACCTCGGCCTTCATGCCGATCAGGACACCGAACAGGGCAAGCGCGATCGCACCCCCGGCCGCCGCATCCTTGAGCGACACCATGAAGAGGTTCTCAGATTTTGCTGACATGGATCAGACCTTCTCCACTTCCGGCTTGCCGAGCAGGCCTTCGGGCATGAAGATCAGCACGATCGCCAGGATCGAGAAGGCGGCAACGTCCTTGTACTCGACCGAGAAATAGCCGGACCAGAAGGTCTCGATGAGGCCGATCAGCAACCCGCCGAGCATGGCACCCGGCAGCGAGCCGATACCGCCAAGAACCGCAGCGGTAAAGGCTTTCACGCCGGCCAGGAAGCCGATGTAGAAGTCGATCACGCCGTAGTAGAGCAGGAACATCAGGCCGGCGACGGACGCAAGGCCTGCACCCATGACGAAGGTCAGCGAGATCGTCCGATCGACGTTGACACCGACGAGCGACGCCATCTTGCGATCCTGCTCGCAGGCGCGCTGTGCACGGCCCAGAGAGGTCTTGTTGATCAGGAAGGTGAAGCCGACCATCAGAACGACGGTCACCACGATGATCAGGATCTGCGTGTAGGACAGCTGCACGATGAAGCCGGTTCCGTCCGGTCCGCCGTCGCTCAGCGTGAAGCCGCCGGAGATCAGGGGCTGCAGAGGCTTGTTGCGTGCGCCCTGCGAGATCTGAACGAAGTTCTGAAGCGTGATGGAAGCGCCGATCGCGGTGATCAGCGGTGCCAGGCGGAAGGACCCGCGCAGAGGGCGGTAGGCGATCCGCTCGACCGTCCATCCCCAGGCCGCCGTCAGGGCCATCGAAATGACCAGGACACCGATCAGCGCCAGAATGAGGAGCGCCACTGGCAGGCCTGCCGTGATGCCGAAAGCGACGATGAAGATCAGCGCGATGAAGGCGCCGACCATGAAGATGTCACCATGGGCGAAGTTGATCATCCCGATGATGCCGTACACCATCGTGTAGCCAATGGCGATCAGGCCGTAGATCGACCCTAGCGTCACGCCGTTGATCAGCTGCTGTAGAAAGTAATCCATATTCTTTTTGTTACCCCCGGAAGCCATTGCTGCTTCTTTGAACGAGGCATTTTTGCCTTCATTAAAGCTTCATTAGCAAGTCACGCGAGGTGAGACAATTCCTCTCGTATCCGGCAAAAGATAAAAATAAAAGATTTCCTCTTTTCGAACTTTGAGGAAATTTATTCCACTTTTTAAAAAATCAGGTCAGAAAAATCCGGCCCGGGCGGTACGGTTTCCTTTATCCGTCAAACCGACCAGGCGAAGTCTTTCCGGACAGTCTTGTCTCTCCGGAAGTTCCTCCGATAATGTCCCTTGAATCAATCATGGGCAACACCTTGCACGACACCGGCACACAGCAGCTTCAGTTCCTGACCACGAAGGAAGTGGCCGACCTTTTGCGGGTCAAGGAACGCAAGGTTTACGACCTTGCCGCCGCCAACGAGATCCCGCATCGGCGAATCACGGGCAAACTCCTGTTTCCCGCAGCCGAACTGCGGTCCTGGATCGAAGGTCCGACTGCCGCCGCGACACCGGAACGCCCGGGCGTTCTGGCCGGATCACACGACCCCCTGCTGGACTGGGCGGTTCATGCTTCCGGTTGCGGACTGGCCATGTTGTGCAACGGCAGCGCGGACGGTCTGAACCGCTTTGCCGCCGGAGACGCCGCCCTTGCCGGCCTGCATCTGCCGGAAGAAAACGGCTGGAATGTCGCGTCAATCAGCGAGCTGGGCCTGAAGGACGCGGTCTTGATCAGCTGGGCATCCCGCAAACGCGGTCTTCTGGTTTCCCGGGAGGCTGCACCGGCTGTTCGATCCGTTGCCGATCTGAAAGGCAGGCGCGTTGCCATGCGCCAGCCGGGCACCGGCACTGCCCTCCTGTTTTCCAGGCTGCTTGCCGATGCCGGCCTGAGCGAAGCAGATCTGACCACCGGCCCTGCCACCGCCCACACGGAAAACGATGCGGCGTCGGCCGTTGCCGCCGGTGAAGCCGATGCCGCGCTCGGCATCGAAACCGCGGCAAGACCTTTCAAGCTGGCTTTCGTACCGCTGGCCGAGGAATGCTTCGACCTGCTTATCGACCGGCGCTCCTTTTTCACCCCGCCTGTTCAGATGCTGTTCGAATTTGCACGAACGTCAGAGTTCCGGGACAAGGCCGCGGCACTCGGCGGTTATGACCTGGCCGGCCACGGCGCCGTCCGCTGGTTGTCCGCTTGACCCGCGCCGCCTTCAGTGTTCCGGCATGCATTCAGGAAAGACAACGATGAGCGATATCCGCCCGCATGAAATTTCGGTTCCGATCCAGGAACCGGACGATGCAAGGCTCTTCTTCATCGGCAGGATCCACACCCCTTGGAAGGACCGCAAGGATTGCCCGCGCCAGGGCAAGGTGGACGGACCGGAGTGCCGGATCGAGATTTTCGAGCCCTGGGTCCCGGCACTGAAGGGCATCGAAGAATACGACAAGATTGAACTGCTTTACTGGCTCGACAAGGCCCGGCGGGACCTCATCGTCCAGAACCCGGCACATAGCGACAACATTTTCGGTACCTTTGCCCTGCGCTCGCCCGTCCGGCCGAACCCGATCGGTACCGTTCTGGCAAAACTCGTTTCCGTCGATGGTCCGAACCTGATCGTGCGCGGGCTTGACTGCCTCGACGGCACCCCGCTTATCGACCTGAAACCTGACCGCTGTGCTTTCACACCGAAAGCGCCGCCGAAGGACTGAACACTTCACTTGCCCTCTTCGGTCACCTTGACAAGCTCTGCCCGGACCTGACAATCCGGCCCAAAATTCGCGCCCCGACTGGCGCCCTGGGAGGAATTCATGCCTACGGAAACCCCTGCCGGCGAAACCGGTATCAACGACGTCGTCTCGATCGAGATCAACGGCTCTGTCGGCCTGATCGCTCTCGACAATCCGCCGGTGAATGCTGCCTCCCACGCGATCCGCTCCGGCTTGTGGCAGGCAGTGGAAACCCTGCAGCAGACCGACGGCGTTGAGGTGATCGCGCTTTATGCGAAGGGACGGACCTTCATTGCCGGTGCCGACATTCGCGAATTCGGCAAGCCGCCGCTCGACCCGTGGCTGCCCGAACTGTGCAACTTCATCGAAAGCGCCTCCAGGCCGATCGTCTGCGTCCTGCACGGCACCACGCTTGGTGGCGGCCTGGAAGTTGCTATGTCGTGCCACGCGCGCGTCGCCTTGACGGGATCCAAGGTGGGCTTGCCGGAAGTGACGCTCGGCATTCTGCCGGGCGCCGGCGGCACCCAGCGTGCCCCCCGGCTTGCCGGTATCGCGACGGCTCTCGACATGATTACCAGCGGCAAGCCTGTGGGTGCCGACGAGGCCCTGGCCAACGGCCTGATCGACCGGATCGTTGAAGGCGATCCGCGTGACGTTGCCCTCTCCTCCGCCAAGGATCTTCTGGCCGGTGATCTGCCGAACCGCAAGACGGGTGATCTGACCGCCGAACCGGATCCCGCCGCCATCGAGGCGATGCGGGCAAAGCTCGCCAAGAGCCAGCCGCTGCTGTTCTCGCCGCACAAATGCGTCGATGCCGTCGAAGCCTGCCACCTGCCGATCCGCGACGGCATGAAGGAAGAGCGCCGGCTCTACGAGGAATGCATGGCAAGCCCCCAGCGGGCCGGCCTGATCCACGCCTTCTTTTCCGAACGCGCCGTCACCAAGATCCCCGAAGCCACCGCGACCGCGCGCGAGATCAACTCTGTCGGTGTCATCGGCGGCGGCACCATGGGCTCCGGCATCGCAACTGCCATCTTGCTGGCCGGCCTGCCCGTAACCTTGACCGAACGCGACCAGGACGGACTTGACCGCGGCGTTGCGACGATCACCAGGAACCTTGACGGTGCGGTCAAACGCGGCAAGCTTTCGGAAACTGGCCGCGACGACATTCTGGCCGCAAAACTCAGCACCTCGACGGATCTTGGCGCGTTATCGGATGCAGATCTCGTCATCGAGGCCGTTTTTGAAGACATGGGCGTCAAGCGCGACATCTTCCAGACGCTGGACAAGGTCTGCAAGGCGGGCACCGTGCTTGCGTCCAACACATCCTATCTCGACATCAACGAGATCGCCGCGACGACCTCCCGTCCGGAGGATGTCATCGGCCTGCACTTCTTCTCGCCCGCCCACGTAATGCGGCTTCTGGAAGTGGTGGTTGCCGACAAGACCGGCGACGACGTTGTTGCGACCGGCTTCGCACTGGCCAGGAAACTGAAGAAGATCGCCGTGCGCTCGGGCGTCTGCGACGGCTTCATCGGCAACCGCATCATGACCTTCTACAAGAAGGCAGCCGATTACATGATGATGGATGGCGCCTCGCCGGAACAGATCGACACCGCCATGCGTGGCTTCGGCTTTGCCATGGGACCCTACCAGGTGGCCGACCTTGCCGGGCTAGACATCAGCTGGGCAGCCAACAAGCGCCGCGCCGCCACCAGACCCGCCGAGGAACGCTACATTCCGATAGCCGACCGTCTTTGTGAAAACGGCTGGTTCGGACGCAAGACCGGTCAGGGTTTCTACATCTACGATGATCAGGGTTCCCGGCCGAACCCGGAAGCGCTCGCGATCATCGACGCGGAACGGGAGAAAGCCGGTGTTACACCGCGCAGCTTCACGGAAGATGAAATCGTCAGCCGCTTCATGACCGCGATGATTTCCGAAGCCGTGCGCGTTCTGGAGGAAGGCATCGCGCTTCGCCCCATCGACATCGACGCCGTCTTCCTCAACGGCTACGGCTTCCCGCGTTTCCGCGGCGGCCCGCTGCACACGGCAGATGTCATCGGCGCGGGTGAACTGGTTCGCCGGATCGAAGAGTATGCCAAGGAAGACGCCTACTACTGGAAAGTCCCGGCTCTCCTGCGGCAGATCGCCGAAACTGGTGGAACCTTTGCGGAGATGAACGCGAAGGGGTGACCAAGGGTGGCAAGCCGCGCCGCTGCGCGCGGTGTTGATGGATAAAAGCATACGCCACCACACAAGATGTCACCCCGGACGAGCCTCTTGCGGCTTTCTGGAGGGAGTCTAGCCTTGCCGGGCCGCCTTCAAGCCGCCAGTGGCGTAGTGCGGAACGCTCTCGCCCAGCTTCAGACCGAGCTCCGGATTGGAGGCATTTCCGTCGAGGGCGCGTTTCTTGACACCCTGCAGGATCGCCCCCATGCGAAAGAAGGCGAAGGCCAGGTAGAAACCGAAACCCGGAATGCCGGTGAGCCCCATGCGGGCGCAGTATGCGTCGATGAAGTCCTGGTCTTCCGGAATGCCCAGCGACTTCCGGTCAACGCCGGCCAGCCCCCGGCCTTCGGTGCCGGGCGGGTGCTGCCACTGCATGATCAAGGCTGCCAGGTCCGCAAACGGATGGCCGATGGTCGACAGTTCCCAATCGAGCACGGCAACGCAGGCTGGCCCATCTACTGCGAACAAGAGGTTGTCGATGCGATAGTCGCCATGCACCAGCGTGCGCCGTCCGTCGTCTTCGGGCACATTGGCGTCTAGCCAGGCAATGAGTTCGTCCATCGCGGGAATAGGGCCGGTTTCACTTGCCCGGTATTGCTTGGTCCAGCGGTCGATCTGGCGGCGGTAGTAATTCCCGCCGGGGCCGTAGTCGGCAAGCTCGCGCGCTTCCAGATCAATCCCATGGATGGCCGCCAGGACGCGGTTCAACTCGTCATAGATGCCGCGCCGTGTTTGCGGATCCAGATCCGGCAATCGCGGTTCATCGAAATTGCGGCCCCGGACGAGATCCATGACGTAGAACGCAGACCCGATCACGCTGTCGTCCTCGCACAGGACATGCATGCGTGCGACCGGCACATCCGACCCGGCCAGCGCCATTTGCACACGGAACTCACGCTCGACCGCGTGCGCTGATTTCAGCAGCACGCCGGGTGGTTTGCGGCGAAGGACATAGTCACCAGACGCTGCGCTGAGCCGGAACGTGGGGTTGGACTGCCCCCGGTTGAACTTCTCGGCCTTGAGCGGGCCCTTGAAGCCGGGAAGGGCCCCTTCCAGCCAGCTACTTAGCGCTGTGAGGTCGAGGTCCGTGCCCGGGGTCATGAGCGAGATGTCCCTGAAGGGACCTGGCTTTCCCCAAGCCTTAAACCTGAAGCGCCACTTGCTCCCGCCTCATCCTGAGGAGCCGCGCTAGCGGCGTCTCGAAGGATGGGTCTCTTGTTCCGGTGAATGCCGCCCATCCTTCGAGACAGCGCTTCGCGCTTCCTCAGGATGAGGAGGGGGGGAGGTAAGGCGTGGTGGCGGTCGCTCCTGATAGAAACCTGAAGAAAGTCCATCCTCAAAGCTTCCCGTTGGAATATTTCCGCAGCTCCGTGCGCGCAACCTGGCGACGGTGGACGGCGTCGGGACCATCGGCAAAGCGCAGGGTGCGCAGGTGGGTCCACATGGCCGCCAACGGAAAGTCCTGGCTGATGCCGGCGGCGCCATGCACCTGCATGGCCTCGTCGACCACCTTCAGGGCGGTGAGCGGTGCCACCACCTTGATCTGGCTGATCCACGGCTGCGCGGCACGGGTGCCCTGTGTGTCCATCACCCAGGCTGCCTTGAGGCAGAGCAGACGGGCCATTTCAATTTCCATGCGCGCATTGGCGATGATGTCGTAATTGGCTCCAAGATCCATCAGCTTCTTGCCAAAGGCCTCCCGGCCCATGGCACGTTTGCACAGAAGTTCCAGCGCCTTTTCCGCCTGGCCGATGGCCCGCATGCAGTGGTGAATACGGCCCGGACCGAGGCGTCCTTGTGCAACCTCGAAACCCCGACCTTCACCCAGCACGAGGTCTTCCTGCGGCACCCGCACATTGGTGAAGCGGATATGCATGTGGCCGTGCGGCGCATCGTCGGCGCCGAAGACATGCATCGGCCGCAACACTTCGATGCCTTCGGCATCCGCCGGGATCAGGAACATGGAATGGCGGCTGTGCTTGTGGGCCTCCGGATCGGTTGCGGCCATGACGATATAGAGCGCGCAGCGCGGATCGCCCGCACCCGTTGCCCACCACTTGTCGCCATTCAGCACCCAGGCATCGCCATCGCGCACAGCCGTCAGCGCGATGTTGGTGGCGTCCGAGGAGGCGACATCCGGCTCCGTCATCAGATAGGCCGAGCGGATATCGCCCCGAAGCAGAGGCTTCAGCCACTTTTCCTTGTGAGCCTCGGTGCCGTAGCGCTCCAGCACTTCCATATTGCCCGTGTCGGGGGCATTGCAGTTGAAGACTTCCGCGGCAATGCCGACCTTGCCCATTTCCTCGGCCAGATAGGCGTATTCCACGGTCGTCAGGCCGAAGCCTTTTTCGCTGTCCGTCAGCCAGAAATTCCAGAGCCCGCGTTCCTTGGCCGTGGCCTTGAGGCTGTTCAGAATTTCAAGCTGGCGATCCGTCATCCGGAACCGGTCACCGGACGGGTGACGGCCGACTTCCTCGTGATATTCCCGGTCGAGAGGGGCGATTTCGGTTTCCACCATCTGGCGCACCTGCTCGATCAGCGGCCGCACCCGTTCGGTCATTCCAAGATCCATCACTTCCCCCTAACAGATATCGGCGCGCAGCCGCTCAATGGCGGCGCGGTATTCGGTCTCCAGGCGCTCGACCACGGCGGCTGCCGACCCAACGGACTTGATCGCGCCGATGCCCTGACCAGCGCCCCAGATTTCCCGCCAGGCCTTCGGCTTGGGACTGTCGTCCGGCATGACGCTGACATCCCACTCGTCCGGCAGATGATCGGGATCAAGACCGACCTTGCGAATGGAACCTTTCAGGTAGTTGGCCGGATGTCCGGTAAAAAGCGAAGATGTCAGCACGTCCTCGGCCCCACCTGCGACCATCATGTCCTTGTAGGTCCGGTCCGCGTTTGCTTCCTCCGTCGCAACGAAAGGCGAGCCGACATAGCCAAGATCGGCACCCAGAACGCGGGCCGCCAGCAGCGCTTCGCCGGTGGAGATGGCCCCGCCCAGAAGCAGCGGACCGTCGAACCATTCCCGGATCTCGCGCACCAGCGCGAAAGGCGACTGCGGGCCACCGTGACCACCTGCCCCTGCCGCCACCGCAATCAGCCCGTCGGCGCCTTTTTCGACGGCCTTTTTTGCGTAGGTGTTGTTGATGACATCATGCAGGGCGATGCCGCCGCAGGAATGGGCCGCCTCGTTCACCTCGACCCGCGCGCCCATGGACGTGATCCAGACTGGCACCTTCCATCGCGTGCAGATTTCGACATCCCGCTCCAGCCGCTCATTGGACCGGTGGACGATCTGGTTGACCGCGAAAGGCGCGGCAGGCCGATCCGGATTTTCCTGGTTGTGCCGGTCCAGCGCTTCGGTGATCTCCTTCAGCCAGGCTTCCAGAACAACCGGACCGCCAGGCTCGTCCCTTGCGTTGAGGGCCGGAAAACTGCCGACAATCCCGGCCTTGCACTGGGCGATCACCAGCTTAGGACAGGAGACGATAAAGAGTGGTGCCGCAACAGCCGGAAGCCTCAAGCCCTGCAGAGCCTTGGGAAGGGATCTTGCCTTCAACATGATTTGTCCGCCTCTCCTTCCAGGTAGAACCTGTTCAGCCATTCGGCGACCAGCGCAGGCCGCTTGCCGTTCTCGATCTCCACCGTCGACTGCCAGACGATATCGACCTCCTGCGGTTTCGGCCTTGAAAGACGGGAAAGGACAAACCGCCCGCGCACGCGGCTGCCCGCTTTGACGGGTGCAAGAAAGCGCACTTTGTCGAAACCGTAATTGATGCCCATCGTGGCGCCCTTGATCTTCGGCTGGGCTTCAACCCCCATCGCGGAAAGCAGCGACAGCGTCAGAAAGCCATGCGCGATCGTGCCGCCGAAAGGCGTTTCCGCCGCCCTTTCAGGATCAACATGGATGAACTGGTGGTCCTGCGTCACCTCGGCAAAAGCGTCTATCCTGACTTGATCGATCAGGTACCAGGAGGACACGCCGACCTCCGTTCCGACAAGCGTTTCCAGCTCGCTTGCGGCAAGGGTGCGTGGCAACGTATCAGCGCTCACTCAATAGGCCTCCTGGAAGAGGTCTGGCCCGGTTTCCACATTGATGCCGCCGCTGATGGGCAAAATGGCACCGGTGATATAGGCCCCGCCTCGTCCACACAGATATTGCATGGCGGCTGCGATATCCTCCGGTCGGCCGACACGGCCGAGTGGCACCTGGGCTCCCACACGCGAGCGAACATCCTCGTCCGCCGTTGCAAAGGCCGTCATGTTGCTGACGAAAGGTCCCGGGGCCAGCGCATTGACTGTGATGCGCCGTGCCGCCAGCTCCTTGGCGAGGATCCGCGTCAGATGATGAACAGCAGCCTTGGAAGCCGCATAGCTGTAGGCCCTGTCGCCATGGGCCGTTTCCCCCATGACCGAGCCGACGTTGACGACCCGTGCAGGATCGTCGTCGCTCGCGCCAGCTTCCAGAAGCGGCAAAAGGCCTTGCGTCAGCTGGAACAACCCGGTGACATTCACCCGCATTACCCGTTCCCAGGCGTGATAGGGAAAGTCGCCAAGCGGCTGGCCCCAGCTTGTGCCGGCATTGTTCATCAGAATTTCCAGGCTGCCGGTGCGCTTGCCGATTTCGCCCACCAGCGCTGCAACACCTTCTTCCGTTGCAACGTCCCCGGTAAAGCCTTCCGCCTTTCCGGAATAGCCGAGCACGTTCAGCTGTTCGGCAGCCGCCTGGCAGGCTTCCAACTTGCGGCTGGCGATCATCACCCGTGCCCCGGCGGCCACCAGCCCCTCGGCGGCCATGCGGCCGACCCCGGTTGCGCCGCCCGTAACCAGTGCCGTTTTGCCGCCAAGGCCGAACAAGTGATCAGGCGTCATGCGGTGCCTCCGGAAACTGTTTTCTTAAAGTGAGTTTCGACACCTTGCCCGTTGCCGTCATCGGCAACGCATCGACGAAGACGACGTCATCCGGCACCTGCCATTTGGCGACCCGTTCCGCCAGATGGCAGAGGATCTCCTCCTTCTGCGGCTGCGCTTCGTCCGACGGCTGAACGATGAGCAGCGGACGCTCGTCCCACTTGGCATCGGGCACCGCGATCACCGCGCAATTCGCCACGCCCGGATGGGACATGACGATGTTTTCCAGGTCGAGCGAGCTGATCCATTCGCCGCCCGACTTGATGAGATCCTTGGAACGGTCCGTGATCGTCAGGAAGCCCTCGGGACTGATGGCGGCGATATCGCCAGTGCAGAACCAGCCTTCCTTGTCGAACACGGGTTTCGAGGCTTCCGGATCCTCGTAATAGCCGGAAGTGATCGTGTTGCCGCGCACATAGAGATGGCCCGGGGTCGTTCCGTCATGCGGCAGGCGATTGCCGGCATCATCGACGATCTTCATGTCGACACCGAAGATCCGCCGCCCCTGGCTCTGCTTCCTGTCGATGCGCTGGTCGAACGGCAGATCCGCCATCTCCGGCGGCAGGTTGCACTGGGTGCCAAGCGGGCTCATTTCCGTCATGCCCCAGGCATGGCAGACGTTGATGCCCTGTTTTTCGAAGGCCTCGATCAGCGAGCGCGAGGCAGCCGATCCGCCAACGACGATATCGCCGAAGCCTTCGGGAATGCGGCCGCGCTGGCGGATCTCGTTCATGAGACCTATCCAGACAGTCGGCACCCCCCAGGCGGAGAAGACCTTTTCGCGGTCCATCAGGTCGAACAGGCTTTTGCCGTCCAGTGCGCCGCCCGGAAAAATCAGGCTGGAGCCGGAAAGCGGCGCGCCATAAGGCAGGCCCCAGGCGTTGACGTGAAACAGCGGCACCACCGGCAAGATGCGCGAGCCCTCGTTGAGGACCCGGGGAATGGTGACGCACATGTCGTAGGCATGCAGCACCGTGGAGCGATGCGAATAGAGCGTGCCCTTCGGATTGCCCGTGGTGCCGGACGTGTAACAAAGCCCGGCGGCCTGGTCCTCGTCGAAATCCGGCCAGTCCATTTCACCCGGCTCACCGTCAAGGATTTCCTCGTAACAGAGCACACCTTCCAGTGTCGTTTCGGGCATATGCGCACGATCCGTCATGATGACGATGCGCAGATCTGCCGGAAAATGCGGCCGCAGCTTTTCCACGATCGGCACGAAGGTGAGATCTACGAACAGCACCCGGTCCTGGGCGTGATTGACGATATAGATCATCTGTTCCGCTGAAAGCCGCGGATTGATGGTGTGGCAGATGGCGCCGATGCCGGAAATTGCATAATAGAGCTCGAAATGGCGGTAGCCATTCCAGGCAAGTGTCGCCACCCGATCGCTTTCAGCGATGCCGAGTGCCTTCAGGCCATGTGCCAGCCGGGCGATCCGGCCGGCAGTTTCCTTGTAGGTGGTGCGGTGAATATCGCCTTCCGTCCTCACGGACACGATCTCACCGGCCGGATAGGTATCCGCTGCAAAGGTGATGAGGTCCGCGATTTTCAGCGGACGGTGCATCATCATTCCCTTCATGTGTTTCCTCCCAGAACACGGCCGCTTCATACGGTCCCTCAAAGGGTTGAAGGGGAAGCCTAGCGCGCGGCTGACGCGCTGGAAAGGTCAATTTCCTCGGATGGCTTTTCCCGAAACCCTTTGACAGCGGCAGGCACATGCGCCAAACCCTGCCCAACCCAAGAGGAATGGTTGAGACCCCTTCATGACCCAGAAACTGGTCATTGCCGTTTGCACCGCGCAGCGGCCGAAAATGCTGCAGGCGTGCCTGGATAGCCTCGACAATCTGATCGCGCCCGCGAATACGGAGATGGCGATCGTCGTTGTGGAAAACGATCCCGTGCCGCATTTCACAGGTGCTGCAGCAGAAGATGTGAAGAAGAGGCTGTCTCTGCCGGTTTTCTTCCATCACGAAAAACGCAAGGGCATCCCCTTTGCCCGCAACACGGCCTTGGAAGCGGCGCTGGAACACAATCCGGACTGGGTGGCGCTGATCGATGACGACGAACGCGCGGAACCGGACTGGATCGAAAAACTTCTGGCCGCCTGCCTGGAACACAAGGCCGAAGTCGCCAACGGTCCCGTGCGCCGGATTTATGAAAAGCCGGCCCCGCACTGGTGGAAATCGCAGCTCCTGAAGCCGCGGCCGACCGGCTCGATCATCACCGAAGCGCCGACCAATAACGTGTTGCTGAGCGGCCGTATCATCGCGCGGGACGGCCTTGGCCTGCGGTTCGACGAACGGCTGACCTTCGGCAGCGAGGATATCGACTTCTTCCGCCGCACCCATGCGGCCGGCGCAAAGATGATCTGGGTGGATGATGCCTTCGTCGAGGAGGACATTCCGGCCTCGCGCGTCACCACCGGCCGCCTGCTGAGCCGCATGCACATGGCGGCAACCTCCGGCGCGTTCAACATCGTGCTGCGCGAAGGCCGGCTGAAAGCCGCCCTGCATTTCATTCCCAAAAGCCTGCGGCGCATGTTCTTCGGTCTGCTGGCGACAATCGTCGGTTTCGTGCTGAAACCCTTCGCCAGAAAACGCGGCGAGAAACTCTTCTACTATGGCCTGATCCGTCTCATGAAAGGCTCCGGCAACCTGCGCGGACTTCTGGGCCGGGCGCATAACTACTACGATGTGATCGATGGTCACTGACACGCAGATGCAGCCTAAAAAACTCGCGCACATTCATCTTGGCGTTGATGGCGGGGCAGAACGGTTCTTCGTGCGCCTGACAGGCGCCCTTGCCCGGCGGGGCGTGGAGCAGATCGCCTTCATCCGAAAGGACCGGCCCTGGCGCGATGACCTTGCCAGACACTGCGATGTGCGCGAGATGACCTTCAGCCGCTCGCACCTGAAACGCCATGTCATCCGCTGGGACATTGCCCGCCAGATCAAGGCATTCGGCGCGCGCACCACCATGGGCTGGATGAGCCCGGCCAGCAAATGGATGCCGAAACCCGGCCCCAACATGCGCACCTTCCTGCGCCTTGGCGACTGGCCGGACGGCTTTCACACCTATGGCAATGTCGAGGACCTGATCGGCAACACGCCGGAGATCATCCGCCAGGCCATCGAAATGGGCTGGCCTGCGGAACGTGCCCATGTGATCAGCAACTTCGTCGATCCGTTGCCCGCGGATCTGAAGCCGGTCAACCGGGCAGACCACAACACGCCGGAAGACGCCACGGTGCTGATCCACCTCGGGCGCTTCGTCGAACGCAAGCGCTTCGACCTTGCCATTCAAACGGTCGCCGGCCTGCCGGAGACCGTTCATGCCTGGCTGATCGGCGACGGCGAGCTGATGTCCGACATGAAGGCCCTGGCATCAAACCTCGGCGTTCAGGACCGCGTCCACTTTCTCGGCTGGCAACGCGACCCCTCGCCTTTCCTGAAAGCTGCCGATATCCTGCTGTGCCCGACCGACGAAGAACCGCTCGGCAACGTTGTCCTGGAAGGCTGGACCGCCGGACTGCCCGTTGTCGCCACCGCCTCACCGGGCCCAAGCTGGCTGATCGACCACGGCAAGACCGGGCTGCTGTCGCCCTGCGGGGATGTTGATGGACTGGTGGGTTCGGTCAAACAGCTGCTCGGCAAGCCGGATCAGAAAAATGCATTGGTTGAAGGTGGCAAACGCCGCCTTGAAGGCCAGTTTTCCGAAGACGCCATTTGCAAGACCTATTCCACGCTGCTTTTCGAGAGCTGACACCGATTACCGCAAGGCAACCCACGCAGGCGCGAACATGAAAAAGAAAAAAAGATTATACAATTTCATCGTCCGTCACCCGAACCGGCAGACCTTCGCAAAGCTTTTCAATTGGTATGTCACGTTCTCGAATGCGCTGCGGAGCAAGAAGCGCTGGAACATCAAGGTTGTTTCAGATGAGCCGGTCTTCCGCGTTCGGGACGACAAGGGCCAGGAGATCTCCTTTCTTCACAGCGAGCGCGTCGGCTTCTACCGCTACGGTGTTCAGCCGAGAACCAAGGGCCTTCTGGACGACTATTTCATCGACCCGGCAACGATTTCAGACGGCGACGTAGTCATCGATTGCGGTGCGAACATAGGCGAAATAGGCCTCGGATTGCGCCTTGAAGGCAAGTCCGTCCGCTACATCGCCTTCGAACCCGGCCGGGGCGAGGCAGCCTGCTGCCAGCTCAACAACCCGGATGGTGTTGTCGAACAACGGGCCCTCTGGCACGAAAAGACGACGCTCAAATTCTACGAAAAATCGGACACGGCCGATTCCTCTCTGATCGAGTTTTCAGGCTACGGCTCTGTTGTCGCGGTCGAAACGACCACACTCGACGACTACTGCGAAGAAAATGACATCCGTTCAATCAAACTGCTGAAGATCGAAGGCGAAGGGGCAGAACCCGAAATCCTCAAAGGCGCCGCCAGGATCCTGGACCGCGTCCAATACATCTGCGTCGACTGCGGCCCCGAACGCGGCCTCACCAAAGAACCCACACTGCCAGCCGTGTGCCATTTTCTGGTTGAGCGGGGGTTCAGGTTTGAAAAGATTTCAACGAAGAGACTGACTGCGTTGTTTGTGAGACATTAGCAATAAGATAAACAGATACTGAAGTTTACAGTAGTGATGACATCTGATCTAAAGGCGTTCCCAGCCAGCTGGGATCAAGTCTATGGTTTTCATCGATTGGGAATTAAACCATTTTTGAGGCACAATTACGCGCTTATCCTTATTAGGGTTTAGCCACGCGCCCCACCAGCTGAATGTACTATTTGCAGTAATGTGGTTTTGGCAGACTGACATTAGGTACATGTCCTCGAAGTCATGACCGTCTTCATCGGGCTCAACCCAAATGACATTGCAATCTAATTCAATATTTTTCTTAACCCAATCAATGTCATCGGAAAAAACAACTGGTGTAATCTCCACTGAATTTTTTCTAATTTCTTGTATTGCCTTTGCGTACCATTCAGGTTCGCACGTTCCATGAAATGCGTTTGCCTTCGCGTTGCTAACGTAATCACCCCGTCTAACGTGAATAGAGACAGGTTCTCTGGAGGCCAGTATTTCTTTAAAGATTTTCTCTCGGCTTTGAGCAAGTTCTTTTTTAAGCACAAACTCCTTTCGGATATGGGTTTCAATATTTTTAAAATATTTCTCACTTTGCCAATATCCAGAAAAATAAGTCGATGTTTTCAATTTCAACACTTCGGGATTGAATGTGAACCCCTCTTCTTTCACATAATTTATAGATCTGCGATTTATAAATGGAAACTCAAATCCTCTCTTTTTCTTTTTTACTTGATGAATTTCTTCTCTGGAAGCAATCTCTGCTTTTATGCTTAACCTATCAAGTAAAAATGAATGAGGTTTATAATTCTCGTAACTTGAAGTATCCAATTTCAATGGCATGCTAGACTGCTCAGACAGCGATCGTCCCATAGCATACTGAAACATCTGATTGCCAAGGCCACCAGTTATTTGAACAATAATCAACTGACTTATACTTTCCCTGATACGTCTCTTTCCAGATATTTCGAAAAACTAATTATGTTTCCAACGACCTATATATGGAATGTTTACAAAAAATCGCCACAAAGAGTCATTCAATCGAATGAAGCGAGTATTTTTCTTAAATTCTTTTGGACGACTACCGCGCCGTTTTCCTTGCCAAATTTCGGAGTCAGCCTCCGAAGTAGCAACGTGCGAGACAGGGAAGGGTTGAATCCCGAAACTCTCAACGCCATGACTCCAAAACCTATCCAAATGAACATCAACCGGTTCGTACCAAACTTCAGCCTTACTAATCAGCTTCTTTGCAGCAAGAGGTGAAAGAGCATATGACGATGTCCCGTGCGGACCTCGCTTAAAACGAACGATTTTCAGTTCTCTTATTTGCTCGCAGATCGCATATTTTCTGATTTTGTGTCCGGATAAACGGAGGAGACCGTATTCGTGAATTTTTTGAACAGCAAGCTCATATGCTGAATTGAAATTAAAGTTGAACTCAATGTCATCTTCTAAAATCAGAATTGGCTTATCTTTTTCAACGCAGAGCTGCCAAAGAAGGAAATGACTGGCATAACAACCAAGTTCCCCAGGTGCGAGTTCGAACCCATAATGCTTTAGCGCAGAACGCTCACTATATCTTACAAACAGGGGGTGATTTTCGATTCGACCATCAACCGCATCAAAAAACTCATAGGGAATGTTCAATGCATCAAGTTTCGTAGACATTTCAGATCTACGTTTTTCTGATCGCTCCAAGTTTACAACATATGTGTCTATTGTTTTGGGCTGTTTCATTCGATGCGACCGTGCCATTTCGTTAATTGCTACCAACTAATACCTGTCGACAACGGCTCATACATACCACTTTCTTCACACAAAGGTTACACTGAAATATGGATGTCACCAAGTAGCGTTTGTATCCGAAACATTTGTTGAAAACGCCATTTTAACGTGTCGTAGAATGGATAGTCGAACATATTTCTTGGTTATGTATAAAATTTGCAGTCGCGCTAAGGCCTAGTCTGGGAAATTGCTTCAGGCGTTAGTTGTGTGCAATCATCCTCCGATAATAACATCAAGCTCAACGCTAGGAAGATTTTTCGCAATGCTAAGCTGGATAAAACGTCTATTTCTTTTCCGTAAACAATCTTCACTTCAAAACTCGGAGAATGAAGCGCCCCTTACAGAAGTAAAACGGTGGTTTCGGGACAAGGGAGATGAGACATTGAGATTATCATATCCACTTAATGAGGATTCAACCGTATTTGATTTGGGAGGGTTTCAAGGTGACTTTGCAAACCAAATCAACATTCGGTACCGTTGCTACGTTTACTTGTTCGAGCCTAGCGTTGAGTTTTTTGAGAAATGTGAAAAAAGGTTTACTCAAAACTCAAAAGTACATTGTTTTAATTTTGGGCTATCTGACGAGAACGGTCGATTTACACTCTCCAATGAAGGTGACGGCTCATCCATACTACATAAATCTGACACTAATGGCATCGAAACTGTGACTGTTAAGAAATTTTCAGATGTTTTCGACTCTTTACATATCAAGAATGTCGATCTTATCAAGATAAATATAGAAGGTTCTGAATATCAACTCCTAGATCACATGATCTCGTCGGGGTTAATTGAAAAATTTGAAAATATACAAGTACAGTTTCATGATTTTGTAGATAATGCGAAAGAACTTCGGAACACGCTCACAGAGAAACTCTCGAAAACACATCATAGAACATGGTGCTATGAGTTTGTTTGGGAAAATTGGCAGAAAAATTCCAACTAATCTAATCGAACTGTTTTCTGCAAACAACAATTGGCTACTCGCCTAATAAATTTACAATCCTACGCGATAGGCGTTTCCGATATCGTTTGAGAGTTGAGGTATTCTTTATGAAAAACTTTTCCGACTCAAGTTTTTTGTAACCTCCGGATTTATCTTGATTTAATGAGATGGCTATTTTGGCCAGAACAGAAAACAAATTGTGTTCAAACAAGACTCTTCGCCTACTTTCTTTTAATAGACTTTCGGATTCTTCAGCTAAACTCGAGTTAATAATATGCTCTATTTTCGAAATAGATTGTTCCGTATCTCGAATGTCGATTTTTGATAGTGCGCCTTCTGGGAAGTAGTTATCTACGTTTGGACAACCGTGATATATTGGGTATGTCAGAGTTAAGAAAGGGTCTGAGAGTTTTTCGGTCCAATAATCTAAGATTGCGCAGTTTTCTAATGAGATATGATATTTATACTGTGAAAGAGTTTCCATTTTATCTGTAAACGAGCAAATGTTTCGGCCGAAATAGTCAATTCTATCTCCGAAATGACACTTAAGAGCGTCCACAAAGCGCAATCTCGCTCTATGTTCCTCCGTAAACGCCTTATCTGACGAAATTACAGAGATCAATTTAGATTTCTTAGGTTGGTAGTCACGGAAAAAATCGAAGGTAAGTGGAAGATTACTTAATTGGTTGAATTCGCTCCAAACACCGACATGCCAAGGCAATCCAGGCTGCTGATAGACAGCATTTGGGTGTTGGCTAGTCTTGTCAGTCGTCACGATGAGGTCAAATTGTCTCAAGAAATTCGAAGAATATACTTTCACGTTCTGAGGTTCTGAAGCTATAAACACGCATTTTCGAGCTTTAATTTTACCGCAATATTTTATTGGTAATGCATCAAACACAAAGAGTATATCACAATTTTCCAAATTATTGGAAAAATCAAAATAAACATTGTTCCAGATTGGTTCTAGATTGGGAAATTGACGCGTCCAAACCCAATTTTCCGACGAAGACACAAAAGCTGCTTTTATCAACAATATCTCCGCAAAGGTTTGAGGACAAAACCGCCACGATAGTTCGCGGACACTTCGATTAGCTGTTTAATATTACGATTCTCAAACATATCTAGCGAACCAAATCTCATTTCTTGAATTGCAAATTACAACTCTCTGCAAGAATAAACTAAATTTGACCGTTAACAACCGCAGTTAGAACCCGATCCAAGACTTCAAATTCATCCGATAGCGAGAAGTGATGATTTCCAATGAAGAACCCATTTTGGTCAAGATCATTTGCATTTTTGAGATCGCCATAAATTGAATAGTCAAACCACTTCATCGTTTGGTTTTTTGTAAAATTACCGGCGACGATAGGGCGTACTTCGATACCTGACTTGTTCATTGCAGCAATGATCTGCCCTCGATCATAACCCATGTCTGATCTGACGGTGAATGCGAACCCAAACCAGCTGCTCTGGCCAATTTCCCGTTGAATTCTCAGGAATGGGTACTTTTCCATCAAATCACGAAACTTTTCAGCATTCCTCCGACGCTCACGCACCATATCTGGAAGCTTCTTAAGTTGTTCAAGCCCTATTGCGCCACTCATCTCCAAAGGGCGTACATTGTATCCAGGTAAAATGAACCGGAACGATTCCTCGAATGGATTATCGCTCATTGGGGCGACATGATTTTCTTTTGGTAAGTTACGCGTCCAACCGTGTGCACGAAGGCAAAGAAGAATATGATATAATTCTTCATCGTCGGTTGTGATCAAGCCACCTTCCATTGTGGAGATGTGATGGCTGAAGAACGAACTGTAACTTCCCATTAGTCCGAACGTACCAGCTTGTTTACCGTCAAAAAGTGCACCTAAAGACTCGCAGTTGTCTTCTAGTATCAAGATGTCCCTGCCTTCGACAATTTTGTTTATAGCTGCGAAGTCATTGGGATTTCCGAGTAGATTTACAACCATGATGACTTTAGTTGCGGGCGTGATTGCCTCTTCCAACTGTTCCAGGTCGTAATTCAGAGTTTCGGCATCGACGTCAACGAACCTAAGTTTCAGCCCATACTGATAAAGGGGATAATAGGTGGTACTCCAGGACACTGCGGGGACAATTACTTCCGTGCCCGGCAGAATGGGTGCGTTCGACCTATATCGCAACGCCGCAACCATGAGCAAATTTGCAGAAGAGCCGGAATTGACCATGACTGCATGACTGCTGCCTACAAATCTTGCAAATTCCTGTTCAAAGTCAGCGACTTTCTTCCCCATTGTGAAAATGCCGGACTCAATTACTCGCTGAAGCGCCTCATATTCACGCTCGTCCCAAGTTGTACTTGCAAGTGGGTAATTCATTTCATTCTCCAAGGGACAGGAAATATTCGTAGGCTTGGCAAATACCGTCATTCAGGCTCGTCTTGGGCTTCCAACCCATTTCGGACTGCAGGCTGACATCTAGCAATTTTCGCTTCATGCCTACCGGCTTGGTCAGATCATGCGTAAATTTGCCGGAATAGCCTATAACATTAGATGCTATTTCGTAGTATTCATTAATGGTGAAGTCTTTTCCAACACCAACATTTGCTATCGTTGGCAGCTTCTCAAACTTACCCAAGAAGAAAACGATTGCGTCCGCCAAGTCCTCTGCAAACATGAATTCTCTGCGCGCCTCTCCTGTTCCCCAGATCTCAACCGTTTTGTTTTTGGCAAATGTTGCCTGATGAATTTTGCGTATGACGGCAGGGACCAAGTGGGAGACAGCAGGATCAAATTTATCGAAGCGTCCATACAAGTTGCATGGAATTATTGTTTTATATTGAAACTCTGGCGTTTCACGAACGATGTATTCGCAAAGCCTTGCAACGGCACACTTGGCAAGAGCGTAGCCCTCATTCGTGGGTTCCAATGAGGCGCTGAGAACTTGAGCTTCTTTGAGGGGCGTGTCCTGATCCTTGGGATACATACAAGAACTGCCGATATTCAGGAGTTGAGGAACACCTGCAGACCGAGCAGCCGTAATCAAGTTGCTGCCCATATTCCAATTGTCGGTCAAAAAGCGGACTGGGCTCGCGATATTGGCTTGAATTCCGCCAACGACGCCGGCGGCGTGCACAATGATGTCCGGCTTCTCTCGCTTCAGAAAAGCTTCGGTTTGGTCGAAATCCAGAAGATTGAGTTTCGAGCTGTCGGGAGCAATAAATTCAAAGTTGTCGGGTCGCTCATGCGCGAGCAAATTCTTCCCAACCATACCGGAACCGCCGGTCAGCAAAACTCTTGGCATTATAGTCCGAATCCCTGAAGCATTTAAGGCTAAGGCTTCATTTCCCGAAGATCGCTTGTAACCATTTCCGAAATGAGATCGCGAACACTTCGATCATGCTTCCAGCCCAGTCTTTCGAATGCTTTCGTGGCATCACCAAGCAGTAGATCGACTTCGGTCGGACGGAAGTACCGAGGGTCGATCTCAACAACAACCTTTCCGGTTGCCGCGTCGATCCCTTTTTCATCTACCCCGGATCCTTGCCAATCTAACGCGATATCCACCTCAGAGAATGACCAATTAACAAAATCACGCACCGAGGTAGTCTTGCCCGTCGCCAGAACATAATCATCCGCCTTGTCCTGCTGCAGCATCAGCCACATGCCGCGGACGTAGTCTTTTGCATGCCCCCAGTCGCGTTCGGCGTCCAGGTTACCGAGGTAGAGCTTGTCCTGAAGGCCCAGTTTGATCGCGGCGGCGGCGCGGGTGATCTTGCGGGTCACGAAGGTTTCGCCGCGGATCGGGCTTTCGTGGTTGAAGAGGATGCCGTTGCTGGCGTGCATGCCGTAGGCTTCGCGGTAGTTGACGACGATCCAATAGGCGTAGAGCTTTGCTGCGGCATAGGGGCTTCTTGGATAGAAAGGAGTGGTTTCCGACTGCGGAACTTCCTGAACCTTTCCGTAGAGCTCAGACGTGGAGGCCTGGTAGAAGCGCGTTTTCTCGCTCAATCCAAGAAGCCGGATGGCCTCGAGCAGGCGCAGAGTACCGAGGGCGTCCGCGTTTCCCGTATATTCCGGGGTCTCAAAGGATACCTGAACGTGGCTCTGTGCGGCGAGGTTATAGACCTCGTCCGGCTGCGTTTCCTGCATGATGCGGATGAGGTTGGTGGAATCCGTCATGTCACCATAGTGCAGGTGCAGCTGCACATCACGGTCGTGCGGGTCCTGATAGAGATGATCGATCCGTCCTGTGTTGAACGATGATGACCGTCTCTTGATACCGTGAACCGTATAGCCTTTCTCAAGCAGCAGTTCTGCGAGGTAGGCGCCGTCCTGGCCAGTGATCCCGGTGATCAGAGCTGTTTTTTGCATCGGACTCTTTTGTCTCATTCTAACTTCGTGAAAGCTTCCCCGTGAAGCAATGCGGATATGCGTTTCATTTGTACGGCGCAAGTGTTTTCGCAGTGGTCTGACCGCCCCAATGTGCGCCGAATAATCCGGGCGTTATAGTCGGTTCCAAAATCAAATGAAAGAGAACCCTGACCTCCGAGTGCGTTGAACATGCACTGGCAACAGCAAAAGTCATAATGATATGGCAACGCGTAGGTCAAAGATCACTGGCGTTCGGGCTGATGGCTTGGCATAACCGCGACGGCAACGAGCCGCCAGGCGAATTCAGGCGATTTCAAGCACGGGTGGATTAAAGGTGGTCACTTCCGGCTTCATTTGCAGACAGGTTTGATGACAGACGCAGTGAAAATCGACGTACTCCTCGTTTCGGGGGCAAGGCCTGAGCTGTTGGAGAAAACTCTGGCAAGCTTTTCACAGCGGTTGTTCAGGCATTTCGAGATCGGAACGCTTTACGTCAACATCGATCCCTTTGAAGGCGGACCTGTGGAGGTTGATGCCTGCGAGGAGATCTGCAAACAGCATTTCGCCAATGTCGTCACCCGCACGCCTGAAAAGCCTCACTTTACAAAAGCAATCCGCTGGCTTTGGCGACAGCCGGTTGCCGAGTGGTGCTTCCACCTGGAAGACGACTGGGTGCTGAACCGGGAGGTCCGCCCAGAAGAAGTCCGTAAGGCAATGACACGCAACGTTCGCCAGATCAGCCTGATGACGCGGGAAAAGAACTGGGGCTACCGGTCCTTCTATCATTATGAACCCGGCCGCAGGACATTCCTCGGAATGGATCTCGGCAAGGGTCTCAACAAGAAGCGGCCGATCTTCGGAACCAGCCCGTCCTTCCTGCGCTGCGATTTCGCTGCAAGATGTGCCGAGCTGATGGATGAGACACTCGATCCGGAAAAACAGCTGAACTACATGAACCCAGACCTGAATGCCTTTACCGCTCAATTCAGGAACAGGTTCATTGGCGCGCGGCGGGAATATGTGGCGGTCGACATCGGCCGGGAACACCGCGATGCACTTGGGATAACCAAGGAAGTTATCGATGGAAACAGCGTCTGGAGCCGGACAGAGTAAGGCGTATCTTCAAGCACACAAAATACTGTCGCACTGAGGTCAGCTGAAAAAGACGTTCCGTGTTGCCGGCGTATCGAAATCGAAGCCGAACAGCTCGATTTCGGTTTTGTACCAGTCGGCGACGATCCCGATATTCCTGTCGGTGTAGAATTCTCCCTGGTCGGCACGGGCATTGCGGGAGATATTGCGCTGTTCAAGCGTGTCATCTGCCCCAAGATATCTTGCCAGTTCCGGGCCCAGTTTTTCCTGACGCAGGATATTGACCGCCACCTGCCCCCTCTCGTCGATCACATAGTCGCTTTGCGGGTACCAGCCAAGCGAGGCGCGGTGCCAGAAGAAATCAACCTTGCCCCACTCGTGGCGCGTCTCCAGAAATTCCTCGAACCCCTTCACCGTCAGATCGAATTCCGCCTCGTGGGATCCGCTTGTCTGCAGGTAGAACTTGAATCTGGAAAACGTCCGTGCCCACGGATTGCGGACAACGGCAAACGGCACCGTGCCGGCACGCACCGAAAGGTCGATATCCCGCAGCCGGGCATGTTCGTAGCCCGGATGGAGCCCGCGATCCTTCATGAAGGTCATCAGCGCGTTTGCATAAGCCTTGCTTTTCAGGCGGCGCCGGTTGGCGAGAACCAGATTGCCTTCCAGCGCCTTGGCATGGCGCACCGACATGCCGCCGTTCTTGGGAATGTGGACGAGCAGGTGTTTCTTCGGCACCAGCCCCAGCCTGGCAGGCGCGAACTTGAGGAAATTCTTGAGCTGGTATTCGTCCATGCTGTCCGTCTCTTGAAAGCGGTGCCCTGCGCCTTCCCGCACCTTGCTCGGCTGACGGACAGACGTCGTTTCAGCCTGCTGCCGGGCGCGGCGACCGTCAGCGCCTGAGGTCGATCTGGTGGTGCCTTATCCCAATCTGCCAGGACTGTCCATTCATCGGCTCGCCGTCCAGATTGAACTGCACTGGCTGCTGGGTCTCGATTTTCAGATTGCGCACCTTGCGCTGGATCGGGCCGCCGTTGATGTCGTCAACGCCGCTGTCCAGCAGCACCGACAAAAGGTCGATGACCTTGCCCGACTGCGGGAAGGGAACGATGGTCAGATCGAGGAAACCGTCATCGAGCCTGGCATCGGGGCACAGCCGAATGCCGCCACCAGCGCGGCGGCCATTGCCCACGGCGAGGGCCAGGAACGAGCCCTCCCAGGAGAAATCATCCGCCTCGATACGTGCTTCGCAGGCCGAAAGTTCCGAAAACCGCTGCAGACCTGTGAAGAGATAGGCAGCTCCACCAAGAACACGCTTCAGGTTTGGGTCGGTCTGAGATGTCACCTGTGAACCGAAGCCGCCAGTTGCCATGTTGATGAACACACAGCCGTTGATCTCGCCAATGTCGGTCGGTTTGGCGGATGCGCGCACGGCAAACCTCAGGCAGGAGGTGATGTCCGCCGGATCAAGGCCAATGTGATTGGCAAAGTCATTTGCCGTTCCAAGAGGCAGAACCGCAAATGAAAAGGGAGGTTTTTCCCCTTCGGGCAAATCATGCAGGGCCGCATCCAGAACCTCGTTCAAGGTGCCATCGCCTCCGCCGCTGACAAGCGTGTCGATCCGCTCGCTCTCGTGATCGCGCAGGGCATCGCGAACCAGTCTCTCGACATCGCCGGCCTCATAGGTCACGCGGACGGAGACATTGTGGCCCATGGACCGTACGGCCTCCACCGCACTGCGGACATCGTCGCGGCCGGCGGACTTGCCATTGAGGATCAGGCGCAGATGGTGCTTTTCCAATTACGTCTCCTTGTCCCTGCTGCTTTCCTACACGAGCAGGGAAAATTGCCATCAGGCTTGGCAGCAGATCATAACCCGGGGCCGGGCTATGGCAGTTTGAAAGCGGGACTGGTCTCTCCGAATGGTGCCTTTGAGCAAAACGCCGGCAAAGTGCAATCGTTCCGCTGAAAAGTGGGCCATGTGCCCGCCGGTTTCAATTTCTGCCGATCGCTAAAAAGCCGGGACCAAGGGAACCGTTGTGCGAGACGCCCTGTCTTGACGCCTGCTTCAGCCCGGCAGCATTGTTTCCCGGCGCGTCCGTGCGGTGCGGGCTTCCTCCATCAGCCATTTTCTAAATGCAGACACCACCGGCCGCATCGTCCGCCCCTCCGGATAGACGAAATAATACGCCGTCTGCTGTGACAGGGAGAGGTCGAAAAGCCGGACGAGACGTCCTGAGGCCAGTTCCGCCTCGACGAAAAAACGCGGGATCAGCGCGGCTCCGGCGTGGTGGATCGCAGCCTCGGAGATCATGACGAACTGCTCGAAACGCGCGCCTTGGAAGGCGGCATCTGTTTCCACGCCTGCAAGATCAAACCACTGCCGCCAGGCAAGCGGGCGTGTTGCAAGCTGCAGGCGCGGTACACGGGCAAGATCGGCAGGTGTGCGGATCTGGTGCCGATCGCGAAAGACGCGTGAGGCAACGGGAATGACTTCCTCGTCGAACAGCCGCTCGGCGATCGCCCCCGCCCAGACCGGGTCGCCGTGGTGAATGGCGCCGTCAAACGGCTCCTCATCGAAATCGAACGGCTGCAGGCGCACACTCAGGTTGAGGCCAGCGTCCGGATACCGGCGCCCGAAATCGGCAATCCGCGGTGCCAGCCAGCGGGTGCCAAAAGTCGGCAGAACCGCAAGGTTGAGAACGTCCGCACTGCCGGCGTAGGACATCACCTGCCGCGTGGCCGCGGTCATCTGTTCCAGCGCCCCTCGGATGTCGTGAAGGTAGATCCGACCTGCGTCGGTCAGGACAATGCGCTGTCGAACCCGCCGGAACAGCTCGACGCCCAGCCTGTCTTCCAGCTGGCGAACCTGCTTGGACACTGCGCCCTGTGTCAGGTGCAGTTCCTCTGCGGCGCGGGTAAAGCTCAGATGCCGGGCGGCACATTCGAACGCAATCAGCGTGTCTGCCGGCGGGACGAAGGCGCGCCGCATGGCAAATTCCCCTACTTCATTCCATTTCGTCATGAATGATGGACGAGGTTTCGCTTTTACGCAAACGGATTTGAGGCAAGACTAGAGGAAATAGAATGACCCTGGCCGTCAAACGGCCGCACTTCAGTGGCCGGATCACGGCCTGGGAGATACGACCATGAACGCACCCGCGAATGTTAAGTCCTCACCGGCCGGTGGCGGCTCCTTCGACTGGCAGGACCCGTTTCACCTGCGCGAACAGCTGAACGAAGACGAACAGCTGATCCAGGATACGGCTCGCGCATTTGCCCAGGAAAAGCTGCTGCCGCGCGTCATTGAAGCCTACCGCGAGGAAAAGACCGACCGGGGCATTTTCAACGAAATGGGTGAACTCGGCCTTCTGGGCGTCACCCTGCCGGAAGACTACGGCTGCGCCGGTGCATCCTATGTCGCTTACGGCGTCGTTGCCCGCGAGATCGAGCGTGTCGACAGCGGCTATCGCTCCATGATGAGCGTGCAGTCCTCGCTGGTCATGTACCCGATCTATGCCTACGGCTCGGAAGAACAGCGCCAGAAATACCTTCCCAAACTGGCAAGCGGCGAATTTGTCGGCTGCTTCGGCCTCACCGAGCCCGATGCAGGTTCCGATCCGGCCGGCATGCGCACCCGCGCGGAGAAGATCGACGGCGGCTACAAGCTGACCGGCTCGAAGATGTGGATCTCGAACGCTCCGATCGCAGATGTCTTCGTCGTCTGGGCGAAGTCGGAAGCTCATGACGGTGCCATCCGCGGCTTCGTGCTCGACAAGGGCATGAAGGGCCTCACCGCACCGAAGGTCGGCGGCAAGCTTTCCCTGCGCGCCTCCATCACCGGTGAAATCGTCATGGACGGTGTGGAAGTGGGTGAAGATGCCCTGTTGCCGAATGTCTCCGGCCTGAAAGGCCCGTTCGGCTGCCTCAACCGCGCACGCTACGGCATTGCCTGGGGCGCAATGGGCGCTGCAGAAGACTGCTGGACCCGCGCCCGTCAATATGGCCTCGACCGCGAACAGTTCGGCCGCCCGCTGGCACAGACCCAGCTCTTCCAGAAGAAGCTGGCGGACATGCAGACCGAAATCACGCTCGGCCTGCAGGCAGCGCTGCGTGTCGGCCAGCTGTTCGACGCCGGCAAGGTGGCGCCGGAAATGATCTCGCTGATCAAGCGCAACAACTGCGGCAAGGCTCTGGATATCGCCCGCCAGTCTCGTGACATGCACGGCGGCAACGGCATCCAGGAAGAATACCACATCATGCGCCACGCCCAGAACCTGGAAACGGTCAACACCTACGAAGGCACGCATGACATTCATGCGCTGATCCTCGGCCGTGCACAGACCGGCCTGCAGGCGTTCTTCTAAGACCCTGAAGTCATGACAATTGATGCGGGCGGCCAAGCCGCCCGTCTCTCGTTCGGTTCTCTTGAAAAGGGTTTGCGTCAGCAGGCCCGTTGTTTTTCCTGACAGCGCTTGAGGAGGCTCCATGGCGGACCAGACTGCGGATGTCGTCATCGTAGGGGGAGCCGTCATGGGCTCGTCCGTCGCCTGCCACCTGGCCATGCGCGACGATTTTTCCGGACGCATCGTCGTTATCGAGGCGGATCCCGCCTATGAAACCTGCGCCTCCGCGCGGTCGGCAGCGTCCATTCGCCAGCAGTTCTCCAGCGCCATCAACATCGAGATTTCGCTTTACGGCATCCGCTTTCTGCGGGAGATCGGAGCAGCGCTCAACGTGAACGGCGACAGGCCCGCGATCGACCTTCACGAGGGTGGCTACCTGTTCCTGGCAACGCCCGACAAGCTCAATATCCTTCAGGAAAATCACCGCCTGCAGCAGCAGCTCGGAGCGGATATCGCCTTTCTTGACCCGGACGGTCTCAAGGTGAAGTTCCCCTGGCTGGAGGTTTCCGACCTTGCCGCAGGCTGCCACGGCGTCACAGGCGAGGGCTGGTTCGACGGGTACGGCCTGATGCAGGCCTTCCGCAAGAAAGCCCGGTCGCTGGATGTCGACTATATTGCCGCAAAGGCCAGGGTGGCATCCGACGGCAATGGCGGCTGGAGCGTGGAGCTATCGACGGGCGAGAGACTGTCGACACCTGTCGTCGTCAACTGCGCAGGTGCGTCCGGCGGGGCCGAACTTTGCCGTCAGGCCGAAATGGACGTTCCGATCGTTTCCAAAAAGCGCTGCGTCTTTACCTTTGAATGCAAGGACAAGCTGGAGCGTTTTCCGCTGCTGATCGATCCGAACGGCACCTATGCGCGTCCGGAAGGCACCGGCTACATCTGCGGTTCGGCGCCACCTGAAGATCGCGATCCGGACTGCCACGATTTCGACGTCGATTATGGCCTTTTCGAAGAACATATCTGGCCGACACTGGCAACGCGCGTTCCCGCTTTCGAGGCAATCCGTCCGGGAGCTGCCTGGGCCGGCTGCTATGACATGAACCTCTTCGACCACAACGCCTTTGTCGGCGCAGTGCAGGGGCTGGACGGGTTCTATCTGGCACTCGGGTTTTCAGGACATGGCCTGCAGCAGTCACCCGCGGTTGGGCGCGGCCTTGCGGAACTGGTCGTGACAGGTGGCTATCAGACGCTGGATCTCTCACCGCTGGCGTTCGACCGGCTGGCTGCCGGAACACCTATTATCGAAAAGAACGTGGTCTGACCGTCTGAAGCTTACTCGGCCACCAACAAGGGCGTGACAGGTCCGTCCTCGACCTTGCTCGTCTGGGCGCTGGATACCTTGGGCAGGGTCAATGGATTGGCGGGGCTGATCTCCGCCTTTTCCGGTGCCGCGTCAGGCGTTTCCGCCGAAATATCGTCCGGGATTTCTGCCGCGCCTTCCGTCAACGCTTCGGCATTGTCGGTAACCGGGCCAGAGTTGCTGCCGCTGTCTTCAGCGTCCGCCTCCTGCACCAGAGGCTCTTCCACCGGTAGGAGCTCGCTCTCAATCTGGTTCTGGCCAGATGAAGCACCGCCCACCGACGTCCAGTCCACCAGTCGGGTCATTGCATCCTGCAGGACAGCCGTCAGACGGGCCATTCGCACCTTGTCCGGCTCGAAAGGCGGAGATTCATGGCGCAGGTAAGAGCGTTGTGCCAGTAGCAACGTCATCGCATGCAGGCCGCGGTCCGGTCGACCGAACGTATGGGTGATGAAACCACCCTGGGTCTGCTCATCGACGCTGACAGTATACCCTTCCCGCCCCTTGAACGAGCCGACCAGCACATTGCGCAGGTCCGGATCACATGACTTTCCACCCGCCGTGCCGATACTGACCAGCGGCAGTCCATTTTCGGTCACGCCCTTGATGTTCGAGCGCATGGACTGGCAATCGAGCACGATCACCTTGCGATGACTGCGCAAAAGCCGGTCGATCTGGCGGCGCAGGGCCTTGTGGAAGGGCGTATAGAAAAGCAGCGTGCGTTGTTCGATCTCGGTCGGGCCAGGCTCTTCGCCTTCCTGATAGATGCGCTTGCCATCCAGCGTGGTGGCGGGACACAAGGCGCGCGCTGGATCCTGCGCAGCGCTGACAGGTGTCTTGGGATCGCGGTCCAGATCGACAACGTAGCGGGAAATGGTGGAGCGCAGCACTGTCGCGCTCAACTCTCCGTGAAAGTCGAACACGCGTTCCAGGCGCCAGGCGAGATCGGCCTGAAGACGGCCCGTGGCGTTCAGCCTTTTTTCGACAGCGTTCGGGATCTCCGTGCCCGAATGGGGCAGGCAGACAATCAGCGGGCTTTGTCCTTCTTCAACCAGGATCATGCTGCAACGCCTAAACGACGAGACCAAACGGCCTCTAACTTGGAGAATTTACTTAACGGAAACAAGACATTTTCTTTACAACCAGAAGACACGTAATCACACCTGCGACAAGGCACGGTCGAATAGATCATTGTTTCCAGCAGCTTGCCAACCCTTATTGCCTGCACCGCTTCTGGGTGAAAGCCGTTTCCGGTCCGAAGCTCTCTTTCCCACACTATTTCGCGGTCGCACAAACCATCGTATCGCGCATGTTAATCCGGCGAGCTGACCAACTGCCGTCTTGACGGATGCCTGCAGGCGGGCAATTTTCACAGCAACACCTCTTTCGGCGGCCAAGGCCGTCCCATCCCCTTCCGTTCAGGATCTGCCTTCAAACGAGGACCCGGCCATGACGCTTCGCAATGGCAAAGAATTTCTGATGATTCCAGGCCCGACCAATGTGCCGGAGGAAGTCCTGCGGGCCATGCACCGGCCGGCGGTAGACATTTATGAAGGCCCGTTGCTGGAAACGACCGGGTTCTGCCTGCACGGTTTGCAGCGTCTGTTCCGGACCGAAGGCAAGACCTACATCTACGCAGCCAACGGTCATGGAGCCTGGGATGCCGCCCTGTGCAACACGCTGAAGCGTGGCGACAAGGTGCTCGTGCTGGAGTCCGGCCGCTTTGCCCTTGGCTGGGGAGAAGCCGCCAACGTGCTGGACCTCGATATCGAGGTTCTGCCCGGCGCCTGGGACAAGGGGGTCGACCTTGCCCACCTGCAGGAACGGCTGAAACAGGATACCGCCCACGAGATCAAGGCCATCCTGGTGGTTCAGGTCGATACGGCCTCCGGGGTCTGGAATGATATTGCCGCCCTGCGCAAGGCGATCGACGCAGCTTCACACCCTGCCCTGTTCATGGTCGACACCATTGCCTCACTAGGCTGCATGCCGTTCGAGATGGACGCCTGGGGTGTCGATGTGGCGTTGACGGGATCGCAGAAGGGCCTGATGTGTCCGCCAGGCCTCTCCTTTGTCGCCGCCGGCCCGAAAGCCGACAAGGCACATGAAACGGCGGAGCTGAGGACCAACTACACCGACTGGACTTTTCGGCAAGGACCGGAGCACTACCAGAAATACTGCGGAACGCCGCCCGAGCACCTTCTGTTTGCCTTTCACAAGGCTCTCGATCTCATTTTCGAGGAGGGGCTGGAGAAGACCTGGCACAGGCATGCCCTTCTGGGTGAGGCAACCCGGCGGGCCGTTGCGGTCTGGGCGGAAAAGGGCGCGGTCGACTTCAACATCACCGACGCGCATGCCCGCTCGAACTCCGTCACCGTTGTGCGGTTCAATGAGGGCGACGTGGCGGCGCTCAGAAGCTTCACCAAGGAAGTCTGCGGCGTCACCATTGGTGGAACGATCGGCGAATTGTCCGGCAAGGGCATCCGCATTGCCCACATGGGCCACGTCAACGCCGTCATGCTGCTCGGCACGTTGTCATCCATCGAACTCGGCTTCCAGAAACTGGGCATTCCCCATGGGCGGGGCGGAGTGCAGGCGGCGATGGATTACCTGGCTGGGGCTCTCTGAGAACGGTGGCACGCGTCCTGGAAAGTGTCGGAATTTTGAGCGCGATCGACCGCCTTCCACACGGGTTCAAATGCTTGGCAATCCTAGCTGCGCGGCATTTTCACCAGTCCCTTCAGCAAGACGGTCCTCATCCTGAGGAAGCGCGCAGCGCTGTCTCGAAGGATGGGCGGCATAATCCGGTACAAGCGGCCCATCCTTCGAGACGGACCTGACCGGTCCTCCTCAGGATGAGGGTCGTTTTGAAGTCTTTTTCTTCCTAAAGCTTTTCCTCCAGCCGGTCGCAGATCGTTTTCAGTACCTTGATCCGGGCATGGCGCTTGTCTTCGGAGGAGACCAGCGTCCAGGGGGCGTAGTGGGTTGATGTGCGATCGATCATGTCGCCGGCGGCGATGGCGTATTGGTCCCATTTCAAGCGGTTGCGCCAGTCGTCATCCGTGATCTTGTGCTGCTTGTAGGCCGTGTCCTCGCGCGCCTTGAACCTGCGCAGCTGCTCGTCCTCGGAAATCGCGAGCCAGAATTTGCAGACAATGTAGCCAAAGTCCGTGAGTTCCTGCTCGAACTCGTTGATTTCGTTGTAGGCGCGCAGCCAGTCGTCGTGTCCGGCGTAGCCTTCGACACGCTCCACCAACACGCGTTCGTACCAGGACCGGTCGAAGATGGCGAAATGCCCCTTGGCCGGCACGCGCCGCCAGAAACGCCACAGATAGGGGCGGGCCTTTTCCTCGTCGGTCGGTGCCGAGATCGGGTGAACCTTGTAGATGCGCGGATCGAGCGGACGGATCACCCTGCGTATCGCACCGCCCTTGCCGGCGGCATCATTGCCCTGAAACACCAGAACAACACCCGTCTTGGACAGGGACTTCATGTCCGACAGATCGGACAGTTGCTTCTGGTACTTGTCGCGAAGCTCTTCGTATTCCGACTTCTCCAGCTTTTCCGTAAGGTCGATGGTGTCGACTGCCGTTTCGCGCTTCAGCCCGCCGACCACGGGAGGTGCGGCAATCGAATGCGGTTCGCCGTCCTCCAGCTTCAGCTTCATGGCATTGGCAACCGTTTGTGCCAGCGCGGCGTCGCGGTACTCGGGATCCTGAGAGGGGATGACAAACCAGGGCGCATAGCCCTGGCTGGTTTCCAGAATGATCTTTTCGCCGGCCTCGCTCGCCTTTTTGTGGTGCTTCAACGCCGCCCAGTCGGCCAGCACATGGCGCGCGGCGTGTTTTTTCTCGATGCGCTTCAGTCGTTCCTCCTGTTCCTTCTTGGGCAGGTAGAACCAGAATTTCAGGATCAGCACATCCTCGTTGGCGAGCATTTCCTCAAACCGGCGGATCCGGGTCAGGGCCTTGTCGAACGCGTCCTCGTCGATCTTCTTGTAGATCCAGTCCCGCAGAACGGTCTGATACCAGCTCCCGAACACGATGGCCGTCTCGCCCTTGGGCGGCAGATCGCGCCAGTAGCGCCACAGCGGCGGGCGCAAGCGGGCCTCGTCCATCAATTCGCCATAGGCGTTGCAGACAAGATGGCGCGCATCCATCCAGCCATAAAGCCGTGCAACCGCTTCGCCCTTGCCCGCGCCATCCAGGCCATCAACCAGGATCATCGTCGAAAACGGCTGTTTCTCGACAACGGGCAGCTGGGCTGCCAGCAGCGCCTCGCGCAACTGCGGCTCCAGTTTCTTGAAGGTTTTCTTGTCCATGTTCTGCGGCAGGCGGGCGGATTCAAACATGAAGACCTCAAAAGAAAAGACGCACTGGCTGCATCTTGAAACACCCGCACTTAAAAAACCATCTCTTGCTACAATGTTCCCGAATGGCAGGAGAATCCAATTTTTCGCTATCGGATGGAAGAAGGCGCAACTATATGAAGCGGTAACCGTTTGCTTCACGTCTTTGTAGGCACCCGGCATTTGACAGTTTTTCACTTTTCTCGACCAACACGACCGACCCCGTGACCGAATTTCTTGATCCTGTTCTGACCTTCATCGCGGAAAACCCGTCCCTGGCAGGTCTGATCTGTTTTCTGGCTGCCATGGGCGAAGCGCTGTTCCTGATCGGCCTTTTCGTGCCGACGACGGTGGTGCTGGTGGGCGCCGGAACGCTCGTCGGGCTCGGCAAGCTGGATCCCGTGCCGCTGTTCATCTGGACGACCCTGGGAGCGACCGCAGGCGATGCGATCTCCTACTGGATCGGCTACACCTTCAAGGACAAGATCAAGACCATGTGGCCGCTGAACAAATATGCGGACATTGTGGAAAGCGGCGAGAATTTCTTCAAGAAACACGGCGGCAAGAGCGTCTTTATCGGCCGCTTCGTGCCTGGTGTAAAATCGGTGGTTCCAGGCATCGCCGGCATGGCCGGCATGAATTTCACCCGCTTTTCGGTGGTCAACGTCACCTCAGCCTTTGCCTGGACGATCGTGCATATCGCCCCCGGTATCATTGCAGGTTCCGCACTTGATGCCATCGGCCAGATCAGCGGACGGCTGGCCCTGGTGCTCGGCGCTCTCCTGGTCATCGTCTTTCTGGCGGTGATGCTCGGCCGCTGGCTGATCCTGATTGTCCTGCCGCTGTTTCCCAACACCCATGCGGCCATCGTCAAACGCTTCGCCAAGCGTCAGGACCGGGTATCCCAATGGATCGCGCGCAATTTTGACCCCGCGCATCCACGCTCGGCAGGCATGCTGGCCTCCGCGCTGATCCTGCTGATTTCCTTGCCGGCCTTCTTCTGGATCGTCGGAGAAATCGCCCCCGGCGAACCGATGGTGCGGGCCGACCTTGCCATCCTGAACCTGTTCGACAGCCTGCGCACGCCGGTCGGCGACCGGATCATGGTGTTCGTGACATCGCTCGGCGACGGGATCGTCGTTACCGCCGTCACCGTTGCGGTTGCCGCCTATCTGTTCCTGAGGAAAGCCTGGAGGCGCGGCATCGGCTTTGTCATCGCGATGGCCGGCACCGCCATGTTCGTGCCTCTGTTCAAGCTGATGCTGCATCGCTCGCGGCCAATCGAGCTTTATGCGGGTGCCGACGCCCACAGTTTCCCCAGTGGCCATGCGACGCTGAACGCGGTGCTCTACGGCATTTGCGCGGTGTTGATCGCCCACGATCTCAGCCGTTGGGCCAAGGCCAGCATTTTCACCATCACCGCGACACTAGTCATCACCATCGGCTTTTCGCGTGTCTACCTTGGCGCCCACTGGATGTCGGACGTCCTGGCCGGACTGTTGTTCGGCATTGGTATGGTTTCCGCCTTCGCCTTCGTGTTCGGCCCGATCCACAACGAGAAGATCGGCCGGACGACACTTGCCGTCATCGTCGTTGCTACACTCGGCATCTTCGGCACCTGGCACCTTTCAGGTACCTATGACAAGGCACTTCAGATCTATGAGCCGCGCACCAACACCGAAGCGCTGACAGCAACGGGCTGGCTTGCAGGCGGTTGGCGGGCATTGCCTGCTGAGCGGATCGAACTGAATGGCGATACCGAGGAACCGCTGGTGATCCAGTACACCGGGTCCCTGGACCGCTTTGCCCAGGCTGCAGAAGCCGATGGCTGGCAGAAACCGCCAAAATGGTCCCTCTCGAGTGCCGGCGGGTTCGTGGAAGGCAAGACACCGCCGGATTCCCTGCCGATCCTGCCCCGAAGCCAGAACGGTCGCCAACCGTCTCTCGTTCTGATCCGCAAGGATCATTCCGCCGACGCAGACAAAAGCGGACGCTGGGTGCTGCGGCTCTGGCCAAGCCGCTATGCCATCCTGCAAGCGGGTAGCCTGCATCCGCTTTACCTCGGCAGCGTGGTACATGAGGATATCCTGCGCCCGATGGGCGAGTTCTCCGGTCCAAAAACGGATATCGAAACTCCGGACCCGACCGATAACCCAGCCCATCTGCTGCCTGGCGCGATAACGCGAAAGCGAGCGGACGGTACCGAAGTCGTGCTCGGCTTCAGCTATGGTCCGGTACCTCCGGCTGCGTCCGGGGTTCCCGCAAAAGATACGCCCGTGGCTGCACCGCAGGCTCAGTAATCTCGCCATCGCAGCAGTTCGGGTCTGGTGCCTGCAACACGTTCCGGACCAGCCCCTTGCGCTGGTTTAGAGACGGTTGATCTGTTGAGCCTCCACACAACGCGGTCCCAAAAATGTCCTAATGGGCCGCCATTCTCTTGTGAGACATATTCGGATCCAGGCTTCGCTTCACGCCAAAAGATGCCGTTATTCCAGCAGGTTAGGCACCAATGGCCGAGTTTGTTTTTCGCGTGTCAGCTCCCCGTTCCCGGAAGCGCGATCGAAAATTACCCCTTGATACTTTTTTCGTATATTCATATATTTGAATATATCGTAATCAAGGGCACATCATGACTGACTTTACACCCCTTATGAGTTTCCTGGGTGGAACGCTGATCGGCGTTGCCACGGTTGCCCTGATGGCCGTGCTCGGGCGCATTGCCGGCATCAACGGCATTGCCAGCGGCTTTCTGACCACGCAGTTCAACCAGGACTGGGCCTGGCGCGCCGCCTTTCTGGCCGGCATGGTCGCCAGCCCGCTGATCATGTTTGGCGTAACCGGGCAGCTGCCGGAAATCACCGTGCCGTCCTCCCCGCTTCTGCTGGTGATCGGCGGTTTTCTGACCGGTATCGGCACGACCTATGGCTCCGGCTGCACGAGCGGCCATGGTGTCTGCGGCATCTCGCGCCTGTCGGCACGGTCCATCGTGGCAACCGTCACGTTCATGGCAACCGCGGGTGTGACCGTCTACCTGACCCGCCACGTCTTTGGAGGATAATGGCATGAAACTTCTTTCCGCTTTTGCCATTGGCCTCCTCTTCGGCTGCGGCATCCTGATCTCGGGCATGGGCGACCCCGCCAAGGTCCTGAACTTCTTCGATGTGGCCGGCACCTGGGACCCGAGCCTTGCCTTCGTGATGGGTGGTGCGCTGCTTGTCACGGCCATCGGCTATCGTCTGGTCTTCCGGATGAACACGCCGCTGTTGGCACAGGGCTTCAACCTGCCTTCGAGAACCGATCTCGACGCCAAACTGATCGGCGGCTCCGCGGTTTTCGGCATCGGCTGGGGCCTGAGCGGTTTCTGTCCGGGTGGTCTTGTTCCGGTGCTGGGTCTGGGCATGGAGCCTCTGCTGACCGCCGGTGCTATCGTTGCCGGCATCTTGACCGCAAGATGGATGATCGCCCTCGGCCATCGCCAGCAACCCGCAAAAGCCTGACCCGGCTCGGCCGGCAAAAACAAACGGGAGATTGTTATGAGCAACTCAAACTATCCGGTCGACATGGGTGTCAAACCTGACGTCACACCCTTTTTCGATCCGGCCACCAACACGATCAGCTACGTGGTCAAGGACCCGGCTTCCAACGCCTGCGCCGTTGTCGACAGCGTGATGGATATCGACTACGCCGCCGGCCGCATCACCTATGACCATGCCGATCAGATCATCGCCTATATCCGCGAGAAGGATCTCAAGCTGGAATGGCTGATCGAGACACATGTTCATGCCGATCACCTGTCGGCAGCGCCGTATATCCAGCAGAAACTGGGCGGCAAGCTGGGCATCGGCGACAAGATCACCGTCGTCCAGGAAACCTTCGGCAAGGTGTTCAACGAAGGTACGGAGTTCCAGCGCGACGGCAGCCAGTTCGACCGCCTGTTCCGTGACGGAGACGTCTATCAGATCGGCGAGCTGACCGCCTTTGCCATGTATACGCCCGGCCACACTCCGGCGTGCATGGTGCATGTGATGGGCGATGCCGCCTTTGTCGGTGATACGCTGTTCATGCCCGACGGTGGCTCGGCGCGTGCCGATTTCCCGGGCGGTGATGCGGCAACGCTTTACGACAGCATCCAGAAGGTGCTGGCCCTGCCGGACGACATGCGCCTGTTCATGTGCCACGACTATGGCCCGAACGGCCGCGACATCCAGTGGGAGACCACGGTGGGTGCCGAGAAGGAACACAACATCCACGTCGGTGGCGGCAAGACGAAAGAAGAATTCGTCAAGTTCCGCACGGAACGCGATGCCCAGCTCGACATGCCGAAGCTGATCATCCCCTCGCTGCAGGTAAACATGCGCGCCGGCAAGCTGCCGCCCGCGGATGAAAGCGGCAAGACCTTCCTGAAAGTGCCGGTCAACGGCCTCTGATCGAGGCCATTGAACGGCCCTCTAGCAGAACCGAAGCAGGCGGCTGATCCCCGTGTAACCACGCGGGGAGGGCGTCTGCAGAAAATCGGTCTAGACTTCATCGCCGGGAGGAGGCGGACAGGACCCATGAAAGCAATCAATTCCCAGATATCGGTAGCTCCCCAGGTAAAACCCGAGGACATGGCCGACTTTGCACAACAGGGCTTTCGCTCGGTGATCTGCAATCGCCCCGACGGGGAAGGCGCCGACCAGCCCTCGTTCGAGGAAATCGAAGCGGCTGCCGGCAAGCTTGGAATGGAAGCGCGGTATCTGCCCATCGTTGCCGGCAAGGTGGGCGATACGGATGCCGAAGAGTTCGGGCGGTTGATGGAAAGCCTGCCGAAACCGATCCTGGCCTATTGCCGGACCGGTACGCGCTCGGCAACTCTCTGGTCGTTGTCCCAGGCCGATAAGCTGCCGCTCTCCGACATCCTCTCCAAAACCAAGGCCGCCGGCTACGACATGGCTGGCGTGGTGCGGCGCATCGCCAACGGCGGCCGCACACCGACCGAAACTGCCGAGGATGCGCGTTTCGACGTCGTCATCGTGGGCGGTGGCGCGGCCGGCATCTCGGTGGCTTCCAGTCTGCTTTCCCGCAAGTCGGACCTGGAAATTGCCATCATCGACCCGGCAGACGTTCACTACTACCAGCCCGGCTGGACGATGGTCGGCGGCGGCATCTTCGAGGCCTCGGACACCGCCAAGACCATGGGCTCCCTCATTCCGAAGGGCGTTCACTGGATCAAGTCGGCTGTCGCTGCCTTCGAACCGAAGGACAATGCCGTCGTTCTGGACGGCTGCCGTGTGGTCAAATACGGACGGCTGGTGGTCTGCCCGGGCCTGAAGCTCGACTGGCACAAGGTCGAAGGCCTTGTCGACACGCTCGGCAAGAACGGCGTGACGTCCAACTATCGATACGACATGGCTCCCTACACCTGGCAATTGGTGCAGACCATGAAGGCAGGGCGGGCCCTGTTCACCCAGCCGCCCATGCCGATCAAATGCGCCGGTGCGCCGCAAAAGGCCATGTATCTTTCGGCAGACCACTGGCTGAAGTCCGGCACTCTGGACAAGATCGACATCCAGTTCATGAATGCCGGCGGTGTGCTGTTCGGCGTGAAGGACTATGTGCCTGCGCTGATGGACTACGTGAAGCGATACGATGCCGGCCTGAACTTCTTCCACAATCTGGTTGCCGTCGACGGGCCTGGCAAAAAGGCCGTCTTCGAGGTGAAGGAACCGGAAAAGGATCCACGCCAGGTGGAAGTCGAGTTCGACATGATGCATGTGACGCCGCCGCAGACAGCACCCGATTTCATTCGCGTCTCGCCGCTGGCGGATGCCGCCGGCTGGGTCGATGTCGACCAGTCCACGCTGCGCCACAAGACATACGACAACATCTGGTCGCTCGGCGATGTGATGAACGCACCGAATGCCAAGACGGCCGCGGCTGCGCGCAAACAGGCACCGGTGGTCGCGGAAAACGTCGTTTCCGATATCGCAGGGCACAGCGCGACGGCCCAATATGACGGCTACGGCTCCTGCCCGCTCACCGTTGAACGTGGCAAGATCGTCCTGGCCGAGTTCGGCTACGGCGGAACGCTGTTGCCGAGCTTCCCGCGTTGGCTGGTGGACGGGACCAAGCCAACGCGCACCGCATGGCTCCTGAAGGAGCGAATCCTGCCTCCCATTTACTGGCGTGCCATGTTGCGCGGCAAGGAATGGCTGGCCAAGCCGGAAAAAGTATCGGCAGCATAACAAGCCCGGGAAACGGGCCCATCGTACCAACCTGCAACTCGAGCCGGCTTCCCGGCTCGAGTTTTTACCAGCCCCGACAAAGGCCAAGAAAAATGATCCGCCTAAAGCGCTATCTGCCCATTCTCGACTGGGGCAAAAGCTATGACAGGGAAACGGCGACAAACGATCTCGTCGCGGCGGTGATCGTGACGATCATGCTGATCCCGCAGTCTCTTGCTTATGCGCTTCTGGCTGGCCTGCCCCCCGAAGTCGGCCTTTATGCGTCCATCCTGCCGCTTGTCGCCTACGCCCTGTTCGGCACCAGCCGTGCGCTGGCCGTCGGGCCGGTTGCCGTGGTCTCGCTGATGACGGCTTCCGCCGTTGGCGAACTGGCCAGGCAGGGCACCCCGGAATATCTGGGTGCCGCCATCATTCTCGCTTTCCTGTCCGGCCTGATGCTGATCGCCATGGGTCTGTTCCGGCTCGGGTTCCTGGCGAACCTCCTGAGCCATCCGGTGATTTCCGGCTTCATCACCGCGTCGGGCATGCTGATTGCTTCCAGCCAGCTCAAGCACATCCTCGGCGTCAAGGCGAACGGGCATACGCTTTACGATATCCTGGGCTCCATCCTGCAGCACCTTGGCGAGATCAACTGGATCACCTTCGCAATCGGCGTATCGGCCACGGCCTTTTTGTTCTGGGTGCGCAAGGGCCTGAAGAAGCTGCTGCTTGGTATGGGAATGAAGCCGTTTTTTGCCGATATCCTGACCAAGGCCGGACCGGTGGCAGCTGTAGCGGTGACCACGATCCTGTCCGCCGTCTTTCAACTCGGCGAGAAAGGCGTGCGAGTTGTCGGGGACATCCCCTCCGGCCTGCCGGTGCCGCATCTGCCAGCCTTCGACAGCGAGTTGTGGCTGGCGCTTGCCGGTCCCGCGCTGCTGATTTCGGTCATCGGTTTTGTGGAATCCGTTTCCGTTGCCCAGACGCTGGCAGCCAAGAAGCGTCAGCGGATCGAGCCGGATCAGGAGCTGATCGGCCTCGGCGCCTCCAACATTGCCTCCGCCATTTCCGGTGGCTATCCGGTCACCGGCGGGTTCGCCCGCTCGGTCGTCAATTTCGATGCCGGGGCAGCAACCCCGGCGGCTGGTGCCTTCACCGCCGTCGGCATTGCGCTGGCCACCTTGTTCCTGACCCCGCTGCTGACGCATCTGCCACAGGCAACTCTGGCCGCCACCATCATCGTTGCCGTGCTGTCGCTGGTTGATCTCGGCGCGATCAAGCGGACGTTCGCCTATTCGAAGAGCGATTTCGCGGCCATGGCCGCGACGATCCTGATCACCCTGTTCTTCGGTGTCGAGCCGGGCGTGGTGACCGGCGTTGCCCTGTCGATCGCGCTTTATCTCTACCGCAGCAGCCGGCCGCATATGGCAATTGTCGGCGTCGTGCCGGGAACCGAGCACTTCCGCAATGTAGACCGGCACGCCGTGGTGACGGGTGACCGGGTGCTGACACTACGGGTCGATGAAAGCCTGTTCTTTGCCAATTCGCGGTTTCTGGAAGACCGGATCTATGCACTGGTGGCCGAAAAGCCCGATATTGAACACGTGGTGCTGATGTGCCCGGCCGTGAACGAGATCGACGCCAGCGCCCTGGAGAGCCTTGAGGAAATCAACCACCGCCTGTCGGATTCCGGTGTTTCCTTCCACCTTTCGGAGGTGAAGGGACCGGTGATGGACCGACTGAAGCGGACCGATTTCCTGAAGCATTTGAGCGGGCAGGTGTTCCTCAGCCAGTATGACGCCCTGTGCACGCTCGACCCGCTGACGGCGCATATCTCGGAAAGCCGCACACCGAAGAAGACCGCGAAGTCGAACCTGTGGAGCGGGCCGGAGATCTGATCCGGCTCTGGCTATTTTGCTGTGAGAGGGTCGAACCGGTTGTTACCGCATTTCTGACCGATACACCGCTCCTCATCCTGAGGAAGCGCATCAGCGCTGTCTCGAAGGATGGGCGGCAAACTCTGGAGCAAGTGGCCCATCCTTCGAGACGCTCACAAGTTCGCTCCTCAGGATGAGGCATTTTTTGCTGTCAGGCGCTTGAGGCAGAGAGCCTCTCGCCCTCAAACCAACCGGCAAAAGGGCGTCAGTTGCTGTTTGACGACTGGAGGATCGGCACGATCTTCTCGCAGAAGCGGAAATGGACCGGCGGCTTCTCGCCTTCCTGAACCATGAGCCCTTCGGTGCCACGGGGCTGAACGGTGACCAGTTCGATCGCCTCGCCGCCATCCGTCAGCAGGCAATTGATGGCCGCACGCTGGGTCATCTTGCCGCTCTTTTCAGCCCCATAGACCTGGCAGATGCGCCCCGGGGTTTCCAGAAGGCCGCGGTAGATGGCCAGCGTCGAGCCGGGCGCGCTACGGTCGATCCGTGGAGCCGGACAATCCTGCAGTTCCCGCACCCAAATTCCTTGCGCGAAATCCGCAAAACGCAGATCCAGTGCCCGGCCTTGCAGAAGGGGTGCGGATTTCGGCACCTGGAACATCAGGTCTCCCTTGCCTGCAAGCGCAGGCCCGCACGCAAACGCCAGTGCAACGCCCAACAAGGCATTTCGTGTGAAACCGTTCAACCGCTACCCCCTCCCGGAGTGACAAGATCCAACCGGATTATCCGATGCGCCGAAACATCGCGCAAGTTGGCAGGAAAGGTCAATGTCGCCAACGGCAAAACTTGCAAAAAACGAACAAATGTGGAACAAAATGCGCATGGAAACCGATCATCAGCCACTAGCGGGGCGGATTCAGCTGGATGACCCGCTCAAGGACGGACGTCAGTCGGAAACCGCGCTGAAGGTCTGGCGCGGGGCCGCACGGCTGTTGCGACAACTCGATTTCGCCTGCCTGCCGGAAGTCACCCTTGCCTCCGCCCGGCGGGCGGACCTCCTGGCGCTTGGGCCGAAACATGAGCTCTGGATAGTCGAGGTCAAATCCTCGATCGCCGATTTCCGGACGGATACCAAGTGGCCGGACTACCACCTTCATTGCGACCGGCTCTATTTCGCGACGCATCCGGACGTACCGCTGGAGATCTTTCCCGAGGAGGCCGGGCTGATTGTTTCCGACGGCTTCGGGGCGGAGATCCTGCGCGAAGCACCGGAACACAAGCTGGCGGCAGCCACCCGGAAATCGGTAACCCATCGTTTCGCCCGCCATGCCGCACACCGCCTGCACAACCTGTCAGACCCGGACGGCGTTCAGTTGTTCCAGAGCTACTAGGCCCGACTTTCGTCTCACACCCTTGCAACGGTTTCGCGGCGCCGGAAACGAAACACCAGAATCAGTGCGAGCAGCGCCAGGACAGGAGCGGACACCGCAGCCAGACCCGTCCAGCCGATCCCCGCAAACAGGACGCCCGAGAGAAGCGAGGCTCCGGAGGATGAAACCGCAAGAAGCGTATCGTTGACGCCTTGGACCAGCGGCCTTTCCTCGTCGCTCAAGGCTGCCTGCAGCAAATGCGTTCCTCCGATGAAACCGAAATTCCAGCCCACGCCCAACAGAACGAGGGCACCGTAGAATTCGAGCAGGCCGATGCCGGACCATGCCGTCAGCGCGGAAGCGAACAGGAGAACGAGCCCCAGGACGGCGATCCTGGTTCCGCCGAAGCGGCGGATCAGAAACCCCGTAAAGAACCCGGGTGCGAACATTGCGACCACGTGCCAGCGAATGACATCCGCGGCCTGGCCTTCGGCGAACCCGCAACCGATCATCGCCAAGGGTGTCGGGGTCATCAGCAGAACCATCATCGCCTGTGACAAAGCTGCAAGCCCGATCGCTCCGACCGCCCCGGGATTACGGCTCAGGATCCGTACCGCGCTTTCCGCGCGCCTGTGGGCCACCTTGAGTGGCGATGCCGGCATCCTTAACCACCAGACCGGCAACGCCCCAAGAACTCCGAGCATGGCGATTGCAAGATAGGCTCCTGCCAGCGGTATTGGCGCCAGTGCGTCCTTTGCTTCATTGAACAGTTGCGGCCCCAGCAACGCGGCCACCAGTCCGGAAGCCAGTGTGAAGGAAATCGCCTGAGCCCGATGTTCGGCGGGAACCGCCTCGGAGGCCGCAAACCGGAAATAGTTCACGCTGATCAATGCGGCCCCAAGAGCCGCATGTGCCAGGCAGAGCAGGATGAAACTCTGCAGTACAAGCGCCAATGCCGCGAAGACACCGCCAAAGACCAGCATTGCCGCGCCAAGCAGGAAACCTGCTCGCCTGCCGAAGCGCCCCATGAAGAGAGATACCGGCGTTGCCACGATGATGCCGACCAGCATCTGCGTCGACGGCGGCGCGGTTGCGAGCCACACGTGGGGAGCCAGCCAGCCTCCTGCCAGACCGCCAAGGATGATCAACATCGGCATTGCCGAGCCGAGCACGATATTCGCAAGGAGAATGAGGAGAAAGTTTCTCGTGAGCATGAGGCCGTCCGTACCGGTTACGCCAAGGATCACTCCTGTTTACCGGTTGAACCGACTGTCTATAATGACATAGTATCGTCAATTATGGACAAAACGCTTCGCCAGATCGACATCCTGCTTTTCAACGGCCTGAACATCCTGGATGTGGCAGGTCCCGCGCAGGTTTTCAGTTCGGCAAACGAAGACGGCACCGAACGCTACAGGTTGCGCTTCGTTTCCATGGACGGGATGGCGGTCACCTCGTCGTGCGGGCTCAGATTGCAAGTGGACACGACCGCTTCGACAGACGGGCGGCGGGATCTCCTGATACCGGGCGGGACTGGTGTCGATCAAGCGATGCATGACCGGATGATCCTGGATTTTCTTGCAAGATGGCCTTCGGAAATGGAGGAGAGACGGGTTATCTCGATCTGCTCCGGTGCGCTGGTCCTGGCCAATGCGGGCCTTTTGAACGGCCGGAAAGCCACGACCCACTGGCGGCGCGCCCGACAGGTGCGGCAGCAATTTCCTGAGGTACGCTGGTCCACCGACGAGCTTTATCATATCGACGGCGAGGTGATGACGTCCGCAGGCGTTGCCTCAGGCATCGATCTGGCGCTGGAGATCATCAAGAGGGACCATGGTGGAGCCCTGGCTCTTGCCGTTGCCCGCGAGTTGGTCGTCTATCTGAAAAGAGCCGGTGGCCAAACCCAGTTCGCGGACTTGCTTGAAGCGCAGTTTTCCGGCGACCGCGAACTTGGCCGGCTGCTTGACGCCTTGCAGGACAATCCCGGACGCGACTGGACACTGGAGTTGATGGCTGAGGTTGCCGGTCTGACCCCGAGGACCTTGAGCCGACGGTTTTCCGCAAGCGCGGGGCTAACGCCCGTGAAATATCTGGAACGCTACAGGCTCAAGCGGGCAGCGGATGTCCTGTCAGGCGGTGCGCTGGTGGGAAGCGCTATCCGTGTTTCCGGTTTCTCCGATTTCCAGCAAATGCAGCGGGCGTTCAAGAGGCATCTCAATACCACCGTCGGCGAGTACCGGGAAAAATTCGCGGATAGCTGAAACCCTGTGGCGACAGATCGCGGATGGCACATCCCGGACATCAGCTGAAAAGCCCATCCGGAGCGCTGCAACCAGCGCCCCGGATGCAGTTTGCATCAGACGAACAGGTTGACCAGGCTTTCCAGGTATTCCTGCTTGCCGGATTTCGGCTGCGGTTCCAGGTCGGCCTTGTGGACGCGCTCGGCCAATGTCTCGAGCGAGGAACCACCCTTGAGGATGTCGGCGTTTTCCGGCTTCTGCCAGCCGGCATAACGGTCATCGACGAAGCCCTTCAGTCGGCCGTCCTCGATCATGGCTGCCGCGGCCTTCAGTCCGCGAGCAATTGCGTCGGCCGAGCCGACATGCGCCTGAATCAGATCGACCGGGTCGAGTGACTGGCGACGCAGCTTGGCGTCGAAGTTGGTGCCGCCGGTGGTGAAGCCGCCCGCCATCAGGATCTCGTAATAGGCGAGCGCCAGTTCCGGCACGTTCATGCCGAAGTGGTCGGTATCCCAGCCGCACTGATAGTCGTTGCGGTTCATGTCGACGGACCCGAAGATGCCGAGCGAACGGGCCATGTGCAGTTCGTGCTCGAACGAGTGGCCGGCCAGGATGGCGTGGCCCTGCTCAATGTTCATCTTGACGTCATTTTCCAGCCCATAGGCCTTCAGGAACCCATAGACGGTCGCGACGTCGTAGTCGTACTGGTGCTTGGACGGTTCCTGCGGCTTCGGCTCGATCAGGATCGTGCCCTTGAAGCCGATCTTGTGCTTGTATTCGACCACCATGTTGAGGAAGCGGCCGAACTGGTCCAGCTCCTGTTTGATGTTGGTGTTGAGCAGGGTCTCGTAGCCTTCGCGGCCACCCCAGAGCACATAGTTTTCACCACCGAGGCGATAGGTGACGTCCATTGCGTTCTTCACCTGTGCGGCGGCATAGGCGAAGACGTCCGGATCCGGATTGGTGGCCGCACCGCCCATGAAGCGGCGGTTGGAGAACATGTTGGCCGTGCCCCAAAGAAGCTTGATGCCGGTGTCGGCCATCTTCTTTTCGAAGATGTCGGCAATCGCGTTCACGTTGGCATTGCTTTCGGCAAGCGTCCGGCCTTCCGGCGCGACGTCGCCGTCATGGAAGGTGAAGAACGGCATGCCCAGGATCTGGAACATCTCGAAGGCAACGTCCGCCTTCAGTTTGGCCTGTTCCATCGGATCGCCACCAGCCGCCATCCAGGACCGGTTAAAGGTTTCGCCGCCAAACGGATCGGAGCCCGGCCAGCAGAAGCTGTGCCAGTAACACACGGCAAGACGCAGATGGTCTTCCATGCGTTTGCCGAGGACGACTTCGTCCTTGTTGTAGTGGCGATAGCTCAGCGGCTCGGTGCTTGCCGGCCCGGTGTATTGGATCGGCTGAAGATCGCCGAAGAACCCAGTGCTCATGTTGTCATCTCCTTGAATATGTTTCCTAAAAGCCGGCTTGTTTGAGCGCCGGATAAAGCTTGCGCCAGCGCTCGTAGCCTTCGGCATATCTTTGTGTGAGGGCCGGCACCGGATCGATGCTGGCCTTGAGGGCCGGCTTGGTGAAAATGCCCTCGGTGCTACCGAGCGCGGCGGCCTGGCCAAGCCTTGCCGCGCCAAGCGAACCGCCGAAATCGCCATCCACCGGAACGTCGACCGGAACATTCAGCAGGCTGGCGATGATCTCCAGCCAGACCGTCGAGCGAGACCCGCCGCCGACCGCCAGAACGCGTTCGATCCCGGTGCCGGCAACGCTGAGCGCTTCCAGGCAGTCCTTCAGCGCGAAGGCGACACCGTCGAGTACCGCGTGGCAGAGTTCGGCATCGTCGGTTCCGTGGGAAATGCCGAAGAAGCCGGCGCGGATGTCGACGTCGTTGTGCGGCGTCCGTTCGCCGCCGAGATAAGGCATGAAGGAAACGGGCGAAGGCCCTTCCACTTTGCCAACCAGACCGGTGAGTTCACCCGGATTGCGCTTCACCACTTTCGCCAGCCAGTTGAGGCTGTCGGTTGCCGAAAGGATCACTCCCATCTGGTGCCAGGTGTCCGGCACGGCATGGCAGAACGCGTGAACCGCGCTGTCGACGTTGGGCGAGAAGCGGTCGTTGGTCACGAACAGCACGCCGGAGGTTCCGAGCGAGACAAAGGCCGAGCCCGGATCGACCGCGCCGACACCGCAGGCAGATGCGGCATTGTCGCCGCCGCCGCCGGCCACCACCGGAGCGGCGTCGAAACCCCAGCGGCCACAAAGATCCGCCATGAGTGTGCCCGAGCTTTCGGACCCTTCGACAAGGCGCGGCATGTTCTCACGGGTGAGGCCCGTGGCAGCCAGAAGTGCGTCGCTCCAGTCACGTCTGGCGACATCCAGCCAGAGCGTTCCGGCGGCATCGGACATTTCGCCGACGTACTCGCCTGTCAGCTTGAAACGGACATAGTCCTTGGGCAGCAGAACCATGGTGGTTCTGGCGAAGATTTCCGGCTCGTTCTCACGCACCCACTGCAGCTTCGGCGCAGTGAAGCCCGGCATTACCCGGTTGCCGCCGAGCGTCAGGAATTTCGGCTCGGCCGTTTCCAGTTCAGAGCACTGCTTGCCCGACCTGCCGTCGTTCCACAGGATGCAGGGGCGCAGCGGCTTACCGGCGGCATCCAGAAGCGTGGCGCCGTGCATATGGCCTGACAAGCCGATGCCACGCACCGCGGCCATGGCCTTCGGCGCTTCCGCCTTGAGCGCGTCCATAACGGTTTCGCAAGCCCGCCACCAGCTGTCCGGGTCCTGTTCCGACCAGCCCGGATGCGGACGCTGGACCGTCAACTCCGCGGTTGCCGATGCGATCAGGGACTGGTCCTCACCAAGAAGAATGGCTTTGACCGAACTGGTACCGATATCGAGGCCGATATACATGAGGTGCGTTCCTCAAAAACAATCAAAAAGAATGCCGATGGCCCGTGACCGGGTGTCGGCATGAGGGTCCACACCGTCCGAACAGGGCCAGGCCATCTGTTCAAACCATGAGGAAGTCCCGCGGGCAAGAGCCCGCGGGTCCTGTCGGTTTATCCGACCACTGTATCGTCCACAAGAGCACCTGGACCCGGGATCGCCCCTTCCGGGCATTTACCCAGAATGATCATGCCGAGCACGTCGTCATCAGTGACATCGGTCGTGCGGGCGGTGCCGACAAGCTGACCGTTCTTCATGACCGCGATACGGTCGCAAAGCTGGAAGACGTCGTGGATGTCGTGGCTGATCAGGAAGATGCCGAGGCCCTGTTTCTTCAGTTCCTGGATGAGTTCAGCCACCATCTGCGTTTCATGCACGCCAAGCGCGGCGGTCGGTTCGTCCATGATCAGGATCTTGGCATTGAAATAGACCGCGCGGGCAATGGCCACCGACTGGCGCTGACCGCCCGACAGGGCTTTCACCGGCGCATGGAACTTTTTGAAGTTCGGGTTGAGCCGGCCCATGATCTTGCGGGTTTCCGCTTCCATGGCATCGTCGTCGACAAAGCCGAGCGGCGAGGTCAGTTCACGGCCGAGGAACAGGTTGGACGCGGCATCGAGATTATCCGCCAGAGCAAGCGTCTGGTAGATGGTCTCGATGTTCTGCGCCCGCGCGTCGCGCGGCGAGTGAATGTGCACTTCCTTGCCGTTGATGCGGATTTCGCCGCTGTCGGCCTTGTAGGCACCGGAAAGGATCTTGATCAGGGTCGACTTGCCGGCACCGTTGTGGCCAAGCAGACCCACGACTTCACCCGGATAAAGATCGACAGAGACATGATCCACGGCCTGCACCCCGCCGAAGGAGATGCACATGTCTTTCATTTCTACGAGAGGCGCGTCCATGTCTCAGTCTCCCGTGCGCTTGCGATAGATGATGTCGACGAGGACGGCGATGACGAGCACGGTGCCCACGACGATGTTCTGCAGCGGGGCGTCGACGCCGACCATGGCCATGCCCGACTGCAATGACTGCATGATCAGCGCGCCCAGGATGGCGCCGTAGATCGTGCCGACACCGCCGGCAAGCGCGGTGCCGCCGATCACTGCCGCGGCAATGACCCTGAGTTCGTCCAGCGTGCCGATGTCGTTGGTCGAAAAGCCGAGGCGTGCGGCCGCGACAGCGGCTGCGAGCGCGCTGAGGCCGCCCATGATGGCAAACACCTTGACGGTCAGAAACCTGGTGTTGATGCCGGAGAGCTCCGCAGCATCCGGATTTCCGCCGGTTGCGAAAATGTAGCGTCCGAGACGGGTGCGGCGCGCGACGATGGTCATGACGACGGTAACCACGATCAGAAGCAGCACCGAGTAGGGAATACCGTAGCCCATGACCAGGCCTTCCGGCATGGTTTCGCCCCGGGCCTCGAAGATCCGCTCAAGACGGGCGGTGGGAATGTCATAGGCATTCAGCACCCAGACGAACCCGAGAATTGCCCCGGTCGTGATGACACCCATGGTGACTTCCGCCCAGCCGGGTTTGACCGGGAACCCATGCGCAGCCTTGCGGCGGCGCGAGGAGACCTGCATCCACAGCGCAACGGCGACGGCCAGAACGCCGAAGATCCACGATCCCGTTTCGCCCATGGTGCCGCCGATACCGCCGATCATGGTGAAGGTTTCATCGAGCGGGCCGATCGTCTGACCGGAGGTGATGAACCAGGCAACGTTGCGCCAGACAAGGAGGCCACCGAGCGTCACGATGAAGGCCGGAATGCCAAGATAACCGACCATCCAGCCCTGGAAGGCACCGATCAGCACACCAACAACCACACCGGCCAGAATGGCCAGGATCCAGATAGCCGGATTGCCGAGGCCGAGCAGCGGCGGCAGGACATCGGTCTGGACAACCGCCATGACCGCCGCAACGGTCGCCAGAACGGAGCCGACGGACAGATCGATGTGGCGGGTGACGATAACGAACACCATACCGGTGGCCATGATGGCAACGGACACGGTCTGGATCGTCAGGTTGAAGATGTTGCGCGGCGTCAGGAACCGGCCATCCGTAATCACATTGAACACCAGGCACAGGACGATGAACGCCCCGATCATGCCGAGAAGCCGTGTGTCCAGCTGCAATGCGGCAAACAAGTTTCGTGCTGTCGGGCTTTTGGGCCCTGACAGTGCGGTGTCAGACATAGAGGTTACTCCTGCTTGGAGACCATTACGCTTACGCATCGGGTGGCCCATCCCGGGGAGCGGCTTTCGCAGCAGCTGTCCCTGTTATTACGGCCCCGGTTAACAGTAACCGGGGCCGCACATTAAGCGTAGTGTTATTAGTTACAGGGAGCCGGGCCGTTCTCGACGCCCTGGCACAGATCATCCTTGGAGATCCAGCCTGCATCGACGACCGCGGTCAGGTTGTCCTTGGTGACCGGTAGCGGTGCCAGGAACTTGGCGGTCAGCTCGGTGCCGGACGGAGACGTCCAGGCAGCTGCGCCATCGACGCCGCCCATCTCGGTGCCACTGGCCAGGCTGACGGCGATTTCACCGGCGGCCTTGCCGAGTTCGCGAGCGTCCTTCCAGACGGAAACCGTCTGCGTGCCCTTTGCAACACGGTTCAGAGCGGCATGGTCGCCGTCCTGACCGGACACCGGAATGCCGTCCATGCCCTGTGCGGTCAGAGCGGCCACGACACCGCCGGCCGTACCGTCGTTGGAAGCAACAACCGCGTCGACCTTGTTGTCGTTGGCGGTCAGGATCTGTTCCATGTTGCGCTGTGCGTTCGCCGGCAGCCAGCCGTCGGTGTAGGCTTCGCCAACGATCGTGATGTCACCCGCATCGATTGCGGATTGCAGGACTTCCTGCTGACCACCGCGGAGGAAGTCCGCGTTCGGGTCGGTCGGGGAGCCCTTGATCATGACGTAGTTGCCCTTCGGCGCGGCTGCCAGAACGGCGCGAGCCTGCATGCGGCCAACTTCTACGTTGTCGAAGGTCAGGTAGAAGGCGCGCGGATCATCGATCAGGCGGTCGTAGCCGACAACCGGGATGCCTTCGTCAGCAGCAGCCTGCACGGCCGGGCCGATTGCCTGGGAATCCTGCGCCAGGATGATGAGGGCAGTCGCGCCTTGTGCGATCAGTGCCTCAACGTCGGAAAGCTGTTTTGCGGACGAGCTCTGCGCGTCGGCGGAAATGTAAGTCGCGCCGGCTGCCTCAAGGGCGCCCTTGATGGCGGCTTCGTCAGTCTTCCAGCGTTCTTCCTGGAAGTTGGACCAGCTCACGCCGACAATGACGTCTTCTGCGTGGGCCAGGTTCAGTGCGGTCGCGGACAGCAGGGCGCCCGCCAGCAAAGTGGTGATTTTACGCATTGCGATGTTTCCTCCAGTTGGCGCATCCCACGTCGGACGGATGTGCCTGAAATGCGTCAGTGTCGAAGCGCCTTTTCGAGGCGCCTTCAGAAAGGACAGCCTTATTGTTATTTTTTTTGGTGCCCGAAAAAAAGTTGCAGGAAAGCGCTGCTCCTGTCAACATGGTTTTGCAAAACACTGTTCCGCGGGGTTTGACACACCCGGTGAGAAGCAGGAAAACCGGGAGAAACCCGGGACAGAGGAAACACCTTGGGAAGAGCTGAGCGAGCATGACACGCAAGGCGGACCGGGATCAGATCCGGCGGCAAAACAGAAGTATTGTTCTACAGGCCCTGCGCCGGAACGGCCCTATGGCGCGGATAGATCTCGGCCAGATGACACGGCTGAGCCCCGCGACGGTGACGGCCATCACCTCCGATCTTCTGGACCAGGGATTGATCCTGAGCCTGGAGAGCGAGGAGCCCAAAACACCCCAGGCGCGTGGACGGCCACGCACCCTTTTGAAGCTCAAGCCGGACGCGGTCTATACGGTTGGCGTCCGTCTGTCGGTCAACAACATCGACCTGTCGCTGGTGAATTTCGCAGGCGAGGTGGTGTGCGACAGGCGCAGCCATTTTGACAGCGCGACCGAAGATGCCGACAGCTTTCCCGAAACCCTGATCACCGCGATCAGGCAGTTCCTCGACGAGGCCGGCATCGGCCCGTCACGGGTTCGGGAAATCGGCGTTGCGGCACAGGGTGTCGTTGAAACGGAAACCGGCGTCGTTGCCTGGAGCCCCGCCTTTGCCGGGCGCAAGATCCCTGTCGTCGGTCCATTGCACGAAGCCTTCGGGGCGGATTGCTACATTTCCAACGACACCAACATGATCACCGAAGCGCTGCACTGGTCGGACCCGAACAAGTACAGCGGGACATTCGCCGTGATCATGCTCGATTACGGTGTCGGCATGGGGCTTTACCTCGACAACCGGCTGTTTTCGGGAGCAAGCGGCACGGCCGCCGAGTTCGGCCATGCCAACCATCTGCCCGGCGGGGCGCTCTGCCGATGCGGCAAGAAGGGCTGCCTTGAGGCCTATCTTTCCGATTATGCGCTGGTGCGGGCTGCCTCGCATCTGCCGGAGAACACCGATCCGGGCACCATCAAGGCGGGCGTCAGCGGCCTTGCCCGGCTGATCGAACTGGCCGGCTCCGGAGACAAGGACGCCTGCAACGCGTTTCACGAGGCGGGTCGGGTTCTGGGCTATGGTCTTGCCCGGGTGATTGCGATGATCGACCCCAAGCGCGTGGTGCTGACCGGCGCTGCGATGCGTGCCTTCTCCTTCATGGAAAAAGGCATGTGGGAAGGGCTGGAAGAGGCTCTCGTTTCCGATCTCAGGAACAATTTCTCCCTGGACGTGATGCCGTGGAATGAGGACTTCATTCGCAGCGGCCTGATCGCCCAGTCGATGGAACGTCTCGACAAGGATTTTCTCGGCAACGCAACTCCGCCCTCAGGCCGCATATCCCGGCTCGACCGCAAGGAGGCGACGGCATGACAGGCAAATCCCGGCTCGCAGTCTCTGCTCTCGTCCTCGGCATCACCCTGCCTGCATCAGCACTTGCCGATCCCGCACCCTGGAGCGAACGGGCCATCAAGGAAGACGTCGATATCGACGCCCTGGCGCAATCGGGCGAAGATGCGATCACCGTGCTGCAGCCGCTTGGAGAAGAGCTGTTCAAGGCCAAGTTCACCACTCTGGATGGCGCAGGCCGGCCGGACGCGACACGGGCTATCGTGCCGACAAAAGTGCGCCGCAAGGCACCACAGGCCTTCCAGCGTCTTGCAGGAATGGACGCCAATTCCTGCTCTTCCTGCCACAACGAGCCTGTGATCGGTGGTTCCGGTGCGTTCACAGCAAACGTGTTCGTGTCCGAAGGCTTCGAAAGCGCCGACTTCGACACCACGGATCCCCAGTTTTCCAACGAGCGCAACACGGTCGCGCTTCAGGGAGCCGGGCTGATCGAATTGCTTGCCCGGGAAATGACCACGGACCTGCGCAGCCAGCGGACGGATCTGCTGGCCAGGGTGCGGAAAAGCGGTCAGGAAGAAACCGTCAGTCTGGAAACAAAGGGCGTCTCCTTCGGCAAGTTGACCGCCTTTCCTGCCGGGACACTGGACGTTTCCCGTCTCGAGGGTATCGATGACGATCTGACCTTGCGGCCTTTCAGCCAGAAGGGTGTCTTTGCCTCGCTTCGCCAGTTCAGCGTGAACGCCACCAACGATCATCATGGCATACAGGCGGTCGAGCGGTTCGGCGCCGAGTGGACAGGATCGGACGACTTTGACGGTGATGGCCATACGGGCGAAATTTCGCCGGGTCAGATCTCGGCGCTGGTCGCCTTCCAGGCAACCCTTCCCGCGCCCACCCGAAAACAGGATCTGCCGGATGTCTGGCAGCAGGCAGCGGCAAAGGGAGAAACGCTTTTCGGCACCATCGGCTGCAGCTCATGCCACATTCCCGAATTGCCGCTCGAAAGCCTCATGTTTCAGGATCCCGGCCCGTTCGACACCGCCGGTACCCTGCGCCAGAGCGACGTGAAGGCACCGCTCGAACTTGACCTCGGCACGCTGGACTGGGTGAAGGCCCTGCCGCGCGATGACCAGGGCCGGGTGCTGGTTCCCCTTTACGGCGACCTGAAGCGCCACACAATTGCCGATGCGGCCAACGACACATTCGGCAATGAACTGCTGGCCCAACGCTTTGTTGCGCGCGACGTTTTCATCACGTCCGAACTCTGGGGCATCGGCAGCACGGCGCCCTATGGGCACCGGGGCGATATCACGACGCTGGAAGAGGCGATTCTGGCCCATGGCGGCGCTGCTTCCGACAGCCGCAAGGCCTATGCAGGTCTGACGGAAACAGAGCAGCAGACGATCATCGCCTTCCTGCGCAGCCTGGAGATCGCGGAATGAAGCCTATCAGCCTTTCCGTGTCCGGTGCGCTGTTGAGCGTAAGCCTTGCGGCCCCGGCTCTGGCAGACGACACCCGTCAGGTTTCCGTTGCGCCCGTCCCCTCGTTTGTTGAAGAGGCTTCGGCTGCGGGCATCGAACATTCCTATGACGGTGCGTGGGAATTCTTCGTTGGCGGCGGCACCGCGATCTTCGATTGCGATGGCGACCGCAAGCCGGATCTGTTCTTTGCCGGCGGCAAGAACCCGGCGCAGCTTTTTCGCAACGAAAGCCGTGTGGCAGGTGCGCTGAAATTCACAGCGGTGGAAACCGGCCTCAACGAAAAACAGGCCACCGGCGTGCTCGGCGCCTATCCGCTCGACATCAACAACGACGACATCCTGGATCTCGTCGTGCTGCGCCTGGGTGAAAACCTGATCCTGGAAGGCAAGGGCGCCTGTACGTTCGAAGTCGCCAACCGGGCCCTTGGCTTCGACGGCGGCCGTGAATGGAGCACCTCCTTTTCCGCCACCTACGAACCAGGGCTCGATTATCCAACGCTTGCATTCGGCAATTATGTCGATCGTTCTGCCCCCGGCTCGCCCTGGGGCACCTGTCACGACAACTTCCTGTTCCGGCCGGAAAAGGCGGAAGACGGCAGCCCGCTCTACGCGGAAGCAACCCGTCTGTCGCCGGGATATTGCAGCTTGTCGATGCTGTTCACCGACTGGAACCGCTCCGGCGAACCAGCGCTCAGGATCTCGAACGACCGGCAATATTACCGCGGTGGCGAGGAGCAGCTCTGGGCTATTGCGCCCGGCAGGCCGCCTCGCCCCTATCGCAAGTCCGATGGCTGGCAACACCTGAAGATCTGGGGCATGGGCATTGCGTCCATCGACCTGGATGTAGACGGTTTTCCCGAGTATGCGCTCACCAGCATGGGCGACACCAAGCTGCAGAAGCTCGACCCGGAATCGGACGAGACCGTGCCGGTCTATCAGGACATTGCCTTCGACCTCGGCGTTACCGCGCACCGGCCCTATGCGGGGGAAGACCTGAAACCCTCAACCGGATGGCATTCCGAGTTTCAGGACGTCAACAATGACGGGCTCTGGGACCTCTTCATTGCCAAGGGCAATGTGGAAGCCATGCCCGACTTCGCCGCCTATGACCCGGACAATCTCTTGCTCGGCCAATGGGACGGCCGCTTTGTGGAAACCGGCGACACCGCCGGGATTGCGCTGAACCGGCGCGGACGCGGGGCGGGTCTGGCGGATTTCAACGCCGACGGCCTGGTGGATCTGGTTGTCGTCAACCGATCGGGACCGGTGAGCCTGTTCCGCAATACCGGACAGGGCACGGCAGAAGAACCGAAACAGCTCGGCAACTGGCTGGCTGTGGACGTGCGCCAGCCGGGCAAACCCAACTCCCGCGCAGTGGGGGCCAAGATCAGCGTGAAGACGGGAAACCGGACCGTGGTGAAGGACATCCAGGTAGGGGCAGGTCATGCCTCCGGCCAGATGGGCTTCGTTCACTTCGGCCTGGGTGTAGCGGAACGTGCCAACGTGCGAATCAAATGGCCGGACGGCGACTGGAGCCACGGCTACCGGGTCTTTGCCAACGGTCACGTGATCATTGAACGGGGTGCGGAAAAGGCAAAGCTCTGGTATCCGGAATAGGCCCCGACAAGGCACCTTTCCGGTACTGAATAACTGGTTCGCAAGACGATCGTAAATTCAGAAAAGCTGCATTTTTTCAATGACTTTCCGGCTCTTTTACCGGAACATGCATGACAAGATGCAATTTCTGGAGAACCTGCGCTCATGGCCGGTCCAACCGACAAGAAATCCTTCAATCCCCCTTCCGTTCGAACACCCTTCGGGCAGTACAATCACGGCCTTTACGTGCCACCCGGCGCCAGCCTGCTGGTGACCTCCGGCCAGCTCGGCATCCGGCCGGACGATACGATTCCGCCGGACGTGACCGGTCAGGCCGAAGTTTGCTTCGAGGCCATCGCCGCGATCCTGAAGGAAGCGGACATGAGCTTCGAAGACGTCATCCGCATTTCCAGCTTTGTCACGCGGCGGGAAGATTTCGCGGACTATATGGCCGTTCGAGACCGCTACACCGGAACGCTGAAACCGGTCTCGACCCTTTTGGTGGTCGGCGGCTTCACGCGTCCGGAATTTCTGGTGGAAGTGGAAGTGACCGCGGCGAAGGTGTTCTAACCCAGAAAGCCTGGAGCGGTGTCAGAACCGCTCCATTTCCTTGCCGACCTTCTCCAGAAAGGCACCGGTCGAGGCCGGTGTGCAGTTGTTCATGTCGTAATGGGCCAGATATTTCACCGGTGCGCCAATCTTGATCTGTGCCCGGATGACCCGATTGACCACCTTGCGCGGCGGATCGCCAACCAGAAACGCCCGCCACCGGCTGCCGCCATAGGTCATGACGGCCGCCATCTTGCGGATATGGCGCAAGGTCGGCGTCAAGGTGCCGTCTTCCAGATGAAACGAGACGCCCGGCAGCCAGACACGGTCGAAATAACCTTTCAGCATCGCGGGAAAGCCGAAGTTCCAGACCGGCGTGCAGATGACCAGACCTTCCGCCGCCAGCAGGCGCTCGCAGTAATTGTCGACCAGTTCCCGGTTGTCGGGAACCGTGTGATAGATGTCCCTGTCGCGGGCGGAGAGGACGGGGTCGAACCCTTCCTCATAGAGATTGCAGCCGTCGACCTCATGCCCGGCCTTCGCCAGGCTTTCACAGGTCTTGTGATAGAGCGCACGGCCGAAACTGTGCTCCTGTGGGTGGGAATGGAGAACCAGTACACGCATCTGATCAGGCCTCGGCAAAGGCCTGAAGGCCCGGGAAAAGATAGTTCTGGCCGGAATTGAAGTCGAAGTCCGGATTGTCCCAGGCGATCATCTTGCCCGGATTGAGCAATCCCTCCGGATCTGTCTCCTTCTTGAAGGCGAGCTGGACCTGGTCGGTCTGTTTCATGCCGCCCTCTTCAAGGGTGTAGCGATGTGGGTTGAACACCCGACAACCGTTTTCCTCGTGCAGCCGGATGATCTCGTCCAGCCGTTCTTCCGTCGTGTAGCGTATGAGGGGAAGGCCGGAACATTGCACCTGACCATCGAACCGCAGGAACTCCAGGTGTCCGAAGATCTCGCCCGGGAACATTTCGGTGGTCTTGCGCACAAGTTCCACGTGGTTCGGGCCCGGATACTGCGTCTGCAGGTAGGTGAAGGAACTGTCGAATTTCAGCGCCCGCAGCGTCGTGTGGTTCCAGGCAAGCTCATAGACATGCGGAATGCCCTTCATGCTTTCCACTTCGTCCGACCGGAAGCGCACTTCGCCCTTCATCCGTTCCGCAAGCGCAAGCATCGCCGACATGGAGTGCGGGGCCACCATCAGCACCGTGACCGCCTCGCCTTCCTTCAGCCAGGGTTTGTGCCGCGTGAAGAAATCGAACGGAATGGGTGCCGCAATCGGGGCGACTTCCTTCAGCAGAATACCGTTGCTGCGCGCCAGCTTGTCGGAAAAGACGACCGCGTCCATGAAGGTTTCGTGGCCGACGATCACGTCCACCCAGTCATGGGCCGTTGTCAGCGGCATTTCGACTTCGGTGATGATACCGTTGGTGCCATAGGCATGACTGACCTTCTGCAGGTCCCAGGTGGACAGCTCGATCACCCGGGGTTCGGCTTCCATGGTGACGATGCGCAGGCGCAGGATGTTGCCGAGATCGCGCAGACCGCCCCAGTGAACCGAACCGACACCGCCGGAGCCACCGGCGATGAAGCCGCCGATGGTCGCGGTTTGCGCGGTTGAAGGATGGAAGCGCAGTTCCTGGCCCGAATGTTCCTTTGTAATCTTGTCGAGCTTGGCAATGACGATGCCAGGTCCGCAGACGACCCGGCCCGGTGCGATCTCCTTGACCTCGTCCATCTTCGACATATCGAGCACGATGCCGCCGGACAGCGGCATCGCCTGGCCATAGTTGCCCGTGCCCGCACCACGCGGCGTGACCGGCACACCGTGGGCGAATGCCGTTTTCAGAACCTTTATGACTTCGGCTTCATTTTTCGGCGAGACCAGAAGGTCTCCGGTGACATTGTCGAGCTGGGCCTTGAGGACCGGCGAATACCAGTAGAAGTCACGGCTCTTCGCCTGAACCAGACGCGGATTGTCCTCAACCGCAATGCCATCAAGTTCGGCCTTGATTGTCTCGTAATCGGCCATGGTCAGCCTTTCGTCAGCGGGTCAAGTTCAGAATAATCCGGCAGGCGACGGTCGATGCCCATGCCATTCCGCATCACGATGCGGTCCGCCTGCGGACGGGACAGAAATTCGCTCCAGCTTCGAGCGTTGAAGATGACGAGATCGGCGCCCAGCCCCTCGACAATCCGCCCGGCTTCGGGAACTTGCAGGATGTCGGCCGGAAGGCTGGTGACCACCTTGGCCGCCTCATCGAGCGGGTGGTCCAGATGCGCAATGCGGACGGCCTCGCGGAACACTTCCACCATGTCGAGATCGCCATAGGCGTAGAAGGGGTCGCGGGTATTGTCCGATGAAACGGCCACCGGCACGCCTGCGGCCCGCAGTTCGTGCAGCAGTGTGACGCCACGCGACCGCGGTGTGCGGCCCGGGTGCCGGTCCTGCAGATACATGTTGCACATGGGCAGGGAAACAACGGAGAGGCCTGCCTCCCGCACCTTGTCGATTGTCGCCTTGGCCTTGTCGTCGTCTTGGCGCGCCAGGGAACAGCAATGGCCGACCGTGACGGCGCCCTCAAACCCGTTGCGCAGCTTTGCTTCCGCAATGGCAAGCAGCGTCAGGACGTTGGCATCCTGGGTCTCATCCACATGCAGGTCGATATCGAGGCCATTGTCCGCGGCCGTGCGGAACAGGATGTCGAGCCTTCGGTCGAGATCCGGCAGCGGGAAGGTCACGCCGCCAAGCAGCCCGCCGTTTGCCACGACGACCTCCACCAGGTCGGAAAAATAAGCGTCGTCGTCGATGGCATCGATCGGAAACAGCGCGGCAGCCTGCAGGGCGATCCGGCCTTTCCAGCGTTCGCGCATGTCGGCGAACACCTCGAAGGAAATCCGGTGCTGCGGTGCCAGGCTGTCGAGATGGGTGCGCAGGAGGCTGGTCCCGTGCGCATAGGCGCAGCGCAGGGAGAAGTCCATGCGCGTTTCAACGTCCCTGGCCGTCCAGTTTGCCTCCCGGTCGGCCCTGACGGCGGCAAGTGCACCGTCGAAATCGCCGGTCGGGTTGGGTTGCCGGTCCCAGATATGACCCTTGTCGATGTGGGTGTGCATGTCGGCAAAGCAGGGCCAGACCATGCGCCTTTGCAGATCAACGCTTTCGATGTCCGCAGGAGCTCCCCCAGCCGGCAGAATGGCCTCGATCCGACCGTCTGAAATGATCAGATCGGCCGACGACAGGCCCTCGCGCGCAGCGAGCGCCGATCCCGGCGTGACTGCGGCGGGCAGGGTTGCGGTGCGCAGCGCGAACCGGCCGGTTTTGGGAAGGTCGAGTGTCATCAGTTTTCCCGCTTCAGGCTGCTTTCGTGCCAGCGATGCAGTGTCCACCAGGAGATGAAGGACGTCAAAGCGAAGATCAGCACACCCAGGCTGGCAAGCAGGAACAGCGCTGCGAAGAGACGTGAAATATTGAGCCGGAACTGGCTCTCCAGAAGGCGGAAGGCAAGTCCCGAGCCTGCACCGGCCGACCCGGCCGCAAATTCGGCAACGACCGCCGCAATCAACGCAAGACCGCCACCGATGCGAAGGCCGGTCATGAAATACGGCAGGGAAGCCGGCAGCTTCAGATAAATCAGCGTCTGCCAGCGCGAGGCACCGTAAAGTTCAAACAGGTTCAGGAGGTTGTGATCCACGCTTTTCAGGCCCTGCACCATGTTGGACAGGATCGGGAAGAAGGCGACCACAAACGCACAGATCAGAAGCGCTGCCTGTGTTGACGGAGCATAGATCAGGATCAGCGGCGCGATCGCGATGATCGGCGTGACCTGCAGGATAACGGTGATCGGATAGAGCGCCGTCTCGATCCAGCGGGACTGCACAAGCAGGATCGCCATGCCGCCACCGCCGATCAACGCCAGGGCAAGGGAGGCAAGCGTGATCTTGGTCGTCACCCAAAGGGCGGGCAGCAGGATGTGCCAGTCGGACATCAGCGAATTCACCACCAGTCCCGGGCCGGGAAGAATGTAATGGGGAATGTCATTCACGGTGACCATGACCTGCCAGAGCGCGATCAAGCCTGCGATGACGAAAATCGGCACCAGAACCGTCAGGATACGCTCCCGCCGCTTGGCAGCGGCAGCGCTTTCCTTTGTCGGCAGCTTGGCTGCTGATGCCGGCCTTTTGCGCGCGACTTGCGCTTCGCTGTCTGGTTCCTGCAGAACATCGGCGGGGGCCAGGGTTTCGTTTGCTGGTGCGGTCATCAGTGCTCCTCGCCTCCCATCGCTTCCGACAGCATGGCGGAGACTTCCGCGCAGGCTTGCCTGTACTCCTCGGAGGTACGGTACTGCGCATCCCGCTCCAGGCTGGTGTGCAGGGGAAAATCCGAGTGCACGCGGCCCGGCCGGGCTTTCATCACCACGATCCGGTTTGCCAGATAGGCGGATTCATAAACGGAATGGGTCACGAAGATCACCGTGATGCCTGTCGCCTTCCAGAGCGCCAGCACATCGTCATTCAGCTTTTGGCGCGTGATCTCGTCAAGGGCCGCGAAGGGTTCGTCCATCAACAGCAGCTTGGGCTCGGTTACCAGCGCACGCGCAATGGAGACCCGCATCTTCATGCCGCCGGAAAGTTCGCGCGGATAGGCATCGGCGAAGTCCTTCAGGCCTACGCTTTCCAGCGCGGTCATGATCCGTTCCGATGCCGCTTTCTTCGAGACACCCTTGAGGCGCAGGGGAAGGTAGACGTTGCCGAAGACGGTTTGCCAGGGCATCAGCGTCGGTTCCTGAAACACGAAGCTGATGTCGCCGTCAGGCAACCCTCTGGAGTTGATGCGGAAACTCGGCCAGTCGATTTCGCCTTCCGATACACCACCAAGGCCAGCGATGATCCTGAGCGCGGTCGACTTGCCGCAACCGGACGGCCCCAGCAAACTTATGAACTCTCCCGGCCGGACCGTCATGGACATGCCGGACAGGGCCAGCGTCCCGTTCGAGAATACCTTCGAAACATTATCCATCGCCACCAGCGGGCGGGACGATTTCACACTGCGGGCCGACGGCGTCTTCGTTTCTGCGCTGCCCTGTTCGGCGATGACCATGCTCAACTCTGCATCTGGAGGCGGCCGCTTCGCACGCCGCGGCGCGAAGCGGAATGGATTTGCCAAACCGGCCTTACTTCTTCAGGTCGAGGCCGACGCCCTTGCAGACGAAGTCCGTGGTGTAGGACTGCTTGTAGTCAAGAGAGGCATCCACGACGGCGATCGAAGCCAGCGTATCGAAGAACGCCTTGAAATGCTCGTCGGTCATGCAACCGATGCCCTTTTCTTCCGTGTCGCCGGAATCCACGATGCCGTATTCCTTCATCTTCGCAAGGGAATAGGCGAGCTGACCGTCGGTCATTTCCGGGTTGTCTTTCTTGATCAACTCGTTTGCCGCGGCGTTGTCGCCATACAGGTAGTTGTACCAGCCCTCGATGGAGGCATCGACGAAACGCTGCACCAGATCCGGGTTTTCCTCGACCAGCGCCTTGGAGGTGGTGATCATGGTCGAATACGGCGTCCAGCCTTCATCGGCCAGAAGGAACACTTTCGGTGCCCAACCCGCCTGGTTTTCGATTTCATACGGTTCGGAGGTCAGGTAGCCCTGCTGCGCGGACTTGGGATCGACGATGAAAGGAGCCGGGTTGAAGGTGTAGGGCTTGAACTGGGCGTCGGAGAAGCCTTCGAAGTTCTTCTTCATCCATTCGAAATAGGTGACGTAGCCGTCCTTGCCCATGTAGATGGTTTCAAGCTTGGCAAGGTCGGTGAACTTGTCGATGCCCTGATCGGGATGCGCCACGAGGATCTGCGGATCCTTCTGGAAGATGCTGGCGACGTTGATCAGCGGAATGCCTTCCTTGACGTAGTCGAAGCCCTTCAGCGTCCCGCCCATGTAAAAATCGATCTTGCCGGAGATCAGCAGCGCATCGTTGGCAGCCTGCGGGCCGCCCGGCGCGATCGTGACCTTCAGGCCGTATTTCTCGTAGGTGCCGTCGGCAACGGCCTGGTAAAACCCGCCGTGTTCCGCCTGCGCGAGCCAGTTGGTGCCGTAGCTCACCTCATCCAGCGCCAACGCCTGGTGAGTGGCGGTTCCGGTGAGAAGAACCGCTGCGAGAAGCGTCTTCGCAGATGGGAAAACTGTCATTTCGTACCCTCCAGTAAAACAAAACTACCGTGAAACCGCACATTTCCGAAAATATTTGATCCCTTGCAGCGCACGTTGAAAAGCATCAAAATTCGCCTGCAGCGATGCCTTATTGTCATCGCTACCTTTTCTGACGATCAATTGTGCCGCATGCACAAAAAGGAGGCACTTCTTGGCCCTGCTCCACTCCCGCAAGCTGCTCTACCTGGATGAGATCGCGCGTTGCGGCTCCATTCGGAAGGCGGCTGATCGGCTGAATGTGTCGTCCTCCGCCATCAACCGGCAAATCCTTGCCCTGGAAGAGGAATTAGGCGTTCCTCTGTTTGAACGCCTGCCGCGCGGGCTGCGGCTTACCGCGGCTGGAGAGCTGTGCGTTGAACATATCCGGGGTGTTCTGAAAGACTATGCCAGGCTAGAGACCCGGATCCGGGCGCTGAAAATGCCGCAGGCCGGCCAGGTTTCGCTGGTGACGACCGTCGGCCTCGCTTCGGGACCGCTGTCGGAAATCATCGCAAAGTTCATCGAGAAGAACCCGCGCGTTCACATCAAGCTGCGCAGTGACGGCGGCACGACGACCATCAATCCGGTCCTGACAGGCGAAGTCGACATCGGCCTCGGCTTCAACATTGCCGCAACGCCGGGCCTGCGGACGCTGGCCACCTTCGACATTCCCATCGGTGCAGTGGTTCCGCCCGGACACAAGCTGGCGCAGGAAACCGGGCCGGTCGATCTCGTGGATGTGGTTCAGGAGCGTCTGGTGCTGGCCCAATCGGGAACCAGCCTGCGGGACGTGATCAATCTGGTGCTGTCGTCCGTGCCGATCCCGGTGGAACCGATCCTGGAAACGAACTCCTCGGAAACGGTTCGCCAGCTTGTCCGGCGCGGCATCGGCATCAGCCTGCTCAATCCACTGGACGTTCTGGCCGAATGCCGGCGGGGCGAGCTTGTTTTCCGACCGCTGAACGTTACCCGGACACATCACCAGCCGATGAAGCTGTTCACGCGGGCACGAGCCTCGATGGACGCGGCAACAAGCCTGTTCGTCGAATTCCTGCTGCAGGAACTCGTTGCTCAGGTGGAGGAATTGCAACGGGAAGGCAATCTGCCCGTTTAAGATCCGAAGATCGTTATGGCTTATACAGGTTGGTCAGCGAATAGGCTGTGAAGTCACGCAGCATCTCAATGAAGCCGGCGGCCTGATGAGCACTGATCACCGCTCCTTTTTCCGCCGTCCCCTTGGAGGCATCACCAACGACGCCGGCCGGGTTGAGATCATGGGCGATCCAGGCCAGGGCGTGGGGCGGTGTCGGCTGGATGTATTTGGAGTTTTCCAGCATCTCTTCGGCTCTTGAGATGAAGTTCTCGGCCTTGTCCATGCGGACCAGTTCAGGCCGGAAATGCAGCATCAAGGACGTTTCGACCTCGCCGCCATGAATACCGAATTTGGACTCGTGAGCGGAAATCATGCCGTCCGGATGGCCGAACCGGCCCCAATGTGTCACCAGAACAGCCATTTCGTAACGCACGCGCAGTTCGCGCGAGACGATGCTGATGATGTCGGTGTTGCCACCATGGGAATTGACGATCACCATCTTGCGGATGCCGGCTTCCGATACTTTCTGGCCAATGGCGGTCCAGACGGGGATCAGCAACTCAGCCCCGAGAGACAATGTTCCCGGGCCGTAGACATGTTCGTTCGCCTTGCCGATTTCCTGCACCGGCAACACCAGGATATCGAGATCTTCCGGCAGCTGTTTGCGCGTTTCGGCAAGCATTCCCTGGGCGATTGCGACATCGGTCGCGATCGGCAGATGCGGGCCATGTTGCTCGGTCGAGGCGGTCGGCAGGATTGCGATGGTCCGCTCGGGATCAAGCGCCGCAAAATCCGAGGCATTCAATTCGTTCCAGAAGAAATGCTTGGCCATCGGCGCTGCCCCAACTCTGTTGCCGTGATGCGTTCCTGTTTGGCGTAGGCAAGTCGGCGACACTTGAAAAGCATCATTATGTCTTCAGCCCGCTGCCTTTTTGTGCGCAGTGGGTTTCAAGCCCTTTACCGACCTGGAGCAAAATATGGCGACATCTGTCTGCCTCCTTGTGCTCAATCGAAAATTATTTTCCTTTTCTGTCCACAAACATGTCCACAGGCGCAGGGTTCCGAAAACAGGCTAAAACCGGTCATTTTCCCGCTGCTGCAAATCCGGAAACCTTTTGTTAACCATGCAGTTAGCGGGAGTTCCCCAAGGAGATGCGCTGCATTCCGGGGTCACTCGCCCGGCCCGGATGGCGACAGTCTGGGCGCACCCACACCTACCCAGAAGCGAAACGGCCACATTTACACCAGAGATTTGCCTTGTGATGACCGAGGTAGGACGCCGCATTGAGGCTCGGGATGCGGCATTGGGTAAAATGTAAGGTGGGTAACCGACATGTATCTCCTGTTCTTCATGGGAGCCGTCCTCTATGGCGCCGTTACGCTGGTGTTTCTGATCCTGTCGTCTGCGGAATTGCTTGATAGCGGACTGAGCACACCAAAGCGGCTGCTGGGAGTTCTGGTCACATCGATCTTGTGGCCTGCAACCCTTGTTGCAGTCAGTCTTGTGCTCGCGTTCCAGAATGTGGCCGGACGGGTTCAAAGCCCCCGTCAGACAGCGCCCCTGCGCCTGTCGCACCACTCGCACTAACCGGACACGGTTCCGGAACCAACGCTACCAGTTTGCCTGGCGGCCGCTTCAACTCCGGTGCACACAGGTGCGCCGGAGCCCTTTGGCGTGCATGCGCGTTGATCTGTCCTGTTCTCCCCCGCCAAAACGCCGTGACAGGCAGCTGTCAGGCCGGATTTTGCGCCATGGCGCAAATTTCATCACAGTGCCTTTATTGCGTTAAGATGCTGTTTTTCCGGTAATTTTATTGCTGATTTTTTCCCTCAAGTTTTTAATCATTCCAAAAAAAATTTGACTAACTGTTCAAATTTTCTTCCAATGCATTCTTGAGCCTCCTCATCAAACGAAGGAAGCCACCTTGAAAACGATCGCCAACCTTCCGGAGATCTCCATGACCCAGACCAAAGCCGGCCCGGACATTGCCGCCGGGCGCTTGCCTGAGGACGCATACGCTGAGAATTTCAGCGACCTGCACCCGCTGCTGGACCAGCACGAAGCGCAGGTCGAAGCCGACCGTTGCTACTTCTGCTACGACGCCCCTTGCATGCAGGCATGCCCGACCAGCATCGACATTCCGCAGTTCATTCGCCAGATCTCGACCGGGAACCCGACCGGGGCCGCGAAGACCATTTTCGCCCAGAACATTCTGGGCGGCATGTGTGCCCGCGTCTGCCCGACCGAGACACTGTGTGAACAGGTCTGCGTGCGCGAAGTTGCCGAAGGCAAGCCGGTGAAGATCGGCGAGTTGCAGCGGTATTCGACTGATCACTTCATGTCGGAGTTCAGCTCGACGCCGTTCACGCGCGCTGCTGCAACCGGCAAGAAGGTTGCCGTCGTCGGCGCCGGACCTGCGGGTCTTTCCTGCGCCCACCGGCTGGCGGTGCACGGTCACGACGTCACCCTGTTCGATGCCCGCGAAAAAGCCGGCGGCCTCAACGAATACGGTATCGCCTCCTACAAGTCGGTCGACGACTTTGCCGCGCGGGAAGTGGATTTCATCCTGTCCATCGGCGGTATCGAAGTCCGGACCGGAATGCGCCTCGGCACCAATCTGGATCTTGCGACCCTGCGTGCCGAATATGATGCCGTGTTCCTCGGCATCGGCCTTGGCGGCGTCAATGCGCTTGGCCTTGAAGGCGAAGACAAGAGCGGCTCGATCGATGCCGTCGACTACATTGCCGACCTGCGTCAGTCAAAGGATCTTTCCCAGCTTCCGGTTGGTCGGCGCATCGTGGTGATCGGCGGCGGCATGACTGCGGTCGACATTGCGGTCCAGACCAAACTGCTGGGCGCCGAAGACGTCACGATCGCCTATCGCCGCGGTCAGGACCGGATGAACGCCTCCGAATACGAACAGCAGCTGGCCCAGACCAGCGGCGTCCGGATCATGACCTGGGCCCAGCCGAAGGGCCTTGTCGGTGAAAACGGTGCGATTACCGCGATTGAACTGGAGCGGACCCAGGAGCAGAATGGTTCCCTGACCGGTACAGGCGAAGTCATCACCCTGCCTGCGGACATGGTGTTCAAGGCCGTTGGCCAGACCCTGGTGCAAGCGGATCTCGGCGATGCGCTGTCCCTTGAAAAGGGCCGCATCGTGGTTGATGCGGACCGCAAGACCAGCCTTGCCGATGTATGGGCGGGCGGTGACTGCGTGCTGGGCGGTGAAGACCTCACGGTTGCCGCTGTCGAGGATGGCAAGATTGCCGCCGAGAGCATTAACGCTGCCCTGACCGCCTGAGACTTGCGCGCCTGAAACCTGAGCGACTGGGACCTAAGCGCCCGGCAGCAGCTGACGCGCTCGGCGCCACCGATTTGAGGGAGAGCCACCATGGCTGACTTGCGTACTGATTTTATCGGCATCAAATCGCCGAACCCGTTCTGGCTGGCATCCGCGCCGCCGACGGACAAGGAATATAACGTCGTCCGGGCCTTCAAGGCCGGCTGGGGTGGCGTCGTCTGGAAGACGCTTGGGGAAGATCCGGCGGTGGTCAACGTCAACGGTCCGCGGTACGGCGCGATCCATGGCAAGGACCGGCAGTTGATCGGCCTCAACAACATCGAACTGATCACCGACCGTCCGCTGGAAGTGAACCTGCGCGAGATCAAGCAGGTGAAGCGCGACTGGCCGGACCGGGCGCTCGTGGTCTCGCTGATGGTGCCCTGCGAGGAGCAGAACTGGATCGACATCCTCCGCCGCGTCGAAGAAACCGAAGCCGACGGTGTCGAACTGAACTTCGGTTGCCCGCACGGCATGAGCGAACGCGGCATGGGCTCCGCCGTCGGCCAGGTGCCGGAATACATCGAGATGGTCACCCGCTGGGTGAAGCAGCATTCGCGCATGCCCTGCATCGTGAAGCTGACGCCGAATATCACCGATGTCCGCAAGCCGGCGCAGGCCGCCAAGGCGGGTGGAGCTGACGCTGTCTCGCTGATCAACACCATCAACTCTATCATGGGTGTCGACCTCGACATCATGTCGCCGTCTCCCTCTGTCGACGGCAAGGGTGCGCACGGCGGCTATTGCGGCCCGGCCGTAAAGCCGATTGCACTCAACATGGTCGCCGAAATCGCCCGCGACCCGGTGACCCACGGATTGCCGATTTCCGGCATCGGCGGCGTGACCACCTGGCGTGACGCGGCCGAGTTCATGGCGCTCGGCGCAGGCTCTGTGCAGGTCTGCACGGCCGCAATGACCTATGGCTTCCGGGTTGTCGAGGACATGATCGAAGGCCTCAGCGACTGGATGGACACCAAGGGCTATACGTCCGTCGACCAATTTGTCGGCAGCGCGGTGCCGAATGTGTCCGACTGGCAGTACCTCAACCTCAACTACATCGCCAAGGCCAAGATCGATCAGGATCTTTGCATCGAATGCGGCCGCTGCCACATCGCCTGTGAGGACACGTCCCACCAGGCGATCACCAACATGGTGGACGGCGTTCGCAAGTTCGAGGTGATCGACGAGGAATGCGTCGGCTGCAACCTGTGCGTCAATGTCTGCCCGATCGAAGGCTGCATCACCATGGAACCCATGGAGGCCGGCAGCATCGATCCGCGCACCAGGAAGCCTGTCGAAAAGGACTACGCCAACTGGACGACGCACCCGAACAACCCGATGGCCGTCAAGGAAGCAGCCGAATAGGCAAAGCTCCGGCGGTCACCTTCAACGCGGGCAGGATCCTCCCTTGCCCGCGTTTTTTTGTTCGCTTTTCAGTCTAGGAACCTTGAAAGGGATTGCCGCAAGCAGGCAAATCAACCGCCGGCTCGACGGATGCCTTCCATCCGCGACAAAGGATCAGGCGGCATCAACTCGTTGAACGGCAGCGGCCTGTCGAAGAGATAGCCCTGCAGGAACTCGCAACCCGCTTCCACCAGGAAGTCGCGCTGCGCTTCCGTCTCGACCCCTTCGCCGACGCTCTGCATGCCCATTACCCGGGCAAGGCTCAGCATGGAGCGGACGACCATGTCCGCTTCCTCGTCCTCGCCGATACGCGACACGAAACTGCGGTCGATCTTCATCTTGTCGAAGCGATACTTGTGCAGGTAGTTCAGACTGGAAAATCCGGTGCCGAAGTCGTCAATGGCGAGCCCGACACCAAGATCGCGCAGCTTGAGAATGGTGTTCCGCGTCTGCGCGCTTTCCTCCAGCATCAGGTCCTCGGTGATTTCGAGAACAAGCCTTTCCGGAGGAAAGTCGTACTTCTGCAGCAGTGCCTCGACCTTGTCCGCGAAACCTGTGGCCTGGATCTGGCTTGTGCAGACATTGACCGACACGCCGGTCTGCACCCAGCTGCAGGCATCGTGAAGCGCCCGCTCCAGCACCCAGGCACCGATCACAGGCATCAGTCCAGCATCCTGGGCAACCGGCAGGAACATCGCCGGCGGCACCAGGCCGCGGCTTGGATGCCGCCAGCGGATCAGGGCTTCATAGAAGGCCAGTTCGCCCGACCGGGCGTCGACGATCGGCTGATAGAACAGGTCGAATTGCTCTTCGCGCAGGGCTGAATCAAGATCCACACGGATCTCGCGCCGTTCGCGCAGAAGGTCGTCCATCCGCTCGTCGTAAATCCGGAACGATCTTTTCTGCTCCATCTTGCAGCGCTGCAGGGCGATATCGGCAGCGCGAACAAGACCTGTCAGTGTCTGGCCGTGGTCCGGGAAGCGGGCAATGCCCGCGCTTACGGACGTTTCAATGCGCTTGCCTTCATAGTCGAACGGCTGCCGCAGCTTTTCAAACAACTTGCCCGCTTCCTCAACGGCCTGCTCCGGCGTTTCCCAACGCTCCGTCAGGATCAGGAATTCATCGCCACCGCTGCGTGCGACCAGGTCGAACGGGCCGAGCACCGATCTGATGCGTTCGGCCTGAGCGACCACGAGGCTGTCGCCCACGGTGTGCCCGTAGATGTCGTTCACCTGCTTGAGGTTGTCGACGTCGAGATAAATGATCCAAGCGCCACGCTGCTGTTCCTTGCGCAAGACAAGCCTCTTCGTGGCTGTGGCGTGGAAATATCCGCGTGTGACAAAGCCTGTCAGGGAATCGTGATTGGCGGCGTAACGGGCTTCCTGTTCACGGGCTGCCAGCCGTGCCCTGGCGTTGGCATTCTGCCGGAGGGCAATCAGGGCCACCGTCAGAATGACCCCGAGCGACAACAGGAGAATCGGTATCGAGGACAGGATGATCCCCGACGACTGGCTCATCGGATACCAGGCGAGATAACCAAGCACCGTGCCGGCCCCGTTCTGCACCGGGGTACCGATCATGCCGTCGGGAATTTCCGAAGCGAATTTCAGATTTTCGAGAGCGAGGCTGGACAGAAGATTGCTGAGATGCGCCGCATCTATCTCGAATGCGTTGACGAGAACGTTCGGCGGCCCGAAGGACATTTCGATCCCACCCGGATCCGGCACGATCGCAAAGGCCGCGACGATGAAGGGATGATCGTTGATCTCGACGATGTCGATGGCCGAAATGTCGGCCAAAGTCCCGGTGAAGCGGACTTCGCCTGGTTCTGACCGAACCAGGGCTTTGACGTAATTGCCGCGTATGCTGTCCAGCGTGCCGGTAATGCCCGTCTGGACGCTCTTGGAAAAGTCTTCCGCTCTCTCCTTGCCGTGGAAGTTGGAAGAAAAGAGGACCTTGCTGTCCGGACCGAAAAGCACTGTGTAGTCGTGGGCAAAATCCAGGGCCATGTCGACGCCGAACCTGGCCTCGATCCAGTCAGGCGACAGATTGGTATCGATATTCTGATAGGCGGCGTTGGAAGCGGCGTAGCGCTCCATTTCACGCAACAGCAACTGCTTGTGGTTCTGGAAGACACGCGCGACCGATTTGGTCTCCCGCATTGCAGCTTCGCGCTCCGCGACCAGCACCTTGAACAGCACGGCGCCGGAAGAAAAAATCACGGCACAGAACATCAAAATGATGACGAGGCTGGAAGAAATGCCGAAAACGCTCGCGGTCATCCGGCGCGGTTCGTCGGACACTGTCTCCGCCGCGGAATGAACCAGGTCGAATTTGTCTGTTTTTCCAGACAGATCGCGCATTTCGCTTTCAAAATCCCAAGCTTTTGTCAGCGAAGCAGTCTGGGTTCAAACCTTTAATTTTTAGTGCCTTGGCAAGCATCAGGCAAAGGCAGCCGGAACGATTTCCGCCCCGGCTGCCCGATTGACGTTACATCTTGTCGGTGACGACCGTTGTGGTGGCGCCTTCCGGCTCCTTGGTGATGACCGGGTCGGACCCGCCGGACAGGAGAGACTTCACGGTGCGCTCGTAGGCAGACATGTCCAGTTTGCCGTCAGATCCATCAACCAGCTTGTTGATTTCGCCGACCATGCGGATCTGATGCTTTTCTGTCTGCGCGCCAGTGGCGTCGTTCTCCAGAACGATTTCAGCAGCTTCTTCCGGATTTTCGGCGGAATAGGCCCAGCCCTTCATGGAGGCTTTCACGAAGCGGGCCAGTTTGTCGACCATTGCCGGGTCGTCCAGGCTGGATTCCAGGACGTAGAGACCGTCTTCCAGCGTTGCGACACCCTGATCTTCGTATTTGAAGACGATCAGGTCTTCTTCCGGAATGCCGGCATCGATGACCTGCCAGTATTCGTTGTAGGTCATCGTGGAGATGCAGTCGGCCTGCTTCTGCAGCAGCGGATCGACGTTGAAGCCCTGCTTCAGGACGGTCACGCCTTCGTCGCCACCGTCTGTCGGAATGCCGAGCTGGCTCATCCAGGACAGGAACGGATATTCGTTACCGAAGAACCAGACGCCGAGTGTCCGGCCCTTGAAATCTTCCGGCGAGGTGATGCCGGTTTCCTTCAGGCAGGTCAGCATCATGCCGGACTTCTTGAACGGCTGTGCGATGTTGACAAGCGGCACACCCTTTTCGCGCGATGCGAGGGCGGACGGCATCCAGTCGATGATCACGTCGGCACCGCCACCGGCGATAACCTGCGGCGGCGCAATGTCCGGACCGCCCGGCTTGATCGTTACGTCCAGGCCTTCTTCGTCGTAAAAGCCCTTGTCCTTGGCCACGTAATAGCCGGCAAACTGGCCCTGTGTGACCCACTTAAGCTGCAGTGTCAGCTCGTCCGCGGCGTTGGCCGCACCTGACACCAGGCTTGCGCCCAGGACAGACGCGAGCGCCAGACTTTTCAATGCCTTCATTGCCATTCCCCTACTGGTTATGGGCGAGCCGCTGTCGGACTCACCCTTCTCTGGAACTTCAAACCCCAACCGGTGCGGACCTCGGAGCTGTTCCCGGCCGCCTGATCCTCTTCCGGCTGTTTGGCCGCATCCGGACGCCGGGGCATTTTGCCTTCTCAACGAACAGTGCTGACCAATTGGTCAAGAAAATCTAGAAAGGTGCCATGTCACTGGTCAAGGTTATTTTTTCATCAAGGCCATTTGGCGTTTCAAAGACGAGCATAGGCGGGCTTGGTTCAAGTTGTGAAGCCGGTGGACTGGATTTTTAGTTGCCTGACGCCCGGTCAGTCGATCCATACTTAACGGTGCATAATGGGAGGAGATTGCGCGGCCCGGATTCCTTGCGAATCCGCCGGTCGGCAATGCAAATGGACAAAAAACATGATTTCCAAATCAGCCCTGGATTACCAACCGTTGCCGCTGCCGGACCGGCGAATTTACGACGACAAGGAAATGCTGGCCCGTGCGCAGGACTTTTATAACGATGTGCGCACCCGCCATACGGTTCGCCACTTCTCGGACCGTCCTGTGGACCGTTCCATCATCGAAGCCTGCATCCGCGCTGCCGGAACGGCCCCGAGCGGCGCCAATCACCAGCCATGGCATTTCGTGGCGATTTCCAATGCCGACCTGAAGCACAAGATCCGCCTGGCTGCCGAGGAAGAAGAACGCAAGTTCTATGATGGCGGCGCGGGTGACGAATGGATCAAGGCACTGGAGCCCATCGGCACCGACGCGGACAAGCCGCATCTGGACATTGCCCCATGGCTGATCGTGATTTTCGCGCAGCGCTGGGGCACCTTCGACGACGGCACCCGCTACAAGCACTACTACGTGCCTGAAAGTGTCGGCATCGCCACCGGCCTCCTGATCACCGCACTTCACCATGCGGGCCTTTCGACCCTGACGCACACGCCCAACCCGATGAAATTCCTGAACGGGATCCTGAACCGTCCGGAAGCGGAAAAGCCGGTCATGATCCTGGCCGTCGGCCATCCCGCGGAAGACGCCACGGTACCGGCTGTCGCCAAGATCAAGAAGCCGCTGGAAGAGATCCTGAGCGTGTTCGAGGACCAGGAATAGCTTCAAAAGCAAGTGCGTTTCCAGAACTCACCCCGGGCGGACTGCGCGAAGCCCGGGGCTTACTCGCCCGCAATACACGGCGATCACCCCGTCACATGTGTCGGGGCGGCGCTGACATTGGCCTTTATCTTCTCCAGCAATTCCTTGCGGTCCGGACTGCCGTCGGCGGCGTAGTTGAGGTTCTTGAAAAGCGATGTCTGTTCGGTGAAGAACTTGCGGACGGCTTCCTTGTCGTCAAAGGCAAAGTCGGTGCGGGCGATCCGGTAGACGAGATCGAAGGTTTCCTGCTGGCGCTTGAGCGGCGCCGACACGTCGACATCGTCAAAGGCATCCTGCTGCAGGTAGACCATGTCGAGGAACAGCGCCTTCTGCTGAAGAATGAAATCGTCAGTCGAGACGCCCTCTTCACCTGTCACCTGCATCATGCGGGTGATCTCGTCACCCTTGCGCAGGAGTTCAATCATCTCCGAAACGCGAGGAACCCAGTCCGGGCCGATATTGTTCTGGTACCAGTCGTTGAGCTGAATGTGATACCGAGACCAGGACAGCAGCGGGTCGACTGCCGGATAGAAACGCTTGTAGGCCCGTTCGGACGAAAGTCCCAGGAAGGTCTTGACCGTTCCGAGGGTCGACTGGGTGACCGGTTCCTCAAAATTGCCGCCGGCCGGTGACACCGTGCCGATCATGGTGAGACTGCCGGTCTCGCCGCTGCCGGTCCGCAGGACCCCCGCGCGTTCGTAGATGCCCTTGATAGCGCTGTCGAGATAGGCGGGGAACGCTTCCTCTCCCGGAATTTCCTCCAGTCGGCCGGAGGTCTCACGCATGGCCTGGGCCCAGCGGGAGGTACTGTCGGCGATCAAGAGCACGTCATAGCCCATCTGCCGATAATATTCGCCAAGGGTAATGCCGGTGTAGATCGAAGCCTCGCGCGCCGCCACAGGCATTGAAGACGTGTTGCAGATGATGACCGTACGATCCATGAGCGTGCCGTCTCCGGAAGGATCCGGCTGGTGCGGGAACTCGGTGATCGTTTCGACCACCTCGCCGGCACGCTCGCCGCAGGCAACCACGATCACGATATTGACCGCCGAGAAACGCGAAATCAGCGATTGCAGCACCGTCTTGCCCGCACCGAAAGGACCCGGAATGCAGCCCATACCGCCACGGGCGATGGGAAAGAACGTGTCGATCAGGCGCAAGGTGGTGATCAGCGGCTCGCTTGGATAAAGCCGCTCGCTCTGACCGGCCTTGACCAGCCCTTCCGGGATTGCCCGGCGAACCGGCCAGTGCTGGACCATAGTCAGGTCGCGGGTTTCGCCGCGATCGTTCTTGAGCGTTGCCACCACCTCGTTGATCGTGAACGTTCCTTCGCGTATCCGGTCCACTGTCCAGGAACCCGTCGTGACGAAGGGAACCATGATCCGGTGCTCGAACCTGCCTTCCGGAACCGTGCCGAGCGTTTCCCCGGCTTTGACCACGTCACCGGATTTCACCTTGGGTTCAAAGGACCATTTGCGGTTCTGGTCGAGAGCGTTGGTAAGCACCCCGCGCGGCAGGAAGAAGCCGTGCTCGGCCGCAATGTCGGCCAGCGGGTTCTGCAAGCCGTCAAAAACCGTGCTGAGCAGGCCCGGGCCCAGAGCAACCGACAGCATCTCGCCGCTCTGGATCACCTTGTCACCAACGCGCACGCCCGCAGTGCTTTCGAACACCTGCGCTTCAGCGGACTTTCCGCGCACGCGCAGCACTTCGGCCTTCAGGTATTCCCGCGGCTTCCCATCACGTTCGGGACCATGGGGGATAATATAGACCACCTCGTTCTTGATGAGAGGGGCAGAGCCGAGCGGAGACAGTGTGACGAGATCGTCCTGCACGGCGACGATTTCCGCGGTCGGTTCGGGCAACTGAACATGGCTCGTCATGAAGGGGCTCCCTCAAGGGCAGAAGTGAAGTCTGAGAAAAGGTCCGGCCGGCCGGCTTGACTGCCGTCGTCCGTCTTGCCGCCAAGGGCTGACGCAACGAGCGTGGCCAGACGGGCACGTGCATCGGCCTCGTTGTATCGCGACCAGCGTTCCACGATCACCCAGCGCAGCACGTAGATCGCAACGGCCTCGAAATCGAATTCATGCAGGTTGCCATAATGGCCCATCTGCCGGAAGACCTGGGTGAGGACAAGACGTTCCATGGCGATGTGATCGCCCGCCCGCATCAGTTGGTGAGCTTCGCCCACCCACGGCATGAAATGGCCGAGCCCGAAGGCCGGGTCGCTCCAGTTGGCCTTGACCTGTGCGCACCAGCGGCCGAAGCCCCAGTTTTCGATATCTCCGGCGCTTTCCTGTCCATCCCGGCGTCGGCGCAGCGCTGCAATCAGCGTCCGCGTTTCCATGCGTGCCCCGACAAGATGTTGCAGATCCGGATAGGCAGCCAGATCGGCAAGAACCTTGTTTGCCCGCCGGATCACATCGATGTCGCGATCATAACCGGCAACACCGGCCCAGGCCGTCACCTCCACCATCTCGCGCAGCAGGCTCGCATGCGCAGGCTCCAGCATTGACAGCCGCTGCTTCAAGCGGAACCCCGAGATCGGCACGTCCTTGCGCGAGAACAGCTTGCCAAGATGGTGCAGGCTGGAGACCAGCGCGATATATTGGTGCGGCCGGCTCATGTCAGCGCAGCACCCCTTCCATCACCGCCCTGAGACGCGGTTGCAGGTGCCGCTTCAACAGTGTCGCGATCGCTTCTTCGGTCAGATCGATGGAAACGTCCCTGTCGGTCAACTTCACCTTGATGCCGTCAAAGCCCGGTGCGGTGGAGAAGGTGACCCCTTGCCGCAACGCTTCGCCCGCAAGCGCGATCACGAAGTGGGTGAGGGTTCCCGGCTCGACCGCCTCGGGCGATTGCTTCAACTCCTCGAAGGTGACGACCTTCTCCGGCAGGACGATCTCCATCGGCTCAGTATCGCTGACCGACGCATTGTCCTTTGCGTTGGCGGCCATCGCCAGAATGAGGTTTTTCAGGAATTCCTGATCGGCAAGTGTTGTTGCCACCAGCCGGCCGGCTTCCTGCTGGATGCGGTCGCCCAGCTCGTTGCGCAGGCTGAGGACAAGATCGCGCGCGGCAACCTTCAGCCCGTCTTCCGTCGCCGCCTTTTCCCTGGCCGCTTCCGCTCTTGCATCGGCCAGCAGGCTGTCCGCCTTCTGCCTTGCTTCCTCAACGATCGTTTCCGCCTTTTCCCTGGCCTTGGCCAGGATGGCATCCCCCTCCGACTGGCCCGCGGCCACGCCTTCGGACTTCAGCCGTTCGATTAGCGCCTGGACACCGGCACCAGCGGCGTTCTCCAGGTCGTCTGCTGCTTCATGTTTGGACATTGCCGCCTCCTGTTCCTTCTGGCCCTAAGCGGGGATCGAGCCGGACAGGACCAGCGCGAAAACGAGAGCAAAGACCGAAAAGCCTTCCAGCACCGCCGCCGGTGCGAGGGAAATGCCGAAGATTTCCGGCTTGGCCTTGGAAGCATGAATGGCCGAGGCGAGCACCTCGCCCTGGCGAATGCCGGTGTAGAGCATGGTGACGCCGGACAGGAGGCCGATGCCGAAAAGCGCGGCGCCATTGGCTGCATCAATGGTGGGCTGCTGCAACGAGAACATGATCACGATGCCGTAGATCACCTGGGACGACGGCATCAGCGAAACACCGATGAACCGGCCATAACCACCGCCGCTGTCCAGCATGGCGCCGATCGCGGCGCTGCCGCCGAGGGCGCAGCCCCAGGCACTGCCGATGGCGCCGAGGGCGACCGGCGCGAACAGCCCAAACCAGCCGAAAGCCACAACGAATTCGTTCACAGGCGTGTCTCCTCTTTCTTGAACGGACGGAAAGGCGTGCCCTCGTCCTTCAAACCCCAATTGAAAAATTCAATGACATTCAGACGCAGGCCATGCACGCAGCCGGCGATCAGCCCCAGCCCGATATTGATGGCGTGCCCGAGAACAAGAACCGCGATGGCGATCAGCAGACCGACGCCAGGAACCGCGTGGTTGAGCTGGCCCGAGAGCGAGTTGATGGTTTCGGCAAGCGACGCTGCCGCAAGCCCCAGCGCAAACAGGCGCATGTAGCTGAGAACATCAGAGAAAATGTTGACGATACGGGCCAGCGAGGCGAGACCATCGAAGACCCTGAGGCCGCCGGTCTTGAGCGATGTCACCTTGCGGTCGCTGCCGAAGATGCCGACCAAGAGGAGCCCAGCAACCACCGCGACCGGGCCGGCAACCGCAATGGAAGTGCCCTGCCCCAGAAACGTTGCCAGGCCACCGAGTGCCACCAGACACCAGCCGACAGGCTGCAGGCGACCGCTCAGGCTCGTTTCGTGCCAAGCGCGCATCAGGTTGGCGATGACGATATGGGTCACGCCGATGGTCAGCGTGATCTTCATCATCGTGTCCACGTCTTTCAGATGCAGCACCTTCAAGCGTGCGAGAAACGTGCCTTCGGGAGGCGCGACACCGAAGTAGCTACCCGTTGCCACGCCAAAGGCCGCCGTCGAGATCATCAGCCAGACGGACATCCGGAACATGCGCCGGCCCAACGCCGAACCTTTGAAGCGCGCCCGGAACAGGTACAACAGCAGCAGAAGAAGCAGGCCATAACCCGCGTCCGTCATGATCATGCCGAAGAAGATCACGAAGGAAACATAGACGATTGCCGAAGGGTCCCACCCTCTGTAGCCGGGGGTCTGATAGAATTCGACCAGATCCTCCCCCGCTTCCAGCGCCGGGCTGTTGTCGAGAAGCGTGGGCGGCGCATCGGCCTCTTCGACATCCGTCACCAGGAGTGCAATGCCGAGACTGTCCGAAAGCGTGCGGACTTCCGTGACCTGGTCCCGCCGCGCCCAGGCCTGAAGCACGAAGACCTGTTCGGTGTCCGCTGTTTCGAGCGACGCCCTGTGGCGGGCGGAATGGTCGCGGGCGGCGGCAAGGTTCTGTGCCAGCACGAACCGCCATTTGGTGAGAGCCTGACGCTGCAGCTCCAGCTCTTCCAGTTGGATGGTCGCATCTTCATGTTGACGCCTAAGCACCGAGAGCGCCTCGGCCCCCACGTGAACGCGCGGCACCGGCATGGCATTTGCCGCCGGTTCTTCCGGAGAAAGCAACACGATGTAGCTGCGGTACTTGTCGCGGTGGACGATCTCCAGGATCTTGTCGGAAGGATCGATCAGCTTGATCTTGGCGTTGGGCACCACGTAGAACCACAGCCGGTGCTCGCCGATTTCGGCCAGGTCGGAAAAGCTGAATTCGCCCCAGGGCTCCACATCCTGAATGCGCTGGTCAAGGCGCGCCACCCGGTCTTCGCAGTCACGAAGCGCCTTGCGGTTGGCAAGCGTCTTTTCGACCACCGTTTCCAGGTCAAAGTCGTCAAGATGGGTGACAGGACGACGCTGCGCCTTGCTGTCCATGAGCCAGCGCAGGGCTTCGCTCGCCTCGCGCCCCCGGCCTGCGGGAACGGCTTCCAGTTCCTTTTGTGCCGATGTCAGGGGGATCAGGTGCAGGGCGCCGAATTCCTGCGTGGCTTCCAGCACCTTGTCCTTGTCCTCAAGGATGCCGACCAGATTCACCTTGACGAGCGGGACGATGGTCATAGCTCGGCCACCGAGGTTTCAGCGCCGCGCGCTGCCGTCTTGCGTTTGGAGATCTTGGCACGGACCACGGCATCGCGTTCCGCGTCCGCCAAGGCCATGCGGATTTTCTTGATGTTGCGTTCCGCCTGCGGGATCAGTACCTTTTCGAACAGGTTGACCCGGCGAGAGATAACCGCTTCTGCCTCGATAAGCCGGGCAATACGCTCCTTGGCGATCTCCCGTTCCTTGTTGAGCCGCAACAGTTCCTGCATGCCTGTGACATAGGGGTCGACCCAATGCGGGCGCGCCAGACGGGAATAGGGTTTCGTCTCGACCTCGATATCCTCCAGGACCGGCAACCGGGTGCCGGAGAGGTTCTGCTCGCCGACGACGGCCTGCTTCAGCACCACGAGCCCTTCGAGCGGGACATGCTTGTTGGCCATCATTGGAAGAGACCGCGCAAGAGCGTTGAAACGCTCCTCATACTCCGCCTCCAGGCGGACGGCTGCTTCCTTGGCCTTGGCGCGCTCGGCCATGATCTGGAGCCTCTTCAGCTCAAGTGACGGCAGGAAGCGCTTGTATTCCGAGAGCTGTCCGCTTTCCCGGGCCAGAGACGACTTGTTGAGGGCCAGCCTCGCCATCAGGCAGCCTCCTCGTCAGACGCTCCGCCGGCAGGTTTGCTTTTCGGGAAATACTTGTCGATCAGCCCCTGTTTCATCAGCAGCTGTTCCGGCTGGAAGCATTCGGCAAGCGTCTGCCAGCACAGGTCGAGCGCCTCCTCCAGGGGCATTGCGACATTGATATCCATGAAACGCCGCCGGAAAAGGCCGCCAAACTTCAGAAGCTGGTGGTCGTATTCCGACAATTCGAACGCCATGGACTGCTTCTGCTCCGCATCGCGTGCGCCGGAATAAAAGCGGATCATGGTGTTCATGATCTGGTTGTGATCCTCACGCGTCACTTTGCCGATCACATGCTGTTTCAAACGTGACAGCGAGCCGAAGGGATCCAGAACGCCGCTGTGCAGATAGAACTGGCCTTCGGTGATGTAGCCGGTGTTGTCCGGCACCGGATGGGTGACGTCATTGCCCGGCATTGTCGTGACCGTAAGGATAGTGACCGAGCCTGAGCCCTTGAAATCGCAGGCCTTTTCGTAACGGCGGGCCAGCTGGGAATAAAGATCGCCCGGATAACCCCGGTTGGCGGGCACCCGCTCCATCGCAATGGAGACTTCCTTCATGGCATCTGCGAAGGCGGTCATGTCGGTAAGCAGCACCAGAACGCGCTTGCCTTCCTCAACGGCGAATTTTTCCGCAACCGCAAGGGCCATGTCCGGAACCTGCAGACGCTCGACCACCGGATCGGACGCCTGGTTGATGAACATGACCGTGCGCGGGAAAACGCCCGCATCCTCGAACTGCTGCCGGAAAAAGGCATAGTCGTCGAAGATCAGCCCGAGGCCGCCGAACACCACGATATCGGCGTCTGCCTGGATGCCGATACGTGCCAGAAACGGGTTATAGGGTTCGCCGGAAACCGAGAAGATCGGGATCTTCTGACTTTCCACGAGGCAGTTGAAGATATCGATCATCGGCACATCTGTGCGGATCATGCGCGAGGCAAGCACGCGCTTCATCGGGTTGGCGGACGGTCCGCCGATCGGGACGGAAGGGTCGCTGGACAGATCCGGGCCCCGGTCAATCGGCTGCCCCGCACCGTCGAACACACGGCCGAGGATATTGTCCGAATAGGTGACCTTGGCCGGCTCACCCAGAAAACGTACGGACGAATTGTTGGCGAGGCCCTTGGTGCCGGAATTGACCTGCAGCGAAACCATGTCCCGGTCGATGTTGATGACCTGTGCGAGAGACGTCGCACCATCGCCTGAATCGACCAGTGCCAGATCACCCAGGCACGGGCGCCCCTCCGACTCGCTCTTCGTCGAAGACACCTGAATGCGAATGATATCGCCAACGATATCGACAATCCGTGTGTGGGAGACCAGCATTAACGCCCCCTTGGGAAGGAAATTAACTCACATCGGGCAAAACCCGTTCTGCTGCAACGCAAACCATCTTAGGCGGGTTTTTCGATCCCACACAACCTGAACTGTTGCCCGGCACCCAACTTGCTTCAACCAAAATGAAGTTAAGAGAGAAATGATTGCGTTCGTATGACTTGCATCAAAGTGCTCATGCCAGAGGCAGAAGGCTTACTCCCGCATTGCCGCAACCCCATTTCACTTGCGTTAACCGCGGGCCGACTTCGCTGTTCCGCTTAATTCCTGCATAAGCCCAGGGGAAAGCAGCATTCAGGAAGACGTGCAGTTGCGTTGCACAAATTTAAAGCAACTTTCAAACGATCCACCTGATATTCTACCTATATATTGGAATATCAATTCTCTACTTTCCCGATCATTCTTCATGATCGTTTCTTTTTCACGATCACGTGCCTTCCCGCCAATATTGTTCTTCAGTCATCTGAATTTTTTTCCCAAGAGGAAGATTTTTAAGCATGCGCAAAACCACCCGGATAGGTTTAATGCCAGTTGTATTCGCCATTTTTTCTTCACTTTTGTTAAAATGTGATATTTTTTAGGCAAAGCGCTTTGAAATTTCCCGACATCCGGTTGCACAACCTATGCCGGTAACCCGGTCGCATTGCTGGCGGCCTTGGAGGAAAAGTTGACGGACCAAGTGACTGATCACGCCCTGGAACTGCCTTCATCGTCCAATTCATCCAAGAAATCCCAAACAGGCCGGCACGCCAATGGCGCGGATAGCGCGGCGAAAAGACCCGAGGACCGCAGCCCTCCGGTACGCAGCGACATCGGCACGATCCTCCTGCACTGGACGCTGGTTATCGCGATCGTCACCAGCCTGCTGACGGGCATGCGTCTGTCGGCGGATGCGGAACACGCCTGGTTCTCCAAACTTTTCGAACCGATCCTGCCGCAGGGTGAAATCTGGACCTGGCACTATGTGTCGGCGATATTCGTTCTGGCGGTTATCTTTGCCTATGCGGCCTATATGACGCTTGGCCGACTGAAACGGCGCATTTCCTCCAAGAAGATCGTTGTTCTGACGCTTCCCGCCAGCACCAAGCTGCGCCTGGCCGCGGTCAACGTCATCGCCTACTGGATCCTGTTCGGGGCCGTGCTAACCCTGTCGGCGACGGGCGTCCTGCTTTATATCGGTCATGGTGGCATCTGGGTGACCGTGCATTACACGGCCGCCCTCGTGGTGCTGACCTATATCGTTGCCCATGTGGTGCTGCATTATTGTTATGGCGGCGTTGCACAGTTGCTGCGGCTGTTCCGTCCGCAAGCGCTGCGCCGCTTCCCGGGGATGAGCCGTCACCCGCTGGCCCTGGCGACTGCCCTGGGCGCAATCGTGCTTGTTGGCGCCGTCAGCCTCGATTTCGGCACACGCGACAGCCTTGTCGTGGCCAAGGGCACCACCCTGCCGGAGCTGGACGGCACGCTGGACGATCCGGTCTGGCAGGACGCGACCCCTGTTTTCATCCGGACACAGCAAGGCTCGAACCTGGACGGAACGGGAGAATCCACCGTCGAAGTACGTGCCGTTCAGGTGGGGGACAAGATCGCGTTTGCCTTCCGCTGGGAAGACAAGAACCGGTCGTTGAAGCGGCATCCGCTGATCAAGCGTGAAGACGGCTGGCACATGCTGAACAACCGGGCCGACATTTCCGACGAGACCGCCTATTACGAGGACAAGTTCTCGGTTGCCTTTTCCACCACCGACACCTTTGGTGGCGGCGGTGCCACCCACATGGGCCCGAAGCCTCTGAGTGACAAACCAGGCGCTTTCAATTACCGCGGCCTGCACTATACGACCGATGGCAGCCTGGTGGACGTGTGGCAATGGAAAGCGGCGCGCGGCGGCATGCTGGGGCGCGTCGACGACATGCATTTCGCGACGCCGGTGGAACCGAACGAAGCCCAGGCTGCTGGCAAGAGCCGCTACAGCGCCGGCTACAATCCCGACGAAGGCAAGGCATTCTACGTCTACAATTACATCGGCGATCCCGTGACCCATTATCATGGGACGGTCGGCGTGCACCGGCTTCCGATCGACCACAAGAAAATGACGTCGTTGATGGGCACCATCGATCTGTCCACCGAAGTGAGCGAAGACGAGGGGGCTCAGTGGTGGATGTTTGAAAACGAAAGCGTGCCGTACTCACCGGAAAAGGACGCGGAAATCCCGGTCGGAACGGTCATTCCGGGGGTTCTCATCCAGGGTGAATATTCCGGCAGCCGGGCAGATCTGCTGGGTGGATCCAGGTGGCAGGACGACCATTGGACGCTTGAAGTTGTCCGGAACATGGACACCGGCCAGAGCCAGGACCTTGCAATGAAGGATGGTCTCTTCATGTGGGTCTCGGCGTTTGACCACAACCAGACGCGCCACACCCGCCATTCCCGTCCCGTGCGGCTGACCTTCAATTGAGGCCTGCCCTTCCCGTCTTTCCTGTCTTTTCCGGACGTTTCTTTCTACGGATGTAATCACCCATGTCGAAAAGCACCTGTACGGTCACCATCAACGGGAAGGCCATCAAGGCCAATGTCGGCGACACGCTGATCGACGCCGGGCTCGGCGGACGCCTCGTCATCCCGCACGACTGCTGTTCCGGCCAATGCGAAACCTGCCGGGTACGCGTTTTGAGCGGGCAGATCGACCACATGGGCACCCGGGAAAAGGACACCGTGCTCGGATGCCTTTCCGTCCTGGAAGGCGATGCCGAGATCGCCTATGACCCGGTGCCGCTGGTGAAGACCACAAAGGGAACGGTGGAAAGCATTCGGCCGATCAAGGACGGATACCTGGAAGTTCGGGTCAAGACGGCGCGGCCCGTGCCCTGGCTGCCAGGGCAGTATCTGCGCGCGACCTTTGCAGGATATCCGCCGCGCGACTACAGCCCGACAACTCCGCTCAACCTGGATGCGGAAGAGAATGTCCTTGTGTTTCACATCAAGGTCTACCCAGACAGCATCGTATCGTCGAAGCTGGGCAAGGAAATTGCCAAGGGACATGCCGTCAAGCTGCGTGGCCCGTTCGGCAATGCGTTTTTGCGGCGGCAGCAGAACCCGATCCTGCTCACCTCGACCGGAACCGGGTTCGCACCGATCTGGTCGATTGCCGTTGCAGCGAGCCTGGGCCAGACCGGCCGTGAAATCCGCATCATTGCCGGGTCGAGAACCCGGGACGGGATCTACATGCGCGACGCGGTTCGCTGGCTGCAAGCCCGGGGCATTCCGATCACCCTGACGGCAGGCGATGGCGACGACGAAACGGTGCGCAAGGCGCGCCCGCATGAACTGGTCGGACAAATTACGCCCGATCACGTCGTCTATTCGGCCGGTGCGCCGTCACATGTCGACGCCATGCGGGAGATCGCGCTAGGCGCAGGGGCAACCTTCTACGCTGATCCGTTTTTTGTGGCGGAAGAAGAGAGCGGCCTGCTGGCCCTTGCTGGAAACCTTATCCGAAAGGCATCCGCTCCCTTTACCTCGGCTTCCGCAGGCTGACACCAGAGCGCTACGCCAGCCTCTCCTGAGAGCGAGCGGTCTTGCCGGACTATTGCGCCGCGGTTGTCAGAGACCGTTCGCCGGCATAGATCAGCTCTTCGGTGCTGGCGACAGGCATGGGTCTGCCCAGATAGTAGCCCTGCGCTTCCGTGCAGCCGATTTCGGTCAGCATGTCGAGAAGCTGCTTGGTCTCCACACCTTCGGCGGTGGTGGTCATGTTGAGATTGTTGGCCAGTTCGATGACCGCTTTCACGATGGAAATGGAATCGTCCGAATAGGCCATCGACCGAACGAAGGACTGGTCGATCTTGATCTTGTCGAACGGGAACCGGCGCAGGTAGCTGAGCGAGGAATAGCCGGTTCCGAAATCGTCCATGGACACTTTCACGCCCAGCGACTTGGCCTGGCGCAGCGAATCCAGAACATCTTCTGAATCTGTCAGAAGCACGCTTTCGGTCACTTCCAGTTCGAGACGGTCGGCCTTGAGACCCGTCTGGGTCAGGGCATCGATCAGCACCGGACCAAATGCGTGGCCGCGCAGCTGCCGGGGTGACAGGTTGACCGCGATCCTGAGGTGGTCCGGCCAATTGGACGCGATCCGGCATGCTTCCTTCAACACCCATTCGCCCAACTGGGTGATCAGGCCGGTATCTTCGGCAAGCGGAATGAAATCGGCCGGAGAAACCATGCCCCGTGTCGGGTGGTTCCAGCGCACCAGCGCCTCGAAGCCGGACACCCGGTCGTCCACGAGCGTGTATTGCGGCTGGAAATAAAGCTCCAGTTCGCCATTGGCGACCGCGGTCCTGAGGTCGGTGATAAGCTCTCGCCGGTCGTTCACGGCCGTGCCCATGTCCTGCTCAAAGAAGCGGTAGGTATTGCGACCGTCTTCCTTGGCCCGGTAGAGCGCAAGGTCTGCCTGCTTGAACAGTTCGTCGCCTGCAGTGCCGTCGGCCCTGGCAATTGTGATGCCGATGCTGACGCCGATTACGAGTTCATGATCCGTGATCTGGAACGGCTGGGAAATCTCCCAGATGACCGACTGCGCCAGTTCCTCGACATCAGCAAGCCTGCACGGCAGACCGGTGAGGATCGCAAATTCGTCGCCGCCAAGTCGGACGACAACGTCCTTTCGGCCGATGAGGGCGCGCAGACGCTCCGCCACCTGCCGCAAGAGTTCGTCGCCAATCGGGTGCCCAAGGCTGTCGTTGACCGTTTTGAACTCGTCCAGATCGAGGCACAGAATGGCGAACTCGCCGCCCTTGACCAGTTGCTGGTTCAACAGCATGTCCAGCTGGTCCCGGAATTCGATGCGGTTTGGCAGCTGTGTCAGAAGGTCGTGACGCGCCAGGAACGCCAGCCGGTCGCGGGCTTCCTGCCGCTCGGTGATGTCTTCGGATATCGCCACCCAGCCACCTTCCGCCAGCGGCTGGCGGGTGGTCAGGACGATACGGCCCGAGCGGATCTTCACCATTTCGGTGCTTTGCGAGCCACCTGAATACCTGTGATCTCCCATCCGGGAATCGTGCTGAGCCATGTCACCGGTTTCAACCGCATCAACTTTCTGCAGCGTTGCGAGCTGAGCAGCCGTCATACCCGACTTTATCCTGCCCGGCTCGACTTCGAACAATTCAGCGTAGCGCTGGTTCGAAACAATCAACCTGCCATCAACGTCGAACATGCACAGACCGTGCGACATGTTGTTGAGAGCAGCATCAAAGAGGACGTTCTGCTCGCGCAACTGGGCTTCCTGAGAGCGCAGGATGGAGTTCTTTTCGTGCACGCGTTCGCGCAAGGCGTCGCGCTCCTTGACGGATCGCTGCAAGGAAACGACCGATCTGGCGATGTCACCGACTTCGTCCAGCCGCTCGGTTCCAACCACCTTGCTTTCGAAGTCGCCCGCTGCAATGCCGGTCAATACGCGCGTGATCTTGGTCAGCGGCCGGGTAATCTGCCGCGACATGAGAAAGGCGACAGCAGCGAAAGCCACCAGCGCGATCAGTCCGAACAGGAACAGCCGCCGGAGCAGCTTGGCTTCTTCTTCGGTGCCGATGCGGGTCAGTTTGTTCTGGATTTCGGTCAGCGCCGCGATGGGCGTCAGCGCACAGACAGTCATGGGAACGACAGGGACACCGCATTCGATGACATGCCCACCGTCCAGGGTGATGTTCGGCGTTTCCTTCGAGCGGGTGAGATCCGAATAGTTTCCGGCGAAATTCGCCGTGGAAATGATCTGACCGTCGAAAACGATCGCCATTTCGAAGGAATTGATTTTTGCTAGATCCGCCAGGAGTGGCTCTTCCGGCCGCAGCCAACGTTGCGCGACAAGTCCGCCGATCACATAGCCGAAATCATCGAAAACCGGGACAAACGCGATCTGAGACACTTCATTGACCCGATCGCCCGGCACGAAGACACCCGTTTCGGATTTGGGCAAGACGCCGGAATAGGTCAGCTTCTCTCCCGGAAAGCTGTCCTTCAGCGACTTGGCGACCTCGTTGAAGAAGCTCAGACCCTGCATCTTGGACCCCAGTTCGACGAGGTCCGCAGAATAGGAGGAGGCGCCGATCACATGGCCTTCCTCATCCAGAACGACGATGCCGTCCACATCCGCCAGTTTCGCCGCCGGGCCAAGCAGTTCCGACATGGCCACGACATTGCGTGACTCAACGGCCTTGGCGGTATCCACCCTCTCCGACAACGCATTTATGCGCCGAAGCCTGTCCTGAAACAGGAACTCCATACGGGTCCCGGCAAGCTTCACGTCGGCGGACAGGGTTTCCACAAGACGCGCGCGGGAAAGCTCCAGAAGCTCGGCCTCCTGACGCTGCATGCTGTCTTCAAGCTGGAAAGCCACCAGTCCGATAAGACCGGCAAATGCACACACGGCCGTGAAAACAGCGCCGTATGTATAATGCCAGAGAAGGGACGAGTGACGGATCATGTGGACCAATTGGGTTATCTACCGACGGGTACGCCACCGTAGTTACTGATCAATGTGTGAGCCTGACCCGACTGGGCGTAGTCGATGAAGGCCTTCATCTCATCGTCCAGCGTGCCTTCCTTGTAGATCAAGGCGAGGGTTACCGAACTCGGGTACCCCGGATCAGTCGGATGGTGACCATCGATCTTGAGGACCGACAGTCCGTCTTCAAGCGGCTTCGAATAAGGACCGAAAGCAATCGCGCCTTCGACTTCGCGCGCGCTGGAAATTGCTTCCTGGGTGGTAAGGGCCGTTTTCGAGCGCGGCGAGAATTCCATTTCCGCCCAGCCCGGCATCGACGATTTCAAAACCTGCAAGGTGCTGTCCGCATCTTCACGGCGGACGAGGCGGACACGCAGATCGGCACCGCCCAATTCGGACCAATTGACTATTTCACCGGAATACAGCTTGACCAGTTCTTCGCTGGTCAAAGCATCGATACCGGTAGACGGGTGCGTGAAGATTGCGCTGGGTATTTTTGCAATCGGCAGATAAACGAGACCGAATTCCACCTCACTGTCCTTCAGGGGACGCGCGACCCGGCCCAGGCGCTCCGTGCCGGAGCTGACGGCGGCTATACCGCCACCCGAGCCAATGCTCGGTGGAATTTCAAGATTGATATCGGGACGATTCTCGACAAAGCCCGCACCAACTTCCTGAAGCATTTCAAGGCCATCACCCGTGCCTACTACTTTTAGCGGGCCCTGTGCCGACGAAACTTCAGTGTGTAAGAAAAAAGTGCAAAGGGACAATGCCAAGGCAAAAGCCAAACTACGCATTTTTATCACCCAAAAATTGACGGTACTATCTAGAGTGACATATTCAAGTTAATTAAACGCTAAACCCCCGCGATAAATTACAATAAATGTGTAGTCTAATTAAAGTAATGAAATAAAAGCAAAATAATCCTGAAATTAAAATTCGATCTGATTTGGGCAATATTTTCCTAGTAGGAACAATTTACCGATTTAGCAAATTTGTTCACCCAATAAATTGACCGGTAAACATGACCTGACTACCACCAAGAAAGATGTATTCGATACAACCTTAGATTTTCTTTTCGCACAAACATCAAGTTGCATGATTTATGCTGCAGGGTAGATTCACTGCTGATCAACGCTTACATCGAATTCGGGTAGCGAGAAAATTTACAACCTCATGCTTGCGCAAAACTTGCCGATTGGATTTTCGACCCTGTCAGCGGTGGGCAACAGGGCCGCTATTCAACAAACCGGCGGCACGGCGCTGGCCCTCACTACCAGCTCTACATCAACCATTACCGGTTCCATCACGACGTCTGGCTTGGTGTGCGCAACGTCAATACAATCCAGCAGGAGGGAAACTGCCCTGGCACCAAGCGCGCGCCGATCCTGCCGAATGGTTGTAAGTGCCGGGACATAAAACTCCGACAGCTCGATATCATCGAACCCGACGACGGAAATATCCTCCGGAACGCGGACACCGTTTGCGGTCAGCGTCGAGATCAGCCCGAAGGCAACCTGGTCAGACGCACAAAAAACCGCCGTTGGCCGATCATTCATCGCCAGGATCCTCTCACCGGCCATCCGGCCGGATTCCAGGGAAAAGTCGCCCCGGATGATCCATTCCTCACGGGCAGGCAGCTCCAGCCTTGCACGTTCGGCCAGCATGCCTTCGCGCCGGGCATGCGTCAGAACATTTTCCTGCGGACCCGTGATATGGGCAATCTTGCGATGGCCAAGGTCATACAGGTGCCGGACGGCCAGTTGCGCCCCGCGAACATTGTCGCTGCGCACGGAAGGCAACGCGACGTCGTGCGCCCATTCACACGCAAAGACGATCTTGCCGGAGACGCCGTTGTCTTCGAACAGCTGCAATTCCTGGTGGGAGATCGCTCCGTCCAGACAGATCATGCCGTCGATCTGGGCGTCCAGAAAGTAGTCGACCACGTGTTTGCCACTCGTGGCATGGTCCTTGGTATCGGCGATCAGGACCGAATAGTCACGGTTGCCGAAGGATGCACTTATCCCGGCCAGGATCTGGGAAAAGAACGGATTGCCGAGGTTTGGTACCAGAACCAGGATGGCTCCCGCCTGCTGGGTGCGCAGGTTACGCGCTGCCCGGTTGACCCGGTAACCGGTGGACCGGATCGCCGCGAAGACGATGTCGCGGGTTGCCTCTGTCAAAAGTTCAGGATTGCTCAGCGCGCGGCTGACTGTTGCGGTCGATACGCCCGCCTCTTTGGCAACATCCTGAATTCGTGCTATTTTCTGGGCCAAGGCCTTCTCCGGTATTTCTCTTTTTTAGCCTGGGCGCCTGCCACCATGACGGCGGGTTCGTCCTCGAAACTGTCTGATCCGACATTCCGGGTTGACACAAGACCGTTTCCCGAGAATGATGAATGTAATCGATTACATATAGCATACAATAAAATGTAATCGATTACAAAATGCGGTGGAGGCCGCATGGTGAGGACAATCGGACAGTTCACGTTCGATGGGAGGAAATGATGAAAGCACTACGTGCAGTTTTTGCAGCAACGACCGCCCTTTGTGCAGCAACGGCCGCGAATGCGACCGACCTGGAAGTTACCCACTGGTGGACTTCAGGCGGCGAAGCGGCTGCGGTTGCCGAATTCGCAAAGGCATTCGACGCGACCGGCAACAAGTGGGTTGACGGTGCGATTGCCGGTTCCGGCGGCACAGCCCGTCCGATCATGATCAGCCGTATCACCGGCGGCGATCCGATGGGCGCAACACAGTTCAACCATGGCCGCCAGGCAGAGGAACTGGTGGAAGCCGGCCTGATGCGCGACCTCACGGACATTGCAGAGGAAGGTAACTGGAAAGAAGTCATCCATCCCTCCAGCCTGCTCGACAGCTGCACGCTGGATGGCCGCATCTATTGCGTTCCGGTCAACATTCATTCGCAGCAGTGGCTCTGGCTGAACAACAAGGTGTTCGAGGACAACGGCCTGGCGGTTCCGACCAACTGGGACGAATATGCTGCCGCAGCACCCAAGCTTCAGGAGGCGGGCATCGTGCCGCTGGCCATGGGGCAGCAGCCCTGGCAGACGACACTGGCGTTCCAGGTGCTTCTCACCGCGCTCGCAGGACCCGAGGCCTATACGAAGATCTTCGGCGAGAAGGATGCAGAGCTTGCCGGCAGCGAGGAAATGGCAAAGGTCTTCCAGGCCGCCGCGACTGCTCGCGACATGTCCAAGGACTCCAACGTCCAGGGCTGGAACGATGCCACCACCATGGTCATCACCGGCAAGGCCGCGGGCCAGATCATGGGTGACTGGGCGCAGGGTGAGTTCCAGGTCGCCAACCAGGTTGCCGGCGAGGACTACACCTGCCTGCCCGGCCTTGGCGTCAACGAGGTCATCATGACCGGTGGCGACGCGTTCTACTTCCCGAAAGTGGACGACCCGGCCATCACCGAAGCCCAGGGCGAACTGGCAAAGGTCATGCTTTCCCCGGAAGCCCAGGTTGCCTTCAACCTGAAGAAAGGCTCGCTGCCAGTGCGTGGCGATGTCGATCTTGCGGCTGCAAACGACTGCATGAAGAAGGGCCTCGACATCCTGGCCAAAGGCAATGTCATCCAGTCTCCGGACCAGCTGATGTCTGCCGACAGCCTGACCCAGGTAAACGACCTCTTCGTCGAGTTCTTCAACAACCCGTCCATGACCGCTGAAGACGCACAGTCGATGTTCGCGTCGATCGTCGGCAACGCCGACTAACAGCGGAAAAAGGCCCGCCGCCCGCGCCGCACGGTCCCAACTCTACCGGGACAGCGGCCAGGTGGCGTCCTCCAGCCCTGCGCGCTCCGGCGCGCAGGGAGTGCCCGACATCACCCTGGACGTCTCGACAAGGAAGTTTTCGGCATGGCCGCAGCTACGCGCCCCGCGAGGTGGCATCGGAACATCAGCGCCAAGGTGGCCGCGGTTCCGATGATTATCACCGCCGTGGTGGTCTTCATCGGCGGAACCGCCTGGACGGTTCTTTATTCCTTCACCAACTCCAAGCTCCTGCCGCGTGAGAAGTTCGTCGGCCTTGCCCAGTACGACCGGCTGTGGAGCAGCAGCAAGTGGCTGATCTCCATCGAGAACCTGGCCATCTACGGAGCCTTCTCGCTGATTTTCTCGCTGCTGATCGGCTTCATGCTGGCGGCCCTGCTCGACCAGAAGATCCGGTTCGAGGACACGTTCAGAACAATCCTGCTCTATCCCTTCGCGCTCAGCTTCATCGTCACGGGCCTTGCCTGGCAGTGGATTCTCAATCCCGACTTCGGCATCCAGCACGTGGTGCGCAGCCTCGGTTGGGAGAGTTTCAATTTCGACCCGCTCTACAATCCCGAGATCGTCATCTATGGCATCCTCATCGCCGGCCTTTGGCAGGGAACCGGGCTGATCATGTGCCTGATGCTGGCGGGCCTGCGAGGGATTGACGAGGACATCTGGAAGGCCGCCAAGATCGACGGCATCCCGATGTGGAAGACCTATCTCTTCATAGTCATTCCGATGATGCGCGGCATCTTCATCACCGCAATCGTGCTGATCGCCTCCGGCATCATCAAGGTCTACGACCTGGTCGTCGCCCAGACCGGCGGGGGGCCCGGCATCTCCTCCGAAGTTCCGGCCAAATACGTCTATGACGCCATGTTCCTGTCGCAGAACCTCGGCCAGGGCTTTGCCGCTTCCACCATGATGCTGCTGACGGTCGTCATCATCGTCGTTCCCTGGGCCTATCTCGAATTCGGAGGCAAGCGCAAATGACCAAGACGCCCCACCTCCTCAATGGCTCGATGAAATACGATGCCGGCCCGGCCGAAGCCGGCCCCGACCGGGCGCTCCGCCACGGCGACGGCACACCATCCGGCAGCCGGATGGTCGAAGGCCCCGCCGGCCGCAAGCCGCGCAAGGCGCTGTCCCGCAGGAACATCCTGATCTACGGCACGCTGATCGTCGTCTGCCTCTATTACCTGCTGCCGCTTTACGTGATGATCGTCACCTCGTTGAAGGGCATGCCGGAGATCCGGCTTGGCAACATCTTCTCACCACCGGTGGAGATCACCTTCCAGCCCTGGGTGAAGGCCTGGGCGGAAGCCTGCACCGGCCTCAACTGCGATGGCCTGTCACGCGGCTTCTTCAATTCGGTCAAGATCCTGATCCCGTCCGTAATCCTGTCGATCGCGATTGCCTCGGTAAACGGATATGCGCTTGCCAACTGGCGCTTCAAGGGCTCGGAAACCTTCTTCACGATCCTGATCGTCGGGGCCTTCATTCCCTACCAGGTGATGATCTATCCGATCGTGATCATGCTGCGGGAAATCGGCCTTTACGGCAGCCTGACCGGGCTGGTGATCGTGCACACAATCTTCGGCATGCCGATCCTGACGCTGCTGTTCCGCAACTATTTCGCCTCCGTGCCGCAGGAACTGTTCAAGGCGGCGCGCGTGGACGGGGCCGGGTTCTGGGCGATCTACTTCCAGATCATGGTGCCGATGAGCCTGCCGATCTTCGTTGTCGCCATGATCCTGCAGGTGACCGGCATCTGGAACGACTTCCTGTTCGGCGTGATCTACACCAAGCCGGACCTTTATCCGATGACGGTGCAGCTCAACAACATCGTCAATTCCACGCAAGGGGTGAAGGAATACAACGTTAACATGGCCGCGACCATTCTGACCGGCCTCGTTCCCCTCACCATCTACTTCATCTCCGGAAAACTCTTCGTGCGCGGCATCGCCGCCGGTGCGGTGAAAGGCTAACGAGACGACCCATGGAACCAAGTATCTCCATCAATAACCTTTCCCTGAGTTTCGGAAGCCTGGATGTTCTGAAGGATCTCAACCTCGATGTCGGCCAGGGTGAATTTCTCGTGCTGCTCGGCTCTTCGGGCTGCGGAAAATCAACCCTTTTGAACTGCATTGCCGGGCTGCTGGACGTGACCGGCGGGCAGATCTTCATCGGCGGGCGCAACGTGACCTGGGAGGAGCCTTCCCAGCGCGGGATCGGCATGGTGTTCCAGTCCTATGCGCTCTACCCGCAGATGACCGTTGCCGGGAATCTGAGCTTCGGCCTGAAGAACGCGGGTCTGCCCAAGGCGGAAATCCAGGAACGGGTGAACCGGGCTGCAAAGGTCCTGCAGATCGAACCGCTGCTCAACCGCAAGCCGGCCGCCCTTTCCGGCGGCCAGCGTCAGCGTGCCGCCATCGGCCGGGCTCTGGTGCGCGATGCCGACGTTTTCCTGTTCGACGAACCGCTGTCGAACCTGGACGCCAAGCTCCGGGCGGACCTGCGGGTCGAGATCAAGCAGCTGCACCAGAAGCTGTCCAATACCATGATCTACGTCACCCACGACCAGATCGAGGCCATGACGCTGGCCGACCGGATTGCCATCATGCGTGGTGGCCAGATCCTGCAGCTGGCCTCGCCCAACGAGATCTACAACCGGCCGGCCAACAAGTATGTGGCCGAGTTCATCGGTTCGCCGACCATGAATTTCTTTGAAGGAGAGCTGGAAGAAGCCGGCGGAAACTACCGGTTCACATCAGGCGGAAAGACCTTCTCGCTTGACGGATACACCTTCCAGAACGGCCCACCTGCAGCAGGCGCTGCCTGGTTCGGCATCCGTCCGGAACACATGGTCAGCGGCGCGGAAGCAGACACCGCGCTCGTGCGGTTGGATGGGCAGGTGGAACTGGTGGAGCCGCTCGGTTCGGACACGCTTGTCCGCTTTACCACCGGCGACCAGACGTTGTGGGTGCGCATGGACGGCCAGGCGAACATCCGGCACGGCGACGCAATCACGGTCGGGTTCGATCCCGCCCGCGCCAATCTTTTCGACAAAACCTCGGAATCCCGGCTCTAGGCCGGTCCTTAACCACTTCAGGACAATCAAGATGGATATTTCATTCCAGCTCTATTCAGCCCGCGAATTCACCCCATGGGACGGCGTTCTCAAGCGGCTTGCGGACCTCGGCTATACCCAGGTCGAGGGGTTCGGCGGAAACTACGAGAACCCGGCGGCCTTTCGCGACATGCTCGATGCCCAGGGCCTCAAGATGCCGTCGGGCCATTTCTTTCCGATGGAGCAGTTCGAAGACGACCTCGCCAAGGTGATCAGCACTGCCCGAACCCTTGGCATGGAACGGATCTTCGTTCCCGCCGTGCCGCCCGAGCAACGCATTCCGGATGCGGCCATGTGGCAATCCATCGCCGAGCGACTGGAAGCCATCGGTCAAAAGGTCCGCGATGCCGGCCTGCGGTTCGGTTGGCATAACCACGATTTCGAATTCAATGCCTGCGCCGATGGCCGCCTGCCGATGGACATCCTGATGGAGGCCGCCCCTTCCATCGAATGGGAAGCCGATATTGCCTGGGTCGTGCGCGGCAATCAGGACCCGCTCGACTGGATCGAGAAATACGCCAGCCGCATCACCACGGCCCACGTGAAGGACATCGCACCGGAGGGCGAATGTGCCGACGAGGATGGCTGGGCGGACGTCGGCCAGGGCACCATGGACTGGAAAGGCATCATGTCGGCGCTTCGCGGCGTCGGAGTCGATCTCTTCGTCATGGAACACGACAAGCCTTCCGACTTCGATCGTTTCGCCACCCGCTCCGTCGCGGCCTTCCGCACCTACTGAGGTAACCCCATGAGCAAGACACTTGGCATCGGCATCCTCGGATGCGGAAACATTTCGGCCGCCTACATGCGCCTTTCTCCGCTCTTCAAGGGCATCGAGGTGCGCGCCTGCGCTGACATCAATGAAGCTGCCGCAAAAGCACGTGCCGGGGAATTCGGCCTGAGAGCCGAAACCGTCGACGGCCTGCTGGCGGCAAGCGATATCGACATCATCGTCAACCTGACGGTTCCGGCCGTTCACTACGAAGTCTCCAGACGCGTTCTGGAAGCCGGCAAGCATGTCTATTCGGAAAAGCCGTTCGTGCTCAGCCTGGAAGAGGGCGAATCCCTTGCCGCGATTGCGAAGGAAAAAGGCCTCAGGGTCGGGTCGGCCCCCGATACCTTCCTGGGCGGAGCACACCAGCTTGCCCGGCACCTGATCGATAGCGACGCCATCGGCAAGGTGACGTCAGGCACCTGTTTCGTACAGAGCCCGGGCATGGAAATGTGGCACCCGAACCCGGACTTCTTCTTCCAGGCGGGTGGTGGCCCGATCCTCGATCTCGGGCCTTACTACGTTTCCAACCTGGTGCAGCTACTTGGACCGGTGAAGCGGGTTTGCGCAATGAGTTCCTGCGGATCTGAATATCGCACCATCACCTCCGAGCCGCGCAACGGCGAAAAGATCAAGGTGGAAACACCGACGACGATCCACGCAGTGATGCAGTTCCAGTCCGGTGCCCAGATCACCTATTGCGCCAGCTGGGACGTGTGGCAGCACGGCCATTCCAACATGGAGCTTTACGGCCGTTCCGGCACGCTGCATGTGCCGGATCCGAACTTCTTCGGTGGTGAAGTGCGCATGACGGACAAGGGCAGTTTCGTGACCCTGTCGGAAGCGTGGAACCATCCGTTCTCCAAATCAAACGACCGTGGCCACGCCAATTACCGCACGGCGGGCTTGGCCGATATGGCCCTCGCCATCCTGGAAAATCGGCCGCACCGTTGCTCTTTGGAATTTGCTCTGCATGTTGTCGATGTGATGACGTCGATTCTCGCTTCTGGCGAGAGTGGGACTTTCATTGACATCAAAACCACCTGCGAGCGCCCGGAAGCCCTGGACCCGCAGGCGGCAAAAGGCCTTTTAGTATAACGGGATAGCCTATGACCTGGACAGCAGCGGAAACGCGCTACGACACCATGGAATACCGCCGATGCGGGAAATCCGGCCTGAAACTGCCGGTGATCTCGCTCGGCCTTTGGCACAATTTCGGCGACGATACGCCGCTCGACAAGAAACGGGAGATTGCCCGGACCGCCTTCGATCTCGGCATCACCCATTTCGATCTTGCCAACAATTATGGCCCGAAGCCGGGTTCAGCGGAAACCGCTTTCGGTGAACTGCTGCGGACGGATTTTGCGCCTTACCGGGACGAGATGATCATTTCGTCCAAGGCCGGTTATGAGATGTGGCCCGGGCCGTATGGCGAGTGGGGCAGCCGCAAATACCTGATCGCGTCCTGCGACCAGTCCTTGAAGCGGATGGGGCTCGACTATGTCGATATCTTCTATTCGCACCGCTTCGACCCGGACACACCGCTGGAAGAGACCATGATGGCCCTCGACCACATCGTGCGGTCCGGACGGGCGCTTTATGTCGGCCTCTCGTCCTATAATTCCAAACGGACACGGGAAGCCGCCGCCATCCTGAAGGAGCTGGGCACACCGTGCCTGATCCATCAGCCGAGCTATTCCATGATCAACCGCTGGGTCGAGGAAGACGGTCTTCTGGATACTCTCGACGACCTCGGCATCGGCTCCATTGCCTTCTCGCCGCTGGCCCAGGGCATGCTGACCAGCAAATATCTGAAGGGTATTCCGGAAGACAGCCGGGCGAACCAGGGCAAATCGCTGAAGACCCAGTTCCTGAGCGAAGACAACCTCGCCACCATCCGGGCACTCAACGACATTGCCGAAAAACGCGGCCAGACGCTGGCGCAGATGGCCCTGGCGTGGGTGCTGCGCAAAGGCCGGGTCACGACGGCCCTGATCGGTGCGAGCCGGGGCAGCCAGGTAAAGGACTGCGTCGGGGCTGTCGCCAATCTCCAGTTTTCCGACGAAGAGCTGAAGCTGATCGAGGAAACCACCCGCGAGGCGGATATCAACCTGTGGGCGGCCTCGGCTGAACGGAAAGGACCCAGCCGGAAATGATCCGAAATCCCATCCTGCCGGGGTTCAACCCGGATCCCTCGATCTGCCGCGCGGGCGATGACTATTTCATCGCCACCTCGACCTTCGAATGGTATCCGGGCGTCCAGATTCATCGGTCGAAAGATCTGATCAACTGGGATCTGGCCTGCCGGCCGCTGAACCGGGCGAGCCAGCTCGACATGCGCGGCAATCCGGACAGCGGCGGCATCTGGGCACCGTGTCTTTCCTACGCGGACGGACAGTTCTGGCTGGTCTATACGGACGTCAAACGGCTGGATGGGAATTTCAAGGACGCGCATAACTACATCGTCACGGCCCCTTCCATCGAGGGGCCGTGGAGCGATCCGATCTACGTCAGCTCACACGGGTTCGATCCGTCGCTGTTTCACGACGACGATGGCCGCAAATGGTTCCTGGTCCTGCAATGGAACCACATTTCAAATTCCGTCGGCGGGCATCCGCGCCATCCGGCTTTCGACGGCATCCTGCTGCAGGAATGGTCGGAAACGGAAGGCCTGAAAGGCGAGATCCGCAAGATCTTTTCCGGAAGCCCGCACGGTCTGACGGAAGGTCCGCATCTTCACAAGCGCGGCGGCTGGTACTATCTGACGGTCGCCGAAGGCGGCACCGGTTACGGGCACGCCGTTACCATGGCCCGGTCACGGTCCATCGACGGGCCGTACGAGCTTCACCCGCAAACCCACCTCATCACCGCCAAGGACGATCCGGACGCGCCGCTGCAACGGGCAGGCCATGGCCAGATTGTCGAAACGCCCGATGGCGAGGTCTACCACACCCATCTGTGTTCCCGGCCGCTGCCCGGACGGTTCTCGCCTCTGGGACGGGAGACCGCGATCCAGAAGTGCGAATGGCGTGACGATGGCTGGCTTTACCTGGAAGACGGCGGCATGGTTCCGAAGGTTGAGGTGCCGGGTTTGACGGCGACAGAACCTCGCCCCCCTCAACGGGTGGACCGCACTTTCACTGGCGAAGTCCTGCCCCCGGAGTTCCAGTGGCTGCGCACGCCTTATCCGGAGCGGCTGTTCACCCTGACGGGAACGGCCCTGCGCCTCATCGGGCGGGAAAGCATCGGCAGCTGGTACGAGCAGTCGCTGGTTGCCCGGCGCCAGGAGCACCTCAGCTACCGGGTGGAAACCACGCTCACCGACTTTGCGCCAACGACCTACCAGCAGGCGGCCGGACTGACGACCTATTACAACCGGCACAAGTTCCATTTTCTGGCCGTGAGCTGGACGGAACAGCTCGGCCGTTGCCTGACGCTGCTTTCCTGCCCCGGCGACTGGCCGGATGGACGCATGTCGTTTCCGGCAGACCCTGTCGCGCTCGGCGGCGGACCGGTCGAGCTTGCCGTTGAGGTTGATGGTGCCCGCCAGCAATTCTTCTGGCGCCAGCAAGGCCGCGACTGGACGCCCTTCGGACCGGATCTCGATGCCAGCGTGATCTCGGATGAAGGCGGGCGCGGTGAGCACGGCTCCTTTACCGGTACCTTTGTCGGTATGCTGGCCTTCGACATAACCGGGCAAGGCAAGACGGCCGATTTCAGCAGGTTTTCATACGCACCAGAGGGAACGTGAGTTCACACCCTAAGGAGATATTCATGGCTGGACTGATCAAGGGGCCCGCGATTTTCCTGGCCCAGTTTGCCGGAGACGACGCTCCGTTCAATTCGCTTCCCGCAATCGCCAAATGGGCTGCGGATCTCGGCTACAAGGGCATTCAGATCCCGACCTTCGACAGCCGCCTTTTCGATCTAGACAAGGCCGCCGAAAGCGAAACCTATTGCGATGAGGTCAAAGGTATCTGCGCGGATGCCGGCGTCGAGATTACCGAGCTTTCGACCCATCTGCAGGGCCAGCTGGTAGCGGTTCACCCGGCCTATGACCTGGCCTTTGACGGCTTTGCACCATCCCAAGTGCACGGCAATCCGAAAGCCCGGCAGGCCTGGGCGGTCGACCAGATGAAAAAGGCGGCGATCGCCAGCAAGCGACTTGGCCTGACAGCTTCCGTCAGCTTCACCGGTTCGCTGGCGTTCCCCTATCTCTACCCCTGGCCGCAACGGCCTGCGGGGCTGATCGAGGAAGCGTTCAAGGAACTGGCGGCGCGCTGGAAACCGATCCTCGATGTCTATGACGAAAACGGTGTCAATGTCGGCTATGAAATCCATCCCGGCGAGGACGTCTTCGACGGCGCCACGTTCGAGACGTTCCTGGAGGCGCTCGGAGGTCACACGCGCTGCCAGATCAACTACGATCCGTCGCACTTCCTGCTGCAGCAGCTCGACTATCTGGCGTTCATCGACATCTATCACGAGCGCATCTGCGCCTATCACGTGAAGGATGCCGAGTTCAATCCGGACGGCCGCCAGGGCGTCTATTCCGGCTATCAGGGCTGGGTCAACCGCGCGGGCCGGTTCCGGTCCCTGGGTGATGGCCAGGTGGATTTTTCCGGCATCTTCTCCAAGCTCGCCCAACATGGCTATGACAGCTGGGCCGTCCTGGAATGGGAATGCTGCCTGAAGTCTCCAGACCAAGGCGCCGCGGAAGGGGCACCCTTTATCGAGCACCACATCATCGAAGTCACCGACAAGGCCTTCGACGACTTCGCCGGCGGCGAGACCGACCAGGAGCAGATCCGGAAGATGCTGGGGCTGAGTTAGTGGCAGACTGACCGCGCATCCTCATTCCGGCAAGGTAACCAGTCCTGATTGACGCAGCTTAGCCGCTATCTCGGTTGTTACCCCGGGCGACCGAAGGAAGACCCGGAGCCTGCTGATGTCCAGAGATATGGTTCGGAGCGAAGTCTCTTGTAGACATCCGACCACTTGGGCAAGCGGCGCTGAGAGTGGACCCCGGATCTGCGCTGCGCTTGTCCGGGGTGACAATCTTCAATGCGGCACCTCTTCCTCCTCTCATCCTGAGGAAGCGCGAAGCGCTGTCTCGAAGGATGGGCCGCCTGTTCGGGATTTGCCGCCCATGCTTCGAGACGGACCTGACGGTCCTCCCCAGCATGAGGGCTTCCATAGAGGCTTGCTCTCACAGCAGCAGGTGCGAAACCGACGGGGCGTAGAGCGCATCGACGGCGGCGGCCGTCGCACCGAGGGCGACCGCTGTTGCACCGGACGTACCAATGCGGATCCTGTCTTCTTCAAGCGAACCGTCGAGACGGCGAGGAAGCGGGGAGGCACTGTCGAGCAGCGCCTGGAGGAAGTCCGGACAAATGATGCCGCCCAGGATCAGCGCTTCCGGGTCGAGCATCATCTCGATCATGTTGATCATCTGGCGCATGAGCGGCGCGACATCGGCTATCCAGCCGAGGACTGCCGGATCTCCTTCGGCAAACAAGGCTTCGATCCGCCCAACGGAGCCTGGTTCCGTCGGCTCCAGGCCAAGCCTTTCGCACAGCGCGTTGAGTGACAGATACCGTTCCAGGCAGCCGGTGTTGCCGCAGGAACAGGCCGGGCCTGTCGGGTCGATCACAACGTGCCCGATTTCGCCGGCGTTTTTCGTCGCACCCGGATAGAGCGCCCCGTTCAGGACAAAGCCGGCGCCAAGCCCCATGCCGAACTGGATGAAGGCAAAGCTGTTGAAGCTGCGGCCGATCCCGTAAACATGCTCGCCCAACGCGGCGGCCGACGCATCGTTCTGAAGGACCACCGGCAAGCCGATCGCCGACTGAAGCTGCGCGAGATTTTCCGGCGAGCCGAAATCCGAAAATGTGGTGGCATCGGTGCCGCTGGAGGTTTGCGCTCCGGTTTCGAAAGGGCCGGGAGCTGCAAGACCAACGCCGAACAGACATTTGGCCATACCGGGATGCGCCGCGCGGAATTCCTCTGCCATCGACAGGATCCGGCTGTTGGCTGCCTCGGGCGTGGCGGCGGCCATGTGGGCGGCCGATTGCCAGACGATGCTGCCCAGAAGATCGCAGGCAATCGCCGTCACCGACAGACGATCGACATGAAACCCGAGACTGTAGGCATGATCGGGTTTGAGCTGCACCGTCATGCCCGGGTGGCCGCGGCCCCTGGCCTTCTGGGCATGCATCTCGACAATGCCGCGGCTTTCCAGCTCACCGACGATATTCTGCACCGTCTGGCGGGAAAGCGACGTGATTTCAGATATTTCTGTGCGACCGATCGGACCGCGCGTGCGGATGACTTCCAGCACCACGCGGTGATTATGCGTTTTGGCGCGGGTCAGGTTTGTGCCGCTGGTCCGGAAGGATGCGGGGATCGGAGCACTGTCGTTCATGGCGCCAATAGACCAGAAATTATTTTTTCTATCAATTTGACAAAATAAAAAAACCGAACATAGGATGCTTTGCCTACACAAAAACCGGAGGGCGAGATGAACACGTTTGGAAAGATGATTTTGGGGTCCGCCTTCGCGACCCTGGCCATGACCACGACGGCATTGGCCGACACCACACTGAATGCACTTTTCATGAGCCAGGCGGCTTACAGCGAAGACGACATCAAGTCGATGACCGCCAAGTTCGAGGAAGCAAATCCCGGCGTCACGGTTGCGCTCGAATTCGTTCCCTATGAAGCCCTGCACGACAAGATCATTGCAGCGGCGGGTGCGGGCGATGACGGGTATGACGTTGTCCTGTTCGACGTGATCTGGCCGGCCGAATTCGCAACGCGCGGCTTCCTGCAGGATGTCACCGACCGCATTCCGGCCGACTATACCGACAAGGTTTTCGACGGCGCCTGGACGACGGTCGAATATGACGGCAAGCGCTATGGCATGCCCTGGATCCTCGACACGAAATACCTCTTCTACAATGCCGACATGCTGGCAGAAGCTGGCATTTCCGCCCCGCCCAAGACCTGGGCCGAACTGGCGGAACAGGCCAAGCAGATCAAGGACAAGGGCATTGTCGAATATCCGCTGGTCTGGAGCTGGTCCCAGTCCGAGGCGATGATCTGCGACTTCACCACCCTGACAGCGGCCAATGACGGCGCGTTCTTCGATGAAGGCCAGCCGGCCTTTACCGCAGGCGGTGCCAAGGATGCCGTTTCCTTCATGAAGGCAACGCTGGACGAAGGCCTGAGCAACCCGTCTTCACGCGAATATTTCGAAGAAGACGTCCGCCGGGTGTTCTCCAACGGCGAAGCGGCGTTCGCCCTCAACTGGACCTACATGAATGCCCTCGCCAACGACCCGAAGGAAAGCAAGGTCGCCGGCAAGGTGAAGGTAGCTCCGGCACCAGGCGTCGAAGGCAAGTCAACCGCCTCCAGTGTCAACGGTTCCATGGGTCTCGGCATTCCGGCCAACAGCCCGCATGCGGATGAAGCCTGGGCCTATATCTCCTTCCTGACTCAGAAGGACGTTCAGGACAACTATGCCAAGCTCAGCCTGCCGATCTGGAAGGCGTCCTATTCCGAACCGAAGGTGATCGAAGGCCAGGAAGACCTGATCGCGGCGGCAAAAGAATCCATCGCTGTCATGTATCCGCGTCCGCTGGTGCCGTCCTACACCGAAGTCTCCGACATTCTCCAGAAGAACATCCATCAGGTCCTGCTCGGCCAGGCAAGTGTGGATGAAGCGCTGGAAGCTGCCGCAGACCGCGTCAAGCGCATCCGCTAAGTTTGCGACTGACGGGAGACTGACCATGCTTGGCCGACGCCAGAAACGTGAAAAATGGATCCTTCTGGCGCCGGCCCTGGCTTTGCTTGCGCTGGTCACGCTGATACCGCTTGCCAACACACTGTGGCTGAGCTTCACCGACACGCGCATTTCCGCTCTTCCCGAGCCGGTGCATTTCATCGGCCTGGAAAACTACGTCTACGCGCTCACCGACCCGGATTTTCAGGACGCCCTCTTCAGGACACTTTACTTCACCATCGTCTCGGTGGGCCTGGAAGGCATTCTCGGCGTCGCGGTTGCCGTGCTGCTCAACCAGGAATTTCGCGGCCGGACGCTGCTTCGGGCTCTGATCATCCTGCCCTGGGCGGTGCCGACCATCGTCAACGCCGTTGCCTGGCGCTTGATCTATCACCCTGATTATGGCGCGCTGAACTCCCTGCTGTTCCAGCTGGGCCTCATTTCCGATTACCGCAGCTGGATCGGCGATCCGGCGACCGCCATGAACATGGTCATCCTGGCAGATGTCTGGAAGAACTTTCCGCTGGTTGCCTATGTGGCACTGGCCGCCCTGCAGACAGTGCCCGGTGACCTCAACAAGGCGGCAGCCATCGAAGGTGCCGGGCCCTGGAAACGGTTCCGCTCGATCACCCTGCCCTGGATCGCCGGTCCATTAATGGTCGTCATGGTGCTGCGAACCATCGAAGCCTTCCGCGTCTTCGACATCATCTACGTCATGACCGGCGGAGGCCCCGCGGACAGCACCAAGACCGCGAGCTTTTACGTCTACCAGGAATATTTCAACTACCTCAGAAGCGGCAGCGGGGCCTCCTATGCAGTGCTGGTCGCCGGCATCAGTGCCGTTCTGATCGTGTTCTATTATTCCGCGACCAAGCGGCAGACGGCGGGAGGCGCGGCATGAAACGCTCGCTCGTTCAATCCATCCTGCTTTATGGCTGCGCCCTGTTGCTGGCAGCCTTCACAACAGGTCCGCTGCTCTGGCTTGCCGTCATGAGCATCAGCGCGCCGACCGACCTGACAGAGGTGCCGCTGCGCTGGATCCCCTCCGAACTTGACTTCAGCCGCTACACGAGCCTGCTCAGCCTTGAAGGCGGCAACGGCGAGCGGTTTTTGAGCGCACTCCGGAATTCCCTCCTGACAGCGGGCGGGGCAACCGTCATCGCGCTTCTGCTCGCCATTCCGGCTGCCTATGCCTTTTCCAGAAGACAGGCGTCGATGGTCCTGTTGTTCGCCTTTCTCGCAACGATCATGATGCCGCCGATCACCTATGTGCTGCCACTCTATTCGACCTTCAGCAGCTTCGGCATGCTGAACCACACGGTGACGCTGATTATCGTCTATACGGCCATGCTGCTGCCTTTCGCCACCTGGTTGATGAAGGCCAATATCGACGTGCTGCCGGTGGAAGTGGAGCAGGCCGCCTTCATGGAAGGTGCCGGAACCGCCTACACCATCCGGCAGGTCGTGCTGCCGCTGGCCCTTCCGGCCATTGCCGCCACCGCCATGCTGTCCTTCCTGGTGGCCTGGGACGAGTTCTTCTACGCCCTGATCTTCACCAACGATCTCAGCGCGAAGACCCTGCCTGTGGCGATCGCGGATTTCTCCGCCGGACGCGTTACCGACTACGGCGTCATCGCCTCGGTTGGCGTTTTGGCGACATTGCCGCCAGCCATCCTCGCCATCGCCTTCCAGAAATTCATCGTCTCCGGACTGGTCGCCGGATCCGTCAAGGGCTGACCTCAGCAGGAGACCGACAAGGAATGAACGCCGCAATGCCGCAAGACCCCATCCTCCAAATCAGCCGCCTGCAGAAGAGATATGGGGACGTGAATGTCCTCAAGGACATCGATATCTCCATGGCGCCCGGTGAGTTTCTTGTCCTGGTCGGACCGTCCGGTTGCGGCAAGTCGACCCTGCTGAGCTGCATTTCCGGACTGACCGACATTTCCTCCGGCACCATCCGCATTGCCGGCAAGGACCGCACCAACGACGAACCGGCCGACCGGGATATCGCCATGGTGTTCCAGTCCTATGCCCTGTTCCCCAACATGAGTGTGGAACGCAACATCGGCTTCGGCCTTGAAGTCCGAAAGGTCGAAGAGACAGAGAAGAAACGGAAGGTGGCCGAGGTCGCGGATCTTCTGAAGATCGAACACCTGCTGTACCGCCGCCCGGCGGAACTTTCCGGCGGACAGCGCCAGCGTGTCGCCATGGGCCGGGCCCTTGTGCGCGAACCGAAGCTGTTCCTGTTCGACGAGCCGTTGTCCAATCTCGATGCCAAGCTGCGCGTTACCATGCGCACCGAAATCAAGCGCATCCATCAGACAACGAACGCGTCCATCGTCTACGTCACCCATGATCAGATCGAAGCCATGACGCTGGCCAGCCGGATCGTGGTGATGAAAGACGGCGTGGTCCAGCAGATCGGCACGCCGCAGGAGATCTACAACAAGCCGGTGAATGCCTTTGTCGCGGACTTCATGGGCGCGCCGTCCATGAACCTGATGACCGGCACCGCTACACGCGAGGGAGACCATCTCCGGCTGCAGATCCCGACACCGGACGGACCGCCGCTGGAACTGTTCGACTATGGTCCGGGGCCGGAAACGTTGTCCGTCGGCGGTACGGCAGAGCTAACCATCGGCCTTCGCCCGGAGGCGATGACGGATCTTGGTTTGCGGTCCGGTGGCATCGACGGCCGCAGCCTGCAAAGCGCCGACTGCCTTCTGGACGTGGTCGAACCGGCCGGCGCCGACACCTATGCGGTCATTCAACTTGGCGGAACGGAAGCCGTTGCCCGGCTGTCGGCGGATGCGCCGGTCACCGCCGGTCAACGCGTTCCGATCGCTTTCGACCTTTCCAAGATTTCCTATTTCGACATTGCATCGGGTAACCGCCTATGAGCATTCAACGAGGCCTTGCCGCAGACATCGGTGGCACCAACACCCGGCTGGCGCTGGTCGAGAACGGCCGCGTTCTGGAAAACACCATCGCGCGGTTCCGCAATGCGGATTTCGAAACACCGGAAGCGGCCATCGGCACCTATCTTTCGGAAGCCGGGCGACCGGCCTGTGCTTCTGCCGTCATCGCCATCGCGGCCCCCATCGATGGCCCCGCGATCCGCATGACAAACCATCCCTGGACTTTCAGTGCCGACTGCATCCGCAAGGTTCTGGGCGGAGCGAACATTACCTTCCTGAACGATTTCGAGGCGCTCGCCTATTCGCTGGACAAGGTCCCAACGGAGCGGCTTCAGCCCGTCTATGAACCAAGCCTGAAACTGCGCAGCAATGCCACGCGCCTCGTCGTCGGTGCGGGAACCGGTTTCAATGCTGCCGCCCTGTTTCAGACACCTGCCGGATTTCATGTCGGCACCGGTGAATGCGGTCACTCGACATTGCCGGTCGAAACCGAAGACGAACTTCGGCTCTGGAATTACCTCGCTCTCAACCGTGGACGCGCCTCCGTCGAACGGGCGCTGTCGGGAAGCGGCCTGAAGGAAATTCACGAGTGGTATTGCCTGGAGCAGGGCCTGTCGCCGCGCGACCTGTCACCGGCTGAGATAGCGGAGCGCGCCAATTCCGGGTCCGATCCGCTTTGTGTTTCCGCTGCCCGGCAATGGGTGACATTTCTTGGCCGGGTCATTGGCGACCTCTCGCTGGTGTTCCTGTCCCTTGGCGGTATCGTGCTGACAGGCGGTGTCACCCGAAGCCTGGCGAGGTTCCTGGCAGAACCGGAATTCATCAACGCCTTTTGCGCGAAGGGCCGCCAGCAAAAGCTGGTTTCCGGCATTCCGGTTCATCTGCTTGATGACGATTTCGCAGCTCTGGCGGGGTGTGCGTCGCGGATGTAAACGACACCACACGATCAGGAACTCAGCCCCAGCTCCTCGATCACGGTCTGAACCGCCAGCCGGAAGACCTGTTCCTCCGCGCCCGGCTGGGTGTCCGGACGGGTCATCAGCCCGACCGGCCCCTTTGTCATGTCGGTGTCGAACGGCAGGCGGACCAGGTGGCCGTCAGCGGTTTCGTTCTGCACCACGCCGGACGAAATGATCCAAACCGCGTCGGTCCGGCGGGTATAGACCCTGCCGAAGGCACCCGAGACCGTTTCGATCTTGTTCGGAATCTCGCCGACGCCATTGGCGATCATGAAGCGCTCGACCAGAGGCCGGATCGCCGCGCCCTCCGGCGGATAGAGAACGGGCCATTCGACAATACGCTTGATGTCCGGCCTTTCCAGAAGCGGGTGCCCGACCCGGACGATCACATCGACCCGCTCGGAATAAAGCTGGGTGAAGGAAACGCCTTCCATGGAAACCGGCCTGCCGAGCCGGCCGATCACCAGGTCGAGTTCACCCATCTTCAGCCGTTCGATCAGATAGCCGTGCGGGCCGTCCATGATCTGGACCATGACATGAGGTGCCAGTTCGGAAAACTCCTTGATGACCGGGGGCATGAAGCTGGCCGCGACACTCGGCAGAACGCCCACCTTCAAGGTCGCACGGGCGTGTTCGCCTTCCTTCTCGACCCCGTCCAGGCCTTGCTGCAGGCTCGCCAGCGAGATCTGCGCGAAATGCAGAAACACCTTGCCCTGTTTGGTCAGCGCGATGCCGGCCCGGTTTCGCGTCATCAGGCTGGCGCCGATGATGTCTTCCAGTTCCTTGAGCGTTTTGGAGATCGCCGGCTGGGTGAGATTCAACTTGTCGGCAGCCAGTTTCAGACTGCGTTCCTGCGCAATCTCCACGAAGCACTGGATGTGCCGGAACTTGATGCGTCGGTCGATCATTTAATTTCTCATTTTGGAAAGAAAGAAGCCGAATATCTCATTTTACTTCCCAATTTTGATCATTCAATATCAATTCAACAAGGGAGGATCGGATGCGAACTCAGGTTGTCATTGTCGGCGGTGGACCGTCCGGCCTGCTGCTCGGGCAGCTTCTTCATCTGAAGGGCATCGAGACCATCATTCTGGAGCGCAAGACGCGTGAATATGTGCTTGGCCGCATCAGGGCCGGCATTCTGGAAACGGGTCTCGTCAACATGATGCGCGAGGCCGGCGTGGCCGAGCGGATGGACAAGGAATGCTTCGTCCATGACGGCACCTGCATCTCGTACGAAAACGAGATGTTCGACATCAACTTCCAGAAGCTGATCGGCCAGAATGTCGTCGTCTACGGCCAGACGGAAGTCACGCGTGATCTGTATGACGCCCGCGATGCGGTTGGCGGTCAGACGATTTTCGAGGTCGAGGGGGTCGAAATCCGCGATGCGGACACGGACGCGCCCTATGTCACCTTTACCGTGGACGGCAGCGCGCGGCGCATCGACTGCGATTTCGTGGCGGGCTGCGACGGGTTCCATGGCGTCAGCCGCAAGACCATTCCCGACACCTTGCGCAAGGACTACGAGAAGGTGTTCCCATTCGGCTGGCTGGGCGTTCTGTCCGAGACGCCGCCGGTGCATGAAGAACTCATCTATGCCAATTCGGCACGCGGCTTCGCGCTTTGCTCCATGCGTAACGAAAACCTGTCGCGCTACTACGTCCAGTGCAATGTCAGCGACGACATTTTCGAATGGACCGACGAGAAGTTCTGGGACGAACTGAGACGCCGGCTACCGGAAGCGGTTGCCGACAAGCTGGTCACCGGCCCCTCTATCGAGAAGTCCATCGCCCCACTCAGGTCCTTCGTGTGCGAGCCGATGCGCTGGGGCCGTCTGTTCCTGTGCGGCGATGCCGCCCATATCGTGCCGCCGACAGGCGCAAAGGGCCTCAACACCGCTGCCTCCGACGTCCATTACCTCTACGAGGGTCTGGTGCATTACTATCAGGACAAGGACAGCCACGGCATCGATACCTATTCGGAGAAAGCCCTGGCACGGATCTGGAAAGCGGAGCGTTTCAGCTGGGCGACCACCAACATGCTGCACCGGTTCCCGGACCAGTCGGATTTCGATCTGAAGATGCAGCGGGCGGAAATCGAGTCTCTGCATCACAATGAAACCGCGCAGAAGTGGTTTGCGCAGAACTATGTGGGACTGCCCTACTGATGAAGATCGCGCGACTGCCTTCTGCCGACATTCACTGGCGCGAAGATGGCGACCCCGGCGGCACGCCTGTCGTCTTCGCCAATTCGCTCGGCACGGAATTGCGGCTCTGGGACAAGGTCATCGACCTTCTGCCGGAAACAGGCCTCCGGCTGATCCGCTTCGACAAGCGCGGCCACGGGCTGTCCTCCTGCCCTGAGAGCCCCTACTCCATGGACGATCTCGCCAGCGACACGCAACAGCTGCTCGATCACCTTCAGATCGGCTCCTGTGTTTTTGTCGGGCTTTCCATCGGCGGCATGATCGGTCAGCTCCTGTCGCACCGGCAGCCGGAACGCATCAAGGGTCTGGTGCTGTCCAACACCGGGGCGAAAATGGGCGAAGCCGCCATGTGGCAAGACCGGATTGCCCGGATCCGTGCAGGCGGTATCGAGAGCCTTGCCGATGCAATTCTGAAGCGCTGGTTTTCGGAAGATTTCCGCCAGACGGCCGAATGCCTGGCCTGGCGCCACATGCTGGTTCGCACCCCGACGGAGGGTTACATCGGCTGCTGCGAAGCAATAGCTGGTGCAGATCTGACGGACAGCACGTCCGGGCTTCGCCTGCCGGTGCTGGGTATCGGCGGCAGCGAGGACCTCGCCAGCCCACCCGCCATGGTGCGCGGCACGGCTGAGCTCATCGCCGGCAGTCGTTACGTTGAAATTTCCGGTGCGGGCCATCTGCCCTGCGTCGAAAAGCCGGATGTCTTTGCCGGCCATCTCATGACTTTCCTGAAGGAGGACCTCCATGTCTGAGCGTTTTGAAACCGGCATGAAGGTCAGGCGATCCGTGCTTGGCGATGAACATGTCGACCGGGCGGAAGCTGCCAAGACGCCACTTGACGAACCATTCCAGACCCTGATCACCGAGGGTGCCTGGGGCACGGTTTGGGCGTCGGACGGCATCAGTCCGCGGGAGCGTTCGATGCTGACGCTCGCCCTTCTGGCGGCACTCGGCAATTTCGAGGAGATTGCCATGCATGTCCGGGCAACTGCCCGCACCGGCGCCAGCAAGCAGGACGTGCTCGAGGCGTTTCAGCATGTGGCGGTCTATGCCGGCGTGCCACGTGCCAACCAGGCGCTCAAGATCGCCAAGGAAACTTACGCCGAAATGGAACGCAGCGGCCAGAAGCTGACCGCGACAGGCGGTTAACGGAGGAAAATCGATGTTGAAACCCGGACCTTTCTATCAGCGGGACCGCGAGTGGCATCCGCCTGCACATACGCCGGACTACAAGACCAGCGTGTCGCGCTCGCCGCAATATTCGATGATCAGCCTGGAAAACAACGTCAGCGAGATCACCGGGCCGACCTTCGGCCATAACGATATCGACCCGCTCGACAAGGACCTGATCTACAACTACGCGAAGGCGGGTGAAAGCGCGATCGGCGAGCGGATCATCCTGCATGGCCGGGTGCTGGACGAGAACGCGAAGCCGATCCCGAACACCCTGGTGGAGATCTGGCAGGCCAATGCGGGCGGACGCTACCGGCACAAGAAGGACACCTATCTTGCGCCCATCGACCCGAATTTCGGCGGCTGCGGCCGCACCCTGACCGACGAGAACGGCTACTACTATTTCCGCACGATCAAACCGGGCGCCTACCCCTGGCGCAACTGGGTGAACAACTGGCGGCCGGCCCATATCCACATGTCGATCTTCGGCACTGCCTTCTGTCAGCGTCTGATCACCCAATGCTACTTCGAGGGCGATCCGCTCATTCCGAAATGCCCGATCGTGAACACCATTCCCGATCCGGCGGCCATTGAGCAGCTGGTCGCCAAGCTCGACCTCAATGCCACCATCCCGCTCGACACGATCGCCTACAAGTTCGACATCGTCCTGCGCGGACGCCGCTCGACCCTGTTTGAAAACCGGCCGGAGGGGAACTGACCATGACGCAGCAACTCGACTATCTGAAGGAAACGCCTTCCCAGACGGCCGGACCTTACGTTCACATCGGCCTTGCGCCCGGCGCCGCCGGTTTCGACATCTATCGGCAGGAACTGGGCTGGGATATCGCAGGCCCCAATGCCAAGGGTGAGCACATTCGTGTGGAAGGTGTCGTCATCGATGGCATGGGCTCGCCGATCAAGGACGTGATGCTGGAAACCTGGCAGGCCAACAGCGAGGGCATTTACGCCCATCCTGAACATGCCGGCGACGTGGAAGACGGGTTTCGCGGCTGGGGTCGTGTCATCACCGATTTCGAAACCGGCGAATGGGGGTTCGACACGGTCAAGCCAGGCCCGGTCAAGCTGCCGGACGGCAAGGTTTCCGCGCCCCATATCAGCCTCTGGATCGTCGCACGCGGCATCAATGTCGGGCTTCAGACCCGCCTTTACTTCGAGGACGAGACCGAAGCCAACGCGGCCGACCCGGTGATCAACCTGATCGAATGGGAAAAGCGCCGCCAGACCCTGATCGCCCGGAAGACGGAGCGCGACGGCAAGACGGTCTATCGTTTCGAGGTCAAGCTGCAAGGTCCGGACGAAACAGTGTTCTTCGATATTTGAGGAGGCACAAACCACTCTTCCTCATCCTGAGGAGCTTGGCCAAGCCAAGCGTCTCGAAGGATGAGGGAGGCTTATGCAACGATCGCCGCTCCTTGTTGGGACAGGCGCAAGCGAAACCGGAGCGGCGTGAAACATGTCCAAGCCCTGCATCATCTGCGTCGCGATTACCGGATCGCTGCCGAAGAAGGAAAACAATCCGGCGGTGCCGATCACCGTTACGGAGCAGGTGGAAAGCACACAGGCTGCCTTCGAGGCGGGTGCGACCATTGTCCACGCTCATGTGCGCAACGACGATGAGACGCCGTCCTCGGATCCGGAGAAGTTCGCGCGGCTCAAGGAAGGGCTGGAAAAACACTGCCCGGGCATGATCATCCAGTTTTCGACCGGAGGCCGTTCGGGCGCCGGGAAGGAACGCGGCGGCATGATTGCCCTTCAGCCCGACATGGCGTCGCTGTCCGTCGGCTCCAATAATTTTCCGACCCGGGTCTATGAGAACCCGCCGGATCTGGTCGACTGGCTTGCCAGCGAGATGCGCACCCATCATGTGAAACCGGAAATCGAGGCGTTCGACCTGAGCCACATTCACCAGGCGGCCGCCATGAACCGGGACGGACGTATTCCGGGCAAGCTTTATGTGCAGTTCGTCATGGGCGTGAAGAATGCCATGCCGGTCGACCGGGACGTCTTCGACTATTACATCAAGACCGTTGAACGGCTGGTACCGGACGCCGAATGGTGTGCCGCCGGGATCGGCCAGCATCAGTTCACTCTCAACGAGTGGTGCATTTCCTCAGGCGGTCATACCCGCACCGGCCTGGAAGACAACATCCGCCTCGACCGGGACACGCTTGCCCCTTCCAATGCGGCGCTTGTAAAACGGGCGGCGGATCTTTGCGAGAAATATGAGCGTCCCGTCGCGACCTGGCAGCAGGCGCGCGAGATCCTGGGTCTGCCGCTGAAGGCGGCTTGACCCGCCTTTCCACTTGGCTCTCAATAAGGGCCCATCCAGAGACCCTGCCGAGCCATGCCTCTTTCTCTATTTTCCAGCCAGATCCATTCCTCCCTCTTTGCTGACGGTGACCTGACCAAGCTTTTCGCTGATGGCAGCGATGTCGCGCATATGATCGCCTTCGAGCGCGCCCTTGCCATCGTACAGGGGCGCCTGGAGATCATTCCGGCGCAGGCCGCGCGGGAGATATCAGAGAAGCTCTCCGACGTTCACATCGAGCCCGCAAACCTTGCAGCCGGTACAAGATCCGCCGGCGTGCCCGTTCCAGCGCTTGTGGCGGAACTGCGCAAGCAGCTCAGCGCCGATGCCGGGGCCTGGCTGCACTGGGGCGCAACCAGTCAGGATGTGATCGATACGGCGCTGGTCCTTCAGGCGAAAGTCGCGCTGGAGATCCTGGGTGCTCGACTGGAAAAACTGGTCGATACGCTGGAACGGCAGAGCAAGCGTCATGAGAACCAGCTCATGGCGGGGCGTACGCGCAGCCAGGTGTCGACACCGATCACCCTCGGCTACCGGATCGCGCAATGGGCCCATCCCCTGATAGATGCGGAAAATGCTCTGCCTGCGCTCAGGTCCGCCGTGCTGCGCCTCCAGTTCGGCGGCGCGTCGGGCATCAACAGCGCAATCGCTCCGGACGGAACCGCCGTCTCGGCGGCGCTCGCACTGGAACTCGGCCTTGAGGACAGCCCGTCGTGGCACGTCAACCGGACGCCCATTCTGGCGCTTGCGGGCTGGCTGCAACAGGTCACCTCCGCCCTTGCGAAGATGGCAGGGGACCTGGCGCTTTCCGGGCGCACGGACATTGCGGAAGTTTCCAGCGGGACCGGCGGCGGATCCTCGACCATGCCGCAAAAGGCGAACCCGGTGCAGGCCGAGACCATTCAGGTACTCAACAGCATTGCGATTTCCGCCCAGGCCGGGCTTGCCGCTGCTGCCAGCCCCCTTGAGGAGCGCGACGGGACAGCATGGCCGCTGGAATGGCATTTCCTGCCACAAATGCTGCTGGCCGCGGGCGCTGCGCTGGTGCACGCAGAAGAGCTTGCAACCAGCCTGCAGGCACATGAGGCCAACCTCGCCGCAACGCTGGCGTCAAACCCGGAAATCATGGCCGAAACCGCCAGTTTCGTTCTCGCCCGGAACGGCGTTTCCCGCGCTGAGGCAAAGGATCTTGTCGCGGCAGCTGCAAAGGACCCGGCCCCCTTTGCCGAAGCCCTTGCAAGGATTTCGCCGGTCAGCCTTGACTGGCAGAAGGAACTGGACCCGCAACAGGTCATCGCACCGGCAAGGGACATGTCGGCGCGGATCTTTCAGACCCGCCGCAGAGACTGAACAGGGTCGGGTCCTACCCGGCCACATCCGCGTTGCTGATCACGAAATCCACGAAGTGGCGGATCTTCGGGTCCTGAAGGCGCCTGTGCGGATAGAGGCAGCCGAAGATGGTGGGGGGAGGCGGCGTATCCTTCAGGATCTCCACCAGGCGGCCGCTTTCCAGGTGCTGGGCTACGTCGAACCTTGGCTTGTTGACGATGCCATATCCTGACAGGGCCCAGTCGGTGAGAACGTCGCCATGGTCGGCATCCATCTTGCCGGAAACCTGAAGCTTGCGCGGCCCGGCCGGTGTCTGCAGAACCCAGTAATATTCCGGCGAGCGCGGGTAGCGCAGCAGCAGGCAATTATGCTCGTCGCTCAGCAGATCATCCGGGGTTCGGGGCGTACCGTGCTTTTCCAGATACTCCGGAGCCGCGCAGAGCACCCGGGGGCAATCGGATATCTTGCGCAGCTTCAGATTGGAGTCCTGCGGAGTGCCAATGAAAAAAGCGACGTCCAGCCCGTCGGACAGGATGTCGACCTTGCGGTCGGACAGGCGCATATGCACTTCCGTTGCCGGGAATTTTTCAACGAAACGCGGCACCAGCGGGGCGATGATGCGCCGGCCGGCACCAAGCGGTGCCGTGACCCGGATGACCCCGCGCGGCGTATCGGAAAAACTGGCGACTGCGGCTTCCGCGTCTTCGATGGATTCCAGCGCCTTCATCGCATAATCGTAGAACACCTTGCCGACCTCGGTCGGCGTGAGTGACCTTGTTGTGCGGTTGAAGAGCCGCACGCCGAGATGCTTTTCCAGCTCCTTTATGCGCTTGCTGGCAACCGCCGGTGTCAGGCGCAAGTCGCGTCCGCCGGATGTGATGCTGCCCAGTTCGACTACGCGTGTGAAGACGCGCAGGGATTCCAGATAGGACATGGCCTCTTGCCTCGGATTTGAATTCTCGTGCGATTACAGGGCGCTAATTCTCATGATCGACTTTGGTCGCATTTCCCGAGCCACAGTATCGCACGGCCATTTTCAATGATCTGTTGAAAGAATTTCCGGAATCACCGGATTTTTTGCAAGTGTCCTGAAGCGTACCGTCCTCGGCTGAGAGAAGACTTTGCCCGAGGACGCGATGACCCACCGCACAGAAATCCGGTTTCTGCTGAACGGCGCTGACGTGATTGTCACGGATGCGCCTGCCGACAAGACCCTGCTCGACTACCTGCGCCTGGAACGCCGGCTGACGGGCTCCAAGGAAGGCTGTGCGGAAGGCGACTGCGGGGCCTGCACGGTGTTGGTCGGCCGGCTGGCCGGTGGCGTTCTGAAATATGAGACCGTCAATGCCTGCATCCGGTTTCTCGCGTCGCTTGATGGATGCCACGTGGTCACCATCGAGCATCTGCGGGGAGAAAACGGCGGTCTGCATCCGATCCAGCAGGCGATGGTCGATTTCCACGGCAGCCAGTGCGGCTTCTGTACCCCTGGCTTCGTCATGTCGCTCTACGCGCTGTGGATGGGCAATCCGGAACCGACAGAAACGGAAGTCGAAAGCGCGATCCAGGGCAATCTCTGCCGCTGCACCGGCTACCAGCCGATCATTGCCGCCGCCATGGCTGCCAACCGCTACGGCTCGCCAGCACAGGATTTCCTTGAAACGGAACGGGCAACCATCACCGAACGGCTGGCAGCGCTTTCCGACGGCTGCCGTGTCGTCACCGGCCCTGACGACAACCAGGCGATCCTTCCGGCGGATGTCGCCGATTTCGCAGCCGTTCTGGAAAACTTTCCACAGGCGACCATCGTTGCGGGTTCCACCGATGTCGGTCTCTGGGTCACCAAGTTCATGCGCCCCATCGGCCCGGCCGTCTTCATCAACCACCTTCAAGAGTTGAAATCGGTCACCTTGAGCGACACAGCGCTGGAGATCGGCGCAGGCGTCACCTACTCGGAAGCGCAGGAAACCATCTGCGAGATCTTTCCGCATCTGAAAAGCTACTGGGACCGGATCGCCGGCCAACAGGTGCGCAACATGGGCACCATCGGCGGCAACATCGCCAATGGATCGCCCATCGGCGATACTCCGCCCGTGCTGATCGCGCTCGGTGCGCAAATCGTTCTGCGCAAGGGAGCCACGCAGCGCAGCCTGCCACTGGAGCAGTTCTTCATCGAATACGGCAAACAGGACCGGGCGCCCTCCGAATTCGTCGAGAGCATCCTGATCCCGCGGCCCCGTTCCGGCCAGCTTCACGCTGCCTACAAGATTTCCAAGCGCCGGGACGAGGATATCTCGTCCGTGGCCGCCGGTTTCTGCGTGACCGTTTCCGAAGGCCGCATCACCGATTGCCGCCTGGCATTCGGCGGCATGGCCGGCACGCCGAAGCGGGCCGCCAAGGCAGAAGCCGCGCTGCGCGGCCAGCCCTGGGGGGAAGCTGCGTTCCTGGCTGCCGGCAAGGCGCTGGAAGCCGATTTCACACCGCTTTCCGACTGGCGCGCCTCGGCCGAATACCGGGCGACTGCCGCGCGCAACCTGCTGCAGCGCTTCTTCCTGACCCATGACGAAACGACCACGGAAGCGGTCGATCTGCTGTCTGCTTGAGTTTTGAGGCGAACCACATGAAACACGACATCATCACGGACGCCAAGAAGTCGATCAGCGGCTCTGTCCATACCGACCGCCGCCACGACAGCGCGGAAAAACACGTCACCGGCCGGGCAGAATATTGCGACGACATTGCCGAACCGCAGGGCACCCTTCATGCCTATCTCGGCACGTCCACGGTTGCCCACGGCCTGATCAAGTCAATGGATCTGGAGGCGGTTCTGGCAGCTCCCGGTGTCATCGGTGTGCTGACGGCGGCCGACGTTCCGGGCTGCAACGACATCAGCCCCACGGGCCAGAACGACGAACCGGTGTTTCCGGTCGACAAGACGGAATTCCATGGCCAGCCGCTGTTTGCCGTCATCGCATCAAGCCGTGACGCTGCCCGTCGGGCCACCGAGCTGGCAAAGATCGACTATGAGGTCCTGCCGCACGCGCTCGATCCGGTCGGTGCGATGGATGCCGGCTATCCGCATGTGACCGCGCCGCTGAAACTGGAACGGGGCGACATCGCCCCCGTCTTCGAGACTGCGAAGAACCGCATCAAGGGCCGCATTACGATCGGCGGCCAGGACCACATGTATCTGGAAGGCCAGATCGCCTTTGCCATTCCGGGCGAGGACGACGACGTCGCGGTCCATTGCTCCACCCAGCACCCCAGCGAGGCGCAGCACATGGTCGCCCATGTGCTCGGTGTGCCCTCCAACGCGGTCACGGTCAACGTCCGCCGCATGGGCGGTGGCTTCGGCGGCAAGGAAAGCCAGATGAACCTCTTCTGCGCGGTGGCTGCCATTGCGGCGAAGAAGTGGAACTGCCCGGTAAAGATCCGCCCGGACCGCGACCAGGACATGACCGCAACCGGCAAGCGGCACGACTTCGTAGTCGACTACGACGTTGCCTTCGACGACAGCGGCCGTATCGAGGCTGTCGACGGCACCTTCGCGGCACGTTGCGGTTATTCCTCGGACCTTTCCGGGCCGGTGACCGACCGCGCGCTGTTCCACGCGGACAATGCCTATTTCTATCCGAATGTCCGGCTCACCAGCCGGCCGATGAAAACCAACACGGTCTCGAACACCGCTTTCCGAGGGTTCGGCGGGCCACAGGGCGTGGTCGCCGCCGAACGCATGATCGAGGAGATCGCCTATGCGCTCGGCAAGGACCCGCTGGAGATCCGCAAGGCCAATTTCTATGGCGACCGCAACGACGGCCGTCTCCTCACCCCCTATCATCAGGAGGTCGAGGACAACATCTTGCCGCGCTTGATCGGAGAACTCGAAAGCTCCTCTGACTACCAAGCCCGCCGTGAGGCGATCCTGCAGCACAACGCCCGTTCCTCCATACTAAAACGGGGTATTGCGCTGACACCGGTCAAGTTCGGCATTTCTTTTACAGCCACCTGGTACAACCAGGCCGGCGCGCTGATCCACATCTACAATGACGGATCGATCCACCTGAATCATGGCGGCACCGAAATGGGCCAGGGCCTGAACACCAAGGTGGCCCAGGTCGTGGCAGATGCCTTCCAGGTGGATTTCGAGCGCATCAAGATCACCAAGACGACGACCGAAAAGGTGCCGAATACATCGGCGACCGCCGCCTCATCGGGCTCCGACCTCAACGGCATGGCTGCCTTGAACGCAGCCGAACAGCTGAAGGAACGTCTGGTCGCCTTTGCCGCCGAGCGCTGGAACACCGAACCGGAAACCATCCGCTTCCATAACAACATGGTCGAGATCGGGTCCGAACTGGTGTCCTTCAATGATCTTGTCCGCCAGGCCTACATGGCCCGTGTGCACCTGTCGGCCGCCGGCTTCTACAAGACGCCGAAGATCCACTGGGACCGCGCCGCCGGAAAAGGCCGCCCGTTCTACTATTTCGCCTATGGCGCATCCTGCTCGGAAGTTTCCGTCGACACGCTGACCGGTGAATACCGGGTGGAGCGAACCGATATCCTGCATGACGTCGGCAAGTCGCTGAACCCGATCCTCGACAAGGGTCAGGTAGAAGGTGCCTTCATTCAGGGCATGGGCTGGTTGACGACGGAAGAATTGTGGTGGGACCAGGCCGGACGCCTCAGGACCCACGCGCCGTCGACCTACAAGATCCCGCTCGCCTCCGACCGGCCACGCCAGTTCACCGTGAAGCTTGCCGAATGGTCGGAAAACAAGGAACGCACCATCAAGCGCTCCAAGGCCGTGGGCGAACCGCCCTTCATGCTGGGTGTGTCCGTCTTCGAGGCGCTTTCCATGGCCGTTGCCAGTGTCGCCGATTACCGCGAATGCCCGCGCCTTGATGCCCCGGCAACGCCGGAGCGGGTGCTGATGGCCATCGAGCGGCTGAAAACCCGGGAGTAAATCATGACAATGCGCTCCAGCCAGACCGAAAGCTTCTTCGGCTCAGCCCACCCGATCGTCCGTGTCGTGCTGACGCGGGTTCGAGGATCGTCCCCCCGGGAAGCCGGAACGGAGATGTTCGTTGCCCCGAACAGCCTCTTCGGCACCATCGGCGGCGGCCAACTGGAGCACATCGTCATTACCCAGGCCCGTTCCATGCTGGCCGAAGGCACGCTTTCCTCCAGGCTCGACTTGCCGCTCGGCCCGGAAATCGGCCAGTGCTGCGGCGGACGGGTGGAAATATCACTTGCACGCATGCGCAAAGCCGAACGGCTGGCAGTCATCAGCCGCCTGCAGGCCGAGGACGATGCGCTGCCGCATGTCTATGTCATGGGCGCGGGGCATGTCGGCCGGGCGATTGCCAACCTGCTGCAGCATGCGCCGGTGCACTGCGTCCTGGTCGACATGCGCAAGGAAGAGCTGGCGCAATGCCAGGCGCGTGTCGACATGCGCCTGCGGGCCATTCCGGAAGTCGAAATCTACAATGCGCCTGCGGGCAGCGCCGTTATCGTGCTGACCCATGACCACGGCCTGGACTTCCTGCTGACGTCGGCCGCCCTGGAGATCGGTCATGCGTCCTATGTCGGCATGATCGGGTCGGCCACAAAACGCGCCAAGCTGCGCTCCTGGTGCAACAGCCATTGCAATGGCCTTTCCATCGACCAGCTGACCTGCCCGATCGGCGCAACCGCCAGCCGGGACAAGCGCCCCGAGATCATTGCCGCTTTTGTCGCCGCAGAAGTCCTGACCGCCCTGACCTCGGGCGCAAGAGCTGCCGGCGATACGGAGGAGGCTGCGCTGCTGGAGGCCGCGCAGTGAAACAACGGCTACCCTGTCCAATGGGAGATGGAACAGGACGGCTGTCTTACCCTGAAAGGAGACCCGACATGCGGGTTGGGAGGAACGACTACACTTTGTTTTCGAGGGGGGATTTCAGCGCCTTCTGGGCCCTGTTCACCGACAACCTCGTAAACCTCATGGTCCTGGCAGGCATCTGCCAGTTCGTATTCCAGATGCCGGCGGACATTGTCTACGGCAAGATCGTGCCGGGTGCCGCCATCGCGATCCTGGCCGGTGTCGCCGCCTATGTCCTGCTGGCCAAACGCGCCGCCGCACAGCATGGCCGGGACGTGACCGCGCTGCCTTACGGCATTTCGACACCGGTGATGTTCGTCTATCTCTTCGGCGTCATCGGACCGATCTACTGGGCGACCAATGATCCGGTTCTTGCCTGGCAGGTCGGCATCGGCGCGGGCTTCATGGGCGGCATCGTCGCAGCCCTCGGTGCGCTTGTCGGTCCCTGGCTGAAAAAGGTGACCCCGCGTGCGGGCATGCTCGGCACCTTGTGCGGCATCGCCCTGGTGTTCATCGGCACCGTGCCGCTGGCAACGGTGTTCGAGAACCCGTTCATTGGCTTTGCCTCGATGATCATCATCCTGTGGGGTCTCGTCGGCCGGTTCCGCCTGCCGTTCAACATTCCAGCCGGCCTGCTGGCCCTGATGGTCGGCACCGGGGTCGCGCTGGCCACCGGTCAATCGACAATCAGCTTCGAGGGCGTCGGCTTCTATCCGCCCGTTCCCTACCTTGGCGACCTGATGGCCGGGATCCAGCATCTCTTCAACCATCCGGAGCTGTTCCTGGTGCTGGTGCCGGTGCAGATCTACAATTTCATCGAAACGATGAACAACGTGGAGAGCGCGGAAGCCGCAGGCGACCACTATCCGGTGGCAACCTGCCAGATCACCGACGGTGTCGGCACCATGATCGGCGCGCTGTTCGGTTCGCCCTTCCCGACGACCGCCTATATCGGCCATCCGGCCTACAAGCGCATGGGTGCTCATGCAGGATACGTGATCGGCGTCGGCGCGGTCATTCCGCTGGCGGCCTTTTTCGGATTGCTTGCCTTCCTGAACAATCTGATCCCGGTGGCCGCTGCCGCCCCCGTTCTGGTGTTCGTCGCGCTCAGCCTGATCACCAACACCGCCCATGCCGTGCGCACCGACCATATGGCCGCCGTCACCATCGCAATGATGCCGCATGTCTCCAGCTTCCTCATCATCAAGTGGGGCTCGCTGATCGGCGCACTCGGCGCGACCGGGGCCACAGGCATGCTGGCTCTTGGCGATCCGAAACTGACCGCAGCGCTGCTGCAGCAGGGCGCCCATTACGAAGGCCATCTGGCCCTCAGCCAGGGGGCGATCCTGACGGGTCTCATCTGGGGCGCCATCGTTGCCAGCGTCATCGATGGCAAGTTCCGCAATGCCGGCGGTTTTGCCTTTGCCGCCTTTGCCATGGCCTCGGTCGGGATCATCCATTCCGCAACGCTTCACTGGCCGGAATTTACCACCGTCAGCCTCGGCTACCTGATCGCCGCCGCCTTCCTGTTCATCTACCCGATCTTCCATCGTGAAGACGCGGCAGAGCCGGAAGCCGAACCGATTGCCAATGCCCAGGTCAGCCCGGGCGAATGAACCAGACCTAAAACCACTTCGGGGCGGATCTTCCGCCCCGAACTCCGACAAACGGGACCTTTCTCGATGCCTTCCGACCGTCTCTTGCTTCGTGGCCGCATGCTGACTTTTTCCGCCGAGCCGCAATCCCCGGACGACACCACCGCCTTCGATTACATCGAGGATGGTGCGCTTCTGATCGAAAACGGCCTCATCCTGCGGCGTGGCAGCTATTGCGAAGTGGTTGCCGGGGCGGGCGATGCGGAAATCATCGATCACCGACCGAAACTGCTGATGGCGGGGTTCATAGACACCCATATCCATTTTCCGCAGGTGCAGATTGTCGCCTCCTGGGGTGCGCAACTTCTTGACTGGCTGAACACCTACACCTTCCCGGAAGAGACCCGCTTTGCGGATGAAGGCCATGCTGCCGCCATGGCCTGCCGCTTTTTCGACCTGCTGACCGACCATGGCACCACGACGGCCGTTGCCTATTGTTCGGTTCACAAGGCCTCGGCGGAGGCCTATTTCGAGGAAGCAGAGCAGCGCAACATGCGCATGATCGGCGGCAAGGTGCTGATGGACCGCAACGCCCCGGACAGGCTGCGCGATACGCCGAAATCCGGCTATGACGACACCAAGGACCTGATCGCCAAATGGCACAGACGAGGGCGTGCGAGCTACGCCATCACGCCGCGCTTCGCGATCACCTCAACACCGGAACAGATGGAGATGGCCGGCGCGCTGGTTGCCGAGCATCCGGACTGTTTCGTCCAGACCCATCTGTCGGAAAACAAAAACGAGATCGCCTATACGCTGGAGCTTTACCCGGAAGCCCGCGACTATCTCGATGTCTACCAGCGCTACGGCCTCCTGTCGGACAAGATGCTGCTCGGCCACTCGATCCACCTGGAACAGCGCGAGATTGATGCCCTGGCCGAAACCGGCGCCCGGCCGGTGTTCTGCCCGACGTCGAACCTCTTCCTCGGCAGCGGTCTTTTCGATGATACAGGCCTGCGCTCGAAGGGCATCGTCAACGCCATTGCCACCGACATCGGCGCCGGCACCAGCTATTCCATGCTGCAGACACTGAACGAGGGTTACAAGATCCTGCAGCTGCAGGACCAGAAACTGCATCCGTTCCGCGCCTTCCACTGGATCACCCGCGGCAATGCCGTCGCGCTCGGCCTGGAAGACAGGATCGGCACACTGGACGAAGGCACGGAAGCGGACATCGTGGTGCTGGACAGCCGTGCGACCGAGGCCATGGCCCTGCGCATGGAGCGGGCGTCGACCCTTGCGGAAGAGCTTTTCGTTCTGCAGATGCTGGGCGACGACCGGGCCATTGACGAGGTCTATGTCGCCGGCAAGCCGCAGAAGGGCAAGGCACCGGCGGTACCGCAGACCGCGCCAGCAAGGACACGCAAAACGCCTGCTGCCCGAGAAAAGGACCTCGTACTGTCCTGACCTGCGAACCTGGCCACGAACTTCGAAGTCACCCCGGGTGAGCATCGCGAGACCCGGGGTGACCTCCAATGGAAGAGAAAAGATAACGGCAAGGGCTTCTTCACCGGCTCAGCAAAAAATCGGCTTTTGATACCGTTCCACGCACACGGACTTGCCAATTCATGGCCAAATAAGTGTATCAATGCACACCGTGTTGCTGGGAGGGATTCGTGGCGAAAGATATTGTTTTATATGACTACTGGCGGTCCTCGGCGAGCTATCGCGTTCGCATTGCGCTCAATCTGCTGAAGCTCGATGTTGACTACCGGCCGGTGAACCTTCTGACCCGCGCCCATCTGGAAGATGACTATCTCGCTCTCAACCCTCAGGGCCTGTTGCCTGCGCTGATCGTTGACGGCAAGACGCTGACCCAGTCGTTGGCCATCATCGAATATCTGCATGCGACCACACCCGGTTCGACCTTGATGCCGGACGATGTCGACGGCCAGTACCGGGTGCGCCAGCTCTCCTATGCTATTGCCATGGAAATCCACCCGGTCTGCAATCTTGGCATTGTTGGCCATGTGGCGGAGCTGACCGGCGGTGGCGATGATGCCAAGAAAGCCTGGATGCAGCGCTTTATCGGCAAGGGCCTTGCCGCCTTCGAGAACCTTTTGGATGACAACGGTCCGTTCTGCCACGGCGAAACGCCGAGCATGGCCGACTGCTGCCTGATGCCTCAGCTCTATAACGCCAATCGCTGGGGTGTGGATGTTTCCGGATTTCCGAAAATCCTGCGCGCGGCAGCTGCCGCCGAAGCCCTCGACGCGTTCAAGGACGCCCATCCGGATGCCATCGGCGCGCCGCCCGCCTGATAAAAGGCTAATTGTTGCGGCGTTCAGCCTGGTTGCGGGCCTGTCTGTTTTCTCCCGGTGTGCCGCCGCTCCTGCCCGGTGAATCGCTGCTCTGGCCGGGTGCGTTTGCACTGTTTCCGCGAGAGCCGCCGGAAAATCTTTCTCCCGCGTTGCCAACAGCATTGCTGTTGCCCGGATTGTTGGGAACACCCGCACTCGCAGGCGCACCGCCAGATTGTGCCGCCGGTTCTGGCGAACTGGAATCGGAATTGCTCGGCTCTGAGCTATTCGAACCTGGGCTGTTCGGCTCGGGGCTGTTCGGCTCGGGGCTGTTCGGTTCGGGGCTGTTCGGCTCAGGGCTCCTCCGCTCGGGGCTGTTCGGGTTCTCGGTTGGTTGTCGCGGACTGAAGAGGGCGCGGAAAATGTTCCTGGGCTGCTGCTCGGGAACCCGGTCGGGTGCCAGTCTTGCATTTTTCACGGTGCATCCAGACCCGCGCTGCCTGAATTGTCGGTTCAGGTTCGACTCATTTACGAGTAGCGGAAAGAGTGACTTCGACCGATTTCTGAGCGAATCCGAATTCAGCCGATCCTTTTTCACCCCGCGCCGGCCGATAAGGACATAGTCGCACCGGTTTCGGACCAACTGGCAGCGCCCGCTCCTGTCGCATGCGTTGATCGCACCGCGCAACAGGGCGACATTGGTTCCCTGAGGCGTGATTGTCACATCGAAAGCCGTGCCCCGCACGCCGATCGTGCCATTCGGCGTCCGGATGCTGTAGGCGGAAGACTTGCTGCGCCCGCTGATGAAGCGGAAGGCGCCGCGCGTTGCACTAACAGTAAGCTTGCTAACAGTCTGACCCGTGATCACGAAGTCATCGATCTTCACATCCGCATTGGGACCGACAACAATCTTGGTGCCGTCGATCAGCCGGATCTGTGCGTTTCCGCTGGAATTGGCACGCAACCGGTCGTCCCTGAAAATGGATGTGTTTGATGCCAAGATGCGGGGGTCACCTCCCCCCGTCGCTTTGACCGTCTTTCTTGCATCAACGGTTATGCCAACCTTGTCGGCCAAGGACACCGACGAATAAAAGATGGATAACGATAAAACTATTAAAACCGGGGCAAACCTCATAGCTCCCACTCCGGCCCGACCGACGGGATTTTACCACATCCTTAACCAATTAACGAATCGTTTCCGTTTTTCCGGCTCAAACCCTGTTCTTTTTGTCAAGGTCTATTTTTCTCAGAAACGCGTATTCTAGCGTAGAGTGGACACCAGACATGGGAACGGTGTCGCGGCTCCCGAACAGCTATGTCGGTCAGGGGCATGCCGGTGGGAAAGACGCTTTTCAACTTGCTACGCAATAGGCACGTTTTCGTCCTGGGTCTGACGCTGATCCTCCTTTTCGGCGCCCGTGAACTACGCCTGTCCGATCCCCCGTTCATAGCGTCCCTGCGCTGGATCACCTTCGACACCTATCAGCGTTTCAAACCGAGGGAGGCTTTGGGGCAACCGATCCGGATCATCGACATCGACGAGAAGTCGATAGCGCAGCTGGGCCAATGGCCTTGGCCGCGTACGCAGATTGCCAAACTTCTGAAGCGTATCCAGAACCTGGGAGCCGCCTGCGCCGCCTTTGACATGGTGTTTTCCGAGCCCGACCGGACAGGACCGGCAGGGTTCTTGCGCGAGCTGGAAGAACGCGGTTGGCCCGGCCGCGACGAGATCAAGCCACTGCTCTCGGGAATACCAGACAATGATGCCGTTTTCGTTCAATCAATGGCCGGGCTGCCAACGATCCTCGGGTTTTTCAACGAACCGAGATCGGCAATGGGACTGCCCGATGCCAAGGCTGCCTACGTCGTCCTCGGGGAAGATCCGACACCGCTCCTCGACCCGATCAGAGGCAGCGTGATGAGCCTGCCGCCCTATCAGGCTGTCGCGGAGGGAAGTGGTACGATTTCCCTTGGGCAGGCGGATTCCGACGGGGTGGTGCGCCAGGTTCCAATGTTCATCGCCGGCACGAACGGTGAAATATATCCGGCCCTGGCACTTGAGACGCTTCGTGTCGCACTTGGCGACAAGACCTTTGTTCTCAAGACTTCGGAAGCGAGCGGCGAGTTCAGTGCAGGAACACTCGCCATGACCGAATTCAAGGTTGGAGAGTTCCAGGTTCCGGTCACGGCCAATGGCCATCTGCTGATCTATTATTCGCGCAATGACCCGTCTCTCTATCTTTCTGCGCGGGATCTTCTGAACCTGTCGGACGAGGAGCTGGCTCCCCTGATCGAGGGCCACATCATCCTCTTCGGATCGTCGGCTGCCGGATTGCGAGACATCAGGCTCACGGCTCTCGGCGAGAGCGTTCCGGGTGTTTTCATGCATCATCAGATCATTGATCAGATCCTGTCGAATACGTTTCTCAACCGTCCCGACTGGGCGACCGGAGCCGAAATCGCGGCGCTGTTCATCGTGACACTCATCATCGGCGCCATCTTGCCGTCAACGGGCGCGATCCCGTCGGCTGCCGTTGGCGCCGTCCTGAGCGCGGCAGTTAGCGGCGGAAGCTGGTTTGCCTTTTCCAGCTATGGCCTCCTTCTGGATCCGGTCTTCCCCATGCTGGTTTCCGGGCTTATTTTTCTTCTGACCACAATCTTGATGTTTGCCTTCGCGGAGCGGGAAAAGCGGTTTGTCCGAAGGGCGTTCCAGCGTTATCTCGCACCGGACTTGCTCAAAAAGCTGGAGGAGCAGCCTCACACGCTGCGTCTCGGAGGCGAAATCCGTGACATGACTATGATGTTCATGGACGTGAGGGGGTTCACGCCGATATCCGAGAAACTGCCTCCCGAAGAGGTGGTCGCATTCCTGAACCGTCTGCTGTCTCCACTATCGGAATGCATCCAGAAACGGGAAGGCGCAATCGACAAATATATCGGCGATTCAATCATGGCGTTCTGGAACGCGCCGCTTGACGTTGCCGATCATCCGGTCAAGGCCGCTCAAGCTGCGCTGGACATGATAAAAATCGTCAAGGAACTCAACGACCGAGATGCCTTCGGCTTCAAGTCCGGACCCCATAAATTGGGCGACATCCGCATTGGCATCGGCCTGAACAGCGGACCTGGTTGCGTTGGCAACATGGGCTCGAGTTCGCGGTTCAACTACTCGGTCATTGGTGACGCGGTCAATGTTGCTTCCAGAGTCGAGACAGCCTGCAAGCAGGTCGGCTGGCCTATTTTGCTGACGCAACCAACTGCCACCGCGTGCAAGGCCATGGCACTTCTGGAAGCAGGGTCGATTACACTCAAGGGCAAGGCTCAGCCGGCAACTCTCTACGCGCTTGTCGGCGATGAGACACTTGCCCGAACGAAAGAGTGGCAGGCTTTGGAAAGGCTGCACAGGGAACTTATCGAAGAACGCACGCGCGTCGCCAGTCGCGCAGAGATCGGACGCCTTGTGAACGCCTGCCTCGCGGTGGCTCCGGTCGACTTGAGCGCCTTCTACGACAGTTTCATGCCGTCACCCATCATCGAGGAACTTGCCGGGGAGTAACGCCTGCAGTGCATTCTCGCAGGATGCATGCGAGGTAAAGCCCCGCCAGCCCCACGCTCGGTTCCTACGGCTTCAGGCGACAGCCACCAGATGCCGGTCGCCGACATCATGGTAACGCACCCGCTCGACCGATTGCCCAAGCGGCAGTACCGGTGATGGGATTTCGCCCGTCGGCACATCGAAAACGGTGCGCCGGCGCTTGGGATCAGGGATCGGCACGGCCTTCAACAGTCGCTTGGTATAGTCGTGCTGAGGGTTCTCGAACACCTGACGGCGTGTTCCCATCTCCACGATCTGGCCGAGATACATGACCGCGATCCGATGCGAGACCTGCTCGACAACCGCCATGTCGTGGGAAATGAACAGGTACGAGAGGCCGAGATCCTCCTGCAGTTCCTGCAGAAGATCCAGAACACGTGCCTGCACCGAAACATCGAGCGCCGAGACGCTTTCATCCGCGACAATGACCTTGGGCGAAAGCGCCAGTGCGCGGGCAATACAGATGCGCTGGCGCTGTCCACCGGAGAATTCGTGGGGATGCCGGGTGATCACATCGGCCGGAAGGCCGACCCGGTCGAACAGCGATGCCACCTTGTCCTTCAGGTCCTTGCCCCGCGCCAGACCGTGGATCACCAGCGGTTCGCCAACGATATCGCCGACGGTCATGCGTGGGTCGAGGGAGGCATAGGGATCCTGAAAGATCATCTGCATGTCGCGCCTGCGGCGCTGCTGTTCCTGTGCGCTGCCGATGCCGACATGCTGGCCGGCGACCCGGATGCTCCCTTCCCAGGGCACCAGGTTCATGAGCGCCTTGCCGATGGTGGACTTGCCGCAACCGCTCTCTCCGACGAGGCCCAGCGTTTCCCCGGGTGCCAGCGTGAAAGAAACGCCTTCGACCGCATGAACACGGGAGGTCACCCGATTGAGCAGGCCGCCATGCAGATCGAAGCGGACGACAAGGTCTTCCACCTCGAGGACCGGTGCTTCGGGCTGGTCCTTTTTCCGGGCCGCACTGTCAACACCGGTCATGGCGCCAAGCTTGGGTACGGCCTCCAGAAGGTGCCGTGTGTAACTGTCCGCCGGACGTTCGAACACGTCTGACGCCGTGCCGCTTTCCACGATGTTGCCGTGGTTCATGACGATCACCCGGTCGGCCATTTCGGCAACGACGCCCATGTCGTGGGTGATCATGATTACCGCCGTGCCGAAATCGCGCTGCAAGTCGCGGATCAGCTGCAGAATCTGTGCCTGGATCGTCACGTCGAGCGCCGTCGTCGGCTCATCGGCAATCAGAACCTTCGGATTGCAGGCCAGCGCCATGGCGATCATCACCCGCTGGCGCATGCCGCCGGAAAGCTCGTGCGGATATTGTTTCAGCCGCCGTGCCGGTTCCGACAGACGTACCGATTCCAGCATTGCCAGTGCGCGCTTGTTGGCTTCACTACCCGAGACATCCTGATGCGCCAGGATCGCCTCACGCAACTGGCGACCAACCGTCAGCACGGGATTGAGCGAGGTCATCGGCTCCTGGAAGATCATGGCAATGTCGCCGCCGCGAATGCGGCGCATGGCGTCCTCGGGAAGCTTGATCAGGTCCTTGCCCTGAAACAGCACCTCACCACCGGAGACCCGGGCCATCGGCTCCGGCAGAAGTCCCATGATGGACAGAGCCGTGATCGACTTTCCGGATCCGGATTCGCCTGCGATACAAAGGGTTTCACCGCGCTTCAGGTCAAACGACAGGCCCTTGACCACGGTCTTGCGGCCGGAAGGTGTCGCGACGTCCGTGCGCAGATCTCTTACGGAAAGAACGACGTCTTCGGCAACGGCTACATGGTCTGGCTGGCTGGACATCCGGAGGCCCTGGTCTTTCTTGAACTCTGGAAAACGGGCGGCGGCGGTGACCGCCGCCCGGCTGCGTTACTGAAGCACGACTTTCGGGAAGTAGAACGAGACCACCCAGTTGGGCATGTCCACGATTTCCGAAATCCGGAGATCGCCGCAGACCGAACACAGCATGTAGGCATCGACCGCGCTGTAGCCGTGACGGGCACACAGGAGATCGATCATGTTGGAAACGGCTGCCTGGGCGCCTTCGAAGAGATCGCTGCCGATACCGGTGGTGACTTCGTAGCCCATCTCGTCGAGATGGCGGGTCACCGGGCCCGGGGTTTCGAACCGTGGCATCTTGAGATTGGCACCCTTGATCAGGTCCAGCTCGACCACCGTGTTCATCGGGCTTTCGATAGCGGTTCCGCAGACCTCGCCATCGCCCTGCGCCGCGTGGGTGTCGCCGATGGAGAACAGGGCTCCGGCAACTTCCACCGGCAGGTAGAGCGTTGTTCCGGCGGCAAGGTCGCGGATATCAAGATTGCCACCGACCCGCCGGGGCGGAACGATCGAATGAAGACCTGCTTCCGCCGGAGCGACACCGATGGTACCGGCAAACGGCTTCAACGGCACCTTGCCAAACGGGGCAAACGCCGAGGTTCCCAGCTTGTCCTTGTCATAGGACCAGATATGCAGGGCCGGATCCTTGAACTGGTCCGCCAGCAAACCGAAACCCGGAATGTTGGCGGTCCAGCCGAAGCCGGAGGGTTTGAACTCGTGGATCTTGACCACCAGCGCATCGCCCGGCTCGGCCCCATCCACATAGATGGGGCCATTGACCGGATTGATCTTGCCGAAATCCAGCGTCGAAACATCCGCGACAGTGCTTTCGGGCGTGAGCTGCCCGGCCGAACTGTCGAGACATTCGAATTCCAGCACCGTGCCCGGTGCCACCGTTTCGGCCGGGGCATTGGAGTTGTCCCAACCGAAGTGGTGCTGTGCCGCGTGGATCGTGTAAGCGGCCTTGCAGTTACTGCACATCTTTCGCCCAAACGTAGTCGTAGTTGACGGGAATGTGTACCGGATCGACGAAGATGGCATCGGGGCCACCCAGCCGCTCGGACCGCATCGTGAAACGCTGCTCGTGGAACACCGGCGCCCAGGCCGCGTCGTCCATCACCGAGATGAAGATCTTGCGCCAGGCTTCCTCACGCTCGGCCTTCTTCGCCGGGTCGGTGATACTGTCGGCAGCCGTCGCCTGCTTGTCCAGCTCCTCGTTGCAGTACCAGGACCAGTTCCACCCGCCCTTGACCGCGCCAGCACAGCCCAGGATCGGGCCATAGAAGTTGGACGGATCCGGGAAGTCGGCGATCCAGGCCATGCCGCCGGACCAGATCATCGGCGCCTGGTCGGGCTCGCCGCCGGCCGCGATCACGTTGGCCTGGGCCAGTGCCTTGATTTCAGCCTTGATGCCGATTTCGGCAAGGTCGGCCTGGATGGACTGGGCAATGCGCGGGTTCGGGTCGGTGTTGTAGACATAGAGTTCGGTTTCGAACCCGTCAGCCAGACCGGCCTCGGCCAGAAGCGCCTTGGCGGCTTCCGGATCATAAGCATATCCGGTGTACTCGTTGTCATAGCCCGGCATGGTGGGCGGCAGAGGCTGGTTTGCCGGGACTGCGCGGCCATTGATGATGCGCACGACGCGATCCTTGTTGATCGCCATGTTGACGGCCTTGCGCACTTCCAGCTTGTCGAAGGGCGGCATCTTCACATTCATGGTGACATAGCCGGTGTGCAGCTGGCCGCCTTCGATAATCAGATCCTTGTATTGCGGGTCCTTGGTCACTTCCAGGAACTTCGCCGGGGGAATGCCGTCACCCGGAATATCGGCTTCGCCGCGCTGCAGGCGCAGGAGCGCAACCACCGGCTCCTGGCCGACCTCAAAGGTGATTTCGTCAAGCTTGGGAACGCCCGCGCGCCAGTAGTCCTCGTTGCGCTTGAACACAAGGCGCTGGCCAAGCGTCCATTCTTCCAGCGAGAACGCACCGGTGCCGACCGGGTGCTTGCCGAAGTCGGCGCCAAATTCCTCCACGGCCTCTTTCGGCACGATGGACGAGAAGTTAATGGCCATCACGTGCAGGAAGGTCGCATCCGGGCGGGACAGTTCGATCTTGACCGTATAGGGATCGACGACGGTGACACCTTCCAGGCTGGTGGCATCGCCCGCAGCCACGGCATCAAAGCCCTTGATGGAGCCGAAGAAACCGGCGCCCGGGCTCTGGGTGGCCGGATTGGTGACACGGTCGAGAGAATATTTGACGTCTTCCGCGGTCATCTCGCGGCCGTTGTGGAACTTCACGCCTTCACGCAGCTTGAAGGTGAAGACCGTGCCGTCATCGGAAATCGTGTAGTCCTCGGCCAGATCCGTCATCAGGTTGGTGGTGCCGGGTTCATAGTCCATCAGGCCGTCGAACAGGCTCTTGATCATCGACCAGTTCTGCCAGTCGTAGCCAATTGCCGGATCAAGCGTCGAGACGTCGTCCTTGTAGGTGACGATCATCGATCCGCCCTGCTTGATGTCGTCCGCCAGAGCGGATGCCGATGTCAGGGCGGTGGCGGCGAGAAGGGCGGCAGCCCCTGCCAATACTGTCTTCTTCATAGTCCAACCTCCGGTTCTTACGGTGATGTGCCGGGCCGCTCTGAAGGCGGTTTTCCGGCGGTTGCCGCGCGTCAGCGCAGCTTGATCCTCGGATCAATCAGGGGAGCGATCAGGTCGGCAAGGAAATTGCCGAGCACGATCGCGAATGCGGACACGAGCGTGACGCCCATGATGATGGGAATGTCGACCCGCTGGATGGCCTGCCAGGCGAGTTGGCCGATGCCCGGCCAGCCGAACACGCTTTCAACCACCACGATGCCGCTCATGAAGAGGCCGATATCGATCCCGATCATGGCGATGATCGGCAACAGGGCGTTGGGAAGGGCATGGCCGAACAGGACCTGCCAGCGTTTCAGGCCCTTGGCGCGCGCAGTGCGGATGAAGTCCTGGCGCAGCACGTCGATCATGGACGAGCGCATCATGCGCGAGTACCAGCCCGCGCCCAGGAACCCGAGGGTCAACGACGGCAGCACCATGTGCATGAAGGTGCCGTAACCGCCGATGGGGAACCAGCCGAGCTGCACCGAAAAGACGTAGAGCAGCAGGATGCCGATCACGAACTGGGGCGAGGAAACCCCGACGAAGGAAAGGACCATGAGGCTCGTATCTGTCGCCGTGTTCCGGCGCAGGGCTGCGACGAGCCCCATGGTAAGTCCGATCGCCAGTTCGCAGACGATGGCACCGACCATGAGAAGGAGCGTTGCCGGCAGACGCGACCAGATGAGCGCGCCCACTTCCGTCTTTTGCAGGTAGGAGCGGCCGAGATCGCCCTGCAGCAGTCCGGTGAGATAGCGGAAGTACTGCTGGTAAAACGGCAGGTTCAGACCGAGCTGCTCGCGAATGTTCTCGACCGTCTGCGCGGTGGCGCTGCGGCCGGCGATCTGGCGGGCCGGATCGGCCGGGATCAGATAGAGCAGGACGAAGGTCAGGAAGGTGATGCCGATGAGGATAAGCACGGACTGGAACACGCGGCGCAGAATATAACCACCCATGATCAGTGCCTCCCCTTCTGGGTCGGGTCGAGCACCTCACGCAAGGCGTCGCCCAGAAGGTTGAAGCCCAGCGCCAGAGCGATGATGGCGATCCCCGGGAAGAACACCAGCCAGGGCGCCGAGGTGAAATAGGTCTGGTTTTCGTAGATGATGTTGCCCCAGGAAGGGGTCGGCGGCTGCACGCCGATGCCAAGATAGCTGAGCGTTGCCTCCAGCAGCACTGTCGTCGAGATGCCCAGCGTGCCGAAGACGACGATGGTCGACAGAAGGTGCGGCAGGATGTGGCGGAACAGGATACGGAAGAGGCCTGCGCCCATGGCCCGTTCGGCCAGGATGAATTCACGCTCCGACAGCGACCTGGTTTCGGTATAGACGACACGCGCCATCTGCACCCAGTTGACCATGGCGATCACCATGGCAACGATCCAGAGCGAGGGTCTGAACAGGGCCGCCAGGGTGATGGCAAGCAGCAGCGCCGGGAAGGCCATCATCAGGTCGGTGAAGCGCATCAGCACCGTTTCCACCCATCCACGGAAAAAACCGGCGAGAATGCCGACAAAGGCACCGACCGCAACGGCGATCCCGTTGGCGACAACCCCGATGATGAGCGACGTCTGCGCGCCGTAGATCAGACGTGACAGGAGATCGCGCCCGAGCAGATCCGTGCCCAGCCAGAAGGTTTCGCCCGGAGGTAAAGGCGCGCCCTCCAGGGTCAGCCCTTCGAAGAACTGTTCCGCCGGGTCGAAAGGCGCGACAAAGGGAGCAAAGACCGCGGCCCCGACGATTACGCCGACCAGAGCCAGGGCAAAGACGGCGAGTTTTCTTTCCAGGAGACGACGCCAGACGCCTTTCGGTATCTCGGGTGCGGCGGTTTTCACAGTGTCTGGCATGGCTTCAGGCTTCACGTCGGCCGGCATTCTGCCCTCCTGAACGCGCCAGCAGATCAAGCGCAACGTCTTCCATGGTTTGCCGGCTCGCCATCGCCATGTCCTGAAGAAGTTTGTAGGCGGTATCGGCGTCGCTGCCCTGGTGCTGCATCAGGAGCAGGATGGCCTCGGCCACCTGAGGCCGACAGGCAAGGCGGGCTTCCAGTTTCGCGATCCTTTCCTCCGATGCGCGACGCATGGCAAAGGTTCGCGTGGCAACGACGAGCGCGCCATAGACACCACTGGAGGCGATGGGCTTGCTCAGATGGGCAATGGCACCACGCCGGATGGCCCATTCGACTCGTCCGGGGGCCTCGCTGCCCATCAGTGCGATCATCGGCATCGGGTGTTCCTCAACCGGCCAGGGGAACTGGGCATCATGACCGGCATCGGCGTCGAAGATCACCAGATCGGCTTGCCTTGCTTCCTCGGGAAGTTCCGGCCAGGCCGTCGACACCGCAATGCCGAGACGGTCAAGCTGCCGGCACACGGCATCCCTGTCGGAATGCGGCTTGTGCAGCACAGTCGCGGACCAACCGCGAAAACTCGGTGTGCGGAACAGGCTGCTCATGACGACACCAGCCTCAGTCTCGGCGAATTGCCGTTGTCCGGTACCGGTGTATCACCAGAAGAACCGGCGTTGCTTTCCAGCGGGTCATAGTGAACCAGATAGGGATCCGGCGCCAATGGGCCGGACGTCTTTTCGATGATGCGGAACCGGGAGCGGACGCGCTCGGGCCCGGTGGTTTCCACCACCGCGATCAACGGCTGCAGGTAAGCATGCTGCGTTTGCGGATCGATCCGGATGTCGCGCAACGGCGTCCGGTGCGGCCGGCGACACAATTCCGCCAGGACATGATCCGGTGCATCCGAACCACACGCCTCGATGGCGCGGGCGAGCAGCCAGACGGCCTCATAGGGTCCGACGAACATGGATGAAATCGACGCATCCGGGCCGCGCAAGCCTTCCAGCCGGCTCAGGAAATCCTCGTTTTCCGGCGTGTCCAGCGTTTCGAAGTATGTCGAGGTGGACACAAGGCCCTCGGCGGCAGCCCCCAGGATCGGCAGCTCGGCTTCCGTCAGATTGCAACTGAGGATCGGGCAGCGGTTCGGCGCAAAGGCGGGATCTTCCTTCGCAAGCCTCTTCATGGCGCGCAGGAAGGCGTAGCTGCTTTCGCCGATCAGGTTGTTGAAGATGAAGTCCGGCCGTTTTTCCCGGATTTCAACGATCAGATGGTCGATGTTCTCGTCGCCGATGGCGACATAGCGCTCGCCCAGAACTTCGCCGTCACACCCGGCCAGAAGTTCGCGGGCAATGCGGTTGGTTTCCCAGCCCCAGATGTAGTTGGACCCGAGAAGGAAAGCCCGGCGGCCGGATTCCGGAACGATGTGGCGGAAAAGCGGAACCACGCCCTGGTTCGGGCAAGCGCCTGTGTAGACCACACGATCATGGCTTTCGAAGCCCTCATATGGCGTGGTGTACCAGAGCAGCCCGCGGCCACGCTCCATCACCGGCAAGACTTCCTTGCGGGAGGAGGAGGTCTGGGTGCCGATGATGTGCCGGCAGCCGGCCTCCCGCATCATCCTGTCCGCTTCCACGGCGTAGTTTTCGGCAGAGCCCTTCGGGTCACCATCCACACGCAGGAAACGGAAATCGAACAGGCCGGAAGCGTTGATTTCATCGATGGCGATCCGGGCACCCCAATATCCTTCCTGCCCGATCGCGGCATAGGAACCGGATTTCGAAAACAGAACGCCAACAGGTATTTCACCAAAGGCCATGTATTACCCTGCCCTTCAGCCGAACGATGCAAACCGCGGGGGCTGAACATAAAAAAACCCCGACCCGCAGGTGGTCACCTGCGACAGATCGGGGCGCAATTGCCATGCGGCTGAACGATTGCCGCTATTTCGATATCAGGATCGCCGAAGAAAAAAATCTTGTCAATCGCCGCAAAGCTCAAAGATCAGCCACGCATAAAATTTCGCCACAAATGTTGACGGCGACAAACGACTTCCTATGAACCAATTTCAGGAGTTTCGCCAACCGGGAGCCAGAGCATCAAAAAGCACTCTCTTTCTTGAAAAGAATGACAAATTTTCTCCCAAACCAAGCAACATTCAGCCCCATGAGGAAGGGTATGCAATACAAAATTTCGCCTCGGGAGATAACCTGACGAAAATAGCGGAACCGATTAAAATTTGTTCCCCAGCACAAATTTCAGGCAAGCACTTCGCAAAGCCTTTTCCCAAAGGCGTTCCCTTCAGGCCCTACTGATTGTTTTCTTATTTTTTTACAGATAGTTATGCAATTTCTGACTGAAGCCTTGCCCTTAAATTTCTGAACTCTCAAGCCCGGTCCGAAACTCGCATCGGGCACATCTTGGCAAAATGCACTACTTGCACAGCTAAAAATATCGCGCCAATAATGCGACCAATTCAAATTGGTTCGAATTGGTATGGCATGAGCGGCACCGACAAACCTTCGCAGCGCAACTCCAGCATGGCCTTGGAACGACTTCGGATCATCGTGGACCAGCTCACGGCTGAGGGCGAGGAACAGCTTCCCACCGAGCGTGAATTGTCCGAAACCATCGGTGTCGGCCGCAGGGCCGTACGCCGGGCCCTGGAAGTGCTTGAAACCGAAGGCAAGATCTGGCGCAGGCAGGGAGCGGGAACTTTCATCGGCAGCGAACCTGCACAGCCGGAAAAGCAGATCCTGTCGCTGCACGAAAACTCCAACATGCTCGAGGTCATGGAAGTCCGGCTGCAGATCGAGCCGGTGCTGGCCCGGCTGGCCGCGCTGCGCGCCGCGCCTTCCGATATTGCCGCCATGAGCGACCTTGCGGACCGCGTCGGCAAGGCCGAGGACATGGACAGCCGCGAACTCTGGGACAGCGCCCTGCACCGGGCCATTGCACGGGCAGCACGCAACACGTTGTTCCTGGCACTTTTCGACGTTGTGGACCGGGTCCGACAGGATACCGCCTGGCGCCATGTGCGCGAAGCCTTGAGAACCGACGATGCCCTGACGCTGTACCGGGCGCAGCATGTCGACATCATCGCGGCCATTGCCAACCGGGACCCAATCGCCGCGGAAAAGACCATGCGCGCCCACCTGCTGGCGCTGCAGGAGCGTCTCCTTTTCCAGAGTGCAAGCGAGGCGGCAAATGCCGACTGAGGCCCCCGTTCTTGAGGTTCAGGACCTCTCGCTCCGTTTCAAGGGTGCCCCGGCAAACATCGTCGATGGACTGTCCTTTGCCGTCCGTCCGGGCGAAACCCTGTGCATCGTCGGAGAAAGCGGCTGTGGCAAGTCGGTGACCGCCTTGTCGCTGATGGGCCTGCTGCCCCGGGGTGTTGCCAGGGTCATGTCCGGCACGGCAACTTTCGCGGGGCAGGACCTTCTGGCCCTGCCAGAGCGCGCGCTCGCCGACCTGCGCGGCGACCGTATTTCCATGATCTTCCAGGAGCCGATGACCTCGCTCAATCCGTCTTACAGGATTGGCGACCAAATATCGGAAATCGTGCTGCGGCATCGCCCGGTGAGCCGTGTGCAGGCCCGCGCAAGGGCACTGGAAATGCTGGAACGGGTCAAGATTCCGGCCGCTTCCAGCCGGCTGGACGATTACCCGCATGAGCTTTCCGGCGGTATGCGTCAGCGCGTCATGATTGCCATGGCACTTGCCAACGACCCGGTTCTGCTGATCGCCGACGAGCCGACCACCGCGCTGGACGTAACCATCCAGGCTCAGATCATCGACCTGATCGAAGACCTGCAGAAGGAGAGCGGAACGGCGCTGATCATGATCACGCATGATCTGGGCGTCGTCGCCGAAATCGCCGACCGCGTCTGTGTGATGTACGCGGGGCGCGCGGTAGAGGAAGGCCCGGTCGCCGCAATTTTCGACGATCCACAGCACCCCTACACCATCGGCCTGATGAGCTCCGTGCCGTCGGTCGGGCCCCGGTCCGGCAAGCTGGCAACCATTGGCGGCATGGTGCCTGCCATCGACAACATGCCGTCCGGGTGCCGGTTCACACCGCGCTGCCCCTTTGCCGGAACCGGCTGCGAAACGACGCCGGCACTTGTCGAACTTGGCCCATCTCACCGGGCCGCCTGTCATTACGCCCCCTTGGAAAGCGCATTTGCGGAGGCTGCCGGATGAGCCTGCCAACTCGGGACAAGATCATCGAGACGCGCGCCGTCACCAAGCGTTTCGGCGGCCGCAAGAGCCTTTTCAAACCGGCAACCTCGGTCAGTGCCGTCAACGGTGTATCGCTGACCATCAAACGTGGAGAAACCTTCTCCATCGTTGGAGAAAGCGGCTGCGGAAAATCCACGCTGGCACGTCTTCTCGTCCGCCTGCTGACACCGTCGGACGGTGCGGTTCTTTATGACGGCAACGACATTTCCGCCCTGTCCGAACAGGAAATGCGCCGGTTGCGGAAAGACCTGCAGTTCGTGTTCCAGGACCCGTTTTCCTCTCTCAATCCGCGCATGACCGTGGGTGCGCTGATCGAGGAACCGATGAAGGTTCACACGGCGCTGACCCGCACCGAAAGGCGGCAGAAGGTCGCCGAGCTTCTGAACAAGGTCGGCCTGCGTCCAGCCTTTGCCAACCGCTATCCGCACGAGTTTTCCGGCGGTCAACGCCAGCGCATCGGCATTGCCCGGGCGCTTGCCAGCGGTCCCAAGGTGATCGTCGGTGATGAACCTGTTTCGGCACTGGATGTTTCGGTGCAGGCCCAGGTCATCAATCTTCTGGAAGACCTGAAGTCGGAATTCGACCTGACGCTGATCCTGATTGCCCACGATCTGGCGGTTATCCGCCACATGAGCGACCGGGTGGCTGTCATGTACCTGGGTGAAATCGTCGAGTTGGCGCCGAACGACGCGCTCTTCGACAAGCCGTTGCATCCCTACACCCAGGCCCTGATGCGCGCGATCCCGATTGCCTCACCCCATGGGCGGTCGATGAAGGCCGCTCTCCTGGGCGACGTGCCCTCGCCGCTGGATCCGCCTTCAGGCTGCCGTTTCCATCCGCGTTGTCCGCACGCAACCGACCTTTGCAGCCGGGAGAAACCGACGCCAGCCAATGTTGCCGATGACCGGACCGTCGCCTGTCACCACTGGGAAAAGATTGCAGACGATGCCCAGCCCCCGGTTCAGGAACCGCCAAGGAGCAACAATGCGGAAAAGCGCTTCGCGCTGTTCCGGACCCGAAGTCAACAAAAAGAGCCGACGACGGCCGCAAGACCATAAATCGAGCCCTTCCGAGAGGAGTACAAACATGCGTAAGGATTTCCTTGCCGCGCTGCTGCTCAGCGCAACGACCCTGGCCACGGCCGCCCAAGCCGCCGATCTTCGTATCGGCCTGCAGGACGATGCCGATGTGCTGGATCCCGATCAGTCCCGGACCTTTGTCGGCCGTATCGTCTACACCTCGCTGTGCGACAAGCTGGTGGACATCACCCCGGATCTGGAAATCATCCCGCAGCTGGCCACCGGCTGGACCTGGTCTGACGACGGCAAGGTTCTGACCATGGACCTGCGCGAAGGCGTGACCTTCCACGACGGCACGCCTTTTGACGCGGAAGCGGTGAAGGCCAACATCGAGCGCTCGAAGACCCTTCCGGAAAGCCGCCGCAAGAGTGAAGTCAAGTCCATTGAGGGCGTGGAAGTTTCCGGCCCGCTGCAAGTCAAGATCAGCCTCGCCTCGCCGGATGCAACGCTGCTGGCCCAGTTCGCCGACCGCGCCGGCATGATGGTTTCCCCGACCGCCGCAGAAGCCGCCGGCGCCGACTTCGGCAACAACCCGGTCTGTTCCGGCCCGTTCAAGTTCGTTGAACGCGTCCAGCAGGACCGCATTGTTCTGTCCAAGTTCGACGGCTACTGGAACAAGGATGCCATCAACTTCGACACCGTCACTTTCCTGCCGATCCCCGATACAACCGTACGTCTCGCCAACCTGCGCTCCGGCGATATCGACATGCTGGAACGCCTTGCTGCAACCGACGTCGCCTCGGTAAAGGGCGATGCCAACCTCGGCTTCGCGGAAGCCGTCAGCCTTGGCTACCAGGGCATCACGGTCAACCTCAACAACGGCGAGAAGGGTGACAACCCGTTCGGCAACGAGCCGAAGATCCGCCAGGCCTTCAGCCTTTCGCTCGACCGTGACGCGATCAACCAGGTTGTCTTCGAAGGCGCCTTTGCACCCGGCAACCAGCCGTTCCCGCCGACCAGCCCCTGGTACGACAAGGACTATCCGGTTCCGGCACGGGATGTCGAAAAGGCAAAGGCCCTGCTGAAGGAAGCCGGTTATGACAGCCTCGACGTCGAAGTGCAGGTGGCCAACAACCCAGTGCAGACGCAGATGATGCAGGTTGTTCAGTCGATGGCGGCGGAAGCCGGTTTCAACGTCAAACTGAAGTCGATGGAATTCGCCAGCCTGCTGGCGGACCAGTCCGCGGGCAACTACCAGGCAAGCCAGGTGGGCTGGTCGGGTCGTGTCGATCCGGATGGCAACATCCACCAGTTCATGACCTGCAAGGGCGGGATCAACGATTCCAAGGTCTGCATTCCGGAAGTCGACAAGCTGCTGGACGAGGCGCGGCAGAGCAATGACACCGCCACGCGCAAGGCCAAGTATGACGCGGCACGGGACATCCTGATCAACGAATTGCCGATCGTCTATCTGTACCACCCGACCTGGATCTGGGCCCTGTCCGGCAAGCTGGAAGGCTTCACCGCCTATCCTGACGGCATGATCCGCCTCGAGAACGTCAAGTTCAAATAACCAGACGCATGACGGGACCCGGCTCTTGCCGGGTCCCGTTCCAAACGGATTTTGCCTGAATGCTGTCCTACATCGTACGCCGGCTGCTCATCGCCATCCCGACGCTCATTCTGGTCTCGGTCTTCGTGTTCGTGCTGCAGAAACTGCTGCCCGGCGACCCGGCGCTCGTGCTTGCCGGCGAGGAACGCGATCCTGAAGTGCTGGCGTTCATCCGCGAGAAATACCGGCTCAACGACCCGATCCTCTACCAGTATTTTTCCTGGATGAAGGCCATGCTGCAGGGCGATCTCGGCATTTCGCTGCGGACCAACCAGCCGGTGACGCAGCTTATTGCCGACAAGCTGCCGGTCACGATCCAGCTCGCGGTGATGGCGATGGTCATCGCCTTTGCCATAGGAATTCCGGCCGGCATCCTGTCCGCGGTGCGCAAGGGAACCGCCGTGGACTACATCGCCAATTTCGTGGCGCTGTCCGGCCTTTCCATCCCGAATTTCTGGCTCGGCATCATGCTGATCATGCTGGTCTCCGTTCACCTGGGCTGGCTGCCGGCCTCCGGCTATGAATCGCCCTTCGTCGATCCGCTGAAATCACTCCAGACCATGATCATGCCCGCCTTCGTGCTGGGCACGGCACTGGCGGCCACGTTGATGCGGCACACCCGCTCGGCCATGCTGGGTGTCCTGAAGGCCGACTACGTTCGCACCGCCCGTGCCAAAGGTCTTCGAGAGAACGTGGTCATCCTGAAACACGCGTTCCGCAACGCGCTTCTGCCCATCGTCACCCTGAGCGCCCTGCTTTTCGGCGAATTGCTGGCAGGAGCGGTGCTTACGGAACAGATCTTCACCATTCCGGGCTTCGGCAAGCTGATCGTCGATGCGGTCTTCACTCGCGATTATGCCGTCGTCCAGGGGATCGTCATGTGCACGGCTGCCGGCTTCATACTGATGAACCTGATCGCCGACGTTCTCTACTTCCTTCTCAACCCGCGCATGAGGAGCAGCCTGTGAGCGCCGTGACCACCGCCGCAGATCCGGCCGAGGAAACCATCCGCCTCGAAAGCCGCGCCTGGAAAAAGCTGAAGGCGAACAAGAGCGCGCTGTTCGGTTTCATCATCGTCGCCTTTTTCATCGGCATAGCGGTTGCCGCGCCGCTGCTGCCCATTGCCGACCCGGCTGCAACCAGCTGGAGCGCCGTGCGCAAGGCGCCATCCGCCGCCCACTGGCTCGGCACCGACGAGATCGGCCGGGACATTCTCTCGCGCATGATCTGGGGAGCACAGGCTTCACTGATGGCGGGCGTCGTGTCCGTGCTGATCGCCGTGCTGATCGGCGTGCCATTCGGTCTTCTGTCAGGCTATTTCGGCGGCTGGATCGACCAGGCGATCTCACGGGTCACCGATGCGCTTCTGGCAACGCCCTTTCTCATTCTGGCAATTGCGCTTGCCGCGTTCCTGGGGCCGAGCCTCAGCAACGCCATGATCGCCATCGGCCTGTCGGCCATGCCGATCTTCGTGCGCCTGACACGCGGCCAGGTGCTGTCGGTCAAGACGGAAGACTATGTCGAAGGGGCCCGGGCCATCGGGCTCAGCCATTTCGCGATCATGTCCCGCTACATCCTGCCCAACGTGTTTGCTCCGGTTCTGGTCCAGGCGACCCTGACAGTCGCCACCGCGATCATCGCCGAAGCGAGCCTTTCCTTCCTCGGCCTCGGCCAGCAACCTCCTGCACCGAGCTGGGGTTCCATGCTGAACGTTGCCAAGAACTTCATGACCCAGGCGCCCTGGATGGCCTGGTGGCCGGGCGCGGCGATCTTCCTGGTCGTTCTCGGTTTCAACCTGCTTGGCGATGGCCTGCGCGACGCTCTCGACCCGCGCGAAAGCTGACCCGTTTTTTAAAACCCAAAGAGTAACTCATGCCGACTTTTACCACCCGCCCCGAAATCACCGGCACCTTCGGTGTCGTCACTTCCACCCACTGGATCGCAAGCGCCGTCGGCATGAGCATCCTGGAAAAAGGCGGCAATGCCTTTGACGCCGCCGTTGCGACCGGGCTTGTGCTGCAGGTTCTGGAGCCGCATCTGAACGGCCCTGCCGGCGATTTGCCGGTGATCTTCCACAAGGCCGGAACCGGCGAAACCAAGGTCGTTTGCGGCCAGGGACCTGCCCCGGCGGGAGCCACCATCGACCATTACAAGGCTGAAGGGCTGGATCTCATTCCGGGCAACGGTCTGCTGTCGACCGTCATTCCCGGTGCCTTCGACGGCTGGATGCTGATGTTGCGCGACCACGGCTCATTGAGCCTGCGCGATGTGCTGGAGCCTGCGATCTATTACGCTGAAAACGGCCAGCCCATGTTGCCGGGTGCAGCGGCGACCATCGGCGGGCTGAAGGACTTCTTCCAGACAGAATGGCCGACGTCCTTCGAGACCTGGGTACCTGGCGGAAACGTTCCGGAAGCCGGCGAGATGTTCAAGAACCCGGTTCTGGCCCAGACCTGGACCCGGCTCTTGAGCGAAGCGGAAAGCCAATCCGGCCGCGAGAAGCAGATCGACGCGGCACGGGACTGTTTCTACCGCGGCTTCATTGCCGAGGAGATAGCCGCCTTCCTGGAAACCGCCGAGGTGATGGATGGTTCGGGCACCAAGCACAAGGGTGTGCTGACCGCCGATGATCTGGCGACCTGGAGCGCGACTTACGAAGATCCGCTCCTGAGCGACTATCACGACTGGACCGTTGCCAAGACCGGCCCATGGGGACAGGGGCCCGTGCTCCTGCAGGCGCTGGCGCTCCTGAAAGGTTTCGACATCGGCGCGATGGACCCGGCTGGTGCCGACTTCGTCCACCATGTGACCGAAGCCATGAAACTCGCCTATGCGGACCGCGAGGTCTATTACGGCGATCCGGCCTTTGTTGACGTTCCGATGAGCACGCTGCTGTCGGACGACTATAACGATGCGCGGCGCAAACTGATTTCCGACACCGCTTCCTTCGACCTGCGCCCCGGCGTTCTGCCGGGTTTTGAGGATCAGGTCGCTGCCAACATGGCCGTGATCGAGCGCGCAGGCATTGCCAACACGGGTCTTTACGAACCGACGATGGCGCATCTTTCCGAGCGGCGGGGTGACACGGTTCATCTCGACATTATCGACCGCTGGGGCAACATGGTTGCCGCAACCCCGTCCGGCGGTTGGCTGCAATCTTCTCCGATCATTCCCGCGCTCGGCTTCTGCCTGAATTCCCGCGCGCAGATGTTCTGGCTGGAAGACGGCCTGCCGACCAGCCTGGCGCCCGGCAAACGCCCGCGCACCACGCTGACGCCGAGCCTTGCCTTCCATGAAGGGCGACCGGCGATGGTGTTCGGCACACCAGGCGGCGACCAGCAGGACCAGTGGCAGCTTTCCCTGTTCCTGCGGCTGGTGCATCACGGCCTCAACCTGCAGGAAGCCATCGATCTGCCGCTGTTCCACACGACCCATTTCCCGACGTCGTTCCACCCGCGCCAACGCCAGCCGGGGCACGTGATGGCGGAAGGCAATTTCAGCTCCGAGACAATCAATCTGCTGCGGGCCCGTGGGCATTCGGTGGAAGTTTCCGGCAACTGGACCATTGGCCGGCTGACCGCTGCCAAGCGCAGCGCTGACGGCGTCCTGAAGGCAGCGGCGACCCCGCGCCTGATGCAGGCCTACGCGATCGGCCGATAGACGGCACCACAGCCCCGCCGATGTCTTGCACCTATCGGCACCGGTGGGGCTTTCAAACCCGTGCGAAGAGCTCCCTGAGGGCTTCGGCGTCGATCGCCCGGCAAACCGCACCTGCGGGCCTTGCGGTTGGCGTGTCTTCGGCCGCCAGCATGGCGTTGAGGACAGCTTCCTCGATTGCCTCCACCGCAGCCATGTAGACCGGATCGAGCAGATCGTCGTTCAGCGACACCATGGATTTCCACGGCCCACTGAGCTGCGGCAGATTCATTTCATTGGCCGTGCTGAAAGCAAGGAAAATGTCACCGGAGCTGTTGCCGCCCGGCGTTCCGCCCCGGCCAATGCCGATGGTCGCGCGGCGGGCCAGACGGTCGAGCTGGGAAGGCAGCAGCGGCAGATCCGTTGCGATGATCACGATGATCGAGCCACGCTCCGCCTTGAAGCCCGGCAACCGGTCTTCCATCATCTTTTCCCCGACGGGCTGTCCCAGCACCTTGAACCATGGCCGAAGACCGTGGTTCGCCTGCACAAGAACCCCGAGCGTGTGGGGCTTGCCGCCTGCTTCGATACGCCGTGAGGCGGTGCCCGTTCCACCCTTGAACTCGTAGCAGATCATGCCCGCACCACCGCCGACATTGCCTTCGGCAGGCGGATTGGATGTCGCGTTTTCGAGGGCTTTTGCCGCGTGTTCCGGCCGCACATGCAGGCCATTGATGTCGTTCAGGACACCGTCATAGGTTTCCGCAACAACCGGCATCGCCCAAAGGTGGTTGTTCTCCCAGGCATCGCGATAGGTATCGACCATCCAGCGTACGGCGGCCTCGTGCGCAGCGCCTACGCTGTGCGTATTGGTAATCAGGATTGGGCCGGTGAAATAGCCCGCGTCCTTGACCCAGTGACTGCCGGTCATTTCACCATTGCCGTTGAGCGCATGCAACCCAGCCCACACCGGACGCGGTGTCGATGTCCGCCCCTTGGGCAGGATTGCCGTGACGCCGGTCTGTACGGGAAGGCCGTTGCTCGCAAGCGCAGGTGTCAGCCTAGAGGAAAGCGTTTCAAAGCCAACAAGCACACCTTCGACATCGGTAATCGCGTTTTGCGGACCCGGAGTGCCCGGCATGGGAAGTCCCAGGTCGCGGGCACGTTTGGAGTTATGTTTCTGCGTCATTTCTTGCGGGACCGCATGTAGAGGCCAACGGATGCAATGATAAACGAAAACACCAGCATTACCGTGGCAATTGCATTGATTTCCGGTTTGATGCCCCTGCGCAGCATCCCGTAGATGTGAACAGGCAGGGTCGTGGAATCGACGCCGGAGATGAAATAGGTGATCACCAGATCATCCATCGAGATGATGAAGGCGAGCATCGCACCGCCGATGACGCCCGGTGCGATCAGCGGCAGGGTGACCCGCCGGAATGTCGTCCAGCCATCGGCCCCCAGATCCGCCGATGCCTCTTCCAGGCTGTCGTCCATATCCGCGATGCGGGCGCTGACCACGATGAACACGTAACTGCTGAGGAACGTGCAGTGGCCGATGATGATCGTGTGCAGGCCAAGACCGAAGCCGAAGGACACGAAGAAGATCAACAGTGCGATGCCGAGGATGATGTCGGGCATGATCATCGGCATGAACAGAAGGGCCCGGTAGAAATTCTTGAGGCGGAACCTGAAACGGGCGACTGCCAGCGCGACCGACGTGCCGAGCACCGTCGACACCGCCGTGGTGATAAGGGCTACCGTCAGGCTGTTCAGGACCGCGTTGTAGAGCTGATCGGTGGATTCCACATACAGCGTCAGCTCGTTCAGTTCCGTCGGGAAGCCGAAGATCGTGCGGTACCAGTCGAAGGTAAACCCCTGCCAGATCATCATGTTGACGGGGTTGGAGTTGAACGAGAACACCGTGATCAACAGGATCGGTACATAAATGAAAACCAGAAACAGCCATCCGTAGACCGGCAGGAACAGGTTTCGCCAGGAAATCTTGCGCCTCATGCCGCAACCTCCTCTGCCACCTTCGATCCGCCGGAGCGCCGCTCTTCACGGGTAACAATGCGGATGTAGTAGAGAAGCAGGACCAGGACGGCGGCCATAACCATCATTCCGAGCGCTGCTCCGAAGGGCCAGTTGCGCGCCGACAGGAATTGCTGCTCGATCAGATTGCCGATCATGACCACTTTTGCCCCACCCAGAAGCGACGGCACGATGAAATTGCCGAGACTCGGGATGAAGACGATGATCGAGCCACCAACGATGCCTGGCAGGGTCATTGGCAGGATCACGCGAAAGAACGTCTGAAGCCGGTTGGCGCCCAGGTCCTGCGAGGCTTCGATCAGGCTGTGGTCCAGCTTTTCGATGCTGGCATAGAGCGGCAGGAACATGAACGGCACGAACACATAGACCATGCCGATGACCACCGCCGTGCCTGTGAAGATGATCTCCAGCGGCTGATCGATCAGTCCGAGGCCCATCAGCGCCTGGTTGAAGAAACCGGTCGGCCTCAGGATCAGGACCCATGCGAACAGACGCACGATCAGGCTGATGAAGAAAGGCAGCGTGATCAGGAAGATGACCAGGTTTTTCATCCTGTCCGACATCCGCGACACCCAGAAAGCGACCGGGTAACAGAGGATGAGGCTGAGCAAAACAGTGGTTGCCGCCAGTTTCACTGACCGCAGAAAGATCTCGATATAGACCGGATCGAAGCGCTCGTACTTGGTGTCGGCCCAGCCCAGGATGCGGCCGTAGTTCAGGTGAAAGAATTTCCATTCGACGCCGCCATAAAGACCCGGTGTGAGCCAGGAATAGACGATCATGATGGCGAGCGGCCCGAGGAAGAAGACCGCGAGAAAGACGGACGGTGGCAGCAAGAGGCCAAACAGCGTCAGCTTTCGCCTGTTTTCCAGTGTGTTGTGTCCCCTGCTCATGCCGGAACTCCATTTCCCGGAATGAGGTGCACGGCATCATGCGGCACGAACAGCGAGGTCTGTTCGCCGATGGTATGATGCGACGTGCCAGGTCCCGCCCGAAGCGATGCCCTGACCGGCGGCAACCCCTGGCAAGAAAGAACAAGACGGTAATCGGTTCCGGCGAAAAAGCTCTCGCTGACCGTGCCTGAGATTTCGTGTCCCGCCCGCTCGCCAGAACCGCTTTGCCCCAGGTCCGCCAGAAGGTTTTCCGGCCGGATCAACACCTTAGCCGGATCGCCTCGCTTCAGGCCGTTTACCGGACAATCGCGTATGACGGTACCATCGGTCAGAACGACGTCGCAACGCGCACCGGCAACCGAAACCACTGTCGCGTCCAGGAGGTTGCTTTCGCCGATGAAGCGGGCGACGAATTCGTTCGCCGGACGTCGGTAGAGCTCTTCAGGCGCATCCAGTTGCTGGATGTTGCCGCCGTTCAGCACCGCGATCCGGTCCGACATAACCAGCGCTTCTTCCTGATCGTGGGTGACGAAGATGAACGAGATGCCAAGTTCGTGCTGCAGGGTCTTCAGCTCCTGCTGCATCTTGTGGCGCAGGTTCTTGTCCAGCGCCGACAGAGGTTCGTCCAGCAGAAGAATTTTTGGCCGCGCCACAAGCGAACGGGCAAGGGCCACCCGCTGTTGCTGTCCACCGGAAAGCTGGCCGATCTTGCGCGCGCCCATTCCGGCAAGGCCGACAAGCTCAAGCATGCTGCCGACACGCTGTCTGATTTCCGCTTTCGCGACGCCTCTAACCTCGAGGCTGTAGGCAACGTTCCGTTGCACCGACAGGTGCGGGAACAGGGCATATCTTTGAAAGACGGTGTTGACCGGTCGTTTGTGTGCCGGCTGATCCGATACCGGTTGGCCGTCTATGTAGATCTCGCCACCGTCGAGATCCTCAAACCCGCTGACCGCCCTCAGCAAGGTGGTCTTGCCGCAGCCCGACGGGCCAAGCAGCGTCAGAAACTCGTTGTGAGCCACTGTCAGGGACACGTTGTCCAGTGCCCGGATGACGCCACCTTCCGGAGCCTGAAAGCTCTTGGAGGCGCTTTCGATCCTCAAAATTCCTTGCATTCTACCCCCTCGGAACGTCAGGCGACATGCGCGGCCCGGGGCCGCGCAGTCTGAACGGGACGGTCGTCCGCATCCGCACTCATTGTGCCGTTTTGATGCGCGTCCATTCACTGTTGTAAAGCTGCAGGTCGCGGCCGAGGTCCACGAAGATCTGCAGCTTTTCCATCACGTCCTGAGGCGGGTAGATGCTTTCGTTGTTGGCAATTTCCGGCGGCAGGAGCTCCCGGGCCGGCAGGTTCGGGGTGCCATTCAACTGTTGCTGTACGTTCAGCGCGGAAATTTCCGGCTGTAGATAGAATTGCAGGAACTTCTTTGCGTTGTCCTTGTTCGGTGCGCTGGCAAGGACGCAGATATCCTCCTGGTACATTGTCGCGCCTTCCTCCGGGATGACGTAGGCGAGCACATCCGGAGCCTGCTGCACGAAAATGTTGGCGCCGACATACCAGTGTGCAGCCGCCACATCGCCAGACTGGACCAGCGGAATGCTGTCGTAGGTAAAGGCGGTGACGTTCTTCTTGCGCTCCAGTATGTAATCTGCCGCGGCCTTGATCTCGGCTTCATCGGTGGAATTGACCGACGTGCCGTTCATGATGTGACCAATGCCGATGGTCTCGCGCAGATCGTCGAGAAGGATGATCTTCTCGCCCTTGTCAGCCAGGGCGAAGAAATCCTTCCAGCCGGTCATTTCGGCCACTTTCTGCTTGTTGTAGGCGATGCCGACAGTGCCCCAGGCATACGGCAGACAGTATTCCGCGTCCGGATCTGTCTTCGCGCGGATGAATTGCGGGTCGATGTTCTTGAAAGCCGGATCGCTTCCGATTCCGGTCTTTTCCAGCAAACCAAGCTGGAACATGATGTCGTGCATATGGACCGACGGGAACACGATATCGTAACCGGTGGCGCCGGCCTGGATCTTCGCAAGCATTTCCTCGTTGGAGCCATAGGTGTCCAGGTTGACCTTGATCCCCGTCTCGTCGGTAAATCTGGTCAGAACCTGCGGATTTATGTAGTCGCCCCAATTGTAGAGATTCAGTTCTTCCTCGGCCTGCGCAGCACTGGCAACAGCCACCAGTGCCGCTGCCCCAAGTGTTGCCTTGGCAACTCTCTTCAGCGTGTTGTTAGTCATGGAACCCTCTGGTTTGCTGCCACGTTTCTGGGAGGTGAACGGGCTTGCGTCCAAAAGGAGATTGAATTATGACATTTCTGTCAAATGTTATTTTTCTGTCATTTTAGGAGCTGAAATGGAAGCTGGCTTCTCCTCCTTCCCTCAGGCGAAATTCGATGAATTCATCAAACGCTTGCAGGATGAAACACCCAAACTCCCCAAGCAGGAGGCCCGGCTTGCGCAGTTTGTCAGCCTGAATATTTCATCTCTCGGACTGGAAACCGGAAAATCTCTCGCGGAAAAGGCGGGGGTTTCAGAGGTCACTGTCGGAAGGTTGCTGCGCCGGCTCGGATGCGACGGCATGAAAGGGCTGAAGCAGCTGCTGCGCGAACATTATTCGGTCACCACGGCCTCCTTCGTCACCGACGGGGACATACCTTTGCGGTTCGTCGAGACGCTGGAAGCCGAGGTCCAGGGACTGACCAACGTCTTCAACCAGACGCAAGGCGATAATTGGGAAGAGGTCATCCGACTGGTTTCGACTTCCGAGACGATTTACGCAACGGGATTTCAATCCATCCGCGGAACGGTGGAAGATTTCGCCCGCCGAATGGCGCTTGCGCGCAAGAATGTCCATTTTCTGTCCGCCCATGACGGCATGCTGGGCGAGTGGCTTGATCACGGCCCGGAAACGGCCGCCACAACGTGCCTTATCCTGGTGGACGTCGTGCCCTATGCGTCGGAATCGCTGAAGCTCGCCCGGCTGGCAAAGAGCCAGGGCCGATCAGTGATTGTGGTTTCGGACGAATATTGCCACTGGAGTAGGGAGATCGCCGATGCCGCCGTCTATGCGCCTTCCAGAACGGGCCTCTTCCTGGAATCGACAATCGGGATCGTTGCCGCGCTCAGCCTGATGGTCGACATTGCAGCCAAGGCCAACGAGACGACCTCGAGCCACCGTCTGGTGCAATGGAAGGCGAATTCGAAGAAGCTCGGACTGTTCTAGCGTAGGGTCAGAACGTCGGCGGCGTACAGGCGCTGACAACGACACAGCGGCCGTTTCGCAGTGCCTTGAACCTGTGTGGGATCGAACTCTTGAAGAGGTAGGCATCTCCAGGTCCGAGGACCTTTCTCTGCTCGCCGACGGTAACTTCAAGCCGTCCCTCAATGACGATACCGGCTTCCTCGCCCTCATGGCTGAGCATGACCCGCCCTGTATCCGCACCCGCTTCATAAACTTCGTAGAGCATCTGCAGCTCGTGGCCGAAGAGGCTGTTGCCGACTTGCCTGTAGGAAATGTTGCCCTTGCCGATTTCGGTCAGCTCATCGACGCCGAAAAACACCTGCTCCTGCCGCTCCGGTTCATAGGCGAAAAACTCCGACAGACCGATCGGTATACCGTCCAGAACGCGCTTCAATGCGCTGAGGGAGGTGTTGATCTTGGCCGCTTCCAGCTGAGAGATGAAACCGTTGGTGACACCGGCCCGTTTGGCCAATTCCCGCTGTGAATAGCCATGCACTTCCCGGATCGCCCGAAGGCGCAATCCGACATCGCGTGAGAAGTCATCGGTGTTTAGTGTGTTTATCATCCTAAACAGTTTCCCATTCAAAATGCGTCTTTTCAATATCTTGATGTCTGCAAGAAATAGACTATTCGGCTTGTCAAAATCAGTGCTTTCTAGTGCGACCGACCGAGGAGGCGCACATGAACATCGTCAACAACAACACAGATATTCAATCCAACCAGCCGCTTGACGCTTACTGGATGCCGTTTACCGCGAACCGTCAGTTCAAGCAGTCTCCACGCATGCTGGTCTCGGCCAAGGGCATGCATTACCGCAGCGACGACGGCCGTAGCATTCTCGACGGCACTGCGGGCCTCTGGTGCTGCAATGCCGGACACGGCTATGAAGAGATCACCAATGCGGTCGCACGGCAACTGTCCGAACTGGACTACGCGCCCTCCTTCCAGATGGGCCATCCGATTGCCTTCGAATTTGCAGAACGTCTGAAGTCGGTTGCGCCGGAAGGCTTCAACCATGTCTTCTTTACCGGATCCGGGTCGGAATCCGTCGACACGGCATTGAAGATGGCGCTCGCCTATCACCGCGCCAGGGGGGACGCTTCCCGAACCCGGTTGATCGGGCGGGAACGCGGCTATCACGGTGTGGGCTTCGGCGGCATTTCCGTTGGCGGTATCGTCAACAATCGCCGCCATTTCGGGTCGCTCCTGACCGGTGTCGATCACTTGCCGCACACCCATGCTCCCGAACACAACAGCTTCAGCAAGGGCCAGCCGGAGTGGGGCGCACATCTTGCCGACGACCTGGAACGGATCGTCGCGCTACACGGGGCGGAGACAATCGCGGCCGTTATCGTCGAACCGGTCGCCGGTTCCACCGGTGTCCTGATCCCGCCCAAGGGTTACCTGGAACGACTGCGTGCGATCTGCGACCGTCACGGTATCCTGTTGATCTTCGATGAGGTCATCACCGGTTTCGGACGCCTTGGCGCCCCCTTCGCATCCGATTTCTTCGGCGTGAAACCGGATCTCTTTACCACTGCCAAGGGTCTTACCAACGGCGTCATTCCGATGGGAGCGGTCTTCGCGCAGGACGCTATCTATGAAGCCTTCACGGACGGTCCGGCCGAGACAATCGAACTCTTCCACGGCTATACCTATTCCGGTCACCCCGTCGCCTGCGCCGCCGGCCTAGCCACTCTCGATATCTACGAAAAACATAAGCTTCTGACACGTGGTTCGGAGATTTCCAGCACCTGGGAAGATCGTATCCATACGCTCAAGAGCGCAAAACACGTCAAGGACATCCGCACGATTGGCGTCATTGCCGGCATTGAACTCAACTCCCGCGAGGACGCGCCCGGAAAGCGTGCCTATGAGGTTTTCGTCAAGTGCTTCGAGGCGGGCTTGCTGATCCGCGTGACCGGCGACATCATCGCCCTTTCGCCTCCGTTGATTGTTGAAGAAGGCATGATTGACGAGATGGTGGAAACGCTGGGACAGGTTCTCTCCGAAACGGCCTAGGTTTCCGTTCTTTCGCCCAGCCCCCTTCATAATGGCACAAAAGAACCCCGGTCAGTTTTTTCTGCCGGGGTTTGATATTGTTTCGGTAGTTTGCTTTGCGAGTTTTTGTGCCGGTGCGTCGGGCATAG